>Ga0307990_1000005_pt1 | contig 212837 bp, 188 predicted proteins | sample EllFjometagen129_FD_203168 | JGI IMG/M metagenome (GOLD analysis project Ga0307990, IMG submission 203168) | Marine microbial communities from Ellis Fjord, Antarctic Ocean - #129 | ecosystem: Environmental > Aquatic > Marine > Unclassified | place: Southern Ocean | collected 2014-10-08 | reverse complement strand
CAGGAGTTTAATTGGGGTCGGAGTAAAATTAAATTCACCTCTTTGAAACTCTGATAAATTCTCTGACACTCTGACAAGATAAACTTCAAAAGGCTCGGCGCTAACGCGTCGGGCCTTTTTGTTTTGTTTTGTTGTGTTTGGCAAAAACTACCAGCGCGTCAGTTTGATTATCGCTTCGCCCTGCTTCGCAAGGGGACAGAGCTCAGAGCGGCTAGGGCGCTTCGCGCCCGGCCTGGAGGTCTGTCCCCGCCTCTTGGCTGATGGGGGAGGCGGTGTGAGATTAATTTTTCAATTTTCGCCATCCCACTGGTCGCCCTCGTTTTTTGGCTGTTACCCGCCGGCCAGTGAGCGTTTCTATTTCATCCTTAAACCGATCATGCCCCATTGCTAGGCCTTTGTTCGTATTTTCTCTTATCTCTTTCAAAAAATCATGACGCTCTACATGATTCTCAAATAAAGCACGATAACTTTCCCGTCTCTCATAGGAAGTTTCACCAAGGGCAAGATATTCAGGATGTGGCGTGCACAAGCTTGATGCTTCGCCCTTTGCGTTAACAACATGGCTTGACCAGCGATATTCTTCAGGATCTGTCACCATCTCCGCTCTGACAGGATTAAGCTCGATATACCGGTAAACTTCCAATAAATACCGCTCATCCTGAACTAAACAAGATTTGTAACGTCCTTCCCATAGCGTTCCACTTCTTTGATATGCATAATTAAAATAACGTACATAGCGACGTCCCAAAGATTGCATCATGAGACTTATGGCGCCGGGTTGTCGTGGAGTACATAACAGGTGAACATGATTAGTCATCATCACCCAGGCATGGATCTCTACTGTATGCTTTTGGCTATACTCTTGCAACCACCCTGTATAGGCACCGTGGTCTTCATCTGATGCAAAACAAACTTGACGGTTGTTGCCGCGTTGGATAATGTGCACCGCTACATCTACAGGAGAGATTCTTGGGAGTCGTGCCATTTTACTCACTCAGGTTTATACTAATAAAAGTGGAGCTGATAAATCTCAAATAACATACACCTTTTTTCTATGCAATATTTAATTTTACTCTGACCCCATTTAATGCCATTTAACCTCTGACCCCATTTAACCTCGGCCTGGAGGTCTGTCCCTGCCTCTGAGACGGCAGGCCCGGTAACCCTGGGGTCAGGTGTGGTGACACAGCAATGACCCCGCCTTTCGGAGGTGGGATTACATGTTCAATAAAATGTCTTGTGTTTTTATGAGTATTGGTTTAGTGCTCTTCCATAAATTAAATCTAACGATCGGTCGGTATTTTTTTATGACGGAAAAATTTATTCATAAGCAGGAACAGCTTTTTAATACGGCTGCAGCCCTCTTTGCACAGAAAGGTTATCACGGGACTTCGATTAATGATCTGGCACTGGCTATGGGTCTCCAGAAAGGATCTCTCTATCACTATTTTAAGAGTAAGGAGGAGCTTCTGTTTCGGCTTCTCGATGAATATATAAGTGCCGCCCTTATCGAGATCGAAAAAATCTGTAGTTTAGATGTTGACCCGGTCGAAAAATTGCGTCAATTTATGCTTTTTTACAGTGGTTTTTATGCTGGAGATCGTGACCGCCTGGTTTTATTGATTAATGATATCGATAAGCTGAGTGAGGATTACAGGCTTCAAGTTATCGAAAAAGAGCGGCGCTACACCCAGGCTCTGACCGGAATCTTCACGCAACTGCAGGGCGCCGGGGTTATGAAGCCGATGCCGCCGGCGGTTGCCGCTTTCGCATTTTTTGGTATGGTTCACTATACCTGTAAATGGTTTCAGCAGGGCGGTGCGGTTACGGCCGAAGCTCTGGGCGAGATGTTTCTCGAGATTTTCACTAAAGGGGTGTTTAATGATTCAGTATATGAGGAGAAATAGGTTATGCAGGAGAAAATTAAACGCTTAAGAGAGGTTCAGGCGGCAGCCGCCTTGGGAGGCGGCCAGGCCAAGATCGATAAAGAACATGCCAAGGGCCACCTGACGGCCAGAGAACGGATTGCGGCCCTGCTTGATGAGGGAAGTTTTGTTGAGTTCAACCGTCTCATCAAACATCGGGAAGGTACCCCCGGAGATGGTATTGTTACCGGGCACGGGACGATTGCCGGGCGCGAGGTCTGTCTTTACGCTCAGGATGCCACGGTCCTGGGTGGTTCTCAAGGTTATATGCATGGTCGAAAACTTTATAAGATTCATGAGCTGGCGATGACTATGGGGGTGCCTATAATTGCCCTCAATAATTCACCGGGGGCGCGGGTGGTGCGGCCAGAATTGGCGGGCAGTGACGATCCTTATCGAGTCAGCGATGAAAAACATGCCGGAGTCGTTTTCTATGTCAATACTTTAAGTTCAGGCGTGATTCCCCAGATTGCAGCGATCCTCGGTAACTGCACCGGGGGCTCGGTCTACTCGCCGGCCTTGATGGATTTTATCTTCATGGTTGATAAACAGTCGCATATGTTTATTACCGGGCCCAAAGTGATCAAATCAGTGACCGGCGAAGAGATCTCAATGGCAGAGCTGGGTGGAGCCGAGGTTCACTGCGGCAAGACCGGGGTCGCCGATTTTAAGGTGAAAAGTGAACTTGACTGTTTTGCTGAAATCAGGCGCTTACTCGATTTTCTCCCCGACAATTGGCAGAAATCTGCGACCCGTCGGGACAACGGAGACGACCCCGAACGTTTGGCTGATCATCTTAACGATCTGGTTCCAGCCCGTACAACTCGGGCCTATGATATGCACAAGGTTATTAGCGAACTGGTTGATATGGGTGACTTCTGCGAAGTAAAGGCAGGCTTTGCCAGCGAGATTATTGTCGGTTTTGCCCGTCTTGACGGCTATACGGTCGGCATTGTCGCCAATCAGCCGTTGGTCAAAGCGGGTTGTATGACGATTGAAAGTTCTCTGAAACAGGCCCGCTTTATTCGTTTTTGCGACTGTTTTAATATTCCTCTGGTATTGTTGGTTGATACCCCTGGCTATCTTCCCGGTAGAGATCAGGAGCATGCCGGCATAATCACGCATGGCGCCAAGGTTCTCTATGCTCTTTCCGAAGCCACTGTCCCTAAAGTGGCAATTTTGGTCCGTAAAGTTTATGGGGGTGCGGCTTTGGGGATGGGGATTTTACCGGGTTTTGGCACCGATCTTATCTTTGCCTGGCCGACGGCTGAGATCGGGGCGATGGGAGCTGAACAGGCGGTTGGTCTTTTTTACGGGAAAGAGCTACTGGAAGCCGAGGAGCCCGAACAATTTAAAGCCGACAAGGTTGCTCAATACCAGGAACTCTACGCTGACTCTCTCTCTCTGGCCTCGCAAGTGACCTATATTCAGGACATTATCGAGCCCCGCGAAACCCGCCGTAGTCTGACCCGGTCACTACGGCTTTTACGGGGCAAGGAACGCCGCCGTCGTCCCGGACATCATGGTAATATTCCTTTGTAAGAAAACAGTTCAGAGTTCACGGTTCAGGGTTTGTGATTTTAGGTAGAATAAATTTTAGCCCCGGCTCTGCCGGGTCAGGAGTTTGATGATGAATTTTTCTTTTACCCAGGAGCAGTTGATGCTCCGTGATATGGCGCGAAAATTTGCTGAAAATGAGATGCGCCCTCTTTTGCGTGAATTCGAAGATCAGCGTCGTACCCCGGAAGTCCTGATCAAAAAACTGGCTGAACTTGGCCTTTTGGGGGCCCACTTACCCAAGGAGTATGGGGGCTCGGCTCTCGATTACCTTTCAGCGGCAATTATCTGGGAGGAGTTCAGCAAGGTCAGCTGGACGATGGCTCTGGGAACCCTTGGCCATGCGGTCTTGAGTGGCACGATTTTGTCCAAGGTCGCCACTCCAGAACAGAAAGAGCAATATCTTAAACCACTTTGTCACGGTGAGTTGATGTTTGCTACGGCTACGGTTGAGCCCAATGCCGGCAGTGACCCCGGGGCGATTGAGAGTAGCGCGGTTTTGCAGGGTGATCACTGGTTGCTTAATGGGACGAAAAATTTTGTTACCGGGGGTGGACTGGCTGACTATATTCTAGTTCTGGCTCAGACCGATAGGAAACTTGGCAATAAGGGGATGGTGCTCTTACTGGTTGATCGTAAATTGCCAGGTATAAGTTTTGAGGAGGTGAGATTGGTTGGCGGCCGCACCAGCGATATTGTTAATCTCGCTTTTTCCGACTGTAAGGTCCCTTCTGAAAATATCATCGGCAAAGTCGGCCGCGGTCTCCATGGCGCTTTTCACGGCATTGATACGGCCCGGGTTTTTATTACGGCAGGTGCCTTAGGCATGGCGCAAGGGTGTATTAATTCGTCAATAAAATATGTTCAGGAGAGAACCCAGTTCGGTAAAGCGATAGGTGGTTTTCAGCTGGTGCAAGAGGTTATTGCCCGTCTTGCGGCAGAGATTGAGCCATTGCGTTGGCAACTCTACTATGCGGCTGACCTTAAAGATCAGGGCAAACCTCATGGCAAGGAACTTTCGAGTGCTAAATGGCTGGCTTCGGAGTTGGCCGTCAAGGCTTCTGCTGAAGCGATTCGCCTGCATGGCGCCTACGGCTGTACGGATGAGTATGATCTTGAACACCACTATCGGGATGCGGTTTTAAGTACCATTCTCGGCGGCACCAGTGAGATGCATAAACTCATGATCGGGAGAGAGCTGATCGGCATTAACGCCATGATTTAATTTGCAAGGTTAAGGATGGGGAGTTCTCTATCGTCACCCTGGGGTCGGCCAGGCCGCCGTTATTGCCTTGCCGGATGCAAAGTAGGGGGAAGCGGTGACTGCAGTTGTGCAATTAAAACCAGGAGCTGAAGTCGGCGAGGATGAATTGAGGAAATTTTGCAAAACTGAGATCGCTTCCTACAAAGCTCCGCGCCAGGTTCTCTTTATTGACGAGATGCCGCGTAGTGCCAGTGGCAAGATTTTGAAATACAGATTACGTGAGCAGTTCAAAAAATAATCTTCAAGTAAATAAAAGAATGAACTGATTTAGAAGTTCCGTATCAAAATGTTCATGGTGTTCGTTTTTCATGACTTTTAATGCTTCAAAAGTTGAGAGGGCTTTTTTGTAGGGTCGTTTCGTGGTTAAGGCATCGAAAACGTCACAAAGAGCACAGATTTTTCCCGGTAGAGAGATCTCATTTTGGGTGAGTTTATTAGGGTATCCCGAGCCGCAATTGCGTTCATGGTGGGTGAGGATTATGTCTGTAAGAGGAGGACTGTCTTCCCCCATTTTACGAACCAGGTCCGCTCCTAACATGGGATGTTCCCGCATAAGTTCCCACTCTAATTGATCGAGAGGTCCTTGCTTGTTGATGATGGTGTTGGGGATCCGGGCTTTACCGAGGTCGTGGAGAAAAAAACCCAGCCCTAAGGTTTTGAGCTCCGCTTCACTGATTGATGGCTTGGTTTTACGCATCATTGAGATGCCGTAGATGCCGACGTTAATGGAGTGGGTGTAAGTGTAGTAATCCTGACTGGTGATCATCATCAGCAGATTGCTGGTTTTAGGTGAATGGCTAATTGTGTCGATCATGCAATTAACCAGGTTTCGTGTTTGTTTGATTCCTTTTGTGCTGGGCTTTAAAAAAAGCTCTTCAGTAATGCTGCTGGCGGTATTGTAGATGATTTCAGCTTTATCGTTGTCTGTTAATTCCGGATTGCTAAGGATGGATGAAAGGTTTTCTTTGAGATAGTTCAGGTAGTCTTGCTGGTCGCTTGTGTCAAGGTAGAGGTATTTGACACTATTTTCTTGGAGTTGTTCGATTTTTTTAGCAGAAATCTGACTGGTGTTGTTGATAAAAAGAGCATAATGGTTTTTTTCAGTGCGTAAAAATAGTTTAACGCCGGCCTGACGATTGGGTACCAGGGTATTGATGGATAGTTGTTGGTAAGTTGTCTCCGCATTTGTTAATAGTGACTGCGACATCACTTACGTCCTCTATTTATATGATTAGTTATCTCAGAATTTGATAAATGACATTACAAAGGCCGTGTAGGAATTTGTAATACGCTAAACTAACCAGCGTTATTAACTCCAATAAATATTGCAATAATATTTACCAGTTCGGGTAAGTACTGTCAATCTTTTTCATTGCAATCTGTGATGGTTCTATATCGGTTGTTTTATGGGGCTGCAGAGGTTGTAAAGATTACTCGTAAAGCTTCGGGACGGTACAAGTTGCGAATGGCAGTGACAAACTTCTCGTAGGCTGGCATCTCAGTCTCAAAGATTCCCCTTTGCAGCTCAAGTTTACGTTCGTAGGTAAGCTTCTGGGTCTGTTTGTCAAATATAATTTTAACCTGCCAATTTAAGAGTGCGAAATTGCCGCTTGCGGCGACTGGGAGCTCCTTGATCTTGAAGTTGGCGGGGAGCTTGAGAACTATGCGGTCGCTGATGACAAGATTGTTATTGATAGTTAAGGGCTGCTGCCGGCTTTTGAGCAGGGTCTGGAGGGGCAGGGGGAAGTCGGGGGCCTTGATTGGCAAAAGCATTTGCTCACTCTGGTTGCTTAAGTCAGCAAAAAGATTCTCTACTTTGAAATTACAACTGAAAATGAGTTCCTGGCGATCATCTTGCAGGCCCTGTGTGGTCAGTGGGCTTAAAGGTGAGGCTTGCGGGTTGATCTGGTGAAGGAGTTGGGATAAGGTGATCTCTCTCTCTGGCGGTGAGAGGTCGCGCCATTGGGCTCGCCATGAGGTTGCGGCACTGCCTTTAATGGTCAGCTTGAGGTTGCCTTGGCTGTCGGGCGAGTCGTTGTCTGCGTTAAAGGTAAGTTCGGTTTTGATCTCAGCTCTTTCCCGATCTTTTATTTGAACCAGTTTTCCAGTTTTGAGATCAAGGGCCCAATGGTTGTCAAAACCGGTGATGCCGGGGGCTGGTTTATCGGTTGCAAAGAGAAAAAAATCACCTCCACTTTCGACCAGAGCCGTATCCCACCAGCCGGGATAGGGGAGGTCGGCAAACTTTTCCAGAAAGTGCTGTTGGCGGTTGACCAGGAGGATGTGGGCTTTTTCTCCCTGCAGGCGGAGCTGGGAGGCAAAAAGCAGAGCTAGATCGCAGCTCTTGCCATAGCCCAGACGTCTGGTTTTGGCGGGGTTTTGGACTTTGAAATCGGTCTCTAAAAAGGATATCGCGTAGGTTGTCAGGTCACGCATCTGACGAAAAAGTTGATCTCTGAGGGGGTTCTCTGCTGATGGTGAGCCTTGGAGTTGGGGCCAATATATTTGATCGTTTTTTTGGGGACTCGATTTTTCGAAAAAAGAATTAAAATAATCAGCTACTTGAGCCCAGTTGTTAAAGCTTGAAACGAACAGGCAAAAGCCCTGTTCTGCCACTCCCGGGGCCCATCTCTCCGGGGTCAGCGCGGAAATGTTTTCTCCCCGCCAGTGGTATCTGCTCTGCTGGTCGTCGATTATATCTTTTTCGAACTTAATATCTAAATTTTCAGGATTTCGGAATTGCAGGGCCCATGCCGTCGGACAGTCGATAATGACCTCTTTGTCGATAATCGGATCATAGAGGCGAAAGTGCTCCTCACACCAGAAACCAACTTTAGCGCTGACCTCAAGTTCAACTTCGACTTCGCTGCCGGGCTCGACGGCGGGCAAGCTGACGACCATCTGGCGGCTTTTAGAGTAGATCGAGACCTCACTGTTCCAAGGTGCCGGAATGTCGTGAATCTCTTCCGTTTTAACCCCTAAGATCTCACCTCCAGCGGTTATTGTCTGACCTTTGATTAACTTAACACTCTCGTGAGCCTGGTTGTAGGTGAATTTAAAATCGGCGTGCGCTTTTTTGCCCTTATATGTCAAAATCCGGCGTTTAACATAGAGATGCAGTTTGTAGGAGCCGTCAACCGCCACTGTATAGTGTTTTCTGATCTTAAGGTTGACAGCATCAGCCCCAGTCGTAAACTCGGTTTCCACCGCATTGCCAGCGGCGACCGAACAGCCATTCGAGATTAGGAGCAATGCCCAGATTAAAACCGGTACAATAGAAATTATTTTTAAATATTGTCTTTTCTTAATCATTATTTTTACCACTCAATCTCAATCGGAGTTAATGCTCTTGAGCGGTTATGGTTCTGCAGGCCCATTAACAACTGGTAATATTGAGGCTCGATTTCGGTTTTTTTCAAGGCGAAAATCCTTTCGATGAGGAGTTTGTCGGGTTCGTTCTGCTTGAATTTTATGCTCTGGGAGAAGATCTCATTGTCGATCTCGGTCTTGTCCGGCAATAATAATTTTTTTGGTGGCTTACTGAAGCTTAAATGTTCTCTGACAATTGTCGTATAGGTGTAACCGAGTTTAAGCGGGTAGCGCCGTTTAACCAGATTGGCTTTGCTCAAGATCCAGCGGTCGAGTAAACCCGGTTTTTCCATTAAAGCCAAAGCTTGAAACCGTCTGTCCGGAGGATTTTTTTGCCCAGTACTAAGGTTTAGAGAAAATAAGCCTGTAACTGAAAATTTTCCAGAAAAAGTAAAATTCTCCCTGCGATCAGCTGGATCGGACCATTTTATGGTGTTAAGTTCAAGGCCGCTATATTGACTTAAAAAAAGTCTTTTAAGGAAGTTTTCCTGCTCCTTGGGGCTCTGGTTCATCATGATTGAGCGCATCAAGGTGTCGTTAAAACCGGTACAGCTTACCGTTAAAGTTCCCCTGAGCATCCCCTCAAAAGAGAGTTTGTCGGCAATATCGATAATGAAGCTGTTCTCTTGCGGAGGTACCGGAGGCGTCAGGTTGAGGTCGCCGTTTTGCGAGTCGGCAATCAGATATGAGCACTCTCTCTCATAGTCAGGCAGAAACTGACGGCTGGTTTCAGAGGTCGGGTCAAGAAAATGCAGGGCTTTGCCGTGATCATCAAGAACTGCGACAATGGCATGATTGAAATAGGGCAGAGGGATCTCCTGATCAAGTTTATCGCCGAGACGAATCAGTACCGGCGCCGCGTTAAAACCTGCCAGGCGCAGCATAGTGACTAAGAGAGCGGCCTTATCACGGCAGACACCATGGCGACGGGCAAAGGTGAGATTGACATCATGGGGCTCAAAGCCGGGCCTTTCACTCTCGCCGCTGACCCCAAGGTAGCGGATCTCCCGGGCGACATAGTAGAAGAGAGCGGCCATTTTCTCAGTCTTACTTTTCCCTTCAATCAGTTCAGCCACCTTTTTTTTAAGATCCTCTCCGGGAGCCAGTTTTTTGGCCGCCAGGGTGTCATACCAGGCGGCAATCGCAGGCCAGTCGGGAATGGTCGAGAAGAGCAGTCGCATCGCCACCCGGCGAAACGACGGCATCTCGGGCTCGGGAACAATCTGGGGAACTTTGTTAAAGGTCCACGACCTGATGGTTTGCGGACTTTTTCCCGGCAGCCGGCTTTCACGGTAAGTGACGCATCCCTCAATCTCATCCTTGACCAGCCACTTGAGTGGGCTTGGGGCCGGAGTCGTTATTGTGAAGATATAGGAGCGGATAGGGATATCATATTGACCTAAAACCGAACCATAAATCTGGTCGGTAATGATCGGTTTAAATTGGCGTCGATTGAGGTGGTAGTGGATGGTGTCACCCACCTCAAGCCCTGGCAAAAAGACCTTAACAACTTTTTGCAGAGGGTTATAGATATTGCTGCGGCTGTTGCCGGCCGCCGCCTCTTCGTGGCTATGGGCCGCAATATCAACGTTGCGGTTTGTGCCGCTGCGGATAATCTCACAACGTTCAATTTTCAGCTTGCCATAGGCTTTGTTGACGTGAAAACTCAAAACCTCGTGATTACGTTTGCCTTCTTCGTCAAGTATGGTAATGTAGACGTCATCCTGACTTGTCCTGGAACCGTTACCATTAAATTCCAGATGTTCAATCTCTTGGGCCAGAACCGCGTGCGCATAAGGATAAGTTGTGCGATTGATCTCTTTGAGAAAAAGCGGGGTCGAGACTTCGTGTGACCCACTCTGAGACCCATTGGTTTCTGGAACGGCCAGATCTCCGGCCCAACCCTGAATCGGGAATATGAGGGCCAGGAGGGTAAACAGAAAGAGCAATGATCGCTGGCCGGCTCTGCTTTTATTTAATCGCGGAGTGTTGAAAAGCTTAATTTTATTTGACATATTTATTTTTGGGTAGTGTTAAGGTCAGCAAGATTGAAGGTTTGTGAAATTATTGTACCATAAACTTTTTTCACTGCTAAGATCAATCAAAAAAAGTGTAAGTAAATTTCCAGCCCGCTCAATTTATAAGGAGGAAAATCATGTCGGAGAAAAATCACCTCTACATCTTGTGGACCAATGCTGATCCCCTGACCGCCGAAAAAATGGTTTTTATGTACGGCGTCAATGCCCGTCTGCGCAACTGGTGGGATGAGGTTACGGTTATCATCTGGGGGGCTCCAGCCAGACTGGTTGCGGAAAATGGCGATCTTCAGAAAAAAATTGCTGAAGCCCTGGAGGCCGGAGTTAACTTGTCGGCCTGTAAAGCTTGTGCCGATCAGCTCGGGGCGACGGATAAGCTTTTAGAGTTGGGGGTCGAGGTGAAGTTCTGGGGAGAGCCTTTGACCGAACTTCTGAAAAGTGACGCCAAGATTTTGACCGTCTAGACAGCTCTATTTGCAGAGCCGTTTATTTTTCTGATTTAGATTTTTGAGCAGGTATTTTTAGCCATCTATCTAGTGGTGTTTTCTCTCAACTCGCTTATGCTCTTTTTATCATTGCCTTTTTAGACTTATCCAGAAAACTGTACACAGCTTATTCACAGCAGGTGTGGATAAGCGGGAAATCTTCTTTCATTCTTGATAGATAGCGAGCAGTCCCCGGCTAAGTATATGACATCATTGATTGTTTTTTCATTGTGAGATTTGTAATTATGCGATTGACTTTAAGATTTCTTAATAATTACAGTTAATTAGAGGCCTGATTCAGTGAGTTGTCAACAGGTTTTAAGACCTTTTTGGGAGCCCTTCGAAAGATTTTATATTCCTACTTTTTTACTCTATTTTCTCTTAATGCGTTAACCCTTTCGAGGAGAGGGGGATGGCTGTAGTGGAGAACGACATAGAGCGGGTGCGGGGTCAGATTGGCGAGGTTGTCGCGGCCTATTTTTTTTAAGGCGCTGATCATCGTTTCCGGCTCACCGGTGGTCTGGGCGGCAAAAGCATCAGCTTGAAATTCATGGCGCCGGGAGAGGGCCTGGAAAAGCGGGTTTAAGAGCATCTCTACCGGGGTAAAAAGCAGGCTGAAAAAGATGAGGCCGGCGGCGATTGAAGAGTGTTCCATGAAAAAGGCCTGGTAGAGGGCCGGTTGTTTGATAAACCAGCCCATCAGGAAAAAGATAATCGCCTGGTGGGTGATGGCAATCGTAGTCATGGTCAGGATATGCCGCTTTTTGTAGTGGCCGATCTCATGGGCCAGGACGGCGATCAGTTCTGCGCTTGAGTGTTGCTTAATCAAGGTGTCGTAGAAGGCTATACGGCGCTGTTTCCCGAAACCGGTAAAAAAGGCATTGCCTTTGCCGGAACGTTTGGAGCCGTCGACAACATAGACCTTCTCCAGCGGGAAATCGACCGTTTTGCCATATTTAAGCAGATTATCTTTCAGTTCACCTTCCGGCAGAGGGGTAAATTTATTAAAGAGGGGCATTATCCAGGTTGGTGCGATAAGCTGGATTGCGAGAGTAAAAATTGCGGTTACAAGCCAGGCATAGAACCAGGCCAGATCACCGGAGCTCTGAAAAAACCAGATTATCCCGGCGATCAGCGGGGTGCCGAGGATAAGGGCTAAAAACAGCGCTTTGACCCGATCTGTCACAAAGGTTTTCCAGTCGGTCCGGTTAAAACCGAAGCGCTCTTCTATAACAAAGGTGCTGTAGAGAGAAAAAGGCAAGCTTAAAAGGGTTCGCCCCAACATGAGCAGGCCGATGAAAAGCAGTCCTGAAAGCAGAAAATTATCGGTTTTCGCCCGGCACCATTGGTCAACAAAGTTAAAACCGCCGGCAAACCAGAAACCTAAGGTTACCAGTAGAGAGATAATCCCGCCAAACTGTTCGAGCATGGTATTGGCATAGAGATAGTCCCGGTTTTTAGCGTAGCTCTTTTTATCAACCAGATCGGAAAATTCAGCTGGAGGATTTGTTGTTTGATTTTTCAGGTTGAAAAGGTCGGCAAGCAACCCCAAAAAATAGTCGCCCAAAAGGGCGATCAAGATGAAAACAGCGTATTTATTCATTTTCGTTATGTACGATGACTGTAAGTGAATGTCAATGAAATATGAGTTTTATACAAGGATTGAAAAATGAAGATCTGTCGCATATACACTGGTAGTAAAGCTGAAAGCCATTTTGCTGAGGTTGAGGTTCAGCTTCATGACGCCGGGGCAATTGGTTTGCTTTCGCAGTTGGAGCCAGCCAGCGGTATAATCTTTCGTGAAACAGAGGAAGATTATGATTATGACTGGCATAATGCCCCACGGCGTCAATATCTGATTATTCTTGCAGGCCGGGTTGATATTACGGTCTCAGATGGTGAATGTCGGCGTTTTGGCGCTGGAGATGTGGTTCTGCTGGAGGATGTTAGTGGCAAAGGTCACTACAGCCGAGCTGTTAACGGTGAACGTCGACAGTCAATTTTTGTCACCCTTAATTAACTTAGCAGTCTACTCAGAGAGAGATAATGACTGAAGCTCCAGAGATAGTTTTTGCCGTTTCAGGCTTAAGCAAGACCTACACTATGGGCGAGGTTCGGGTTGAAGCTCTGGCCGGGGTCGAACTTGAGTTGAGAGCCGGTGAACTGGTGGTTTTGCTGGGGCCTTCCGGCAGTGGTAAATCGACTCTGCTCAATATCCTCGGTGGTCTCGATACTCCGAGCGCCGGATCTTTCTCCTATCGGGGGCGCGATCTGACCTCGGCAACCGATCGGGAGTTGACCGATTTTCGCCGCGACCATGTCGGCTTTGTTTTCCAGTTTTATAATCTGATTCCGAGCCTGACCGCCCGCGAAAACGTGGCTGCGGTAACCGAGATTGCCAAAGCGCCGATGACCCCGGAAGAGGCTTTGGCCCTGGTTGGTCTGCAGGAACGTTTAGATCATTTTCCGGCGCAACTTTCCGGTGGTGAACAGCAGCGGGTGGCGATCGCCCGGGCGATCGCCAAAAACCCGGCCGTACTCCTCTGTGACGAGCCCACTGGGGCCCTCGATTCAAAGACCGGCAGCGTTGTTCTCGCCGCTTTGGAGAAAATTAATCGCGAGCTCGGCACCACCACCATCCTGATTACTCACAACGCTGTAATCGCAGCCCTGGCCGATCGCGTCATTAAACTGGCTGACGGCCGTATCGTCGGGATTGAACGTCCGGCTCAGCGCCTTACCGCATTCGATTTGCAATGGTGAAAAAGCTCTAGGAGGCTGTCCGAGAATGCCCTTTTTCCCCAGCTCAGCGTTATTTTTTGAAAATAATGCTCGAAATACTAAGTGTATATCTGTGCTTATTTTCAAAAAATGCCTCGATCTGAGAAAAAATTTCTATTCTCGGACAGCCTCCTAACATAGCTTAAAATCAAAGGTTTATATGAGATCTCTTGATCTTAAACGGTGGCGCGATTTCTGGAAGATGCGGGGCCAGGTTCTGGCCATCGCTCTGGTTATTGCCGCCGGCGTTGCGATCTATGTGATGTCTCTGGCGACCCTTGATTCCCTGACCCTCACCCGTAAAACCTACTATTGTGATTACCGTTTTGCCGATATCTTTGCCAGTTTGAAAAGGGCGCCGTTAGCTCTTGAATCACGCCTTCGGAGAATTGCCGGGGTTGAACGTTTGCGGACCCGGGTGGTAGCCGCCGCGAATCTGTCTGTACCCGGATTTAATGAACCGATCAGTGGTCACCTTATCTCCACACCATTGCCGGGGACCGATTCTCTTAACCGTCTCTATCTGCGTCGGGGTCGTCTCGTCGATTCGGATCGTGATGATGAGGTCGTGGTCTGCGAAGCTTTCGCTAAAGCCCACGCCTTGAAACTTGGTGATACCCTGGTCGCGACTATCAATGGCCGTCGTAAAAGTTTGCGCATAGTCGGGGTCGCCCTGGCCCCGGAGTTTATCTATCAACTGCAGCCCGGTTCTCTGTTTCCCGATTTTAAACGTTATGGAATTTTGTGGATGGGGCGTCAGGGTCTGGCTAATGCCTACGATATGGATGGCGCCTTTAACGATATTGTCATAAAATTGAGCAAAGGTGTCCGCTCCGAAAGTGTTATTGATGCTCTTGACCGAATCCTGAAACCCTATGGCGGACTCGGAGCCTATGGTCGTCAAGAGCAGGTTTCACATCGCTATCTTTCCGAAGAGTTTCGTCAGCTTAAGCAGATGGCGACGATCTATCCTGCCATCTTTTTAGGGATTGCCGCCTTTCTTTTACAGGTCGTAATTTCGCGTCTGATCGCAACCGAAAGAGAACAGATCGCTATTTTAAAAGCCTTCGGTTATTATAACCGGACAATCGCTTTGCACTATTTCAAACTCGTGGCGATGATAGTTGGGCTCGGGGCTTTTGGGGGAGTTCTGGCGGGACTCTGGCTCGGTCGGAATATGAGTGAGCTCTACATGGATTACTACCGTTTTCCCTTTCTGTTTTTTACTCTTAGTCCCCGAATTGTCCTGTTTGCGGTTGGTATAACCCTGGCGGCGGCCGTTCTGGCTACCGGTGGCGCCCTGTGGCGGGTGGCGAAACTGTCCCCGGCCGTCGCCATGCGGCCGGAAGCGCCGGCCAGTTATCGTCAGAGTTGGCCCGAGCGTTTCGGTTTGCAGAGGTTTTTTTCACAACCGACGCGGATGATTATCCGGCATCTCGGGCGTCGTCCTTTAAAAGCCGCCCTTTCGGTTATCGGGATTGCTGCAGCCTGTGCCATTCTTATGGTCGGCACCGTTTTTCAGGATGCGATCGACTATATTGTCGAGGTTCAATTCGGTCTTGCCCAACGTGAAGACCTGAGTGTGACTTTTGTTGAACCCAGCGCTTATCGGGCGCTCTTGTCTCTGCAACGACTTGACGGGATCGAGCACGGCGAACCTTTTCGTTCGGTCCCGGTACGCCTGCGTTTTCGCCAGCGTCACTATCTGACGGCGGTGGTGGGTATGCCGCAAGATAGCGTTCTGCATCGTCTTTTGGATGAGAATCTGCAACCATTGTCGCCACCGCCAGCCGGCATTGTTCTGACCGACCAGCTTGGCCATATTTTAAAAATCAAGCCCGGTGATAGTTTGACGGTTGAAGTTCTGGAAGGGAAACGGCCCCAGTTACAAGTTCCGGTTGTTGCCCTGAGCAAAGAGTTTATTGGGGTATCGGCCTATATGGAGATTGGTGCTCTAAATCGCCTGATGCGCGAGGATAATCTGATCTCCGGCGCCTATCTTGCGGTCGATACGGCGCAACTGCCAAGCATCTACCGGGCTTTAAATGAGATGCCCCGGGTCGCTGGGACCGTGGCTCGGCGTCACGCCATAACCAGCTTTTATGAGACTATGGCCGAGCAGATGTTGATTTTTACCTTCTTTATCATCTTTTTTGCTGGAGTCATCGCCTTTGGTGTGGTTTATAATAGTGCGCGCATAACCCTATCGGAGAGAGCCCGGGAACTGGCTAGTCTCCGGATTCTCGGATTTCGGCGTTTAGAAGTGGCCTATATTCTGTTGGGTGAGCTTGCCATCCTGACGCTGGTTGCCATTCCGGTTGGTTTTCTGTTAGGGTATGGTTTATGCGCCTATATTATCTACTATCTACAGACCGATCTCTACCGGATCCCTCTGTTGGTTGAACCCGGCACCTATGCCTTTGCCGCGCTGGTCATTATCTTGTCGACGATTTTGTCGGCTGTCCTTGTGGGTTGGCGTATTTTTCGTCTCGATCTTATTGCAGTTTTAAAAATGAGGGAATGATGGCGTCGTAAAAAGTTCCGATCTTCTGCGTCGTAGTTATTTTTCAGACACTAGACATACTGTCTGTATGGTCTCGCGCCTGAAAAATAACGACTCCTTGTATATCGAAATTTTTACTTAGCCACCTTAGATTTTTTTAGTATTCTGAAGGAGTAGACGTTGCGCTTACGAAATATTCTGCTGTTTTTATTGCTTGGCGGGGCGCTGGTACTGGCCCTCTATTACGGTTTTCGGCCGCAACCGGTTAAAGTCGATATGGCGGTTGCCGAGAGCGCTCCTTTGACCGTAATGATTGCCGAAGAGGGGCGCACCCGGGTGGTTGACCGCTATCTGATCTCGGCTCCGGTTGCAAGCATGATGGCGCGTATAGATTTTGAGGTTGGTGATATTATAGATTCCGGTACGCCACTGGTTATATTAGAGCCGCTTGTCTCTGCCGCTCTTGATCCCCGCAGTCGGGCCCAGGCCCAGGCTCTCTTAAAGGCCGCTGATGCCACCTTGGAGGCGGCCCGGGAAGGGGTCAAAAAAGCACAGGCCGCACTCGATCTGATCCTTACTAAAGAGCAACGGGTCATAAATATTGTGGTGCAAAAGGGCTTGGCGCAGGAGCGTCTTGATGAGATCCAGAGTCTGGTTAAACAGAGCCGGGCCGCATTAAAGTCAGCTGAATTCATGGTTGAGGTGGCCCGCTATGAGCACCAGGCGGCGTTGGCGGCGCTCGATTATGCCGGGCCGTCGGCCGCCGATACGGGCGAAAAATTTGTCCTTAAAGCTCCAGTCAGCGGGCGCGTCCTTAAAATTTTACGAAAGAGCGCCGGGGTGGTCAATGCCGGGCAAGCTCTTCTCGAAATCGGCGACCCGCAGACTCTTGAGGTCGAGGTCGACCTTCTGTCGGCCGACGCCGTGCGGGTGCAAGCCGGAATGAAAGTTCTTTTCTCCCGTTGGGGTGGCGCCAATGAACTTACTGGTGTGGTCAAAAGGGTTGAACCGCACGGCTTTACCAAAATTTCGGCTCTGGGCGTTGAGGAACAGCGGGTCTGGGTGATTGTCGGTTTTAGCGAACCGCCAGAAAACTTAGAGCGGCTTGGCGACGGTTATCGCCTTGAAGCAAACTTTATTCTTTGGCATAATGATGCTGTTCTTAAAGTTCCGGGAAGTTCTCTTTTTCGGTTCAAAGATGAGTGGGCCCTCTTTGTTGTCGAAGAGGGTAGAGCCCGGCAGCGCTTGGTCAAGGTTGGTCGTCGGGGCGGCATTGATGTCGAAATTCTCTCTGGTCTTCAGGCCGGGGCAACGGTCATCAACCATCCCGGCGATACAGTTGTTGATGGTTGTCAGGTACGCCGGTTCAGTGATAAATAGTTACAAATAATGTAACTATTTAGCGTGGATCTATAGTTAGCTTTTTCTGTTCCCTGATGGCTAAATATCGTTTTAAAGAGGTCGACGAACTCTTAAGTCGAAAAGATTGAGGTATAATTCTATGAGCGAACATAAGACAATTCTGGTGGTCAATGATAACAAGGCTAATATTGATGTCGTCCTGGGTTTACTTGAGGATTATGATCTGCTGGTCGCCCAGGATGGGCCGAGTGCTCTCGATATTCTCAAAGAGGAGATCGTAGATCTTATTCTTTTGGATATCATGATGCCGGGTAACGGTGGCTTCCAGATCTGCCGGGAACTTAAAAAAAATCGAGAAACCAGAGATATCCCGGTGATTTTTATTACAGCCAAAAGCGATGAGCTCTCAATTGAAAAGGGCTATGAGATTGGCGGCGAAGATTATGTGACAAAACCCTTTAAGCCGAGAGAGTTGCGGGCCCGGATAAAAAACCAGCTTGATCATAGGGAACTGGTGCAAAAATTAGCCCGCAGCGAAGATAAATATCGCTCGATGATGGAAGCGATGGCAGATCCAGTCTATATCTGTGGTCAGGATTTTCGCATCGAATATATGAATCCTGTGATGCTTAAAAGAACCGGCCGGGATGCCACAGGCGAATTCTGTTATAAAGCCTTGCATGGCTTTGATGAAGCTTGCTCATGGTGTCGGAGTACGGCTTCTGAGCGGGGCAAATCTTTTGAGATCGACATCTTAAGTCCTCAAGACAACCACTCCTACCACCTTGTATTTGCGCCGATTGCAAGATCAGATGGTACGATTTCGGAGATGGTCATCTTTCGCGATACGACGCAACTGAAAAAACTTGAAGAACAGCTGCGTCAGGCCCAGAAAATGGAGGCCATGGGTACCCTGGCGGCTGGCATTGCTCATGATTTTAATAATCTTCTAACTGGTGTAATAGCTTTTGCCGTGTTTGCCCAGGGCCATTCTCCAGCAGGTTGTGAGGCGTATGCAGATCTCGATGAAGTGCTTACGGGTCTTCATAAAATGGCTTTTCTGGTCAGTCAGATTCTGGCCTTCAGTCGTAAGGGGGTCTTCCCGGTGCGGGCTCTTGAACCTTCTTTGGTCGTTAAGCAAGCCTTGGCTGAAATACGCTTAACTTTACCGGCATCGATTAAACTTATACTAGATATCGATCCTCGCTGTGGAGAGATTGAGGCTGACTCGAAACAGATCCATAACACTGTCGCCCAGCTTTGTAAAAATGCTTTGCAGGCGATGGATTTTGCCAACGGAATCCTGGCGATTAAGCTGCAGCGTCAGAAGGTGAGTGCCATCGAAGTTGCCGGAGAGCCAGATGTTGAGGCTGGCGATTTTGTCGTGTTAAGGGTCAGTGATACGGGATGTGGTATGGATAAAGAAACCATTGCTCACATCTTTGAGCCCTATTTTACAACCCGGGATGTGGGGCAGGGTTCAGGTCTCGGATTGGCCGTTATGCATGGTGTAGTCAAAAGATCGCATGGTTTTGTCCGGGTCGTAAGCGAGCCAGGAAAAGGCAGCACTTTCTCTATTTTTATGCCGGCTCTGGAAAAAGTTGAGACTCTAAAGATTGACGAGAAAAAACCGCTGGCGACAGGCACGGAGAGGATTTTAGTGGCCGATGAGGAGGGCATGATCGCGAGGATGAATAAAGCTGTTCTGGGCCGTCTCGGTTATGAGGTTACTGCCGTCACTGCGAGCTCAGAGGTCTTAGAACTGATCCGTAAAGAGCCGGATCACTTTGACCTGCTCTTGATCAGCCAGAATCTTGCCCCTCTCTCAGGGTCCGAACTGGCTTGTGCAGCCCTCAAAATAAAACCCGAAATGCTGATTGTTCTGGGCGTTGATTACAGCTCAACCATAACCGAAAAAGAGACTTTGGCCATCGGCATTAAAAAATATGTGCAAAAACCTTTAGATAGAACAGCTCTGGCCCGGATTGTCCGCCAGGTGCTGGATGCAAATTAAGATGAGCGAATCTCTCCTTACAATAAAGGAGCTCTCTGTCGCCTTTGGCACCGGATCTGAGCGGGTTCTGGCGGTCGATCGTATCTCTTTTAAAATCGACCGCTGTGAAACTCTGGCTCTGGTCGGGGAGAGCGGTTCTGGTAAGTCGGTGACGGCGCACTCTATTTTACAGCTCTTGCCTTATCCCGAGGCCTCGCATCCGGGGCAAGGGCAAATTATATTTGGCGGACAGAACCTTCTGGGGCTTTCCGAAAAAGAGATGCAAAGTCTGCGCGGCGGCCGCATCGGCATGATCTTTCAAGAGCCCATGACTTCGTTAAATCCTCTGCATACAATTGTTCGGCAGATCAGTGAAAGTCTAAGGCTGCATCGCGGCGGTTGGCGGCGTGAGGAGTTACGTTCAAAGTCGCAGGAGCTTTTAGAAGTGGTAGGCATTGAAGATGCGGGTCGGCGCCTTGATGCTTATCCGCATGAACTTTCCGGAGGCCAACGCCAGCGGGTGATGATTGCAATGGCGCTTGCCAACGAACCCGATCTTTTGATCGCCGATGAACCGACAACCGCGCTTGATGTCACGGTGCAGGCGCAGGTCCTTGATCTTTTGCGTGAACTTAAAGAACGTTTAGGGATGTCTATTCTTTTGATAACCCACGATCTAGGTATGGTGCGCCATCATGCCGACCGGGTTGCGGTCATGACCCACGGCCAAGTTGTCGAGGTTGGCGATTGCCGGCAGATTTTTTCCTCCCCACAGCACCCCTATACCAGAAAACTGCTCGACGCCGAGCCCTCGGGCCAGCCGCTGGCGGTCGTCGCTAAAGCTGACCCTCTGCTTAAAGCCGAAGATGTAAAGGTCTGGTTTCCGATTAAAAAAGGGTTTTGGCAGCGTACCTGTGATTATGTCAAGGCCGTGGACGGAGTTTCTCTGACAATTCGTCCCGGTGAAAGTCTGGGGGTTGTCGGCGAGAGTGGTTCGGGGAAATCGACTTTAGGCTTTGCCCTTTTACGACTTTTGCCAGCCGTGGGTAAAATCTCCTTTGCCGGGCGCGAGATTTCAGCTCCTGGTTTACGCGATCTGCGTTCTTTGCGGCGCCATTTCCAAGTGGTTTTTCAAGATCCTTTTGCGAGCTTGAATCCGCGGATGACGGTGGCCCAGATAGTGGCGGAAGGTCTGCAGTTGCATAATATCGGCACCGTTGCGGAACGCCGGCAAATGGTGGCTGAGGTGCTGGTCGAGGTTGGTCTCGAAGAGGCTTTCATGCGGCGTTATCCGCATGAGTTTTCCGGAGGCCAGCGTCAACGTATCGCCATCGCCCGGGCCCTGGTCTTAAAACCGCAGCTGATTGTCCTGGATGAACCCACCTCGTCACTTGACCGCTCGGTTCAGGCTCAGGTTCTTGATCTCTTGCGCAATCTTCAGGCCAAGCATAATCTCTCCTACCTTTTTATCTCGCATGATCTCAAAGTTATCCGGGCCCTCTGTCATCGGGTGATGGTCCTGCATCAGGGCCGCATCGTCGAAGAGGGCTCTACCGAAAAACTTTTTCAAGCCCCTGAACATCCCTATACGCAAACTCTACTCGCGGCCGCCTTTGCTTAATACACCTAAGTCTCTTTACACCAGTTTTGCCAGGAATTTTGTTGCCGGAATTAACTGCAGAGGTTTATCATCCTTCATTTTTAAGTACATCTTAAAATACTCGCGAGTAAATTAAAATTAACTTAAAAATGTCAGTGATTATTTGTCAATTTTTTATTCATGGAAGGTAGTTATCACAATGTCAGAAAATAGTAAGAGTTCTGCTGCAAAACTACACTATTCATGGATCATCTCTGTGACCGGGGCTGCAGTCCTCTTCTCCTGTCTCGGTTTGGGACGTTTCTCTTTGGGTATGCTCCTGCCTTCAATGGGGGTTACTCTCGATCTTTCCAACTCGCAAATGGGACTGATTGGCACTTGTAATTTTGTTGGTTACATGTTGGCCGTAGCTCTGGCCGGGGTGGTCACGAAACATCTGGGTGCCCGCCGGACGATCACCTTTGGCCTTCTCATGGTAGGTTTGACAATGGTCGCCATAAGCTGGGCTAGAACTGTTTTTGCCGTGCAAACGCTCTATTTCTTAACCGGAGTCGGCAGCGGGCTTGCCAATGTGCCGATGATGGGGTTGGTTTCGCACTGGTTTTTGAAAAGCACGCGCGGACGGGCAGCGGGCATTATGCTTTCGGGCAATGGTCTGGCGATTGTTTTCGCCGGTTTTTTTGTCCCCTTTATAAATCGCTCTTTGGGAGCCGAAGGCTGGCGTTCGGGTTGGTTGATTATGGGCTTGATGTCGGCGGTAATAGCACTTTTGGCCTTTCTGCTGCTGCGAAACGAACCTGGAGAGAAAAATTTGTCGCCTCTGGGAAAAGCTCCAGCCCCAAGCCTTGCAAAAGATGATGGCTTGTCGGAAAAAGCTAAACCCAAGACCCATCGCGGGACCCTGATCCATCTTGGTCTGGTCTACGCTATTTTTGGCGCTACTTATGTTGTCTACGCCACCTTTATCGTGGTTTCGATGGTCAATGAGCGCGGTTTTGGTGAAGGTGTGGCCGGCAGTTTCTGGGCTGCGGTCGGTTTCTTAGGGGTTTTTTCGGGACCGCTTTTTGGTTGGATATCGGATCATTTCGGTCGTAAACGGGGAATTATAATTGCCTACTCCCTGTTTACCATCTCTTACGCGTTGGTGGCAACCGATCTGCCTGATGTTTTTCTCTATATTTCGGTCTTCATTTTCGGGGTTTCAATCTGGAGTCTGCCGACTATTATGTCGGCTGCCGTCGGTGATTATATGGGGCCGGCTCAGGCCGCAAAATCGTTCGCTTTTATCACCCTCTTTTTCGGTGGCGGTCAGATCATCGGGCCGGCTTTAGCCGGCTATCTGGCCGATCTTACCGGTTCCTTTAATACCGCTTTCGGACTTTGTGCCGGTCTGACTGCTGCCGGGGTAGGGCTGACGCTTTTTTTACGCTCTCCGCAGGATTCAAAATAGGTTTTTTACTCATGATGCCTTACTATCAACAATCCCGGGAAGAGTTATTTACAAGTCTTGCTTGTGACGCTGCCGGATTGAGTTAAGCCGAAGTTGAACAGCGTTTAAAGCATTACGGGCCCAACCGCCTGCGTGAAGCCCCGCCTCCGCATCCCTTATTAATCTTTTTCGATCAGTTCAAAAGTTTTATTATCTATATCCTTCTGTTTGCGGTTGCATTCACACTGTCTATCGGCGAATATATCGACTCTCTGATCATTATTGTTATTGTTCTGATTAATGCCCTGATCGGTTTTTTTCAGAGGAGTACGGCGCACGGCCCGCTCTCTGGCCGCCTTAAGAGAGCTGACCGAGGTCATGGCGACCGTGTTGCGGGCTGGGGCCTCTTGATGTATACGCCGCTGGCGCACTATTTCAAACTTGTTCCCTTAAACCTTGTCGATATCGCAAAACTTCTTAGCGGGGGCCTGGTTTTCTATCTGATTTTCCGGCTCTACCAAACCGTAAATAATTTATTGTCCTAAAAAGGCTTAATTTAAAGCTATTTATCCCATTGGATAACCCCCCCCGAGGGGGCGTTGGGGTTTGGCGATGGGCCGGAATCGATAATTGTCTGCCAGCCCTGGTTGGGATTCTGGTTGCCAACCGGTTGTGGCGTTGGCGGAGGAGCCGGTTGGGGTGGAGTAGACGGAGGTGTCGGTTGTGGTGGCGCTGGGGTTCCCGGTTGGGGCGCAGGGGTTGGTTTTACCGGAGGTGCGGGTTGTGACCCCGCTTTAGCAACCTCGATCTGGCCGATAAAAGGTTTGAGGCCGATACCGGTAATGGTTAGCTGGATTGCACCCGGCGCGATTTCGGGTAGTTCAAAACGAGCCTTTCCGGAGACCGCCTGAGTTATCATTTGCAGCTCATTGCCGTTGTTGTCATCACGATAAAGAGCCACCCGGGCATTTGGAGCCAGGTTCTCTATAGCGATCTTTTTGCCCTTGGTTAAAGTCGCAATTGTGGTTGGAAATTTGGGCTGCTGGGTTTGAGGCGCATTAAATTGAACGAAGGCTTCGGGATCACCAAAGAGATGGAAAAGGAGAAGACTTTGCTTGGTCTGCTCATTCTGGGGTGAAGGTGCCAGGTTTTGATAAAGGTAGAGTTTTCCCTGGTTTAAAATCTCGCCGAGACGTTGCCCCTGGCCCGGTTTATAAAGTTGCGGGGTCGGCAGATCTTTGCTCCAGTCGGGGTCGTTGGATTGGTTGTGAAAGCTTATGTAATCTTTGAGAAAGGCGCTGTATAAGCCGTGAGTAAGGTAGTCGTTGTACCAGGAGTAACTGACATCGACGGCGGCCATGACGGCATGTGCACCCCCCTGTCTGTGAGTGAGCAGCTCTCTGGTGAAATTCTTGCCGCTGAACGGAGCTAGTTGATTCTGATATTTCTCTTCCGTATTGTAGCGACCGGTCAGACAGTTGATTGAGAGAAAGAGGGGTTGAAATGTGTTGTTTTGCAGCTTTAGAACTTCCGGCACGGCCCAGAAAGGATCACCCCAGCCGAGTTCAAAACCATGATCACGATGCTGCACCAGAGCGACTCCCTGGTTGATTTGGTCGGAGACCCGGCGGCTGGCCTCTTGGTCGGAGATAAAGAAATTAACCACTCGACTACTGAGTTCTTCGCCGCTCCAGAGCAGACCCCGGTTATTCCAGCGGCCGCTGGCGCTGATCCCGCCGGGATTAACCAGGGCGCGGATGCATTGGTGGCCACTTTTTTCAAAATAGCAGGCTATAGCATCAGCGGTTTCACAGAACAGGCGATCGGCAACCCCATCCGGTTTTTGTTTACTGGTACCATCCTGAAGCTGCCCGGCCACCAGGATGCGGCCATAGGGACCGGTGGTTGGCAGATCGCGGTCCATGGTCAGAAGTTTATCGAGCATAATCTCGAGTTCGGCCGCATTGGTGGCTGGCAGGCGGCCGTGAAAGAGGTCGGGCAGGAGATCGTTGTCGTCGCGACAGGCCATGAAAAGATCGGAATAACCGCCGTTCAGGGTTTTAAAATAGAAGCCTTCAACCCCAAGATTGCGGCGCTGATCGCCGATCAGAAGGAGGTAGAGGGGGTATTCTTTTTCGGGCAAATTCCTTAGATAGGCGACCAGTTCCTGGTGGTTTGGAGCACCTTTTTGGGCCGCGGGAATCCTCGAGGTTGGCACCTCAATAACGCGATAACCTTTTTGCCGTTTCCAGGAACAGAACTCTTTGAGTTTGGGGCTTGTTGCAAACTGATCGGCAAAGATCAGCATGTAGATCTCAGGCTCTTTTTTTGCGGCATCGGTTGTCAGGTCCCGGGTTTTGGGAATACAGGAGAAGATGCCGCTCTGGTAACTCCGGTCAAAATTGGGAGATGATAATGAGTCCGACGTATTTAACCCTTTCCGGTTTTGTCGGTTTTGGGGATGCAATTCGATATCAAGGGTGGAGTGTGGGGTGGCTTCGATAACCCTTCTTAAGGGGTTAAAACGTAAAGGTGTAAAACGGATCTCTAATAGATCGTGATCCCGCAGGCGAATCCGCCGGGCGGCAATAAGACGTTCAGCCGGATATATTTGATCTTTCTGGTAGAGGGTTTCGTTAATGGCAAAGTCGGGTTCGGGGTTCTGTAGTGATTGGGGCAGCTGGTACTGATCGCTGGGGGCCGCCTGGCTGGGCACTAAGAAGAAATCATTTAAAACAATCTTTTCACTTTCATTGACGGTTACAGTAAAGTCGTAATCCTTGGGAATTTCAAGAAAGATTGTCTTGATCGGCAGGGCTGGCTGGCCAATGGCAGTTGCCGGAGCGCAGTCCCCAACTTCAAGCAGATCATAGTTTTTATCAAGACCTTTCGTGCGATTGTGAAGCAGATTGAAAATTTCATAATCGATAGTTACGGTTTTGTGGATGCCTTTGAGGTTTGCCTCTCTGATTCTGGTTTGCGGGGTTTTGAGCTCATTTTTCAGGGCTTTGCTGGCGACTCCACCCGGGGCTGAGGCCTGTAGAGAGAGCCACTCGCCCGCCTCCGCCGTAAGACTGATGTTAAAGAGGGCAAATGCGCCTAAAATTAACAATAGAGTAAAGCTGAACCGTGATTTCATCCCTTTTTCTCCCTTGTTAGTGTGATCTGAAAATTATTTGATCTCCTGGGGTTCTGATGAAGCTCCAGCTTTTATCGGTTTCGGGTTGTCAGGTATTGTTTTTTCTTTGAGACTGGCTCTGAAAGTGACAGTCAGTTCAATTTCATAAGCAAAATCGACCTGGTGCTGCTGCGGCTTGAAGAGCACCGGAGTGAACCTGATTTCAAGCAGGCGGCGTTGACGCAGTTTGATGATTTTTTCGCTCAAAATACGGGAAGCTGGATAAGTGTTGCAGCTTTGGTAGATTTCCTGGTTGATTGTGAAGCTTTGCTCGCTACTCTCGGGCGGCGCCAATTGGGCCGGCATAAGCAGAATATCCTCAACTGTATGAGTTTTTACGGCAACCAGCTCGATGTTATAATTTTTTAGATCTAAGTTCTCAGGAAACTCCAGAAAGAGGGTTCTGACCGGAAGTTTGGGGGCGCCAGGGTCGGATGAAAAACCGCAATCGCTAACCCCAAGCTGGCTGTATTCGACGTTGTTTAAGATGATGGGGAGCATGCGAAAGCTGAAAATTTTGTAGCTAATCGAGATTGTCTGGCTTGTAGGGTTGCGGCTGGCACTCATGCTTAAAGTGGGAGCCGGAGATTTCTCATCACTGGAACTTATATTAACCCAAAAGTTGGTATTACTGGCGATCTCAGATCGTGCCGAGAGGGGATCGGTGGTTAAATTCAGCAAGAGTAGAATTGAAGAAAAAATTAGTAACTGACAAAATATTTTCTTGTTCTTTTTACCGGAAAATAGTCTCATAAAGACAATTATCGAGCTCAACCGGGTAAGATGATTTTTCATAAACGTCTCCGTGTCGACAAGTATTGCAGGATTATGCTGGATATTTATTGGAAACTACCTCTAAATTAATAGCTGCAAGTATCCTTTATATAGTTTGAAAAGTCAAATCGCAAAGTCTTTTAGAATTCATAACAGCAACCTTATTATTTGGAAATTCATTGTTTTTTCCAGAAAAAATGTTTTTCTGGAAAGGATTTTAGTTTTATGTAATAATGGATGTTGATTTAAAAAGATCTTTTGGCAAAGCTGTTACCTTTTATAGGGGTCAGGAGCGGGGCTATGTTTTTTAATAAGTTGACTATTGTTGCGTTGTTTTTTTTCGGACTCTTGCTGTTTGCATCCGGGGTTATGGCGGCCGATAATTTTGTGGTGCGGCCTGATGCCGGTAGGGAAATCTCGGCGCCAAGCTCGAATAAGGGAGAAATCTCAAAAACTCCTGAAAAAGAAAGTGGTCGGCGCTGGATTATGGCGGTTGGTATCTGTAAATTTGCCGATACCCGGATCTCCCAATTAACCTATTGTGTTGATGATGCCCGCAGTATTTCGAGCTATTTTAAAGGGGATGGGGTGTCAACTGAACAGATTGTTCTGTTGGTTGATGAGGATGCCCGAAAGGAGTTGGTTCTCAGTTCTTTGCAGCGTATCAGTGAAGAGATCGCAAGCGATGATACTCTCTTCTTTTTCTATTCGAGTCATGGAGCCGGTGACAACGCTGGTAAAACCTACTTTATCACTTTTGATACTGTGATTGATGATCTTGCCGCCACGGCTCTGCCGATGCAGGAGCTCAAAAGTGCGGTGCAGAAGATCAAATGCCGTGACATTGTTATGATGATTGATACCTGTCATAGCGGTGGAGCTAAGTCGTTGGGGCGTCAGGATGAGAAAGCCTTCGATAAATTGGTGCGGACGGCTGATCGGGGAACCCGGGTCGCTATCTTGACATCATCAAGAACCCATGAGACCTCAATCGAATCTGATGAGTGGAAACACGGTGCTTTTACCTATTTTATGCTTGAAGGTCTCTCCGGGGCTTCCGACAACTTTCCTCGAGATGGCAAAGTCAGTGTCACTGAACTCTTTGATTATGTGATGGTGGCTGTACCCCGGGCGACCGATCGCGCCCAGCACCCTTCCGGCAAATTCAGCTATAACTGGCCCGGTAAAAAGGGGCAGGCCGTAAAAGTTGGAGAGATCAGCGCCAACAAATCAGGAACTTCCGGGACGGGATGGCAGGGGAACAACCCTTTGGCGTCAGATAGTAAAGGGCAGATGGGAAGCGCCGGAGAAAAGTGGCAAAATGTTATTGATGGCCGTTGATCTGTTTTTTGCGGGATCAAAAATCTATTCAACCACGCTCTGCCACTTACCCGGCGGGGCTGGCGGGGAATATTGGTTGCGACCGTTGTTCTGCTCAGGATTGTCAAAGGCATCATATTGGTTGATATTGTTGCCGGCTGGTTTTTGATAACTATTGACGGTGTCTTTTGCCTGGGCCATCTGCACGGCTTTATAGGCGTTAACCCGCCCGGCTCCGGTCTTGTCATCATAACCCGGAATATCGATATCATCGGCGCTCTTTATTAAAATATTTTTCACCTGAGCTGGGCTCAGGTGCGGGTTTTTCGAAAGCATCCGGGCGACCACCCCGGCAACTTTGGGGCATGATGAAGAGGTGCCGCCGAAATCGTGACAATAGTCGGCATCGACTCCACTACTGCCATCATTGTAACCGAGTTTACCCAAACGATCTGTCGTATAACTCCAGGGGCCCGGGGCACAGATGTCAGGCCCGGGACCAATATAACTGGAACCCCAGGAAAATTGACCATCACTGCTGGCCGCCGCTTTATGTTCATCGCTGGGGCTGCTGGCACCGACGCAGATTACGTCACTGGTTTCCGTCATCTTGCCGGGAAAGGCGACATCATAGGTGAAAGGGGGGCGGTCGGGTCCATTACCGGCCGCAAACAGAACAACGACTCCGGCCGCCAAAGCATCTTTTACGGCCGCCTCAATTTCCCGAGATGGGGGTTGCACCCAGCCCCATGAGTTGTTAATTATTTTTGCGCCCTTGCAGACGGCTAAACGGATCGCCTGGGCCCTCTCCAGAAAAGTGTTGCCGCCGTTGATCGGCATTATTCTGATGTTGGGTGCGATTCCGGCAACCCCGATATTATTATTACCAATGGCGCCGACATTACCGGCGACACTGGTACCATGATTACTTTTTTCGGTTGGCGGCCCGCCGCCGGCAGAGCCGTCCGGTCGATAGCCTGCGGTCAGATTGAGATCTGGATGGTTGAGCTCAACCCCATCATCAATGACGGCGACGATCAGATCTGGATCGACTTTAACCAGATCCCAGGCCTTTCCGACATCCATATCATTATTCTGATTGCCAATTCCGGCTACCTGCCCCCGATTAAGCAGCTCATATTGTTCTATGCAGTAGGGATCGTTTCCCAGAGAGGAGCTCTCTGGGCGGGTCTTACGTCCCAAGATGCGGATATTGTCAAGATAGCAGCCCTCTTTCGGGTTCTGACCGTCGCTAAGGTAGAGAAAACAGATGCGCACACTCTGCTTGTGGTAGATTGGTGGAATCTTGAAGAGGCATTTGCGCCAACCTTTTTTGGCCGTCGGATCGCTGGTGCAATCGCCTTCGGAATGGATTACGGCAAGGAGTTTTTCGCTGCTGCTTTTACCGTCGGTAATACCAATAACCGGCAGATCCCGGGGTTCGGGTTTGCCCTGGCTATTGATAGCTATCTCATTTTTACTGTAAAACCAGAGTTCAATATAGATCTCAGAAAAGCTTTCCAGATCAAATGCCGGACTATAAAGATAGCCCGCCATATTTAGCGGTGCCGGTCCTGGAGCTCTGACCGCATCGGGTCCATAGGCGGCACAATAAAGGGAATGGCGGCCCGCAAAAGTGCGGTAATCAGTTGGCCCCCAGGCAGCTTTGGTTTTGCCGGAACCATTATTAAGTTTCCAACCGTTCGGAGGATAATTTTCGGCTTCTGCATCAAGGCCTACAATTAATTGCCACCCATTCTCATGGAGTTGATTGTCGGGAGGTTCCTGAGAGTTGGAAAGTAGGTGGTTTAGAGGTTTTGCCGTTTCAGGGCTGAGTAGATTGAGCTCTTCGGGGCGGGTCGCGATCTTTATTCCGTTAACCAGCGACCGATTGTCGTGTTCATCCAGCATGACCAGAAGATGATTGGGTTCTGCAAAACTCACCCCGGAAATCTTGACAAGTTCGCGGCAGACCTCATAACAGCGCCCATCACCGGGCTGGTTGATGGTTATAAGCGCTCTTTTGCTACTCAACTTCTCTACATTAATGATTCCCTGGCTTTTGCTGGTCGCTGTTGGAAAATTCCACTGTGGGTCGTCTGCGGTGGTGTCATCGAAACCAACAATAATCTCGGCTGAAGGGATCAAAAGGGCCTGGCCCTGTTCGAAAACCGGCTGGGTTATGATATCTTCAGCGGAAAAATTTTTCTCTATTAAAGATTTAAGCGATTTATCGTGCTGGCCGGTTGTTGTTTGAATCTGACGATAGAGTTTAAGGCCCTTATCCCTTAAGACCGGGTTCTGGCTTAAAGGGTCAAGAACCACACTGATTTGCTTGAGATCTTTTTGCTTAAGGCCTTTTTTATTTTTGCTGTTGTCAATAATAAGCAGGTGAGGGCTTGAGTGTAAAATAACTATTTTGTCAGCATAATCGTATTGGTAATCGGCCGCGTTGAGCAGAGGAGGGAGAAGAGTAAGATAGAGTATGAAAATCGAGATAGCAAAAACCTTATGCTTTGATTTCATCATTTATCCCTCCTGCTGAATTAATAATCTTAGTGGGGAAGTTTATGTTATACCACAGAAACCAACCTAGCAAAAAGTAACTTATTTTTCAAGAAAGATGCTTTGCTTGTTTTAGAGTTGTCAGGCGGAGCGACAGAGTCGATTTTACTTGACTATTTATAGCATAAGGTGTTACCTCCGCCCGCGCTATTTAGACGATATCTATAAATTATTGTTTTTCTCAGCTGGGGACAGGTCAAAAAGATCTGTCCCCAGCTTTTTTTCTGGAACTTTTACGTTAAAGTCCTGCTTGTCGAGACTTAAGGTTGACGATTTTGAACGCTAAAAAAAATTTAAGAAATATCGCAATTATTGCTCATGTCGATCACGGTAAAACAACTTTGGTTGATTGTCTCCTGCAGCAGTCTGGTACTTTGGGCCGGCGCGATACCGGTAAAGAGCGGATTATGGACTCCAATGATCAGGAGCGCGAGCGCGGCATCACGATTCTCGCCAAGAGTACGGCCATCAAATGGAATGAGTGCCATATCAACATTGTCGATACTCCGGGCCATGCCGATTTTGGTGGTGAGGTTGAGCGTATTCTTTCGATGGTTGATTCGGTCCTGCTTTTAGTCGATGCGGTTGAAGGTCCCATGCCGCAAACCCGTTTTGTGACGCAAAAGGCTTTTAAAGCAGGGCTTAATCCGATTGTGGTTATCAATAAAATTGATCGACCTGAGGCCCGGCCCGATTGGGTTGTCGATCAGGTCTTTGACCTTTTTGGCCGCCTTGGTGCCAGTGATGCACAGCTCGATTTTCCCGTTGTTTATACTTCAGCGGTGGACGGGGTGGCAGGTTTGGAGATGGACTCTATCAGTAAAGATATGACGCCTTTGTTAGAGGTCATTGTGGGCAAGGTGAAGCCGCCTCAAGTCGACCCTGAGGGTCCTTTTCAGATGCAGATCTGCGCCCTCGATTACAACAACTATGTTGGCGTTATCGGCCTTGGTCGGGTGCAACGGGGCCGGGTACGGCCGCAGATGCCGGTGGTTGTGATCGATCGTGAAGGTAAGCAACGGGGTGGTAAAATTCTTTCGGTTATGGGGAATTTGGGGGTAGAGCGCAGTGAGATCGCGGAAGCTGAAGCCGGTGACGTAGTTAGCGTCAGCGGGGTTGATGGTTTAAAGATCTCCGATACGCTATGTGCGCCCGACGTTCCCGAAGCTTTGCCCCCTTTAATGGTTGACGAACCCACCGTCAGTATGACCTTTCAAGTCAACGATTCGCCTTTTGCCGGTCTCGACGGAAGGTATGTGACCAGTCGCAATCTCAAAGATCGTTTAGAGAAAGAACTTATCCACGATGTTGCTTTGCGGGTTGATCCGGGTAGTAGTCCGGATCGTTTTGTGGTCTCCGGGCGCGGGGAGTTGCATCTTTCGGTTTTGATTGAAAAGATGCGGCGCGAAGGTTTCGAGATGGGGGTTTCCCGGCCCGAGGTCATTATAAAAGAGATCGATGGCGTCAAGCAGGAGCCTTTTGAGATCCTGGTGATCGATTGCGAGGAGCAGCATCAGGGCGGCGTCATGGAGGTTTTGGGTGAGCGTAAGGCTGAGTTGACAAACCTGCGGCCTGACGGAAAAGGCCGGGTGCGGCTCGATTTTAATGTCCCTTCACGGAGCTTGATCGGTTTTCGCTCACTCTTTATGACACTGACTTCCGGGAGTGGGATCATGAATCATATCTTCGATCATTACGCACCTAAACTGGCTGGAGAGTTCGGGATAAGACAGAACGGCGTCCTGGTTTCGATGCTACCCGGCAAGGTTCTCGGTTTTGCGCTTTTTAATCTGCAGGAGCGTGGTCGTCTTCTGATCGGCCCCAATCTTAATATTTACGAAGGCCAAATCATCGGCATTCATGCCCGCGGCAATGACTTGGCGGTTAACCCGACTAAAGGGAAACAGCTCACCAATATGCGGGCTTCCGGTACAGATGAGAATATCGTTTTGACCCCGCCGATTATTTTTTCGCTTGAACAATCCTTAGAGTTTGTCGACGATGACGAACTCGTCGAGGTGACCCCCAACTTTATCCGTCTGCGCAAAAGATTGCTCAAAGAGGTCGATCGTAAACGCGCCGATCGCAGTAAAAAGGTGGTTGTTGAAAAATAATCCCGCCTGATTTGAGTTTGCGTGGTTGTCCCCTTTTATGTCGTCTTCATTGAAAGGGCAATGCGCTGGCGTTCCAGATCGAGATTGAGGACGCTCACGCTTACGGCCTGGCCAAGTTTGACCACCTCTGCCGGATCGCGGACGAAACGGTCGGCCAGCTGACTGATATGGACAAGGCCGTCCTGATGGACCCCGATATCGACGAAAGCGCCAAACTTGGTGATATTGGTGACCAGGCCGTTAAGGCGCATACCCTCTTTAAGATCCTCGACTTTATTAATCCCTTCCTGAAAACTGAACGCCTCAAACTCCTGCCGGGGGTCGCGCCCCGGACGGGCGAGTTCCGTCATGATGTCTTCAAGGGTCGGGCGTCCAATTTTATCCGAGAGATAATTTTCGATGACAATCTCTTGGCGTAATTTTTCGCTTGTCAATAACGCCTTAAGGGTGCCGCCGCAATCTTTGGCCATCTTTTCGACAAGAGCATAATTTTCGGGGTGAACGGCACTGGAATCAAGGGGGTTGGTAGCGTTTTGAATGCGTAAGAAACCGGCCGCTTGTTCGAAGGCTTTAGGTCCTAATCGGGGGACTTTAAGGAGTTCCCGGCGGGCCCCGAAAGAGCCATTTTCGCGGCGATACTTAACGATGTTATGGGCCAGGGTTGGGTTTAAACCGGCAACGTAAGTCAGAAGTGCGGGGCTGGCGCTGTTAATCTCAACACCAACGCTGTTAACGCAGCTGCTGACAACTTCAGCCAGCCGATTTTGCAAACGTTTCTGGTCTAAATCGTGTTGATATTGGCCGACACCGATCGCTTTGGCATCGATCTTGACAAGTTCAGAGAGGGGATCCTGCAGGCGCCGTCCGATCGAGATGGCACCGCGCACCGTGAGGTCTAAGTCTGGAAACTCCTCACGGGCGATCTCTGAAGCAGAATAGATTGAGGCCCCAGCTTCGTTGACCATGGCGACTGTTATGGTGGTCGCGAGCTTGAGCTCGCGGACAAAGCTTTCGGTTTCACGACCGGCCGTGCCGTTACCGATGGCAATCGCTTCAATCTTAAAGCGTTGGCAGAGTTCTCGCACCTTTTTTGCCGCCTCTTCACTTTGCTTTTGCGATGTGGTCGGGTAGATAACGCAGTGCTCCAAAAGTTGGCCCATGCTATCAAGGCAGACCAGCTTTGCCCCACTGCGAAAGCCCGGATCCAGGGCCAGAATCCGCTTTTGCCCCAAAGGTGGAGCCAGCAGCAGCTGTCGCAAGTTGACTGCAAAAACCTCGATCGCTTCACCCTCGGCCTGCTCCCGTAAAGTATGCCGGGTCTCATTTTCAAGGGCCGGGGCTAATAATCTTTTGTAGGCATCGTCAAGGGCCATTTCCATCTGTTGTGCGCACGGGTTAGTTTTTTTGATGAAGCGCTGTTTAAGTAAGGCCAGGGCTTTTTCAGCGGGAGGGCGGATTTGGACCCGTAAAAGCTTGGCCTTTTCGCCTCTAAACAGGGCCAGGAGACGGTGCCCGGCAATTTTCTTACTCTTCTCCTGCCAGTCAAAATAGTCGCGAAATTTTGCCCCGTCCTTCTCTTTGCCCTTGATGACAACGGCCTTGATTTCTCCCTCGCGACTAAAGAGCTGACGCAAAGATCTGCGGACTTCAAGATCTTCATTGATCTTTTCGGCGACAATATCCCGGGCACCGGCCAGGGCTGCATCACTGGTTGCAATCTCTTTAGCCGGGTTGATGAAAGGTTGGGCAGCGACGATTGGATTTGTTTCTGATTGTTGGAGCAGGATTTCAGCTAACCCTTGTAAACCCCTCTGTCGGGCGATTGCGGCACGGGTTTTTCGTTTGGGGCGGTAGGGTAGGTAGATATCCTCAAGTTCGGTCAGGCTGCCGGCTTTAAGTAATTTCTTTTCAAGCTCCGCACTTAAGAGGTTCTGTTCGGTTAAAGATGTTGTAATAGATTGGCAGCGTTTTTCTAAATTTACCAACTGTTCAAGCCGGCTCTGGATCTTAGAGATTGCGACTTCATCAAGCAAGCCGCTGGCCTCTTTGCGATAACGGGCGATAAAGGGAACCGTGGCCCCATCCGCAAAAAGCTCGGCAACCGCTTTAACCTGTTGCTGTTTTATTTTAAGTTCGGTGGCGATGGTTTCAACGTGAGTAATCCGCATCTCTATTAATCGTCCTTTTGTCGATATGGCTACCGGGTTGATACTCGTGGGTAGTCAGCTGCTGAAGTGCTTTACAGATTGCCTCAGGCGACATTCCTTGAAACAGAACTTTATCCATTTTGCTCTCTTTTCTAAATCCAGTTTATTTGCCTGAACAAGCATGACTTTCCTGCTCGTGTTCACACTATTTCATAAAAGAATGGCAATAGCAAGGGTTGTTGAATTCACTTTCACAACATTTATGTTTTGTTGTTGGTGGGGATGTTGAAGAAAATTGCACTACTGTCCGGTAGAAGTATTGCTATAAGTGTTCTTATCCGTTGTCGACTAAATTTTATCTTGACTAAATTTATTCATTCATATAAATTTAGTCGTATGATTAAATTTAACCTTTATCAGTGACTCCGACACCAGGACATGAAAACCTATTCCAGCAGCATAATTACACAGGGAAAATTAATCGAAGCCACCGGTCGCCTGGCTGCTGAATATGGTTTCAACAAGATTTCCACGCGGATGATTGCCACCGCTGCGAAAGAGAACATCGGCAGCATCAGTTATCATTTCGGCAATAAGGAGAACCTGTTTATCGCCGTTCTCAAAAAAGTTATCGAACCATGGCATGAGTTTCCCGTTGAAAAGTGTTTGCAAGATTTCGATCTCGAAGGTTCCGAAGGCCAAGCCCGAGCCCTGCGCGAGCTTATCAAAAGAAAGATCGACATTCTTTTTCGCCGGGAAAATCCACTCTGGTACAGTCGTGTCCTCTATCAGGTCATGCAATACCGAAGTCCGTTGCAAGATTTTGTACAGGAAAACTTGATCACATCTGAGCAAACCATAGTGATGGAACTTTTTACAAAGATTCAACCGGCTTTGCTAAGAAACCAGACCCAACTGCATTTTCTGCTGATGAGCTCGCCGATATTCATGCATGCGAACTACATGCAGATTATTCTCAAAAACCTTGAAATGGATAAGTACAGCGATGATTATCTCAATGAAATGGAAAATATCATCGCCACCCAGACGCAGCTTTTTTTTAAGCTGCCTCTCCTGTAGAAATATTATTCTCGAAAAACTTTAAACCGATACCGAGGTCTGATCATGAAAAAAAAGCTCGTTACAGGTACGATTTTCAGCTTAATAGTTATAGTTGGCTTGATTGCCGGCATCGTCTGTGCGAAACCTCAGAACAAGGCAACAACAATTTTCAACCAGCCGGTGGTTGAAAAATTTCCGGTTGCCATCGGCAAGGTTGAAAGAATGGCTACTTCAGTACGGCCCAGCTATCCGGGAATCGTAAAAGCCTGCCGGACCACAAAGTTGGCCTTCCGGGTCGGTGGACCTTTGATTAAAGTTTCAATAAAGCCCGGTGATCAGGTTAAAAAGGGTAATCTGTTGATGCAGATCGACCAACGTGATTTTAAAAACCGGATTGCCGTACTTGAAGCCGAACTCAAAAGTGCTCAGGCTGTCAGAAATAACGCCAAGCAAAATTTTTCCAGAACTGAAACCCTCTATCAACAGGCAGTTAGATCCAAAGCTGATTACGACCTTGCAAAAAGCAGCCATGAAAAGGCCGCTGCCATTATCGATGGGATCAGGGCAAACCTAAAGATTGCCCATGATCAACTGGCAGACACCTCTTTGCAGGCACCCTACTGTGGCATTATAACAATCCAAAGAACTGAAAATTATGAAATCGTCAAGGCTGGACAGGTGGTGCTTGAGCTGCAGGACATTTCGGCGCTGGAAATTACCGTCAATGTTCCGGAAAACGAAATTGCCAAACATCATCTGGATCCCGGGCAGAAAGCAACAGTCTCCTTTCCCGCCGTTGCCGAAATGAGTTTTACGGCTCATTTAAGCGAATGGAACTCTGAAGCCGATCCGGTCACCAAAACCTACCGTATCACCTTCCTGCTGCCGGCGCCTGAAGAAAAACAGATTTTACCAGGCATGACGGCTGAGCTCAACTGGCATGACGATTTGCAAAAGAACTCTTTACTGATGTCGGTTCCAGCCCGAGCCATCCTGACCGATCACTCCGGCACTCCTTATGTCTGGATTTATAATAACCGGGATGCTACCGCCAACAAAAGAGCGGTTGTCTTAAGTGCGGTAACGGGAATCAGCCAGGTGATCCTGGAAAAAGGTGTGCAGGAAGGAGAGACGGTGGTCGTTGAAGGTGGCAACTTTATTTCCGAAAACATGAAGCTGAAACCCACAAACTGAACAAATTCACGCATACACAACCATTACTCTCAGACAAATTCCGGGATAAAATGAACCTGACACGTTTTGCTTTCGACAAAAAGATTCTCATGACGGTGCTGACGATTTTCCTGATGGTGGCCGGCATCTGGTCTTACCTTAAGCTCGGTCGCCTCGAAGATCCGAACTTCACCATCAAAACGGCAGTGGTTGCAACCCGCTATCCGGGAGCTACGCCTTATGAGGTAGAGGAAGAAGTTACCGACGTCGTTGAAGAAGCAATTCAATCCATGGGGCAGATCAAAGAAATTTACTCTACTTCCGAAGAAGGCCTGTCAACTATTTTCGTTGATATACAAGACCAATATCAACATGATGAGCTGTCGATTATCTGGCAGCAATTGCGCAGCAAAGTTGCGGATGTCCAGAAAGCCCTGCCTCCCGGAGCCGGGCCTTCAATGGTTAATGATGATTTTGGTGATGTCTACGGCATATTCTTTGCCATCACCGGCCCTCAATATAACGATGCTGAACTGAAAAAATACGCCAAAATATTAAAAAAAGAACTCCTGCTTTGCGAGGATGTCGCCAAGGTTGACCTCTGGGGAACCCGGCAAGAGGTCATCTATGTCGAATTTCAACTAGCCCGTCTGGCGCAACTCGGGATCTCCCCATTTGAGATCATGCAGACCCTGCGATTACAAAACGTGGTCCAGGAGAGCGGTAAAATAAAAGTCGATGAACGTTACCTGAGAATCACGCCGAGTGGCAGTTTTGATAACGAAAAACAGATTGCCAAGACTCTCATCGGCCACAGCGGCAACCTGGTCAAACTTGGTGACATCGCCAACATCTATCGCGACTATCTCGAACCCAGGCGAACCATCATGCGTTTTAACGGCAAGCCGGCAATCGGCCTGGGCGTTTCCTGTGTCACCGGCGGCAACGTGATAACCATGGGTACCGCCATCAACCAGAAACTTGATGAACTGCAAAGCAAAAAACCGGCCGACATCAACCTTGATTCACTCTACTACCAGAGTAATATCGTCACTGAAGCCGTTAATATTTTTGTCGTCAACCTGATTGAAGCCGTCATCATCGTCATCGTTTTGCTGATGCTTTTCATGGGCTGGCGCAGTGGCCTTCTGATCGGCGTAATCCTGCTTTTGACAATTCTGGCAACTTTTATCGGTATGCTGATTCTGGGCATAGACCTGCAGAAGATATCGCTCGGGGCCTTGATTTTAGCCCTGGGCATGCTGGTTGACAATGCGATCGTGGTAACTGACGGCATCCTGGTCAGAACCCAGTCGGGTGAAGATCGAAAGACCGCAGCCCTTAAAACTGTCGATGAAACTTCCTGGCCTCTGTTTGGAGCCACAATCATAGCCATCCTGGCTTTTACCCCAATCGGTTTTTCACCTGGCAATGTTGGTGAATTCTGCCGCTCGCTTTTCGACGTCATGGCCCTGTCGTTAAGTTTCAGCTGGATTTTGGCGGTAACCATTACCCCGCTTCTCTGCACCTACATCCTGCCCTCAAAACAAAAAGAGCATGAAGAAACCAACCCCTATAACGGGCCGGTATTCCGAAGTTATCGTAAATTCCTGCATTATACGATTTCCTGGCGCTGGTTGACCTTGGGTTTTATAATAATTCTGCTGGGATTTTCGGTCTTTGCTTTTCGCTGGGTTCCCAAAGCTTTCTTCCCCGATTCAACCCAGAAGTATTTCTTCGTCGAATACTGGAAACCGCAAGGTACACATATTGACCAGACCTCGACTGATCTGCAGAAGATCGAGACCTTCACGAGAAATCTGCAAGGAGTTAAAAACGTCTCGACTTTCGTCGGCGAAGGAACCTTACGTTTTCTGCTCTGCTATAACTATGAAAAACCAAACAGCAGTTATGGCCAGTTGCTGGTTGAAGTCGATGACTGCAAAAATATTGGTGCTTTGCAGAAAACCATTGAGCAGTATTTGAAAAACAATTTCCCCGCCGCCGAGCCCTTTACCAGCAAAATTTCGAATGGTCCGGCGGTTCCCTTTAAAATTGAAGTCAGATTTCGCGGCCCGGAACCGGAGGTTCTGCATGCCCTCGCAAACCAGGCCACAGCCATTATGCACGCAACCCCCAACACTGAAAATATCCGCACTGACTGGCGCCAGATGATGCCGGTTATGACACCTGTTTTTTCCGAGGTTCAGGCCCGCCAGTCAGGCGTCACGAGAACCGATCTCAGCAACGCCATGCAATGGCATTACAATGGCATAACCGGAGGACTCTATCGGGAAAGAGACGAATTGTTGCCGATTATTTTGCGTGCTTCAAACAGTGACCGAAAAAGCCTTAACAGCATCGAAAAGATTCAGGTCTGGAGTTTAATCAGCTCACAACCGATCCCGATCCGCCAAGTGATCACCGATATCAAAACAACCTGGGAAGCACCGCTTATTCAAAGACGCAACCGGCAACGCTGTGTTACCGTCAAATGCAATCCGATCACCGGCCAGGCCGACGCTTTGCGCTTCAGTCTGAAAAAAGAGATGGAGGCGATCCCCCTGCCTGCTGGTTATGAAATGGAATGGGGAGGTGAATTTGAAGAGTCGGTTGAAGCGCAGGCGCCATTGACAAGTTTTTTTCCGATCTGTTTTCTGGTCATGTTTATTCTCACGGTCTGGCTTTTCAACTCGGTCAGGCGACCACTGGTCATTTTTCTCGTCTTGCCGCTCTCAATGATCGGAATCAGCTCTGGCCTGTTGTTGACCAGGCTCCCTTTCGGCTTCATGTCAATCCTCGGTTTCCTGGGCTTGTCAGGCATGCTGATAAAAAATGCCGTGGTCCTGATTGACCAGATAAACCTTGAACAAACAGCCGGATCACCGCTCTACAAAGCAATACTGGATGCTTCCGTCAGCCGTATGCGGCCAGTAATTATGGCTTCAGGAACCACCATCCTGGGCATGGCACCATTGGTTTTCGACCCTTTTTATGCATCAATGGCCGCCACTATCATGAGCGGTTTGGCTGCGGGTACCTTTCTGACCCTGATCGTGGTGCCGGTTCTCTACAGTCTCATGTATCACATCAAACCGGAAAAACAGTATCTTTAAAAGATTCAAAGGATAACAAGTACGATGCAAAAAGTTCCCATTTTTTATAAAATTATCTTTATGGCTCTATTATTTTACCTGTCACAATTTTTTTTCTCCACCCCCTACAGCTTTGGACAGGAGACTGAAAATGCAAGCCTGCCGATCGGCAAACTGACGCTTGATGAAGCAAAAAAAAATGCCATAAAAAATAATCCTGGTATCAAAAGCTTTCTGGCCCGCATTGAAATTGCAACTGCCCGCCTTAAACAAACCCGCTCAAGCTGGTGGCCAACCATTGATGTCGGATGTAATTACGGGTTCAACCGCGCTTCCATACAACCTGACTGGCAGCCTGCGACCCGTTTTCGTGACTCTTATCAGGAATTCAACGGCAAGATAGCCGGACAATGGCTGGTATTTGACGGTTTTGCCAGACAGGCTCGAATCCTGGCCGCCAGATACCAACAGGAAAGATCACGCCAGGACCATTCCGAAGTGCGACGCCTGCTCTTGCAAGCGGTTGCCACTGCCTTCTATCAAGCTCAGCTGGCGGTTGAAAAGATGACAATTGCCCAACAGGACCAAACCTTCAACCGCCGACTTGAAGACGACGCCAGAAAACGCTGGCAAGTAGGTTCGTCGCCAGAAGCCGAAATGCTCAATTTTTCAGTCAAAGCCTTGACCGCTGAAGCTGATTTCATCGAATCAAGGCGAACCTTTCTGGTAGCCTTTGTACTCCTGGCAGAGCTTATGGATATTGATCAAGCAAACATCTGCGAAGAGAGTTATCCGGTTCAAGCCACTAAAGGAAAATTATCCCAATACCCGCTCGATTTCAACAGCGAAATCGAATACGCAATGCAGAACCGTCCCGATCTGCTGGCCTTACAACAGAACGAACTGGCCCTGGAACAGAAAACAATTTACGAAAAGGGAAGTTTTTACCCGCGATTAACTTTAAACGCGGGCATAGATTACCTGAAACAGATGAACATTAGTACTGTCGATCAGGAAGAAAGATATCAATATGCCCTGTTGGCAGCGAACTGGCGACTTTTTGACGGCGGCTTGCGTAAAGCCCGCATCAGTGAAGCCAGAGCTGAAACCGAAGCCATCAGACAACAACAGGAAGCAAAAACAGCAACTATCAAGTCCGGCCTCAAAGAAACCATCAATAATGCCGAGATGGCCTATCTGACCTTTGAAAAACAATTCAAAATCTATGAACTGTCCCGGAAAATCAGGGATCACGTCGAAAAATCATATCTTGTCGGAGCTGAGAATCTGACCAGGCTCAATGAAGCCCAGACCGATTTCATAAAAGCTAAAGGAGCGATGGTTGGTAGTCGAATTCAATACATTCTCAGCATTGAATACATACACGCTGAAACCGGGAGAATCCTGTTTTAATTGAAATCGCACATTTACTAATGCGGGGCGGGCCCCACAACCCAAAACTTACTATATAGGCCTGCAAATAAGAGCACTTACAGAACACTAAATATCCGCCATTCCTATCGATATATTCAATACTAGAAATATCATTGCTATCCGGTAGGCAATTTGCGTAAGAAGAGGAGTGTACTATGAAAGTTTTAGGGATCTCAGGAAGTCCGCGACCGGGAAATACAACTGACCGTCTGGTCAAAGAAGTTTTGAGCACGATTACGGTGGAAACTGAGTTTATCTCTTTAGCCGGCAAGAAGATCGGTCCTTGTATCGCCTGTCTGGGTTGTGTTGAAGATAATGTCTGCAAGGTCAAGGATGATATGTTCAAGTTGCGGCAGAAAATTGTCGAGGCTGATGCCTACGTTATTGGTGCTGCCAACTATTATTCAGTGATTAATGGTTTGTCACACTGTTTTCTTGAACGTTTCTATCAATTTAGGCATCAAGAGGGTAAAGGGGTTTGTGGCAAGCTCGGGGTTGCGGTTGGGGTCGGTGGCCGTTCCGGTGATCCGGTTATTGAAAATATAAAGACCTTTTTCCAGTATAATCAGATTGACTGTGTCGGTACTCTTTCAGCCCAAGGGGTGGCGAGCTGTTTTACCTGCGGTTATGGTGAGACCTGTAAGGTCGGGGCTGTCTATACTTTTTTTGGGCCGGGAACCAAGATTAATGAAGAGACTACGCCGAGTCTTGAAAAACAGCCGGAAAAACTCGAAGCAGCCCGCGAACTGGGCCGTCAGCTTGACGCCAGATTGCAAGGTTTTGCGGCCGCAACTTGAGTATAAAAGGAAAAGAATTAGTGCAATTTTTTATTGAAAAGCGTCAACAACCGATTCTGATAGCTTGCAGGCAATTGTTTATAACTGTTTTTTGTCTGTGGTTGTCAGCTGCAGGCTCGGCTTATGCTTTTACTGTCAGCGACAGTGGCGGACATAAGCTTAATTTTTCGAGTCCTCCAACCCGGATTGTCTCTCTGGTTCCCGGGGTCACCGAGATTATCGCGGAACTTAAAGCCGATCAGGCTCTGGTCGGAATTACATACCATTCGACAAGGCCGGCCCGGCTTAGTCGCTGTATGGTGGTTGGGGGCTTTATGGCTCCCTCTCTTAAGCGGATAAAGGCGCTGAAACCGGATCTGGTTTTTATCTCTTCGATGCATGAAAATTTACGTTCGCAATTAGAGACTTCCGCATGTCGGGTGGTTGAGGTCTCAACCTCATCACTGGCTGCAGCCTACGCCAACATTAAATTGGTTGGCAAGATTGTTGGAAAAAAACTTGAAGCAGTACAGTTGGTTGAAGATCTGCAGCGGCAATTGGCCTTAATCAGTCGTAAAGTTGAGCGTATCCCATCGGCTCAAAGACGGCGCGTCATGTTGGTGATGGAGTGTCTAAACTTCATGGTGCCCGGGGATGACTCCTTTCATAACGAATTGATTGCGGCTGCAGGTGGTATTCCTCCAAGGTGGGGTGAAAATGGGGTTGCAGTTAATGTTGATGCGGCGGCAGTTAGAGTTTTTGACCCTCAATTTATTTATGCTAATGGAAGTTGTAAGCAAAAGGTTCGAGAACTTTTTGCTGAGCCCGCCTGGGCCGAGGTGGCAGCCGTTAAAAATAAAAGCATCTTTTTTTTCCCCGATGCTTTGACTGATCGGCCCGCGATCCATATGCCTGACTTTGTCGCTTGGTTGGCGGCGACAATCTATGCGGATTATTTCAGTCGACCTGAAAATATAGTGTTACGCGATGACGTTCGAGCACGGCGAGGTTTGGATCTCAAAATTGATTACGTTAAGAGCGCCGAGGTGGTTGAGACCACGATTATAGATTTTACCCATCGCACCCTGGTGGTTGATCTGGCTGAGCCGATGCTGGTACTTTCAACCTTAGAAGGTCTGCGTCCGCAGATTACAACCGTCGCTAATCACTATCTGCCGCCAACTTCATGGGGCTTGATTCACAAACTTGGAAATAAGGAGTTTGAGAGGCGGGTCGCTAGTTTGTTGGAGCGTAAACCGGAAACTACCTCGATGCTTTTCACCGGCGCCAATATGGATAATCTGGCGCATAAAAGGGTTTCCTTCAAAGAGATGCAGGTGACGGCCCTGGTGACGGCCGGGGTCAGTTCTAATGCTGTGCGCATGGGGGCCGAAGCGGGGCGTTACTATGAACTTGAAGATTCAGGGCCGGCAGATAAACCCGGGACCATTAATATCATTCTTTTGAGTAATCTGCGGTTGACCCCGAAAGCTATGATTCGGGCCATTATCAGCGCCTGTGAAGGGAAATCGGCGGCCCTTCAGGATCTCGATATTCGATCCAGCAGCAATCCGGCTTTTTTACAGGCAACCGGTACTGGAACCGATAATATTATGGTTGTTGAAGGACGGGGTCGAACCGTTAACAATACAGGTGGCCACAGCAAGATGGGCGAGTTGATTGCTCGGGCCGTCTATGATGGGGTGCTTGAAGCGGTGCGACGGCAAAATGCTATTCATGCTAAGCGTTCTATCTTTCAGCGTTTGCAGGAGCGTCACATTGCCGTTTATGAGTTTATTAAGGAGTGTCGTCTGAAAAAGGGGGCCTCGTCTGAGACTCTGTTGGCACCGGTTGAAGGGCTTTTGCTTGAACCTCGTTATGCCGCTTTTGTCGAGAGTTCGCTGGCCCTAAGCGATGCCTGGCAACGGGGCCAGATTGTTAATCTGGAGAGTTTTCGGCAACGCTGTCTCCAGGTTGCCAGCGAGATTGCCGGCCGTTCTCTGCAAACTTTGCCGCAAATCTACTATGGTCTTGAGCTGCCAGACCCTCTGCGCCTGGCCTTAGAGTCTCTGGTTCACGGTGTTATAAACCGGCGGTAAATATCTTTTGATTAATTGTTTAATTGATTAACCCCTCAATACCTCACTGATGACCTTGCCGAGTTCATTAAAGTCAAAAGGTTTGGGGATCATCGCTAACAACAACAACGGCTCTCCGGGTCTCGAATCGGAGCACCGCTGTCAGCAATATTGCGTTTGCTCCCTTTTTTGTCAATCAGTTTTATGGAATTTGTTAAGGAGGTGATAACTGTTGATATTGCCTCTTTTATCAAAGCTGATCCCCTCTCTCTCCAGCAGAGCTCTCTTCATCTTGAGCCCGCCGCCAAAACCACCAAGTTTAAGATCAGAACGTATTACGCGATGGCAAGGTATCAGAATGGGAAAGGGGTTGCCGGCCAGAGCTGTGCCAACGGCCCGGGCCGCTTTGGGGTTGCCAATAAGTGCGGCTAAGTCACCGTAAGAGCAGATACTTCTTGCAGGGATCGTATGGGTTGCCCGCAAGACCTTTTGTTGAAAGTTAGGGCAGCTCTGCAGGCGAGTCAATCCGAGAGAAAAATCAATCTTTTTTCCAACTATGTAAGCTTTGATCATTGAGCATAAGTTGTCAATTGCAGAACATGAACTCTCAACTGTATCAGGAAAAAGTTGAGCTGTCTCTTTATTAGCCGAAGATTGTGGTTTAGGGATTATGATCCTGATAATCTGCGGGCATTTGTCAAAATGCGACCAGATCAAGACAATCGAACCGCAGAGTGAGTTTTTGATAATGGTTTTAAAAATAATATTTCTCATAAGTTATTTAAAAAATCTTGAAAAGCCAGTACTTGAAGTCAAAAAAGTGGAGAACCTTCTGGGTAAACTCAACCTCCTGAACCCGATTGGCTAGATCATGAATGGCGATGTGGTTATGGGCGATGCGATGATCTTGAGATCTATCAAGACCACCGTTGGCGATGAACGAACGGATATTTTCCAGTTCTCCTGCATCAAGCCAGATGCCATGGTCGCCACAGATGTCGATCATTACACCGGAGACTTCCTGGAAGTTTTTCTTCGTCATCAGGGTGCCGCAACGGACGCAGGGGAGGTAGGCGGTTTCTACCTGCAGATGAGGGCGCCGGTAACTTTGAGGGAGGCTTTGATCCTGATAGACGTTACGTTCTGAGGTTAGATAGCTGAATTCCAGACGATCGAACCAGAGACCGTCGCACTGAGGGCAGATTGCGGCGTCACTGCTGCGGTAATCATATGGTTTCAGAGCAACATTGCAGCGCGGACAGAAAGGGTCACAAGTTGCATCGGCAACGCGATTCTCCCAGCCGCAATGGGGGCAGTAATGACTTTTAGGGTTTACAGGTTTGCCGCAGTTTGAGCAGGGGCGAGGGTCAGCCATCGGGATACCTTTTTGTTTTTGCTAACATTTTGTCTCTGAGTGGGGTTAAAGAGGGCGAAGCAACAGTCGGCGGCGTTCTCAATTTTTATTAGTATTGCACAATTACATTTTGATCGCAAGTTTAGCCTTAGATAAAATGGTATTTTATCCTTGACAAGACTTTTTCCTTGAGTTATAGGGCAAAAAGAATGAGGCTTCATTCATTTTTTTGATGGTAAGTTAGTGAAGGAGTAGGGAATGAATCTGGTACAGATTTTCTTTGAGCAGGCCCGGCGCTTGGGTGATAAGACCGGCATGAAGGTTAAGCGTGATGGTCGCTATGTTGATATCAGCTGGAGGGCGTGGGCTGCTAATGTTGAGATGGTGGCGGGTGGCCTTTTATCTCAAGGTCTTGAGGCTGGGAAAAAGGTAGCCCTGCTTTCAGAAAATCGTCCTGAATGGGCTTATGCCGACCTTGCTATTTTAGCTTGTGCCTGTGCTGATGCACCGGTCTATCCCACGAACCGGGCTCCTCAGGTGGAATATATTGTCAAGGATTCTGAGGCTGAGTTTCTTTTTGTTTCAACTGCCGAGCAACTTGATAAAGGGCTTGCAATTGTCGCTAACTGCCCTAATCTGAAAAAGATTGTAGTTTTTGCTGAAGATCTCCCGCAAGCATCACTTGAAAACGAAAATGTAATGACCTTAAGTGAGCTTATGAACTCTGGTCGGGAGTGGTTAAAAGGTAATAGTGAACGTTTTGAGGCGATTTGGCAAAATATTGATGCCCATGATTTGGCAACCTTGATCTACACCTCTGGTACCACCGGCGACCCCAAGGGCGTCATGCTGACGCATGATAATTTTATCAGTAACGTGGTTTCATCCAGCAAATGTGTGCGCGTAGATACGACTGATACCTTTCTTTCTCACCTTCCTTTAAGCCATGTATTTGAACGAATGTCAGGCTATTATCTACCGATCTATAACGGTTCGACGATCGCTTATGCTGAATCGATTGAGATGGTTTCGCAGAATATGACTGAGGTTCATCCAACTCTTATGATCAGTGTGCCACGTCTTTTTGAAAAAATTTATGATCGTATTTATGATGGGGCTCAGCAGAGTTCCTGGATCAAAAAACGACTGGTTTTCTGGGCCTTTGGTGTCGCCGATCAGTTGGCTGTTTGTAAACGTGAAGGTCGTAATCCAAGCGGCTGGTTGAACCTGCAAAATGGTTTGGCAAAAAAACTGGTTTTCGCCAAACTCGGGGATAAGCTGGGTGGCAGTTTACGTTTTTTTGTCTCTGGAGGAGCTCCGCTGCCCCAGAAAGTCGCCGAATTTTTTTACGGTACTGGTTATCCCATTTATGAAGGTTATGGCCTGACTGAAACAGCCCCGGTAATGGCGGTTAACTCTCCTTCACATATTAAATTTGGAACTGTGGGAACGGTCATCGAAGGAGTCGAAGTCAAGATCGCTGGTGATGGTGAAATTCTTACTAAAGGGCCCAATGTTACCATCGGTTACTACAACAATCCGGTGGCTACCGCAGAAGCTTTTGTCGATGGCTGGTTTTGTACCGGGGATGTTGGTGAACTTGACAGTGAAAATTACTTGAAAATCACCGACCGTAAAAAGGATCTGATTGTTACGGCCGGAGGCAAGAATATTGCGCCTCAACATCTTGAAAACCTTCTTAAAATGGATAAATATATTATTGAGGCGATGCTCTATGGTGATCGTAAAAAATTTATTTCAGCTCTTATCGTTCCCGATTTTGAGAAGGTAGAAGAGTATGCTCTGAAAAATGATATTCTCTTCACAGATGTTAAGGGTCTGCTCGAAAACCCGGAAATTCGAGCTATGCTTGGCCGACGGATCGAAAAAGTTCAACAGGAACATGGGATCCCAGGTTACGAACAGGTCAAAAAGTTTGTTGTCATGAGCAGCGAATTTTCGATGGACAATAATGAAGTGACTCCGACCTTGAAACTGAAAAGGAAAATTGTGACTGCTAAATTTCAGACTGAACTGGATGCCCTTTATGAGAACTAAAAAAGCAGAACCGAATCATCGCGAGATTAAAGGGATCCCCGATGATCCCCGCAAGCGGGTTAAATACATGGCTATTATCGAAGCCGCATTAGAGGCTTTTTCAGAGTATGGTTACCATGATTGTCCGGTTTCAAAAATTGCTAAAAAAGCCAACATTGCTGATGGTACCATCTATCTCTATTTTGCGAATAAGGAGGAGGTCTTAATTTCAGTCTTCCAGGAAAAGATCAACCGTCTGATCAGTGATATCGAAGAACTGACCTCCGGTTGTGTTAACTCCTGGGATAAAATTGAAATTCTGGTTCGTTACCATATGTCGACATTGGGTGATAACCCGGTACTTGCTAATTTTTTGCAGATTCAACTGCGCCAGTCCAGCAGCCATATACGTCATGGTATTGCCGAACCCCTGCGTAAATTTTATCGTCTTATCGAAAGTTTTGTCCTGGAGGGTCAGGAACAGGGGGTTATTGACCCCTCTCTTAATGCGAATATTGCCCGCAAGGTGATTTTTGGCAGCATCGATGAAGTCGTCAGTTGCTGGGTTTTAAGCCGTCGAGGTTACGATCTAAAGGAGAGAATAGGTGATGTCATCTATATCTTAAAACGGGCTCTTTTACTGGAAGATGGAGTGAACGAGTAGCCGAAAAAAATTTTCTGCCAAGATGAGTGAGCACTCACTCATTAATTTATAAACATATATTTCTATATATTAATTGAGCTATCTGGAGAAATAATTTTTTAGAGAGCCGATAAAAAAAGGAGAGCAGCAATGGGAAACGGATTGGTGAATGTCAGGGATCAGAAATTTATTCTTTTTGAGCAGCTAGGAATCGACAAACTCTTTGGCTCAGAAAAATATGGCGACTATACAGTCGATGACGCCAATATGATGCTGGGCGAAGCCGAAAAGCTGGCAGTTAATGTCATGGAGCCTACTTACGCAGAAGGGGATAAAGAGGGTTGTACCTTTGTCGACGGCAAGGTCAAAGCCCCAGCTTGTTTTCATGATGCCTATCAGAAAATCTGTGAAGCGGGTTGGAATTGTGCTGCCCGCGATCCCGAGGTTGGCGGGCAGGGGATGCCTCTGTTGCTCTTTACCGCATGTGCTGAACTTTTTAACGCGGCCAACTATCCCCTGATGATGTATCCCGGTTTAACTTGCGGGGCCGGGGCCTTGATTGAAAAGTTCGGGACTGATAAACAGCGGAAGAAATATATGGAGAAAATGTATTCCGGTGAATTCGGTGGAACTATGGGGTTGACTGAGGCGGGTGCCGGCAGTGATGTCGGAGCTTTGCGTACCAAGGCCGTTAAACAGGCGGATGGAACTTATCTGATCAGTGGTACGAAGATGTTCATCTCCAGCGGTGATCACGATTTAGCCTCGAATAACATCCATGCGGTTCTGGCGCGAATCGAAGGTGATCCGGCTGGGACCGATGGTATCTCGATCTTTATTGTGCCGAAAATTATGGTCAATGATGATGGTTCACTGGGCAAGCCTAATGATGTAATAACCGGTAACATTGAACACAAGATGGGAATCAAAGGATCCGCTACCTGTACCCTTAATTTCGGTGAAGAGGAGAGCTGTTATGGTGAACTCTTAGGACGTGAACGTCAGGGTTTGGCGATTATGTTTCATATGATGAATGAAGCCCGGCTTGAGGTTGGTATCCAGGGTTTGGGTTGCGCTACAGCCGCTTTCGAACATGCTCGCGATTATGCTCGGGAACGGATTCAGAGTCGGGCCATCTGGGATATGACCAACCCCGACGCTAAAGCCGTAACGATTATCGAACATCCCGATATTCGTCGTACCCTGTTGTGGATGAAAGCTTACGTTGAAGGTATCAGATCCTTAAACTATTATGTCGCTTTTGCCTTTGACCAGGCCGAGATTGTCCAGGATGCGGCAGACAGGAAAAAATGGAATGGGGTTGTCGAACTTCTGACCCCGGTCTGTAAGGCTTTTTCTACTGATAAATCAATGGAAATCTGTTCTTATGCCATCGATATCTACGGCGGTTATGGTTATTGTGCAGAATATCCGGTCGAACAGTATCTGCGTGACGCCAAAATCACCACTATTTATGAAGGTACCAACGGTATTCAGGCTCTTGACTTGGTCGCCCGTAAACTGGCTCAGAATCGTGGCAAGAATCTGAAATTTATGTTTGCCGAGATCGGTAAGACAGCGGCTGTAGCCGGGGCTGACCCTGAGTTACAATTGCTTGGTGCCTCTTTAGGTAAAGCGGCCCAGGCTGTTGGCGGGGTGACATTGCAGTTTAAGGATTGGGGCGACGGTTCCGGCATGATCCTGGCTATTTTAAATGCTCGTCCCTTCCTGGATGTTTTCGGTGATCTCCTGGTTGGTTGGCAGCTGGTTCAAGCAGCTCAGGTTGCGACTGCCGCCTTGCGGAAAATCTACACATCAGCCGGCGCCGAAAACCAGTCAGAACGCCGGGCTTTTGCCCGTAATAACGCTGAAGCTGCTTTTTATGAAGGTAAAATCGCCAGTGCCAGCTATTTTGCCAGCACTATTCTGCCAACAATCAAAGGACGCTGTCTCGGAATTCAGGCTGGTGACCGGACCCCGGTAGAAATGCTCGATGCTGCCTTTGGGTAAAATTATATAATAAATCAAATAAAGGAGATCCTAAAATGACTTACCAGATTAAAAAAGCGGCAGTTCTTGGGGCCGGGGTGATGGGAGCGACAATCGCTGCCCACCTTGCGAATGCCGGGATTGAGTGTCTTTTGCTTGATATTGTACCTTTTGAACTGAAACCAGCCGACGAAGCTAAAGGGTTAACCAAAGAGAGTCCAGCCTGGCGCAACAGTTTTGCCGAAAATGGCCTGAAAGGGGCGATAAAGTCGAAACCGGCCTCATTTTATGCAAAATCGGTTGCAAAATTGGTCAAAACCGGTAACTTTGAAGATGATCTTGATAAGTTGGCCGGAGTTGACTGGGTCATCGAAGTTGTTATTGAAAACTTAAAAATCAAACATGAACTTCTTACCAAAGTCGAAAAAGTGATCGGCCCTGACTGTATTCTCTCGAGCAACACTTCAGGTCTGCCGATCAGTGAGGTTGGGGTTCAGCTTTCGGCTTCGGTTAAAGAACGTTTTTTGGGGACTCATTTTTTCAATCCGCCGCGCTATATGAAATTGCTGGAGATCATTTCCGGTCCCGAAACTAAACCTGAAATTATAGATTTCATGTCGACTTTTGGCGAAGAAGTTCTTGGTAAAGGAATTGTTGTCTGTAAAGATGTGCCTAATTTTATTGCCAATCGAATCGGAGTTTTTGATATTTCCAATGCCATAACTATCATGCTGGAGATGGGACTGACGATCCCTGAACTCGATGCCATTATTGGTAAAGCTTTGGGCCGACCCGGTTCAGCGATTTGTGGAACCATGGATCTGGTGGGTCTTGATACCGGTGCCCATGTTATGAAAAACCTCTATGACGCAGTCCCTGATGATGAAATGCGGGATATCTTTCAGGCTCCCGAATTCATGGTAAAAATGATTGAAACTGGTAAACTTGGCAACAAAACTCGCCAGGGTTACTACAAAAAAACCAAGGATGAGAAAGGCAAAAGGGTAAAACTTGCCCTTGATTACAATACTAATGAGTATGTCGCCTTTTCCAAACCACGTTTTGATGAGCTTAAGGCAGCCCGTAAAACCCCAGGTGGTTTTGCCGCCAGCCTGAAGTATCTCTTCAATAGTCCTGGTAAAGTCGGCGATGTTGTCCGTGCCTATCTCTGTCGCAATTTTCTCTATGCCGCCAATCGTATTCCCGAGATCAGTGACCAGCTAAACGCCATCGATAACGCTATGAAGTGGGGTTACAATCATAAACTCGGTCCCTTTGAACTTTGGGATACGGTTGGTCTTGAGGCGACGGTTGCGGTTTTCAAAACCTTGAAAATAAAACTCCCCAAAACCATAATGGCGATGCTTAAAGCCGGCCATAAGAGTTTTTATGAAAAACGCGAAGATGGTCTCTATGTTTTTGATTTCGCGTCCCAAAAATATTTAAAGATTGAATCGAATGCGAAAATCATTCTCTTGCCCGTCGTGAAAGCCGCCGGCGCTGTCGTTGCCACTAACCCCGGAGCTTCTCTGGTTGATCTTGGGGATGGTATTGCCTGTGTTGAGTTTCATAGCAAGATGAATGCGATCGACGCTGATGTTGTCGGTATGTTAAATCAGGCCTGTGATATTGTCGAAAAAGATTTTAATGGTCTTGTAATTGCCAACCACGGCACCAATTTTTCAGTTGGAGCCAACCTTTTTGAGGTTTTTGTGACCATTCAAAAAGGCGACTGGGATATTCTTGATACCATGATTAAGGGTTTTCAGGATTGTAATATGCGCTTAAAGTATCTCAGTAAACCAGTGGTTACAGCGCCGGCCGGGATGGCTTTGGGTGGCGGCTGCGAAATCTCGATGCATGGCGATCGTTGCCAGGCAACCGGGGAGACCTACATGGGTCTGGTTGAGGTTGGCGTTGGCGTTATTCCAGCCGGCGGCGGCACCAAAGAGCTGATGATTCGAGCCACTGAAGGGATTCCCGATGGGACGATTGCTAACGGTCTTAATCTCCAGACCTACTATCAGAAAATTTTTGAAACTATCGGTATGGCGAAAGTTGCGACTAGTGCCGTGGAAGCCAAAGAATTCGGTTTTATTCGTAAGACCGAAGGTTTAAGTATGAATCGTGACCATCAGATTCATGATGCCAAACAGATTGCGATGGGCCTGGCCCTCTTTTACAAAAAGCCGATCCCGCCAACGGTGCCGGTGATGGGTGATAACTTCAAGGGGATGATCGATTCGGTTCTCTATAATATGCGGGCTGGCAATTACGTCTCTGATTACGATTGTCATGTTGCTGGTAAAGTGGCAAATGTCCTGGCCGGCGGCGATTGCGCCGAAGGCACTTATGTCAGCGAACAGCTCCTGCTTGATCTTGAACGGGAAGCTTTTTTAAGTCTCTGTGGTGAAACTAAAACCCAGGATCGGATTATGTATATGTTGAAGAACGGCAAACCGTTGAGAAACTAGCAGGATGAGTCAATGTGGGGACAGACCTCCAGGCAGGGCTTTTTAGCCCTAGCCGGTCTGAGTTTGCGCCTGAGCATAGCAAAGAAGTGCCCTTGGGGTATCTCTCTTGCGAAGCAGGGCGAAGCAAAATAACAAAATTACCCTCTGTGAGTTTTAGAGGGGCGCAAACAATAAGGAGAATAGGACAATGTCTGAAGCAGTAATCGTGGCAACCGTACGCAGTGCTGGTGGCCGATATAAAAAAGGTGGTCTGGCGCAGACTCGAGGCGACGAGATCGGGATTCAAGTGGTTAAGGGTTTACTGGCCAAAGTTCCGGAGTTAAGTCCTGAGGATATTGATGACCTGGTTTGTGGTTGCTCATTTCCAGAAGCCGAGCAAGGCATGAATCTGGGTCGGGTTCTCGCTTTAGGAGCCGGCTTGCCGGTATCCGTCAGTGGTGTAGTGGTCAACCGTTTCTGCTCTTCCGGTATTCAGGCGATAGCTGATGCAACGGCTAAGATTAATGCAGGTTGGGCTGATGTTGTAATTGCCGGCGGAGCTGAGTCGATGAGTCATATCCCGATGGGCGGCAGTATCTTTAGACCCCATCCGGAGTGGGGCGATCTCCCCAATACTTATGTTTCGATGGGGATAACCGCCGAAAATGTGGCCGATGAGTTTGGGGTTACACGTGAAGATCAGGATAAATTTGCCGTCGAAAGTAACCGTCGCGCCCATGAGGCGATAGAGGCCGGAACCTTTGCTGATGAAATTATTCCGATCGAAGCTTGGCGCTACACTACTGATGCTAAAGGAAAAAAAATAAAACTCCGCAAAACCTTTGCGGTTGATGATGGTGTGCGTTGGCCAACAACCATGGAAGGTCTGGCCAAGTTGAAATCACCTTTTAAAGCCGGCGGCATTGTAACTGCGGGCAACTCCTCGCAGATGACCGACGGAGCCGCTTTTTCCCTGATCATGAGCGCTGAAAAAGCCAAGGCTTTGGGTCTTAAACCGATTGCCAAAATGACCAATTTTGCGGTGGCTGGATGTCGGCCGGAAGTCATGGGGGTCGGTCCTGCGGTTGCGATTCCTAAAGTTCTCAAACAGGCGGGTTTGAAAGTCTCGGATATCGACCTTTTTGAGATTAATGAAGCCTTTGCCTCGCAATGTCTCTACTCATTACGCGTAGCTAAGATGGAAAAACGTTATTGGGATGGAGATATCAATCCCAACGGTGGGGCTATTGCCCTCGGACATCCTTTAGGTTGTACGGGAGCCAAATTGACAACCCAACTTCTGTATGAATTGCAACGCCGTAAGGGTAAACGTGGAATTGTCTCGATGTGTATTGGCGGGGGTATGGGGGCCGCTGGTATTTATGAGATGCTATAGTGGGAGTTGAGGTTATGACCCGTCCGGCCCGCTATTCAATAAGAGAGGAGATTGCCAGCAGTGTAACTCACGGTATCGGTATTCTTCTCTCATTTGCAGCCTTGATAATCATGCTGATCTATGCTGTTCGCTACGGTACGGTTTGGCATATTATCGGTGCTGCAGTCTTTGGTAGCGGGCTGATTATGGCCTACACGTCTTCGACACTCTATCACAGTTTTCAAAAAGAGAAGGTTAAGGCGGTGTTCAGGACTCTTGATCATGTTTCAATCTTTGTTCTGATCGCCGCGACCTATACACCTTTGACCTTGGTAAATCTGCGCGGGCCCTGGGGCTGGTCGATTTTTGGGGTGGTTTGGGGCCTGGCACTCTTTGGCATTGTTATCGAGTGTACTCCTTTGCACCGTTTTCGCTTGGCCTCAGTAATGCTTTATATAGGGATGGGCTGGATCGTAATTGTTGCCCTTAAGCCGATGTTGGTTGTGGTCCAGCCTGGAGGTCTGATCCTGCTGCTGGCCGGTGGCTTGGCTTATACCTTTGGTTGTCTCTTTTACGCCTGGAAACGCTTGCCTTATAACCACGCCATCTGGCATCTCTTCGTTCTGGGAGGAAGCATCTGTCATTTCTTTGCCATTTTGTTTTACGTTTTGCCGGTGGAAATTGGATAGTTTTTTGAAGATCGATTAGAGTTGAGAAGGGAAAATGACTGCTCATAAATATCAAAAAGGGGGTGAATTTCTGCTGGCTACAGGTCCGGCTGATGAAATTTTTACACCCGAGGATTTTACTTCCGAACAGCGCATGATTGCGAAAACGACGGAAGATTTCGTACGTCAGGAGGTCTGGCCGAAACTTGACAAAATTGAAGTTCAGGAAGAGGGTGTGACTCAGGGCTTGATGTCGCAAACTGCCGAACTCGGTCTTTTAATGGCCGATATTCCGCAAGAGTATGGTGGTATGGGGCTTGACAAGGCAAGTTCAGCCTTGATTACTGAGAAGATGGGAATGGGCGGCTCCTTTTCGGTAACCCATGCGGCTCATACCGGTATCGCAACCCTGCCGATTGTCTTCTATGGTACTAAAGCGCAAAAGGAAAAATATCTGCCAGGTTTAGCTGAAGGTGAGATTGGGGCCTATTGTCTGACCGAGCCCGGTTCAGGTTCTGATGCTCTAGCCGCCAAAACTTCAGCGATTTTGAGTGAAGATGGAAAATATTACCTTCTCAATGGTACCAAACAGTTTATTACCAATGCCCAATGGTCAAAAACCTTTATTGTCTTTGCCAAGGTCGCCGGCAAAGAGTTTACCGCTTTTATAGTCGAGAAAGATATGCCCGGGGTGGCGATTGCCCCCGAAGAGCTTAAGCTTGGTATCAAGGGGTCATCGACAGCGGCCGTGATCTTTGAAGATGCTCAGGTGCCGGTTGGAAATCTCCTTGGCGAGATCGGTAAAGGTCACCTGATCGCTTTTAACATTCTCAATATCGGGCGCTATAAGTTAGGTGCCGGCGTTCTTGGGGCAGCCAAACTGGCGCTTGAGTATGCGGTCAAATACTCTATTGAGAGGAAACAGTTCAAGAAATCTCTGGCCGAGTTTGGTCTCATTCGAAAAAAATTAGCCGAGATGACGAGCCGGATTTTTGTGGCTGAAAGTCTGGTCTACCGCACTGTCGGCTTGATTGATAATATTTTGGAAGGGTTCAAAGAGAGTTCCGGTGAGAGCTCGGAAAAGATTCTTAAGGGGATCGAAGAGTATGCTATTGAATGTTCAATCGCCAAGGTTTTTGCCTCCGAAATGACCGATTATGTGGTTGATGAGAGCCTGCAGATTTTTGGCGGCTATGGTTATAGCCAGGAGTATCCGCTCGAACGCCTCTATCGTGATGCTCGTATTAACCGGATTTTTGAAGGTACCAGTGAGATTAACCGTCTCCTAATTCCGGGAATGTTGCTGCGTCGGGCGGTGCAGGGTGATCTGCCCCTGATGCGGGTTCTCGAGAATCTCAAAAATGAGGTGGCTGAGATCTCGGTTTCAGAAAGTTGTGAAACGACGAAAAGTGGCATCGGGGAGCCGGTTTGGTATCGAGAGAGGCTTGAGGGGGCGCGTAAGGCGGTCTTGATGGCGGCTGGTTTAGCGGTTGAGAAGCATTTTAAAGATATTGCTGAACGCCAGGAACTTCTGGCACTGCTTGCCGATATGATTATGGAGTACTATGCTTTAGAGAGTGCTCTGTTACGCCTTGAGAAGGGTTCTTTTTCAAATTCTGATTGGCGCTCTCGGGCACTTTTAAACTATTTTCCAGCCGCTATGGAAAGGCTTCGCAGTTGGGGACGGGAGGTTTTGGGTGCGGTGCTCTCTCCCGAACAGTTACCCGGCAAACTTAAAGTTTTTGAAAAATTCTGTCAGCTTGTCCCGTTTGACACTATTTCACTGCGCGATTTTTTGGCGGAAAAGATCGTTACCTGCGAAGGTTATCCTCGCACATGATTTTAACTTGACAAAGTTGGTTTTGTTTGTTAGGTTAGTGAAGTATTCAAGATAAACCAAACAGATAAAATAACTTATTAGTGGAGGAAAACATGGCTGAAGGACAAAATCTGATCTACAAATGTGAACTGTGTGGCGCAATGGTTGAAGTTCTTGATCTTGGGGCTGATGATCTTACCTGTTGTAACGAAGCGATGATTCTGATTGAGGCCGGTACCGTTGATGCGGCGCGCGAAAAACATGTTCCGGTAATTGAAAAGATTGCCGGCGGGGTTAAGGTTACGGTCGGTAGCGTAGCCCATCCGATGGAAGATAAACACTACATTGAGTTTATCGAGATTGTTGCCGATGGTAAGCTCTGTCGTAAGTTTCTGGCCCCAGGTGAAGCTCCGGAAGCCTTTTTCGCGACCGACGCCGCTTCCGTAACAGCGCGTGAGCACTGCAACCTGCATGGCTTGTGGCAAGCCGAGATATAATGTAACTTTTTCACAAATTAGAAATTTAAAAAAGCCCGGTATTTAATAGCCGGGCTTTTTTCGTTTTTTGATTAAATTGATAGCCATGATTCTAATCATCCTTGGTTGAATGGCAGATAAAGCAGCCATCAGTGCTGCTGCCTTTACCGGCTTTAATAGCAGTGTAATCCCAACGTAAAAGATCAGGATAGTCGGTGGCGTGAGCTTTGTGGCAGGAAAGACAGGTGACGAAATCATTGCCCTGGCCTTGGGCACCCCGGTAGGGTGTGACGACTGAACTCGGAGAGTCGGGAAGAATGTTACGGGAGACTGGAGCATCAACATTGTACACAGTATAGTGGGAATACTCACCGGTATCGGGGATGGCAACGTTGGCCGGATGACGGAACCAGGGAGAGCCGCCTAGATTTCCAGAGTGAAAACCAGTATGACAACGCATACATAGGTACGCTGTACCTGAGCCGGCCGGCATAACACCTCCCGATATTGCATGTCTCGGATTGTCGGGACCATGACACCAACCGCATACGTCAACCCAAGGACCTGTCGATTGATGCAGATCTTTCTTGTATTCGTTATGATGAGTGCTGTTACGGTTCTCCCAGTCACTGACTTCAAGTCCTTCTACCCCAAGCAGAAAGCGGAAGCTGTTCCCCACAGTATCTCCTGCAGGTTTATCATTACTGCTAGCATGATGGGCTCCCTGCATGCTGGCGATAGGATCTGCAACATGGGTATTGCCGTGACATCCATATAAGCCGGCGCAGGTAAACCGTGGCGGTAATGTATCCGGATGACGGATACCTGCACCGGAATTCTTAAAAGGGCCTCCCGGGGGATAGAGATGGATCGGATCCTGTGCACAAAGATCAATCACGTTATGACCTTTTGTCGGCGATGCACCACTGCCTTTAGTACCATTTATATAGGCGAAGTTTCCCGCAGCAAGATCGGTTGAGTCTGTATGTATCACCTGGGGGGTTAGGTTTCCTGAGGAGTCGATAGTGTTAGACATGCCTCCTTGAGCATGGCAACCGGCACAACTATTGGTTCTGAGTAGGTGTTGATTGGGTACTTCGGAATCATCATAGGTCATAGCCGCGCCATTTTGTGAATTGTGCATGGTATGGCAATTTGCGCAGGGTCCCTTAACTTTGGCTGCTACCAGGGTTGGCAGGAGTATAAGTAATACAAGGAGTGTCTTTAAAAAAGGAGCTTTAAATATATCACACACGCTAATCCCTGCAGCCAGAGTTAAATAGCCCGTATTTGAGTGGTATGCTCATAGTACCTGATAAAATCAGTAAGGTAAATTGTTTTTTAAGTTTTTCGCATATTGTTTACCTTAAGTGAAATAAAATACAATAGTCAAGAAGTCGCAGATTGCTATAGATTGGTAGGTTGTCACCATATTAAAAGATTATTGAGTGCGGCGTTTTGGGCACATTCGTCTGACTTGGAAAATAAAGAAGCCCGGCCATTAACAATGGCCGGGCTTCTTTATGGAATGGTTTCATGGGTATAGTGGAGTTCTTGTTACTGGATTTCGCAAAAAAGGGCGCTGACTCAGTTTTGACTATCTTCTCTACTAGAGAAGGCGGCTTTGTCAAAAAGAGTACATTTTAGAGCTGTTTTACTCAATCTTGATCAGGGTTATTTATCTGCAATGAATTGGATTTTTCAATTATGGGTGCAGCTCAGTTGGTGTCCGCCGCCGGCAGATAAACCTTGACTGTCGTACCAATCCCCACCTTGGATTCAACCCCGATAAAACCACCATGTTTACGGATTATTGAATAGCTGGTTGTCAGTCCTAGACCTGTACCTATTTTTTTTGTTGTATAGTAGGGGTCAAATATCTTTGAGATCTGCTCCTGAGGAATGCCCACACCTTCATCGGTGATCGTTGTAATGACAAAATTTCCAGCCTCAAGGGAAGGCACATCGCCTTTTTCAATGGTTTGGTTATGGCAGTTCACCTTGATAACTCCACTGCCCTGCATGGCTTGGTCGGCATTGATAATTATGTTTTTAATTACCTGACTGATCTGGTCGCTATCGGTATTTACCGACCAGAGATTATCCTGGATATTTAACTCACACCTCACATTCGCACCAGGTAATGAGCCGTTTATCGAATCATGAATCAGGCTTTTAATGGAGAGCACTTTTTTTCTCGGCGATCCACCTTTGGAGAAGGTCAGCAACTGTTTAGTCAGGCTGCTGGCCCGGGCTATCTCCTGTTCAGCATTAACCAGTTTGCTATAAATAATGTGGTCGGGATTGAGGATCAGTTTGGCCATCTCGATGTTTCCCAGGATTCCTCCCAGCAGGTTGTTGAAGTCGTGGGCGATGCCGCCCGCCAGGATACCGAGGGACTCTAATTTCTGGGCTTTCAAGATCTCTCTTGCAACATCTTCTTTATCACTCACATCTCGCAAGACCAGAACCACTCCGACAGTGCGGTTGTTTGTATCCCGAATGGGAGCTCCGTTATCTGTGATAATTCTCTCTCGACCATCTCTGGAAATTAGAATGGCATTGCCTGAAAGGTCGACGTAACCTCCTTTATTGACAACTTTTTCGATCGGAATTCGCATTGGTTTGCGGGTCTGATCATCAAATTTACGGCACACCTCGTCGACAGGTTTACCAATGGCCTCTTTTTGTGTAAATCCTGTAAGCGTTTCAGCAACTTTATTTAGCAAAAGTATTCGACCATCAGTCGTTGTCGTGATCACGCCATCGCCAATACTCTTTAAAGTTACCGCAAGGCGCTCCTTCTCATTGGAAAGAGAGTCAAGGGCCTGGTGCAAAGCTCGCAGCGGGAAAATGCTCATTACCGCAAAAACCGCGTAACCGAGGAGCAATCCGAGGAATGCGAACAGGGCAGTTTTTTGCAAAAGTGGTTTCATGGAGCGACTGATCTCAAAGCGTCCGACAATCATGCCGGCATCATATAAAAAGTCGGATCTTGTCAGTAGTGGAGGGGCAAGTATTTCCTTAGTTTTGAAGATGAGCTCATCTTCGATATCGAAAATGCGTCGCACCTCGGGTTGGGAATTACCTGGACCATGTTCTAAAAGATCAGATATGCGAACTTCTTCGTAACGCCAGAATTCGGGATTAACATTAATTATGCGGGTTTCAATGAGGGCGTTGATCTCGACTGCAGTTTTGAGAGCCGCCACCTGATACTGGTAGGATATGGCAAAATAGATCAATGGCAGGGATATAGTTACCAATAGAGCCACCATCCCGGCCATTCCGCTGATGATTGTGGCTGTCTTGTTGTCTGTGGAATTCTTCAAAATTTCGGTCTTTCCTCAACTATCAGATGACCCAGTTCAGAAAGCGTTAAGCGTCCTTCATGAGAAAACAGGTATTCGATAAACTGTCGCGCTGCAGGTGAGAGGGAAGGGCCGATAATCAGTCTATGTGTAATAAAGTAACGATATTTGCCCAGGGTCAGGTTGTCTACAGTCGGCTCTACCCCCTCCAGCGATAACGGTTTGATGGGTCTCTTTTCGGAGAGATACTGGGCCAGGGTGGTGGTTCCCAAAGCTCCTGGAATTCTCTCGATATGATCCAGGGTTTCTTGGTCGGTAACCGTATAAATCATGCCCTTGCGCGATAAGGCAACCTCCATGGCACGTTTCATTTTATGAGATATAGCTTTCATTAAAACCGTATCTTTCTCTTTTTCCGAGCGCAGGATTAGCCGGATCGGCTGTCCACAGGGCCAGTTTGCGGTAAAGCCGGAGTATATTTCGACAAGTTCCGGGAGTGAAAGGTCGATGGGGCAATCAGTCGTTAATGAGGTGGCAAAGAAGAAAGGCGTCCTCGAATATATCAGAGCTTTACCCCCTTGCTCCTTCTCTTTAGGAGTTAGGGCTCTGGTACTGAGACCAATATCAAGGGCCTTATGCAAGACGGCCTTAATGCCGCCACCGCTGCCCAGGCTTGGTAGAACCACGACGTTATTCCCTGGATAATTTTTTTGAAAGCCTGCGGCAAGCAGTTTCATAGAGCCCAGGGCTGAGCCGGTTCCCCCGATCTTGATTGTTTGACACTCTGCGGGCAAGGGCAAGCTGAGTGCAAAAAAAAGGAGGTTGAAAAAGAGGGCGTTTATCATGAGTCGACGACTGGGCCGGGAAGTTAATTCAATCATACTAAATTCCATCTCCTTTTTTTTATTATCGCATCCTTTATAAAAAGGGGGCGATCGTAAGTGATGCAAAAGTAACAACATAAAGCAAGCATAAACAATTATATTAAAATAATATTTTTGTAAAGTGCTAAAGATAAAAATTGCACAAACAGGTGGGATGATTGATGAAACGTTCTTCGTTAGATTGTGCGGGTGGAGCGAACCACAATCTAAACCGTTTGAACTATTTCGTAAAACTGAAGCATTTATATCAATCCTGGATGGATGCACGATTTTCCCCTTGACATTGATTGGTCATTTGGTTATATTGCCAAATATAATAACATCAAGGTTGGGGCTTGAGTAGTAATGAAGATAAAAGTTGAGTGGCGCAGTTTCAGTGTGATTATCGCGGTATTTTTGGCCTGTTTCTATTTGCCTGTGGGGGAGGCGCGTTTTGACAACTCCCTTCTCGAAGCCTTTCACCTGGTCAAGTGGTATGCTCGGGAGCATGTTATTTTATGCTTAGTGCCGGCTTTTTTTATTGCCGGTGCGATCTCTGTTTTTGTCAGCCAGGCTTCAGTTATGAAATACCTTGGCGCCGGAGCCAACAAGATCCTGGCTTACGGTGTGGCCTCGGTATCCGGAACTATATTGGCGGTCTGTTCTTGTACGGTGCTGCCGCTTTTTGCCGGAATCTATCGTATGGGGGCAGGTCTGGGGCCGGCCACTGCTTTTCTCTATTCTGGTCCCGCCATCAATGTTTTGTCGATTGTTTTGACCGCCCGAATCTTAGGCCCTGAGTTGGGCTTAGCGAGAGCCGTGGGAGCCGTGGTTTTTAGCGTCGTAATCGGCCTTTTAATGCATCTGATTTTTCGCCGCGAAGAAAAAGAGAGAACTCTTAACGCGGTTTCCATGCCTGATGAAGTTAAACGTCCGCTCTGGCAGAATGGTCTCTATTTTGCCGCCATGGTTGGGATTTTGGTGTTTGCCAATTGGGGTCGTCCCGAAAGTGCAAGTGGGGTTTGGGCTTTAATTTTCAATCTTAAATGGCAAATCACTGCAATTTGCGCTCTATTTCTGGCTCTCATATTAATTATCTGGTTTAAAATGCCCTGGTGGAAAGTTGCCCTGGCGGCGTTACCGGTTACGGGACTCGCTTTTTTCTTCCCCGATACCCCTTTGTTCGCTTTTACGGCCGGTTTGCTGGGACTTTCTGTTATAAGTAGTACTGAAACTGGTGAGAATGAAGAGTGGTTTGACTCCTCATGGGGTTTTGCAAAACAGATTTTTCCCTTACTGTTGATCGGGGTTTTGGTTGCCGGTCTCCTTTTGGGTCGAGTTGGTCATGAAGGTCTGATTCCCTCATCCTGGGTTTCAGGGGCGGTCGGTGGCAACTCTTTAAGGGCCAACTTTTTTGCCTCTTTCGCCGGTGCCTTCATGTATTTTGCGACCTTAACCGAAGTCCCGATCCTGCAGGGTTTGATCGGTAATGGCATGGGCAAGGGGCCGGCTTTGGCTCTGCTCTTGGCCGGGCCGGCCTTGAGTCTGCCAAATATGTTGGTTATTCGTAGTGTCCTGGGAACTCTCAAAACCGTGGTTTTCGTTCTCCTGGTTATCCTCATGGCCACTATCAGTGGTATGTTGTTTGGTTTTTTCTTTTAAAAGTGCTATTTAAACAGTAGAATATTAAGGAGATCTATATGAAAATTCAAGTCCTTGGCACCGGGTGTCAGAAATGTGAAAAGTTGGCGGAAAACGCCGCGGCGGCAGCGCTTGCGCTGGAGCTCGATTTTGAACTTGAGAAAATTTCTGACATCAATCAGATTATGGAGTTTGGAGTTATGCTGACCCCGGCCTTAGCGATCGATGGTGCGGTTAAGGTGGTTGGCAAAGTTCCATCGGCTGATGAAATCAAAGAACTTTTACAGTAATCGAATTGTATTTATTCAAAATGGAGTATGACAATGTTTAGGAAATCAATTTTAGTTCTGCTGCTATTCCCAATGATGTTTTCTACAGCGCTATTCCTGGATTCACCTCAATCTCAGGCTGCGGTTTCTCAGAAAAAGACAATTGTCTACTATTTTCATGGCAATATGCGCTGTCGCACCTGTAATAAAATCGAAGCCTATACGAAAGAGGCCATCACCGCCGGCTTTGCTAAAGAGCTGGCTGCTGGATCTTTAGAAATTCGGGTTGTCAATACCGACAAGTCTGAAAATGAACATTTTATCAAGGATTTTCAGCTCACCAACCGTTCGGTTGTGTTGGCCTTAAGTCACGAAGATAAGGTGGAAAAGTGGAAAAATCTTGATCGTATCTGGTTGCTGGTTCGTAAAAAAGAGAATTTTCAATCCTATATTGAAGAAGAAACCCGGACTTTTATCGAAAGTAAAAAGTAATGGATGACTATTTTGCGGCAATCCTGACCGCTTTCTGGCTTGGCATCCTGACCTCAATCAGCCCTTGTCCGATGGCGACTAATATTACTGCCATATCTTATGTCGGCCGCCGGGTTGCTGATCCGGGCAAAACCCTTCAGGTCGGTTTGCTTTACACTCTGGGCAGAACCGCTGCTTATCTGGTGATCGGTATTCTCCTGGTCAGCAGTCTGCTCTCAGCCCCCATGCTTTCCCATCTGCTCCAGAAATATATGAATAAATTTCTCGGCCCGATTTTGATTGTGGTCGGTCTGATATTACTGAATGTTATCAGATTCAACTTAAATGCTGGGGGAATCAGTGAAAAACTCCAGCAACGAGCCCAGCGGATGGGGGTCTGGGGCGGGGCCTTTCTCGGTATCCTTTTTGCCCTCTCTTTTTGTCCGACTTCAGCCGCCCTTTTTTTCGGAACTTTGCTGCCTCTGGCTGTGCAACAGCAATCCTCTATCGTGCTGCCGGTAGTTTATGGGATTGCTACAGGATTGCCGGTTTTAATTTTCGCCCTACTGTTGGCTCTGGGGGCCAATCGTATCGGTACTGCCTTTAACCGCATTACCCATTTTGAAAGGTGGGCCCGCCGGATTACCGCTATCCTCTTTATCGGCGTTGGGATTTACTATACATTGATTAATATTTTTGGTATTGTCCTGTAGAATCTTTCAACTAAAGGGAAACTTTTCAAGATGAATAAAGAAGAAAAAAATCTTTACGATGCCAAAGCCAAGATCTTTAAAGCTTTGGGTCATCCGACAAGGCTCTGGATAACCGAAAAACTGGCTCAGGGTGAGTGTTGTGTCTGCAATCTTGTCGAACCTCTGGGGGCTGATTTTTCCACTGTTTCAAAACATCTCTCGGTGCTCAAGGAAGCTGGGATTGTCGCTGATGATAAGCGCGGCAAACAAGTTTATTACACGCTTAAAGTCCCATGCATATTGAGTTTTATGAGCTGTGTTGAAGATGTTATTGAAAATCGTATAAGAGAGCAGATGGGGTTACTTGGTGGGCGTAAGATTGCCTAGGAGGAAAGATGAAGGTTCAGAAAACCTATATCAGGAATCTGGTGATGGGGGTGGATGAGTGATCGGCAAACCTGAATTTATACTTTTTGATCTCGACAATACCCTTTACCCCAGAGAATCAGGCCTCTTTGATCATATCGATCACTTGATCAACCGTTATCTCGAAGAGGTTGTCAAGATCCCCTCAGCTGAAGTTGATCAGCGGCGCCGGGATTATTGGCAGGCGCACGGCACAACCCTCAACGGCCTGATGCTGCATCATGGTGTTGATCCTTATCATTACCTTGATTTTGTCCATAATGTACCGCTTGCAGATTATCTTGAAGAGGATGAGATGCTGATAGAGATGATTGCCGAACTGCCGGGCGAAAAATATATTTTCTCCAACGCTTCAAACGAGCATTGTCAAAGAGTGCTCGACTCTCTTGGCCTTAGTAATCTTTTTGCCGGGGTTTATGATATTAGCTATTTTGCTTTCCGGCCCAAACCGGAGCTCGTTATCTATCAGGAGCTCCTTGATGATATCGGCGGCAAGGCTGAAAATGGGATAATGATTGATGATATGGCGGTCAATCTCGAACCGGCCGCAAGTTTGGGGATGACGACCATTCTTTATGGCCCCCCAGTGACAAACCCGCCCCGGCTCCCGCCCAAAGGGAGAACTCTTAGCTGTTTACATCAATTGCCTGAATTGATTGCCGATTTAGTGGAGTAATTGATTGGACAAGCGTCAGGTTGGGTGAGAAATTATGATTTCACAGCGAGCCACAGGTTCAATGCGCTCAAGCTCATCAATTTCAACAATCTTAAGGCCCGCACCGGAGACAACTTTTTCCAACTCATTTACATTCAAGGCACCACCAATATTCCAGAGCCAGTTGTCGATATCATCGACAAATCCTGGCGGCAGGGCTTGGGTCAGCAGAAAATCATAGATTAGCAAAGTTCCGTTTCGGTTCAGCAACGGGGCCAATCCCGCAAAAAAATTATTTTTATCGTAAACCAGGTTAAAGGATCCGTTCATCAGGATCAGATCTGCAGGTTGCAGCTTGTCATTCTGGCCATCATTAAGCTTGTTGAGGTCTCCTTGAAGCAGGGTTATTTTTTGAGCTTCTGTAGGGAAATGATAGAGTAGCTCTTCTCCTTTACTAAGTAATGCGGAACTTGCATCAAGACCCGTAAGACGTTTGAGTGAGGGTAGTAAGTTTGCGCAAAAGAGAGCATCAAGGCCAGTGCCGCAGCCCAGATCAAGGATCGATAGCGGGTTCAATCCAATAACTTTGGGCAGGGGGTTAGCGCAAGGGAAGGCGAGGTCAGCACTTGTCTGCGGTAGCTCTTTCGTTAAACCTTTTGGATAACCTAACTTATCCAAAAGGTTTATCCCACGATCAATGGCTACGGGGCTCAGCAGGCCCATTTTGCAAGCGGCCGCTTTATTATACATCTCTTGTAAAGCTTGACTCAGTTTTTTTGCAAAACCATTTATGACTGGCGGTGTCATTTAACTCTTCTCCAGCCTGCCAAAATAAAGTAGAGGGCGCCAGAGAAAAGGATAATAACCGGTCCACTGCTAAGTTCGGCACTGTAACTTAAAGCTAAGCCGGCAACAATTGCTAAAGCTGACAAAAATACTGCCAGCAGCATCATGCTGAAAAGGCGGCGGGTATAGAGTGAGGCGGCAGCAGCCGGCAGGGTCAACATCGCGATGACCATAACGATACCAACAACCCGAATTAAAAGAACAATAGTAACGGCTGTCAAAGCTAGTAAAAGTTGATAGAAAAGTCCTACATTTAAACCTCTGAGACGGGCAAACTCTTCATCGAAGCAGACCGCCAGCAATTGATGGTAACAACTGCTGACAAAAATAATGATAAAAATATCAAGGGCTACGATGAGTTTGAGGTCACGTCCCGAAACCAGCAGAATATCACCGAAGAGGTAGCTCGTAATATCGAAATATCCAGGTGTCATATCCATAAATATTACACCCAAAGCCATACCGATGGCCCAGGTTGCACCGATCATGGTCTCTTCGCGCTGGCCGGAGTTGTGACCGAAGCGGCCGACAATAAAAGCGGCTAAAAGAGCGGCCAGAAGAGCCCCATACAAGGGGTCTATCCATCTGATTCTTAAAACCTGATTAAGCCAGAGGGCTCCGCCGATGCCGCCTAAAACAGAGTGTGAAACGGCTCCGGCAAGATAGCTGATACGGCGCGTAACCACATAGGTGCCGATAATCCCGAAAGCGATACTGGAGCAGAGGCCGACGCCTAAAGCCAGTCGTAGAAAAATATTGTCAGGGTCGGCTAAAGCGTAGATAAATTCCATGATTTAAACTGTAGGCTTGTGGGGTTTATGACCGTCTTCAGCGCAGCGATGGTCGTGGCGGACAAGATTAAAATCGCCACCGTAAATCTGCTTGATCAAAGTGCCATTGACGGCGCTGGTCGGGTGGATTACGACCTGGCGGTTGACGCAGATAACACTTTTAACCACTTGCGAAACAAAGCCTAAATCGTGGGATACCAGTAAAATAGTCATACGTTTATTAAGGTGTACCAAGGTTTCGTAAAGATTTTCTTCACTGCGTTGGTCGATGTTGGCGGTGGGTTCGTCGAGGAGTAGAAGTTGGGGCTCGGTGCAGAGTGCACGGGCGATCAGAACCCGTTGCCGCTGGCCCCCGGAAAGTTCTTGAAAAGAGTCTTTCGCGCAATCGGCAAGACCAACTTCAGCCAAAGCTTGATGGGCTATTTCAAGGGCTTGATGTGAGTATCCACCCCAAAAACTTCGGCTCTGTTTACCGATTTGTCCCATTAGGACAACGTTGAGTACTGAAACCGGAAAAAGCGGATCAAGATGAGCATGCTGGGGCATGTAGCCAATTTTGGGGCGGGCTTTTTCCGGGGAAACGCCGAAAATCTCAATCTCTCCACGATTGGGTTGTAGAAGGCCTAAGAGAAGCTTTAAAAGGGTTGTTTTGCCGCCGCCATTGGGCCCGACAATACTTCCTAATTCACCTTTTTGCACCTCCAGATTAACCGCTTCAAGAATCGGGTGTTCATGGTATGAGAAATCGAGATCGGTGATTTTTATGATGGGCAGCGGTTGGCTCATTTTATTTTTTTTAAATGATTGCGGATGGTTTTTGCAATCTGGCTGAGGTTAGCGCAATAGTCGAGGGCTAGAGGGTCGATAGGGATAACGCTGCAATTTAAGGTTTCAGCAATTTTTTGAGCGCTCTGCTGGTCAAATTGAGGTTGTACAAAGATAACTTGAGCCTGTTTTTGCCGCGCTTTTTTAATGAATTTGGCTAAACTTTTGGCTTTTGGGTTTTTACCTTCAATTTCGATGGCCAATTGTTGCATATTGTAAGCTCTGGCAAAGTACCCGAAAGCGGGGTGATAGGCAAATAGGGTACTTCCATGAAATGGCGCTAAAGTTTCTGATAGTTCTTTGTGTAGATTTTTAAGTTTTTTTCTTAAAATACTTAAATTGTCAAGATAAAAGCTTTTTCCATCAGGGTCAATATGGCTTATGGCAGAGTAGATGCTATGGGCCTGCTTAAGCGCTAATCGAGGATCGAGCCAGCTGTGCGGGTCAAGGCCGGTGAGGTGCTGATGTTCTTCATGGTGGCTATGGTGTGCCGGTCCTTTTTCCGGCTGAATCCAGCTTTGCATGGCTTGGAGCTCTATGCCGGCTTGAGTGTCGATGATTTCAGGGTGGCTTGGAAGAGCTCCAATCTTTTTTAATAGCGCATTTTCAAAAGGGAGCCCGACTTTGAAAAAAAGTTGGGCTTGGCTTAAAGCCTTAATTTGTTGGGGTGAGGGGGAAAACGTTGCTGGATTCTTACCTGGTGGCAACAGCAGCTCTACCTTAACCCGGTTACCGCCGATCTGTCGGCAGAAATCGAGATGCGGGCCAATGCTGACAAAAATCGGTATGGGCTGGTTAACCCCCTGGCCTGACTCGACCCCAGCTGTTGCGGGTGAAGCTCCAGCCCCCCTGCCAAACATCAGTAAGCTGAAAAGCAGCGGCAGAAAGATTTTTTTCATTACTGGCGGCTTAAAGTTACGCGGCGATTACGAGACCGGCCCGCGGCACTCAAGTTGTCAGCTAATGGTGCACTCTCACCCAAGCCCCGGGCGCTGAGTCGGGATTTGGCAATGCCTGAATTCAATAAAGCTTTTTCTACAGCTTGGGCCCGCTGGCGGGAGAGCCTGAAGTTGCCTTCAGCTGAGCCCACATTGTCAGTGTGGCCGGTAATTACGATTTTTTCGCCAGCTAGTTTCTGGCTTTGCAAAGCTTTAGCGATCTCTGCGATTTGCACTTCTGTTTTTTCGGTGATCAGAGCTGAACCTGAGGCAAATTCGATCTTAAGATTAATAAGCCCTTTTTCACTTTGTAATGATCGGCTTATAGTCTCACTGTCAACTACGAGATCATACTTTCCCTGATCGAAACCCTGCGCCATTTTTTTTACCGGCTCAGCGGAGACCGTGAAGGCATCTCGGCTGGCAGCGGGCTGATGTAAGCCTGCATCTATGGCTTGAACCGGCCCGGGCAGACAGACAAGGGTAGTTAAAAATAAAAAAAAGATGGCCGCGGCGAAACTTTTTGTAAGGGGATTGAAGATCAGCATAAGACCTCTTTCTGTTTTGTGATTATTGTTGTCGTGATGTTAAAGTAAATGGTTAAACTCCAGTGTAGCACAGGGAGTTGATGCGGTAAACTATTTTCCCCTGCAATCGGAGCTTTATCCCATGCCAAGGCTGCCGGGAAAATTTTGGTTTTGTCGTTGTATGTTTTATGTTATAGTTTTTTTCTGTTTTTGTTTAGGCTGTTTTTGCACAATCTCTTTCAGCCTGTTTGCAAAAAAACTAATAAAGCAATTGAATCTTACCGCAACAGGAATTTTCTGCGATGAAAAATGTTGAATCCGGTTTCAATCTTCAATGCTTGCGCAATGTTTCGTTAAAAATAAAACTGCTGGGCCTCTATTTTTTCGGCCTTACCCTTTTAGGGGTGATTGGCTATGGCTTCTTTATTTTTCTGGAGGTTAAAAACTACAATCAAGATCGACAGGTCTTGCGTACCCAGTCCAGCTATTTTGAAAAGATGGCTTTTGATCATTTGAAATATTCGGTTAATTTACATAATCATCTTATTAAAGTTTATAGTAAGGCTGATACGGGACCGGGAATAACTGATAAATCAGTTATTATAAATGATTTCCTTAATAGTGTTGTGATTTTGAGCGATGATAATTTTAACTTTGCCATATTTGACTACATCGGGACTCTCGTAACCACTAATAATAACACTTTGCAAAAGCTTATGGCAGATGAAACTGTGGATCACAGTGCGATTCATAAAGTAATCTCTAAGGCCTCTCAAAGTGGTATCAACTGTGAGTATATCGAGTTGCAGAGTGGCGAAAATCAGCAAAAACCTTCGGGTTTCTATGTTAATGTCATCCTTTTTGAACCATTAAATTATTACATTATGGCGATCGCCAGGAATGAGAACGCTGAATTAAGCATCGACCGGGTGATGGAGAAAAAAAGAGAGGATATTATAAATTCGGTTGCTTTTAGTTTGTTGCTTGGCCTTTGTGGTTCATCGGTCGTTATTATAATTCTTTTCTTATATCTTAGATCTTTGGTCGGCAATATTAATGAAATCACAAAGAGTATCAGCCAACTCTCATCCGGTGAGAAAACCGGCATCTCTCTTGAACCTGAAAATGAGGATGAAGTCGGGTTGATGATCTCTGCATTTAACGGCTATGTTCAGAAAAAAATCAACCTCGAACGTTTTAAACAATTGATTGAAGAGGATGAGAACATTCATGACGTCTATAGCCGTATTTTTACGACACTTGAGGGTTTTTCGATCGACAACTATGCCCTATACGAAGTCAATAACAGCAAAAATCATATGAAACATATTCGGCCCGATAACGTAGAATTTGATGGAAGTGAGGATTTTTCGATGCCTTGTAATCAGGAAATCCTCCTTAATGCAGATGCCTGCCGGGCGAAGCGTTTGGCGCAGGTGGTGGCCGGCGACAGTGATTTTCAAGTCTGCCCTCGTTATCTCCGTTACGATCAAGGATGCCGACACCTCTGTATTCCAATCATAATCAGCGGCACCGCCGGAGAGATTGTTCATATTTCAATTAAACCGGATGAGGAAGAGAACCTGAAAAAACAGACCCCGGTTATGCTAGAGTATTTTCGTAACGCGGCTCCGGTAATTGAGAGTAAAAAACTGCTCGCCAACCTTAAAGAGGCAACTCTACGAGACAACTTGACCGGTCTCAATAATCGTCGTTTTCTGGAAGAATACGTCGAGGTTCTGATTTCCGAAGCGGAACGGGAGAAGAATGAGATCGGTATTCTCATGGCCGATCTCGATTTTTTCAAAAAAGTTAATGATATTCATGGCCACCTGGTCGGCGACCGGGTTTTAAAGATACTTGCTAAAATTATGCGCAACTCAGTTAGAAGTTCTGATATCGTTATCCGTTACGGTGGCGAGGAGTTCCTGCTGATTATCAAAAAAGCTGACAGCGATGACGATGTGATGGCGGTTGCAGAAAAGATCCGTAAAAATGTCGAAGAGCATGTTATGAAAATCGACTCCGCCATCACCTTGAAAAAAACCTTAACGATCGGGGCTTCTCTCTTTCCCAAAGATAGTGAAAATTTCTGGCAGGCGGTAAAATTTGCCGATGTCGCCCTCTATCGCGGTAAAGAGGAGGGTCGTAACCGGGTGGTTCGTTTCGAAGCCTCCATGTGGGATGTCGAAGAAGAGTATTGATACCCCTTGACTTGGGGCGTTTAAAGATGAAATATGTTTAAATCAGGATTGGTTTTCAGCTCAAGAGTTCTTGCCGCTCTGTTTTCCGTGCTCTTACTTCTCCTGGCCCCCACCTGCCAGCTGGAGGATGAAAAACTCTACTATCCTCAATTTTCGCAAAGATCTTGATGCGAGACTTTTTTCACAATTAATTTATATCGAAGTGGCCGTTTCAAACTTTTATACGGGTTGCTTGAATAGTTACAAAAATTTCTAGAATTGACAAACCTTGTCTCTTTGGTTAGAAGGTATTTTCATCGAATTAAACCAGCGTTTCAGAATATGTGTGAAAAGAGGGGTTGATGGTGCATTTTAAAAAAGAGGATTGGGTCTTATATCTGGCGTCGGGTTGCGGGCTTGGAACTCTGCCCAGGATTCCCGGTACCTGGGGGTCTCTTGGGGCCTTACCTTTATGGTTTCTTTCTGCCTGGTTGAGCAATAGCTGGTATCTGTTACTGGTATTAATTGTCTCTGGAGTGGCGATTTTTATTGCTGATGAAGCGGGAAAATTTTTACAGGTTACCGATAGCCCGGTAATTGTTATTGATGAAGTTGTCGGGCTTCTGTTGGCTTTGACCGGTGTACCTTTTGGCTTTGCTAACTTTTTAACGGCCTTTATTGTTTTTCGTTTTTTTGATATTGTTAAACCTTTTCCCGCAAACTGGTGTGAAAATAATCTGGCTGGTGGTTTAGGTGTGGTTGTCGATGATCTCGTCGCCGGTGTCATGACCTGGATTGTTATGCATATTCTGTTTGTTTAACTGTATTCTGTCCGGATTGTCGGAATTAGTGCCTTACAGGTTGTTTTCTGTTTTTAGAAACAAGAAAACGTTCTGATAAGAGCGCTTATTTGCGGGCGCATGAATTAATTTTAAGTTGCGGGATTCAAGCCCGCTTTAGGAGTTTCCTATGGATAAAAATCATCATCGCGCGATCGATATGGCGGTTAGTCAGATCGAAAAAGAGTTTGGAAAAGGTTCTATCATGCGTCTTGGTGATCAAGCTGAGCCTGCAAATATTGAGGTTATCTCAACCGGTTCTTTGAGTCTTGATATAGCTCTCGGGGTTGGCGGCATTCCGCGGGGTCGGGTGATCGAGATCTATGGTCCTGAATCTTCGGGTAAAACCACGCTGGCTTTGCACATTGTTGCTGAGGCCCAGAAACTTGGTGGGGCGGCGGCTTTTGTTGATGCTGAACATGCTCTTGATATTATCTATGCCCGTAAACTTGGTGTCAATATCGAAGATTTGCTGGTTTCGCAACCCGATACCGGTGAACAGGCTCTCGAGATAACCGAAATTCTGGTTCGTAGCGGGGCCCTTGATGTGGTGGTTGTTGACTCTGTGGCCGCCCTGGTGCCGCGGGCTGAGATAGAAGGTGAGATGGGGGATTCCCATATGGGTCTGCAGGCCCGACTCATGTCTCAAGCCTTGCGTAAGCTGGTGGCAGCGATCAGTAAATCGAAGACCACGGTTATATTTATCAACCAGATTCGCATGAAGATCGGGGTTATGTTCGGGAACCCCGAGACTACTACCGGCGGTAACGCATTGAAGTTTTATGCCAGTGTCCGTCTCGAAATTCGGAGAACTGGGGCGATTAAAAAAGGCGAAGATGTTCTTGGTAATGCAACCCGGGTCAAGGTTGTGAAAAATAAGGTTGCGCCACCTTTCAAAGAGGCGCGTTTTGATATTCTTTTTGGCGAAGGGATTTCCAAGGCTGGTGATGTACTTGACCTGGCTGTTGAATGTGGGGTCGCGGAAAAAAGCGGTTCCTGGTACTCTTATGATGGTGAACGTTTAGGTCAAGGGCGTGATTTCGTCAGGAACCACATTAAAGAAAATCCCGATATTTTGGCTGCTATGGAAGCGAAAGTTCGTGAATTTTATTCGATCCCAGCTGCCGGTGGCACAAAGCCGGAAAATGCAGGTGAAGATAAAGCTTAGGTGTGATGAAGGCATAAGTATCCATGCAGGATCGAAATAGGTAAGCCACTATGGAACTCTTCCAAAATATTCTTAAAACGGCCCTTAACTTTAAGGCTTCCGATATTCATTTGAAAGCCGGTGCGCCACCGATTGTCCGGGTTGACGGCAATCTCTATCCTTTCAAAGATTTTCCTCGATTAAGTGTTGATAATCTCAAAGAGATGGCCGATTCGATGATGGGGCCGGTGCAAAAAGAGTATCTACGTGATTTTTATGAGGTTGACCTTGGTTACGGGGTGCCCGGGATCGGGCGTTTTCGGGTCAATATCTATCAGCAGCGTGGTTCACTGGTAATCGCCATGAGAACCATCTCCTTTGAAATACTTGATCTTAAAACTTTAAATATGCCGCCGATTGTTGAAAAGCTGATTGATGAGCAGCGCCGGGGTTTGATTCTGGTAACCGGGACGACCGGTAGTGGTAAAAGTACGACGCTGGCGGCGATGATTGACTATATTAATCAGAATCGTAGTGAAAATATTATCACAATCGAAGATCCTATCGAGTATCTGCACCGGGATAACTTAAGTCTTATCAATCAACGGGAGGTAGGTTTTGATACGACCTCTTTTGCGCTCGCCTTACGTTCGGCTCTGCGCCAGGACCCCGATATTCTCCTGGTTGGTGAAATGCGTGACCTTGAAACCATTGAGATTGCGATGACGGCGGCAGAAACCGGCCATCTGGTGCTCAGCACCCTGCATACCGTTGATGCCGTCGAAACTATTAATCGGATTATCTCGGTTTTTCCTCCGCACCAGCAAGCCCAGGTACGACTTCAGCTGGCCAGTATTTTGCGCGGAGTCATTTCCCAGCGTCTGATTGAGCGTTGTGATGGCAAGGGCCGGGTGCCGGCGATTGAGGTGCTGGTCAATACGCCGATGATCCGCGAATGTATTACTGATTCCGATAAAACTATGGAGATTAAGGATGCGATTATAAAGGGGCATTCGATCTATGGTATGCAGTCGTTTGATCAATCTATTTTAGGTCACTATAGAAAAGGTTTGATCTCTTATGAAGAGGCTTTGCGGCAGAGTAGCAATCCGGATGATTTCCTCCTTAAGGTGCAAGGGGTTAGTTCCAGTTCCGATACCAGCTGGGATGCTTTTGATGGTTCTGACAAAAAAATAGATGGAACCGCGACAGCTCCCGTTGCTGCAAAAAATGGCGAAATGGATATCGAAAGATTTGGCCAATGAGCCGAGCTCCGGTTTCAGCCTGGTGGAAGGCTCAGGAACTGCTCGCCCGCCGGGACCATGGTTCCCGGGAACTTATCAATAAACTGAAAATTCGCGACTATCCAGCCTCAGAGATTCAAGCGGCAATAAGTCGTTTGAACGATGCCGGACTGCTGAATGATAAAGCCTTTGCCAAAAAATTGGTTACCGAACTTTTTTTACGCCGGGGCTATGGCTTTAACTCCATAATCATGCGTTTGCGGCAAAAGGGATTGGAGCAAGAGTTATGCGAAAGAGTGACCAGGAATTTTTTTAGTGAACTTGATGAAGCGGAGCTCCAGGCGGTTATGATGCGCTTGCTTGAGCGCCGGCGGTCTAAAGGGGAAGATAAAAATCGTCTTTTTGCCTGGCTGAAAAGACGTGGTTTTCGCAGTGATGAAATCAGTCGAGCCTTACAAACCATATCAGATTGTTAACTAAGGAGAGATAACTTGATGACCGGGAATGAGATTCGTAAGAAATTTTTAGACTATTTTTGCGAGCAGGAACATAGCCAAGTTTCAAGCTCCAGTCTGGTACCGGCCAACGATCCGACCCTGCTCTTTACCAATGCCGGGATGAATCAATTTAAAGATACTTTTTTAGGCTTTGAGGATCGGGACTACAAACGGGCCACGACCTCGCAGAAATGTGTGCGGGCTGGCGGCAAACATAACGATCTTGAAAATGTCGGGCGCACGGCACGCCATCACACCTTCTTTGAGATGTTGGGCAACTTCTCCTTTGGTGACTATTTTAAAAAAGAGGCAATCGAGTATGCTTGGGATTTTTTAACCCGGGTTATGGAGATTGATGCAGAAAAATTGTGGGCCACCGTCTTTCTTGATGATGATGAAGCTTATGATCTTTGGAAAAATGTAGTTGGCGTACCGGAAAAGCGGATTGTTCGGCTTGGAGAGAAGGATAATTTCTGGTCTATGGGCGATACCGGCCCTTGTGGACCCTGTTCTGAAATTCTCTATGATCAGGGCGAAAGCATGAGCTGCGGGCCTGATTGCGGGATCGGGATCTGTGATTGCGACCGTTATCTTGAGATTTGGAACCTGGTTTTTATGCAGTTTAACCGGGATGCAGGCACCATGAATCCCTTACCTAAACCCAGTATCGATACCGGTATGGGGCTGGAGCGCCTGACGGCTGTGGTTCAGGGCGTACAGAGTAATTACGACACCGATCTCCTGCGCCAGGTTATCGCGGCGGGCGAGAAGATTTCCGGTAAAATTTATGGTGATGATAATGAAAATGATGTCTCGTTGCGGGTTCTGGCCGATCACAGCCGGGCCGCGACTTTCCTGATTGCTGATGGTATTCTGCCGGCCAATGAAGGTCGCGGTTATGTTTTGCGGCGGATTATGCGGCGGGCAGCCCGGCACGGCAAGATGTTGGGGCTAAATGATCCTTTTCTCTATAAATTAGCTGAAGCCGTGGCCGAGGTTATGGAACAGGCCTATCCTGAACTCAAAGATTCATTGCCTTTTGTTACCCGGGTAATCAAAAGTGAAGAGGAGCGTTTTGGCGAAACCCTCGATCGAGGCTTGAAGATGCTTGATGAAGAGGTTGAAAAACTGAAATCTTCAGGTGTCAACACTCTCTCAGGTGAAGCTGCTTTTAAACTTTATGACACCTTTGGTTTTCCTGTCGATCTGACCGCGGACATTATTGAAAAAGACGGTTTTACCGTCGATCATGAAGGTTTTTCACAGCAGATGCAGAAGCAGCAGGAGCTCTCCCGCAAAGCCTGGAAAGGCTCAGGTGAGAATGCGGTGGCCGAGATCTATAAAAACCTGCTCAATGAAGGTTTTAAAAGTGAGTTTGTCGGCTATGAAAACTTTTCTGCTCAAGGCAAAGTTATCGCCATGCTCCATGATGGCGGCCCGGTATCGCGGGCCGAAAAGGGCCAGGAGGTTGAAATCCTTTTCGATCGTACCCCTTTCTATGGTGAGTCCGGAGGCCAGGCCGGAGATCAGGGGCGAGGCCAAAACGAAGGGGAAGCCGCTTTTGAAATTATGACAACGACCAAACCTCTGGACGGTCTGATTTTACATAAGACCCGCATCCTTGAAGGTGAAGTCCGGCTCAATGATGAATTTATGCTTACTGTTGCCCGGGAAGAGCGCCTGGCCACGGCCCGACATCACTCGGCAACCCATCTTCTCCAGGCTAAGCTGCAAAAAGTTCTGGGAGATCATGTCAAGCAGGCTGGATCTCTTGTAACCGCAGATCGTTTACGCTTTGATTTTAGTCACTTTTCCGCACTAACTCAAGCAGAACTTGAAGAAATTGAATTGCTTGTCAACCGTGAAATTATGGCCAATCGGTCGGTTTATACCGAAGAGACCGATATGGATAACGCGATCAAGCAGGGGGCCATGGCGATCTTTGGGGAGAAGTATGGCGATAAAGTAAGAATGGTCAGTATGGGTGATGCCAGCATTGAACTTTGCGGCGGGACTCATGTTGAAGCAACCGGCGACATCGGTTTTGTCAAAATCATCAGTGAAACCGGGATTGCGGCCGGGGTTCGCCGTCTTGAAGCATTAGCCGGAACCGCCGCCTGGAGCTATATCAACCAGCGCGAAAAGGTTATGTCAGAAGCCGCAACCCGACTCAAAGGAATACCCGAAGAGCTGGTTGAACGGATTGATCGTCTGCAAGAACAGAATAAGGAACAGCTCAAAGAGATTAACTCCTTTAAAGAGAAACTGGTAAACGCCATTGCCGGTGGCAGTGGTAGTGGTAGTGGAAATGCTGCCAATATTGAAAAGATTAACGGGGTTCCGGTTTTGGTGCAGAAAGTTGAGTGCGATGATCCCAAAGAGATGCGTCGTGTCATGGATGTCTACAAGCAGAAAAATGCGGCCGGTATCACCTTGTTGGGGGCAACCCATGAGGGTAAAGCGATTCTTATTGTTCACGTCGGCAAAGCCTGGCAGAAAAAGTTTCCGGCTGGCAGCTTGATCCGTGAACTGGCCGCCAAAGTCGGCGGCAAAGGCGGCGGCAAGCCTGAACTCGCCCAAGCCGGCGGCCCTCAGGGTGATCAACTTGGTGCCGCTTTAGAACATTTGCAAATTTTGCTTCAGTAAAAATCCAGAAGTGCGTCCGGTTAGGAAATTGCAACCTGGGTTCTTTTGGCCAAATTTTTAACGGGGTAGTGTTGGTAAAAATCGTATATAAATTGGAAAAAGCGCCTCTACCATTGGGAAAAATGGTAGAGGCGCTTTTTTGATTAATTGATAACTCTTATGAAAAACGCGGGTATGAGCCTAAAACTTTCATATAGAGACAAATCTCTTTCGTATCTTTGATCATGGCCGCAACTTTTTCATCTTCTCTATGGCCTTCAAAATCGGCAATGAAGAAGTAGCTCCATTTCTCATTGCGGGTCGGCCGTGATTCAAGCTTGACCATATTTACGCCATATTTAGACATCGGCGTCAGAACGTGGTGCAGGGCCCCGGGCAGATGCGGGGTCACAAAAAGAATTGAGGTCTTGTCCTGGCCTGAAGGAGGGCTGTCCTCTTTGCCAAGTACCAGAAAACGGGTCGTGTTGCCGGGTAGATCTTCAATTTTAGGAGCGATAATATTAAGATTGTAGAGTTCGGCTGCGGCTGCTCCGGCAATGGCGGCAGTCTGGTCGCGTTGGGCCGCAGTTCTCCGGGCAGCTTCAGCCGTACTGCCGCATTCGGTTAGAACTGCACCGGGCAGATGACGCCTGATCCATTGTCGGCACTGGGCAAAAGCTTGGGCGTGAGAGTAGACTGTGCGAATGTTTTCCAGTGGGAGATCACTGGCGGCCAGCAGATCATGTGAGATTGTTTGATAACGTTCGGCGCAGATTTTTAAGTCCGAAGTGAAAAAAAGATCCAGCGTATGGTTAACCGGCCCTTCGATGGAATTTTCTACGGGCACCATGCCGTAGTGACATTGCTCTTTTTCAACGGTTTGGAAAACTTCGGCAACGTTGGCTTGGGGAACCATTATCGAACAGCCGCCAAAATGGCCCAAAGCGGCAAGATGGGTAAAAGAAGCCTCAGGGCCTAAAAAAGCAATCTTATGCTGGCTCTGTAGTTCACGGGCGGCCGCCATAATCTCTTTGAAAATAAGATGCAGGGCGTTTTGGTTTAAAGGTCCCCGGTTAAGTTTGTCAAGGTGCTGTAAAACCAGGCTTTCACGAGCGTTATTAAGCGTAGAAAGACCATGTTCTTGCTTCTTTTTACCGATTTTCCGAGCCAGTTCAAGGCGATGATTGATGAGCTCAAGAACATTGCTGTCCAAATTATCGATCTCTTCGCGTAAAATATCAAGTTCCAATTTCATTTGATCACCTAAGCTGCTAGAGTCAGCTTTTTCATCCGTTTATGGGCACAATGCAACAGCTTTTCTGTGGTCTCCCAGGAGATGCATTCGTCGGTTACCGAAACGCCGTAGGCCAACTCGTTCATATTTTCATTGCAGGCCTGATTGCCTTCGCAAAGATTGCTCTCAAGCATCATGCCCACCAGAGCTTGGTTGCCTTCCAGGCGCTGGCCGATAATATCTTTCAAAACCCGCTCCTGGCCTTGATGTTTTTTTCGGGAATTACCGTGCGAACAATCAACGATTATGGTATCTTCCAGGCCCGCGTTTTTTAGTTTAAGGCAGGCCTCTTCGATACTGACTGAATCATAATTGGGGCGCAGACCGCCACGCAGTACCATGTGAGTCCAAGGGTTTCCGGTGGTTGAGACGATACAGGTTTTGCCGTCAGGGTCGACCCCAATGAAACTCTGCGGAGCCCGAGCCGCGATCATGGCATGGATGGCTTTGCTCAAACTGCCGTCGGTGCAGTTTTTGAAACCCACCGGCATCGAGAGGCCGCTGGCCATTTCGCGGTGGGTCTGCGATTCCGTGGTGCGCGCTCCGATCGCCGACCAGCAGACCAGGCCGGCCAGATATTGCGGCGTAATCGGGTCAAGCATTTCGGTTGCGGTGGGCAGTCCCATTCCAGTTATTTTTAGAAGGATACGGCGGGCGCGACGCAGGCCTTCACTCATATCGCAGCTGCCGTTCATATGAGGATCGTTGATCAAACCTTTCCAGCCGACAGTTGTCCGGGGTTTTTCAAAGTAGACCCGCATGACCAAGAGCATACTCTCAGCAACTTCAGCCTGGAGTTTCAGCAGGCGTTCTGCATACTCTAAAGCAGCTTTTTCATCGTGGATTGAGCAGGGTCCGACGATCATCAGCAAGCGGGAATCGCGATGGGCCAGAATATCTTCGATCTGCCGCCGGCCTTCAATGACGGTCTTTTCGCTGGCCGGGGTTAAGGGCAGCTCCTCTTTGAAGGTGTTGGGGTCGATCAGGGGCTCAAAACTTCGTATGTTAATATCATGAGTGCGGGTAGTCATAGTGGCTGTACTCCTTTGATTTGATTTTGCATTTAATGAAAAAAGGGCCGTGAAGATCTTCTCCCCACGGCCCTTTAAAAAGAAAAAGCCGTGGGTGGTTTACCTACGGCTTTAATAGTTTTTATGAGTTGGATACTCTTAAACGCCCCGGGCAAACCTCTCCATATCGCTGCTAAAATAAAACCAGAAAAAGAAAAGGGCGGAAATAGAGCGGGGCATTTTTTATTTTTGCCTGTTTGTCTGAAATTTACTGTTTAAAAATATCTCAAAAGTGGATTGTGCGATATCCAAGTTGTGGCTATTAGACTAATTGATTTTTCATGTCAAGGGATTTATTTCAGGTTATCAATGAGCAAAAGGTGGTTTTTCATATTTATCTGTGGTATTTCAAACAGCTGAAATGGATATTTTATTTCAGGTTTTTCTTGGTCCGCTTTCGGAGAGACGCAAATGGTAGATGATGAATTTTCTGTTTACAAAGTAGTTATCTTCTTTATAACCCTTTTCCTGGTTGTCAGTCTCTTTCTCTGGATGCTGAAGCCTTTTTTCTCGACTCTGGTTCTCTCTCTGATTCTGGTGGGGCTCTGTTATCCTATCTATACAAAACTCCTAAGTTTGTGCAGAGACCACAGTTGGCTGGCTTCCAGCCTTATTTGCCTGGCGATTTTTTTAGGTATTTTTGTGCCTTTGGTCTTTCTGATCACTTCACTTTCAGTTGAAGTGGCTGAATTTTATGGATACTTGCGTCGAGAGTTAACGGTTGCTTCGTTAAATCAACTGATTTCAGCCCACTCTGATAAGGTTGCACGGTTGACCGATCTTCTCGACAGTCTTGGTATAGATTACAACCTTACCGATATGCAGAATGATATTATCCGCTTAAGTAAAGAGGCCGGTTTATGGGTTTACAACTGGACCCGGATGTTGGCTGGACAGGTGGTTAATTTCTCGATGCACTTTGTCTTACTGATTATTTTCGTCTATTTTTTGCTGATTGATGGTCTTAAAGTCAAAAAGTATCTGCTGGCACTCTCTCCCTTGCCGCGCAATCAGGAGGATCTGTTGCTGCGTAAATTCAATGACATGACTCTGGCGATGGTGGTGGGAAACGGTATGGCCGCGATTGTACAAGGGGTTCTCGGTGGTTTTGGGCTGGCTTTTTTTAACATAAAATCGCCACTTCTCTGGGGGACGGTAATGGCAATTTTTGCTTTTATCCCTTTCATTGGCATCTCGGTGGTCTTTATTCCGATTGGTGCCTACATGTTGCTTGTCGGGGAGATTGGTAAGGGTATCACCTTTCTCATCTCTTTTGGAATTTTATCGTTGATTGTTGAATACCTGGTCAAACCAAAACTGGTTGGTGACCGGGTCAAGATTCATATTCTTCTGATATTTATCTCGATTTTTGGCGGCCTGGCGACCTTTGGTCTGCTGGGCATTATCTTTGGTCCCCTGATTACGATCGCTTTTTTAAGCTTGGTCGAGATCTATCATCAAAGTTACGGTAAGCGCTTACTTTGAACCATTTCTTAAGGGATTCATAATTTAATGAGAGAGAAACATAATTCTATCCTTTGTCCTGGCTGTCGTAAACTGATCAGCCGGGATGAACCATTTTGTCCCTACTGCAACCTTAAACACCCGGGCCGGCGTTTGCCGGATATGTTCGGGCGTTGGAGTGCGACACCGGCCGAAATTGTCCGGCCTCTGATTATTATTAATGTGATCTTTTATCTTCTGACCTTGTTGCTGGCGCCGATTCAGTTCGGGGGTTTGCATAACCCCCTTAATTTTCTCTCACCCGGAAATCAGTCTCTGCTCGTAGTTGGGGCAACCGGATCGATGCCGGTTTTTCATCTGCACCGCTGGTGGACTTTGATCTCGGCCTCTTTTCTGCATGGCAGTCTTCTACACCTGCTCTTTAATATGGTTGCTTTAAATCAACTAGGACGAATTACGGCGGAAATTTTTGGCTTGCACCGTTTTCTGATTATTTATTTAATCAGTGGAGCGATCGGTTTTTATGTCTCATCTCTGGCCGGAATTATGTTGACGATCGGGGCTTCAGCTTCAATTTGCGGTTTGATCGGGGCTCTACTCTTTTATGGTAAAAGCCGGGGCGGGGAGTTTGGTCGTTTAGTAATAAGTCAGGTTCGCGGCTGGATTGTCGGCCTGGTGCTTATTGGTCTCTTTTTGCCATCTATTAATAACTGGGGCCATGGCGGGGGACTGCTTGGCGGTCTTGTACTAGCGGCTCTGCTGGGTTATCAAGAAAAACGCCAGACAGGTCGTGTTATAAAACAACTGGCCGCTTTAGTTGTCTTTGCCTCATTAGCGATCCTGGGTTGGGCCGCCTTTCAATCCTCTTTCTATTTTTTCAAGTAGGTAAATTCCTCTTATTCTTTATCTGAAACCCGGCCCCGAAGCGCCTTTAGCCGACCTCTTTGAGTTTTGTTGTCGAGCCGTTTTTGTTTGGAGTTTTTGCTGGCCCGGGTCGGTCTTCGCGCTTTCCTTGCTACTGCCGCATTTTTAATTAACTCCTGTAAGCGCCTAAGGGCATCTTCCCGATTTTTTTCCTGTACCCGAAACTGTTGAGCCTTGATAATAATTACGCCATCCTTGGTGATTCTTCGGTCTCGTAAATCTAGCAGACGTTGTTTGTGGAAATCGGGTAGAGATGAGGCCTTAATGTCAAAGCGCAGATGGATTGCCGAAGATACTTTGTTGACGTTTTGACCGCCAGCTCCCTGGGCGCGGATAGCTGTAAGTTCAATTTCATTTTCAGGAATATAGACGTTTGTGGAGATTTGCAGCACTGTTGACCTGTTCTCTTATTCAAGCAGTCTCATAATTATCTGCATATCTTCCCAGACCTCTTTCTTTTTACTGGGACTGCGCAGCAGGTAGGCGGGGTGAAAGGTCGGTACCAGCAGGCAATAATCCTTGTAGGGATGAGTCTGACCTCTCAGGGCGCTGATTGGGGTGGTTGTGTTTAGCATCGTATGGGCCGCAAAAGTACCAAGGGCGCAGATCACTTTAGGTTGGATGGCTTCGATCTGAAGATCAAGAAAAGGCGCGCAGATTGAAATCTCTTTGCTTTCAGGGTTGCGATTGCCGGGGGGATGACATTTTAGAATATTGGCAATGTAGACCTGATCCCGGGTTTTGCCGATAGCGGCGATAATCTTAGTCAGAAGCTGGCCGGCCCGGCCGACAAACGGTTCGCCTTCGCGATCTTCATCGCGACCCGGGGCTTCGCCGACAAACATCAGGTCAGCCTTGGGATCACCGGCGCCAAAAACCATTTTGTTACGGGTTTTGTGGAGGTTGCAGCGTTGGCATTCACCAATTTCCTGACGGATTTCAGCCAATTTTTTTGCCGGGTCTCGTTTAGATAAAATGATTCCGGGATTTTTCAGTTGGCGCTGGCGCTCAAGGCTGGCTTTAAGTTGCTCCAGATCATTGCCGATTTCAGCGATACTCATGAGAGAGAACCGCGTAAACGTCGCTGCTTCTTGATCTCAAGCATATGGTCAAGAATGACTCCGGCAACATTCTCTTTGCTCATCATAGGAAAATCGGTTGTCTGCCCATCGCGGTCGATAATTTTGATAATATTGGTGTCGACCCCAAAGCCAGCCCCTGGAGCCGTGACGTCGTTGGCGACAATCATATCAAGGTTTTTACGTTTTATTTTTTCCTGGGCGTGGGCTAAGAGTTTGCTGGTTTCAGCGGCAAAGCCCACCAGAAAAGGTTTGTCCGGGCGTTGGCCAATGCCAGCCAGAATATCGGGGTTTGGTTCCAGTTCAAGACAGTATCCGCCCTCTCGTTTTATTTTTTCCGCGGCTTGAGTGGCGGGCCTGAAATCAGCAACCGCGGCGGCCATAATAACCGAAGTCACCCCTTCCAGGTTGTCGTCAATAGCGTTAGCCATTTCCACGGCGGTTTTGCACTGCACAACGTTTATCCCCCAGGTTTCGAGCTCAGCTGAGGGTCCGGCAACCAGAATCACCTCAGCCCCTCGGCGCCGGGCGACGGCGGCCAGATTGTAACCCATCTTACCAGAAGAGCGGTTGGTCAGGCAGCGGGCCGGATCAATCGCCTCTTCTGTGGGCCCGGCACTGATTAAAATCTTTTCTCCTTTGAGGTCATCTGGGCTTAAAAGAGCTTTGATTTCATCCATAATGGCATCGATATCAGCCAGTTTACCGCGTCCGACAACCCCGCAGGCGAGTTCTCCTTCAGCTGGATCCATGAAATGGTAGTTCATCTCTTTAAGGTTGGTAATGTTTTTTTGCACAACTTGACTGGCCCACATATTGGTATTCATAGCCGGTGCAAAAAGTACCGGCACCCGGGTTGCCATAACCATTGTCGTGAGAAAGTCATCGGCAATACCGTTGGCGATCTTGCCGATAATATTGGCGGTGGCTGGAGCGATGACCAGCAGATCAGCCCGACTCGCAAGTGAAACATGGCCGATTTCCGAGGAGGCGAAGAGGGTAAAGATGTCAGTGGTTACAGGATTGCCAGAAAGGGTCTGAAAGGTCAGGGTACCAACAAACTCGGTGGCACTTTTAGTCATGATGACATTGACAGTGGCGCCATGCTTGCTGAGTTCTCTTAAAAGCAGAACCGATTTGTAGGCGGCGATTCCGCCGGTGACCCCAAGCAGGATCTCTTTCCCGTGCAGCATAATTGTTATAATCTCCGATTAAGAGGTTATGGTTGTTGACGATGATAAATATTTGGATTAGTTTGAAGCTGTCTGACTGACCTAGGAGGCTGTCTGAGATTAGAAATTTTCTCTCAGATCGAGGCATTTTTTTGAAAATAACGAAGAGCTGGGGGAAAAGAGCATTCTAGGACAGCCTCCTAGTGGACGATAACGTAATTTTTTCGCTATGACAAGGAGATTTTCGAAAATACATGGAACTCTTAAGCTATATCCATGATATTTCCTGGTGGCCCTACCTGTTACCACCTGTGGTCGGCGCTGTAATCGGTTATTTTACAAATTATCTTGCCATCCGCATGCTTTTTCGACCGCTTACCAAAAAATATTTTCTGGGTTTTAAACTGCCTATGACACCGGGTATTATTCCGGCACGCCGGCAGGAGTTGGCAGCTCGAATTGGTGATATGGTTGGTGATCATCTTTTGACCCGGGAAGTTATTATGGAGCGTCTGCAGAGTGCATCGGTTGATGATGCTCTTTACCGTTGGGTGACAGGGCGTTTCCACGCTTTTATGGAAACCGATTTGGGACCGCCGGAAACTTTAATCCCTGATCCGATGCAACCAGCGTGGCGGGCCTGGTGGGGACGCGGTTGGCGGCCAGCTTATCAGGTTGTTGATTGGGCGACAGAACATCCCGATTTGCGCCTCTTTTTTTATACACCGGTGACAGAGCTTGTCAGGCAACTTCTTTATACCAAGCTTGACGATCTTTTTTCAGCGCCGCTGCGTTTGCAACTCCTGGATAAGCTACCATCTATGATCCAGGAAGGGTTGCAATCGCCAAGCTTGCGTAACTGGCTCGATATCGAGCTCGATCGTTTAGGCGAATTGTTGTTCTCTTCTGAAAAATCATTGGGTGAAATTCTGCCGGCTGACATGCAGACTGCAATCTTGACACAATTGCACAACCAATTGCCGGATCTCCTGGTACGCTTTAGTCGCTTACTTTATGATCCCGAGATCCGGCAACGTTTGAAAAAACGAATCCATCAGGGGATTGTCATCTATATTGATAATATGGGTTTCTGGCGTCGCCTGGTCACCAGTTTAACTTTGTCGGATGAAGAGATAAAGGCGAAAGTCGATCAGTTGGTTGATGAGGTTGCCAAAGATCTGGCGACCTCTTTACAGCAGCCGGAGTGGCAGGGGAAGGTTTTCAACCTGTTGGCTGAACGTCTGGCAGCTCTGCTGGCTCTGTCGCCAGCCCAAATCTCTGGTCGACTATCCTTTGCCAGGGTCAGACGGGGTTGGTCTTTTATTAAAGGGAAGTTGGTCAACCACCTTGAAACTCCCCGATTTGCTAATAAATTGACGCTTATGCTGGCCCAGATATTGGAACTTTTAAGCCGTAAAAACTTGAGCGAAATTCTGGAAAAATCAGGCTTAGAAAAGGTCGAAGAGAGGCTTGTAGAATTGTTTACGGCTTATATCTCTAAGGTTTTGCGTTCGCGACAGATAAAGCGTCGCCTGGCAGTGATTCTGGCCCTGCGTTTTGATCAATGGTTTCGGAGTTATCCGGTCGGACGCCTGTCGCGTTATCTGCCGGGTTCAATGAATGAATCGCTGATAGAATTTTTCTACCAGCAGGCGCGACGCTATCTGGCTCAAGATCTGCCTCGTTTAAGTGAGCGTTTCGAGATCAAGAAGATTGTTGAAGAGCGGGTTAATCAACTCCCGGTTATTAAAGTTGAAGAGTTGTTGTTGAGTGTTATGCGGGAGCATTTTACTTACATTAATATTTTCGGAGCCCTGGTTGGGGCTTTGATCGGGATTGTCCAGGTAATCTTATTTAGTTTCCTCAGTCGGTAGCCCCGGTCGCACCTTGAGAGTGGTTTCCTTGCGCACGCTGACGGTGCCGGGTTTGGCGCCGCGGGGTTTGCCGACAAATTTTGCTTTTGTGCAGGTGACCGCAACCACACCGCCAGAGCGGGCTTTGCTGTGCCAGGCCGCGACCGCGGCAGCCTGTTTGAGCATCTCTTTCGTGGGTTCTTGTTTATCACCGTCCGGGCAGCGCAAGATTACATGGCTGCCCGGCATACCGCGAACATGAAACCACCACTCTTCCGGTCGTGCTATTTTCAAGCTCAGTCTGTCATTATCGCTGTCGCTGTGACCAGCCATTACCGACCAGCCCTCGCCCAAGCGGTATTCGTAGACTTTAAGATCATCTTTTTTCATTTTTTTCAATAATCACATTCGGTCCGGTTGGCATACTGTTTAAGCAGATCCCGGTTGATTATTTCATGGGATCCCGGTTCCGGGCCAGCTTTGATAAAATTTTTAGCAGTGAAAATGTCAAGTCCAGTGTTAAGTTTTTTAAGGTCGTAATCCGGTGCGGCGTTTTGCAGTTCTGTCAGGGCAAATTGGTTGCCACTGTTTCCAGCCTCACAACAGTTGAGAATCATGGGGGCGACATCGTAGGTCGGGGTTGTCCAGATACCGTTCCGTACCTGCATCATAAGCTCGCAGCTGAACTCTTCGAGGTCGGGAAGTTTTTCGGCCGTAACTTTAACCGGCAGGCCCAGATTGACGTAGGTTGCCGTATCCTTGAAGCGGCCATATTCACGGTTGAGTTTGACTAACTGTTGGATAAGGTCGCCATAACTAATATTAACACCTTTGCGGCTCTCTTCGATAGCCAGGTCTTCGGGAACGCAGGTATAAGAGAGCGAAAGCGGGACAAAGTAGGCGCTACGGTGGGTCTTTTCGACAAAATCGAAGACATTTTTGATGATTCCGACCTTGGGTTTAAGGATTTTGCCGCTGCGCGAGCGCCCGCCTTCCGGGTAGAAGAGGTAAGGCTCATTGTGAATCCACATATACTGGTTATGCTGTTTGAAGGTTTCGATGTAGATCGGATTGCCGAGCCATTTGATCTTTTTCTCGATCATGTCATCGCGTTTAAGCTGGCAGACGTTAAGCTTGGGGAGGATCCTTGCCGAGATTCCACGATAAAGATTACTGCCCGCAATAACCACTGGCGAGATCAACCCGGCCCGGTTTAAGGCGAAAAGGATGGGCAGATGGTCGGCGTTAGAGATATGGTTGGAAATAAAGAAAACCGGTTCTCTGCCAGCGAGTTGGCGGACTTCATTGATCGTGCCGGGAACATCTTCAACGGCTCTGATCGAGTTGACAAAATGGTTGAAAATACGATTACCGATTGTACGAAAAAGAATGAGAAAGGCCGGGTTAAAGTCTGGTGCAATATCTCCGAGATAGAGGTCTGCAAGAAAACGCAAAGAGTCTGGCCCCTCAAGTTTCTTAAGTGTTTCAACTCTTTGTTCGATATTATTAATGGATAACTTGAGGTTATCTTGACGTTCTCCAACGGTCCCTTCAGCCCGCCCTTTGAGACGGCGGAGAAGGTTATTGTCATGCATGAGTTGCAGACTTTTAGCCTCGAAAACCGAAAGATCACCAAGCATACCATCACGACCATAATCGGCCAACAGATATTTGGTGACGGCGGCGATCAGCTTTTCTCGATGAATGCGATTTTTATTAACCGCAAAACGGTTAACCAGGTGCAAAAGAACCGGGCTCTGACTGAGGCTTAAAAGGAAATCTATAGCATTTTCGATCTTCATTATTTAATATTTAATCAATTTTGTATTTTTCACGGAGCGATTCGGAAAGCTGAATAAGGCTCGTAAAAGCCAAATTGACAGTTTTTTGTTTGTCTGGATTGATCAGACAACAGGTTGCAGGTGAGAGCAGGCTTCGGGAAAGTAGAAGATCACGATCTAAACCCTCATCGTAGAGCCCTTGCCAGGTCGACTCAAGCAGTTTTATTAAACTTGTATGATCTTCTTTTTTGAAAGGCTCTATATTGGTCGGTACGATGCCCCAGACAATGGTTCCGCCCCGTTCAATAAAATTGATAATGGATTTTTTGTAAAGTGGGAGAACCTTGGCGTTGGTGTAGAGGTCGATTGAGACGATATCCATATCAAAGCCCAAGAGAAAATCCCAGTCCGGATTACCGCAGAGATGGATGCCTCGAGGCCGCTCAATCATGTTGAAAAGATTGTTGATATCTTCCCGGGCAAAGACATCGCTATAGCCTGACATCGCACTGAAAAGAAACTGGAGGCCGGGTTCATCGATAAACATGAAGGCGTTGGGATTTTTCTCTTTTAGGCGGGCCAGCTGGATGTTGACCCGTTTGGACATAAATTCGAAGAGAAAAGGGCGCACCATATCATCAAAGAGGATCGGACGGTCATCCTCATTTTTGATGAAAAACCCAAAACTGATCGGGCCTTCGAGTTGGCCGCGGATGGCGGGTCGATCTTGCAAATCAAGTTCTAGAAATTTGTGATAAACAGATGAATATTGCGGGCTGATGTCAAAATATTCAGGCTCTTCGAAATGACTTAGAGTCTCTTCCAGCTCAGCCATAAATTTATCGGTTGAAAAGCGTAAGGTCTGCTTTTCAACATTGAGCACAATCCCGGGAAAGTGCTCGGCCGCCTGGACATACATATCTTCGTAGTAGTTGTAGAGGGGGAGTTGCGGCCAAAAAGGGATATCAAGCGAGAGGGCCAGTTTTAAAGCTTCATCAATATCGGTATGTGGCATGACCGCCATCGCAGTCGTCATCAAATTTCCGGGCAGGGGCATACACCTATTCTCCTTAGGAGTTTTTTGTTTCGAGCACGACAAAGGCCAGGGCAAAATCCTGTTCATGAGAAAGAGTTAGCCAAGCTGTGGCGTTTCCTTTCTCACAAAACACTTGCTGGGCATAATTGTGAAGTCTTAATTGGGGTTGGCCAAGTTCGTTATTAACGACCTCGATGTCGGGCCAGTTCAAACCATGTCGGAAACCACTGCCCAAAGCTTTGACAAAAGCCTCTTTCGCAGCAAAACGGGCCGCAAAGTGGATTGCGGGTCGGGCCTTGCTGGTGGCGTAATTGGTTTCTGTGATGGTGAAAACCCGCTTTAAGAATCGCTGATCGTAACGCTCTACTAACTTTTCAATGCGGCTGACCTTAACAATGTCGCTGCCGATTCCGATAATAGTCATGGCAATAGAGCTTTCATCTCCCGAACGGCACGCTCCAGACCAACATAGATGGCATGACCGATAATACTGTGGCCGATATTAAGCTCCTCGATACCCGGGAGTTTGGCGATGGGTGCGACATTGCGGTAGTTTAAACCGTGTCCGGCATTTATCCTGAGACCGAGATTGGAAGCTGTAACGCAGGCCAGGTCGATCGAAGAAAACTCTTTTTTTTGCGCTTTATCGCTGGTTGCATCACAATAGCGGCCGGTATGAATCTCAATGAATTCGGCTCCGATAGCGGCGGAGGCCTCTATCTGGTCGGGATCAGGGTCGATAAAGAGGCTGACGATAATACCTTCATCCTGAAATTTTCTGATCACCGGTTCAAGTCTATCCCGGTGGCTGATTACATCCAGGCCCCCCTCGGTCGTCAACTCTTCCCGCTTTTCCGGAACAAAGGTTGCTGCATACGGTTTGAGCTTTAATGCAAAATCAAGAATTTCAGGGGCCAGGGCGAGTTCAAGGTTTAATCTTGTTTTAATGGTCTCTTTCAATAAGCGGACATCTCGTTCCTGGATATGGCGTCGATCTTCACGTAAATGGACTGTAATGCCATCAGCTCCACCCAATTCCGCCAAGACAGCGGCGGCCACGGGATCCGGTTCACTGATCCCCCGAGCCTCTCTGACGGTTGCAACATGATCAACGTTTATACCAAGTTTTACCATTTTATTTTTCTCCTGTCTGCAAGATCTAGCACAGTTATTCGTATACATTCTTTCGGTGGCCAATGCAAACCACCCGAACTGTAACTAAATTATATTGGATGTCACAAATTATCCGATATGCGCCAATTCTATATTTCCAAAAACCGGACAAATTTTTTCGTAGAGGATCTCCAAAACGTCGGGGATCATCTTTTGTTGCTAGTTTTTCCCGTAAATAATGAAGGATATTAGATTGGGCCGCCCGATCCAATTTGCGTAACTCTTTTCGGGCTCGATCATCAAATTCAATCTTCCAGATCACACCCTTGCTCCAATTCTTCTAATGACCAGATTCTTTCGGGTGGATTTTCGATTCTGTGAACCGCCAGGTAATAATCCTCCAGATCTTCCAAGTGCTCTATAATTGCTTCCCGAGCATAAAAAGATTTTGTTCTGCCGGTTTTCACAGCCAAAGCTTGAAGTCTTTTTTCAAAATTTTCAGGCAACCTGATGGCTAACATCTCAACACCTCCTGCTATACAAATATAGCAACCGACGTAATAAAGTCAAGTAGATCGATTCTGGCAACTTACAAGCCAAGATAGGGGAGGACCTTGATGATGCCGACAATTATCAGGGCGATAGCGGCCAGGCCGACAACAATTTTGAGAATAAAGGCACCGATCCGAAAAGCGATATAGAGGACAATGGCACCAACTATCAGGATGGCCACACTCTGCCAGTCAAACTGCATGTTTGAAAATTGGTTTCCGAGATTATTTAAGTTATTCATCTGTTCTTCCTTTATCTGGATTTACTCAAACCCTTTACCTGAACCCTTTGCCGATGAAGTCGGGTTTGATTGTTTTACGAGTTCTTTTTTTTCGGATTCCTCCAGCTCTTTGCTAATACGTTCAACCATTAAAGTGGCAGCGTTGGTAAGTTGCTGGCGCATAGAACCCGTGCCGCTGACGGTGATTGGGGCGAGATCAATTTTACGGATTTTGTTGTCGGCAAGGATTGCCTGGCCATGAAATGCGGAGGTTACGGTGGAGCTTAAAGTTTCAGTTTGAGGGTCCCACCGTTCTCTAATCTCGATCATTTCAATGCGTCCGGAAAGTGCTCGCAATTGTTTTTGGAGGCGCTCTTCGGAGTCGATAAAAGCTTGCAAGCGGGTTTGCATGCGGCGGGCCAGGCGATCGGCCAGACCGGAAGTGCCACTCAGGCTGATTGCCGCAATGTTTTTTGGAATAGTTGTCTGTAAACCAGTTTCTGCCGTCAGCGCTGGGCGGGGAGTTTTACTTTTTACAGGGTTGTTTTTGGCTGCTTTTGGTGACTGAGTTTGGACAGTTTTCTGGGCTGGGGTTGAAACTGTTTGGGCTGGTTTACTGGTCGATTTATGTTTTTCTGATTGTGGACGGGGTTGTTGGGTCGTGTAGAGGAGGCCTGCCGCGAGCGCAATTAGTACGAGAAGTGAGACAAAGAGAAGCGTGGCCGGATGGCGTTTCTCTTTGGAGATAGCCGTTGGGGCGACAGTGATTGAGGCAGCTGATTCGGTTTTTGGAATCAGTTTTTCAGTGATTTCTGGAATAAAAAAGGCGAGGGCTTCAGCAACACTATTGACGGCTCGAGCATTAATTTTCTTTTCCCGCCAAGCTTGTTTTAAAGTTTCACTGATCTCTGTAGCATTATCTTTGGGATAGAAGAAATAACCGCCGTCGGGCAGAAGCTTTAAAACGGCTTCTCCTTTGGCTTGGATCTCGGCAATTTTATGAAGCGGGCCGCCATTACTGCTACTGGCAATCTCTCCGGTTGCGGCAATTGGTCCGGGGTCAGCATCGGGCCAGAATTTTTTTGCCAGGGCCAGCGCTAAGGCCAGGCCGCTGCTTTGACCGGCAATGTGGCTGGAGTTTTCGAGCCCCTGCAGGTCATAACCGACCACGGTTGGCGGCGGTGCTATTTTAGCCGTATGCGCGATGGCGTAGATCGCTTCGGCCGCGCGACTGGCTGAACGGGCTAAATCCGTGCCGACGTCACTGACCATATAGGCTTCGATTGGGCGGCTGCGTTCAACGGCCGGGTCATAGAGAGAAATCTCGACCTTGACACTATTGCCGCTGGCAAAAAGAATCCAGCTCGGAGAGGGAGAATATTTCAATATTGTTACCATTTTAGCTGATTGTCCAGACAGTTAAATCTATCTCATCAAGGTTATGACATAAGCGAGCAAGCTTTTTATTTTCAAGGGTGCCGGAAATTATTATGTGACCATTCCGATCTCTAACTGTTACTTTTTTATCACCTCTGTTTTCACTTTTTTCAGGGCGCCTGCTCAAGACAATTATGCCTTTAGTCGGATCTTCTCGGTTGGGCATGATTTCGAGGCGATAAGTGCCGCAACGACTTTCGACGATCTGGCCTGCAGTTTTTGCTGAAGTTGTCGCGGCCGCTTCAAGAAAACCATAAGTGCTCTCAGCTGAGAATTCTTCGTGGTTTTCAACTTCACTATTAGACTCCTGCACAACCGTAAAGGCTCGCCGCCAAGCAGACCAGGAGGCCAGGCAGAGAGGGCAGTTGTCAAGATGCTTAAGTTCGCTCTCTAAAGCCTCTTGCAGTCCGCCATCAGCGGCCATACGCACCAGAGTCTGCTCTTGAAGATGTTCGGTTGGCAAAGAATCAGTTTGTGCGAGTTTCATCTCCCGCCAATTTTTCAGAGCACTATCTATATTTTTACTGTTTGTCATAATCATATTTTACCACCTTAAATGGTGTTGTGAAAATCATCGATATTTAGGGCAAGCCTTGCCATCCGTTACGTTGCAGGCATTCGCGAAGTTGGATTAGAGCGATTTTTTCACGTTTACGAACCGACTCAATAGAGCATTTAAAAGAAGCCGCGAGCTCGCGCAGGGTTACATCTTCAAGTTTCCGAGCTTTGACAATCAGGCGGTCACGCACCTCGGGTAGAGTCTGCAAGCAATGTTCAACCACTAAAACCAACTCTTTTTTTAAAAGATTGTCCTGGGGATCGCAATCTTCACTGCGATCGGTCAAGACCACTTCATTGGTAAAATTTACCCCGTCATCAGATTTTGACTCGTCGTCAGCGATGCTTACTACAGTTGGAATCAAGGCCAGTATTTTTTCAACTTCGGCCACTGTCCAATCTAATTTTCCCGCTATATTTTGAGTTGATACAGGTTTACCAGCTTGCTCTAATTGAGAATGGGCATCTTTGAGTCTGCGCACCCTCTCCTGAACTTTTTGGGGTAAGCGGATCAGGGGAGCTTTGCGCAGGTGATCAAGCATCGCTCCTTCAATGCGAAAAGCGGCAAAGACAGCCCACGGCGTCCCCTGATCTGCAACAAAGTTTTTCTGCGCTTCTAAAAGTCCGATAATCCCATAGTGAAAAAGCTCCTCTTTGGTCAGAGCCCGGCCATCAGCTCCGCCCGGAGTGTATCGCAGATAGACCCGGCGGGCGATCCGTTGAACCAGTTTTTTGTCAGCTGGTGTCAGAAGCGGAATAATTTGTTCCGGCATTGTTATTTTTCATTCCTACAAAAGGTTATCGAAGAAAAAAAATAAAATTCAACTTAAAAAGGGCTGAAATTTTCTTAAAGCATTAATGCATTAACGTAAAGTGAATGCTCATTATAATAGAGCGAGTGGGTACAAATTGCAAGTAAGATCGAGGATTATTGAACGCTTGTGGTTTCTTGAATGCATCAAAATTAATTAGGGTGAAATCTTTTTTTTTGAAAATCTTTTTTTTCCTTCGATAAAGCTTTACATAGCGATATTTGAGAACTGATAAATTTTTAAAATATCTAAAAAAACAAACAATTAGGAGGGTGAAACTGATGCAAACAAAAAGCAAAAAATTAAACTTGGTATCTCTTTTGGGGTTGTTAAGCATTGTCTTTTTAAGTTTTATAGTGACCGGCTGTGCCACAAAACAGGCGCTGATCATCGCTCCAGCTACCTGTGCAGAAGCCTTGGGTGATCGTTATCATGATTATACCGATTATGAAGTCGCCCGTCTTTTAGATGCAGCTCTGGTCGAAGAGTGTCATGATTGTCTCTCTGGTTGTTGGATTCCTTTGATGCAGAGGGCTCTTGATGATTCCCGGGATATCCCGCATCGACATCTCCTGCAAGCTGTAAAAGCTTTCAACCAGCAGCAGTATAGTAACTATTTTCATGTGGCAGTCTATCGTTATTTTCGTGATTTGAGTCGGGGAAAAGGTTCTTACCGTTCGGTTGACCGAAAACTTTTGCGCACCTACTGTGCCATGCTTATAAATGACTCATATTCACGCCACGACCAGAAATTAGCCCAGGCGATGGAGCTTTGCCAGCGTCTGGATCCCGGTTTGTACGGTAAAATGTTTAAATAATATCCGGATAGCGGATCATAAGGAGGAAGAGATGAGTAAATTTTTCAAAAGCGTAAAACATTTTCTACTTTTTAGTGGGTTGGCAGTGATAATTTTAGGGTTGAGTTATCCCTTGACGGGATGGGCCGCATTTACCCATGAGCAGACCCCGGATCGGGCTGTACAGATTGCAAAAAAATCGCGGTCAAGGGTTGAACAGAGCGGCAATGATGTCAAGATCTCATCGCAAGCTCTCTTTCAGGAGTTCGCCGATCGTACGGTTGCCCTACAGGAACTCTTAGATACCAGAAAACAGCTTGAAAGTGCAGGTTTGCTCGATAAAGATGAACCTGAAGGAGCGGCTCGGCGCGCTCATCTTAACGGTAAGGTTCTGATGGAGGTTGGAGAGCTGAAGAAGGCTTGTGATCAAAACCTTGGTGATCTTTTACGAGCGCTTGACCGTTTTGATGCAGCAGTCGCCACATCTCTGGTTGACAGCCAGGCAACCAGATCGATTAATACCAATTACGAATTGGCTTTAAGTCGTTATATGAAGGCTGAAAAATCTCGTTTCGAAGAGGCTTCGGGGGTTGCTCAAAAAGCACTGGAGGCCTACCAGGAAGCCGAAAATGATAAGGATAAGAAACGTCTGCTACAGAAATATAACCGCATCAAGCGCCGCCTCATGCAGGTCGAGCAACGACGTCGTCTCTATGAAGCCCGGGTTAAGGTGGCCGCTATGAATCAGCAGTTTTCGGGGCTGGTTCGGGAAAAGATCAGGGCCGAAGGAAGTGATATCTCAACTCAATTCCGTGATCTTCTGGCCAATCTCTACAACGTTTTTGCCAAGATTACACCGGTTGCTGAGGTCGGTGGTACGGGAACCCCTGAACTGATGGCTAATCTCGGTTTTCCTAATGTCGAAGAACTCCGCAATACTCTGGCCGTGGTCAGCGATGCCACCGACAAACTGGGCGGCGTCCTTGATGAGATGGTTAATGATGTGATGGCCGGGCTTGGCGAGATTCGAGTGGTTAATACCAGTGGGATTAACGGTGAAACCTTAAGTGTTGCAGAAGAGATGGATTTTCTGCGCCAGGCGCGTCTTAATTGGCATGAATAGCAATAAATGAAAATTTAAAAGGAGTTAGATTATGAAAAAATTACTTTTGACAGCTATGGCGCTGCTTGTGATCTTTGGGATCGGTTTTTTAAAAACTGAATCGGTCCGGGCCGAATCGATGTACGAATACTATGCAGATGCCTCTGCAGCTGAACTTGATAAAGAGACTCAGACAATGGGGCAGGAGTTAAAAAAGACCTTCAGCCAGAACAACATTCATCGTAATCAGCAGAAAATCGACTTTGCCACCTATTTTACCAACCTCAAAAAAGCTGTACTTTATGGCAGCAAACTCTCGACCTACAGCCAATACCAGGAAGATCTTAATTTTGGCCGTGACAATGAGGTTTTCAAGGGGTTACCGGATGAGCCCCGGAATCAGGCATCTGATAAAGAGTTGCGGGCTAGGAAAGAGTTTGTTGCCCAAAAATATGATCGCACCAAAATCAATGTTGAAGAGGAAATCGATATCTATATCGACCTTCTGACTCTGGCTCTGGATGTTTGTGAATCGATGTCGGTTAATGACCTCAGCGGTTTTGTCGATCTCGAAGAAAATCGGGAGCAGATCGTAAAATGGTTGCAGAGTGATCAGTATGAGAATTACCAGAAGAAGTTAGTAAAGCTGGCCCAAACCTGGCCTGAAATTGAAAAACGGATTGGTACCCAATGTACAATCTGGCAGGGACGGCCGCAATCTCCCGATGCGCCAATAATCAGTGCGCGCTTAGTGGGATCTCTTTAGTATTTTAAAAAAGGACTTGTCAGATGCGCGGTATTATTATGCATGACAATGGCCGTCTAAAAACCGGACGGGTCAGTCTTCTCTTTTTTATCGGGCTCGTTCTTGGTTTAGGCCTGCTTTTTCAACTCCATAAACCGGTCGATGAAGCGGTCGTTGTGGTTCGTCATATTTTTGCCGCTACCCCGGAAAATCAAACTGAAAAACCGCTTCCGCAAGAGTCCGAAGCGCCAATAACAAAACCCCAATCAGAGCCGCTTAAGGTTGCGCAAAAAAGTTTGGCAAAAGTCTTGGAAGAGAACGCTGCGAAGAATACAGAATTACCGCCAAAGCCGATCCCGCTGCAAGCGGATGCAAGTCTTAAAGATGATTCCCAAAAAGGTGAACCTGTAACTGATAACAAGGTTCAGGGGAGCGTAAAAGCCGTAGCCGAAATTGCGCAACCAGCCCCACAAAAGAAGATTGAAAAGGACACAGTCCAAATCAGCAAAAACCAGCCTCTTAAAAGTCCATCTCAAGATCCACAAGCTGAGGCCGAAACCACAAAAATAGCTGGTTCGGAGTCGTCACCGGATGTTCCAGTCAAAAATTTACAGGAAACCACAACAAAGAAACCGGAAAAGTTAGTGCCTGAAGAGTTGGTAATCGACTATCAACAAGTTTTCTCTGAATCAGCTGCGACGCAAAACCCCACAGTCTCTCTGATGTCAGAAGTTGCACGACAGCGGATTCGAGATAATTTCTCTACGGATAATTCACCGACAGCGCCGGCCCGGAAAAGTCAATTTACAGCTCTGCAAATTACCTCTGAAAAAAAGATGGAGACTGAGATTAAAACTGAAAAACGCGTTGAACAGACACTTTTTAAGTCGACAACCGCCAAAAACTCCAGCGCAAACAAGCTCATGCAAAACCAGGGCATTACGGTAGAAAAACAGGAGTATGTGGCTCTGCATCGGGCCTGGAGGGAGGTTGGTGAGGGAAAAAGAGAGGATGATCGGATAATTCCTTTACGCATCGAAAATCTGCGCTCAGCCTATAATTTTCTGCAGATGAAAGCGGTTGTTATAATGCCCGATAAAAGCTGTATTGATTTAAGTGATGGCAGCCGCATTCCCAACGCTTCACTGGATCGTTTCTCTTCGACCGTGATGCAGGTTGATGATCCCTGGCAAAAATGGGGGGTCGAGCTGCGCCGGGCGGGTTTGCGTCCGGGACAATCTTTTGAGATGCGCTACTATCTTTATGATTTTGTTAAACGTTCAATCTATGCCCGGGTCAACCAAGCCTATAAATGGAGTTTAAACAGAGGCTTGCTGAAGGCTGGTACCAAACCGGCAGATGTTGACGTTTTAGGTCGTGCCTACGTCGTCGAACGTTCCGGCGGGGGCTCATTTGGAGTCTTTGTCCCGTTCTCTCTGGCAACTCGTGAGGGTCGTATTATAGATATCGATCCCGTCTGCTTCAATAATGCACCCGATGTCGCCGCCCTGCATGCGGCCGGGGTTATCTGAGTTAGCTTTTACAGGGGAATGAAATGCAATTTATAAGCTGGTTTTTAAATAATTTTGGCCTCTTTTTCGGTGCCGTATTTCTCGTATATATCTATCTGATGGTCAATCGTTTGACAATAATTTATGACTATCTGCGTTCAGTTTCAATGCGTGATGAAAGCTACCAGAAAGAGGTTGGAGAGCGCGACTCTTTAGCCTTTCTTAAGCCCTTTTTCAGTCGTTTAAAGAGCTCTGCCGGGGTCAGTCGCGAGGCTGTGATTGACGCAATATGGTCTGAATTTGAGGGACGTATAGGGATCCATTTTGCAGCTCTGAATGGTTATGTCAATACTATCATTCTAGTCGGTTTTGCCGGCACTATTTTTGGTTCTATCGGTGCTTTTAACGAAATGTTCACCGGTTTGGCAAAGGGTGAGACTGCAACCGTAGTTTTTGCTGCGGCTTGGAACAGTGGTCTGGCTACGGCTCTCTATACATCTTTAGGGGCCGGAGTTATCGGGGGCCTGGTCGTGACCGTGATCTATTCGCGTTATCTTATGACCAGAATGAAAAGATTGGAAACTCTGATTGGCTTGAGAATCAGTGAGATTGATAATGGGTTTGATGGTATTACGGAAAACTGACCACCGACAACAGATTTAAGAGGTGTTTTGATGTCACGTTATCGCAGAAGAGGACTTGCCGGAATTGAGCCGCGGACGGTTGATCCCGGAAAAGATCTGTTTGCCTATCTTTTTATTCTGATCATGGTTTTTTCTTTTATGTTGTTGATGACGACTGAAGAGCGTCACTCTCGTCAATACGAGCAAAAAGCCCCGCAAAGTAGTAAAGTTGGTCGTTCTCAGGTCGCCCGAGTGGCACTAATTAATATGGGCCGGCTTGAAAAAGGAGAGCATGGCATAATCCTGGTTTTTGAGGGACAAAAATATAACCCCTTGCAGGATATTGAGCGCTTGACTGCCGATGGTCGGATTACGGTTGCGCCGCAGTTAGATGGCAGTAGTGAAAGAACTCTCTATCTGATCGCTGAAAATGCGCAAAAGGTATCGCTTGCTGAATATCTTCAGGCTTTCAGTTTTCTCGGCGAACATGGCATTAATGTCGCATTTGCGGATGAGGTGCGGTGAGATGGGTAAAGTTTCTTGGGGTATTCCTATAGTCACTGTTTTCCTGCTGATCTGTTGGTCGCAGAGCTGTGAGGCAGTTGCCAGCAAAGATCCCTGGACCAGGCTGCGGCAAAATTTCCCGGTTGCAAACTGCCAGGTGTCGCCTTTAAAGAATGAAGAACCGAAAGCTTTAACCGGTAAAGATCCCTGGCAGCGCCTACGGCAGGTGATTATTCCTTTTTCGATAAAGGCTGATTCTGACATGATTGTAGATGGCGAGGATGTGATCAGAACCCCCATCAAAAATAAGCTCTCTTGCTGGCGTCAAGATATCGATAATGCGGCCGTTATTTTTCAGATTCCGGTATCTATTATCGAAGCTGTAATTATGGTTGAGTCTGGTGGTGATGCTCAGGCTCAAGCCAGAACCAGCAGTGCGGCTGGGTTAATGCAAACTATTAAAGCAACTTTTTCCGAGGCTCGTCAGGCCTTAACTGAGCAAGGTTTAATAATTCCAGATGATCCTCTTAACCCTTATGCATCGATAATGGCTGGCAGCTGGTACTTGAGCAAGATGTTTGAACAGGCCCAAGCGGACTTAAAGCCCGGGGTTATAAAGCGTTCGGATAGGGCTTCATGGCGTTATCCATTAGAGTATTACTATGCCGGCCCCGGTCATGGGCGCAAGGCTGAACCCCGGGTCTTAATTTATAGTGGAGGCAAACATCTGTTGATCGACAAACCGGCTTATTCTCAAAAAGTTCTTTCATGGGCCGCAAAGCTCAGCTAACAAGTTTTCTTAGTTGCGGGCAGCACCCGCATTGGAGGTGGGTCATGAAAAGGTTTGAATCTGATAAATTAGAAATTGAAAGTGAACGACTTTCCGTTTTCCGGCTCATTCTGGCGGGCCTGGTTTTATTGGCAGCCTATTTTCTCTCAGGATGTGCGGCTTATACGGCACTACCGGTAACCCTGCAGGAGTTGAAACACTATGTCATTGAACAAGAGGAGAGTTATCCTCATCCTTTACGAGATGTAGTGCGAGCGGCGGCCTGTAGTTTGCAGAAGTTGGACTTTAAGATTGAGCGCATAGAGGTCAGTGATCAGAAAGCCTATACGGTGGCTTTCTGGGGAGAAACCCGGGTACGAATGGAATTTGAGGCGATCACCCCTACTTTAACCCGGATTGAGAGCCGTATGGTCAAAGAGAGCACCTGGCGTGACTATGCCAGTGAAAAAGAGGTTTTTGTGACTGTGCGCCGGGCTCTGGATGGTGAAGAAGAGGTTTTATGTCGTTGGTCGCGGGCCGTCAGGGGGATGGTTCCTCTCTATCACCATCCGGCGCCCGGCGCCGCTGTTATAGCCTATCTGGCACCAGGTTTTTCTCTAAGAGTCAAGGATAAGGAATCCCGCCCGCCACGCTGGGCGGCTATCGTTCTAGAGATGGGCGGGTTTGCCTATCTTGACCAACAGAGATACTCTCTTAAAACTGATTTACCTAAAAAGTCTGATTTATCTGAATTATCATCTACTGACCTATCATTGAGATAGACAGAAAAAATTAACCTGAAGATGTTAAAAACTTGACTTCTTCTGGTTTTAGATTACAATTCAGTCGTTTTGTGTGAGTTTTTTTTTGGTCAATAATATTTACTTGAAATTTTAAGATTATCTATCTAGTGAGGGTGTACTACGTATGAATGAGTGTCCATGTGGTTCGGGAAAAGAGTATGGCGAGTGTTGTGAAGCTTTGCTTACAGGGTCTGAGAAAGCAAAAACTGCGGAAGAGCTTTTGCGGGCTCGGTACAGTGCTCATGTGAAACTGGAGATGGATTTTGTCAGACAGACAACTCATCCTGATAAAGTTTCCAAGTATGAACCGTCAACGACTAAGGATTGGGCGGAAAAATCGGAGTGGGAAAAACTTGAAATCATCGACATTGAAGACGGTGGCGTTGATGATGAGTCGGGATGTATTGAATTTGTGGCTCACTTTCGGCAGAAAGACAAGTTAAAAACTCACCATGAATTGGCCCATTTTAAGCGCCATGAAGGAGAATGGTTTTTTTACGATGGCCAAGGAGTGGTGCCGAAACAGGTGGTACGCACCCAACCTAAAGTGGGAAGGAATGATCCTTGTTCCTGCGGCAGCGGGAAGAAATACAAGAAATGCTGTGGTTGATCCGATCCCCAATGGCAAGTTATTAAAAAAGGGAGGCCAAGCCTCCCTTTTTTAATAACTCTTGATTTATATAACTGCTTTTATGAACAACAGGAACTTGTTGTTCCGCAACCGGAACAACCGCCGCCATCGGGCTGACTTAGATCTATATTGGCGGTGATACTGAAACCAACATCTTTAAAGTCGACCTTGATAGGTTTGACTTTTTCTATAAACTCGCGATCTACCAGAAAGGTGAAATTTTCAATATTGTAGCTTTCATCGGAGGGGCGTTCCTGATCCATGACCATGGAAAGGGAGGGGCCGCCTCAACCACCTTCATTGAGAAAAATTCGGATTGGTTCAGGCTCGCGATTGGTGAAATAGCCGGCAATCTGCTCAGTTGCGGCTGGAGTTACTTCTAGCATTGGTTTTCTCCTTAAAAATTTAAGTTAATTGTCAGCATAAAATTTTAGACTTTAATTGAATAAAAATGAGAAATATATTTCTCAAAACTGTCTTTATAAACCAGATAATAGTCATCAAGTAAATTTTTGTCAACACGCTCTTTTAAAAAAAGGGAAAATTCTATGCAGGTTCTAGTTACCGGGGGTACAGGATATATTGGTAGCCACACAGTTGTTGAGCTTTTGCAGGCTGGACATCAAGTTGTAATCATTGACAATCTCAGTAACAGTTCGCTGAAAGCTTTAGATAGAATAGAGGATATCACGAAGAAGAAAATTGAGTTTTGCAAGCTCGATCTTTTGGATCGGCCAGGATTGGATAACTTGATGGAGAGCGGTAATTTTTCTGCGGTTATTCATTTTGCCGGGCTCAAGGCGGTGGGGAAGTCGGTTGAATTGCCGCTCGAATATTATGAAAACAATGTCAGCGGCAGCCTTAACCTATTTCAATCGATGGCAAAGTACGGGGTTAAGAATCTGGTTTTCAGCTCATCGGCAACGGTTTATGGTGATCCTGACAGGGTGCCGATTGATGAGCAGGCCGGTCTGGGACCGACCAACCCCTATGGCCGAACAAAATTGATGATTGAGGAGATTCTTAAAGACCTGCAAGTCTCAGACAGTAACTGGAATATTATTTTGCTGCGTTATTTTAACCCTATCGGGGCTCATGTAAGCGGGCTGATTGGTGAGGACCCACGCGGTATACCTAATAATCTTTTGCCTTATGTGGCCCAGGTTGCGGTTGGCCGAAGAGCACAACTTTCAGTTTTCGGTGGAGATTATGACACGATTGATGGAACCGGAGTTCGTGACTATATTCATGTTGTTGATCTGGCTTTGGGCCATCTTCGCGCTCTTGAAATAATTAAAAACAATCCCGGATTACTCTGTTGTAATCTGGGCACCGGAACAGGTTACAGTGTTCTCGAAGTTGTTAACGCTTTCAGTCAGGCCAGCGGGGTCGAAATCCCTTATGCTATAGTTCCCCGACGAACTGGAGACATTGCAACTTGCTACGCCGATCCTGCATTTGCCCTTGAAAATCTGGGCTGGAAGGCGGAACGTGATTTGCTTTCAATGTGCGCTGATGCCTGGCGTTGGCAGTCGCAAAACCCTGAAGGATTTGGAGGAGATAATGATTGATCAAATTGGGATTAACGCTGGAAAAGTCTGGGATGAACTTGAACTTAATGGTGAAATGACGACTGGATCCTTGAAAAAAAGTTTAGGGCTGGCTCCCTTTAACCTTAATATTGCAATCGGTTGGCTGGCTCGTGAAGACAAAATTTTAATAAGTCGCAAGGGCAATACGATTAAATTGCAACTAAAATAGATCTCTTGAAAAAAGCATCCGCGTATTTTGATTTATGTTCTGAGTATAACGCAGAAGCGATCGCTGACTCTCTGCGCCGTGGTTTGTCCGCTTTAAATCTGGGCGATTCGGTTAAACGTGGGGATCGAGTTCTGCTCAAGCCCAACCTGATTATGGCTAAAGCCCCGGAACTTGCGATCACCACCCATCCTGAGGTGGTTCGGGCTGTGGCTATGGTGCTCAAAGAGTGTGAAGCACGTCTCTATTTGGGCGACAGCCCCGGATTCGGTTCACTTGAGCATTGTCTGGATAAAAGTGGTTTGCAAGCCGTAATGGATGAGATGGATATCACCATGGTCTCTTTTGTTGAAGAGACCACCAGCCATGATCCTAAAAACCTGGTCGCAAAAAAATTAACTCATGCTGCAGCGGCTCGTGAATATGATAAGATTGTTAATCTGCCGAAATTGAAAACCCACTCAATGATGGGTTCGACTCTGGCCGTCAAAAATCTCTTCGGTTTTATCCCGGGTTTGAGAAAGGCCAAATGGCATCTGCGGGCCGGACATGACCGCCAACTTTTTGCCCAGGTGATGCTTGATATCTACAAGCAAGTTACCCCGGTCTGGAATTTCCTGGATGGTATAGTGGCTCTGGAAGGGGAGGGGCCAACCAGCGGACAACCTCGTCATTGTAGCCTTTTGGCCCTCTCAGCTGACGCTCCGGCACTTGACTGTCTGGTTGAGAAATGGATTGGCTGCCCGGAAATGACTCCCATTACTCAGCAAGCGGACAATCTTGGTTGGTTGCCTGAGGAAAAACTTGTGGCTATTGGTCCGGCTGCTGACAAACCACTCTCTCCGGTTATAAAACCTGCCAAAGGAGCTGCACAGGCAACTTTTCCGGGCCAACGCCTCTGGCGTCGGATATTTGTAAGAAAGCCTATAATCAGCCGCTCCCGTTGTCACCGTTGTCGAGTTTGCGTTCAGCACTGTCCGGCGCAGGCCATGAAATTGGTTGACGGTAAAATAGTGATTGACTATAAACGCTGCATTCATTGTTATTGTTGTCAGGAACTCTGTCCTTACGGTGCTGTACGGGTAGGTTATGGAATAGGATTATAAATGAAACTTGAAAATTTAAGTTGTATCGACCTCGACGAGCCTCGTCTTGAAGGCTTTTCTCAATTTATCAGTGCCTGGCTCTATCAGGGGGAAGATTTTACCTTTCTGGTAGATCCCGGACCGCTCTCAACCATTCCTTATCTTGTCGCTGAACTGGAAAAAAGGGGAGTTAAAGAGCTTAATTATATCTTGCTGACCCATATTCATATAGACCATGCCGGAGGTACCGGTGAGTTGTTGAAAATTTTCCCTGATGCGCAAGTGATATGCCACCCTCAGGGAATTAAACATATGATTGAACCGGAAAAACTTTGGCAGGGATCTTTAAAGATTTTAGGCTCTATGGCGGAGGTTTACGGTGAGATAATAGCGGTCCCTGAAGCCAATATCAGTTTTTCTGAGGAGATTGGTGAGACCGGGATTCGTGCCTTTCTAACCCCCGGTCACGCCCAGCATCATCTCTGTTTTCTTTTTGCCAACCTGCTTTTTGCAGGTGAGGTTGTGGGTGTCCGCAGCCCGGCTAAGAGCGGCATCTATATGCGGCCGGCAACCCCACCAAGGTTTATACTTGATGTCGCACTCGACTCGATTGATCGTATGATCAAATTGTCACCGCGCTATCTGGTGATCGCTCACTATGGTTTGGTTGAACCCGCATTAGAATATCTGCAAATTGGTAGAGATCAACTCAACCTGTGGGTCGAAGGAGTCAAGAAAACTGGGTTGGGTGGAGATGACGATTCGGAAGAGAGGCTGTTTGCGTGGCTTTTAGAACACGATATGAATTATCGAAGGATTAAGGAACTGGCGCCCGACATTTATGCTCGGGAACGCTATTTTCTCGGTAATACGATGCGCGGGATGATTGGCTATCTAGAGAGTCTTAAAATTTAAAGTTCGAGCTCCGTAACAACCTGATTTTTCCCCCGCCTTTTAGCCAGGTAGAGAGCGTCGTCAGCCCGCTTGATGAGGTTGTCAAGCTCATCCTCTTTGGCAAAAGTCGAAATCCCGATACTGACTGTAATCTGCAGGGCAACCCCCATTTTTTTGCTGCTCAGAGTGCTTTGCGAAAGGAGTTTTATTATTTTATTGGCGGCTTGGACGGCCTGATCAATATCAGTTGACGGCATCAGACAGATAAACTCTTCCCCCCCAAAGCGGGCCGGAAAATCTGAATCACGCAGGTTCTGGCGCAGAAAGGCTCCGAGTCCGCGCAAAATCCCATCTCCAACCTGATGACCATGCTCATCATTGACATTTTTAAAATCATCGATATCGATTAAGAGAAGACTGAAACCCTGGTCGTAACGTTGCGCCCGGGAATGCTCCTCCGCAAGCCGGCTGAAAAGGGCCCGGCGGTTATAGAGACCGGTAAGCTCATCAATAGTTGCCATGTCGGCAACCTCTTCCATTTTTTTCTGCAGGCGTGTGACGGTCTCTTGAGCCGCGGTAATGTTATAATGGATTTCAGTGTTGCTGTTAACAACAGTTTGTAACTCGTCTATAATCTCTGATTTTAATTGATTTAAATCTGTAGTTTTATCAGAAGATTTGAGATTTAAGAGATGGTTGTCGAGCTGTTCATTATGTTGGCCGGTAACTTGATCAAGTTTGTCGATTATCGCCGATAGATCTTTCATGATACTCAAGCCTTGATCCTGCTGGTTACATACCTCTTTAAGGTCACCCTGTTGTTGATCTTCAATGACCTCCTGTGACTCTTTATCGGTTGAGGCAAGATAACGGTAAAAATGACGCGAATAGATGTCTGGCAACATCGGAATACGATGTTCAACCATATGGTGCAGGGTTTTTTTAGCAATGCGCGCTACGGTCAGGTAAAAACGTTCCATAAAATATCTCTATATTAGATCAGCAACAAATATTGCAATTTTGCCAGCTCTTTACTAGGAGGTTGTCAAATAATTATTTTTGTAGAATTTAAATGGATAGCCGTGGTAAACTATTTTGATTTGAGAAAAAAGCTACGACTTTTAAGATAAAAGTCTTTGGATAAGTCCAAAAATTGAATTATCAAAAAACCAGTACAAATTATAGTTAGTTTTTGCCTTTCCGTCAAGAAAATAACTTAAACAAAGCAATCCTATGGATATTTTTCACATCGATCGTACCTATCGCAACATTCGGCGCTATCGTCAGATCGTCTCGATTTTTATAAAGTACGGCTTTGGCGGTCTTCTTGAGCAGCTTAATCTCGACTATTATCTGGCTTTGGGTAAAAGCCTGCTTACCTTGCAGCGAATCAAGCGTGATGATCTGATCCGTTTTTCCAAAGGCGAGCGTTTACGTCTGGCTCTGGAAGAATTGGGTCCCACTTTTGTCAAGTTGGGCCAGTTACTTTCAATGCGACCCGATCTGGTTCCCCCTGAGATCTTGATCGAATTACGTAAACTCCAAGACAAGGTTCCCGGTGTCTCTTTTAGCGAAGTCGAAAAACAGATTGAGACTTCTCTAGGATGCTCATTAAAGGAAGCTTTCCTGGAGATTTCTCTTCAACCGGTTGCAGCGGCTTCGATTTCACAGGTGCATCGGGGCCGACTCCAAGATGGAACTGAGGTCGCTGTGAAAGTCCAGCGGCCTGAAATCGAAGAGGTTATCGCTACCGATATCGATATCATGTACACACTGGCAGAACTGGCGGCTAAACATATTAGCGAAATGGAGCCTTACCAGCCAACTCTGTTAGTTCGGGAATTTGCCAAAAATATTCGCCTGGAACTTGATTTCAATGTCGAAGGTCGCAATATTGACCGCTTTGCTAAAAACTTCGCTAAAGATGCAACCGTTCATATTCCCACTGTCTACTGGGCTCAGAGTAGTAACAAGATATTGACCCTTGAATGGATTGACGGTGTTAAGGTCGATGAGTTGCAAGAGCTGGGGGGGGCTGATTGCAATCCCGGTATCTTAGCTACTAATGGTGCCGATTTTATCTTAAGGCAGATTCTTGAATTTGGTCTTTTTCACGGTGATCCTCATCCCGGAAACCTTTTTATCCTCCCTGGAAATATTATTGCTCCAATTGATTTCGGACTTGTCGGGCGTCTTGACGATGAGCTCGCCACCGCCCTGCTTGATTTGTTACTTTCAGTTCTCAAACAGGATGTTCAAGGTTTGTTGAGGGTACTCTTCAAGGTCGGGGTTGTCGATGAAGAAAAGGTGGATTTGAGAGAGTTAAGAGCCGATCTTTTTGATCTTATGGATCGTTATGTTGGGGTCTCGTTAAAAAATCTTCGCCTCCAGAGTCTGGCGCATGATTTTGTTCGGATTGTCAGTTTTCATCAGATTCGTTTTTTACCAGACTTCATGCTTTTGCTGAGGGTTCTCATTTCGGTTGAAGCAACCGCCCGTAAACTTGATCCTTCGTTTGACTTTTTTAATCATGCTGCTCCCCTGGTACAACAGCTGGCAGAGAAGCGTTTCTCACCAGAACATCTGCAAAAAATCGTCAGTTCGCAATTACGAGAGTTGACCTCTTTGCTGGAAATTGTGCCCGGCGCAACGCGGGATATTTTGAAAAAGTTAAGTCGCGGACATCTGCGTTTTGAGTTTGAACATTTAGGTCTCGACCGATTCAGTAAGAAGCTTGACCGGATCGCCAATCGGATCTCTTTTACAATGGTGGTATCAGCCATCATTATCGCCTCATCGCTGATCATGTCAGCTGATAACGGCTTTAAAGTTTTTGGTTATCCGTTATTGGGGATTATCGGCTACGTTATGGCGGGAGGTCTGGGAACCTGGTTGGCAATTGCGATTTTGCGATCGGGGAAAATGTAGATTTTGAACCTGGGGTGCTGACGCACCTTGTACCAGCAATGACCCCAATCCCGACAGCCTGTGAGCGGTACCTGAATAGTTACAAAATATTTTATTCGTTTTGTGTGAAGCTTAACTGGTGATATCTAATAGTTTTTTCCCAATTTTCCAATTACATATGCTTTAACCGCTGCCGTGTCAGCCTTAATCAACTCGAAACGGCAAGGAAGTTTATCCAGTGCGGCAATGGTTGGTGGGACGGTTGGTGAGGTGCCAATCGCTTGTTTGACAGCATCGGGGAATTTTGCCGGATGAGCTGTCGCTAGACAGACCATAGTTGCCCCTGTCGGGTTTTTAAGTTGATATTCATGGGCGGCACGAACTCCAGTTGCGGTGTGTGGGTCTAAAGTATAGCCGGTTTTTTGCCAGGTTTCTTTGATGGTTGCCAAAATGGTCTGGTCATCAACCCGGGTACTGGCAAAATCTTTTGTCATTTTGCTGAAGCGGTCGGGGCTGATGTCAAGTTTTCCCAAACTGGCAAATTGGGCCATCATCGCTTTAAGATCTTCGGGGTTGCGACCAGCCAGATAGAAGAGGTAGCGTTCAAAGTTGCTGGCCAGTTGAATATCCATAGATGGACTCAATGTCGGTGTAACCTTGCCGAGATTATAGCTGCCGGTATTTATGAAACGGTATAAAATATCATTGGCATTAGTGGCCAGGATGAGCTTCTTTATTGGCAAACCCATCTCTTTTGCCATCCAGCCGGCAAAAATATTGCCAAAATTTCCAGTTGGCACAACGACGTTAAAATCTTTACGAGCCGCAATCGGAAGTTGGCTGTAAGCGCTGAAATAGTAGACAATCTGGGCCATGATACGAGCCCAGTTGATCGAATTTACAGCCCCTAACTGGTATTGTCTCTTGAAGTCGAGGTCGGCGAAAAGTTCCTTAACTATCCGTTGTCCATCATCGAAATTGCCTTTTATAGCAAGGTTAAAAACGTTGCTATCAAGGACCGAGGTCATCTGTTTTTCCTGTACCTGGCTGACTTTTCCATTTGGGTAGAGGATGAAGATATTAATGTTTTCTTTGCCGCGAACCCCATGAATTGCCGCACTTCCGGTGTCGCCTGAGGTGGCTCCAATAATATTGAGCGAGCTTTTTTCGCGAGCCAGCAGATATTCAAAAAGGTTGCCGAGAAATTGTAGGGCAACATCTTTGAAAGCCAAAGTTGGTCCGTGAAAAAGTTCCTGGATGTAAATGTTACCGACCTTTTTAAGGGGGGCTACAGCTTTGCTGGAAAAACTTGCATAGCTGGTTTCTATAAGCTTGAACAAATCGGCTGCCGGAATATCTTCACCAACAAAGCGAGAGAAGATTTTCATTGCCAGCCGGGGGTAGGGGAGATCGCTTAACTCTTCAATCTCAGCAGTCGAAAAGACCGGAATGGACTCAGGTAAAATCAGACCGCCATCACTGGCGAGCCCCATCATTATAGCTTGGCTGAATGATACAGGGTCAATCCCGCCCCGAGTACTAATATATTTCATAATTTAGTTTAACTCAAAATGGTCAAAATAACAAAATAACCTGTTTGGTTCTGGATGAATCGGATTAGGTGCTAGGAGGCTGTTCGAGAATGCCCTTTTTCCCCAGCTCAGCGTTATTTTTTGAAAATAATGCTCGAAATACTAAGTGTATGTCTGTGCTTATTTTCAAAAAATGCCTCGATCTGAGAAGAAATTTCTATTCTCGGACAGCCTCCTAGTTATTTACCGAGCCGAAAATTCATGGACTGCGTCAATCATCGCCTTGGCATGGTCGATTGGGGTGGTTGGTAAGATGCCGTGACCGAGATTGAAAATGTGACCGTTGCGGTTTTCAGCCTGTTCGATGATTCTTTTGACCCGTTTTCTGATTTCGGGGATTGGGGCAAAGAGAGCAACTGGTTCGAAATTACCTTGGACGCCACGTTCCGGGCCGATAATATCCCAGGCTTTTTTGAGATCCTGACGCCAATCGAGACCGATAATATCACCACCGGCAGCCACTACCTGAGGTAAAAGGGTCGAGGCTTGGTTGGCAAAATGAATTTTGGGAACATCATATGCATCAAGGGCGTCAAAGATTTTGCGGTTATAAGGAAAGACATATTCCTGATAATCAAGTGGTCCGAGACAACCGACCCAACTATCGAACAACTGTACAATCTGGGCGCCAGCCTCGATCTGCGCTTTAAGATAGGAGATCACGGTTTCACTGATCATCTCCATCAATTTATGGTAAACTTCGGGATTGGCATACATCAGGGTTTTGACATGCTGGTACTGTTTTGACCCACCACCTTCAACCAGATAACTGGCCAGGGTAAAAGGTGCCCCGGAGAAACCGATCAAGGGTACTTTACCTTCGAGTTCGCGGCGTAGGATGCGAATTGCATCCATGACAAAAGGTACCGCCTCTTCAGCTTCGATAACGTGCAGGGTCTCAAGGTCAGCGGCTGAACGGATCGGCCTGTCGACCACCGGCCCCCGTCCTTCATGGAATTCGATGGCTGAACCCATCGCCTCGAGAGGTACCAGAATATCCGAAAAGAGGATAGCAGCATCAATCTCCATACGTCGTAAAGGCTGCAAGGTGACCTCAACTGCCAACTCCGGGGTTTTGCACATTTCCCAGAAGGAGTGTTTTTTTCTCAAGGCTCGATACTCGGGCAAATAGCGTCCTGCTTGACGCATCATCCAGACTGGAGTGCAGTCAACATCCTGACGTCGACAGGCTCTTAAAAAGCGATAATCATTTTTCATCTTGTCATAACTCCTATAAAAGCTTATATAAATTTTTTTTTCTAGTATATCAATTTATTGTCGTTTTGTATAAGCAAGCGCGTAACTAACATAATTGACCATTTCATTCAAGAAAATTGTCACTTTTGCTTTAATAATGGAGGTAGAGACGGTTGAATTCTCATCTTGATTTAAACCCTCAATTCTGGCGTGATTACGTTCTCTCTCGCAAACGTTCCCTGGCCCGTAAAAAAGTCGCAACCGGTAAGAAGTGGGATCAGATGGCAAAGCATTACCATACCTTTGAAGAGGATGAGTCCTTTGTGGCTGAACAGCAATGGATCAAGGATGGTTTGAGTCGGCGGGGAATGCTGAATCAAGATCAAGAGATTATCGATATGGCATGTGGACCCGGTACTCATTGTTTTGATTTTGCTAAAGTTTGCCAACAAGTAACCGCGGTTGATGTCTCGAGTAAGATGATTGAGCAGGTGAGGTTGCGACAACTAGAAGAAAAAGTTGATAACCTGATTATCGAATGTCAGGACTTTTACGATTTCAACCCCCCTAAACAGTATGATACGGTTTTCGTGTCAATGAGTCCAATATTAAATGAACTTGATAGTGTCGACTGCCTCTTGACTATGAGTCGCCGTCATGTCGCTTTGATCTACTGGGCCGGAGTTCGCGACAACCCACTTTTCCAGCGCTGTTATCAATTGATCTACAAAGAAGATTATCAATGGGATGCAATGGATGTCACAACTATTTTCAACTATCTCAATGCCCTTGGTTATTCGCCCGAAATAAGTTATCTGCATCCGCTGTGGAAACGCCACGATACTCTAGCAAATACAGTTGAGCATATGGTCTGGCACCTTGAATTTTATCGTCCTTTAAGCGAGATTGAAAAGAAGCTGGTCAACGATCTGGTCGCTCTTGAAGCTGACAGCAAGGGGATGGTTACCTACTACACCAAGGTTCGCAAAGGGGCACTTTTTCTTGATAAAGAGGCTGGTCGTCAATAGCGTTTTATCCCTTTGAAACAAAACTTTAAACTGTATTGACTTTATCTTCTTTTGATTGTATAGTCTGGGTAAGGTTTTATTGAGTGATTATTTTTTTTGAGTAACTATTCAGCTACCACTTGCAATCTACCGGGATTGGGATCATTGCTGGTACAAGGTGCGCCAGCTACGCTACGCTCACAGCGAGCAAAGTTCAATGCGATTGAATGCAGCTTTGGCGGGTCTCTGAGTAGTTAAGCTTCTGTTCAGATTGGAGGACAAGATGAACGCTGTTATTAGTGATACAACAAATGCGGTAAAAATTATCGAAGGCGTTTGGTGGGTTGGGGTCAACGATCACGTCAACCCACTTTTTGAGGGGATGTGGGCTTTGCCTGACGGTATGAGGTACAACGCCTACCTGGTTCAGGGCAAAGAGAAAACTGCCCTGATTGAACTCTCACGTAACGGCTTTGCTGAGCCTTTCATAAAAAAAGTCGAAGAGATTATCCCTTTAGAAAATATCGACTATATCATCCATAACCATCTCGAGCCGGATCATTCCGGTATCATTCCGATTATCTACAAACGCTGTCCGCAGGCAAAAGTTCTGGCCACGGCTAAGGGCAAAACTTTTCTCGATCAGTTTTATGGAGAAGGGGAGCGGGTTGAAGCGGTTAAGGATGGCGATAGTATCGATCTTGGTGGGCGCACCTTACGTTTTCTCAATTATCCCTGGCTTCATTGGCCCGACACCATGTTTACTTATCTGGAAGAAGATAAAATTCTCTTTCCCTGTGATGCCTTTGGTGGTTTTGGGGCCCCTGAAAAGGGCCTCTTTGACGACGAGATCGATCTTGAAGCCTACTGGCCTGAGTCAAAACGCTATCTGGGAACCATTGTTGCCTCCTATTTAGGCCACGTCGTTAAAGCGATCGATAAATGGGTCAAAGGGGGCATGGGAATTAACATCCTCTGCCCCTCACATGGTCCGGTCTATCGCGGGAACCCGATGTCAATTATCAGCCGTTATCAGGAGTGGGCCAAGAACGACAAAGGTGATAAGGTCGTCATGATTGTCGGTTCGATGTGGGGCAGCACCCATGAGATGGGAGCGATTGTTAAACATCGCCTGGAAAATAATGGTCTTGAGGTCAAATATTTTGATGCCGCTTTAGCCGAACCAGGACAAGTTATGGGGGAGATGCTCAATGCCGGAGGCATTGTTTTTGGCGGTCCCACTTATGATGCCAACATCTACCCCCGTCTCGAATATTTTCTGATGCTTTTCAAAAGTAAAAAGAAGAACGGTTATCCAGTAGCAACCTTTAATCAGAACAGTTGGAATGTCAATGTTACACCAAAGATAAACAATTATCTGGAAGCTATGAAGTCGCAAATAATTCCGCCCCAGGTCGTAGGTCACGGCTCTCCCAATGCTGAAGTCAGGAAAGAGCTTGAATTGATGGCCGACAATCTGACTGCCAAGATGAAAAATACCTGCTTCATTCCACAGGCCTGATCAGTCGGCTAATTATTATTTTTACAAAAAAGTCCCGGTCAGCTTTGAGTCGCCGGGACTTTTTCTTGCGGGCAACACCTGCCAATATATAGCGAGTCGACCAATCCTTGAATATATCAATATTGACTGGAGAACTCTTTATTGCTATAAGACAGTCCTATGGAGACGATAGCCCAAAAGATTATAGTTTATGCGGCCCCGATTCTTTTCGGCCTGACTGTTCATGAATATGCTCATGGATTGATGGCTGATCGTTTAGGTGACCCCACACCTCGAACGATGGGACGTTTGACTTTAAACCCTCTCTCCCATCTTGATCCAATCGGCACTCTGGTTTTTTTTGTAACCCAGGCTTTTGGCTGGGCTCGCCCCATTTCGATTAATCCTGAAAAGCTTAAATCGCCCCGTCGAGATCTGATGTGGATAGCCTTGGCTGGTCCTCTGGCAAACCTGTTGTTGGCTCTTTTTTGTGCCTTCCTATATCACCTTCTCAACATTTTAACGACTGTCGCTCTGGGGTTCGGGGGAGGGTGGCTGATGGTGCCCTTGCAAAAAATGGCAGTGGCTGGAGTTGTGGTTAACCTCTCTTTGGGATTGATTAATATGATCCCGATTCCACCTCTGGATGGCGGCCGTATTTTAGCCGGTCTTCTCCCGCAACGATCGGCTGGTTATCTTGAGAAAATTGACTCTTATGGAGCTATCCTGCTTATTATTCTAGTTTTGAGTGACAGTTTAAGTTTTTTTCTGTGGCCTTTGCTTTCGGCCATGACCGGCTTTCTTTTATACGGGGCGATCTCTTTCTGATAGAGGTCAATTCAAAACTGATTACGCAACACCAGAAGGCTCCTTTAGGGGCCCTTTTAATTATTTATCAATTCAACAGTTAAAGTTTTACTTGAGGTTTTTATGGTTGCAAAAAAAAGGGTTGTTTCGGGCATGCGCACAACCGGCAAGCTTCATCTCGGACACTATCACGGGGTTCTCACTAACTGGCTTAAATTGCAAGATGATTATGATTGTTACTTTTTTGCAGCCGACTGGCATGCCTTGACCAGTGAGTACCAAGACCCAGCCATCATCCAAGAGAGTACCAGAGATATCTTTATCGATTGGCTGAGTGTCGGCATTGATCCTGACAAGGCAACCCTTTTCATTCAGTCTCATGTCAAGGAGCACGCCGAACTGCATCTGTTACTATCTATGATTACGCCTCTGCCTTGGCTTTTACGCAATCCGACCTATAAGGATTCCCAAAATGAAGGGCAGGGGGATGAAGCCACTTACGGCTTTCTCGGTTATCCGGTTCTGCAGGCGGCTGACATTATAATCTATATGGCCAATCTTGTCCCCATCGGGGTTGATCAACTTCCCCATGTCGAGTTGACGCGGGAGATTACACGTCGTTTCAACCATCTCTACGGTGATACTTTTCCGGTACCAAAGCCAATTCTGACCGAACTTTCAAAAGTAACCGGTTTGGATGGTCGCAAAATGAGTAAAAGCTACAACAATGCCATCCATCTATCTGACGATGAAGAGACTCTCAAGAAGAAGGTAGGATCGATGGTCACCGATGTCCAGCGGGCCCGGCGTAAAGATCCCGGTGACCCGGAACAATGCAATCTCTTCCCTCTGCATCCGCTCTATTCAAAGTCGGAAGAAGTTGATGAGATCTGTGCCGCTTGTCCCAAGGCTGAAATCGGCTGTGTTGACTGTAAAAAAATTCTTTTGCGTAATTTAATAAACGGCCTGGCACCAGTTCATGAAAAGCGACGCTACTATCAGGAGAACCCGCAACTGCTCGATGAAATCATCAGAAGTGGTACCGAAAAGGCTCAAGCAATAAGCCGGGAAACCATGATAAAGGTAAGAGAAGCGGTCAAACTCAGCTGATATAATGGAAGATCAAAAAAGTAATATAATTCGTCTGCAAAAGTATATTGCCGATTGCGGAGTAACTTCAAGACGGCGGGCCGAAATTATGATCTCCGAAGGGCGGGTAACTGTCAACGGGGATGTTATAAATCGGCAGGGAGTCAAAATTGATCCGTCAGTCGATCAGGTTACAGTTGACGGGAAGCTTCTGGTTTTGGACTCTGGCGCAACCCGAAAGACTCTGCTTCTCTATAAGCCGATTGGTTATGTTACGACTATGGATGACCCGCAAAACCGACCTCTGGTTAAAAATCTCTATGCCGATCTTAAAGAGCGGATTTTCCCGGTTGGCCGGCTTGATATTAACACATCGGGCCTTTTGCTCTGTACCAATGATGGAGCCCTGGCCAACCTGCTGATGCACCCGCGTTATAAATTTGAAAAGGAGTATCAGATAACTGTAGCCGGGTATTTTGGCAAGAGTGATCTGGCAACTTTAAGATATGGGGTTGAGCTCGAAGATGGCCCGGCTCAACCTCTAAAGGCAGAAATCAAACATAGCCAGAAGCGACAAAGTGAACTCTCAATGGTTATTCGAGAAGGCCGTAACCGGCAGGTACGTCGCATGATGATCGCCTTGGGTTTTTCAGTTTTATCATTAAGGAGAACCCGGTTTGCTTTTCTCACGCTTTCCGGGGTGGAAAAAGGGGCTTGGCGCTGGCTGCAGCCAGCCGAAACAGATCGTTTGCGCCGTATGGTTTCGTGATAAGAGGATCTTTGCAAAAATGAGCTCTGAACCGTTAAAAGTAATCTTTCTCTGGCATATGCATCAACCCGATTATCGAGATGCCGAAGCTCATGGTGCCCGGCGTTCAATGATGCCCTGGGTGCGCCTGCATGGGGTTAAAGATTATCTTGATATGGTAACCATCCTGGATGATTTCCCCAAAGTTCGGCAAAACTTTAATCTCGTCCCCTCTCTCCTGGATCAATTACAAGGCTATGTCGATGGCAGCTTAAGCGACCAGGCCCTCGAACTTACCCTTAAAAAAGCCGACTCCTTGACGGTCGCAGAACGCGTCATCCTGCTTGGTTCATTTTTCCATGCGAATTGGGATAACATGGTTAAGCCCTATCCGCGCTATTGGGAACTGCTCAAATTACGGGGCTTTCATCCCGCGGCAAGCTCTCTTTATGAGATCCAGCGCTACTTTTCTCGACAAGATATTCTCGATCTGCAAGTCTGGTACAATCTGGTTTGGATGGATCCATCCTTTCACCGGGAATATGAGCTTTTACATAACCTTATCCATCGGGGCCGTAATTTCACGGAAGCCGACAAGCAAGCTCTTATCTTACTCCAGCAGGAGATCCTCAGCAAGATTATTCCGGCCTACCGAAGTCGTCAAGAAAGCGGACGGATTGAACTCTCGACAACCCCCTATTACCATCCCATCCTGCCATTACTCTACGATACCAACCTGGCTTCTATATCTCAACCCCACGACCCCTTGCCCAGATTACGCTTCTCGCATCCTGAAGATGTTGCGATCCAGATTAATAAAGCGATCGAGCGTCATGAGTTCTATTTTGGCAGCCGGCCGGCCGGTATGTGGCCATCAGAGGGGGCCGTCTGTCAAGAAATAATACCTTACTTTCATCAAGCCGGTATAAAGTGGATTGCCACCGATGAAGGCATTCTGGCCAACTCAATTGGCCGCGAACCTGAACGTGATCAATCTGAAGTAGTAAAAGATCCGGCTGCATGGTACCGTGCATACAGGGTCGAAGAGGGGAGTGGTTCAGTTGATATTATTTTCCGTGACCACCTACTTTCTGACCTTATTGGATTTATCTATTCGCGCTGGAATGAACAGCAGGCCGCGGATGATTTTATAAAACGCCTTATGGATATTAAGAAAGCCATGGGGAATCAGGTCGGGGAGGGAGCGGTCGCTGTAATTTTAGATGGTGAAAACGCTTGGGAACACTATCCCGGAGATGGTGCTCCTTTTCTTAGGGAGCTTTATGGACGCCTAAATGACAGTCCCGATCTTGAAGCCACAACTATCGGTGACTATCTGAGCCGCCGCCAAAAACCGGTGCCTAAAATTAAAAGAATATTTCCCGGCTCATGGATAAATCGCAATTACAGGATCTGGATAGGGCATCAGGAAGATAATCTTGCCTGGGAATATCTAGGTCAAGCCCGGCGCGCGCTGGTACTTTTTGAGCAGCAATATAATGAATTAAAAAACCATAATGAAAACTTAAAGGAAAACATCAAGAAAGCCTGGGAACAGATCTATATTGCTGAAGGAAGTGACTGGTGCTGGTGGTATGGTGATGATCATAGCTCGGAAAATGATGCTGATTTTGATGAGCTTTTCAGGCAACACCTGATGGCGGTCTACAGTTATATCGGCGAGAAAACCCCTGAGCACCTGCACAGATCTATCATTCAAACCGGAAAATCACTGCATCCCCAAACGGAAATTTCATCTTTTATAAGCCCGAAAATTGATGGAGATTTAAGTAGTTATTACGAGTGGCGGGCGGCGGCAGTTTACGATGTCGCTCAGCTGGGTGGTGCCATGCACCGTTCAGAATATTTGATAAAAGAGATATTTTACGGCTTTAATCTGGAAAACTTCTTCCTGCGGGCTGATGTTGCACGTAAATTTCTTATCGAGAACAGCTACCATCTGTTAATCAACATCATCAACAGCCGCCAGGAAAAACTTACTTTCGAAACCTGCCATCTTCAAGACGCACAACGCCTGATCATGATTTGTGAAAACTCTGACACCGATATGCATGATCGTGTCGACGAAGATTCGCAAACCGCAGGAGGGCTGCACTTTGCAATTGATTCCATCTTTGAGGTTAAAATTCCATTCGCATCACTTGAACTTGATCCCGGCAGTGATCTAAATTTTTCGATCACCATTAAACAGCAGGGCCATGAAGTTCAGCGCATTCCTTCGGGAGGCTACCTTCATTTTGTAGTCCCGGGCTCTGAATTCGAAGAGCGCATGTGGTATGTTTAGTTAAGTGTTTGAAATTAAAGTACATATTGATTTAGATTGAAATTGTAAATCCACCGATGATTTCCCGCTGACTTCGTTACCCGCTTCTTAACTTCTGATAAGATGTATTATGTTAACTTTCAGACGGGTTGAATATAGAACCAGTTCCCTTCAATTCCCATCCTACACAAATCCCATCCTACACAAAAACCTTCCACTTAAAATTCAACAACGATTTAATACTGGACATCACTTCAACAATCCTGATACGAACGGGACTTAAATTTTATAATTCCTTTTCCAGATTACGAATCAAATCCGGATCTACGGTTAATTTTATCTTCTCTTAAATTAAGGTTGTCTGAGCTATGAAAAAAAATATTGCAGTGGCTGGCAATATAGGATCAGGCAAATCTCGCCTCATTGAATTTCTTTGTAGCAATTATCCTTTAGTTCCATTACGCAACAAATCTGTAGAAAATCCCTATCTGGAAGATTTTTATGCAGATATGTCGAAATGGTCTTTTCATTCACAAATTTTTATACTCGCTAAAAAATTTCAGCATTTTCAAAAACTTTCGGCTACATTTCACTCTGTCATTCAAAATCGCACGATCCATGAAGATGCTGAAATTTTTGCGCGCAACCTTTATCAATCTGGAAACATGAGTGAAACAGACTTCAAAACTTATTATGATTTCTATTTAAGTCTGGCTTCGACTTTACCTGCTCCAGATTTACTCATCTATCTCCACTCTTCGGTTAGCGCTTCCAGGAAACGTCTTCTGACTCGTTCTCCATTAAATGCTCAAGTTACGAACTCTTACCTTAAACGTCTGAATCGTCTTTATGTCAACTGGATTGCCGATTACAACCTTTCAGAAGTTATTATAATTGATACCGAACAGCTTGATTTTGCATCCAACCTGGTCGATCGTGTCGATATACTAAGCGCTATTGAGAGATATATTTAACTTGACAATTTGCACTTCATCCAGTAAGGATTCGCGCAAAATTTATATTACCCCATGGAGGATATCAACACATGATTTGCCAGACTATAAGAAAAGGAACTGAATGCTTTTTAATGAAAGCTAACGGCTGCTCTTTTGCCGATGGAAGTTGCAAACCAATTATTGATAAATGTGAAGGGTGCGCTAAGATTATTGTGGTTGACGAGAAAAGTTACTGTAACTCTTTCCCCGACCCGGCGAGCAAATGGATCACCGGCACTTGTACTATGGCGACCCATATCAAACGCGACGTTGAGCAGATCAAGAAAAAGATCAACCCCCTAAAAGCCTCGAAAAAGGGTATTCGCAGCTAATTTTTTTAATTCATTAGCAGAACAACTTGTGTTACATATTTAGAAGGCAGGAAGAATTAGACCTCTTCTTGCCTTGTGATTTTTTAAGACTCGAATTTTTATATGCGTATTACAGGCGGTACCCTTAAGGGTAAAAAGCTTAATACCGTTAAAAACCCTGCTGTCAGACCGACTAAAGCGATGACTCGTGAGGCTCTTTTTTCAATATTAGGGCCCGGTTATTGTCAGGGAAAGGTTGTTCTCGATCTTTTTTCGGGCAGTGGCATTATGGCACTTGAAGCCTTAAGCCGAGGCGCTCTTGCTGTTGTATGCATAGATTCAGATATCAATAGTTGCAAGCTCATACGATCGAATTTCACATCCTTGAGCATACCGAGCTCTGCCACACTTTTGCAAATGAGTGCGTCACAGTCTATATCTCACTTTTCGCTTTCCGGGGCAATTTTCGATCTGATTTTTTTAGACCCTCCCTACGCAACCCCTGAGCTTGGTGTTAATATTATTGACGAAGCTTGCCGGGCTGGAATTTTAGGGCCAGGAGCTATCGCTGTACTAGAACATATCCCTAAGGTTACGTTACCCCAAAGTCAGACAATGCATATCTGGAAGCAAAAAAAATATGGTCACTCCATGTTAACTTTTTATAGCCAGGAACTTTAAAAATCCATAAAACTTTAAAAATTATCTCGGAGCCTGTTTTGACACAACTCAATGAACCGCAACATCAAAGAACAGTCGCAGTTTTTCCGGGCTCATTTGACCCCGTCACGGTGGGCCATATTGATTTAATCGAGAGAAGTTCTGCTGTATTCGATGAAGTTGTTGTTGCGGTTGCCTGTAATCAGGAGAAAACTCCTCTTTTCACTGTTGACGAGAGAATCGAGATGATCGAGAACATTTTTTTGCATAACTCACATGTCAAAGTCGAAACCTTTGGAGGTCTTTTGATTGACTACCTTGTCAAAAGAGAAACCCATGTTATTATTCGCGGACTAAGGGCCGTATCTGACTTTGAGTACGAATTTCAGATGGCTTTAATGAATCGCAAACTGGCTCCTGGAATTGAAACTTTTTTTATAACTTCCAACGCTCTTTATACCTATGTCAGTTCACGCATAGTTAAGGAACTCGCCTCTTTGGGCGGCGATGTTTCAGATCTTGTGCATCCGCTGGTTGAGAAAAAAATTAAAGCCAAGTACCGCTGTCGATGAGGAATTTCTGAAAAACTACTGTAAAGTTGCCGGAGCTCTTTTATTGTGGAGTACCTGGGGGGTTGTAGTTAAAAAACTACACCTCAGCCCGCTTCATATTGTATTTTTTACAACACTTTTTTCTCTGCCCTTGATTTTAGTTATCGCCCTCTGTAGACCCGTTTCACTCCGTCAAACCTTTACGGGCCTCTCCAAGAACTCCCACCTGCTGGCTTTACTTGCACTTAGTTTACTTCTCAACAACTATTTCTATTTTGCCGCATTCAATCAAACCTCAATTGCCATTGCCGTCTTTTCGCACTATACTGCCCCCCTTTTTGTTGCCCTGCTGGCCCCATTATTGATTGCGGAAAAGTTTGATAAACGTCTTTTAGCCCCTCTCTTCATCTCTCTTTTTGGCCTCGCCTTTATCCTCGCTCCGAGTTGGCACGGCAACTTTTCTGTTGCGGATCTAAAGGGGGCTCTCTGCGGAGTTGCTTCAGGCTTGGCCTACGCCTTTACGCTTATTTTTGCAAAACGTTTAACGGCCCGGTTGGCAACCCTTTCTCTGGTCTTCTGGCAAAGTGTTTTTATAGTTATCTTTCTTTTGCCATTTTACGCCTTAAATCCTTTATTTATTCTGCCGGCGTCATCCTGGTTTCTATTGATTGTTGTCGGTACTGCTCTTTGTGCTATAGCTCCCCTAATTTATCTCTCCGGATTAAGTCATATAAAAGCTCAGTATGTTGCCGTTGTTGGCTACATTGAGCCTTTATCGGCGGTTTTCATGGGACTTTTTTTGGTCCATGAAGCTCCTCTCTTGTCGACCTGGTTAGGGGGAACGGCAATTCTTTTTTCCGGATTTTTAGTTACATCTCTCAGGAATAAAACATAACTATGTCAAATATAAAAAATCATTCCAGGATATGGAAGAGTAAAGAGTCACCACCCCAATTACTCAAAACCCTTTGCGACGACCTTGAGATATCTCCTCTGATAGCCTCAATCCTGATTAACCGGGGCTTCGGGGATTCTCAAAGTGCCCGTGATTTCCTCTCCCCCTCACTCCACAACCTCCCCGATCCTTTTCTTTTATCGGGAATGGAGAAGGCTGTTGACCGGCTGGTTCTGGCTTTCCGGCGTCAGGAGAAGATTTTTGTTTTTGGTGACTACGATATGGATGGTATCTCGGCTACCGCAATCTTGGTAGACTATCTGAGACGTACCGGTTTTCAAGTCGACTACTCAATCCCTTCACGACTCACAGATGGCTACGGACTTAATTTGGAGGCTGTTAAAAAAGCTAAATCAGCAGGAGCTGATCTGGCCATTACGGTTGATTGCGGCATTTCTGATTATGAAGAGATAGTAGTGGCAAACTCTTTAGGATTTGATATTATTGTTACAGACCATCATCAAATACCGGAAAAACTGCCTCCGGCCTTTGCCATCATCAACCCCCATCTTGCAGATTGCCACTATCCGGACAAGGTTTTGGCTGGGGTCGGAGTTGCTTTTAATCTTATGATGGCTTTAAGAAAAAATTTACGCCAGACTGGTTTAACCAAAGATGTTAACCTGCTTCAGTATCTCGATCTGGTAGCCTTAGGTACGGTTGCAGATGTAATGCCTCTGACTGGAGTAAATCGTATTTTTGTTAATTTTGGCTTGATTGAGATTAATAAGTCATATCGGCGTGGCCTGCGAGCGCTAATTAATTTATGCCGTTTTCAACGCGGTCAAACTATTAAAGCCCGGGATCTTGCCTTTCGCCTGGCGCCTCGAGTTAATGCCGTTGGTCGGGTTGCCAACGCCGCAGTTGCGGTTGAACTATTTTTAACGAAAGACCAGGCTGTGGCAACCAGGCAAGCTCAATATCTCGAAGAGTGTAACGAACAGCGGCGGCAAATCGAAAAAGATATCAAGAGAGAAGCCGATGAAATGATCGCCGGCGATGAGAATCTTAAGGCGGCCAAAGTCATTCTCCTGGCTTCGGAAAATTGGCATCCAGGGGTTGTCGGTATAGTTTCATCCCGGATAGCTGAAAGTTATGGTAAACCGACAATTCTGATTGCTTTGGAAAACGGTATTGGCAGAGGCTCTGGGCGCAGCATCCCGGGAATCAACCTGGTTGAACTGCTGGAACATTGCCAGACATACCTTATTCGTTTCGGCGGTCATGAACAGGCTGTCGGATTAACCGTTGCTAAAGAGAGTATTGCGGATTTACGTATCCACATTGAAAGATTCATGGCCTCTTGCGGATCTTTAAAGGAAGGGCTTCCCGATATCCTGATAGACGGTATTCTCTCATCGACTGAGATTAATCGCAAATTACTTGAGGATCTGGAAGTTTTGCAACCTCTAGGTCAAGGCAACCCGGAACCGACTTTTGTCCTGCAGTCAATGCGGTTGATTAAAGCTACAGCTATCGGTCAGAGTGGCCAGCGCCATATGAAATTTATCTTTGCCGACAAAAAAAATTGTCGTTTACCGGGTATTGCCTTTAATTTCAATGGTAGTTGTCCTGTAGCCGGGGAAAATCTTGACCTTGCCATCACTCCGGAAGAGAATGTCTGGCAGGGGAAATCAGAGATCCGTATCAATCTGGCAGATTTTCGTACCGCCCAGTAGAATTTTTAGCGGTCAAAAAAAGGACTTTTGCTCGTAATTGAGAGCGGAATTGCATATGCCATTTTTACCTCGGCCGGCATCATCCCCAGTTCCAGCACTGCCTTGGCACAGGAAAACATGATCCGATTATCTATATGATGTGAGGCGGCAACCGCAACCGCACTACCTAATGCTATGCCAAGATCAATAACATTAAAATTGCAACGCCCCCCCCCTTCCTCTTGACAGGCCTTACAGTCGGCATAACCGCAATCTCCGCAACGGGGTATGCCGAGCGGCTTAAAACTGGTACCGATCACTAATACGGCCGGTACTTGGTAGATATTAACGGCATCCCTTTCAAAAAAAGTGATCCCTTCTTCCTGAGCTATCTTTTCCATTCTTTTGGCAACCCGGTCTTTTTCGTCGGCGGTCAATAAGGCTACAGCAATTGTGTCTTCCCCCTTGCCTTTTGGGGCCGTACGTGCGGCCACAGCCATCAACTGAGCGACTTCCAGAACCGCTGCTTTCTCAAGATCTTTATCGAATGTGATCATTTTCACCCCCTTATAAATAAATATGACAAAATTTTTATCGACTGCCGACAAGAAAATTGTGGCAAAGAGATAATAAACATGATAATCGTAATTAATAATTTTTACAAGCTTCCACATATATATAAACTCTTTAAGGTTTTTGTAACATGTCAAAATCGTCTCTTTGGGCTCCTTGGAGAATTGACTATATTCTCGAAGACAAAACTGAAGAGAAAGATCCAGGTTGTCTTTTTTGCCGTCTTCAAAAAGAAAAAAATGACCGCCAAAACCTTATTTTAGAACGTACGCAATTTAGTTATGTACTCTTAAATCGTTATCCGTACAGTAGTTGCCACTTGCTGGTACTACCGCTTGCGCATGTCGCTGACCTTGCTGAGCTTGAGGAAGAACCCTATATCGATTTAATGATACTGTTGAAGAGATCGATTAAAGCCCTGCAGGAAGCCCTGCATCCGGCTGGTATTAATACCGGTTTAAATATGGGAGCAGCTGCCGGAGCCGGGATTGCAGCTCATCTCCATTTCCATATCGTGCCCCGGTGGGCTGGAGATCATAATTTCATGCCGGTGATTGCTGACACAATGGTAATGCCGCAACACCTTGATTCATCGTATAATATGCTGAAACCTTTTTTTAGCAGTTGATTAACTTTTTGTTTTATTGTGAGGATTTTTACAGATGCGCTATCTAAAAATTGCTGTGATTCTGGTTTTTCTGTTGTTGGCTCTGGTTTTTATCTTTCAAAATAGTGTTGCCTTGTCGGTCGGTGTAGATCTTAAGTATGGACTTGGCGAATATGTTTTACAGAAATCACTGCCCCTCTATATCGTGGTTTTTTGCGCCCTTTTTCTTGGGGTCGTAATGGTAGCCATGTTTGATATTGTAATAATTTTTAAAAACCGTCGGCAACTAAAAAAGCATAAAAAGAGTATCAGTGAGCTTGAAAGTGAACTGGCAAAATTTCGTAATCAGCCATTAACCGAAAGTAGTGTTTCGGTTGATTCATCTGCGGTAATTTCTCCGGCGAGCACAAGCTCAGAAAAAACTGCTTGAGTTGGTCGCAAACCCCAAAGATTGTCTTGAAAAATTATATTTTTCAAGACAATCAAAAATAATTAGTATGCATACATGCCTTTAACCTATCTGCTACCCGTAGCGCTTTTGTCTTTGCTGATTTTGCTTCTTCTTTTCTGGGCAAAGAAAAAAATTAGTGGTTTCGGCAGCCGCCTTTCTAAAGAACCGGTAGCGCAAGACCGGCCTCTCCTTGACGAAAAAAAAGAGTCCACAGACAAGTCGACTCTTTTACGAACCTATTTTAAGGGACTCTCTTATGTCCTGGCCAACGAGACCGACAAAGCCGTTGCAGAATTTGTCAAAGTAGCTCGCATTGATACGACGACAACTGAAATTTATCTGGCTTTAGGACAACTTTTCAGAAACACTGGCGAGATGGAACGAGCCATACGTGTACATCGTGACATTCTCCTGCGACCCAATCTTCCCGATGATGTACGACAGCAAACTTTTTTCGAGATCGGTCTCGATTACAAACGGGCGGGCCTGCTCGATAGAGCCTGTCGTGCTTTCGAAGAAATTCTGGCTCGCAACCCCCAAGACCCTGATGCCCGTAAAGAGCTCTCCTCACTCTACGTAAGTTTGCGCGAATGGGAAAAAGCCCTTGCCCTTCATGAATCTTCTCCATCTTCTAAAAAAGAGCTCAACCTTATAGCCCATTTAACAACTGAGGTTGCCAAAACGGCTGAGACGGTTGGGGATCGAGAAAAGGCTTTGAAGTTTTTCAGACAGGCTCTGAAACTTGATGATAGCTGTATAGACGCTTGGCTCCATTATGGGGATTTTTTAAATAGCGGCAACCAAACAGCAGAAGCTTTAGAGGCTTGGGAGAAAGCCTTTATCCTGAACCCTGACTTTGTGAGCCTGGTGACAAGTCGTTTCTCTGAAATACCTGAAGATATAAGAAAAAAAGTTGAGCCCGAATTTTTCTCCAGGCATTTAGATAAGTATGGTGAAAAACGTAAATTCAAACTCGCTTATGTTGCCTGGCTAATTAAGTCTGACCACCTTGAAGATGCCGCAAGTCGCCTGGAACAGGTGATGAGTCATAAAAGTGGAGATGCTGAGGTTTTTTCCCTGGCCAGCAGCCTGCTCCAAAAAATACGTTCTACAAGTGGTAGAGACAGTGGTCTCTATGACTCACTGGTTTGTAATTTTTTCTCTACGCAATTAAGATTCGAGAAAGCCTATCGATGTCGAAAATGTGGTTTTCAACTCGATGAAATGACCTGGAGATGTCCGCGCTGTTTAACCTGGGACTCTATTGCAGTTCGTTAACACTGAATATGTGAAGATTGGCACAGCTCCATCTTGGAGCTGGTTAATTCAATTTAACCTGCATCAGTCTACGACCGGTTTTTATCATGCCATCTGACATTAACAATAATCAGCGAGATTTTTATCGCTGCAACATTGAACTTCCATTTTCCTTCTCGATAATCAAGGGGAAAGATGTTGTTGGCCCATATACTGGTCGAACCCTTAATCTCGGAGGGGGAGGAATGTATTTTGCCACAACCTGCCCCATGTTGCAAGCCGGCACTTTGCTTCTGGCTGAATTTCAGACTCCTGAAAAAGAAGAAACTCTTCCTGAAGGGGTCTTGACCGGGAACTTTATGGCTCGGGTGATCCGTGAAGATAGTGAAGACAGCGATTCGCCCTTCGAAAAACGTTACGTTTTAGCAGTCGAGTTTAAATTCCCTCACACAGCCACTAAAAATGAGATCGTTGCCTATCTGAATCGTTACGAAGGTCAGCTAAAAAAATTCGAGCATACACTTTAAAGATTATCTCGATATTTAAGTTGCATGCCATTGAGGAAATTGCGCAAAATCTGGTCGAGACAGTCACGATAGTGTTTATGACCGGGTTTACGGAAAAACGCACTCAATTCGTGCTTACTTACTTTCGTATTAGTCAGGCTTAAAATTTCCAGAATATCTGCAGCTTGCAGATCTAATGCGATTTTTAATTTTCTGAAAATAATATTGTTAGTTAATTTAACCTCGGGGCTGGGTTGTAGCCCCTCTTTCTTGCCTCGTTTCTCGTTAATCAAGCCATTTAAGAAAATTGCCAACTGAGTGTCGCTGCACTCCATAAACTCAGTATCATCTTCTTTCCTCAACCAATTGCTTATCTGCTCGCGGGTTACCTGATAGTCAGCCAGGGCAAAAATGGCGATCATTTTTGCATCTTTAAAGTCAAAAGTATAGCGTATCCGGCGCAAAATATCGTTGTTCGTCATAAATCTCCCCGTCTTAATAGAGCGCAGTTTCAGGTTGGATTTTTTTCCAATGAGCCAATGAAATCAGTTATTCGCTCACAACCCTGGTCATTTAGATAACTTTCAATTTCATCGACAATCTCGCTGGCGGTTTGTGGATTTATGAAACTGGCAGTCCCTATTTCAACAGCGCTTGCCCCTGCCAGAAGAAACTCCAGGGCATCACGCGCGCTTATGATACCACCGATACCGATAACCGGAATTGATACGGCCTGAGCTACTTGATAGACCATGCGCAGGGCCACTGGTTTGATGGCTGGTCCGGAAAGACCACCAGTAACATTTCCTAAAACCGGTCTTTTCCGGTCGAGGTCAATGGCCATGCCAAGGAGGGTGTTGATCAACGACAGGGAATCACTGCCAGCCTCCTCCACCGCTTTGGCGACTGCGACAATATCGTTGACATTAGGAGAAAGTTTAGTGATCAATGGCAGTGATGTCTCTTTGCGGACTGCAGCTACCAGTTGCGCGGCAGCTTGAGGATCGGTTCCAAACTGAAGACCACCAGCCTTAACATTAGGACAGGAGATGTTGATTTCAAGAGCGGTAATGCCATCAACCCCATCTAGTTTCGCGGCCAGAGCCGCATAGTCAGGTTGGTTGTTGCCAAATATATTGACGATTACGACAGCTCCAAGTTTTCTTAAAATCGGGAGTTCGTCAGCCAGAAAACGTTCGACACCAATATTTTCCAAACCGATGGCATTAAGCATGCCGCAGGCGGTTTCGGTGATTCTGACTCCGAGGTTACCGGTTTTAGGTTGCAGGGACAAACCTTTGCTTATTATAGCCCCGAGTTTAGATATATCAAAATAACTGGCATATTCACGGCCATAACCAAATGTTCCAGAAGCTGTCAGTACCGGATTTTTTAAAATCACTCCAGGGGCAATTTCAACCTTGAGATCTACCATCAGAAAACCACCTGCTGGGCCGGGAAAACAGGTCCCTGAGTACATACTTTTGCCATTTCTACCTCACCGCTAACACTCTTTTCGGCAAGCACCGTCTGCACACACCCTAAGCAGACACCAAAACCGCAAGCCATGCGATTTTCAAGACTTAGATAACCTTCACTGCCAGCCTTTTGTAAAACTTTCTGAACGCTTTTCAACATGGGTTCAGGCCCGCATGCGAAAACTCGAGCTTCAGGTTCCTTTTGCAAGGCAATAGAAAGTATTTCTGTCACCAAACCCTGGCGCCCGCAACTACCATCATCAGTAATTGTCTGAATATTTAATCCGATAGTGTTTGCGGCCGTCAGTTCATTAAGCAAGACCAACTCTGAATAGTTTGCAGCACCATAAAGCAAAAAGATTCCGGCTAGAGATTGGTTAGAGTCGAGGGCTGAAAAAATGTATGAAGCAATTGATGCGATGCCCATACCGCCAGCGACTAGATAGAGAGACTTTTTCTCATTTTCAAAGTTGTTATTGGGATAGCCATTCCCCAAAGGACCGTGAACAGCTATCGATCCTCCACTATCGAGTTGGCTCAGCTGAGCGCTCCCCTTGCCAACTATTTTAATGACAACCTCAAACCAATCTTCCCCCCAACGACAAATGCCGAAAGGCCGCCGCAACAGAGGATCGAAGAGTTTGTCACCTATCCCGAGCATGACAAATTGGCCCGACTTCGCGGCTCGGCAAAAATCAATTGTTGCCTTAATACGTAAGCGGTAAATATTGAATGAGAGTTTATGTTTGTGAACTATTTTCGTATTAAAAAGATACAATGTCCAACACCCTTTTTTCGTCATCGATAAATTTAAGACCAAATATCATATGATCATCTGGATTTCGTTTAGCCCATATCATTTCAGCTTGGTGTTCTTGGACTTCACCACTCTTTTCAGTAACCTTGAGAGTCGTTTTAACGGGCTCATGGGTCGTAATTCGCAACCCCCCATCAGAAATATCGAGAGTCTCAGCAGAGACGATATCGGCGTCAACAAAAAATTCAACCTGAGCCTGAATCTCTATCCTTGGAAACTGCCTTCGACTTTGATTTTGATCGTCCATGTTAAGCCTTATTTATCTGCAACTATTATTGGAAATTCTTACCACTGCTTATATGTAGATATCTGTTAATGATGCAAGAATAAAATCACGAAAGTTTATACTGACATGTAAATAATTGGACTTTTAAATAGCAAAGTGTTATTATTCTCCAAGTTTTTGCCAACGTTACCCATAAATTATTTTAAGTTCCAACAGAGATAAATAATAATGGAGGATAAAGATGAGGTTTTCATTAATTGTTGCAGCACTCTTTTTTTTGATGGGACCTTTCACTGCCTTTGCCGTTGATGTACCTTCCGGAACTATTCATGTCACTAAAGCTGATCCGACAACCGACCGCAAACCTTCCATATTTACTCACTCTAAACATGAAGAGTATGATTGTGAGTTATGCCACCATGAGTGGGATGGGGACAGCGAAATAGAGACCTGTGCCAGTTGTCATCCGATATTTCGTCATACTGAACATTTGGATCAAAAGTGTGAGAATTGTCATGCGAGTTGGGAGATGTCCAGAGATATTAAGGAGTGTGGGGATTGTCATGCCGACAATGATAAAGGGGGAACCCCTAATATTATCAGAGTATCCCATAGAGCCTTATGCAAACGGTGTCATCGGCAACTTAAAAATGAGAATAAGCCAACCGGACCAACGAACCCTTGTACCTCTTGTCATCGCGAAGATTGATTTTGATATCACTCAAAAGTTACGCTGTAAAAGCAAAGCCGCGGTAGTACCATTGTCGTAGTATCCAAGTCGCCGTCCGCTAATAAAAAAGCCCATTTTTTCATACAGAGTAATCGCCTCCCGGTTTCTTTCAGAGACTTCCAGATGAAGTGTCGTTACCTGCATCATCTGCAAACGCCTTAAGCTCTCATCAAGTAGAGACTGGCCAATACCCCGTCGCCGCAATTCAGGATTGACAGCAATTCTTAATAGTTCAGCTTCAGGAAAAATTACTTTGCAACAGCTATAGCCGTAGGCAATAGTTTGGCAGGGAGATTTGACAATGATGGTTGTTGAGAGTGGATCAGAAAGTTCACTGACGAAGCTCTCTTTACTCCATGGAGGTTTGAAAGAGAGCTGTTCTATTGCCAGAATCTCAGCAATATCATTTATGGTGGCATTTTTAAAGGTAAGCAAGTGTTCTCTTGTTCTCTTTATGAACCGCAATCGGAAAGGTCACCCGCCAGTTTTTCGAGGGCATGCGGCAGAGCCGGTAAAATAAATCCAAGACACTCGGTTGCGGCTTTCGGGCTTCCCGGAAAATTTATAATTAAAGTTGTTTTGCGGATACCAGCAGCCGCCCTGGAGATCATGGCATGGGGGGTTATTTTAAGACTTTCTGCTCGCATCACCTCAGCAAAACCAGGTGCGGGGCGCTCGACGACAGCCATGGTAGCTTCCGGGGCCAGATCTCGCGGCGAAAAACCGGTTCCACCGGTAGTTAAAATCAGATTTATCTCTCCACTATCACACCACTCAATAAGGACATTCTTGATCTCTTCAGGCTCGTCGCTGACCATCTTTTCAGCAACCACCTTAAAAACCTCAATATCAGCTAGTCGATCACGCAAAGCCGGCCCACTTAAATCTTGACGTTCTCCTTTCGAACCGCGATCACTGATAGTCAGGATGGCTGTGTGATGTTTCATTTTCGCTCCCTTTTCGCATATACTTATACTCTATTCCATCAATCAAAGCCTGCCAGCTGGCTTCAATAATATTAGTTGAAACGCCAACCGTTCCCCATTTGTTGCCCTGATCATCTTTCGATTCAATCAAGACCCGGGTAACCGAGCTGGTCCCTTTGTCAGAGGAAAGGATTCTGACCTTGTAGTCTTCAAGCTTGACATTTTTAAGTTCAGGATAAAATTTTTCCAGGGCTTTTCTTAAAGCCCGGTTCAAAGCATCGACCGGCCCCTCCCCGACTGAGGCGGTATGCTCAATAACACCGCCGACCTCAATCATAACAGTCGCCTCAGTCAAGGGCGGACGGTCATGTCTGAATTTATTGACCATGACCCGAAATCCCATAAAAGTGAAAATCGGTTTATAGCTGCCGGTCGTTTTTTTGACCAAAAGCTCAAAAGATGCCTCCGCCCCCTCGAACTGAAAACCTTTTTCCTCAAGATCTTTAATCCGTTTTAAAATCTCGTCAGTCTCCTCCTTAGAACCTAAGTCAAGACCATACTCTTTGGCTTTATAGATAATATTACTGCGACCGGAAAGATCAGAGATTAGAACCCGCCGTTTATTACCAACCGTTTCAGGGTCAATGTGCTCGTAGGTATGGGGATCTTTTTGGACAGCGCTGACATGAATACCACCTTTATGGGCAAAAGCACTGCGGCCGACAAAAGGCTGGTGAAGACTGTGACGCTTATTGGCGATTTCATCAACATAACGGGATAACGAAGCCAGTTGGCTTAGATTTTCCGGGTTAATAACATTATAGCCCATCTTGATTTGCAGATTCGGAATAATGGAGATTAAGTTGGCGTTACCACAGCGCTCACCGAAACCATTAATAGTACCTTGAACCTGAGTTACACCATGTCGCACCGCCAACAAAGAACTGGCCACAGCGGTCTCGGAATCATTATGAACATGAATGCCTAAAGGAACACTCTCCCCCATCTCCTGTCGAACAATGTCAATAATTGTGGTAATCTCATCCGGCAGGATACCGCCATTGGTATCACAAAGAATCAAGCATTGGGCGCCGCCCTCCTGAGCCGCTTTCAGGGTTGCCAAGGCGTAATCACGGTTGTTTTTAAAGCCATCAAAAAAATGTTCAGCATCATAGAATACTTCATCCATATGCTGCTTCAAAAAAGCCAGTGAGTCTTTTATGGCTAAAAGATTTTCCGGCAATGTTATATGGAGGGCATTAAGAACATGGAAATCCCAGGCCTTGCCAAAAATAGTGGCCACCTGAACCCCGGATTCAACAATTGCTTTAAGGTTCGGGTCACGTTCAGCTTGATTCTGAAATTTACGGGTACTGCCAAAAGCTGTGACTTTGGCTTGTTTAAGTTCAACTTCCTTAATTTTGTTGAAAAAGCTGAAATCTTTGGGGTTTGATCCCGGCCAACCGCCCTCAATGTAGTGAATACCAAAAGCATCTAAACGGCGAGCAATCCGGATCTTATCATCGGCCAGCAGAGAAATATCTTCAGCCTGGGTTCCGTCCCTAAGGGTTGTGTCGTATATTTTTATCATAGTTCCGTCGTGAAGCTTCCTTAGTTATAAACATTAAAATTATATCAACCTTCATCTCGAGTCTCTTCAGCTAGTTCAAACTCCTGATGTAAAACACGTACCGCCAATTCCGTGTATTTTTCAGCAATCACACAGGAGACCTTGATCTCTGATGTGCTAATCATCATTATGTTGATATTTTCCTGAGCCAACGCTGCAAACATACGCCCAGCAACATTAGCGTGGGTCCGCATTCCGATACCGACAATTGAGACTTTCGCTATGTTTTTATCACCATGAATATCAAGAGCCCCGATCTCCCGGTTGGTCTCCTCCAAAGAGCTCATGGCGTGTTCGTAATCAAGTTTAGGTACGGTAAAAGTTAAATCTGTCAACCCTTCAGCCGATATATTCTGAATGATCATATCAACAACAATGCCTTGCGTGGAGATGGCGGTGAATATTAAAGCGGCAATTCCTGGTCGATCGGGAATTCCACAAATTGTAATTTTAGCTTCATTTTTGTTATATGCGACACCGGAAACAATGGCTTTTTCCATTCCCTCTTCCTCCTTACAGACAATAGTTCCTTGAACATCAGAAAAGCTCGAACGAACGTGGATCTTGATACCATGCTTTTTAGCAAATTCAACTGAACGAATCTGTAAAACCTTGGCTCCGAGACTGGCTAGTTCGAGCATCTCATCATAAGATATTTTTTCGAGTTTACAGGCTTGCTTGCAGATATTGGGATCGGTTGTATAGATACCATCAACATCTGTATAGATCTCACAAACGTCTGCCTTAAGGGCGGAGGCGATAGCAACAGCACTGGTATCAGAACCTCCCCGACCCAAAGTTGTAATGTTGCCATCCTCATCAACCCCTTGAAAGCCGGCTACAACAACAATCAAACCCTGCTCCAAAGAATCTCTGAGACGATTGCTGTCAATGTCCAAAATTCGAGCCCGGCTGTGATCACTGTCGGTTCTGATACAAACCTGAGACCCCAAATATGAGATCGCTTTTTCTCCCAGAGTTTCAATTGCCATTGCCATAAGGGAAATTGAAACCTGTTCGCCGGAGGAAACCAGAACGTCGTGCTCGCGACGATTATGCTCAGGGTTTATCTCATTGGCCAGATTAATAAGGCGATCGGTCTCGCCTGACATCGCAGATAAAACAACAACAACCCTATTGCCTTCTCTTTTGGTGGATACTGCCCGTCGGGCTACATTCATTATTCGGTCAATCGAGCCAACTGAGGTTCCGCCATATTTTTGTATAACTAATCCCATCTTTTAAAATCGTGCTCCCATTTTAAGTTCATTGATGATATTGTAAAGAAATCGTGTTGGCAACGTTCTATTTGATTATTAAGGGACTGTCAACTTCAAAACCTTAAAAAGTAAGCTGCCCACAAGTAAATTATTATCATTTGTTGCGCTTGAGAGCTTGCACAATGACAACCCCTTGTGATAAAGAAAACCAATAACCCATTAACAATTTGATAAACATCTAATGCGGGAACAAGCCTCGCAACTCAAAAGTGACTCGGCCCGCAAATAAGTGCTCTTATCGGAACGATTTCTTGTTTTTAAACAAAAAATCGTTTTGTAAAGCACTAAAATTTTTGAAACGGAGTTTAATTGATATGTGTCAATCAAATGCTTACCTGGTTGACCAGTCCGGTGGCGAAAAACTTCTTATGGAAGATGTCTCGCTTATCACCCCTCTTGATGAAGGTGGGGTTGAACTGGTTGGGCTTTTTGGTGATCGGTTAACGGTTCAGGCAGAGATTAAGGAGATGGATTTGCTTAAGCATAGAATCGTCATGACCGAATTAGTCGAGTAAAAATATTATTATAATATCAGTAAAGCGTATAGGATTAGAAAATGGCAGATATAGCAATAAATTTAAGTAAAGAGCTAAAAAGTGTTCCAACTACTGATAAGCTTGGTTTTGGAGTTCATTTCAGCGATCATATGCTGGTTATGGATTATAATCTGGAAAAAGGCTGGCATGGCACTCGGATAGAACCCTACGGACCGATTCGGATAGACCCTTCAATGATGGCTCTCCACTATGGTCAGGCTATCTTTGAAGGCATGAAAGCTTTCCGGGCAGAAGATGGCAATATTAATCTTTTCCGGGCTCGTGACCATTTTCGACGTTTTAATAATTCGGCCAAAAGAGTCTGTATTCCTGAGATTGATGTTGAAGAGTTGTTGGAAGGCTTGCAAAGATTACTTGAGATTGACAACCAGTGGGTTCCATCGGCCCACGGTACAGCTCTCTATATTCGTCCATTTATTTTTGCAACCGATCAGTTTTTGGGGGTTCGGCCCTCCCACACCTACAAACTGATGATTATCCTCTCGCCGGTTGGAGCTTATTATTCTGAAGGTTTTAACCCGGTCAAGATCCTGGTTGAAGATCAGTATGTGCGGGCTGTTCGGGGAGGTCTCGGTGAGATCAAAACTCCCGGCAATTATGCTGCCAGCCTGCTCGCGGCGGTCAACGCCCAGAAAAAGGGGTTCACGCAAGTCCTCTGGCTTGACGCCTATGAGTTGAAGTGGCTCGAAGAGGTCGGGACGATGAATATTATGGTGAAGATCGATGATGAGGTTATTACTCCGCCTTTAAACGGCAGTATCCTGCCCGGAATAACTCGTGATTCAACTATCAAGATTCTTAAAAACTGGAATATTAAAGTAGTTGAAAAACAGATCAGTATTGACGAAGTTATGCAGGCCAGCGAAAATGGTCGCCTGCAGGAGATGTTTGGAACCGGGACAGCCGCAGTCATTTCACCGGTTGGTTCAATTACTTACAAAGAAAACAGCGCAACCATCAATAATGGCGAAGTGGGAGAACTTTCGCAAAGACTCTTTGATGAAATAACCGGCATTCAATATGGCACTCAAGCAGATGTCAACAATTGGATTGATACTGTCAAAGTCCTTTAAGTTGAAAACAGCTGTCATTAATCTGGGCTGCCCAAAAAATGAGGTAGATGCCGAAAAACTCATCTACCTCCTGCTTGAATCAGGCTTTGAGCTCCTTCCAGAACCCGATGAAGCTGAAGTCATAATTGTCAACACTTGTGCCTTTATTCAGCCAGCGGTTGAAGAAGCAGTTAACACAATCTTAAATATGGCCACCCTCAAAGAAGACGGCGCTTGCCGTCTTCTGGTGGTCTGTGGTTGCCTGCCGCAACGCTATGGGTTGTTACTTACTCAAGAAATCCCTGAAATTGACCTTCTTTTCGGAACTTCTGATTTTCATAAAATACCTGAAGCTATAAAGAAATTTTCAAAAGAGCCTGACCTTAAACCAGCTATCAGTGTAATCAGCTCACCCGATTACAGCGCTCTCCACTCAGTTCCACAGCATATCACTTCACCTGTGGCCTACAGTTATCTCAAAATTTCCGAAGGCTGTAATAACTGTTGCTCGTACTGTATGATCCCCACGATTAAAGGGCCGCAACAGAGTGTGCCTCTTGCAGCTCTTTTGACCCAGGCCCGACAAATGCTGAGCCGCGGGGTTAAAGAGATCAACCTTGTGGCTCAAGATATCACAGCCTACGGCAGCGACCTGGAGAGTAAACCCCAACTGACAGACTTACTGAAGGCTTTAACCAGACTGCCGGAAATTGGCAGGTTGCGATTACTCTACGCCTACCCTCACCGCATAACCTCTGAACTTATTGATTTAATAGCACACGAGAGTTTGATTTGCAGCTATATGGATATTCCGATTCAACACTTCAGTGACCCAATTCTAGCAAAAATGGGTCGCCATGACAAAGCTAAAGATATACGTTATACCTTGGAAACTATGAAAAACAGGATCCCGGATCTTTCCCTACGTAGTACCGTAATTGTCGGCTTTCCCGGTGAGAGTGATGACGATTTCAGAAAATTACTTGATTTTGTCAACGAAGGTTTCTTTGACTATCTTGGAGCCTTCTCCTACTGGCCGGAAGACGGAAGTCGGGCTGCCCAATTTCAACAACAGATCTCTGATACCTTGAAAAATGAAAGATTACAGGCTATACTTGAAGTCCAGCAGGGCATAACTGAAAAACGTTTACAGGCTGAGATCGGCAAAACCAGAAAGGTGTTGATTGAGGGCCTGAGCCAGGAGAGTGATCTTCTTCTCCAAGGGAGAACTGCTTTCCAGGCGCCCGAAATTGATGGTGTAACTTACCTTACAGAAGGTGATGCCAGCCCCGGCACTATTGTCGATGTCGAGATTTACGACGCCCACGAGTTTGACCTTTTTGCCCGTATCAAATAGCTATGGTGACTCTCTGAAATATTACTATGGCATGAAAATAGCTTTTGCTTTTATTTATAACATTTTATAAAAATGTCAAATTTTGCTTATACAGAAACCATAGATCGAGATAAGGCCTTTTTTGAAGAAGATGAATTCAGACATCAGATAAAGGTATTGAGACGCCGTCCGGGTGATTATCTCGATTTTATTGATGGTCAGGGGAAAACTTATAAAGGAAGGATTCAAGCAGTTGACAACCTGAAAAAGAGATTGCAGGTTGAGATTACAGAATGCGATATTTGTCAAAAGCCTTTGCCCCTGCAACTCGTGGTAGCGTTACCCAAAAGTTCTAAGATTGATACTATTATCCAAAAATCAGTTGAACTTGGCGTTACTCGGATAACTCCGCTAGTAACCTCAAGAACTGTCGTACGGATCGACTCAAAAGAGAAAAGTACAACGCGGTGTCTACACTGGCATCGAGTCGCGGTTGCCAGCCTCAAACAATCCGGCAATCCCTTTCTTCCTCTAATTGACAAACCCACAGCTCTGCTTGATTTGGAAAAGAGTGGAGATAGAACTTCTCCTATTGATAAAATAGTTTTTCACCCTCAAACACCTGAACCATTTTCAGAAACGGTGCGGACTTTAAATAAAAATGCCGCAACTCGATTACTTTTGGGGCCTGAGGGAGGTTTAAGCGAAGACGAAATAGTATTTCTGCGGTCGCAAGGTTATATAGTGAGCAGTTTGGGGAAGCGGATCATGCGTCTTGAGACTGCTGTCGTTTCAGCTCTTACTTTAGTGCAATTTGTAAAAAGTTAAGGGTGTCTTGAAAAATTAGAATTTTTTCGAGGTATCCTTAACAAGATTACTGTTCGTTTGTAATTTAAGCTTGTACAATTGTGAGCATTAATAAATTCAGATTGTTTTTTTACGATTGAGTCAGGAGGTTTTTGTGAAGTGTCCTAAGTGCGGCTATACTAGTTTTGACTACCTGAGAGAGTGTAAAAAATGTGGCGAAATCCTTGATGACTGTCGTCAATCTCTGAATCTGAAAATGCTAGAACCGACCCTCTTTACCGATATGAAAGATAAGGTTTCTGGAGATCTTGTTGATGACAGTAAGCCAACACCTAAAGAGTCGAGATCGTCTTTTCCTGACCCTGACTTATTGCCACCGACACCTACCCCGCCAGCAAACCAATCGATAGATATTGAACCTTCAGATTTGAGTACTTCAGGTGAACCTTTGCCTACAGCCCCCTCTAAAGGTATAAGCAGGGAACTTGGAAGTCTGGGCAGCATGAATAACATAAAGGCCCGTCCAAAAGAGCAATTACTTTCTGAAGAATTGCCTAAGATTGAGCTGGACACGACCTCCAATGAGGTTGTTGGACTGGAATTGACTCCCTCTTTCAACGCTGATGATCCTGATACCCCATCCGCACTATCAGGCGAAGATAATAAAAAGGATAAATTCTCTTTATTTGAAGATGAAAGTAATGAGCAAGCCGACTTAGGTGAACTTATTAATGACGACGTTCCCTTTGAATTTACGGCAAACGATATTGACAGTGGCATTAAAGAGCCGTCCGCCAATACCGATAATGATTTAATCGAATTGGAACTTGACATGGATAACGAAGAGAGTCTGGATCAGATTTTGGCAGATATACAAACAGATAAATAGTTCAATTAAAAAAGGGCGGCAGATTTACAAATCTGCCGCCCTTTTTTAATTTTTAGATAATGTACTATCTTTATTTTGTTGCAGAATCTTGACTTTGTGGTTTTGAAAGAGAAGTTATCCCTGCAGCAATGCTGTCCAGTCCCACGTCACCGGCTGTACCATTACTCCTTTGTAACCAGGCCTCAGCGACCGAGTCCGCAATTCTATAACGTAAAAAACGTTCCCCTTCCGGTCCCGAAAAAACTTTAGCAGTCGCCTCGATCTGCATCGCTTCAGCTTTAGCCTTACTGCGTACCAACATAACTTCTGCTTTGATGGTTTCTGCCGTCACCCAATTTTTCGCTGCTATGATCTGGGCTTCTGAGGCCATGATCACACTCTCTCTGCGAGCCTGGGCATCTTGCAGGGCCGCCAGCTTCCTGCCTTTAGCCGCCTCTTCAGTCTCTTGGGCCGCAACTGCTGCAGCTTTCACTCTAACCTTATTTACCTCAATAGCTGCCTCAGCTTTTTTGATCTCTTTTACTTTTTTGAGAAGATCTGTAGAAAAATGTAACTTGTTACATTTAAAAACAGATAACTCCAGTCCCCGACTCGCCAGATCCTGGTTTACTTCCTTTTTTATTGACTCAACAAACTCAGACTGCACTTTACCATCAAAAAAACTTCCAGCGTCATAATAGGCAGTTTTTGCTATAATTGTGGTTGTCGTAATTTCAGTTACCATTTTCTCGACATCACTGTCACTTAAGGCAGCCAAACGCAAGCCTGCCTGAGCCGGAATAACTCTATACCAGACCGTAAATTCAGTCCGTATCGTATCACCGTCTTTAGTTGTCAGCAGCATACCAGAATCCTCTCCAGAAGCATCAGGCAGCGACAGCTCTTTTTCACTAATTTCAATACGGGCCAAAGTCGTCGTAATCGGATTATACCCGGAAATAAACCAATAATGTTTTCCCGGCCCCAGAATTGTTAGATTAGACCCTTGATCAGCATCGCCAGTCATTACAACTCCACGCTGATTGGCATTAATTACAGGGGCAAAATAGTAACTTGCCGCAATCAAGCCGGCACCGCCTAAAATGATAACCAGAACCACCAATGCTTTAATAATTTTACTCATAATTGATATATCCTTGGTAAATTTTGAAGAGACCCTACCCTCTTAGCAAATCATCTTGTATTCAGTCAACCTTTTCACGTTTTTTTTCAGATTTTCCCTTTGCCCTGACGTATAACTTCATATTCACTGCCAGTCATATCAATCATAGTCGATGATTCAGAATCGACATTTCCGTCATCAAAGAGATAGCTGACTTCATTTTTAAAGGAATCCTCCAAAGAGCATAAAGAGTCCCCCTGGTTTGAAAATTCTTTGACACTGACAGCCAGTAAGGCAGTGCCGAGATCGGCAGCAAGGGTTAAACAGGCAGGGTGATTCGGAACCCTTACACCAACCGTGCGACGTTTAGTTAAAACCATTTTAGGAACCAGGCGGGAGGCTGAAAGAATAAAAGTATAAGGGCCGGGAAGCAAGTTTTTCATCATCCGGTATGCCGGATTAGTGACATTGGCGTAGAGACTTATGTCTTTTAAATCAGCGCAAAAAAGTGTAATTTTTTTTTCATGGCGGCCGGTTTGTAAACCGTAAAGCTTATTTATCCCTTTTTTACTGCTTAAAGAACAGACCGCAGCATAGTTGGTATCAGTTGGGATTATCGCCAGTTCACCATTGTCTAAGTCCGCAATCACCTGTTGTAGTTGACGGGTTTTAGGGAGGCCGTCATAAAGAGGGAGAATATTCATTTATAAAGCATTACCCTTCTTCGACCTTCTCAGCCCGCTTACGGCCACAAATACGTGCGACAATAATGCTCATCTCGTAAAGTACGATAATGGGTCCGGCCATCATCAGTTGGCTGATGATATCAGGGGGGGTTAAAATAGCGGCCACGACAAATGCTCCCAAAACAGCAAATTTACGTTTTTCCGATAAAGTTTGGGCTTTAATCAAGCCAAAAAGGGCCAAAAAAGCGGTAACGACTGGAAGCTCGAAAACAACCCCGAAGGCGAATAATAAGCGTACTGAAAAAGAGAAATACTCTTTAACCGTGGGCATTGGTGTAATGAAATCAGTGGCAAAGCCCATAAAAAATTTAAAACCAAATGGAAAGACAACAAAATAGCCGAACAGGGCTCCACCGACAAAGAATAGAGTGGCAAAAAAAACAAAGGGAAAAACATAACGCTTTTCGTTGGCATAGAGACCCGGGGCTGAGAATCTCCAAATCTGATAGATAACAACCGGGAAAGCCGCAAAAAAACCAGCCAAAAGTGAAATCTTAAGATAGGTAAAAAAAGTTTCGGTCAAGCTTGTAAAGATCAATCCACTTTGAGCCGGCATAACCTCAAGCAATGGCGCCATGAGCAAACGGAAAAGATCTTCTGAAAAATAATAGGCGACAACCGTAAACAGGGCAATTGCAATAAAAGCAAAGATCAGGCGTTTACGAAGTTCCTCAAGGTGATCAGTGAGATGCATCTCACGATCTTCTTTACTATTGCTTGGTTCCCCCTGATCTTGCTTTTCGGGGTTTTCAGTTTCACTCAAACTCATGATCCAGCTTCTATATTCTCACTCTTGCTACTGTTATCGGCAAGATTATTTTCAGATTCTAGTTTTTCCACAGGCCTACCTTCTGGATCTGGGGGATCTTCCGGATGCTGAATCTTGCTTATTTTTCGCTGTTCTTCACTCTTTTGCCGGTCATTTTTAGTAGTTTCCTCATCCTGGTAGACACTCGCTTTGAAATCATCAGCTGTACGCCTGAATTCAGCCATTCCGCGGCCCAGAGTCTTAGCTAACTCCGGCAACTTCTTGGGGCCGACAACTAGAAGGGCAACTACGAGAATAACAATTACTTCTGTGAGACCAATACCAAACATCTTATTACCCTATATAAGTTTATCTTTAGGACTTTACGACGGTGACAATGTTTACGATTAGAACGAGGAAAAGTCAACTTAAATGTTATTCAGATTGATTTACAATTGATGATTTACACAAAGAAAGGGCCGCCAAATTGGCAGCCCTTTCTTTGTGTAAATCATCAAACGAATCTGTAAAACTCTACAAATCCATAAACTGCCTACTTCTCTTCAATAGCATCGGTCGGGCATACTTCTACACAAGCGCCGCACTCAACACATTTATCCTGGTCGATGACATAGACATCACCAGCTTCGGAGATAGCATCTTCCGGACACTCTTCAGCACAGGTACCACAAGCTACACATTCATCAGTAATTACGTACATTCTTTCCTCCATTTTAAAGTTCCGCACTTTAAGTAGATTTGTTTAAATATTGCTTAAAGTGCGGATTTTTATTGGGCCGCCTTGAAAAGACAACCATTAAAAAAAACTTAAACCATTACTTCAAACCATAAACCAAAAAACCTAAATTGACATCACTTCTTTCTCTTTTTCCACAATTACTTCATCAACCAGTTTGACAAATTCGTCGGTTAGTTTCTGCATCTCAGTCTGACCTTTTTTATTCTCATCTTCGGTTATATCTTTATCTTTTTCCAAAGATTTAAGCATTTCGATACCATCACGACGATTTGAACGTAATGATATTTTACTGGTCTCGCCAATTTTTTTGACTACTTTAACAAGTTCCTTACGGCGTTCTTCAGTCGGTCTGGGTATTGCCAGACGAATTTGTTTGCCGTCATTGCCTGGATTAATACCTAAGTCTGACTTGTTTATAGCCTTTTCAATAAGCGGTATCACGGAGTTATCCCAAGGCTGTATAGAAATCATACGACTTTCAGGAATAGCCAGTGAGGCCACCTGATTTAAAGGGGTCATGGTTCCGAAATAGTCAATCTTGATACCATCCAGCAAAGACAATGAAGCCCGTCCGGTTCGCACCCGACCCAACTCTCTCTTTAATGCTTCCAGGGCTTTCTGCATACCGACTTTACAGTCATCGGTAACTTCATTAACCATCTCCAGGCTCATATTCAACTCCTTTTTGACAGTGCCGCAAAAAAATCAATCGCCGACACGGGTTCCGATTTCATCACCACATACAGCGCGTTTAATATTGCCGTGTTTGGTCAGATTAAAAACCAGGATGGGCAGACTATTATCCATACAGACTGAGATTGCCGCGGCATCCATAACCTTTAAACCTCTTTGCAGTACATCAAGGTAGCTGAGCTGATCAAAACGCTTGGCTTCAGGGTTTGTAACTGGATCACTATCATAGATACCGTCAACCTTGGTCGCCTTCAGAATGATATCTGCCTGAATCTCCATAGCCCTTAAAGCTGCCGCTGTATCAGTAGAAAAAAATGGATTCCCGGTGCCCGCGACAAAAATGACGATGCGCCCTTTTTCAAGATGCCGTACAGCCCGGCGCCGTATATAGGGTTCGGCAACTTCGTGCATAGAGATTGCCGTCATCACCCGAACTTTTACGCCATAACGCTCAATTGCATCCTGTAGAGCCAAACCGTTAATCACAGTAGCGAGCATACCCATGTGGTCAGCTGTGGACCGGTCCATACCTTTCGCAGAAGCAGTTATGCCGCGAAAAATATTGCCGCCACCGATAACAATCGCTGTCTGCAACCCAAGTTTATGAATATCAACAATCTCCTGGGCAAAACCTGAAATTGCCGAAGGTTCAATACCGTACTCACCGGAACCCATCAGGGCCTCACCGGAAAGTTTCAGCAGAACTCGTCGAAAAGCTAATTCTGGAGCTACAGCATTTTCAGGAAACGATTTAGACAAAAGGGCTACTCTCTACAAAGTTTGACACTATTTAAGTTGATCGGCTACTTCCTGGGCTAAATCACAACTTCTCTTTTCAAGTCCCTCACCCATAACAAACCGAGTGTAACGTCGAATACTAATATTTTCACCGGTCTTAGCAATCATCTCTTTAAGACATTCATCGATAGTAAGGTCAGTATTCTTAACGAAAACCTGTTCCAGCAAGCAACTTTCCTTGTAGAATTTTTCGATTTTACCGTCGATAATCTTGTCGACGATTTTTTCCGGCTTACCGCTATCCAAGGCCTGAGTACGGAAAATACCGCGCTCTGTCTCAACGACTTCGGGAGCAATATCTTCACGTGCTAAAGCAACCGGAGCTGCAGCGGCGATATGCATGGCGATATCTTTAACAAAAGCAGTAAAACCATCGGTTCTAGCAACAAAGTCGGTCTCGCAATTAACTTCAACCATTACTCCAATTTTGCCACCGGCGTGAATGTATGAAGAGACCACTCCTTCCGAGGTGATGCGGCCACCTTTTTTAGAGGCTGAGGCCAGCCCTTTTTCACGTAAATAAACCAAGGCTTCTTCGAGGTTACCATCTTTCTCTTTTAAAGCGCCCTTGCAATCCATAATTCCAGCGCCGGTCTTCTCGCGAAGCTCCTTGACCATTGCTGCAGAAATCTGAGCCATTATTTTATCTCCATTGATCAGGTTATTTCAAATTATATAATCACCACTGAGAACCTAGGTGGCTATCCAAGAATGCCCTTTTCCCCATCTCAGCGTTATTTTTTGAAAATAATGCTCGAAATACTAAGTGTATGTTGCACCCCGCAGGAAGTGCCCTTGGGGTATGCTTTATTTTCAAAAAATGCCTCGATCTGAGAAAAAATTTCTATTCTCGAACAGCCTCCCAGTGAAAAATTCGCTTTATCACGACGCTGCGGCTTCAGTGGCAAAAATTATTTCAACTGAATTAAGCTTTGACTTCATCTGCCGGTGCCGGTGTAGCAACTTCAGCTGCCGGTGCCGGTGGAGCAACTTCAGCTTCACTCTCGCCAACCCTTTCGACAATCGGCATCTTGCCGTCATCAACCACGACCTCGATTTCTTCTTCACGTGCCATCATCCGCTCATCCCGCAAGGCCCGGCCTTCAATACAAGCTTCAGACATGCTTGTGCAAAAGAGCTTGATGGCGCGGATAGCATCATCGTTGCCCGGCACAACATAGTCAACGGCATCGGGATCACAGTTGGTATCGACAATCGCGACTACCGGAATACCAAGTTTCTGGGCTTCGGCTACGGCAATTGACTCACGTTTAACATCAATTACAAAGATACAGGCTGGGGCTTTTTTCATGCTCTTAACCCCGCCCAGGTTCTTCTCAAGTTTTTCCCGCTTTTTCTCGAGTTTCAGAACCTCTTTTTTGGGCAGCAATTCGTAGGTTCCGTCCTCTTTCATGGTCTCAAGCTTACGCAGACGGGTAATACTTTTTTTGATCGTATTGAAATTTGTCATCATGCCGCCAAGCCAACGATTGTTGACCCAGTACATGCCACTGTTGACGGCCGCTTCTTTGATACTTTCCTGAGCCTGCTTTTTAGTCCCGACAAAAAGTACATCTCCACCTTCAGCGACCGTGTCGACGATGGTCTTGTAGGCTATCCGGTAGAGTTTGATAGTTTTCTGGAGATCAATAATGTAAATCCCGTTACGCGCCCCAAAAATATATTTTTTCATTTTCGGGTTCCAGCGCTTGGTCTGATGCCCGAAATGAACGCCGGACTCCAGCAATTGTCGCATTGTTACCATTGCCATGTTGTTGCTCCTTACTTAAAAGATGTTGGTTTAACCTCCGCTCTCTTTTTAAACAAATACCAACCGGACAACCCGGCACCGCAGTATCTGTCTTTTGACTTAAAATTTATCAAACCAGATCTGAACCCGGTTAAATCTTAAATCAAAATAAGAAAACGTGTGAATTTGAACGCGGCCTAGTTACCACAAGAAAGCTCACTTTGCAAGGGGAAAAGAGCGTGTTCTGCTGACATTAAGCCTCGGCTTTAAAGCTCTGTAGAATTTGTCGTGCAGCCCTGACATCAGATGCAATCAATTGCTGTAACTCCTCGATCCCGGCACAGGTCTTCTCTTTACGCAGATGCTCGACAAAGATGATTTTTACTTTCTGCCCATAAAGATCCTGATCAAAATCAAGGATATGAACTTCAACCGTCAGGCCGGTATCCGCAAATGTCGGATTATAGCCGATGTTGACGACCCCCTTATGACGCTTACCATCATATTCAGCCCAGACCGCATAGACACCCTCGGCGGGATAAAGTTCCACTTCTGAAACCAGGTTGGCAGTCGGAAAACCGATTCCCCGACCACGACCCTTACCACGCACAACTTGACCAACAATTGCACAGGGACGACCTAAAAAACGCGAAGCCCTTTCAATCTCTCCCTGCATTATGGCTTCCCGAATTTTGGTACTACTGACTAACTCTCCATCAACTTGACAGGGAGGTGCAATCTCGACCTTAAAGCCATATTCCAGGCCCAACTCCTGCAATCTGGAGAGCGAACCTTCACGGTTACGACCAAAGGTGTAATTGTCACCCACTATGACTACGGCCGCACCAAGATGTTTGACCAAAACATTTTCGACAAAATCTTGGGCCGTAAGATCAGCAAATTGGTGGTCAAAAGGAGCAATTACGAGATTGCCGATGCCACTAGATGCAATCAAATCAGCTTTACGTTCGTATGAAGTGATCAAAAAGATGCGGCGTTCAGGAAAGAGAAGTTTCAAGGGATGCGGGCGAAAGGTTAGAGCTGCTGACTGCAAACCAAGCTTTTCTGCCCGGGCCTTCGCCAGCGCAAAAAGAGAACGGTGTCCAAGATGGACACCGTCAAAGTTACCAATTGCTACCACCTGACTTTGAGGCGGAAAGCAGTATTCACGAAAATTATTATAAATCTGCACGATTTTTCATTATTTTTTAAGGTAAAAAGTATCAGGTGTTAGCTGTCAGTTTAAGAGATCAATAAGCAACAACTCAAACTAAGAGCTAACACCTGATACCCAACAGCTGTTATTAAATCAAAAGAATATTAACCCACAGTTTAGAAACTATCTAAAATGACGCAGGAACTCACCATCTCGATCCATAACCACCGTAGCGCGGTCCCCTAATGATTTACTGTAAGCCTGCAATGAACGGTAAAAATCGTAAAAATCGGGATCCTGACCAAAAGCATCGGCAGATATTTTTATCGCCGTCTGTTCCCCTTCACCTTTAATCTGTTCTGATTTCATGTAGGCTTCAGAGATGATAATAGTACGTTCTTTGTCGGCCTGAGAGCGGGTTTTTATGGCCGCCTCTTCACCTTCCGAACGATAACGTTTGGCCTGCCGCTGACGTTCAGCCTGCATGCGGGTAAAAACATGTTTTTCATTCTCTAGCGGGAGATCGGCAGCCTTGATTCGGACATCAAGTACTTCGATACCATACGCTGCCGCCGCCTCGTTACTCTGGATGGTCACCTTATGCATAATCTCTTCACGCACCTTAGAGACAATATCAATAAGGGTTTCCCGGCCCAATTCAACCCGCAACTGCGAATAGATAATATCATCAAGTCTTGACTGAGCTCCCGATTCGGTGCGCACGGATTGATAGAATTTCAGGGGATCAACAATTTTCCATTTCGAGTAGTTGTCGATAACCAGATTTTTCTTGTCGCTGGTGATGATTTCCGCTGGGGCCGCATCGTAATGGAGCAGACGACGGTCAAAAAAACTTACCTGCTGGAGGAAAGGAATCTTGAAATTTAAACCCGGATCCTTGACCACCTTAACCGGTTTACCAAGCTGCAGGATCATCGCCTGCTGGGTCTGATCAACCACAAAAAGACCGTTGTAGATAAAAACTACAACAATTACCAAAATAATCAATCCTGATTTGGCGATATTCATTATCTGACCCTCCCGACCTGAGATTGTGACCCGGTCTGGGCCGACTCATTTAGATTACGATTAAGGCTCGGACGGGCATCCAGAGGCAGTAACGGCAATAAAGAACGATTTACTTTGGGATCGATAATGATCTTGTCAATACCCCCTAAAACCTCTTCCATCATCTCCAGTTGCATCCGTTTACGGGTAATTTGCGGAGCCATTTTGTAGGCGCTCAAGTTGGCCAGAAAACGATCTGCCTCACCGGTTGCCTGGTTTACCAGTTCGGCTTTATAGGCCAGAGCCTGGTTGGTCATCTGTTCAGCTTTACCCTTGGCTTTAGGCAGAATATCATTGCTGTAACCCTGGGCCTCGTTAATTAAGCGGATTTTATTTTCTTTGGCGCTGGCAACATCCTGAAACGATTGAATTACCTGTTTGGGCGGGTGCACATCCTGAAGCTGGACGGCGACTATATCGACACCGGCATTATAACTGTCGAGAACCTCCTGCAGACGTCTTTCACAATCCTGTTGCACCTTATTTTTACCGGTCGTCAGAACAATATCAATGTCATTTTTCCCGATCACCTCACGCATTGCGGCTTCGGTTGCGACGCGCACGGTAGCAGTTTGATTATTAATATTAAAAAGGTAAGCAATCGGATCACTGATACGATACTGAACGATGAACTGGGCATTGACAATATTTTCATCACCGGTCAGCATCAGCGATTCACGCGGCACCAACTGATATCGGGCGGGGGTACCGGAAGAAATTGATCGAAAACCGATCTCCAGGCGTTTTACCTGAGTGACTTTAGGTTTTAAAACCGTCTCGATCGGTTTGGGTAGGTGCCAGTGGGGTCCCGCTTTAGTCGTATAGACGGCCTCACCAAAACGTTTAACAACTCCAAGCTCATCCGGACCGACAATGTAAAACCCGGTCGCCAACCAACCCACCAGAAGAATCGCAATCAATAAAAACGGTCCACCCGGCAACCCACCTGAGACCCCTTTTCCAGCCCGATTAAAGACCTTTTTAATGATGTCCTCAATGTCGGCCGGTTGTTTCTTATCATTTTTTTCGTCGCCGTTATATTCCCAGGGCATCTCTTCTCCTTAGATCTTTTAGTTATAGAATTTAACAGTTTATAGAGGTAGCACCAATAGTCTCTACAAACCTTCATAAGTAAGCTTTCAATTAAGCAACTAAGCTGGCAAAAGTCAACCTGTTATAAATAAACTTAAGTTTGGCTATTGCCCTAATGGCATAATATCACAACCGGCCGGCGGCACAAACGTAAAATGAGAGAGCGGCAAAGCCTTATCGGGGCCACTCTGCCATTTGTAGGTAATCACAATTTTATTGGCAAACAGATCAACCATCTGGGTCTCGATAAGAGCATAAGCTGAAGCTGAAAAAATCATCTTCAGATTTTGAAATGGAGGCGCCTGATCACCGGCCAACGGAGAGAGTTCAACCGTAACCCGCTCCTCTTTTTGAGTGATGACAAGATCAAATTTTTCTGGCTGGGCTTTAAGTTCTGATAGCAGGTTGATAATAATCCGGGCCTCCTTGATCTCCTTAACCGAACCGGTCATGACCTGGTTCAAGTCAGGAGTATAGTACCAGAGAGTTTTTCCATCTGAAACTAAAAGCTGTTTTTCCGGTATCTGGTACTCCCAGCGCATCTTGTCGGGCCCCTGAATCCAGATCAGCCCCATGCTTAAAGTGCTCTCATTGGTGTCAGTATAGGTCGTTTTCTGAGTAAAACGACCATTAAAAGCCTGCTCTTTGCGGTATTGCTGCCGAATCCCGGCCAGAATTTTTTCGCTATCGATCTTCTCTGCCTTTTTGACTGCAGCGGTTTTTGCAGGAATCGCAGTCTCTGTAGCGGACAAACTCTTTTCCGCCACAGGTTCAGCTCCGACACTCGAAACCAGCAATAAAGAGGCCAGCCCGACTACACATATTGAGGGCTGAAAAATTAATCTGCAAAAATTTTTAATAGATTTTGTCATCATCAGTAAATTACTCCTTAGAGATTAAATACTCTCTTACTATTAGCACTGGTCACCGCTGCAATCTCAACCGGATCAAGTTTGCGGATTTTAGCAATCGCCTCAGCCACAAAAGCGACATAGGCCGGTTCATTCCGTTTACCCCGATGTGGAATCGGGGTCAAAAAGGGGGCATCCGTCTCAATCAGCAAGTCATCCAGGCTCAACTTTTCGGCTACCTCTTTCTGGATATAACTTTTGGGAAAAGTGATGGTTCCCGGTATCGAGATGACAAAGCCTAAATCGACAAACCGTTTAGCCCAGTTATAATCAGCCGAAAAGCAGTGAATAACGCCGCCATGCCGATAACCCTCTTCGGAACGGATAATATCATAAACTTCCTGGTGGGCATCCCGGTCGTGAATAACTACCGGCAGACCCAGCTCACCCGCCAGATTCAGCTGCCGGGCAAATTCGCGCCGCTGCACCGGTTTGGGTGAGTGGTCGCGGTAAAAATCGAGGCCGATCTCCCCATAGGCTACGACTTTGGGATCGTCGGCCAACGCCTTAAAGCGCTCATAACCGGCCCCATCCGCATTTTTGCTGTCATGCGGATGAATCCCGATGGTTGCGTAAATACTCGGATATTGATGGGCCAGTTCAATGGCTCTGATTGAATCAGCCATATTGGTACCGATAACCATCATCTTCTCAACCCCGGCCGCAAGCGCCCGCTGAACCGCAGCATCAACATCGTCATCAAAGGCACTTAGATTTAAGTGACAATGTGAATCAATTAGTTGCATACCTACCATTATCCTTTATAACCTGTTCATTCCAGCAAAAACCGGAATCCAGCCGCATTAAAAATAGACGTTTATCTATTATCTCTCAATAAAATTCTCAAACTCTCTAACAAAATCAACTAAAGCCTCAGCCGTCAGCTGACAGAGTTTTTCACCCTTCTCTTTTGAGGCAAACGCTGGATCACCCCAGACTCCGCCGGGCCAGTAGGCTTGTTTGTTACGAACTAGAATATAGTCATGAAAATCAGGAAATTCTCGTTCTGAGGTGCCCTTGACCAGCCCGGGAAAGAGATGTTGAATCCGCGCCGTCTCAACCTCACCGGCATGCGAGTCGCCTTCAACCTCAATAATCTGGCGTCCGGCCCGATAGCAAAAATCGTATTCATTAATTACCGCCAGACGAATATCAGGAAAAGCCGCCAGCATCTCCTCCCCGACCTCAACCAGAGCCCCGATATGGGTTTTTCCGGCATGCCCGGAGATCAGGATAAAATTCCGCAATCCCTGTTTATAGTAACCCTTGACCAAGTCCCGAACCAGAGCTCGAAACGTGTCGGGAGAGATCCCCACGGTCCCGGGATGTTCAGAAGTGCTGCGACAAATTCCGTAATGCACCTGAGGCGCAACAAAAACCGGATAGATAGCCGCCGCCGCTTTGACCGAAGCATATACCTGCATCGTATCCGTATCCAGCGGCAAATGTCTACCATGCTCTTCAGTTGAACCAAAAGGCAGAAAAATGGTTCGGCTTTTTTCAAGACCCGCCGTAAACTCAGGCATCGTCATATCGGTGATAATCAATTCATACTCCTTAATCAAGTAAATCGAAGTCCCTCAACCATATTATGAACAAAGTACAATGTTCCTAAAGATCAAAATCACACACACCCCTAAATGTGGTTTACTTCAACGATTTAATGAATTCAATAATGTCTCGATTATGTATATCATTTTCTTGCTCTGTTGTCTTTTTGAGTGATGAATACTCATACCAATCGTGGTCAAGATCTTTATCCAGTTCTTGAAATGAAAGTTTTGGCAGACCAGATTTATCTGCCTCGAAAAATTCATTTTCAATAAGAACACTTATTAGCATAGACTCTAACAAATCGATATCAACATTATCACGATTTTTGAAAACAACATCTCCCCATTTTTTATAATTTCCAGCATCCCTATACAGGTATTCAAACTTAGCATTCATTATTTATTGATCCCAAGATTTAGCTATGTTTCAAAGATGTTTCTACGGTGATATTCAAGAAAATGCTCATCCGGCTGAAATTTTTCAGGCAGGGTAATTTGTTTGCCATTATAAATTTTTATAGAAGCATTAAAGAAACTATCATTGATAATATTTTTTTTTGATACACAAATGGTCATATCTTCATCGATAGTAATCATACCAAGATCAAATGCTTTATCGTGCAACATGGAAAGTGATAAGCCATTTCGCGGGTTTAATCTGTTCGATTCATTTTCTCGCCATGGAATAATATGACTTGCGACTAAAAGCTTAGGTTCAGAAAGACCCGTTATACAACACCTATTGTTATAAGCGCTAAGTACGGCTTTTCGAAAAAAAGCTTGTCCCACCCTTGCTGTTGTTTGGATTATTCTGTTTTTTCCTATATAATCATCATGTACATAAGTTTTATCTTTTTCATCTACATTCATAATCTCTGCTATGGCTTTTTCTGATTCAAAAATAAAGTTCTCCCAATCTTCTTGCATTTCATTCCACATTTTGCGATCTACAGCAGACGCTGCTTTTAAACCTTTACGACCAGTGGAAGTAATCGTCGGGTCAAGACTTGCTATATTGCTAAGTTTCATAGCCAAAGCGGAAGATGACCTGCCAATACATTCAGCATATTTTATAATTTGTGGATTACGTGAATGTAGTTTGCCAAACGGTATTTGGCAATAAAGATTAAATGCCACCAATAATTGTTGTCGTGTCCAATTTTTTCTAACAACCGACATGATGTATGCCTTCTGACTTCGTTTCGTTTTTTTTGATGTATATTGAACCTTAATAGCTACTACTTCATTCTTAGCAAGCTGTCTACCAGGCAGCAATCTGAAAAAGTTTAGTGTAAAACACAGTGTAAAACAGGGACAGACCCTGAGATTCACTTTACAGGTTAGTCTCTAATAATTTCATTAAGACCTTCAATTACCAAATCCAGCTCCTTAGTTGAGACTTTGCCTATTCTTTTACCAAGCCGCTTTTTGAAGTTGGTTTGTAAGTGCAGCAGCGATAACTGTTCCCGAATGTTTATTGAATACATCTCGACTAAGAATTAGAACAAGTCGAAGACCCGCCTGCTCATGACCAATTGATGGATTTAAATTTGCCCAATAAATATCCCCTCTTAATATTCCGGCCATTCTTCAATCTCCGAAAAAAGTCCCTCGTCAGCAATAGCCTGCTCAAATCCGGGATCTAATTTTGCGCATTCGGCTGCAAGACGATTTTTTTCAATTTTACTGAGTTTCTCTTTAACTGCATCCTGAATGGCCTTACTGCGATTTGGGTAAGCACGGAATTTGACGAGAAAATCGAGTTGAGTTAAAATGTCCTCTTCCATTGTAATAGCGATTTTTGCGGTTGCCATAACCCACCTCCTAGTATTACAATATATCATACCGTAATATTTTGACAACAAGGAAATTCAATTAAAGCAACTCGTTTTTTTAATATTGCAGTAGATCCTGAGCTATGATATTTAACGAATAGAATTTGTTTCTGACCGTTTATCAATGCAAACTAACTGACAAGAGATTGCCGGAGAAAAAATATGCTTACTTTATCGTCGCGTGTGCAACAGATTAAACCCTCCCCGACTTTAGCGATTACCGCCAAAGCCAAGGCCCTGCAGGCTGACGGCGTTGATGTTGTCAATTTCGGTGCCGGAGAACCTGACTTTGATACGCCGGAAAACATTAAAGAGGCCGGTATCAAGGCGATTCAGGATGGTTTTACCAATTATACCGCAGTTCCCGGAATTCCGCCGCTCAGACAGGCGATTGCGGCCAAACTGAAGCGGGAGAACAAGCTTGATTATGAAGAGAACGAAATAATTGTCTCCTGCGGCGGTAAACACTCCTTCTACAATCTGGCTCAGGCTCTGCTCGATCCGGGGGATGAAGTTATTATCCCGGCCCCCTACTGGGTCTCATATCCGCCGATGGTCTCTCTGGCCGGCGGTGTACCGATAGTGCTGGAAACCAGCGAAGAGGAAAGTTTTAAACTTTCACCCGAACGTCTGCAGGCGGCAATTACGAAAAAAACCCGGGCTGTAGTTATCAATTCACCATCCAACCCCACCGGTGCGGCCTACTCCTGGGAAGAGCTGCAAGCCCTGGCTGAAGTCGTTGTCAAGAATGATATTCTCCTGATCAGTGACGAGATCTATGAACATATTATATATGACGGTTTTGTCCAGCGTAGTCCGGCCGAGATCAGTCCCGCAGTTAAAGAGCGCTGTATCATCCTTAACGGGGTCTCGAAATCCTATTCGATGACCGGCTGGCGCATTGGCTTTACGGCCGGGCCCGCCCCCTTGATTGCGGCGATGACCAAGATTCAGAGCCAAAGCACCTCCAACCCGACTTCGATTTCGCAGATGGCTGCAATCGAGGCTTACAACGGCCCCCAGGATTATGTTCGCAATGTGCTGGTTGATTTTGGCAAACGCCGCACCTACATTATCAAAGCTTTAAACGAGATTCCCGGGGTCTCCTGCTTTAACCCTGAAGGAGCTTTCTACACATTCCCCAGCGTTAAAGGACTGTTCGGAAAAACCTGTAAAGGGAAAAAAATAGATTCGTCCTTAACCTTGTGCGATCTACTTTTGGATGAGGCTAAGATCGCCGCTGTTCCTGGTGAGGCTTTTGGGGCTCCCGGTTATCTGCGTCTCTCTTATGCCACATCAATGGAAAATATAGTTAAAGGTATCAAGCGTTTGGCGGAATTTGTTAAAGGACTTTCATAGATAGTAAAAAGGCTTTCTTAAACACGAAACCGACAAAGAGTTCTTTGCGTCGGTTTCGTGTTTTTATTTTATATTTCGAAATAACCATCCACAAAAACGGCAAAAATTAACAACGATATGATAACCGTAACCAATCTCAGTAAAAGCTTTGGCGGCCAGAACCTTTTTACCGATGTCAGCCTCCAGTTTGATCCCGGCAATCGCTATGGCGTTGTCGGCCCCAACGGGGCTGGAAAATCAACTTTCTTAAGGATCCTCTGCGGTCATGAAAGTTACGACAGCGGTACTGTAAGCCTCCCGGCAAAAATGCGGGTCGGCACCTTAAATCAGGATCATTTCGCTTTTGAGGATGATCTTTTAGTCGATGTCGTCATGCAGGGACAAAAAGATCTTTCCCTGGCTTTTGCCGAGAAAGAGAAAATTCTGGCGGAGCCGGAACCCTGTGCTGAACGTATAATCGAGATTGAGGAGATCATTCAACATTATGACGGCTATCAAGCCGAGAGCCAGATTTCTCAAATGCTTGAGGGCTTAGGTATTGCGACAATTTATCACAACCAACCGATGCAGGTTCTCTCCGGCGGTTATAAACTCAGGGTTTTACTGGCCCAGTGTCTTTTCAGCAAGCCCGAAGTCCTGCTCCTTGATGAGCCCACCAATCATCTCGATATCATGTCGGTGCGCTGGATCGAGGACTATCTGGTCGATTACAAAGGAACCCTGATTGTAGTCTCCCATGATCGTGATTTCATCAACCGGGTTTCAAGCCATATCGTTGATATCGATTATGAAACTATCAAGATCTATCCCGGCAATTATGATTACTATCTAAAAGCCCGCGAACTTGAAGATCTGCAGCGCCGTCAGGATTCGGACAAAGCGGAAAAAAGGATGGATGAACTCCAGACCTTTGTTACCCGTTTTAAAGGTAAAGCCAGCAAAGCCCGGCAGGCGCAAAGCAAGATGAAACAGATAACTCGGATGGAGAAAGATATCGTCAAACCGCTCTACTCCTCCCGGGCTCATCCACGCATCACTTTTCCTATCTGCCGCCCCTCCGGCAAAACCGTACTTGAAGCAAAATCGATCAGCAAAGCCTACGGCACTAAAAAAGTTCTGCACGAGGTCTCTTTTACACTCAACAAAGGTGATCGCCTGGCAGTCATTGGCCCCAACGGCATCGGCAAATCAACTCTTTTGAAAATTATCATGAATGAGCTGGATGCCGATCAGGGCAGTGCCAGCTGGGGCTATGAAACCCATCCGGAATATTTTTCCCAGGATCACCGAGAACTGATTCCGAAAAACTCTTCACCTTATGAATTCCTTTATAGTTATGGTCCGGGTGAGAGTATCGGCACAATCAGAGGTCAACTCGGCAACCTCCTCTTTTCCGGTGATGATGTTCATAAATCTACGGCGGCGCTCTCTGGTGGTGAGGCCGCCCGCCTGATTATCGCCAAACTGGTCTTGAAAAAAGGCAATGTCCTGGTGCTTGATGAACCGACCAACCATCTTGATCTGGAATCGATCGAAACCTTTATCGATGCCTTAACTAAGTTTGAAGGAACCATTATCTTTGTCAGCCATAACCGCTATCTGGTTAATCGCCTGGCCACTCGCGTACTGGAATTAAAAAGTGATGGCTTTGACCTCTACCCCGGTACCTACGCCGAATATCTTGAGCACCTGGGTCACGATCATCTAAGCGGAGCGGCTCCCGTCACGCCGCAATCCGGCCCTACCCGGATGCGCAAAACAGATGGGGAGAAAGCGAAGGAAGAAAAGAAAAAAGTTGCAAAGAATGATCAGGGAAAAAGCAAGTCCGCTGTCAAAAAACGAGCGGTTGACACTCGTCAGATCGAAGACAAAGGTCAGCGCAAGAAGCTCAATAACCGCTTGCGTCCTTTAAAAAAAGAGGGGGCTGCAGCCGAAGCCCTCTGTGAAGAGCTTGAGAAAGATAACGAGAATTTCAATCAACTCTTTTCTCAGCCTGATTACTATTCGAAAACTTCTCCTGAAATAATAAAAAAGCAGGCGGCTGAAAAAAAAGAGTGTGAAGAAAAACTGGCCTGGGCCTATTGCAAATGGGAAAAGCTCAACCAGGAGATCGAAGCCCTGCAGAAAGAGTTTGAGTTATAATGAGCGAATCGATCAGCAGATCTGCGAAAAAAGTGCGCAATCCGGCCTTACAGATTATCCTTTTTGAACCCGAGATCCCGGCTAATACCGGCAATATTGCCAGACTTTGCGCCGCCGCTGAACTGCCTCTGCATCTGATCCATCCTTTAGGTTTCAAAACCGATGACCGCAACCTTAAAAGAGCGGGCCTTGACTACTGGTCCGAGGTTGATGTTACCGAACACGAAAATTTTTTGGCCTTTTCTGACTTCTGGAAAAAGCTTAATCCCGCCCCGCTTCCAATTCTTGCCTTGAGCGCCAAAGCTGAGATGAACTATAATAAGGTAACCGGGATCGAACCCGGTTTCGGCCTCATCTTCGGCCCCGAAACCCGAGGCTTGCCCGAATCACTGCTTGACCGCTATCCGGCCTGCACGGTGCCCATGTGGGGCAAGGTGCGCAGCCTTAACCTCTCGACCACCGTCGGCATCGTCGCCTACCATTTCCTGCAACAGTTAAAAATATTCTAAAAAAACCTTCTCTTGACTTAGGTCAAAGATTAAGGGTACATTACTCTGTAAATAGAGATTAAGATAATCAAGTTTAAATATTAAACTTAAAATTTTAATCTTAAAAGAGGAGATCAACTATGTTCTGTTTTCAATGCCAAGAGACTGCTAAAAATCAAGGCTGTACGATTAGAGGTGTCTGCGGCAAACCGGAAGAGACCGCCAACCTCCAGGATCTTTTAATTCATGTTCTCAAAGGAATCGCTGTTTATGGGGTAAAACTCAAAGATTTCGACATCCAGGACAATGAAACGGCACTGTTTACCTCCAAAGCCCTCTTTGCCACTATCACTAATACCAACTGGGATAATGACAGCTTGTGTACTTTCATTAAAGATGCTCTGCAACGCCGCAATCAGTTGCGAGACAAATTTCTCTCCGCCTACAAAGCTAAAAATGGACAGGAATTTGCCGGAGCTCTGCCTGATGCCGCGACCTGGTTTTCCGATGATACAGCCGAGTTTGCCGAAAAAGCTAAAAGTGTCGGCGTCCTGGCCACTGAAAATGAAGATGTCCGCTCTCTGCGCGAGCTTTTGATTATCGGTCTCAAAGGGGTTGCCGCTTACGCTGATCACGCCGCTGTCTTAGGTTTTGAAGATGATGCAATTTACGCTTTTATTATGGAAGCCCTCGATTCAACCACCAAAGATCTTTCTGTTGATGAAATGGTTGGCCTGGTTATGAAAACCGGTGAAACATCCGTTACAACTATGGCCCTGCTTGATAAAGCCAATACCTCAACCTACGGCAACCCGGAAATCACCGAGGTTAATCTCGGCGTCCGCAATAATCCCGGCATTCTGATCAGTGGTCACGACCTCAAAGATATGGAAGAGTTGCTTAAACAGACTGAAGGCACCGGCGTTGATGTTTACACTCACGGCGAGATGCTGCCTTGTAACAGCTATCCGGCTTTTAAGAAATATGACCATTTAGTCGGAAACTATGGCGGCTCCTGGTGGCACCAGAATAAAGAATTTCAATCATTTAACGGCCCCATCCTGTTGACCACCAACTGCCTGGTTCCTTTAAAAAAAGAAAACACCTATCTTGATCGTCTCTTTACCACCGGTGTCGTCGGCTATGTCGGCGCAAACCATATTGCGGATAGAGAGAAGGGTGGAGTCAAAGATTTTTCAGCTATTATTGAACGGGCCAAAAAATGTGCTGCTCCGACCGAGATTGAAACCGGTAAGATTATTGGCGGTTTGGCTCACAACCAGGTTCTGGCTCTGGCCGACAAGGTAGTTGATGCAGTTAAATCTGGAGCCATCAAACGCTTTGTCGTTATGGCCGGTTGTGACGGACGCCAGAAATCGAGAAGTTACTTTACTGACGTTGCTGAAAACCTGCCGAAAGATGCAGTCATTTTGACCGCTGGTTGTGCCAAATATCGTTATAACAAACTCAACCTTGGTGATATTGGCGGTATCCCCCGCGTTCTGGACGCCGGACAGTGTAACGACTCCTACTCGCTGGTAGTTATTGCCCTCAAACTTAAAGAGGTCTTCGGCCTTGATGATATAAACGACCTGCCGATATCCTACGATATCGCCTGGTATGAGCAGAAAGCGGTTGCCGTTCTCTTAGCACTCCTCTTTCTCGGCGTCAAAGGCATCCGCTTAGGACCAACTCTGCCGGCGTTCGTCTCACCGACAGTTCTTAACGTCTTGATAGAAAACTTCAATATCAAAGCGATCGATACCGTTGAAGGTGACATCGCCGCGATGATGAAAGGTGAATAGTTAACAAATAATCAACCTATATCCATTACAAAAAAAGGCAGATTTTCGTTTTAAAAACGGAAATCTGCCTTTTTTACGTGGTAAACACTTGTTTTAAAAACGTCCATTGACAGTGCTGACAACATCCTGTAAGGAGCGAATCTCTCTCGGACAGTCTCCTCGTCTACCTTTACAGTCTACGACATAAGGGTTACCATGACAAGTAACGATAAATCATTGCCTATTTTTACACTCAGCAGCACCTTGATTTTCATCGTTACCATGACTGCAACTGTCGGTATGTTATGGTTTTCCTTCCATATTCAACAAAAAGCTCTTCTGGAAATCTCTTTCGGGGGAAAGTTAGCGGCCGGGGTTACGGTTTTACAGCGTAATTTTCTTTTCATGGGAGGGGGCTCCGGTTTTATCCTGCTCATTCTTTCATTGATTCTCGGACGGGTTCTCTGCCAGCGTTACCAGACCTATTGTCTGCTTAAGGATAAAGAGCAAGGTTTAGTCTCAGCCAACCATGAGCTCGAAAAATCTTTAAAGAATATAAAGGTTCTCGAAGGCCTGTTGCCGGTCTGTGCGGTCTGCAAGAAGGTTCGTGACGACAAGGGTTCCTGGAATCAGATTGATCATTATCTGATCGAACATGTCAATGCGCAAATCACCCACAGTATCTGCCCCGAGTGCAGCAAAAGCCTCTACGGTGATTTCCTCGACGAGCAAGAAGGTTATAACCATGAAAACAGCTAATAAAATCACCAGTGATTTTATTAGCCATAATCAAAACTGTATCGTAATCATCTTATGGATGATAGCATATAGGTTGGTTTGCTAAAAAGATAATTTCCCCCAGAATATTAACACTTTCCTGATATATCCCCGGCGTTTGACTCTCTCTTGGACCAGCTATATTGAGTGTTGCAATTTTGTTATTAGAGAGCCATTGGCAAACCATTTCAGGATCGGTTTTTTTTTGCAGATCTAAGATCAGTAAGGCCTTTTCATGCTGACGAGCTTTTTTGATGGTTAAAGCGGTACCACCTGAGGGCGTACCTCTGCAAATAATCAGAGTGCCGTCGGAATCTTTAACATTAAGGTTGGTTCTGATCTGATATCTGTCAGATCCCGTTTCCTTCAGTGGATAGCGTGAACTTATAGGGCCATCTTCAGCTTTTCGCCCTCTGGGGCACCAGCCACCGACTGGAAGATTAAATTTCAAGGCAGTGTCAAGGGCGGCCCGGTCGACGCCGGTTTGCCCACCGGAGATGACTTTCAGGTAAATTTTTTCCATATAGTTATCCCCCTTACATTGGTGTGATCAGCAGAATCTTTTCCAGCTTGTGCAATTGAAGTTTGATGCCGTAGAGTTCGGAAAGGTTTCATGAAGTTATTACTACAAACTCTTCAATCAGCCATACTTATACTATGTGCTGTTTTTCTTGACAACCACCAGCGGGGATATTACAATTATCATATATTTTATTTAGAAAGAAGAGTAAAAAAAGGTGAAAATTACGCCTTTGCCGAATTTTTTGTTGACCACATCCGTGATACCGCCAACGAACATCAGATTAATTTGACAAACAGAGAGTAACTTTCATTTGCAGATCGTGGCAAAACAACAAAAATTTCCAGCCGTAATCAACGTCGGCAATCTCGGCCCCATCACTTTTGTCTCCAGCAACCGGGCCCGAAGAATCAATATCAGCGTCAAAATCGCTGGAGAGATTCGGGTGGCCGTCCCTAAACGAGCTTCGCTTAAAGAGGCCCGGCAATTTGTTTTAAGCAAACAACCCTGGATCGAAAAACAACTTCTCCGGCTCAAAAAAGTTCACGCAGAGGCCGACAAATTTTCCGAAAAAATCAAAAAACTGGATATTAATGAAGCCGCCAGTACAATTGCCACCCGCCTTCAGGAACTGGCCCATGAACATGATTTTAACTACAATAAACTAACAATTCGGAACCAGAAAACCCGCTGGGGCAGCTGCTCGGCAAAAAACAATATCAGCCTCAATATCAAACTCGCCCTCCTCCCAGACAAGCTTATGGATCTAATTTTAGTCCATGAGCTCATCCACACCAAGATTAAAAACCACGGCCCTCAGTTTTGGCAAACTCTAGAGGAAATATTCCCCCAAGCCCGAGAGCTTGACCGACAGGTTAACAACCACAGCGGCCTTCTTCGTATTCCTCTCTAATTACAACAGCAGAAAAAGAGATATTTTTCAAGCGGCTGTTACTTCGGGCAACAGGTGATCCATCAAAGCTTTGCGCATATCTCTGGCCAGTTGTTCTTTGACGAGATGGTAGCAAGGTGAATAAGGGACCAGAAGTTTCTGGCACAAAGCCAATTCGTGGGCCAGAATCGGCAAAGAGAAGTAGAGACGATGCGGATCTTTATTGGCGATGATTGATCTTATGAGATCGTGATTACGGTGCAGACCCAGCATCAGGGTCTGGTTATCCTTTTTCTTTAAAGGTTGGCCCTCTTCATTTTCAAGATCGAGATTGCAGTGTACGGTATCGGACAAGGCCTTGCCCTCGTCGTCGAAGAGGCCGGTGGCGATTACAGCTTTTTGATCTTTGACATCAAAAAAAACCGTCCTGATATGCTTTACCGGAAGATGCAGGTTTTTGGTAATCGCCTCCCTGATGCCTTGATTAGCAAAGAAGATATCAAGCTCTTCAAGCAGTTTACGCTCTGTTTCAGCTAAATCCCGCTCGCCTTCAAATTGAACTTCGGGAGAAAGAGCCTCCTCTTCAACCACACCGGCCTCAACCAATTCCTTGAGCCGCTCGCTTTGCTGTTTGATCGTATCCAGGTTGACCACATCCACGAAAATCGATTTAAAAATAACATCATAAAAATCCGGCGCCCCACCGCCCGATTTGCAGTAAGGGGGCAAGACAATAAAGTCGTGCTTGAAGTTACCGCCTAACCAGCGAAGATTATCTTGTCGGGGAGAGTAGAAAATTGGCAAATCTTTACTTTTCAATTCAAGAAGATCTGCAAGAGAAAAATACTCTCTGCGCCCATTTATACGATAGATTTTGGCCTGAGCCAACCGGGAGATGGCCGCTAGCTCTTCTTTTTTGTCGATTGATTCATTATTTTTCGGATTAATCACATAATCGCATAATTTGCTGATCAAAATGTACTGGTTAGGTAAAATCAGTTCAGGGGAAGAGTTCTGCTGCAATTCACAAGCTAATTCCTTAATCATGACATTGGCCAGGGTGCGAATCATACTACCGTAGGCGGAATCCATCCTGAAGGAATCTCGACTGATTGTTACACTGAGATTGTTGCAATTAATGGTCGTCGATGTATCTTCGAGAAAAGGCATTGATTTCCGCTTATAATCCCTGAGATCATACGTCATCGATTGGCCGCCGGTTATTAGGCAGTTGAGCGGCAGGGACATAAGATATTCATATTTACAAAGTAACTTCACATAGTTGCGAGGAAATCTACCATACTCCACAAAACCATCACAGTGTCCCGCCTTAAACAATCCAGCACCTTCTTTCTCGGCTTGCTGCCAGATAGATGCATACTCTCGACCATTGATGGTTATCCGGCAGGGATAATACTTGAGACAAGACTCAGCATGATCAAGACAAAGGCTGACCGATGCGGGATCGTCGAATTCAACCTTGACCTGGGTTGAAAAAGAGATCTTCTTTTTCAAAATCCGGGTACTGATTTGAGGACGTTTACCCGGCTCTTTGACCTCAAAAATTATTTCAACCACCTGATCCTCACATCGTGTAATCACCTGCACTCTGCGGGTCTTGAGTTTAGGATTGAAGATAGAGAAAAAACCAACCCCAAAAGTACCGATTTTGTTTATGTTATTATTTTTATCAGTGCCGCCCAAGGTAACCAACAAAGTTAGTCGATCACGATCCATCCCCTCACCAAAATCAGTGATACTGAGCCAGCCCTTACCACTTTTGATCTTCCCCTGCCGCTCATCCCAGGGGGTTGAAGAGGGATAACTATCGAGAAAGTTTTGGATAAGTTCGCCAAACCCGTGACCGGCGCTGCCGGCAAACTGGCAGGAGATAAGTTTCAGCCAGGCCTCGTCAAGGTCTATCTCGATACCATTTGGATAGATGACTTCCATTATTTTTTTATCCGGGGATTTCACTTTTGCCTTTGCCATTTTCCGTCCTCCATATTTTTTCTAAGATGATAAGCTCAATGGGTCATTTCACTTGACATACCAGAAAGCTGAGACAGAGTTCTGAGATATTCATTGAATTTTAGTCCCATAGCGGTTCTGGCCGGGGCTTGCGGTTTTCTCTTAACGACCTCGGCGGGTGCATAACCTCTAATCATGGCATCAAGCTTGATCAAATCTTCCCGGGCCTCAGGGGTTAAGTGATCCAATATTTTTTTCCGATCTTCGAGACACATGGCCAGAGCCCAATGGCCGGAAAGAGAGGGCAGTTTTTCAGAAAGGAGCAAAAGTCTGCGTACCTCAGGATGATGCAAATTGAGAATTACGGTCTCATCTTTATAGAGAAATTTCTGGCTGAGACATGGACTAACCCCGTCTCGTTCAACGAGATAGTTAACCCGCCAAATGATCTCTTCCAGGTCGGTTCGGGCATGCCGGGCCTCGCTGCTAAGACCGCTATTGTCACTTAAGTAAGAGATGATATCCGAGTTGGCAGCATCGGAGGCTAAGGAATGCAATGACATTTCATCTGCCTCAAACTCTAACCCGGGCCTGAACTGCTCCAATAACTCCGGTCGGAAACCGAGAAATGATTCAAAGTTAAGTTCTTGCCGATTCAACTTTTTACCGCTCCCGGCCGGCTGTTCAAGAACCAGATCTTTAGTTCCCAAATTCAACAGCTCGGCGGCAAACAGCTCCTTTAAAAATTTAAGCCCGCCCCGAGGCTGAGTCATTGAGAGAACCGGTGCGTCAAAGGCTGCGTAGTCAGCTCCGGCATTATCCGGATCCTCAAGATAGATTTTACCGCTTTTATCGACCAGCTTACGTAGTTCGACTATAGACAGGCGCAGGTGTCCCCAGACGGTAAAAACCGGGAAGTGGCTCCAACGACAGCCGGGACCGGAATCATAGACTAGCAGGCCGCAGGCCAGATCTTCAATCTCGACGATATTGATAAGTGGGTTACCGGGGCTCAAGTTAAGATAAATTTCATGCACTTGGTCAAAATAATCTGGTAGAATGACCTTGCGCAAATGTCGTGACAACGGAATAAGAACCTCTTCATTACGCAATCCATGCCGGCCAAAGGGAAGTTCAAAATCCGGACTGTCGACCCGAACAGAGATGCCGGGAATCGTTATATCGCGACCCAGGTCATGAGAAAAGAGATTGTAACGATCGGTAACCATGACCTGATTCTGATAAATTTCATAACTATTCTGGCCGAACCCAAGAATCGCATCATAAGAATTTACACCGAGATTAAATGTATATTTCCGCCCTAACCTCTCCCCATACGCTGACCATCGGTCATTAATATGACGAAAAGGTGACGCCCCGTTTTCACCAGTTTCCGATTTTTGGATGGTAATCGTCATCGGTAGATAACGAACATAGGAGTAAAGGACATCACCCAACCTCTGCAGCTCCTGAGCCAGAGAGATTTTCTTTTTAAAAGTGATCGCGAATCTGGTACCCGGCTCTCCGACCGGCTCAACCCGCTGCACATGAATCGGCTTACCATCAAGAAGAGAACCGATCTGCATCTTCCAGGATTCATTTCCCGTAGAAGTCTCCATAGCCAGGCTCGCAAGATCAGGAATCGCCAAGATACAAGCCTTGCCGACCCCAAAGCGACCAACGGCCAAGCGCGGATCGCCTTCCTTGACCGACTTAAACAGGGTCAAGAAGTCGCCGACCCGCTGCTGATCCATACCATGACCATTATCGCAAACATAAATTGTTATATAGTCATCATTTTCGCGGCCCAGCACCCGACACCAAGTGGCTCCGGCATCATGAGAGTTGACCACATATTCTCTGATCCATTCACGATAATCACTAAATTGTGAGCCAATATCTTCCAGAAGATGTTGACAATCGGCCCGGATTCCCTGTTGGCTGATTTCGGCTAAAATTTCTTCCAGGCCTGCTGGTGAATTTTTATTACTCATATTATTTCTCCTGTTTTTAATTGGGGGGTGTCCTTTAAGCCGCATAGAGAATTTTAAGATCATCCTGAACCTGGCGGGTCTCATACCGATAGTCTTCGGCCTGTTTGAGCATCGTCTCCTTTATAAGACTATAGAGCTCCGGGCAACCAAGCTGCCGGTGTTTCTCCATTATTTCCCGATTATTTAGATATTTAACCAGCAGACTTTTACTTTCTGCAACCTGTTTGGCCAAAAGTTGATTTTCCTGCTGAAGATAGGCTATCTTTTCGACAATGGTTTCACCCTTGATCATCATATCAACGTTGGAGTCTATGCCGGCAGAAACATAAATCTCCTCTATATTGTAGAGCATACCTCTTAAGTTGATAAGATTCTCCTCACTCCAACAGACCTTGCTGGCAGAAAGTTCGGAATCAGATCTTTTCATCTCCCGGGAACGGAGAAACATTTCCCGGATGTATTGTTTCTGACCCTCAGTCATCTGCGCAAATTGAAGGTTATGCTCCAGCCGGTCCGGATGGGTCAGAAGACTTATTTTACGCAGAAGCTCTTCACACCCCTTTTTAACTCGGGCCTGCTCCTGTTTATCTATACTTTTGCCAAACTCCAGCAAAAGACCCAAACTCATACCGGTTTCCAGGTTTTCGAGCCGCTCTTCAGACTCTCTAAGCTGCTCTGCGGCCAAGTCCTGTAGATGTTCCGGCAAGAGATCAGGTTCAGCCTGTTTCAGTTTGTGCATCTGTTTGTACAGAGCCATACTTTCAAACTCCTCTTCCATCTCCATAAATTCCTTGCCAAATTCAGCCAACCAGCGGATTTTAAGATGCTCATTGGCAATTTTACTGTTTTCAAGACGCAGTAGATATTCCCCCAGACAACTTTTATGATTAAGCCATTTATATTTTTCCACATGAAAACTTTTAATGTTAGCCGGTGTTGCCGCCTGATAAGCATCCATTTCAGCCTCTTTTCTATCGGCAAACAGAGAAAACGTCGGGGCCACGACAGGATCGAGATAGAACCGATTAAGAAGCATTTCATGAATCAGCATTGAGAACGCCTCCCGGTATCGCATCAGCGGACTTGCCGCAAAACCGGATTTCGCCAGAAGATAATAAAGCGCATCGACATCCGGTGAAAAAGTCTCATGGACCTTGCGTTTATCGGGATGGTAAGCTTCCTCAAGAAGCTCATCGAGCCTGACATTTAAGGAGTTATCATGCTGCCAGTGACGTAAGTCAGCAACGTGTTTTTCCCAGGAGCCCTTTAAAAGCAAGCCGCAGACATAGACCATCGGTTTTTGGCAAGCTGCGGCCAGCGCAACCAGCTCTTCCGGGCCAGGAAAGAGGTGACAGGTATCGTACTGCCAGAAAAATCTGGCCTCTTCGCTGGAATTTGTAAAGACGGGTAAACCTTGGATTCGCAAACCTATTTCCGGATCGCAACTGCAGAGTTCTCCAAATTCATGTGTATTATGATTTGACTCACAATATTCCGAAATTATTGCAGATATTTCATGGCCCAAAGTGCTATAGTTATACATACTTTACCTCCTCACAAATTGCTCTCGCTGGCAGACAAATAGTTTTCTTTCTGAAATCACAGATACCGCAATCGTCTATTTTCACATTCTCCAACATCTGTAAAAAACCTTGGTAGTCAGACGTCGCCTCTCGCACCATAAATTCATTAAAAACCTGGTGTTCCAGGAAATCACGGCATTTTTCGACATCTTCAATAACCTGCCTATTACTGTCCAGCACGCTAAAAAGAGCAGGGTCCGGCGGCATCACATCGGCGCTCCAGAAAAAACCTGGATGATTTACAGTGGAAGTATTTGCCGGTTTTTTGGGATACGGCACCTCGATAATGGATCTGCCATTACTTAAAATTGTAAGCCTGTACATCTCCTTCAGATCTTCTGAACAAAAGGAGAGATAATGAGACATAACCAGAATGAACCTGCCACCCACCGCATCGTAGACGACATTTTTAACCCCCGCCTGTGAGATTGTCTGTTTTTCAATAATGGAAAAATCATCCGCCAGTGTAAAAAGAACCACCTCACCTTCCGTCCAAAGCACGACCCGCCCAGGCCCGGCCGCAGCCAGACCCTGCGGCACAGCAAAACCTTCAGCAACCGTGGTAATATGATCCCCTTCAGGCGCAATTATCTTCTCATCACTGTCAGGATCAAGTTCGACTAGTTCAAAATGATAAGGATTAAAAGCCATCAACGAACCGTCGGCCAGGGCAAGGATGACATGTCTACGGCAATCAGCAACGGCCATTACTGGAGAGTGAAAACTAAATTTGCCCACAGTTTTCGTCGCATCACCTTTGCCATCTCGAACCCGAATCTCTTTTTCTCCTCTCTCAATAATAAAGTTGCGAACATCATCGCACTGAAATCCAATAGTGTTACTGTTTAAAAAAAGCATCAATTCTCCGGCTTCCATCAAGGGATAGCTCGTGGACTTTGCGCCATAACCGGCCAAAACCGGTACCTTTTTACTTCTAGAAATATAAGTCTTGAGAGTGAAATCTTCAGGCGAGAGAATCTTTAATTCCTGAGAGACCATAAGAACGGCAATCCGATCCTGAAAACGATCTGCCACCAGTTGGTTGATCGGGCCACTGGTCATCTTGATCGATTGTTGTAAAATCAGGTTGCGGTCGTATGAACGTAAGTTTGCCTGACGATCACCAATAAACAGACGTCCGTCATGGGAGACTGCCACCGCCCGGGGAATAATCTCCTCAATAATTTGTTTATGAGGCTCAATGGAGTTCCGGGTGACGGTCATTGACTTAAGATCAATTCGGCAAAGCGCATAACTGTCGAAACAGGAGACAAAGGCAATAATCTCATCATCTCCCAGCCACCCCAGGTCCAAAACATAGCCCAATTCGGCAAAACACCGCCTCGGCTCTTTGCCCGGAGCAAAGAGATAGACCACTCCTTTTAACCAGGCCAGGGCCTGACTGCCATCGTCGGAGATAAGACAGTTTCGGCAACCACTTCCACCTTCAAACTCTTCAGGAAGCGGAAAACGGTTTATTTCATTTTGATTTTGATCAAAGAAACTAACACTGTCACAATCTATAACTACCGTATGATGGTTGGCCGCGATTGCGGTTTCTACGACCTGCTCTTGATTATCGCGTTCATGAATGGTTACAGCTGGCCGGTTAGTCGCGTCTGAGACTTCAACATAATCAGTATAACCAGGTTGCCGCATAGCCGCACCCTTAAACAACAACCGCTCACCAGAACGGGAAAAACTTATGCTGTTTGGCAGAATAGAAAAGGGTGCCTCCCCCAGACCGTATGAGATGAACTCGATCAACTCAAGCTCTTGCTTTTGCAAAAAGGCACTGATAGAAAATATCTTTATGCCACATGCGGCCTTGTATTCTTCAAAACCAACCCTTGGGAAAATACTGACCGCAAAAATATCTTTTTCAAGACAAGACGTGACCGTAGACACCAAATCACCCACTTTTTTTTCCTGGATAATCTTCCCCGTGGTCACGGAAAGCAGGCGCAGATAGCCAGTCATCGTGCAGATAATAATGTGGTCATTATCCAGAAAACAGGCGTGCCGATAATTAAGAGCCGTCCCGTCATCACTACTATTGGAGCCAGAAACATAAACGGCAAGCTCATCGGAATAAACTTGTTGTTCCAATTTAAGATTTTTCAGGTCCCAAATGTCAATACTCAGCTTGTCAGCACCACCTCGAAGGCAAGTTATGAATTGTGTAAAAAAGACCCTTGACCGATCCGGGCTGACACCATACTCCCACCGAGTATCAAGAGGAACCATCTGCTGTTTGTGCCACTTATCCAACTCACAAGAGACCGGACCTTGAATTATGCCTGCCAGTTGACCCTGCAAAGCCAACATCGGCGGCAACAAATCACCTTGAGACCCGTTTTTTTTAACTTCAATTGCACCATTTCCACTCATCACCACCTCCATTGCCAATTCTTAAGAGCATCTTAAAAAGAATTAAGAACTCCCTTCTCTGTCAACAGAAGAGCGAAAGGCGTACCATTTTGAAAAAATTATCACTAAAACAATAATTTTCATCACATCAATATTTAAATTCAACCTGTTATTTCAATACTTTACACAATTTATCAAACAATAAAAAAGAGTAGTTAATCATAAAATAATTTTCATCCTCTCAAACGACTCAATCTCCACAACAGTCAAAAGCGTGGAGTTTGTTGATTTTTAAGTAGAGCTTATTGATGCCCAGTGGAGTTTGTCGATTTTCAAGTTGACTTTCCACATTTAAATCCCCAATCAACCTTATGAACCCAAAATATATCGATAAAAAAGAATAAAGGCTGCCAAGACAGTGGCGAAATTTTTATTTAACCATACATCTGTCGTTATTTAACTTGCAAAATTCAACTGGCTCGTTTATTTATGGAGTCAATTCCCAATTAAACGAGGCACCAAGTATGATTGAACGTACACTGAGTCAAGTCATAGCCCAAGTATCTGAAAGTTTTCCTGTCTTACTTGTCACAGGACCTCGCCAAATCGGAAAAACCACGCTACTTGAAACTTGTGCAGAGAAAGGCCGGAGATATGTTACCCTGGATGATTTAGAGCAGAAGGAGTTGGCACAAACGGATCCGGCACTTTTTTTACAGAAACATAAACCACCGGTTACCATCGACGAAATTCAGTATGCACCCGATCTTTTCAACTACATCAAGATGGCGGTTGATAAAAGCAAACAACCAGGTATGTTTTGGCTCACCGGATCACAGAAATTTCATTTAATGAAAGGCATTACCGAGAGTCTTGCCGGACGGGTTGCCATTATTGACATGCTGGGGTTTTCGCAGGCGGAAGTTGAGGGAAGAGCTTTTGCTCTCCAGCCATTTATGCCAACCACCGACTGGTTGGAACAGGCGCGGAGCTTAGCTGGAAACCCGAAACAGGTTATGGATGTTTACGAAAATATCTGGCGCGGTTCCTTCCCCAAAATCATCGTTGATAAAAAGATTTCCCGCGATATATTCTACAATTCTTATATACAAACCTACATCCAGCGTGATGTTCGAGACATCTTAAATATTTCCAATGTCACATCATTCATGAAATTTTTACGCACAATTGCCGCTAGGACAGGACAATTACTCAACTACTCCGATATCGCCCGGGATGTGGACATTGATCACAAAACGGCAAAATCATGGCTCTCCGTACTTGAAACCTCCGGCCTCGTCTATCTTTTGCAACCATATCACAACAATATTACAAAACGATTAATCAAAACCCCAAAAATCTATTTTCTGGATACCGGATTGTGCTGTTACCTAACCCGTTGGCCATCGCCTGAGTCCTTGGAAGCCGGAGCCATGTCCGGAGCGATCCTGGAGACCTATCTCCTGACGGAAATCTTGAAAAGCTATTGGCATAATGGCAAGTCAGCCGATTTCTATTATTATCGAGATATTGATCAAAAAGAGATCGATCTGGTTTTGGAAGAGGGTAACACTATCTACCCGGTTGAGTTTAAAAAAACCGCCACCCCCAGTCGAACTGCATCCAAACATTTTCCGGTTCTGGCAAAACTAAAAAGAGAAATCGGCCACGGTGCAGTTATCTGCCTTCGCGAAACCGACGTCCCCCTTTCACGAGAAGTAGATGCCATACCCGTGGGCTATCTTTAGTTCCCACAGGATAAGCGGTCACCGCCGGCCCCGAAAATATCGGCAAACAAAGCGCGTCTTATCTCCGCAACCGCTGAGGCCGGGTGTATCTCCTCAGTGACTGCCCCACTTTTCGGTACCATCTCGTTTCACTTGTACATGACCATGATTTTGAATATACTGCGGTTAAGAGTTAAATTTTCAAAGTGGCGTATAGTTTTTGAGGATTCCATGCAAACTGTGACTGCATCAGACTTCAAAGCAACTTGCCTTCGTTTAGTGGACAAGATTTGTCAAACTGGGGAACAGATTGTCATCACCAACAAAAGGTTTGCAGCCGAGATGAGCTGGTTGCCCCTTTAGACGTTAAATAAAATGTTGAGTTATGATCTTATTTGACACCCATGTACTTGTCTGGTTGGATGAAGGTATTTCCCGGTTAGGAGCGCAATCAGCTTTTGGGAAATTGCAATTCTGGTTGAGAAAAAACGTTTGGAAATTAAAATGGATCTTAAGGTTTGGCGGCGGGAATTACTTGAAAATGGTTTACAAGAAGTCACAATACATGGGTTTATTGGAATTCAGGCAGGCAAACTGTCGGACTTTCATGGTGATCCTACAGATTGAATAATTGTCTCTTCAGCTTTGGCAAATTCAGCAACACTTGTTACTGCAGACGAGAAAATTATCACCTGGCATGGACTTTCATACAAGCAAAATGCACGATTTTGAGTAACTATTCAGCGTTGTGCTTTATTGTCTCAAATTTGGTGGATTTTTTGAGCTCTGGACTCTTTTTCGGTTTAATTTAACTCGCTACCCCAATTACTCGACGACACCAATTGCTCGCCCTTTTTTTGACGGAAACGGCAGAACAGCAAGACTTCTGATGAATTTATTCCTTATGCAAAACAGAGGAAGAGAGTGTGGTGTCAAGGGTAAAGATGTGACTCCACTAGCTCACAGTGTATGGTACAGATGAACTTTTGCAATGATTTGATTTTAAATCAGGTGAGGCAACCATGGCACAGCAATGGAAAACTATCCGGGTCTTTATCTCATCCACCTTCAAGGATATGCACGCAGAACGGGATTATTTGGTGCGTCATACCTTTCCAGAGCTCAAGGCCCGGTGCCGAAAATATCAGATTAATCTTATTGATGTTGATCTGCGCTGGGGCGTCTCGGAAAAAGATGCACAGGACGGCAAAGCGCTGGATATCTGTCTGGATGAAATTGACTCCTGCCGCCCATTTTTTATTGGTTTGCTGGGCCATCGTTATGGCTGGGTGCCGTTGCCTAGCCAGTTATCACAAAGACAGGTCGATAAAATTGCTACCGGGTCTGAAACTGCTAAACTATTGGTTCAAGCATATCGTCAGGATAGCCATGGGGAATGGGTACTGTACCATGATACGCAATTAAAGAAAATTTGGGTTGATAGTCTGGAGACCAATAGTGATAAATTGTTGCGAGGTCTCCAAAACAGTAACGTTGATGGTGCCGGTCATTCCATCACAGCCAGCGAGATCTATCACGGGGTGCTGCATAACGATATCCCGGAACAGATTATTGATCTAGATCATATCCTCCAGCCTGATGACAGGGAAGTAATACTCAGTCCTGAGCAGGTGCAGTGCCTGCATGAATGTTATCAGCGGGATGGCATCCGGGAAAAGTTTTTGCTCCGGGAGGAGATATCCGAGCAACAACACCAGATCATTCAAGCTATATTTAAGCAATTTGCCAGTTACCAGCGGGATCGTTCCTTTTTCTTTTTTCGTTCCAAAGAATTAACGACAAGCCTGAGCAAAGGGAAGGAGGCTGATTTTTTTGAATCTGAACAAGAACAGGATGATAAGTTAACCACCCTGAAGGAGGGAATCAGCGAGGCTGGCTTACCCTGTTCTAACTACGATTATATTGAACATGAGGAATCTGATGATTTGAAATCTCTGGCTGGTATGATCCTTGATAATCTTTGGCAGAAGATTAAAGCTGAAGCCCTGGCAGCAAGCGATGATGCAGAGGTCGATAGCCTAATTGAGGAGACAAAGCTGCATGACTTATTCATGGCAGATCGTACCCGCAGGTTTGTAGGACGGCATGATATCCTCCAGAAAATGGCTGACTTTTGCAGTAGTGATGAGTCCACGCCATTATTGGTGGTTACCGGAGAACCTGGTTGTGGCAAGTCTGCCCTCATGTCCAGATTCACAGAACAGATTAACCATGACCATCCAGACTGGCTGGTCATACCCCATTTTATTGGTGCCTCTCCATCCTCCACCAATCTCCTGCAGACCTTACACCGTCTCTGTAGTCATTTGCAAATTATTGCAGCTAGCAACGATGAAATACCAGAGGACATTAAGGAACTTGTTGAACTCTTTCCAAATCTCCTCAATCAGGCCAGTGAGCAAAACTCGGTTCTTATAATTCTGGATGCTGTCAATCAGTTGGAAAAGCTGGACGATGCCCATGCCATGCGCTGGTTGCCAACTACACTCCCAGACAATGTCAAGATTGTTATCTCCACTCTGACTGGAGAAACCCAGGACAATCTGCTTTCTCGTCACCCCCAACAGGTAACTGTACGTGGTCTAGATGAAAAAGCCATCAAGAAGTTTGTTCATCATTATCTTCAGGAGATCCACCATGAGTTCCCTAACCAGGAAATAGAAGACACCTTTTTTACTAAGATAAAAGCTGGTCACCCCCTCTATATCCAGGTGGCTCTTGAGGAATTACGGGTCTTTGGCCAGTTTGAGGATTTGGCCGTACGAGTAGCTTCTTTACCAGATAATGTGCCTGCCCTATTTGAACAGGTGTTGGGTAGAATTGAACATGATTTCAGCCCTGAACTGATCCGTGATTGTCTCTCTTTCATTGCCTGTGGCCGTCAAGGAATGACCGCTGAAGAATTGCAAACTCTACTCAAGCCCCATACTCCTAAACTACCGAATAATAGGCAGCCCGACAAGTTACCCGATATGCTTTGGAGACGACTCTATCTAGCCTTCAATAATTACCTATTTGAGCGTTCTGGAGTGATTGATTTTTTTCACGTCCAACTTAAAGAGGCTGTGGGCAAGCGATATCTGACCGATGAAGCAGAGTGTGAAAAATACCATGGACTTATTGGCAATTATTTTGAGGCACGTTGGAAGGAGCCATACATGAGGTCTCTTGACGAACTACCTCACCAACGCATGAGGGAAGAAAATTGGCAAGGACTTGAAAAAGTGCTTACAGACTTAGAATTTATAGAAGCGAAATGCGCTGTTAAAATGACTTCAGGTCTATTAATCGATTATTATACAGCTGTGGCAAACTTGGATAGATCTAAGTTAGAATTTAAATCTATTGAAGAATTCAGAGTTTTTTTTCAAGCACAAAGCCATATCCTCGCAAAATATCCTGGCGCATCACTTCAACAAGCGGCGAATGAACCTGATAGCTCATTACCATGTAAGATAGCGAGAAAAATATTAACTACAAAAAAAAGACCATGGATTAATTGGAAAAATAAACCTCAAGTACACTCAGCATGTATTATAACCATTGGAGGTCATCTAGAGCCAATAGCTTTTTGCACATACTCTCCGGATGGCACCAAAATTATTTCAGCTTCTGAGGATCAAACTATCAAAATTTGGAATGCAGAAACAGGAATTGAAATTAGAACCTTGATCGGGCATTCTTCTCAAGTAAATTCTTGCGCCTATTCCCCGGATGGTTTGCATATCGTTTCTGCGTCAAGTGATCACACCCTAAAAATATGGGATGCGGAAACAGGAACTGAAATTAGAACCTTGGTCGGGCATTCAGATGGTGTAAAATCTTGTGCCTATTCTCCGGATGGTTTACACATCGTTTCTGCGTCAAGTGATCACACCCTAAAAATATGGGATGCAGAAACAGGAATTGAGATTAGTACACTAAAAGGACATTCTAACTGGGTATACTTCTGTTCTTATTCCTGTGATGGCAATCAAATAATTTCTGCATCTACATCTGCATCGTATCAAGGTAATATTAAGGTTTGGAATGTTAAAGATTATACTGAATCTTTCACCATAGAATGTTTCACAACATATTGTTCGTATTCTCCACGACAAAGGCTAATTCTTGCCTCTGCTGTCAATGATAACACTCACTTCATTTGGAACGCTGAAAATGGTGAAAAAGTAACAAGTTTTGTGATGGACAGTTTCATTTTCTCTGTCTCATTTTCTCCAGTTGACACATGCATTGCTATAGCAAGCGAATCAAAAGTTAAAATTCTCGATCTAGAGAGAGATGTGTTGATATCAACATTTGCTGGGCATACAGATGGAATTCGTTATGTATCATATTCCCCAAACGGTAAACAGGTAGTTTCTTGCTCAGAGGATAAAACTATCAGAGTTTGGAATGCTACTAGTACTTGTAATAAAAAAAAAGTCACTGATTCTATCGATGAGAGCCTTTACAGATGCTACTTTTCTCCAAACAGTAAATCTCTTGTTTCAAGTGCTGGTGCTTATACTTTTACTAAAGTCTGGCATATTCAGAGCGGTGAGCAAATTGCTACCTTGAGCCTCCCTGGCATGCTCCCTTTTGGTTATTCCCCAGATGGCAATCAGATCGTAGGTGCTGATATAGGTTGCCTTATTATTTGGGATACAATGAGTGGAGCCAAGCTTGCCACTCTTCTAGGGGGCACCCCCCCTTACGCCTATTCTCCTGATGGCAATCGTATCATTTCTGCATCAAAGGAGAATACAATAAAAATGTGGGATGTAGAAACTGGAGTGGGGCTTTTTGAGTTTACCGACTGTTCACCAGAAAAAAAATTTACATTTTCACCAGATGGTCGATACTTAATCTATCCTTCTAATGACAATATTATAAGGGTGATTGACGCTGAAGATGGTAGCTTACTCAATAGTTTTACAGGCGACACTGATAAATTATTATCATTATCATTTTCTCCTGATGGCCGTCGAATCATTTCATTTTCACAAGATAAAACTCTTAGAATATGGGATTTTCTTAAAGGAGAAGAGGTTGATACACGAATGTTTTCAAAAAAAGCTAGTATAGCCACCGTCTTCAACGAGTATGGAATTAGCAATGATCGTATTACACTAGAAGCTGGTCATTTTAAATCGCGGTATAAGCCCGATAGTAACGATATCTCACCGCTCGCCAACATACTAAAATTATCATATAGTCAAACTAGAGAAATAATTGGGACATTTGGTGGAAAAAAAACAGATGTTACTACTTCTTTCAAGACTTCTCCCAACGGTTGTTTTATCGCTATAGGTTGCAGAGATGGTGTTTTGCAGATCTATGATGCTAACAGTGGGAAACAAATTGCCGGGTTTATCGGAACAGGGAAGATAAAAATGATTGACTTCTCAACAACAGGGTTAATTACGGTAGCTGATTCGTCAGAAACACCATATTTTCTTGAATTAACAAACTTTAGTTTTCCCTTGCCGCGTACTACTCCTTTAAAATTATATAATTTCAAAGAAAGTTGTTGGGAGAATAAGGTAACTTGTTTATGTCAATGGTGCAGTGTTCGTTTTCCATTAGAGAGTCATATTATAAATATTATTAGTGCGTTACTTCAGTATTATCACCCGCACCATCACCCATCCTTTAATGAAATTTCAATAAAAGTATGGGGAAATACAATGCTCAAATATGAGTGCCCTCATTGTCGCAATAGTCTATGGTTAAACCCATTTATTATTGATTACAGCAATTGACATTTGTCAAATTCTCATCTTCTATAGTGGACCCTGAAAATGAGACAGTGTGTTAAGGTAGAATTCACACCGTTAAAAAAAAGGGGGAAGGAAATGAAAAGAAAGAATTACAGCAACAAACTGAAGGCCAAAGTAGCCGTGGCAGCAATCAAGATAGATCATACGGCTAACGTGATTGCTTCTGAATTTGGTATCCATGTGAGCCAAGTAAATCGTAGGAAAAATAGTTTCCTTTTAATTTGGTTTTGTGTTTGCATGATCGTTAAAAATACATCACAGTCGAATTGTTTTTGTTGTCCAGTGAAAAAATATGGGTAAAGGGCAGGGCTAGTTGGTGTTTGGTTGAGGTACAGATGGTCACTTACCTAGGAATGGAACAAGGCTGAAATGCAATTCGTTTTAGAATATATAGTCGCGACCGCGCTCGTTGTGGATCCTGACTTGAAGGGGCGACATAGCAACACCAGCTACCTGTGGGATCTTGGCAGTAGTTAGTGGCGGTATCTGTGCAAACAGCTGAGTGGCTGGCGCACCCTTCCAGGGTGGACGCCATTTCATATGCTTCTCTCCACTTAGCATTTTTTCCATTTCGTTACGAGGCTTGCCCAACATTCTGTAATAGAGTCCCTCAGGAATCTGTCCGTTTTCTGTCGAGGTGGCACGAATGCCCCAACACGGAATTCCAAACTCTCTTAGCGATGTTTCGGCATTTTGAAAAGAGTACTCAGACACCTGAGCACAGAGCACCACTTGCTCGCCCATATCACCAATGATGTGCTTCATCGAATAAAACAACGACGGCAATCTGTCCTTTATATATCTGAGGTACTCATCGTCTTTCCCTGACAATTCGGAGCCGGGAATAGCCCAGTTTTCATAGGCAACGACACAGCGAGAATAAGAGTCAAGCTCCTCAAGCGGCAGAATGGGGCGTCCATAATCCCTTGCGGCAATTACAGCGAGCTCCAGTGGAGAGATTAAACACCCCTTCATATAGCGAGCCATGGTTCGCTTCATAACATCTTTATCAGGGTATGTGCCCCACTTTAAATAGCCTGTCGACGGCTCCACCAAGCCTTCAGTAGAGACATCTGTTACAAGGTTAGAGTCCACCAAGTAGCTAAAAATCTGGTAAGCATTCATGAGTGCACCGTTGTTCTCAAAATCGTATGTTACCAGAACGATCTTAGGTACCTCTTCAGTTGCAAATGTTAGAGTTCCAAGCTCCCAAAGACTCGTAAGTGAAACATTACTCCAATGTTCTCCGTTAGTCATGGCTCAACAGTAACTCCTTGATCAGTGGGTTGGGGATAGGTGATGTGGGTGATAAGAAACCGCTTTTTTAGGGCGTCACTAGAAGTCATTTCATAGAATAGATGCTCTTGTAATTTTTTACGGCTGATTTAGGAAGAGTCCGTTAGCGGTTGAGACGATCTAATTTTTCTTGTAGCCACTGTGCTATGGTCGAGTTGAGACATTGGTATTTCATATGGCTTAGTACTGTATGTGGTGAAAAATGTTTCATACCATACTAAACTAATTAAAGACAACTGTTTACATCAGGAAGAAAAAGGGAAGAAAAAGGGGACGGAACTATTTTCTTTTAGCGGCGGGCGTGAAATGGCGGTTTGAAAATGTTAGGGAAATTGGTTTAATGTCCAGCCACCGGCTGTTTTGCAGTGACTGACGGCGGTTATTATCTGCCACCTGTTTTCTGAATAAATGATAAGGTATCTATGACCGACTCGTCAATCTCGACAATGTGTTTTGGCACTCAAAATAAAAACTACAACCTGATCATCATCTATGGAGTAAACAATACGGTCTTTGTAAGTTAATCGTGCTGAATAATACCCCTTCATATTCCCAATAAGGTGCTTGCCACTATATGGGTCAATTGATATACGGTTACGTATGATGTCTTTAGCTTTTTCACGAAGATTTGGGGTAAGTTTTTTGATGTCTTTGTAGGCCTGCCGAGAAAATACTACATTGTAGCTCACAAAGGCTCACCAAAAACTTCGTCAAATGTGACTGTGTCCCCGGATGTAATCTCTTTTTGAGAAAGTTCAAATCTTTCTTTAAAACCAGGAACCGACAACAGTTTTAAAGTCTCAGTTAAGCTTTCATATTCATCTTCTGACATCATCACAACATCTCCTTTCCGGTGACGTATGTGATAAATCTCATGTTTTTCAACTGTACCTTTAACAATTTCAAAAAAATCTTTACGCGCATTAGTAGCTGTAATTGTCGGCATAAACCCTCCCATTCCTGGTCGATACGTACGTTAATATGTACACATAGTACGTTGAATAAGAAAAAGTCAAACCAATTTTTTTGGCTATTGGAATGTAATTGGGGTCGGCGTAAAATTAATTTTCCCCTCAGACCTTGACAAGAGGGCAAGGTTTTCTACGGGTTAATAGATTCTATAAACTCCTTGCACACGCCCTCACAATGTGATATTTTGCGTTAAAGATGCAAAAAAGGAGTCTTAAATGGAAACAGTAAGTCGTTTTTTCTATGCACCAAAACAAAGTTTCTTCCTCTTCGGACCTAGAGGAACAGGGAAATCAACATGGCTTAAGCGACATTATCCGAAATCTGTGGTAATCGATCTTCTTGCTCCTGAACTATTTCGCCTATATTCAGCAAGGCCTGAACGATTACGAGAAATAGCAAGCGGCGCAGAAGGTAAAACCATCATCATTGATGAAGTTCAAAAAGTCCCGGACCTCCTTGATGTGGTGCATGAACTTCTCGAAAAAGAGAATGAGATTCAGTTTATCCTTACAGGTTCAAGCGCCCGAAAACTGAAAAGAACCGGGGTTGATCTTTTGGCTGGTCGTGCTATTGTTAAAACTATGCACCCCTTTATGGCGGCTGAACTTGGTGAAAGCTTTTCTTTGGTCGACAGTTTGCAAATCGGGCTGGTGCCCTTAATCACCAACGCCCTGAGCCCTCGAGAAACCCTTGCCTCATATGTTGCTCTCTATCTGAAAGAAGAAGTCCAGATGGAAGGAGTTGTCCGCAACATTGGTGCCTTTAGTCGCTTTTTAGAAGCAGCCAGCTTTTCTCACGGCAGCACCATAAATGTCTCGGAAATTGCCCGGGAATGCCAGGTCAAACGAAAAACCGTGGATAATTATCTTGCGGTTCTTGATGACCTGCTACTCTCTTTCCGCGTCCCGGTTTTTTCCCGGCGAGCCAAACGACATCTTATTTCACACCCTAAATTCTATTATTTTGATAGTGGGGTTTTTCGCTCTTTGCGGCCAACCGGCCCTTTAGACAGCCCCCAAGAAATTGATGGCGCGGGGCTGGAAGGTCTGGTTGCCCAGCACCTGAGAGCCTGGAACGCATACGGCAACAAACCCTGCAACCTCTATTACTGGCGGACAAAATCAGGAGTTGAAGTTGATTTTATACTCTATGGTCAAGACACTTTTTGGGCTATAGAGGTTAAAAATTCCGCCACGATTAACAATAAAATGCTCAAAGGTTTAACTACCTTTCAAGAAGATTACCCAGAAGCACAAACTCTTCTTCTTTATCGTGGTAATGAACGTCTTAAAATAAATAATACCCTCTGCCTTCCTTGCGAACAGTTTCTGCGCAATCTGGTTCCCGGAAAACTTATTCCATAACCATTTACGGGCTCTTGATTTTCACAACCGGAACCGGGATCACGTTTGCCCGGCCAATATTGACTCTCCCCCTCAATCAATTAGCCATAGATGTGAATAAGCGTGAAATACAAATATAAAACTGCAGATAACTATCAAGATCAAGGATTGGCGGTTAAATTTTACAAAAAAAGATAAAACGGACGCTATTAATGACAGAAAAATTGGTTCGAAACTCAAAACAATCAACATTTTCAAGTGAGCAGTAAAATGCCAGGGCCCATGGTTCACATAGAGGTCGTCAAAAATTATGGGGATATATCCTTCATACAGAGCTAGTGACCAGATGCAGAACAGCAACAAAAAATAATATGTCAGGACTCCTGCCGCCACAATCTGAATTGTATCTGAAAGCATCATTCTTATAGGTTTTTTGACATCATCGGGGTAGTATTTTAAAAATATGAAACATCCCAAGCCCCAGTATACAAACGAACTTCCAAAAACCACCAGTGAGTCCATATTATTCAATGTTGTAAATGGTGAGCTGAAAAAGAAATGTAATGAATAGTCAATTTTAAAAAATTTAAAACCTGTTTTCCCCCTTAATAGATAATTCAAGAATATGACAAAAAGACCGAACAGGTTACCGGCAATAATCGAAATTATCCAAGGCCGAAAAGTTAATCTCAACTTTCTTGAAATTTCACTCATTGTTTAAGTCCGCCTTGGAGGTTTCTGAAGATATCGGCAAACGAAGCGTTTTTTCTCCGCAACCGTAAAGACCAGAATCATCTCTTGCCGCATCCTCCAACATCTGCAAAAAACCCTGGTAGTCAAAAGTCGCCTCCCGCACCATAAACTCGTTAAACACCTGTTGTTCCAGGAAATCTCGGCATTTTTCGACATCCTCGATAACCTGCCCATTACTGTCCAGCACGCTAAAGAGGGCAGGATCCGGCGGCATCGCATCGGCGCTCCAGAAAAAACCTGGATGATTTGCAGTGGAAGCATTTGTCAGTTTTTCAGGATACGGCACCTCAATAATGGATCTGCCATTACTTAAAATTGTGAGTCGGTACATCTCCTTCAGATCTTCTGAGCATAAGGAGAGATAATGTGACATAACTAGAATAATTCTGCCGCTCACCGCATCATAAACAACATTTTTAACCCCCGACTGAGAGATTGTCTGTTTTTCATTAATGGAGAAATCATCGTCCAAATCAAAAAGAACCACCTCCCCTTCTGTCCAAAGGACAACCCGCCCAGGTCCGGTTGCGGCCAGACCTAAAGGTGCATCAAAACCTTTTGTGATAGTGATAATATGATCACCTTCAGGCGCAATCAACTTATCATCACTGCCAGACTCAAGTTCATCAAGTTCGAAATGGTAAGGATTAAAAGCCATCAACGAACCGTCTGCCAAAGCCAAAATGACATGCCTATGACAGTCAGCCACCGCCATAACCGGAGAGTGAAAACTAAATTTGCCAACATTTTTTGTGTCACTGTTATGACCATCCCGAACCAAAATCTGTTCTTTTCCTCTCCTGACATAGAGACTGCGATAATCATCACACTGGAAGTGGGTGTTCCTTTTGTAAAGGTTAAAAATCAGTTCTCCGGCTTCCATCAGGGGATAGTTCGTGGACTTGACGCCATAACCGGCCAAGATTGGGGTCTTTTTACTCCGTGAGATATAAGTCTTTAAGGTGCAATCTTTCGGCGAAAGAATCTTCAATTCCTGGGATGCCATAAGAACGGCAATCCGATCTTGAAAGCGATCTGCCACCAGTTGGTTGATCGGGCCGCTGGTCATCTTGACCGATTGCTCTAAAATCAAGTTACGGCCGTAAGAACGCAAGTTGGCCTGGCGATCACCAATAAACAGCCGTCCGTCATGAGAGACCGCCACAGCCTGGGGATTAATCTCCTCAATTTGTTTCTGGAAATTAATAGGTTTTTGGTTAACAGCCATTGAATTAAGATTAATCCGGCAAAGAGTATAGCTGTCTCCACAGGAAAGAAAAGCTATGATTTCATCATCATCCAGCCAACCTATATCCAAGACATAACCCAATTCGGCAAAACACCACCTCGGCTCTTTGCCGGGAGCAAAGAGATAGACCACTCCGTTTAACCAGGCCAGGGCTTGACTACCATCGTCAGAGATAAGACAGTTTCGACAACCACCTTCGAAATCTCCAGGAAGCGGAAAACGGCTTATCTCGTCCTGATTTTGATCGAAGAAACTAACACTCTCGCAGTCTATAAGCACCGTATGGTGATTGGCAGAGATCGAGGCCTTTACAACTTGTTTTTTATTATCCCGTTCATGAATGGTTACGGCTGGGTTATTGGTTACATCAGAAACCTCAACATAATCAGTATAGCTCCCATCACGTATAGCTGCCCCCCTAAACAGCAACCGCTCACCGGATCTGGAAAAAGTTATTTTATTTGGCAGAATAGAAAAAGGCGGTTCCCCCAGACCATATGAGATAAATTCAATCAATTCAAGCTCTTGCTTTTTCAAAATGGCACTAATCGTAAATATCTTCACACCACAGGCGGCCCAGTATTCTTCAAGACCAGTTCCCGGGAAAATACTAACCGCAAAGATGTCCTTTGCAAAACATGAGGTAACCGATTCAACCAAATTGCCCACTTTTTTCTTCAGAACAATCTCCCCCGTGATCACTGATAACAGGTATAGATAGCCTGTCATCGTGCAGATAATGATATGCTCATTGCCCAAAAAACAGGCATTTTGATAATTTATCGCCGTACCGTCATCACTGGTATTGGAACCAGAAACATAAGCAGCAAGGTCTTCGAAACAAAATTGTTGCTCTAACGTAAGCGTTTTCAGATTCCAAATGTCAATAATCAGTTTGTCAGCTCCCCCCATCGGACAAAACATGATTTGTGTAAAAAATGCTTTTGACCGGTCAGGGCTTACACCGCCCCCCCACTGATCCCCAAGAGAGGCCATCTGCTGCCGGTACTGTTTGTCCAGTTCACAAGAGACCGGGCCTTGAATTATGTCTATCAATTGATTCTGCAAAGCCAACATCGGCGGCAGCAAACAACCCTGAGATCCGAGTTTTTTAAGTTTAATTACAGCTTTCCCACCCATCACCACCTCCATTGTCAAAGCTCAACGATGTTTAAATAAAGAGTTGAGAACCTCTCTTTATCACCCATGATTATGACTTTGCTAGAGACGTGCCATTTTATAAAATTATCTATAATAAATTCATCTATTCAACCATAAATTTATATTTTCCCTTATAATTTCAAGCACTGACAACAATAACCCAGAAACAACAATTCAAGTATTTGAGCCTAAAACGTCTAAACAGTAAACCTTCTCGCAATAAAAAGATTGAGTTTATTGTTTTTGCGTTGACTTTACAGCTGGTAGTGGAGGAGGCTTGTCTTTCACATGGCGTGTAGCAAACAGGTAACACGTTGAGATCTAAAATTTCTCAACACATTCCATTGAAGAGAAAACCATGTTAAAAAACAAAACCACGCAAATGACATTTTCTAAACAATTGAATTAACAGCAGAAAATAATAAAAACGACAACAAATGGCCTTCCCAGACTTAAATGGAACGCTCCTCGCAATCAAAATCATATCACCGTTGACATTCGAGCATAAACAACGATTCCACCAACAATAAGAGGAGGGAGAAAACCATGTCTGAACGTAAAATCACACGCAAGGTCTACCGTACCGCAGACCTTAAAAAGCGTCTGGCTAAAAATCTTGACATGCCCGAGCTTCGAGATGTACTCAACAATATCAAGCAAGATCCGGACTCAACAGCACCCCCATACGAGGCACAACCGGGACACGCATCCATGAAAATAGTTATGGCATTCGCCAATTACCTGCGGGGTTTAATTTCCGGCAGAAGAGTCACAAAGATCAAAAACAGAAACAATAGACCGATTATAACTCTGTTGTGCTTTCTGATATTGATCCCACTATTCATATCTTTATCTGGGAAAATAGTAGTGAAAGCCGATGCCGCAGAGTCCCCGGCAAATATCACCCTCAAGGTGACCCAGGGAAGCCCTTACGACACAGTTTCAGGAACGGTAACCGGAATTGAGCCATATGATGCCCGGGTAGTCGTGTTTACCAGAACGAACCAATGGTATGTCCAACCTTATGAGGATGAACGAGCCTACTTGACGGTAAATCCAGATGGAACCTTTCAAACCTGGATCCGAGACTGGCAACAGATATCAGCCTTTGTCATTCGTAAAGAATATAATGCCCTTTCCGCAAAACAGGCTTATAAACCGTTTCCCCTGAGCGTGGATGGAGTGGATGTCCTGACGTTAGCGGCCTATCCCAGCATTAAGTTTTCCGGTCATGAATGGGCGATAAAAGACGGGGACTATCTGGGGCCGGGCCCTAATTATTTCTCTTCGAGCCATGAAAATATATGGGTCGATGATCAAGGATGTCTCCATTTAAAGATTACCAAGCGGGATGAAAATTGGTATTGTGCGGAGGTCTACCTGATGCAGTCTCTGGGCTTTGGCACCTATATTTTTCAAATCTCAAGCCGGGTTGATTTACTCGATAAAAATGTGGTTGGCAGTCCGTTTATCTATCAAGATGATACTCACGAACTCGACGTAGAGTTTTCACGATGGGGGGTTGACGGTGGAGCAAACGCCCAATTTGTCGTGCAGCCCTATTTCAACCCTGGGAACCAGGAACAGTTCTCTATATCCCTTCCGGAGAACACTTCCACGCACATAATCGAATGGCAGTCAGAGATTGTCTCTTTTAAAAGTTCCCAAGGGCACAATTTGAAGCCGCCGTTTGAGCAGGTAATTCATCAATGGGAGTATGTCGGAGGAGATGTACCCTCGGAATCTGATGAACTGGCTCATATCAATCTGTGGTTACTTGATGGGCAAGCACCATCGGACAACACGGAGGCGGAAATGGTGATTAAAAGCTTTACCTTCTATGTCGATGAATGCACTCCGCCACCGTCAGGAGATTGGATTGTCTGCGAAAGCTGCACCCTGCTTGATTCAGTTATGGTAAATGGCAATGTATATATTGAAGATAATACACTTTTGACAATTGCACAGGGGGCAAATTTATGCATTGAGTGAGATTCGCACAGGAAAAAGAAAGGTCAACACATATTCACCTCCTCGGAAGTTGGGTGGCAACTGGCAAGGGAAAGTGAAAATTTCAACTGATTTTGATAAACTTGATAAAGAGATATCTGATAGTTTTTACAATTCAGCTCTATTTCCGAATGAGTCATGAATATCCTTCTTGATACCCATGTATTAATATGGGCCTTAGAAAACAACCCTACTCTATCAGATAAGGCCAGAAGCTCTATAATCAAGGCCAGCAATATGGTTTTTGTCAGTTCTGTTTCGATCTGGGAGATCGGTATCAAAAGAAGTATGGGTAAACTTGAAACACCAGACAATTTAATGGAAGAGATCAAGTTGCATAGATTTACACCTCTTAATATAACTCATGACCATGCAGAACTTGCAGGAAAGCTACCGGATATTCACAGAGACCATTTTGATCGAATGTTAATTGCCCAAGCCATTTTAGAAAAACTCACACTGGTGACACGAGACATATTAATAGCAAAATATGATGTAAAAACGATCAAGGCGTAAATAACAACAATCCTGGCGGTTATTACCACGCTGTATAATATGGACTGGGACATCAACAGGTAATATTCTTGCAAGTCAAGCCATTTTTCCCTTTCGATGAAAGCCGTCCAATCTATATTCTATCATGCAGTGTCGGAAGTAATTTCTTCATTGCCCCTATTCAGTAATTTCATAGTCATCACTGCCCATATGAACTTGATAAAAATATGGAATCTCAGTTCTCGACTATAAAAGGGTTACACTTTGTAGGCTTTTTACAGTGCGGACATTCGCAGAGCAAGTGCGGATCATCCCATACTTTTTCTGGCAGACAGTTGCTGGATTTTTGATCAAAGGTTAAGTCAAGGTTCATGGTGATATCATCAATTGCATCGCAGATATTAATGTTCGGCATGAAACTGGTACCGCAGTGAGGACAAAACAGGTCAGTACCCCTTCCTTGCAAAGTTATAATTGGAGATTTAATTTCTAATCCTTCTAGTTTTAAAAAGTACAGATTACCTGAAGTATCCCCAATTACTATTGATTTTCCGTCAGGTGAGAAGCCACCGTGAGGCGCTCCGGTTTCCGTGAAATAACAAAATATTTCATCGCCTGTCTTAATATCCCAAATTTTTACGGTGTTATCACTACTAGTCGAGATAACATTTTTTCCATCAGGAGAATAGCTACACCTCCAGACTTGATCATTATGCCCCACAAGGGTAGAGATTTCCTTACCATTCTTACTATCCCATATTTTTAAGGTGTGATCATCACTTGCAGAAACAAGCTGTTTTCCATCAGGAGCGTACGCACATGATTTTATACAACCGGTATGGCCTTTAAGTGAGGCAATCTCTTGACCTGTTTCGCTATCCCATATTTTTAAGGTATTATCATCACTCGCAGAAATAAGGCGCTTCCCATCAGGGGAATAGGTGCACATGTTTACGGTTTGAGTATGCTTATTATGGCCTCTAAACGAAGTAATCAATTCGCCTGTCTTGCTATTCCAGCACTTGATGGTTCCATCACTGCATCCGGCTATAACTCGTTTTCCATCTGGAGAATAGCTGCATATGTTTACCGGGCTGGAAAGTCCGTCAAGATTAAAAATTTCTGTACCCGTCTCGCTATCCCATATCCTTATATCGAACTGACTCGTTGTTGAATAAAAACTTGCGGAAACTATTCTTCTTCCATCGGGAGAATAGCAGAAAGAGTCGACAGATCCTGAATGCTTCTTATTAAAATAAGAAACCACTTCACCGGTTTCGGGATCTAAAATAGCTAATCCGCTATAACTTGCAAAAGCAATACGTTTAGAGTCTGGAGAATAGCTGCATCCCGTGACTGAGCCAACATGTTTTTGAAATGTAGGGATTTCATTGCCATTTTCACTATCCCACACTTTTATAATCTCATTTTTACTAGCAGAAATGACCCTTTTTCCATCTGGTGAATAAGTACACGCCTCTACCCTGCCATTATGTTCTTGATATGAAATCGTTGTGTTGGTGGTCTCACCATCCCATATTCTTACTGTCTTATCGTGACTTGCAGAAACTATATATTTCCCATTGGGGGAGTAGTTGCAGACGTCCACCACACCATTATGCCCTACAAGTGTGGCAAGTTCCTGGCCCAACTCACTATCCCAGATCTTAAGTGTAGCATCACGACCAGCGGAGACAATCATTTTTCCATCCGGCGAATAACTACAGTCCTCTAAAAAATCTTGTTCTCCCTCTATTGTGGCAATCAATTCCCCGCTCTCGCTGTCCCATACCTTTAAGGTCCCATCCCAGCTAGCGGAAACTATCGTGTTTCCATCAGGGGAGTATTTGCAAGCTTTCACATCGGAAGTATGCCCGCTCAGCGTGGCAAGTTCTTCTCCTGTCTCGCTATTCCAAACCTTTATGGTTTCATCATCACTGGAGGAAATTATCTTTCTGCCATCAGGAGAATAGCTACAATCAGTTACCCACTGAACATGACCTTTAAGAGTAGCTATTTCTCTTCCTACCCGCCAATCCCATATTGTTAATGTGTTTATTTTGAGGTTGGAGGAAACAATTTTTTTGCTATCTGGAGAATAACAGCATGCGTCACCCAAACCAGCGGGACTTTTAAATCTAGTAATTTCTTCGCCCATCTCACTATCCCACACCACAATGCCATCTACTGAGACCGAGAAAATATTTTTCCCATCATCAGAAAAACCACATTTTTTTACCCCGCGAACACCCTTCATTGAATATATCTCTTGGCCGGTCTTGCTATCCCAGAGGATTAATGTGTGATCGTCAAAATTATTGCTACTTATCGCTTGTAAATCCGTGCTGTGTCTGGTGTTGTCACTACCGGAAATAATTTTTTTCCCGTCAGGAGAAAAACTGCACGACCTAACCCTAGCGTTATGCCCTGTCAAAGTCATTAATAGATTACTCTTCACAATCTTCGGTACTCTATACTGCCAGAGAAATCGTTTGCCCGAAAGTAAGAACTTGTTTTTTGCCTTTTCTATATTATCTTTTACGGCCCCCTCATGCCACTGCAAACTGTTAAATAGCTGCTGAAAGGTAAGGTCAGATCTGTTATTTAAATGGTGCCGCTCTGAAAGAAGTAAACTGCTATATGTCTCAAGTAGATGTTTATTGTTGGATCCGGGATTATTTCCCAAAGCCCTTGTAAAATCAGCTTGCAATTCAATCAACATCCCGGCGGTAACCTTAGCGTGACAAAAGAGAATATCTGTAAGAGTTTCTGTCAATTCGTTGCCCATATGCCCATGGGCCGTTTGCTGCCAAGGTTGCTCTATCAATTTTCGAATATTTGGCTCTTCCAATTCTCTTTCTTTATGAAACAGTGGCTTGCCCATGAAGTACTCTGCAAGTATTCCGTGCCAGTGGACGGCTGACTGGCACTTGAAAACTTGTATCTTTTGGTTTGGATCATCTGCGAGATATTTTTTCCTGATTGCTTTGGAAAATCCTCTATGGAAGAAATCAACAAGGTTTCCTCGATCATGAAAGTAGGCTCGAACCTGCCTGAGGATCACCAAGTGGGTGCGATCTTTATCAACCTCTGCCATAAGTTCTCCGAGCTCATGGCGTGTTAAGCCATATCGAGAACACTCTAGTAAACAAAAAAGTCGTTGTACTATGCCGGGTACGTTTTGGTGATCTCTTTCAAGCCGATCTAAGACATGAACGAACATATCTACCAGATTATCTGGAAAAGAAGCGATCAGTGCTCCCAATAAATCATGCGAACCAAAAACAATTAACTCACTCAAGGCAACCTTAAGATATAAAGGATTTGATGTCTCTTTTTTCTTTATCAACTCATCTACATGATGCCTGTCCAGGGTTTTGCAGAAGATGGAGGGGACGCCCTGGATGATTTCCCAGCGTTCATCATCGCTTAAAGGAGTGACATCGATCTTTCTGGTGGTTTTCTTTTTTAATGCTTCTTTGCTGGTTCCCTCCAGGGTTGAAACAATGATCTTTACATTGCTTGGTAAGCTCTGAGGAAGCCAGGAAAGGTTATGGGCATTTCCCCCTTCATCCATCTGGTTCAAGCCATCTATCAGAATGATGGTTTTGTCAGTGATTTTTTTTAAAAACACCTTAAATGTTTCTATCAGATTGTCCGTTTCTAAAGGGATTTCATCTTCAAGCTTGTATTTGAGCTTTATCTCTTCGCATATCCATTTTAGAAGATTGTTTAGAGAAGTCGTGCCCGGTCCGGCACCAATAAAGTATGGGAGAAATGTTAGTTTGTTTTTTTGATTGGAAGATTGATTACGTACTTTTTCATGATTTTCCCTTAAAAAACCATCATAATGATTTTGACAAAACTTGGCGAGTAAGGCAGATTTGCCGCTGCCGGGTTCACCGTATAAGGCAAGGATATTGCTTGAATCACTATCAACGTAGTCTTTGAGTTGCTGCATGAGGACGGCTCGGCCGACAAACAGCTGCGTACGATTTTCTATGAATGAATCGTGATAGTCACATTCCGGCTCAAGGAGGTCACGCTCCCTCTTATCTGAGAACCACTTAATCCGCTTAGGAAATTCAAGTTTCAGGGCTCTTTCAAGATCTTTTTTAACCCTTTCTCCAAAAAGTTTCAAACTCCTCGTTTTGAATCGACCTTTTAATTTTTTATCTTCAGGATTAAGCAGTATGGGGTCAAATTCCGGATGGTAGTTGAATATTCGCCATTCAATTTCGTCAGCCTTTCCTTTTGCAACACCCAGGTCTTTATAATGCGTTCTAATATTTTCCTTCAATCGGTCCAGACTATTAGCACAGCTGGAGCTCTCCTCAAGGAAGACCTTCCTATATTCTTCTCTTTCAGATTCCGTAAACTCCTCAATCGAGCTAGGATCGGGCAGGGAATTTTTATCTCTAAAATAGAAAAAGGAGTGAGCAACCTCTCTCTGGAAACCAATGGATTGCAGAGGCTCAAGCACTGCATGGAATATTTCCAGATGAGTAACAGAACAGTTCTTTTTCCCTTTTATGCGATCATAAGTGACAGTAGTAGATTCAGGGATATCTTCCAATTTAGGTGTCCACCCATAGCGATTCCCCAACATAGAGATAAAAAAAGGCCGACTGCCATCAATCTGCTCCAGACAAATTTCAATAACCTTGCCTGATTCCACCTCTGACGCCGTAACTCCCCAACGAAGATCGATATCCACTAAATGAAGCTTCCACTGTTCACACTGCTGCCGCAGGTCGGGAAATACATATTTGACCAAGTAATCCCGTTCGGCGTGCATATCACGGAAGGTCGATGAGATAAACACACGAACCGTTTTCCAGCGAAAAGGAGGTTTGTCTTTAAGTTGTGTCATCGTTTACTTTTGTCTAAATCTTTCTTAAAATAATTTATTGGGAAAGGAACTCATTTTCAACCTGAAAACAGAGCCATTCAAAACAAGGTTAAAATTTATAGTTTAATGTTCATCACTTTTTCGATTTCACTGGAAATCATGAGCAAAAGAGTGTCAAGAACATTGACGACATCGACCTCAAGAAAATCTATTGCACTTTTTCGATCCTGGGAGAGGAGACTGAGCAGATAGGATATTTTTCCCTTGAAATCGTAGACGGCGGAAAATATTTCTTTATCATGAAATAGAGTTGGTTTATTACAGAGCAGCTCGATTTCATGGTTGAGAAAGAGCAAGGTCTCACGAATGGAGGAAAGCGGCTCCCCGTTTTTTACATCTTCGGCCAGACTCCCCTTAAACTTATAATGACAGAGATGAATAACTTCATGAGCTCGTTTGAGGTGTTGCAGGCAGCGGGCTCTTTCCAGGCTGTTATCATCTTTGGAAGCTGGCAAACCTTCAGCGCTAAGAAAGACACGTCCCTCAAGGTAAAAAATATCTTTAAGATTAGTAACACTGGGATCTTCACGTTTAAAGAGAGAGTAGAGATTAGTCAGGACCATTTTCAGTTCCCGGACATTTCCCGGCCATGCGTATCGACAAAGTTCTTCGATGACGGCTGAGGACAACGTAGCCCTTGCATTTTTAGTGATCCTTCTCCAGAAAAAAAGTGACAGGTTTGAAACATCTACCAGATGATCTTTAAGTGTCGGCGTGCGAATAAAAGAGCCCCGCAAACGGTAGTAGAGGTCCTCTCTAAAATCTTTAGCCTGCACCATAGCAAACAGGTTTCGGTTAGTAGCGGCCACAATTCGGGCTTTAACTTTAATATCTTCAATTCCACCGACACGCCTGATACTATTATTTTCCAGAGCGCGTAATATTTTCACTTGGTGATCAGGGCTAAGGTCGCCAATTTCATCAAGAAAAAGTGTACCTTTTCCAGTGCTTTCCCAGAGCCCTTTTTTCAGCGGCTGTCCTGCATGCGTGATATTTTTTTCACCTCCAAAGAGTTCATACTCCAATAATTCCTTGGAAATCGCACCACAATTGACTGCTGTAAACTCATCATCTTTACGAGCACCATGATTATGAATGGCCCGTGCAACCACCTCTTTACCGGTACCGGTATCACCTAAAATTAAAACCGGGGCTTTAGTGTTAGCTGCCGCTAAAATCAATACCCTAGTGAGCCTGGCTAATTCGGAATCTCCAATATACTCTTTCTCAAGATCTGGTGATTTCCCATATAAATCTTCCAGATAACGCAATATACGAAGTTCAGTAGAATCGAGCCCTGCAGAGGAGGAAGCACCGGTGATTGTGCAGGTCGGCCTTGCAATAAAAACCGGGAACTCCTTTTCTTCTTCTTTTTCAGTATTCTTCCAAATTTCGTCAAAAATATTTTCTTCAACCCCAAGGATGAAAGTATTAATAATACCTCGTATTTCAATATTCTTAATAAAAGTTTTAATAGCACCGAATACTTTTCCATCAGAACTAAAATTGGTTCTTAGAAGCGGGATCTTCTCCAGTTTTTTTTTCGGAGCTAAATACCTCGTCAACTCTTTTCGTGATTCCTTGGTTTTTCGATCGGCCACAATATCAACATGCTTAACAAGCTCCTCAAGATGTTCATTGGCAAAGAGAAAAACAATAGGTTGTTCTTGACTTTTCATCTTCTCTACAGCAACGGCATCATCAATCTGCTGAGTGGTCTTACAAGTTACTATTTTTTCAGTTTCTAAAGTAATTTTGATACAATCAACTTGCATTTTTCTACTCCTCATAGACGATCGCATATCCAGCAAGATCAATTATTTCAGGGTAATTTTTCACTGAATTGCGATCTTTATCCTTATTTTCTTCAGAAAGCTCCGAGTAAGGAACCAGGCAATCATGTATTTGTTGTTTGTCATCACGTTTCTCACCTTGAGCCGTTGGGCGCCAACCTTTTCTGAATTTTTCATCCATCCAACCATTGTGTTCAGCTTCGGCCAACAATTCGAGATTATTCTCAATTGCATTGGCAATATTATCGTTTCTTTTGATTTCATCTTCTTTCGTTTTAACGACCTGCATGTTGATCAAAGAAAGAACCCTCGGTATGCGGCGAGCTGCGGCCACATTATCAGCTTTGATATCGGGTGGCAGTTTTTCATACTCCATATGATACTTTATTGATTTTTTATCCGTCGTATCCAGATAAAAACCATGACAATACGGAGCCAAATCTTCGCCAATGTTCTGAAATGCCAGATCCTGTTGAATCAGATCGAAAAAGTCATCATAATCAACATGAAGGGATACCTGTTCGCGAGGAGGCAAATTACTACGCATCAAGCGACCTTTGTCTCCACCCAGAGTAAGGTTGATAATGGTTTCCAGAGAGCGGGCACCATGCTTGTATTCTTTAATTTTCAGAAAAGCATTGAGCAGACCGGAATCAATTTTAAGGGTACCCTTACCCGGCATTCCCGACATAACTCGAAGAAGCAGCGCTCTGCGGATGGGAAAACAAGTATCGGTCGGATCTGGTTCTGAAACCCCGGTTTTCGGATTCAATCTCTGTCTCTGGTTGGGGCCAAGGACATTAAGATATCCCCGTAAACGGCTGACAAAATCAGGCCCTTTTTTATTTTTAAAATCCTTATAATCATCTTTGGCTGTTTTGAGCTTATTTTTATCTGCTTCATTTTCATCAGGTAGAGGAGGAGAAAAAGCCTCCATAGTCGAGCTCGTACCCCCCGCAAAAACAAAGATACATTTCCCGATCGGATGGCTGATTTGGCCATCGAGGAAAGCCCCATCCTGCATAGGTGCAAGAAGATATTGAAGCCATTTAAGCTTGCCACTGTCGAACTCATCCCAAAATACAACCGGGATTTTACCCTTAAGAACCATATCGCGAACTTGATGCAAACCACCAAAGATCATTTCCTGGCCGTCGAACTGTGATAGATTAAATTCAAGAATAGGCGTATCTTTTCCCAAAATACCCTTAACTATCTGTTTAATTCCAAATGATTTACCGGAACCGGGAGGGCCAAAGACTCCTAGAGATAGTGGTTTTTCGCCTTTGTCATGAGTGACATAATGATTGATTAACTGACGTATACCATTCAAACTTTCAAGTTCCGACCGATCTACTGTATAGAGTACACCAAACTGTCCATATGGTATCTTTTCCAGAACAGCAGCGCCTTCGAGGGCCACCTGACGGGCTTTATCATAAAGAGGCCGTTTGTCCTTTAGTGATAATTCTTCAACAAAAGACCAAGTGCCTCTATTCTTTACGCTGCTTAAAGGCAGGACAACATTGCTGAACTTAGACTTTCCTGTATCTGTCAAAACTTTAGAAATTCCCGAGAAAGGAAACGAAGGTTTTTTATTATTTACTATCCCATATCCTTCCTGCAGAAGAGTGCGCATGGCACAGAGTCCGTTTGAAATTCCTTTCGCAAAATCAGGAGAGCTATCAGCGCTATCAAGATTTTCAAGAAGCGCACAAACGATGCCAGCAGTAAAACAGGTTGTACTACCCAGCACTCGACCGCTAAAACCTTTATCCCAATCACCTTCCAAACATCCTGGGTCGAAGAAAAAGTCGTACTTCCTTTTGTCAGTATCAGAATTATCTATCCACAGAGCTCCTTCGCTACGGAAATGTACAATGACGTGCCGACATAGCTTGAAATAATTCAAATGATAATTAAGTTCGATTTCGGCCAGTAGATTTTGTACCGTCTGTTCCCACGATCTGCCACTGGTTATCATCACTTCATCTCTTCGCAGATCATCTGCGGAAACAACTAGGATCATTTTTTCATATAAACCCCTGGAACCAAGTTTTGCCCATAATTCTCCTTGACCCACAGGGTGGGACATTTTGACCACGACCCAAGGCTTAGTTGGGCTCTCCTCCAATATAAAACCGGGCCAGTTTGCTCGCTTACCCCGATAACCAAGAGCACCATCATCAAAAACCACCATATCCCACGAAGAACTTAGATCTTTTAAGTCCTTATTATCATTTGCAGGGGCAGTATCAGAATTGGAGCCGTACCCCAACATCTCCGTTACTCTCCATCTCTTCTCTTTACGATCAGAATCACTTTTATGATCAGGGTCATCTTTACGATAACTCGGAGAAGGTCCCCATATTGCGAAAGCGTTGTTTTTCGAGTCAGACTCACCATGAAACTGAACATCAATATGTTCTCTAGCTTCACAAACACGACAAACCAACTCATGCAATAGTGACGCCCCCCCCTTTGTCTCGATAATTTGAGTCCCTATCCCGGAAGCAACCCCTGAAAAAGCAATATTTCCCTTAAAAATATGATGATCAATTACAGTGTCACCGGTAATTAATATTTTCCTTTTGGTCATTTGCTTCACCTCAAATTTTATCATGAATGTTTTCAATATTTATCCAACATAGTGGTTTGTGTTTATTTCTGGCGTAAGTGACAATTTCCGCAGTGCCACCTTGTTTGTGAGTTTCATTTCCGTCCCATAGAGCTATCAGAAAATCGCAATGGTCAACAACATAACGACCGACAGATTCATAAGCCATCTCGCGGTTTTCAGCTGGAGCTAAAACCTTGACCAGCTCGGCCCGGTCGAGCAGGTCTTGAAACTCTGCGATGGAAGCTGGTGATTTAAAATCTTTACGATACTCTTCAATCTCAAGGGGTAAGACAACACGAAGTGAGGAATTGGGTAGCCTGAGAACCTCGGTTGCCACCAGCCGATCAGCACCCTCTGCCAGGGGTGAAAGAACTATCAGTCGGCCTGTTTGTTGAGCCAAACCACTAATAACTTCCTGCACACATAAACGTATTTGTGAAAATTTCGGCAGGTTTCGGTGCCCGGTAACCCCAATTATCTTTTCCTGCAAATTTCAACTCCATAAAGCTACATCATCTATAATTACTACTCAGCTTCACCAATCATCGCCAATATGCGATCACGTATGGGCTTGATCTGCCCTATACATCTGGTAAGGGCATGTGTCGATGCCAGTTTGTACGCTTCTTCCACCAGAGGTAGCGCCTCACGTGGACGATTCAATTTTCGGGCTAACAAAACCGCCTGATTGGTGAGGGATATCGAAAGGCTATCGACATTACCCAGTTCCCGGCAGATACACTCATCCTCCTTGTGAAGGGTCATGGCGCCGTCTAGATCGCCGATGGCTTGAAGAATATTGGCCTGGTTGCCAAGGGATACCTGAAGACCATAGACATTACCAAGATCCCGGCAGATGCGCTCCTGTTCCTTGAGCAGAACCATGGCACCGTCTAGATCGCCGCGAACTTGCAGAATATTGGCCTGGTTGCCGAGGGATACTTGAAGACCATCGACATTACCCAGATTCCGGCAAATGCGCTCCTCTTCCTTGTGCAGAGCCATGGCGCCATCAAGATCGTCACGGGCAAAAAGAATATTGGCCTGATTTCCAAGAGATACCGAAAGACTATCGACATTCCCCAAATCCCGGCAAATACGTTCGGATTCCTTGAACAAGGTCATGGCACCATCAAGGTCATCTCGGGCTTGCAGAATAAGGGCTTGATTGCCTAGGGATCTCTGCAGGTTGTCGACATTCCCCAAATCCCGGCAAATACGCTCCTGTTCCTTGTGCAGGGCCATAGCACCATCTAGATCACCGCGGGTTTTAAGAATAAGAGCCTGGCTGCCGAGGGATCTCTGTAGGTCATCGACATTCCCCAAATCCCGGCAAATACGTTCAGATTCCTTGAACAGGGCCATAGCACCATCAAGATCGCCACGGGTATAAATAATATTGGCCTGACTGCCGAGAGATCTCTGAAGGTCATCAACATTTCCTAAATCCCGGCAGATGCGCTCCTTTTCATGGAACAGGACCATGGCACCGCCTAGATCACCACAGTCTTGCAAAATATTGGCCTGATTGCCGAGGGATCTGTGTAGGTCATCGACATTCCCCAAATCCCGGCAAATACGTTCAGATTCCTTGAATAAGGTCATGGCACCATCAAGGTTACCTCGGGCATAAAGAATGAGGGCCTGGTTAGCGAGAGAGGCCTGAAGGCTATAGACATTCCCCAAATCCCGGCAGATACGCTCCTCTTCCTTGTGCAAGGCCATAGCACCATCTAGATCGCCGCGGGCAAAAAGAATATTGGCCTGGTTGCCGAGGGACCTCTGAAGATTGTCAATATCTCTGTTGGCTCGAAAATATTTCTCCTGGGCCTTTCTGAGTTGCAATGCCTCGCTCAGATGACCACGAGTATGGAACAATGCCGAGAGAGGCCATAGAACATCGGTAAATTCATCCGTCGATTTCAATACTTTTTTATAGGCTGCCACACAGGTAAGGCTAGAATTGTCTTCAATTTTCTGCCAGAACCTCAGAACCTCAAATTCATCGCGTTCATAGGCTGCCTGGAAAAAGGGGAGATCGGACAGACAATCCTGCAGCCTTACCCACGCCTGGGCTTGGGCCAACTGCCAGGGGAGTTCATCGGTTTTACGGTTGTCAAGCGGACGTTCTCCAAAAAAATCAGCCAGCAGCACATGCGCCAGCTGCTCTTTTCGGGTTGAAGCAAGATATTTACTCCAGGCCGCCTGGCGTAGGAAATCGTGGGAAAAAGTGAGGAGACCGGAGCGGGAAACCAGAGAATTTTCCAGGGCCAGAAAAAGAGGAGACCAGATGAGTGGCGGCAGGTTCAGGATCTCCAGGATTTCAGATTCGGAAAGACCCCGGCGGGCGGCCCAGAGCAGGGTCATAACTTCGCCCACCAGGCCAGTATGATTTTGCTCATAATCCTTTTCGAGCCGGGCAAGAATCAATTCGTAGAGTTCTTCAGGGTCTTTGGCCTGAAGGTAATGCTTGATCTGATCGGGCAGCTCTTCATGGATACCAAAGAGCCTTAACTCCTCAAGAACACCACGCAAAAACAGGGGATTTGCACTCTGGTTCCGGCTGGCAATTAAATTAATCTGATCTTCAGGGAGATGTTTGCTGTAGAGGTCATGGAGATACTTTTCGATGAGCTGTTTTCTCTCCTCCGGCTCCAACAGTTGCACCTCCATCTCCGGCCAGCGGCGTTTTTTTAGGGTTTCAAGGCTTCGACCCGGTAGGGAGGAAACAATCAGCTTGATTTCAGGCGGAATAAATTCGGGCAGCCAGATAAGATCCGGGGCGTTGTCTTTGTCTTCAAGCTGGTTGAGGCCGTCAAGGAGAAGAATAAAGCGGCCTCGGGCCGTGGCCCTGGCCAACCAGTTGGGAAACTGCTGGCGCAGTGAATCAGGCTTATCCGGCAGGTCATCCGGTAGATTATAGCGTTCTTTAATTTCGCCCATGATTCTACGCAGCAGAGCTACATAGTCCGTACTACCGGCACTGCTGCCGATAAAGTGAGCCAGGAGAAAAGTCTCAGGATGCTTTTTCTGATAGCTTAAAACCCAGTTGGCGAGCAAGGCCGTTTTACCTGAGCCCGATTCACCAAGGACAACCAGGGGTTGACTGGAGCCTGACACATGCTTATCAAGGTGATCAAAATACTCCGCCCTGCCGATATAAACTTTGGCCCTACTTTCACCAAAGATTTCATGATCCAGCCTTTCCCGCTGGAGCGCTGAGAGATGCTGTTCCGGAAACTCCCGGTTAATAACCTCTGTCAGATCTTTGAGGATAAAACGGCCAACGCTTTCAGCGTCGGGATAATTCTCGCGCACCGGAAAACCACTTTGGTTGATACGGTTTTTAAGGGCGGTCTGTTTATCCTGGTTTGACTGACTTTCTTTAGCACTGGATGAGAGAGCCGGATCACGAAAATAGAAAAAGGCATGATCGGTCATCTCCGGATCATTGAGCACGCCGTGAACGATCTCCATTTCCGTAACACTTCGATCCCGATGTTCTTCAAGCCAGGGTTGCTCTTTAATCAGTTCATCCGGAATGAAATCCGGAACCCAGCCATAGCGCTCACCGAGAAGTCCAATAAAATAGGGACGACATTTTGTGATTTCATCGAGACAGATAGGCAGGACTTCACCTCGTTCCGCCTGATCCCGGGTCACACCCCAGCGCAGATCCACCTCGGTAAAACCCACGCCACGTTCTATGCATAGCTTGCGCAATTGAGGGAAGATTTTTTTTACCAGAACGTCACGTTCTGCCTGCATATCCTGAAAAGTAGAAGAGATAAAGACACGGATATTTCTATTTTTCCGGCCCGCTGTACCGGTCATGCCAAAGATTTCCTGGACCGAGTTCGTGTTTCTATTTTTCCGATTAAAAAGTTTTTTCCACCAACTCATATTGATATCCAATGCCTTAAAACTGCCACAATCAATATTAAATAATTTTTTATCAATTTGCAATACCGGATAAACCAGAAAAACTCAACCTAAAAATTTAACAACTCAACTAACACGACAAAGACAATGTAAACTACTGATATTAAAAAGAAAAATAATGATTTACGAAGACAAATTATCGGCAAATCAAAATGGTACATGGTTTGCAAATGTATATTCCAGAGCCAATTAACTTTTACTTCTCAACTCTCAAACCTAAGGAGTTTTTGATGGCAAAGAAGGATAAAGATAATCTTCCCCAGATTGGGTTAGAAACAAACAACCATTTTTTAGCTTTGCAAAGGGTCAGTGATCTCCTGAAAGGTGTTTTCCCCGGCAGAGTTAAGTTCGACTCAAACAAGACATCTTTTGTTATCAATAATTCCAGCGGAAATCACAACTCTGTGGAGATTCAGGGAAAGCTTGATAAGCAAAAGATCAATATAAAATTCAAAATACTGGATCTGGCCCAGGAACAAAACCTGCCCGCTGGCATACTGGCCCAGCTTATAGAGATTTTTCAAGAGTTTTCCCAAGTTCTGCCGCCGAGCCCAAGTTCGAATGGAGAAGTTGAGATTTGGGTTGAGTTACAGGGGGATGCCGGACTTATGGGGCCGGCCCAGGAAAAAGCGTTTATCAACATAGTTGAAAAACTCAAGAAAAAAGCCTCAGAGATACAAAGTAAACTACCGGTTCAAAGTAACCAGGGAGAACTTGCAGAACTCTACAAACCTTTTGCTGACGCCTTAACCCCGATTGCACCGTGGGAGTGGAAAGATCCCGCCATTAAACCGCTCTGGGACTGGGCCCTGGAAACCATCGATTTTCTTTATGCCAACTCTTCCATAGCCTTGGCCGGAAATGATCCGGTGACCATCAGCACAGCCCTGGCCATGCTGGCCCGGGTAGCAAAACAATTTTCAACATCTTTAGGCAGCATTATCCTGCCCCAGTGCGGGCCGGAGAAACTCCTACAATTGGTAAGTTCGGCTCCTGGTACTGTCGTCATCCCGGCAATTCGGCTTACGGTTGGTGCGCATACGTATGATTTTGCCAAAGAGATTCGGGCCCTATTGGCTTCTCTGACATCCCTTAGCAAACCAGTAGTTTTCACTGGCAGCCTTAAAGAGTTGCAGGAAGTGTTTCATGGCGGGCAAGGGGGTAGCGGCGACCCCCTACAACCCGTAGTCCGCAAGATTCCTGAAGTACCGCTGAATTGGCTGATCCGTTATGCGGTTAGAGAACAAGGCAGTAAACTTGGCGGCCTGACAAAGGGTAAAGAGCAAGAGATTTGTCGTAAAGTCAATAAAATCCTTACAACTCTACTATCCGAAAACAGTCGTTCAATTCTCTCTGGAGTAATCGCGAGAAGCATACATGAACACCTGCAAAAAGGGACATCACAGCTTCCGCCGCTGCAAAAAATTGTCGATCGACTACAGGGATGCACCGAAACCCTGGTCGGCCTGCCGGTTGAGATAATTGAGAAAAGATCTGCCAGAGTGATGAATAATTTCACCAAAACATTAAGCGACCCCGGCCTGCTCTCCTTTTTTGAAGAAGAACTTATCGGGCAGGAAGGTGCCCTGGCTGATCTGCATAAACGTCTCTACACCGAAGCTCTTACCCGTCCGGCTCATCAACCAATTCGTTATTGCGCTCAAGGCACCCCGGGAAACGGTAAATCGGAAAGCACTATTCTGCTGGCTCGGAAACTCGGAATTCCATATGTCAACATTGATGCCGCCTCAATGACCGATTTTCACACAGCTTCAGCTCAGCTTCTTGGATCCTCGCGGGGGTTGGTAGGATCGTATCAGGCTGGGAGGTTGGAATCAATTGCCCGAGAGCATCAGGGGGCCGTAGTTGAAATCAGTGACCTGGATCACGCCCTGCCCCATGTCCGCGCCCCTTTGGCTGATCTTTTTCTGCAACTTTTAGAGTCTGGTGAAGCGCAAAGTGCCAGCGGGGCAAGATTCTCCTGCGCCAATTTGATCCTGGCTTTTACGATAAACCTGCCGGACGGCAAAGATGAAACTGCGCGCCGACGCTTTGGCTTTGGCCCCACACTGGAAGAAGATGAAATCAGGGGGCGCATCAATAAGGAGATCAAAGCACTTTTCTCAACCGCCTTTCTCAGCCGCATTGGCGAACCCATCCTATTTCGTGAACTCGACAACCAGGCCTTGGCATTAATTACGAAAAAAGCTGTTATCAAGGCTATTGAGCTGGCTTTGGAAAGGTTAGGTCTGGCAGCCCCACCACAAGTTATTATTGCCGATGAGACAATCAAAAATTTGCTCCTTAAACATCATTTAAGCGGGCTCCCAAACAACGCCAGATCACATATGGAACTGGGCCGGAACAGTATCCTGGAGCCTTTGTTGGAGCTGGCTCGAAGTGGAGTTGGCTTATCCGGAAAAAAAGTGATGGTTGGCTATGACAAACAGGTAACACTTAAACTAACATCCTGCAATTAACCCCAAGGAGGCAATATCATGGCAAACAAAATTTATCCTGTAACCGAAACCCATGGATTAAAACTGGCAGGACCAGGCGATATTGTGGAACTTTTGCCGTCACCGGGCGCCAACCCTCTTTTTTTATGCAAAAATTTCCTCGACGTTCTCACTTATGGGATTGCCCATAACGAGTTCATTCACATAAGCGGCCCCACCGGCAGCGCCAAAAGCTCGGTGCTTGAGGCTTTTTCACTGCCGGAAAATTACTGTTCTCTATGCGAAACCAATGATCTGGACAATGATCGTCCAATCCGTATCTACCCAATCGAAATGGCAACTTTCGAGTCTCCGGCTGAACTCTTTCAACGGCGTTCGCTTAAGAATGGCTCAACCTATGATGAACCATCGACTCTCGTTGCAGCCCTGAGACAAGCAAGCAAGAACAAAGATAAACAGCAGCCTCTTATCTGGCTCAGGGAGATGGGACGGGTACATTCCGCCTCGGTTCAGGGCGGACTTCTAAATTTAATGAGCAAAACCGATATTCTATTGCCTGATGGCAGTCATATCGACGGAACCGGCATCTCCTGGGTTGCGGACAGCAACTATCAGGCTGACACCGACGCCACCCATACTCTGGTAACTCTGGACGATGCCTTAAAACGCCGCTTTTCCATAAACCTGACCTTAGGCTATCTCCCCGAGGAACAGGAAGAACAAGTGTTACAACATTTACTGGGCAAGACTGAGATCAGAAACGAAGTGCGTGATCTCATCCCCGGGATTGTCCGCTTGGGCAATGAAATCAGAGAACAAAAGATGGAGGGAAATTTACAATCCATCACTCCGCCGACCATCTATGGCTATCTGGCTCTGTTACGGCTCCAGCAAAAAATGCCCTATACTATTCTTCATGATGCCATCAATGCTACCCTGCTCGGCAATGCCAGCCAGGATGACAGTAATCAGGCATTGGTTCTTTTTAATCGGATCTTCGGCCTGCAAGCAGAAATGGATCTCGATGACGATAACACCATGGGAGGCGACTGGATCTGATGAAAAAAGTAAAGCGGGCAAAAAAATCACGCCACCCGGGACTAATCGACCCTGCTGGCTTATTGTCTAAACTAAAGAAAAAAACCGACTGGGCCGGAGTTGGGCCGGCCGATGCCTTTCGCCCTGACCTGGACTATTACCTCCGCATCCCGGCCCAAAGAATGGCCTATAAACTATTTCGCAGAATCCAAAATCAAGCGGCCTATCTGGCAGGTGAATCCCCAAAAAGAGAATACAGCCCTATGGTCAAACCCCAGTTGGCTCCCTGCTACTCTACCTATCCATCTTCTCTCTCTATCCATGCGGCGATCGGGATGACCGGATTTCTTGAGTTCCAACAAAGAACTTCTACCGGGAGCCTGGAAACCTTAATGACTGACTATCTCGATGATCCGGCAGAAAATGATCAACTGGAGGTTCATAAAGAAAGCTATAAAAAAATGGCTCATTTCATCTGTGAAAAAATTCAGAGCCGGTTGCTGCTGGAGGATCTTTCCCGGAATAAAGCCATGCGAAATGTAGAATTTTACCGACTTTTTACCGCGTCCCAACATAATCTGCAATTTCGCTCAGTCCAGGATATTCTTGATGTCGCAATTTTATTTGGCGATATTGCTCCCGATTGGCAGGAACTGGATCTTCACCCTTTGACCTTTGCTCTTCTGGAAAAGGTAGAACTAACCTGCACGCCTTTTCTTGACCTCTTGCCGACAACCAAAAGGAATGAGCTGACCAAACTGGGAAGCGACTGGGTTCGCGCCCTTTGCCGAGCAATATCTCCTTATTTGCCGGGCCCGGAAGGGGCACTTGACGAAAGTCGAGCTTCCAACCCAAGAGTACCTTTTGCCGATGGGGATTCTCTGGATATTGGTCGTTTTGATAGAAAACTTGATAAAGGTTGCGAAATAAACCAGTCAGAAAAAACAATCGCTCCGTTGGAACAAGCCCAAGAACCGGTTTTATTTGAACCGCAATCACCAATAAAAAATATTATCAACCAAATAGGAGACTCCGGAGACAACGACACTGATCAAACAATCAACAATTTGGACAATATCCTTTCCCAAGCCAGCACCCAACAAAACCAGTGGGAAGACATGCGTAGCGATCTACTTGAAGACGCTTTACGGGAATCAATATTTTCCACAGGCCCAATCGAAGGAAATCCGGCCGACGGCCATGAGGTACAGGTTAATCTGGGCGGCAATCTGTCGGGAAGCGGAGAGATCCATGACCGGCCCCTGGAGATATCCAATGACCAGCAGGGCTATGAACATCTCATGGAGCAAGCCTCCCCCATCACCCAGTCTCTTAAAAGAATTCTTTATCCAAATGTTGAACAAGTTCCTGAAACCGTCCAGCTCTGCACCAATGGGGCCATTGATCCGAGTCGCCTCTCACTTTCACCAATGACTGACACAATTTTTAAGCGTAATCCGGTCAAAGAGGTTAGTGACAAGCGAGGTAAACCTGTTCTTTTAATAGCTTGCGATGGTTCCGGGTCATTGTCTAGAAATGAGATGGGAATGGCCAAAGTACTGGCCTGTTCGTGGCTAAATGCTACAGCCGGCAGCGAGATTGAGTTGTTGGCAGGCATCTACCACAGTGGACACATCCGTAAAGGAGTCTCCGGACCACTGGTTCAATGGATGTTCCATCCCCGTAAAACCCCAACCACATCGCGACGTGAGGCGGCCCGATCTATTATTTCACTACCTGAGTCCGGAACCGGCGTCCAATCCGATGCCCTTTCCATCAGTTTCATGCTTAATGAAGCAAAAACCCTGGCCCGAGGAAGAATGGTTTATCTGATCCTCATCTCTGATTGCGCCTGGAACCGTTCCTTTCATCAAGGATTAAGCGGACTCGAAGAAGTGCAGGCGTCTCTCTTAGAATTTAACGACAAAACAAATAATAAGCTCGACACGACCCTTGTCGCTCTGGGCGTAAAAGTGATCACCGATCTGGAAAACTACGCAGACCGAATAATTCATGTCTCCGATGATGAACTTACCGATTACTCACGGGTCGCGGAAAGTATTGGCACCCATGTAGCATCTATCATACGCAGTCAAAAGCATATCCTGAAAAGTTCTTAGGAGACTGATCAAAAAGAATTGGAGAAACAATATGTACAACAAATACTCAAACGACGACCCGTGGCCATCTCACCCCGCCATTTCCAGGGGATATTGGCATAAATCATCAATAAAGATCGATATAAAAGCAACCATTCAACCTCTACTAAAACAGGTTAATCGCCTTGATAAGGTTCGCCTAACCCTGGAAAAAGATGGGGGAAGCCGACAAGAGTTTAAAGAGCTAAGTTCCGCCCTGACATCAGAGGTCATCTTAAAAAGTAGTTTCGGCTCCGGCCGCGCCATCCTTCATGACCCAGCAACAATTAAAGAGACTTTGAGGAGTGTCGGTTGTACAAATGTCCATTTTGAGGTGAGAAGATTAAAAAATGGAATGCCGGCATATTTTCTCGGCCGCTTGAAATATGATTTCCGGGGATCAACGCCATTAATTTTAGAAGAGCTTCATTGTAGTCCGGGGTTCCCTATAACCGACAAAAGATTTATCAGATTGATGCGCCATGGACACGAGCGCTTTTATCTGAACCTGGGCCCTTATCGTCAGCTTCTTGATTTAGATGAAATCAAACGGGATAATTTACTTTATAAAGTTGGCCAGCAGGTCCTCCTTGCGGCCTGGCACGAAGATCAGTATCCTGGATTAATGGCTGCCAAGATCTTAGGTCTACACAGTTTCCCCATTGCGGTTGAATTGCTTTATCTAATTTTATCCGGTGAATTATCCACCCTACGCAATCACGTAGATGAGATCATGATCAATTTCTTCGACGAGATCTGCCCACAACCGGCCATTGCCGGCTTTCTCAGACATTTACCGAAGATAGAAGGCAACAACCTGGTTCAGTTACCAACTCTAGCTCGAAATCATTATAAATCCATGGCTACCGGTTTTGGGAAACTCCTGCAAACAAATGTCCGCTGGGGCAGCCGCAATAACAGGATTGAGCTCTACAAAATACTCTTTGGCAATTTTTCCCGCCCTGAAACCCTAGCCGATAAACTGGTAAGAGATAAAACACTCGATGAAACAACCTTCCAATTGGAAAAGAAAGCGAATAGACTTCTTGCAGAATTAAACAGTTTCGGCTAAGTAATTGAAGTTGGGGACTTTCTGCAAAGATTTTTACGCAAATTAGAGATAGAGGATTTATCTGTTATGCAATAAACTATCAAATCTGGCTTGTTACTGCTGCTGTTTTTACTGTTGTTTGCCTGCGTTCCACAAACTGAAAAGGTTGCGAAAAAAAGTGGAGGATAAAGAAAGCACCAAGAAACTGGACATCATAGCCAACGAAGTTTCCCGGCTCGAAAATCTGCTCAGGGGATTGAAATATACCTTTACACCTCAAACTTTGATTCTGCAGAAAATCAACCTGTGCCAAATTCTGAAAGAAGTTCAAGAACTGCTTGTAGATGAATGCAAAGAAATGGGTATCACGCTGGATCTACACCTGATCGATACCTGCATTCTCATCGACGCCGATCAGGATAAGCTCAAACAGGTCATCATCAATTTGCTCAAAAACAGTATGGAAGCAATGAAAGACGGCGGCAAACTCTCCATCACCACCCGGTACGTCAACGATACGGCGGAAATTGCCATTCATGATTCAAGCCCGGGTATTCCGCAGGAGATTAAGGAAAAGATATTTGACCCGTTTTTCACCACCAAGGAAGATGGCACGGGACTCGGGCTTTGTGTTTCAAAAAAAATCGTCGAAAGTCACAAAGGGGGCTCCTTTAGCATCGAGAGTAAAGAAGGTCTCGGCACGGTTGTCCGCTTAGCCCTGACCCGCGCCCATACTGAATAATTCTGTTCATACAAGTTTCCAGGCCAGCCGCTGATTAACGACATTAGGCGCAATAACTAATGGCACACGACAACGACCACCATTCTGCAGTAAGTAACCTCAAGTTGGCTTTTTTCCTCAACTTGAATTTTACGGTGATTGAGTTTATCGGAGGCTTGTGAACCACCAGCACCGCAATCCTTGCCGATACCGTACACAACTTAGGTGACTCGTTTGCACTTGTTCAGGCATAGTATTTCGAATCAATATCGGAGAAGGAGGCCACGCAAACCTATACTTATGGTTACCGCCGTTTTACCCTGTTGGGTGCTGTTATCAGCGCATTTCTGCTTTTAATCAGCTCTTTTTATGTACTGAGCGAAACCATACCAAGAATAATTGAGCCCGAGCATTCTAACGCCAAGGGCAAAAGCGTAAATATTCGCGCCATTGCACTTCACTTGCTCGAAGACGTACTAGGTTGGGTAGCCATTCTGGTCGTCGCAATTGTCTTAATGTTTAAAGACATACGCATACTGGACCCGATTCTAGCAACGCTAATTACACTTTACATTCTGACCAATGTGATTCGGCAGCTAAAAGATATCGTCCCAGTTTTTCTTCAAACATCACCAACATCAACAGATGTCGCTGAAATAGAAGCGCAGATCAACAATTTAGAGCATATTGCATCAGTGCATCACTTACATATGTGGTCGCTTGACGGTAAACATTCTGTTTTGACGGTTCATGTCGTGTCTGAAAAAATATTGGACCCGGACGAATACGCTTTACTTAAACAGCGATTCAGACAAATCATTGATGCCAATGGAATATATCATTCAACCTTAGAAATAGAATGGCCAGAAGAATCCTACCGTCTAAAAACGGTTGGCTCCCATAGCACCTAACAAACGCATGCATCAGCGGCCAACACAGCACCACCTTGAAAGAGAAAAGGAAAGGAAAGGAGGTCGACCCCTTTTCCCCAGACCCCTTTGCGCTTGCGTTCACAACAGTAACGATTTAAAAACCGCGAGAATAAATATGAAGCATCACACCAGTAAAAGTTTTTCCATGAGGATAATATTTCCCACACTACTCACCATTATTCTCTTTGTCACCTCCATGTTCCTCATTATCATTCCTTTATTAAAAGGTGAACTGATGGAGGACAAAAAGGAGATGATCCATGAACTCACAAATTCCGCTTGGAGTATTCTGGAGGAGCAGTATGCCAAGGAGAAGGAAGGCCTATTGACTAGACCGGAAGCTCAAAAAAATGCCCTACAAGTCATCCAAAATCTGCGTTACGGAAAGGAACTGAAGGATTATTTCTGGATAATCGATACCACCCCGGTAATGGTCATGCACCCCTATCGTGATGATTTGATCGGCATAAATCTCTTGGAGTATACCGATAAAAATGAAAAAAAACTGTTTCGCGAAATGGTGGAAATTGCTCAAAAACATGGGGACGGATTTGTCGACTACCATTGGCAGTGGAAAGATGACCAGACTAAAATCGTCCCCAAAGTCTCATACGTAAAGAGTTTTACTCCCTGGAGTTGGATTATCGGCACCGGAATCTACTTGAATGATGTGGAAGAAGAGATCAGTGCTATAAACAGCACTCTATTCATGATATCCTCCGCAATAACGCTCCTCATCGTTGTACTTCTCTTTAAAATCAACTTGGAAAGCCTGAAAATTGAGAGAAAACGTGAACAAGCGGAAAAAGATCTTGAAAAATCCGAGCGATTGGCTGTTCTTGGTCAGATGGTGGCGGAAATCATCCATGAAATCAAGAACCCGCTCATGGTTATCGGCGGTTTTGCCAGAAGGTTGCGAAAAAGAGAGAAGGATAAAGAAAGTGCCAAGAAACTGGACATCATAGCCAACGAAGTTTCCCGGCTTGAAAATCTTCTCAGGGGATTAAAATACACCTTTACACCTCAAACTTTGATTCTGCAGAAAATCAACCTGTGCCAAGTTTTGCAAGAAGTTCAAGAACTGCTTACAGATGAATGCAAAGAAATGGGTATCGCACTGGATCTACACCTGATCGACACCTGCATGCTCATCGACGCCGATCGGGATAAGCTCAAGCAGGTCATCATCAATTTGCTCAAAAACAGTATGGAGGCAATGAAAGACGGCGGCAAACTCTCTATTACCACCCGGTACGTCGACGATACGGCGGAAATTGCCATTCATGATTCAGGCCCAGGTATTCCGCAGAAGATTAAGGAAAAGATATTTGACCCGTTTTTCACCACCAAGAAAGATGGCACGGGACTCGGGCTTTGTATTTCAAAAAAAATCGTCGAAAGTCACAAAGGGGGCTCCTTTAACATCGAGAGTAAAGAAGGTCTCGGCACGGTTGTCCGCTTAGCCCTGACCCGCGCCCATACTTAATAACTCTATTCATACAAGTTTCCTGGTCCTAGCCGGTGTCGGGATCGTCTTTTTCGTGGTAGCGGTGCGCTGTATCAATCTGGCCCATAACTAGACAGCAAAGGAAATACACTCTCTGGCAATCACATATCATGACAATTGTCTTTACTTCCTTGATAACAACAATTATTATTTTATACATAACAAATAATCAATAAGATATCCTTGGCTTACCCCCGTTGCGCTTGCGTTAACAATAGAAACAGTTAAAAAACCGTGAGAATACACATGAAATATCATACCAGTAAAAGTTTTTCCCTGAGAATAATATTTCCCACACTACTCGCTATTCTTCTCTTTATCATCTCCATGTTCTTAATTATCATTCCTTTATTAAAAGGTGAATTGATGGAAGACAAAAAGGAGATGATCCATGAACTCACAAATTCCGCCTGGAGTATTCTGGAGGAGCAGTATGCCAAGGAGAAGGAAGGCCTATTGACTAGACCGGAAGCTCAAAAAAGAGCCCTACAGGTCATCCAAAACCTGCGTTATGGAAAGGAAAGTAAGGATTATTTTTGGATAACCGATACCACCCCGGTAATGGTCATGCACCCCTACCGTGGTGATTTAATCGGCATAAATCTCATGGATTATACCGATAAAAATGAAAAAAAACTGTTTCACGAAATGGTGGAAATTGCTCAAAAACATGGGGACGGATTCGTCGACTACCATTGGCAGTGGAAAGATGACCAGACTAAAATCGTCCCCAAAGTCTCGTACGTAAAGAGTTTTACTCCCTGGAGTTGGATTATCGGCACCGGAATCTACTTGAATGATGTTGAAGAAGAAATCAGTGCTATAAACAGCACTCTATTCATGATATCCTCCGCCATAACGCTCCTCATCGTTATACTTCTCTTTAAAATCAACCTGGAAAGCCTGAAAATTGAGAAAAAACGTGAACAAGCGGAAAAAGATCTTGAAGAATCCGAGAAAAAATACCGGGCCCTGGTTGAAGTTTCCACCGAAGGCATTTTAATGTTCATTGAAGGAAATCTGGCCTACAACAGCCAGCCGGTTCTGGATATGCTCGGCTTTGCCGAAGACCTCACTGAAACTGATCTGGATACTATTTTCAGTCAGGACGCAAAAAGCTACCAAGTTTATAAGGAGATTCTCAAGACCCCCAATGCGTGCCGCAATTTTGATGCAACGTTGCTCACGGCCCAGAACAACCTGTTGGAAACCCATATTTCAGCAGCAAACATAACCCTTGAAAACCAAGAGGGGGTCATCCTGACCCTCAAAGATATTAGTAAAAATAAAAAAATAGAGGAAGAATTAGGGCTTAGCCGACAACGCTACCAATCTCTTACCGACAACCTGCATATCGGGATTTTCCGTATAGATACTTCCAAAAAGGGAAATTTCATTGAAGCCAATCCGGCAACCGCCGAAATCTTCGGGTTCAAAAACCGCGACCAACTTTTTAACACACCCCTTTCTCTGCTGTTTACGGATCTGCTGGATTGGGAAAACCTCAAGGCTCAACTAAGTGAAAAAGGTTTTGTAAAAAATAGTGTTTTCCCTTTAAGAAGACATTCTGGAAACAACACGGTTATCTCGATTTCCATGGGGGAAATTCTGAATGATAAGAGAGTTGTTGAATCTTTTGAAGGCATCATTGAAGATATAACGGAAAGGGTAAAAGCAGAACAGGAACGCGAGAACCTTATCATTGAACTACAAACGTCACAACTCTTTACCAATCAACCAATCAAGGAATTTACCACCACCCCCTTAACTTGCAAGATGAACTGCTCTATCCATAAAGCTGCCGAAATCATGAAAAAGCATCAGCAAAATGCCATTCTCATCCAGACAGAAACCGGGGACGATATTGGCATAGTAACCAATTACGACATCTCCCATCGATTTGTCGTGGAAAACATGACACCGGAAACTCCGATTTACCAAATAATGAGATCCCCGGTTATTTTCGTATCGGATGATGCTCTGGTATTTGAAGCCACCCGGCTCACCCAGGATAAATCTATCAGGCATTTGTACACCCGCGGTGCAGATGGTCGAATCAACGGTATCATAGACAACCGGAACCTTCTCCACTTTCACCAATATTCATCTTCATTACTTATCCGAGAGATCCATGAAGCTGAGTCCGTCGACGCTCTTGTTCATGTTCACGAGCGGCTGCCCCGGATGATCAAAACCCTGATCGACAGCGGGGCAAAGTCGGAAAATACCACCAAGCTGATCAGTAAAATTTCCGATCTGATCAGTGAAAAAATCATCACTTTTGCCATCGAAGAGCTCGGTCCTCCCCCGGCTGATTTTTCATTTGTAGCCCTCGGCAGCGTCGGGCGCTCAGAACAAACGCTGGTAACCGACCAGGATAATGCCATTATCTATGAGGACGTTGAGGAAGATAAAAAGGAAGAAACTCAGGCTTATTTCATGTCACTTGGGGAGAAAGTGTGTAAAAATCTGGATCGGGTCGGCTATAGCCTCTGCAAAGGCGAGATTATGGCAATGAACTCCAAATGGTGCCAGCCCTTCTCCTCTTGGAAAAATTATTTCCATCACTGGATAACCGAAGCCACACCTCAAGCTTTACTGGAGATCAATATTTTTTTTGATTTCAGGACTCTCCATGGAAAACGTCGGCTTACCGAAAAATTGCGACAATATATTGACCACCTGCTGCAAAAAAACCGACTTTTTTTCATAAATTTTGCCCAGAATATTCTACTGTATAAGACTCCCATCGGTTTTTTCGGCAAGATTGTCGTTGGTTCCTCGGATAAAAAACCGGAAGCTTTCAATATCAAAAACGCGATGAAACTACTGTTAAATTTCGCCAGGATCTATTCTCTACAGTATAACATTGCCGAAACCAATACCCTTTTGCGAATGAACAAACTATATGATATTGGGGCGATCAAAGAAAACAGTTATAAAGAAACAGTTGAGGTATACAACTACCTGATGCAGACCCGGTTAAAACATCAGATAGCCATGATGGACAGAAATTTACCACCGGATAATTTCATCAACCCCAAACATCTTACCGACATTGAGTTAGCAATGTTGAAGAGGGCTCTTTCCCACCTGTCTCAAATTCAGGCAAAAATTAAATTTCATTTCAAAGGAAGCGGATGAACAGCAAAGGAAACCAAGGGGAAACAGGTAGTATGTCACCATATTTTTACAATTTTTAAAAAACCGGGATAGAGGATTATTTATTATGAAACGAACAATCAAATTGGGCTTGTCACTGCTGCTGTTTTTACTGTTATTTGCCTGCGGTCCACAAGTTGAAAAACAGCCGGATCTTGGTTCATTGTTCCCGGCAAGTATCGGCGAATGGCAGCAGAGTCAGCTGATTACCGGCCCCAAAGCCCTGGAAAAAATCAACCGCCTGCACGGTAAAAATATTACCGTGGAAGCTGGGGCTATCGGCAGCTACCAGACGGCGGGAAAACGTCCGGCCATGGTCTGGATATCACGCAGCAAAACCCCTGCCCTGACCCAGGATCAAGCTGAAGTCATGGCGGATAAAATGGTGAACAACCCCCGTTCACCCTTCCATGACCCGGAAACCTTGAACATTAACAAAATTAAAATTTATAAGTTTCTGGGGATGGGACAGGTACACTATATTTTCTGCCGGAAACGGCTGGCATACTGGATTTCCTCACCACCGACGGATGGGGAAAAACTACTCCTATATTTTTTATAGACCAAAGAAGCCGGATTCATCCACTACCAGAACATTTTTCCCTTCGATATCTATGGCCAGTGGATCTGTAAGTCGGGCTGTCTTTTGCTTGCTTGCCCCAGGAAGGTAATGTTCTATTCTGATACTGGCCAAGGTATTAACACCAAGAAAATCACATAAAATTCGGGCTGGCACATATCCACCCCGAGCAATGGCAACGATAACATCCGGCTGAAACTTATCACCATCAATCGTATATGCCAGTTTCCGGGCCAGCAAATATACCTGCTTCCAGGATATCAGTTCATAACGAAAATCTTTTTCCATCAGCTACCGTCCTTTTTGAGGATCTGTTCCAGATAGCATTTATAACACATTCGACTAAATGACTCGATCCTAAAAGGACAATATCCAGGGAAATACGGTGGTCCCCAAAAACTGGACAATATGTTAAGCTATAGATCACTCACAATTCAAGGAGATGATCGATGAGCAAAAAGAGAAAGCAGCATAGCCCAGAATTTAAAGCAAAAGTGGCTTTAGCG
>Ga0307990_1000004_pt1 | contig 226301 bp, 183 predicted proteins | sample EllFjometagen129_FD_203168 | JGI IMG/M metagenome (GOLD analysis project Ga0307990, IMG submission 203168) | Marine microbial communities from Ellis Fjord, Antarctic Ocean - #129 | ecosystem: Environmental > Aquatic > Marine > Unclassified | place: Southern Ocean | collected 2014-10-08 | reverse complement strand
TGAGGGACATTTAAGTTTAATTAGTGAAGCTAATAAAGTTTCGGATATAACTATTGTAAGTATTTATGTGAATCCAACTCAATTTGGCATTAATGAAGATCTCAGTGAATATCCAAGAGATATCAAAAATGATATTGAGCTTCTTTCCAAATTAAAAGTAGATTACGTATTTTTCCCCAATGACAAACAAATGTATCCGGCTGATTACAAAACATGGGTGAATGTTGATAAAATTACTCAAATTCTTTGCGGAAAATCACGTCCCACACATTTCCGTGGTGTTACAACCATTGTAACCAAGTTAATAAATATTCTTGATCCGGAATTAATGTTTATGGGTGAAAAAGATTTTCAGCAATTAACTGTTTTAAAACAAATGTTAAAAGATCTGAACGTTCATACAAAAATCGTTGGCTGCCCCATTATTAGAGAAAATGACGGACTTGCATTAAGTTCACGCAATAAATATATATCTTCAGTAGGAAGAGAAAAAGCCTTATGCCTTCATAATTCGCTTCTGCTGGCTCAAAAATTATTTAATGAAGGAATTTACTCTACAAATAAAATAATTACTCAAATGACTGATTTGATAGATTCTAATGGCGGTATTATCGATTATATAGAAATATTTAACTCTAATACTTTAGAACATATTCCAAAAGTAGTATCCGGATGCAGAATTGCACTTGCTGTAATTATAGAAAATACAAGATTGATAGACAATATTCAAATCAAATAATTTTAAAAGGAAAACATGGAGCAGATAGATATTCTCATTATTGGTGCAGGAGTAGTGGGATTAGCTGTTGCCAAAGAGCTTTCTGCTAAATTTGACGATGTTGTTGTTGTAGAAAAAGAAGAATCTTTTGGAAGACATACAAGCAGTAGAAATAGTGAAGTGATCCATTCTGGAATTTACTATCCGCAGGGATCTTTAAAAGCTAAACTATGTGTTAATGGAGCAATAGACCTTTATCAGTTTGTAAAACAATATTCAATTCCATATAAAAATTGCGGGAAACTAATTATCGCTGAAGATGATGAAGAACTTCAAGTTCTAAAAGAATTAAAACTGAATGGTGAAAGAAACGGAGTTAATGAACTAGAGATCATTGATGAAGAAGAATGCAAGGCTTTAGAATCGCAGATAATCGCCAAATACGCATTAAAAGTACCATCAACAGGAATAGTAGATTCTCATAAACTGATGAGAAAAATTGAAATTGAATCTGAAAAACTAGGTGCATTTATTGTTTATGATATGGAAGTAATATCCATCAATTACCAAAATGATAAATATATTATAACGTTTATAAATGGAGAAAAATACCAGGCAAGATTCGTGATTAACTGTGCCGGTCTCTACTCAGATAAAATTGCAGAAATGGTAGGGATTGATATAGAACGAGAAGACCTCAGATTACATTTTTGCAAGGGTGAATACTATAAATCTTCAAAAATAAAAAATATTAACCATCTGATCTATCCTGTTCCTGATCCAAAAGGGATATTTCTGGGAATTCATCTTACCATTAACCTGCAGGGAGAAGTACGTTTCGGGCCTAACGCTTATTACGTTGATACAGTAAATTACGAAATGAATGAAAAGTATAAACCAGAGTTTCTCAAAGCTATAAATAAATATATAAAAGTAAGTGATAAATATCTCCATCTTGATGATAGTGGAATTAGAGCAAAACTTCAAAAAGAAGATGGAAAATTTAGAGATTTTTACATTAAAGAAGAATCTGAGAAAGGGTTCCATAACTTTATAAATTGCATAGGGATAGAATCTCCTGGATTAACTTCCTGTTTTGCAATTGCTAAAGAAGTGAGTAAACAAGTAAAGAAATAACAAAATTGATTTTTCTTTGTTGATAAATTATGTTTTAATAATGGGAGTAAATTAAATTGAACGATAATTTTTATATTGATACAACCTATAAATTTAATGAATTTATTGTAAAAGCAAAACAGCAAAAAGTCATAGCACTTGATACAGAATTTCTTTGGAGAAAAACATATTATCCCATTTTAGGATTGATCCAGGCTGCTTTCTCAAAAGATGAATACTATCTAATTGATACGATAGCCCTAAAAGATATCACGGCTTTGGGGGAAATATTAGCTGACAGAAATATTATTAAGATATTGCATGATGCACATCAGGATCTGTTAATACTATCAAGATCTTGTAATTACGTAGTTCCTATAAATATATTTGATACCCGTCGTGCCGCTGGTTTTGCCGGTTTAGATCATACTGCATCTTTAGCAAAATTGATTTATGAATTATTTAATGTATCTTTATCCAAAAGTGAAACGACAACTGATTGGACTAGAAGACCTTTAACGAAAAATCAGATCAAGTATGCTATTGATGATGTTATCTATATGTGTGAAATGCGTGAGTTACTGCTAAAAAGAGCTAGAAATAATGGATTAGAGAATTGGCTCATTGATGAAATGAAAATTTATGAAGATAAGTATTCATACCGGGTAATTAATCCTGAGGAGAGATACCTTAAGTTTAAGATAATCAATAGATTATCTAATTATAATATTAAACTCCTAAAATATTTAGCAGCTTGGCGAGAAACGGAAGCTGAAAACAAAAATATTCCAAAAACTTTTATTTTTAAGGATGGTATCCTATTTAAAATAATAATGAAGGATCCAAAAAATATCGCTGAACTGGGAAATGTAGAGGGTATTCTACCGGAAAAAATTAAGAAGTATGGTCTTGAAATCATTAAAATATTACAAAAAGCTAGAGATCATGAAGAAAAATTACAATTAAAACATCAAAGAATAATAATAAATAACGATGATTTAATAAAACTTAAGAAATTTATTGCTGATAAGGCACATGAATTAAATATGCCTGTTGAATTAATCGCTACACGTTCAGATATGGTAAAATTTTTAGAAGATAAAAAAAGTGATAATTTGTCTTGTAATAAGCTGCTTAAAACTTGGAGAAAAGATATATTTCTTCCTGTTATATAATTTTTTAATGACATGACGTAAGTTAACCTAACCTCACTGTTAACAAGGAGGTATTATGAAGTTTACTGAAGAATTTTTGTATCATATCTGGGATGCTCAACACTTAAATGAAAAACTATTTACACAATCAGGAAAGAAAGTTAATATTAAATTTCCAGGACGCTGGAATACAGATTCCGGACCAGATTTCAAAGATGCGATAATTGAAGTAGATACTCAAACTCTTAAGGGAGATGTTGAAATAGATTTAACATCATACCACTGGAAATCGCATTCTCATCATGAGAATCCCGAATTTAATAATGTTCTATTGCATATAGTTTACGAAAATAAAAATAAAAAACCATATACGATCAGTGAAAACGGTACTAGAATTGAAATCCTTGAGGTTAAAGATCAATTAATAGTAGATATAAGTAAACTAATTAAACAGTATTCTAATAAACCGTATTTAGAAAAAGATAAATCATGTGATCTATTCAATAATATGAATATAGCTGAAACAGAGGAATATCTTAAACAGATGGGAATGAAGCGATTTGAGAAGAAAATTAAAAGATTTACTGCTGAGCATTTCTTTAGTGATTTCGATCAACTATACTATATGGGCTTTATAGAAGCATTGGGTTACAGTAAGAATAAATATCAAATGATGCAGATAGCTTCAAATTTGACTTATAAAGATCTTAAAGAATTTTATAGTAAAGGTATGACCAAAGAAGAGTTCATTGCGATCTTATTATGTTCTTCCGGATTAATTGAGCATATCCCGTCAATTATCTGCAATGAACAGAAAATGAAATGGAAATCGCTTTTTCAAAAATTTCCTCAAATACAAATCCTTGATATCAACTGGAAATTATTTAGGGTAAGACCCATTAATCATCCTGCAGTGAGAATATTGCAGGTTGCGGATCTTATCTATGATAGCTTGGAAACATCTATCTTTCATAATATTTTGAAACCATTTTCTTTTCCAAAAGATAATTTTACAATGAGAGATTTCAAGAATAAATTATACGATTATTTCCAAATAAAAAATAATTATCTCCCGGAAAGATATAAACTTGGTAAAACACGTATTGACACCTTGCTTATTAATATTGTTCTTCCTCTTGCAGTTGTTTATTCCAGAGAAAAGAAATATAAGAATTTGGAAGTAATTGCATATACAATTTACCAAAGTTTTTCAGGATTACCTTCAAATTTTCTTACTCAATATATGGAAAAGTTCCTTAATGTTGAACAGAAAAAGATAGTTAATAGAAATGCGATCAATCAGCAGGGACTACTAAATATCTATTATAAATATTGCCAGCATCACCTTTGTGAAGCATGCAGTTCAAAATAAATCAGTAAGATATTTATGTTACTAAGGCTGCAAAGTTCGTTTACGTTTGCTAAGTATCAATTATTGATAGTTATCGTTTGTTACTTATTGATATATAATTGATAAGTAACATAATTTGTTATATTACACGCATTTGCAATAGGGAATTAATAATACATTTTTAAAGCATTATATTTTCTTAAGTAATAATTTAAATATAAAAAGTTGTTGACAAAGAAATTCGAGTTTTAAATTTATACGGTACTTAAAAAATAAATTATAAAAAACAAGTGCCATGAAATTGTAAAAAATGTTTTAATTCATAAGTTTGTGATTTTGTAAGCTTAGGATGTATTCGTACGTAAAAAAATCTCAAGATTCAAAAAATATGTTATTGATTATGTCAAATTGAGGTTTTATGAAAGTAAAACTGCTAAGTTTAAAATGTAATTGTAAATTGAGGTCTTTTTTAAAAGGCTGTTAAATTTTTATTTTTTATTTTCTGTGTAAATTGAGGTCTTTTTTTTATAAAAAGCTGCTAACTAATATATAACATCGTAAAATTTCGCAATCTAGTTTTACATTGAATTATGGAAAGTACCTATGTACTTTTTTAGCGAACTAAATTGATTAATTTCGGGGGGAAATTATGAAAAAAATTAGTTGCTTATTAGTTATACTGCTGATTTTCAGTTTATTTACTGTGGCTTTTGCTCAAGAGAGAAGCAATGTCAGCAATATTGTAACAGAAGACGATAATCTCGATGGTTGGATAGATGCATTCGATATCTATATGTCCAACTCAATCGATGATGGTGAATTTGGTGCTACCAATTGGGATGCACTTAATATGGCTGGCATTAATAGTGATTTTATTGTAGGTGGTTCTTATGCCCTTATAATAGATTATCTGGATACAGGTGAGACAGCAGGTGATAACATATTCAGAGCTCATATCACTATGCCAAGTAATCTTGGAACAGGTTTTACCGGCGATATAACTTTGTGGTATATCAGTAATCCGGCACGAAGAATTATGGACATCTATGGTGAATATTTAGAGACATTTACACCGCAGCCTGTATTTGACGGTGCTTCACCTCTACTTATTGAACTGAATACTTTCGATGAAGAAGGATCATCAGGACCGGATGGATTTGTTGATAAGATCAAAGTAAGATTTACAGAGCCTTTGAATCCGACCTGGTTTCCTCAAGGTGCTTTCGATGATCCAACTACGATCTTCCATTTTACAGATGGCATATTCGCCGGAATTCCTTTGGAACATTTCGGTTTTGAAACTACAGTCTTGCCAAATGATACGTATGTAATGCACATTCCCGATGCTACATTACTAAATAACGGGAATCCCACAGTGGGATATGTACCAATGTTGCCAAGATTAAGTTTTACAAACACTATGCTCGATAACCCGTTTGCGCTACGTGATCCAATGGCTAACCTTGCTGTATATGGCGGTGGACCTTATATCGAGGAAGCAATAACTAGAGCAGATGGTGCAGATACTTACATTGATGTTTTCTTTTCAGAAGATATTGATCCTTTGAGCGTTGACATCAGTGATTTTGAAGTAGTTCTGGATACTCCTGTTCCTTCTCCAATAGTATCTTTTGCTGTTAGTGGTCCTATCGTAACTTTAGAAATTGCAGACATACCACCTTTCTTAATAGGCATTAATAGACTAAGATTAACAGCAACTCTATGCATTGAGGATACAAACGGTGATCAGAACACGGTAATTACATGGGTAAATATTAAAGATGGTATTTCTCCAACAGTCCTAAGTATAACACCGTCAGATCTTCTGATCACAGATGTTGATGCAGTAGCTGGCAATTTCTCAATTGAAGTTGTTTATAATGAAGATATGGATATGATGGTAAATCCTACTATTGTATTTGATCCGGTTGTAGCATCAACCTTATCAAATCCTGATCCTGACTGGCCAAATACTACTACCTTTGTGATGACATACGATGTATTTGATGTTGGAGTAGAAATTGAGGATATTGACATTACAGTTAATGATGCCGAAGATGTAGCAGGCAATGTCCAGTTTGAAGGTATAGAAACTGATGCTTTTGATATCGATACGATAAATCCCTTGGTTACCAGTTTAACACCAGATCCTGAGTTGATTGCAGATGTTACTTCTACATTTACCTTAACGGTAGATTACAGTGAAGCTATGGAAACTGACGGAAGTGCAGATCCCACCATTACCTTCCCGATTGCAGACCCTACTAATACGATCACATTTGATCATGGTGTATGGTCAGGTAACACATATGTAGCTCATTATAATGTTTTTGATGTGAATGAGATCGTTGAGGTGGTATCTGTTCATATTGAAGATGCTGTAGATGATCCAGCGGGGAATGACCAAATTCCTTATGATGCCTCCGAAGTATTTGGGATCAACACGGAATCACCGTTGGTCGAAAATGTGAGTGCTGATCCGGTTCACATTACAGATGCTGATGAAGGCCCAGATAATTTCACTATAACGATCGAATACGATCGGCCTATGTTAGCAAATGGCGATGCAGATCCGGATATTACTTTCCCGGTAGAATCTCCTCTGGGCACTATTGAGTTCCACTATGGTGAGTGGGAACCCTGTGAATGCTATCGAGGTGAACAAGAATGCTATGAATTTTGTACTTACGTGGCATACTATCATGTAGATGATGTAGATGAAACAGTTCCTGATGTAGATGTGCTTGTTACAGGTGCCATTGGTTTGGATTCAGGAAATGTTCAAGATCCCTTTGATGCACCGGATCTCTTTAGTATAGATACGCAAAATCCGGTAATTGTTTCAATAACACCATCAGATAATCTGATCACAGATATCGATGCAGAATTACCTGACAATTTCTTCTCAGTTGAAGTTGTTTATAATGAAGATATGGATACGTCCTTAGATCCAACCATTGTATTTGATCCTGTTGTAGCATCAACCTTATCAAATCCAAGCCCATTCTGGCTAAATGCTACTACCTTTGTGATGACATATGATGTAAGCGATGCAGGAGTAGATGTAGAAGGTATTGATGTACATGTAGAAGGTGCGTTAGATGATCCAGCGGGGAATGACCAAGTTCCTTATGATGCCACAAATGTCTTCAGTATTGATACTGAAAATCCATACGTTGAATCTGTTACGGCGGATCCGGATTATATTACAGCTAATGTTAGCACATTCACATTAACAGTTGATTACAGCGAGAATATGAATATGACTGTATATCCTACTATTGTATTTGATACTGATGTATCAACAACTTTGATAAATCCTATTCCTTCATGGCCAGATCCTGATACATTTGTGATGACATATGATGTAGTAGATAATAATGTTATTGAAAATTGTGTTGGCTTTACGATAACTGGTGCTTTAGATGATCCAGCCGGAAATATTCAAGATCCATTTACTGAAGATGAAGGTTTCAGAATTAATACTGAAGGTGCGGTAGTTGAGTGGGTATACCCAGATCCTGTAGAAATTACAGATGCAATTGTTGGGACTAATATGTTTAGTCTAACTGTTGCTTACGATAGATGTATGGATACCAGTGTCGCTCCGGATATTACCTTCCCAATAGAGGATCCATTGAATACAATATCATTCAATCATGGTACTTGGTTTGACTACAATCCAACACCACAGCAAGCCGAAGGGCGAAGCGAAGGGTCAGATTGTAGTTGCTGCTATAAATATTACGTTGCTTACTATAATGTTGTAGATGAAGATGAAACTGTACTTCTTGTTGATGTTCATGTCGCAGGTGCTGTAGATAAAGATTCCGGAAATCCTCAAGATCTGTATGATGAACTTGATGTATTCAGTATAGATACGCAAAATCCGGTAATTGTTTCAATAACACCGTCACCGATTCTAATCTCAGATTCCGATGTGGGACTTGAGTTTACATTAGAGTTAGAATTCAGTGAAGCGATGGGAAGTGCTCACCCCATAATTACCTTCCCGTTTGAAGATCCGCTAATAAATACACTTCTACCTACTGGAGGTAATTGGATAGGTAACACATATGTAGCTCATTATTTTGTTATTGATAGCGGTGTTACACTTCCTGATATTGATGTACGTGTTGTGGGTGCTAAGGACTATCCTGCTGAGAATGTTATGGTTACTTATAATGAACCTGATGTATTCAGTATAGATACGCAAAATCCGGTAATTGTTTCAATAACACCATCAGATAATCTGATCACAGATATTGATGCAGAATTACCTGACAATTTCTTCTCAGTTGAAGTTGTTTATAATGAAGATATGGATACGTCCGTATATCCAACCATTGTATTTGATCCTGTTGTAGCATCAACCTTATCAAATCCAAGCCCATTCTGGCCAAATGCTACTACCTTTGTGATGACATATGATGTAAGCGATGCCGGAGTAGAGGTAGATGACATTGATATTATTGTAGATAATGCGATTGATGTTGCCGGAAATACTCAGGTTGAAGAAACAGAAACAGAAGCTTTTGATATTGATACGATAAATCCAACCGTAGTTTCATTAACAGTAAGTCATCCTTTAATTACTGATTCTGAAGTAGTAGAAGCATTTACCGTTACGGTAGAATATGATGAAGATATGGATACGTCCGTAGATCCAACCATTACATTTACTCCTGGTGTTTCTGCAACGTTAATTAATCCAACTTCTTCATGGCCATATGCTACTATCTTCGTGATGACCTATAATGTAGCAGATGCTGGAGTAGAGGTAGATGACATTGATATTACGGTTAATGATGCTAAAGATGTAGTTGGAAACGTTCAGAGTGAATATACTGAATATGATGAATTTAGCATAGATACTGAGAATCCAATTGTTCTTTCATTAACAGCTGATCCGTATCTTATTACTGACTCAGAAGTCGGTAGTGATACCTTTACACTTACAGCAGTTTTTAGTGAAGATATGACTGCACCTACCAGGAGTGATCCTGAGATCGTTCTTCCTGAAAGGAATTTGTTCGATACTGCGATCCTAATATCTGGTGGATGGGCAGATACACAAACATATGTATGGCATTATAATGTTGTTGATCTTAATACTACGGAATTGCACCTTTCTGTAGGAGTAGCGGGTGCTTACGATTATCCAGCAGGGAATTTACAAGATCCAAATCCAACTTGGTTTGCTGATGTTGCAAGTATCGATACGGAGAATCCATGGGTTACCGGCTTAACACCAGATCCTGTCTTGATTACAGATGCTACTGTTGGTATTGATATGTTTACATTAACTGTAGATTATAGTGAAGATATGTTAACAGATACAACTGCTGACCCGGTAATTTCACTTACACCAAATAGTACGCTGACATTTAATTATGGTGTATGGTTTGATATAGACACATATGTAGCTCATTATGATGTTGCAGATGTAAATGAAGTAGGTCAGGATATATATGTAATTATAGAAGAAGCTTTAGATGATCCAGCCGGGAATACACAAATTCCTTATTGTGATGAAGTCCCTAGCTTCAGTATAGATACAGCAAATCCTACTGTAGTAAGCATAACTCCAATTCCTGAATTAATTTCAGACGATGTTGCTGTAGTTGGGCAATTTAAAATTGAAGTAGAATTCAGCGAATCTATGCTAAAAGATGGAACTGCTACTCCTGAAATTACATTCCCAGTAGAAGATCCATCGAATACAATAACATTTGTAAGTGGTGATTGGTTAGTTTATGATAATGTTCATGATACTTACGAAGCTACTTATACTGTTGTTGATGCAAACGTAACTCTTATGGATATAGATGTACATGTAGAAGGAGCCAAAGACAATCCTGATGGTAATATTCAAGATCCATATAATGAATTAGATGTCTTTGATATAGATACAGAAAATCCTTATGTTGTTTCTGTAGTAGCTAATCCTCTATTGATAACAGATTCCGATGAAGGAGATGATAAGTTTACTCTTACAATTAATTACAACGAGAATATGCATCCAGAGGTTAGAGTAATGTCAGATCCTGTAATTACCTTCCCGGTTGAAAATCCATCTAGTACAATTGTATTTAGTGAAGGTAGTTGGATTGATACGGATTCATACATGGCTTATTATGATGTATATGATGCCGATGTGACATTGTGGGATATTGATGTACATGTTGAAAGTGCTACAGACTATCCTGCTGAGAATATCCAGCTTCCTTATAATGAAGAAGATGTTTTCAGTATAGATACAGAGAATCCGACCGTTGTTTCATTAATAGCAAGTCCATTGTTAATTACTGATGCAGATGTTGGAACAAGTATGTTTACTTTAGAAATAGGGTTTAGCGGCTCTATGATGATGACTGGAATTGCAGATCCTGTAATAACATTCCCTATTGAAGATCCTAATTCAACGATTATGTTCTCTTATGGTGATTGGTTATACACTGACACATATATTGCTTACTATGACGTTGTAGATGCAGGTGTTACACTTCCTGATATTGATGTACATATTGAAGGTGCTGAAGATTATCCGGCAGAGAATGTTATGGTTCCATATGATGAAGCGGATGTTTTCGGTATAGATACAGAAAATCCAATATCTGCAGTTACATCAGCAATGTATAATACTGCTATTGCCTGTATAGAAGTTGATTGGGAAGCTTATGATTACAATGGTATTCAACAAGTTGAACTTTATGTAAATCATGATGGCTTAGGATTCATTCTAGCAGATACAGATGTCACAGGCAATGAAGATGGTACATTCAGCTATTGTCTTGAGGCAAGTTCATTCGTATGTGCAGAAGGTCTTTATGAATTCTATACGATCGCAACAGATGTTCCCGGCAATATTGAAACTGATATTGATCCTATAGTACCGGTTGAAGTTGACATCATTGCTACAGGGTTCGACATTACAACTACACCGGAATTCCCCGAATATGGGACATATTTCAGTGTTAATGTTGCAGCTTTAGATGATGCTGGAATGCTTGATTGCAATTATTCAAACGTAATTCACTTCCTGTCAAATTATCCAGATGATGTTACTTTGCCTAATGAACCTTACCAAACATATGGATATCAGGTTTATGATAACTGTATTTCATTTGAAATCATGGGTGATCTTGTAATAGAAGCATATGGAATGTATCCATTTGAAAATCATAGTTACTCAGATCCTATAGAAATTCTATATCCAACAATTGAACCTCCTACAAATACAGCTGCATATGATGTACCGGGAGATGAAGGTGGATGGATCTATATTGATTATGAATTATCAGTTAACGATCCTTTCCATGGTGAAGCAGAAATGCCTAGTATAGATTACTACGTTGTTGAAAGTGATGTTGATCTAACACCAGAAACAAACTGGCAGGCAGTTGCTAATGTATATCTCTATGATCCTCCAGTTGGAGATAACGCGTCAGTAATGCTTCAAGTTCCTAATGGATTTGTTGAATATGATTACAGAATGGCTGCAGTAATTAACGACGGTTCATCATCTTCTGATGATATGGCAAATATGAAATCTATGAATAAAGAAGGACCAATGGTAGTTTACATTCATGAAAGTGGTAATAGCGATGATACATGGCAGTCAGTTTGGGCTTATTGCGGAGCTGCAGCTGGTTATCCTAACGCTAATGCAGTACCATTTGTTCAAGATCCAATTGTAGATTTCTCATTTGATGAAGATACAGCAGATTCTTCAATAGATCTGAATAATGTCTTTGATGATGAAGATCTTGCATATGGTGATTTCCTGAGTTTCAATTATTCAGGTAATACAAATATCGATGTAAGTATTTACGAAGGAATCGTTACATTAACACCTGATGCTGATTGGTTCGGTTTCGAAGATATCATATTCACAGCAACAGATGATAGTATGGCAACAATTACTGATGAAGTAAGAGTTACAGTAAATAACGTGAATGATGCTCCAGTAATCATTGCTTTTGATCCTTCTGCATCATCTATAACTATCAATGAAACCGAGATGCAGACATTCTTGGTAAGTGCAACTGATATTGATTCTGAAATACTGGCTTACCAGTGGTTCGTTGATGATATCATGCAAGTTGATCAAACTGTTAGTACTTATACTTATGAATCTGATTATTACTCAGCAGGTACATACTTAATTAAGTGCATTGTTGATGATGGAATTTCAGAAAGAGAAGTAAAAACTTCCAAAATCGATAAATCAGTTGAATCTGCCATGAATACGGAAGAAAGCAGAGCAAGTGTATCTCAGGAATGGGAATTGATCGTAATTGATTCAGATCAGAGTGTTGTCGTAAATGAATTAATTCCTGATGTAGGTACTATAACTATCGATGAGGGTGAGGTTATCAATTTCTCTGTTGATGCTTATGACCCGGATGGAAATGACCTTGAATATAGCTGGCAGATAGATGGAGTAGAACAATCAATAGAAGCTACTTACGATTTCATTACTGATGAAAACTCTGCTGGAGAATATGAAATAACGCTTAATGTTACTGATAACTTTGGAGAAGGTGAATCTAGGGATGCAATATATTATGCATGGAATGTAGTTGTAGAAAATGTTCTTGATTCCGGTATAGTTTTAACACCATTAGTTTCTAAACTTTACCAGAATCGTCCTAATCCATTTAATCCTGATACTTGTATCTTGTTAGATATCAGTGAAAATGAAACGGGTGTATTGACCATATTCAATATGAAAGGGCAAATAGTTAAAACTCAAAGTTTCAATTCAGGTACTCATAATTATTTATGGAATGCTGACAATTGCAGCTCAGGAGTATATTTCTATAGGCTTATAACTGATAGTAAAACTGAAACTAAAAAAATGTTACTTTTGAAATAAGAGAAACATTTGAAAGAATACTTATTGCTCTCTATTTTTTAGAGAGATGGTAAGATGAAAAAAAGGGCAGAATTAATTTCTGCCCTTTTTGTTTTAGGTTAATATGTTATTTAGAAATCTTTAAGAACGTCAGCTATTGTTGGATGACCAATTTCCTGTAGTTCATAAGTTACCTGAACTGAAGGTTTATTGATCTTAACGATCCTTCTAAGATCGATAGGAGTTGCTATAACAACAGCGTCACATTCTGTATTATTAATTGTAGTTTCAAGATCCTTGATTTGCTGTTCACCATAACCCATTGCTGGCAGTAGAATACCGATCTCAGGATATTTCTCAAATGTTTCTTTGATAGAACCAACAGCGAAAGGACGAGGATCAACAAGATCAGCAGCACCGTATTTTTCAGCAGCTACAACACCTGCGCCATACTTCATCTCACCATGAGTAAGAGTAGGACCATCTTCAACGATAAGAACATCAGCACCTTTCACAAGTTCAGGCTTATCAATGCTTACAGGTGAAGCACCATCAATAACGATTGCATTAGGATTGAGTTCACGAACATTATCTCTAACGATTTGAATTCCTTCCGGATCAGCTGAATCGATCTTATTGATAACAATAACATCAGCATTGATGACATTAGTTTCGCCAGGATAGTAAGTTCTTTCATGATTCGGTCTGTGTGGATCTACAACAACGATGTTGATCATTTTATCTGAAACATAGAATGGTGTATCATTATTACCGCCATCCCAAATAATTACATCAGCTTCTTTTTCAGCTTCACGAACTATTGCTTCGTAATCTACACCAGAATAGATGATACTACCCATAATAATATGTGGTTCGTATTCTTCCATTTCTTCTATTGTACATTCATGTTTTACCAGATCTTCAAGAGCAGCAAATCTTTGAACTTTTTGTTTAACAAGGTCGCCATATGGCATTGGATGACGGATAGAAGCTACTTTCAGTCCTTTTGCTTTAAGAGCTTTCACAACCGCACGTGTTGTTTGACTTTTTCCGCAGCCAGTTCTGGTAGCGCATACTGTTATAAGTGGTTTAGTTGTTTTTACAGTAGAATTCTTCAATCCGATAAGTTTGAAATCAGCTCCAGCAGCATTAACTAATGAAGCATTATTCATAACTCTTTCATGAGGAACATCACTGTAAGCAAACACAACTTCTTCTACATTGTGTTTTTTTATCAGGTTCACTATTTCATTTTCTGCGAAGATAGGGATACCTTCTGGATATAATTCACCAGCTAATTCAGCTGGATATTTTCTTCCATCGATATCAGGAATTTGTGTTGCTGTAAAAGCAACAACATCGTAATTTGCATTGTCTCTGTAATAACAGTTGAAGTTATGGAAATCACGCCCTGCAGCACCCATAATGATGACTTTCTTTTTCATCTTTCTCTCCTTTTTTCTTTAATGAATAATTTAGATGCAAGGCTTAAAAATAGGGTTTTGAAGTCAAGGAAATTTATGTTAGATTAATATAATAATAAATAAAAATAATTATAATTTTAACTTTACTAATTTTTAGTTAATATATTTAAGGTATAAAAATAAATGGAGGAAGAATGCTGGATAAAATAAAAGTTCAGGAAGTTCTTGATAAAGTTAGACCTTCGCTGCAAGCTGATGGCGGAGATTGTGAACTTGTTAATATAACTGCTGATAATGTTATAGAAGTAAAATTAAAAGGTGCTTGTGGAAATTGCCCAATGGCTACACTTACACTTAAAGCAGGTATCGAAAGAGTTCTGAAAGAAGAAATTCCTGAAGTAAAAGAAGTAATTTCTGTATAGGATTGAAACAGAATTATATAGGGTGAGGTGTCTGGATAAAAAGGATACCTCATTTTTATTGGAGGAGTTATGAAACTTATATCATATAAAAAAGTTCAATTAGAAAAAGTTACTATGGAAGGAGCAAAAGGTGCAAATATCCGTTGGCTTATATCGGATAAGGATAAAGCACCAAATTTTGCAATGCGAATGTTTGAAGTTGTGCCAGAAGGATTTACACCATATCATTCCCACAGTTGGGAACATGAAAATTTCATTGTTGAAGGTACTGGAGTCCTGGTTACCGAAGATGGAGAATTACCGTTTAAACCAGGTGATGTAATATATGTTGATCCGTATATGAAACACAACTATAAAAATACGGGTGATACAACACTTAAATTTTTGTGTATGATCCCAATTGAAAAACCTGTTAAGCAAAATAAAAAAAATATTAATCCTTTTGCATCAGGCAGAGCAAATAATTGTTAAATAAATATAAATAGGAGATAAAGATGGAAAAAAAATTCTTTGAAAAACTAGTTACAGCTCCAAGTCCATCGGGATTTGAACAACCAGCTCAGGAAGTTTACAGGAATTTCGTAAAAGATTATGCTGATGAAATTAAAACTGATGTTCATGGAAATGTTATAGCTCTTAAAAAAGGAACAGGCAAACTTCGCATTATGTTATCCGGTCATGCTGATGAGGTCGGTTTAATGGTTAATTATATTGAAGATACCGGATTTATCAGATTTGTTGCAATTGGTGGAGTAGATGCAACTTTACTGCCAGGTATTCGTGTGAATGTTTATCATAATAAAAAAGTTGTTCGCGGAGTTATTGGAAGAAAACCAATTCATTTGATGAGCCCAGAAGATAGAAAGAGTACTCCAAAAATGTCTGATCTCTGGATAGATATTGGTGCAAAAGATAAAAAAGCAGCTGAAAAAAAAGTTGCAATTGGTGATCATATAACTTATTCACCCGGCTTGGAAACATTATACGGAAGTGTTATCACAACTAAAGCTACAGATAATAAAGCTGGAGTTTATATTGTAGGATGTATCCTGAAAGAACTTGCTGGAAAAAAAATTGCTGCAAACATATATTCTGTATCTTCAGTTCAGGAAGAAATTGGACTTCGTGGAGCTAGAACCAGCGCTTTCGGCATTGATCCTCATGTTGGTATTGCTATAGATGTGACTCATGCAACTGATTATCCGGGCATGAATAAAGGGCAATTAGGTGATGTATCTTTAGAAAAAGGTCCTGTTATTTCTGTTGGTGCAAATATAAATCCAAAAGTATTTGAACTTCTCAAGAAAGCAGGTGATAATGCTAAAATTAAATATCAGATTGAAGCAGCTCCACGCGGAACAGGCACTGATGCAAATGCAATTCAGGTTAATAGAGCCGGTGTAGCGACAGGGCTTATCAGTATTCCCAATAGATATATGCACACTCCAAATGAAGTGATCTCATTTAAAGATCTTGATGGAGCAATAAAACTTCTTACAGAATTTGTCTGCTTGATCAACGATAAAACTGATTTTATTCCAAAAGTATAAATTATTAATTTCAGGTAGAGATAGGAAAACTACCTCTACCTTTTTTAATACAATTAAGAGGATAAATGATAACTGTAAATAATCTCTCAAAAGTATTCCGTCAACAAAATGGGGAAGAGTTATATGCCGTAAATAACCTTTCATTCACAGCAGATAAAGGTGAAATTGTAGTGTTATTAGGAGTTAATGGAGCTGGAAAGACTACGACGATGCGAATGCTTTCTACTATATTACAGCCATCCAGCGGAACAGCAACACTGGAAGGTTATGATTTAAAAAAAGATCCTCAGAATGTGAGAGCAAATCTAGGTTTTCTATCAGGAGATACGGGGCTTTATGCCAGGCTTACAGCACGAGAGACGATTACATATTTCGCCAGATTGTATGATGTTCCTGAAAATACGATACACGATAGGATCAACAAGATGGCAGACCTTCTAGACATGCATGATTTTCTGGATAAAAAAATTGATTTTCTTTCTACTGGAATGAAGCAAAAGGTTTCTATTGCCCGTTCAATTATTCATGATCCTCCCATTATGATCTTTGATGAACCAACAGCCGGACTTGATATCCTTACTGCTAAAAATATAATTTCTTTTATCCATAAATGTAAAGAGGATGGTAAATGTGTACTATTTTCCACTCATATAATGCGGGAAGCAGAACGTATTGCTGATAAAATCGTCATGATTCACCAGGGAAAAATATTAGCTCAAGGCAGTTGGGATGATCTGAAAAAAAATACTGGATTAATTGATTTAGATGACATCTTCATTCACTATGTTAACAATGTAGAGAAGGAGGATGCATGAATATTAAAAAAATAATTGTAATTTACAAAAAAGAGATGCTGGATCTTTTAAGAGATAAAAGAACAATTATAACTTCATTTGTTCTTCCAATTATACTATATCCATTATTAATGATCGGTTTTTCATCTATGATGTCACGTCAGGAAATCAAACTGGAACAACAGGGAATAGTTATTTATCTTAATGATATAGCACAAAATGAGATATCACGTGAGATCAGGGGATCACTATCTGAAATTGAGACACTCCAAATTATGGATGAAGCTATTGTTTATGATGAAGACACATATCTTGACCTTCTAAAAGATAAATCTATAGAAGCTCTAATTACTGTTGAAGATAGTTTATCATCAACCGGTTATACAATACTTAATCTTACTTGTTTTTATGATGAAACTTCCGAGAAGAGTTCCATGGCATATAGAAAGATCAGAGATAATTTACGTGATCTGGAAGAAGTGCTGATAAGCAAGAGACTGGAGAAAATTAAAATTAACAGTGAAATATTGAATGCTGTTGAGATCAAAAAAGAAAACATCGCTCCACCTGAACAAATGGTTGGTTTTATTGTAGGAAAATTTTTACCTTATTTGTTAATAATATTAACTATAAGTGGCGCTTCAGTAATTGCTTCAGATCTTATTGCCGGTGAAAAAGAAAGGGGTACACTTGAAACAATCTTGGTTAGTGCAGCTAAAAGGAACGAATTGGTTATTGGTAAATATCTCACGATAATTACTATTTCCATCATTACTGTATTACTTAACTTATTAAGTATGTACATTTCATTCCGTCATATTTTTATGCAGATGGGGCAGACCATGGGAAATTTCCAGTTGCCGATTGGTAACTTTGCACTTATCCTGCTTCTGATGATTCCACTAATAACTTTTTTCTCTGCTATTCTTCTTTCAATTTCAACTTATTCCAGGAATATCAAGGAAGCTCAAAGTTATCAAATGCCTTTGCTGTTTGGAGCTATCATGCTTTCAATGGTTAGCTTTTTACCTGGTTTTGAACTGAATCTGGGATTTGCATTAATACCGATTGTTAATTTTTCTTTGTTAATGCGTGATATAATGCTGAATAATTATCAATTAAGTTATCTGTTCATAGTTATAGGATCTACTCTCGTACTTGATGTTGTAACAGTTTACATTTCAATTAAGTTGTTCCATAGTGAAAAAGTCTTATTTAGAACTGCAGAAGAAAAATCTTTGAAATTCTGGGGTAAAGATAAGAAGGATATCTTAAATTTACAATTCGTTTTTGTCTATTTCATTATAATGATTATAGCTCTTTATTATATTGGCGGAAGCTGGCAGATACAAGACCTGATGAGAGGATTGGTAAAAACTGAAGTATTGCTTATTTTATTACCTGTTATTGTAATTTTACGTTTTTCAAAAACAGATATTAAAAAAACATTGAGATTAAATTATACAAATCCAATGAATTTCCTGCTGGTTATAATTGCTGCACTTCCATTTCTGTTATTAGCCGGTATTTTAGGTCAAATAATTAATTTGATCTTTCCTCTTTCTGAGACATATCTGGAAAATTTGCAAAGTCTATTATCAACCGATCAAACAAGTATATGGATGATAATTTTTGTAGTTGGTATTTTGCCTGGTATCTGTGAAGAAGTCATGTTTAGAGGTTTCATTCTCAGTTCTTTGAAAAAGAATGGATTTTGGCATGGAATAATTTTTACAGCTGTTTTATTTGGAGTTTTCCATCTTGATCCGTTTCGCTTTTTACCAGTATCTTTATTAGGTATCTGGTTAGGTTATTTAGCCTGGAAGACCAAGAGCTTATATGTACCGATCTTAGCTCATATCATGCAAAACTCGTTAGCTATTCTTATAACCAATTATTCAGATAAATTTAAATTTCTCGATTTTATTGTTAAAGATGGAAATATAGCATATTGGGTTATAATACCTGCTGTAATAATAATTTATTTCGTTGTCAAAGGTTTACATACTTTTAATCCTGCTGAAACAAAAGATAATAGCTTAGAATATTGAATTTTGCCAGATTTTTGGAATATTAATTATTGATTACGAAATCAGGTTTATTATTGATTCAGGTAAATTATGAGTAGAGATCTAAAAACAAATTGTCTAATTATAAAGAAAGTCAATTTTAGAGACACAAGTCTTATTATAGACGTACTGACACCTGAATATGGAGTCATTAAGGTTATGGCAAAAGGTGTTCGCAAAAATAATAAAGTAACAGGAATCTTAGAATTACTAAATGAACTTGAAATGGATCTTTATAAGAATCCCAGTTCGGATTGGTACATCTTTAAATCAGCACAATTGATCAATGCCAATTTATTTAATATTAAACTTCATAAAAGTATTCTTATGCAGGCTGCAATCGAGATAATAAGGCAGATCATTATAACTGTGGATGATTCAAAAGCTGTGTACGAATTATTAACACAGTACTTGCAATATATAAAAACGGTACCAAAAAACGGTATTGTAATCTTTTGGCGGTTTATGTTAAAATTATGTAAAATAATTGGAATTGAGTTAAATGTGTATAATTGTATAGAATGCTCTCACAATAATAAATTTGTAGCTTACTTTCCTCAAAAACATGGATTTATCTGTGATATTTGTTATAGACCGATATATGATGAGCAAGTGATCAGAATAAATGATATTGAAGCCGATCTGATTAGAAAATTACCCAATATTGGACAGTTTATTGATGAGATATCAATTCCAAAATCAATATTTAAGCATATTAACAAGATATTTGTTATACATTTATCCGAACATTTTAATAAGAATATGCACTTGAAAAGTGTTGAATTATTATAATTAATTTCTAAAATAAATATAAATTTTTTATTTCTATAGTAATTTTTTCTCTATACTTCTAAAATTCTTTAATTTTTTTTGAGTGTCTGTGTCCCAATTTCAGGATTTTCGACATGTATAAGTAAAAGGGATATTTACACCCAAAAAAGGAATGAAACGTGTTTTTTAAAAAAATGAAACTTAAATGCTTAACAAATTTACTCTTTACAGAAAAAATTAACTTAGCAGTTTTAGAGAATGAAGTATATAAATCAAATAGCATAATCTACATCGGTGAAAATAAATTCATTCAGATAAGTCCTCTCTGAACGATTGAAAAGAATGAATTAGAAAAGATAGTCTGGAAAGGAAGCAAGTAAACAATAAATTTTGGAGAAACTAAATGAAGAGAATCATTGTAATTATGATTTGCATTTTAATAATGTCATTTGCATTTTCTGATGAATTGGAAATGGATGTAATAAATCAAACGGTTTATACAAGTTCTTTATCACTCGGATTTTTTTCCACACTTGGTTTAGGTATTGGACCTGTATCAGAGAATCAAAGAATTGAGAAAATGATTATCGTGCATGCTGGTTTAAGTCCTTTCTTTTTTGGAGGCTGCATATATTTCCAAAATAGGTATTTTAAAGATTCAACACGAACAGGCATGTTCTACACATTTAATATTGGGATTGATCATATTGCTGCAATTGGAGGTCGTAGTGCAAGATTAACTCTTCCTAATATTGCTGGAGGAATTGGTTATAGTAAAAAAATTGGAGACAATTCATATTTCCGTATATCAATTGATTTGGGTATTAAAGCGGTAATAAGTAATCTGAATTTATCAATTACATTTTAAATGGAAAAATAAATGAAAAAATATTTTATTGTTATTGCGTTAATAATAGCAATTTCAATTTCTGCTGAAATTCAAAAACCAATAATCGTTATTTCACCTACAACTGGAGTATTTTCTGGAATAAGAGTTGGTATTGGAGTAACTAATGTTTATGAAAATCATGTATGGGAATTGATTTTGAATTACAAGAATGAATTAATATCTCATGTTGCAGGACCGAAAATAACTTTCACGCCAATGAATTCCAGCACTTTCGACAGTATTTATCTGCAAGCAAACAGATTTTGGAACCTTGAAAGAAAGAGATCATTCTTAATATTCAAAATTGGTGGTATTATTATTCCACCCATTTTTTATTGTGATGATTGTAAAACTGTTCTAATACCAATGTTATCGATAGGATATGGATACAGTTTTAATTTAAAAGACATGTGTTATATTCGTCCCTCAATTGATATTGGACTGCAATCAAATATAATTAATGTTGGATTGGCTATAACATTTTAAAACAATATACATCTAAATCATGTCTAACCAGAAGATCTCATAAAAAGAATTATATTTTAACATATAATTAACCTAAAACCATAAGAATTGACAGATTAACATCTAATTTTTTTGTGACGAATATATGAAACGGAAAGATATAATTAATATAGTTTTATTTGTTATCGTATTTGCTTTTGCAGCTTATCGATTTTCTAAATTAACGTATTCTAATCAGAAATCAGCTTTTGTTATGGATACGATCGTAGATATAAAAATTGAATCAAAAGATAAAAATACAGATGAAACCATAGCTGGTGCTTTTAAATTAATGGAAGATTATGAAAAAAAATTTTCATTTTATAAAAAAGAAAGTCCAATCTGGCAATTCAATAACAATGAAATTGAAAGTTTGTATCTTGATGAAGATCTCAAAAATATTTTAGCGATTTCCCGCCAGCTGAACATTGATACTAATTCACATTACGATATCACTATCGGTGCATTATCTGAAATCTGGGATTTTGAAAATAATATTATCCCGTCAGGTAAAGAGATCGAAAAAGCAAAGTTAAGTACCGGATTCAATAAATTAACAATTATAAACGGGTATCTGAAGGGATCAGAGGGGATAAAAATAAATTTAGGAAGTCTGGCAAAAGGGTACATTATTGATAAAACCATTGAATATTTAACTCAGAAAGATGTGATATCAGGATACATAAATGCAGGTGGAGACATAAGAATATTTGGTAATAAAAAGCCTGTAAAGATAGGCATTATGCATCCAAGAAGCGATTCAAATGAAACAATTGATGTACTTAGCATAATTAATAGATCTGTAGTCACTTCTGGAGATTATGAAAGATATTTCATTGAGGATGGAATTCGTTATCATCATATACTTGATCCATTGACCGGCTATCCGTCTCATGAGGCAATATCTGTTACAGTAATTGCGGAAACTGCATTAATAGCCGATGCACATTCAACTGCACTTTTCCTTTTAAAACCGGAATCGGCTATTGAACTTGCAAATAGAACAGATGATGTTGAAGCTATCGTATATTATTTTAAAGAAAATAAAATAGAAAAACTTGAAACAAAAGGAATTAGTGATTATAAATAATTATATAAAATGTATAAGGACATATTATGAAAAATAAAATTGATATTCAAAGTTTAGAAGATAACAGGAAAGTAACAATAAATGAAGTTGGTGTAAAAAATGTTAAGTATCCCATTATTGTGGATGATCGAGAAAACAATCAGCAAACGACGATTGCTGATCTTGATATATATGTAGAACTACCGCATCATCACAGGGGAACACACATGAGTCGTTTCCTGGAAGTTCTTAATAAATTTCATAAAGATAATCTCATCATGAGATTACCGGAATTTCTTGCTGAAATAAAGAAAGCGCTTAATTCCGAATATGCTTCTGTTAATATTAGGTTTCCTTATTTCATGAAAAAGACTGCTCCAGTTTCCAAAACTACTTCTCTACTTTCTTATAATTGTTTTTTTCAAGCTTCTCTGGATGATAAATTTAAAATGCAGATTGGAGTTGAAGTACCTATTACTACATTGTGTCCATGTTCAAAAGAGATAAGTGATAATGGTGCGCACAGCCAGCGTTCAATGGTGAATGTCATGATCACATATAATAAATTTATTTGGTTGGAAGAGATGATTGAACTGGTGGAAAGTTGTGCTAGTTGTGAGATATATTCTCTGCTCAAGCGGGTCGATGAAAAATATGTTACAGAGAAAGCTTATGATAACCCCAGATTTGTGGAAGATATTGTTAGAGAAGTAACACTAAAATTAAAAAAAGATGCAAGAGTGGATTGGTTCAAAGTACAATCAGAGAATTATGAATCAATTCATAATCATAATGCTTATGCTTGCGTTGAATTTGATAAAAGAAAGGACTAAATGAAAGTAACATCAAAAACATTTAATAATGATTTTAAAGTAATAATTGCAAGGGATAATTCTAATCCTCTTATCTGTCTTCAATTCTATATTCGTATCGGTTCTGCCTGGGAAGATAGATCAGAAGCAGGATATTCACATTTGACAGAACATCTTGTATTTAAATCAACCAAAAAGTTCCCTCAGAATGCGATAATGAATAAAGTAACCAACCTGGGCGGATCAATAAATGCGTATACAGAGTTTGATTCTACCTGTTTGTATATTACTATTCCCTCTAAATTTATTGAGGAAGGAATTGAAATACTCTCTGAATTAGCGATAAACGCAAATTTTTCTAATAAGGATTTCATTTCTGAGAAAAAAGTAGTTATTGAAGAATTAAAGCAATTAAAAAATGAACCTGAAGACTCATTTATAGAAGATGTTGCAGCAAACTATTTTACTAAGAACCCATATAAAAAACCAATTATTGGAAATATGAATTCGCTCAGGAAAGCAAAACCGGATCTATTACACTGTTTTTATAAAAAGTATTATGTTCCTAATAACTGTTTCTTGGTTGTGTCTGGTGATATAAAAGGAAATGAAATTGATGATATCATTGAAAAATATTTTGGGAATTGGAAACCTTCCAAACTTAATGAACGTAAAAGAATTAGTAATCATTTCCCTACAAAACCTGAGATAAAACATCTGCCGAGAGAAATTTCCAGTAATATGCTGGCATTTGTAATGCCTGATTTATCTGAAACGGATCCTGATTCTTATGCAATATCACTTGCAACAAAAGCTTTTACACTAGGGAAGAATTCTAGGATCTATAATAGATTGTTTACTGAGGAAAAATTAATTGATAATGTGCATGTCCATTCTCTCAGTGGAATTAATGACGGTGCATCAGTTATTATGATCATGCCCAAAAAGAAAGCTGATATAACAAAGATCTGCAGAATATTTCTGGAAGAATTGGAACAATATCTTTTACATGGGATTAATGATATTGAACTTGAAGATAATAAAAAAGAGATGGTCTTCTTCTATAGATATTCTTTTGAATATGTTGAATCACTTGCATCAAGTTTGGGAAGTGAAGAGATATTATCAACTTATAAAAAATTCTTCGAGTATCCGGAGATGGTAAGGAATATTTCCCGAAATGATATAAACAGGATAATTAAAGATTATTTTAAAAAAGATCACTTGAAATTATATTATACTGGTCCTGATAATATCAATGAAAACATTATTGGAAAGCTACTTAAAAATAGACCCGTAAATAACAAAATTACTGAGAAAGATTTTTTTGAAACCCGTTTAAAAAATGGAATGAAGATACTTTTTAAAAAAGTTTTGGGAAAACCTACAATTGGTATCTCTCTTTCGTATGAAGTTTCTCAATTAAATGAGACAAAGGAAAATCTGGGAATTAACTATCTTACATCTGCATTGATGTTGTATGGTAACGAAAATAGAAATTATCAGCAGTTTTTGAATTTTTGTACTTCCAAAGGAATCAATTTCAGTATAAGTCCACAAAGTGAAACGACCATTGTCAGTTCAAAATGTTTTAAAGAGATACTGCCGGTGAGTTTAGAATTAATCTCCGATGTTGTATTGCATCCCACTTTCCCTAAAGAACATTTTGAGAACATTAAACTAACAACTAAAAGCAACCTTGATAGAATAAAGGATTATCCTCAACATCATGCTGCCATGCTTTTTAAGGAATTACTTTTTGGTAAAAAAAGTAATATTAGCAGCCGCTCCGGTTCAAAAACTACGATTCAAAACATCACATTAAAACAGGTAAGAAACTGGTATAAACAGTATTATCTGCCAGAGAATATCTCTCTATCTATTGTTGGAGATTTTAATTTTGAAGAAGCCTATAGCTTATGTGAATCGAATTTTATTTATGAAAAAGGAAAACATCCTAAATCTATCCAGCAAGCAATCATAAACTCATCTAAAAATAGGAATAAACTTATCAAAAAAGGAATGGATCAAGCAATTATTAATATTGGCGGATTTGCCTGTGATACTACTGATAAAAAGAAAAACACTGCATTCCATGTTCTCTCACAGATCATTGGCGGTGAGAGTGATTCTATTCTGTTCCGTGAACTTAGAGAAGAACGAGGACTTGCTTATTCTGTAGACTTTACATTTAATTCAGTGAGAACTGCTGGTTTTTGGGTTGCTTCTGCTATTGTTGATAAAGAAAGTAAATATCAAGCCGTTGATATTATCCGTAATGTTCTGAAAGAAGTAAAAACTAATGGTATAAGCAATAAAGTGCTGGAAACCACAAAGAACTATATCCGGGGGCAAAGATTAATGGAAGAAGAGAGCGTATTAAATCAAGCACAAACACTTTCAATACTAGAATCATTAGGATTAGGATATAAATATTATCTCGAAAGAGATGCGCGTTTAGCAAATGTGAATGTTAAAATTCTACATGATCTTGCAAAAGAATATTTCAATGAAGATAATTATTTTGTACAGATCATGATATAAACAATTTGGAACGGAGAAGAATGAAAACTATTGGTATTGATCTTGGCTCCAGGATGTCAAAAATTGTTGTTTTGCAAAAGGATAAAATAATATATTCAAGAGTCACCGATACAGGAGTTAATCCCAGAAAGAGATCAGAAGAGTTATTAGCTGAAGCTTTGGAAGCAACATCTTTACACATTTCTGAAATAAAAAATATTTATTCTACCGGTTATGGCAGGAATATTGTTCCCTTCTCTGATAAACGAATTTCAGAAATCAGCTGTCATGCAAAGGGAGCAAGATATTTTTTCCCTCAGGTGAGAACGATTATAGATATTGGAGGACAAGATTCTAAGATCATTCTTTTAAATGGGGAAGGGCATGTAATTGACTTTGTAATGAATGACAGATGTGCAGCAGGTACCGGTAAATTTTTAGAAGTTACTGCTACAACCCTTGAAACGACTATTGACGAGTTGGGAGAATTATCAGAACATTCTACCAAAAAGGTCGATATCAATAGTACTTGTGTTGTTTTTGCCGAATCAGAAATAATTGGCCTTATTGCAGAAGGTTGGGGAAAGGAAGATATAATTAAGGCAGTACATCATTCAATTGCAAAGAGAACAAAAAATCTTGCTTCTCAACTTCATTGGCAGGAGCCGGTAGTATTTACAGGTGGAGTAGCAAAAAATACCGGAATGCAAACCGCAATTTCAAAGATTATGGGCTCAGAAATTATTGTACCGGAAAAGTCATTTATAACTGGAGCATTAGGTGCAGCAATATTTGCTCAAGAATGAGTTGAAAAAGAACTTTCAACTTGACACTACATTTGATTATTTATTCCTCAAATCATAATTATATTTAAGGAAACAAAATGAGATCAATAGTTATATTATTTGTTATCTTAATTTTTTGTGTGAACTTATCTGCACAAAATGTAAATTCATCTAATATTAATGATATACAATATAGCATAAAATTGATAAAATTCTATATAGAAAAAAACGAATATGATACTGCACTTGAATATATTGATAAAACTTTGGAAGTATCAGCACAAAAAGATTCTCTCTTCATTTTTAAAGGATTTATCTATAAAGATCAGGAAGATTGGTTAAAAGCTTCAGAATGTTATGCAAAAGCAATTTTATATACTCAAGACGAGCAATTGATAAATGAAGTTTTAGTAGATTTTGAAAAAGCAATAATGCTCGTGTCTCCTTTACAGGCTATTGATATAGTATCATCTGCTGTCACAAAAGCACTAATTCCCCAGAAACATACTGGATTTCTTTATATACTGGCAAGCTTGTATGAAAATAATCAGCTTTATAGTGAAGCGAATGATGTTTATAATACTATAATATTGGAAGTTGATGAATCTGAAAAATACTCTTTGCAGATCAAAATAGCAACAAATAGTATATTTCAAAAAGAATATAATGAAACTTTGAATATTCTTAAACCGCTTATCGCTGAAAATGATTCGATTAATAATGAAAAATTACTTTTCTTAGATTATATTGCTAATATTTCACTTGAACGGTATGAAAAAGCTAAAAACTCCCTTCTAAGATTATATTTAGAATATCCAAATCATCCGAATAGAATAGAGATCCTTTCCGGATTAGCTGAGGTATTTGAGTGGGAACAGCAATATTTGATGAGTTGGTATATGCTGAATGAATTGTATAAAATTAGTAATGAAGCTCAAAAATTTAAACTTCAAAATGAAATTGAACAAATTAAAAAAAGAATATATGAAAGTAATAAATTGAACGATCAATTTAAATATCTGAAACCTGTATTTGAAGAAGATATACATAAGCAAATATCAGATAAAGAATAATAAGTTTTTATTAGATTAAATTATTGACTCCAAAATGCTTGATACATTTTTTGTATTGTTCTTAAAATAAAAATAAAAAAATATAAAATAAAGAGGAGCTAAAATGAAAAAATTTAAGAAAGTTACGTTAGATGGTAATACAGCTGCAGCGCATGTAGCTTATGCCTTTAGTGAAGTAGCTGCGATTTATCCGATCACTCCTTCATCTCCAATGGGTGAATATGCAGATGCATGGGCAGCTAATAATCGTAAGAATATCTTTGATCAAACTGTTGACGTTATGGAAATGCAATCTGAAGCTGGAGCTGCAGGTGCTGTTCACGGTTCACTCTCTGCAGGTGCCTTTACCACTACTTTTACTGCATCTCAAGGTCTTATGCTTATGCTTCCAAATATGCATAAAATAGCGGGTGAAATGCTACCTACTGTTTTCCATGTTTCTGCCAGATCACTTGCTGCGCAATCACTTTCAATTTTTGGAGATCACTCAGATGTAATGTCAGCAAGAAATACTGGTTTTGCTCTTGTGGCAGCTTGTTCAATTCAAGAGATCATGGATCTGGGTATTGTTTCACATCTTTCTACTTTAAAAACAAAGATCCCATTTTTAAATTTCTTCGATGGTTTTAGAAATTCACATGAGATTCAAAAAATTGAAGTTATCGATTATGATACAATGCGTGAAATGGTTGATATGAAATATGTAGAAGATTTCAGGAACAGATCTATGAATCCTGAACGACCTATGGTAAAGGTTGGAGCACAAAATCCTGATGTATTCTTCCAGGGTCGTGAAACTTCCAACAGTTATTATAATATAGCTCCTGAAATAGTGCAGGATTACATGGATAAATTGGCTAAGGTAATCGGACGACACTATCATCTATTTGATTATGTTGGTGCTAAAGATGCCGATAAAGTGATCATTGCAATGGGTAGTGGTGCTGATACTATTGAAGAAACAATTAATTATCTTAATTCAAAAGGTGAAAAACTTGGTCTTATAAAAGTTCGTCTTTATCGTCCTTTCTCTGTTGATGCATTTATTAATTCTCTTCCGGGATCAGTTAAGAAAATCGCAGTTCTTGATAGAACAAAAGAACCAGGATCAATTGGTGAGCCACTCTATTTAGATATTGTTGCAGCACTTAAAGATAGAAAAGATCTTACTATTATTGGTGGACGTTACGGACTTTCTTCGAAAGAATTTACTCCTTCTATGGTAAAAGCAGTTTATGATCACCTTGATGGAAAGGCAACTCATGGATTTACCGTAGGTATTAATGATGATTTAACTCATACTTCAGTTAAAGTTACCGATCATGTAGACTCAATGCCGGAAGGTGGAATCAGTTGTAAATTTTGGGGATTGGGATCAGATGGAACAGTTGGTGCAAACAAAAACTCTATCAAAATCATTGGTGATAACACTGATATGTATGCTCAAGGATACTTCCAGTATGATTCAAAAAAATCAGGTGGAATTACCCGTTCACATCTGCGTTTTGGTAAAAGCCTGATTCAGTCTGAATATCTTGTAGAAAATGCTGATTTTATCGGATGTCATAATCAAGCTTTCATCGGACGATATGATATACTTGAAGGCATTAAAGATAATGGAGTTTTCTTATTGAATTCACATTGGAATGATGAAGAAGTTTTTGCAAATCTTACATTAGAAATGCAGAAAACAATAATTAAAAAAAATATTAAATTATACAATATCAATGCGCTTAAAATAGCAAATGAAGTTGGTCTTGGTGGAAGGATCAATACCGTTATGCAAACAGCTTTCTTCCTTATATCAGGTGTTTTAAATAGAGATGAAGCAATAAAAATGATCAAAAAAGCTATTGAGAAGACTTTCCTGAAAAAAGGTAATAAAATAGTTGAGATGAACTGGAAAGCAGTTGATAAAACAAATGAAGCATTGAATGAAATTCAAGTTCCAAAATCACTTCCAGCAGATCATGCAAAGATTAAAAAACTTATACCTGACGATTCTGATGATTTCACTAAAAACATTATTGAGAAAATAATGAGAGAAAAAGGAGATGATATTCCTGTTTCTCATATGCCATTAGATGGTTTTGTTCCTTCCGGAACTACGAAGCTTGAAAAACGTGGAGTATCACCATTCGTTCCACATTGGGATTCTGAAAAGTGTATTCAATGTAATCAGTGCTCTATCGTATGTCCTCATGCTGCGATAAGACCAAAATTGATCAAGAACGAAGATTTGAAGAATGCTCCGGCAAGCTTTAATACACTTACAGCAATGGGGAAAGATAAAGAAGAATACAAGTATAAGATCCAGGTTTTTATAGAAGATTGCCAGGGTTGTAAAGTTTGTGTAAATGAGTGTCCAAAAGGTGCTTTGGAAATGAGACCAATTGAAGAGGAACGTGAACTGGGTGAAAAAGCTAATGTAGATTACTTTGAATCACTTCCCTATGATGTTTTAGGATCAAATCTGGAAACTACAGTAAAAGGCAGTCAGTTTAAACAACCTCTCATGGAATTCTCTGGTGCATGTGCCGGTTGTGGAGAAACACCTTATATTAAACTCATAACACAGCTTTTTGGAAACAGAATGATCGTTGCCAATGCTACAGGTTGTACATCGATCTGGGGTGGAACATTTCCAACTATTCCGTATTGCAAAAATAAAAATGGACATGGACCAGCATGGGCAAACAGTCTATTTGAAGATAATGCTGAATATGGGTTTGGAATGAGATTAGCTGTTGATTCAAATAGGAAACAACTTCGTTATAATGTTGAAAAACTTCTCACAAGCGGTACGGATGCAAAATTAGAGTCTATCTTGAGAAATGCTCTTGAATTGTGGAATGAAAAAAATAATGAAGCTGTTGAAAACTCAATGCAAATACAAAAGCTGCTTCCGGAAGTTTTAAAGAAATCATCTGGGGAGAATAAAGAAGTGATCCGAAAGGTCATCGAACTGCAAAATCACTTTGTTGATAAATCAGTATGGTCTTTTGGCGGTGACGGCTGGGCTTACGATATTGGTTATGGTGGTGTTGACCACGTAATGGCTTCTGGCAGGAATGTTAACATTTTTATTGTTGATACAGAAGTTTATTCAAACACTGGTGGACAAGCTTCAAAAGCAACTCCGCTTGGTGCTGTAGCTAAATTTGCTGAAGCTGGAAAGGAAACAGTTAAAAAAGATATGGGCCTTATGATGATGAGCTATGGTTATGTTTATGTTGCCTCAATTTCATTGGGAGCAAATAAAGTTCAAGCTCTGAAAGCAATTCGTGAAGCAGAAGCTTATGATGGACCTTCAATAATAATGGCGTATGCTCCATGTATAAATCATGGTATTGATATGTCACAAACTCTTAAGGAAGAGAAAAAGGCTGTTGATACAGGTTATTGGCTTCTTTACAGATTTAATCCTGAATTAAAGAAAGAAGGAAAGAATCCGCTTGTATTAGACTCAAGAAAACCTACCATACCAGTTAGAGAATTCCTTGATGGTGAAAGACGTTACAAATCTCTTGAAAGGACATTCCCTGAAAAGGTTGAGGGTTTCCGTACTGGATTTGAGATATATGCCAAAGAACGTTACGAAAAATATGTAAAAATGGCAGAAGAAAAATAATTTGAACTCTTTGCAGTTTCTCTTCATCAAAGAGAAAAAGTAGAATAGCAAGGAGATTTATAACCGCTGATATGAGCGGATAAATGCTGATAAATTGAGCCTGCCGAGATTGTTTCTTGGCAGGCTTTATATTTGTGGAGTATTGATGAATTTAAAGAATGATCAAAAAGAAGTATTATCCAAACCTATCGGGATCATCCATTCGCCTTTCAAAGACAGGAATGAAATTCCTAAACAACCATATGAAGGAAGAGATGTGAAAGCAACAGTGGAAATATTCCCTGAGTTTGTAGATGGATTGAAATGTCTGGAAAAGTTTTCTCATATCGTTCTTCTTTTCAACTTTCATCTTTCTTATGACTACAATCTGCAAGTTGTACCCTATAGAAAAAATCATACAAGTGGAGTGTTTGCAACCAGAAGTCCGCACAGACCAAATCAGATCGGTTTGTCTATTGTTAGATTAGAGAGTATCAAGAGTAATATAATAAACATAACTAATATTGACATTATAGACGGAACACCACTTTTAGACATCAAGCCGTTTATAAAAGAGATGGATTGTTTTGATATGATTGATTAGAATTAATCAAAACAATTAAATAAATTTAAAAAGAATATAAAAATGGGTAGAATTAAAGTATTATCAGAAGAAGTTGCAAATCGTATTGCTGCTGGAGAGGTTATAGAGCGACCTGTATCGGTTGTTAAAGAATTAGTAGAAAACTCTATAGATTCCAAGGCATCACAAATAACGATACATATTGAAAGTGGCGGCAAGAAGCTTATACGCGTTATTGATAACGGAAGAGGTATGAGTGAAAATGATGCACTACAAGCTTTTGAGAGGCATGCTACAAGTAAAATTAATACAATAGAAGATATTTTCAATATATCGTCCCTTGGCTTCAGGGGTGAAGCACTTCCCAGTATTGCTTCAGTGAGTCACTTAATTCTCATTTCAAAAGATGCAGAGAGTGAAGTAGCTGCCAGAGTTGAATTTGGCGGAGGAAAACTAAAAGATTTTTCTAAAACTTCTGCTAATACCGGTACTTCAATAACAGTTAGGAATCTATTCAGTAATGTCCCGGCGAGAAGAAAATTTCTAAAATCAGATCAGGTAGAATTGAAGCATATATTAAATTATGTTCATTACCAATCTATACTCTATCCAAGAATTCATTTTCGTTTTCTATCAGAAGGAAGAGAGAAGATAAATTATCCTGCTGTTCAAGAGATAAAAGCAAGAATGACTACAGTTTTTGGTAGTGATTTTTTAAAAAAGGATCTAATTGAAGTTTCTGAAAAAGGACTGGGAATAAAACTATCTGGTTACATAAGTGGATTAAACGAAGAGAAAGAGGGTTTAGCGGATTACAGGTATCTATTTGTTAATGGTAGGTATATTCGCGACAAAATCATTTTACATAGTCTCAGGTCAGCATATGACCCTTTTATGAAGAAACTTCGTATATTCCAGCAAGGTAAGACACCGCCATATATTCTATTTCTAAATGTTGATCCACAACATGTAGATTTCAATGTCCATCCAGCTAAAATGGAGATTCGTTTTCGAGATCCCGGTAAAGTGTATAGCTTTGTAAAAAAAACTATTGAAAACTTACTCTTAAAATATGAAGAAGATAAATTTAAACAGATAAAAAATATAATGAGCTCATCTTATCAAACTAATAAAACTACAAAAGTTGAATCGAGAATATTTAATGATAAAATGGGAAAAAAACGTTTCAATCAAGTTAAAAAGGAGCTGAAAGAAATATATCAACCAGATCTTTTTAGAAAGAAGACAGAAGATGAAATTCAAATTGAGAAAAACATCAAAGATCAAAAGATTGATATGTTCCTGAGAACTGAAGAAGATGTAATAAATCCATGGCAATTACACCAAAGTTACATTTTTGTACAGGTAGAAGAGGGTCTGATGATCATTGATCAGCATGCTGCTCATGAAAGAATAATCTATGAAAAGATATTACATAGAATTCATGGTGCTCCAGCTCAAACGCAGAAATTATTATTTCCAATCGTTATTGATCTGCCGCCACATCTAAGTAATACCATTCCAGAGTTGATCTCAGAAAATATTGATATTTTCAATAAGATAGGTTTTTCAATCAAAACATTTAGCGGTGATTCCATTGTTATTGATGAAATACCAATTGAACTTGAAGATTGGGATGGTGGAGATATTTTCATAGATATTATCAAACAAATAGAAGATGAATTTGAGCAGACCGAAGATTTCCGTGACAGCCTTTCGAAATCTGTAGCCTGTAAAGCTGCAATAAAAGCAGGAAGGAAAATGAACAGGAAGGAAATGCTGGCACTAATTAATGATCTATTTGCCTGTGAAGTTCCTTATTTCTGCCCTCATGGCAGACCTCTTATCATTAAGATGACAATGCCTGAATTCGAGAAAAAATTTAAACGTACCACATGATAGAAAGTAATAAAATCACACTCATTGTCATTCAAGGACCAACTGCTTCCGGAAAGAGTAGAATTGCAATGAATCTTGCAGAAGCACTGGATTCTTCTATAATCTCAGCAGATTCAAGACAAGTTTATAAATATATGGATATAGGAACTGCAAAACCTTCTATAGAGTATCAAAATAAAATCAAACATTACCTTATTGATATCATAAATCCTGATGAAGATTACAGTGCAGGATCATTTGCAGCAGATGCAGTTAAAATAATAAAACAGGTCTCAGAGCAAAAAAAGATACCAATTGTATGCGGTGGTACAGGATTTTATATAAAAGCACTTCTGGAAGGAATTTTTAAAGCTCCTGAAATACCAGGAGACATCCGGAAAGATCTCAGGAAATCAATAATAGAAAAAGGGACAGAATATTTTTACAATAAGTTAACAGAGATAGATCCGGAATCAGCTGCAAGAATAAATGAAAACGATTCAAATAGAATTTTAAGAGCATTAGAGATATATAGAACAACCGGGAAAACTATAACACAATTATGGAAAGAAGATACAATTGAGGAAAAGAACTTCCAAACTGTGAATATCCTGGTAACAGAAAATCGTGGATTACTTTACAACAGAATAAACGATCGAGTAGATACAATGATAGACAGGGGATTGCTAAATGAGATGGAAGATCTTATGAAAAAAGGTTATAAGAAGACAGATCCCGGCATGAATTCTGTCGGTTATAAAGAATTCTACCCTTTCCTGGCAGGTGATGCTGAAATTGATGAATGTATTGATAAAATAAAACAGAATACACGCAATTTTGCCAAAAGGCAGTTCACCTGGTATAGAAAAATTGATTTTGATTTGACATTAGATAGTAAACGCATTAACTTTTCAAATATCGTAAAAGAAATAAAGCAAAAAATGCAGGAGAATAAATGATCGTAGCAAGAGTAAATGATTATGAAATTGATTTTCATGAGTATCAGGCTGAATTAAAAGAAGTGTTGAAATGCATGCACATTTCACAGCCAAATGAACAAGCAAAAAAAAGAGCAATAGAGCAGCTTATAGATGGATATTTGCTTTTAACATCAGCTAAAGATTCTAAAACAAAAATTCCTGAAGATGATATTGAACATGAAATGGTCGAACTTAAATTAAAATTCGAATCAGCTGATGAATTCAATGATATGTTAAATGAAAATAATTTAAATATTGAAATGATCAAAGACAGGATAAAAAATAATCTCTTGATCTCTCATTATATAAAAACAAATTTTACTGATAATTCTGAAACTTCTGTGGATAAGCTTAAAGAAATATATGAAGAAAATATTGATTCATTTAAAACTCAAGAGATGATTAAAGCTTCCCATATCTTGATAAAAGGAACTGATGAAAAAAGTTTAAAGAAAGCTCAGGAATTACATGATCAAATTAAAACTACTGAAGATTTTCAAAGAATAGCAGCAGAATGTTCTGATTGCCCTAGTAAGTGCCATCGCGGAGATTTAGGATTCTTTCCTAAGGGGAAGATGGTTAAGGGTTTTGAAGATGTTGCATTTAACTTAAAACAATATGAAATCAGTAAGCCGGTTAAAACAAAATTTGGTTATCATATAATTATGAATACAGGTAGAAAGGATAGTGTAACTGCTAATTTTGGAGAAGTAAAAGATGCTCTGCAAGATCGTCTTAAGAAGATAGATTCAGAATTGAAATTAATTAAATATCTCAAAGGACTTCGCAGCAAAGCTGAAATAGTTATCAAGCATAAAGAATTATAAATTTAGGGGAGAATTAAAATGGCATTATTAGGTGTAAATATAGATCATATTGCAACATTAAGGGAAGCTAGAAAAGGGATCGAACCGGAACCGGTATATGCTGCAGGTATTGCTGAACAAAATGGGGCAGACCAAATAACGATTCACGTGAGAGAAGATAGAAGACATATGCAAGAACGTGATCTTAAGTTACTGAGACAGACTATACAAACAAAACTGAATTTAGAAATGGCTTCAACAGAGGAAATGATTTCTATTGCTTGCGCTATTAAACCTGATACTGTTACACTGGTACCGGAAAAAAGAGAAGAACTTACCACCGAAGGCGGTTTGATCTTAAAAGAAAAGCATAGAGAAGTTTTTGCTACTTTGAAAAAAGCTGGAATTGAAGTTAGTGTTTTTATTGAACCGGACATCAAAATGATAAAAAAAGCAAAAGATCTTGGTGCTGATACTGTAGAGATCCATACTGGAAAATATGCAAATTTTAAAAACAAGATCGATATAAATAATGAAATAAAAAGAATCAATGACGCAGCAATTTTAATTAAAAAGCTTGGGATGCGTGCTGTAGCCGGCCATGGTTTGAACTATTATAATACCCAGAAATTAGTTGATTTAAATATTTTTGAAGAATTCAATATTGGACATAGCATAATTTCCCGTGCTGTTTTTTCCGGTCTTTCTGAAGCAGTACTTACAATGAAATTAATTGTTGAATAAATATAAAGATCTTCAAGGATTACCTTGAAGATCTTTTTTTTAAATTTTTATTATCACTTATAAATTGTTATATTACCTTCTTCTTTTCTATTGGAATCATTTGAGGCATGCTCAGCAAATTTAAGAAGTTCAGAAACATCTTTAGTCTCATCACCTTTACTGGCAAGTCCCCATCCGATTTTACATACTTTCATTATTGTTAACTTCATGATCCTGTTATTAACTCGATTTATGGTTATTAGGCTATTCTTGCTGGAAGTTTCAGGCATCAAAACTGCGAATGTATCTTTATGGATCTTACCCAGGATATCAGTATCACGCATATCACTTTTGATGATATAAGAAATCTGTTTTAATAGATCAGCAGTTTCATGCTCACCGATCGTTCTGACAATACTTTCAAAATTCTCTATTTTTACTACAGCAATTGAGAGGTACCTGTTGTAACGTTTCATCATAGAATATATGACATCACTTTTGTCTATAAATGTCTTAAATGTGTATACTTTTGCAGTTTCATATAATCCACGATGCTGCTCGATCTCAGTACTAAAAATATAGATCTGTACGACCAGAGAGATTATGGATGAAAATAATTTTATCTTCGTCATTTCAGTACTTTCAAATATTTCATTGTCTTTATCGATAAACATAAATCCAAGCAAATTATCATCATGATGAAGTGGTTGTATTAATAAATGTGAATAGTCTTTTTCAAATTTGTATCTGCCAGGTGTTTGAAGATCAAGAAATTTTAACTGCATCAGTTCTTTTATCAGCGGATCACCTTTCGTGAAGATTGAATTTTTTGAAAAAGTATGACTGATATAACGTGATATCTTCATTCTAAAAATATTTGAATTTGGTACTTTAAGATATATTCCCAATGATTGAAAATTAAATTCATCTTCTATATTGCGAATAATGTGGCTCAATTGCTCTTCTAATTCATGCTTTTTAAGTAAATTATGCAGCATCTCATCAAATGATAACAAGTTAATTTCCATTTTTTCTCCTATCTTAAGATTCTATTCTTTCAGTCCAGGTTAATTCGTAAATTTCGTTAGGTTCTAATTTCTTTTCAAAATTTATCAGAGTTGCATTTTTCTTTATAAAAGGTAGACTATGCTTTAAAATTGACCAATCACTATATAAATTATGATGAACAGTAATGGTTTTTGTTTTTTTTGATCTATTCTTCAAGGTTACCTTCATATCTCTTTCCTGAATTTTTGGTGATATTTTTCTGTACTTGATAGTTTCTGTTTTTCCGATAAGATCAAAGGCATTACCGGTAGTAAGAAGGATCTCTTCATCTTTTGCTGTATGATCTAAATTATCTTCACCTATAAATTCCAGTTCATTATCAGAATCATCTAGTTTATATATCTTCACAATACCTTTAGGTAATGGTAATCCTAATCCTTCTTTTTGTGAATTAATGAACTTGATCCTACTTTGCACATCTTTTGAACCTGTTTTATATTCATATTTAGATTGTGCATTCACTTTTTTAGTTGGGAACAAACGTAATTGTTTTGTCTGATTATTATTTATATTAACATTTTCACTTAAAGTATACATATGGAAATCATGAAATGCTTTTTCTGCAAAACCAGGTGCACTTCCATTAGTTGTTTCAACAGCAAATTTATCATAAGTACGTGATTCAACATACTTTTTTATCCTCTGAACATCACCGGCAATAAGTTTTAATTTAGTGTCATTGAAAGCTTTACCAGTCTGATTATTTATTGTAACCCAACTGTTAATCTCCAGTTTTCCCTTATCATCATTCCATATAGTATTGTAGGTAACATCCCATTTCATTCCAGTGCACATATAAGAGAAATCTACAGGGAAATTACCTGCTTTATTTGAATTTAAACGCCAGTGTAATGTTGGTTTTAAAAAGAAATTTGCGGGAAGTTCTGCTAAATTGATATTTTTAATTTCGTCTCTTTGAACTAGTATAAGTTTATTTGTATTGTTTTCTATAATACCAATAGTATTAATATCATTGAATTGTAATTTGCCTAAAAATTTTGTATCATTTTTTGTGATGATCTCGAGATCCTCACCAATATACTTCTCCAGGATTTTTGAAGTATTTGCCAGATCATATTCATAATTCTGTGAAAATATCTCAATTCCAGTATTTAATGGCTTAATGATAACAGAATTTGCTTCTATTGTCATGGGGATGTCATCCATAAAATAACTTTGAATTCCTTTTGATAATTTAAGATCAATAGAAGAGCGAACAAGAGAGAAATTATCATTATAGATAGTTACCTGGTCATTTGAATAAAGACAAGTTATTAATACAAGAATCAGTACTGTAATCTTAATTTTCATTTTTCCTCCAATTAATTAATGATTTGTTTTATTTTTGATACGATCATATCAATACCAATTTTATTCTGACCACCTTCAGGGATGATCACATTTGCATATTTTTTACTTGGTTCTACAAATTCAATATGCATTGGTCTGACAGTAGTGTGATATTGATCAACAATAGATTGGAAACTTCTTCCGCGTTCTTGCATATCACGCTTGATCCTTCTTAATATTCTAATATCTGCAGATGTATCGACAAATATTTTGATGTCCAACAGGTTTCTAAGTTCAATATTTTCAAATATTAAGATACCTTCAATAATTATTAATTTTGATGGTTTTTTTGTTATAGTTCTCTTCATTCGTGAATGTGTTTTGAAATCATAGATCGGCATTTCAATCATTTGATTATTTTTTAGTAGTTTAAGATGTTTAATAAGAAGTTCATTATCTAAAGTACTTGGATGATCAAAGTTTATCTTACTTTGTTCTTGTGGTTGAAGATGACCAAAATTTTTGTAATAACTATCCTGCTGGATCGTTGTGATCTTATCTTCCACTTCTTTTTGAATAGCATTCGTTATTGTACTTTTACCAGAGCCGGTACCACCGGAAATTCCAATTACAACGGGAGTGTTCATTAATTTATTACTCCTTCTTAAGCTTCATTTCTTCTTATATACTGCAAGGCTTATTCCTGAATCAATATCCAATGTTACACTATCAAAAAGTTCATTACTATCTAGATAGTCAAGATATTCTTTAACAGTATTTTTATGTGAAATTATATTATCTGCAACTATTATAGCATTATCATTTAATTTATTTTCCAATAGTTTTATATAATTTACATAATTTATCTTGCCGGCATCAATAAAAACAAAATCGAATTTATCTGTAAGTTCTGGAATGATCAATTCAGCTTTTCCAAAACGCTGAATAATATTATCTCTTTTTGCCAGATTTTCTTTAGCAAGCGCAAATCTGCCTTCATCAACCTCTATTGTGTTTACTGTTGCATTGCAGGTTTCCGCCGCAAGTGATAGCCAAAAAGTAGAAAATCCGTTTGAAGTTCCTATTTCCAAAATATGAGAAGGAGCTTTTATCTTAACGAAAGTATAAAGTAGCTCAGCAGTATTCTGAGAAATGTTCCATAAACGCCGCATATGTCTTCTTTGTGTTTCAAAAAGCGATAACTCTTTTTGGTATTTATTTTTCAAATTATTCATGATCAAACGTTTTAAAATATAATAAAATCATCTTAATGCCATATTCTTTTAATTTTATAAGATATTGTTCTTAATGACCTTGGAAATAGTTTTAAGAGTTTATGCAGGTTAATAACCACCAGCTCCCAGATAAAGTTCAGTGAGCCTACAGTTCCATTAAAGACAAGTTTCCAGAGAATTATTGACAACTTAAAATATCCGAGTTCTTTTTGAATGAGTATTTGCTGATTTTCGAATTCAAAAAGCAGATATCGAAGAGGATTAGGTTTATCCTTAACCCAGGAAAAATCAGATTTCATTAAGCCCGCATCTTTAGTTTGTTTCTCTAACATTGTTCCAGGATAAATCCTTAAACCTATAGTTGTTGCAAAAAAGTTCATTTTTGCTTTATTCTGTAAAATATATTTTACATCTACCAGGCAGTTGGAATAGCTTTGTCCAAGATGTCCAAATGTAAAAAATACTTTTGTCTTAATATCTAATTTTTTACACCAAGATAAAACATCTTCAACTTGCTTTACTGTTATTGTTTTAAATATAGATGCTAATATTTTTTCATTTGTTGTTTCGAAACCGATATCTACATATCGGCATCCGGCATTACTCATAATCTCAAGAAGTTCAAAATCTACAGTATCAACTCTAATTTCACACTCCCAAAATAAATTGTATCCAGAAATTAACTCACAGAAAGCCAGCACGTGTTCTCTTGATGCTGTGAATGTACTATCAAAAAGTTTTATTGCCTGGATTTTTTTTGTTGAAAGTATTTGATCTAACTCCTGCTTAATATTTTTCATAGAACGGTAGCGGACACCACCGGGAAACATGCGGGAAGCTGCACAAAAATTACAGGCAAATGGACATCCTCTTGATGTCATCATAAAATCAGCATCAAGACCGAGATAATCTAATTTCAAGTGATAGTTCCCTTCAAATATATTCCTGGCAGGTATGGGAAGAGAATCTAGATTATCTATTCTTATTGCTTTATTATGAATTATTTGATCTTCTATTCGTAATGATATTCCCGGGATTTTGGAAATTTGTTTACTTGATTTTCCATTAAGTGAATTATAAAGTTCTAAAAATGAGAATTCACCTTCACCTTTTATTATATAATCAATTGCTTCTATGTTTGAAAGTGTATCTTCAGCTGTAAAAGTTGCATGAACACCACCATAGGCAACAGGAACCAAAGGTAAAGCGGATTTACAGATTTTTGCGATTTTGTAACTTCCTTTTCTAGTGCCTGTTGTACCTCCAATACCAACTAATTTAGGATTCCATTTCTCTAGATCTCTGAAAAGATCCCCTGAGTAAAAATTAAGATCAATCGCTTTAACAGAGATATTGTTATCCAGAAGTACTGCTGCGATACTAGCTATTCCCAATGGGATCATGTAATAAAAAGCATTAACATTTTCACTAGGATAGATCAATACGACATCAAACTGATGCTTTATTCTTTCCATTTATATTTTCCCCAAGTTCCCTTGATACCAAAAAAAATGAAATATGGTATATAGAACAATTCAGCAATAGGGAAGACCCACATTAATTTTAACTTCTTTATTCTAATAAGAAACAATGTCATTAATAGAAATTCTGGAATTATTTTTATTAGTAATATATTTAGGAAGAATGATAATGAGAACACATTTAAAAACAAACTTAAGAAGCATCCGGTAAATATTAGATAGTATAGGAAGATAAAAAGTGTCATTATTTTAACCGGAATAATATAGTACTTCCATTTTGAACCTCTTCTGGTCTCCTGTTGTACTTGTGAGCCAGCAGTTTCATTTCTGCCTGTATTAATGATAGAATCTGGATGAAACATAAAACTCATATTGCGAGCATATTTACTCATTTTCTGGATCATCAGTACATCATCACCGGATCTTATAGTGCCAATATCATCAAAACCATTAACTTTGTGATATAATCCTTTTCGATAAGCCATATTTCCCGCTGTTATTGTTATACCCCAATTCCAGCCAAAACCTCCAGCTATAACAGCAAAAATAGATGATCGCTCCAAATTCTTAAGTAGTTTAAACAATTTACTTTTATATTGCACATAGGAATATCCAGCAATAATATCAGTGTTTTCGGTAAAGTGAGCATTAATCTGTTGCAGCCAATTCAGTGTAGGGATACAATCAGCATCCGTGAAAGCAAGAATACCGTACCTGGACGTACGAATTCCGGCGTCTAAGGCTCCTTTCTTACCTAAAAGGTGTCTTGACTCAGTTTCTAAGTTTACTAGCCTGATATTGCTGTTTTTCTTTTGAAATTCTTCTATAATAGAAAATGTATTATCCTCTGATCTGTCATTTACTACAATAATCTCATAATTTTCCTGGGGATAATTCTGGTTGATCAATTTATTTAATAGATTGGGGAGTTGTTTCTCTTCGTTTCTAGCAGCAATAATAATGGAAATATTATTAATTTTTTTATTCTTTTTACTATTTAAAAACAAAATACCAATAAAAAAGTAAAATATGATAGTGAAGTAAACAAGAGCTAATATATATATCGCGAATTCCATAATTTCTAATTTCACAGGTGTTTTGCAAAAACCTTGACTGTGAATCCTTTCTTATTAATTTTATTCAAAAATTGTAAGATTAAATATTTAGTCAATGATATTGGAGATAAATAATGGCGTTGTTCCCGAAATTCATCTATAAAGTAAAAACAACAGACAAAGTTATTGCACTAACATTTGATGATGGACCAAATCCGGATTTTACAGAGAAAATATTAGATATATTCAAGGAAAAGGGCATTAAAGCTACTTTTTTCACAACTGGCAGAAGTATCGAAAAAAATAAAAATATTGTTCAAAGGATGATCAGTGAAGGTCATGAACTTGGTAATCATTCATATTCACATATAAATTTGATCTTTAAAAAAAAGAAAGTTATTTTAGATGAGATTGTAAGAACAGATAAGTTAATACGTGAGTTTGGAGTAAAAGGGGACATTCATTTCCGTCCTCCTTATGGTAGGATACTATTAACAGCAGCTTCAGTTCTAGCAACTTTGAATAAGAAAGTTATTATGTGGAATGTACCAACAAAAGATTATAAAGAAAACGATCCAGAGATCATATTGAAAAGAATATATAAACGAGTTAAACCCGGATCAATAATCGTTTTACATGATTCAGGCTTAGATAGACCAGGAAAAATCATTGATAGAAATGCTACAATTATTGCAGTAAAACAAATTATTAATAAATTACCCAAGAAAGGATATAAGTTTAAAACTATATCAGAATTAATTAAATATTGAATCTGTATCTTCGATGAATTGAGCAATAGTCGGAGATTCTTTCCTAATATTATCCAGCGTAAGTTCTGTTACAGTTTTTTTCTCTTCAACTTCTTCCAATATAAAGTCTACTTTAATTTTTAAATTGAAATGATTTGAGAAAATATCAGAAATATGTTCTTTCTCATCTTTCAACATGTTAAAAGCTAAAGATTTAGCAGAGGATAAGTGAAGAAAATTATTAGATAGATTGTGTATTTTACAGTTAGCAAAGTAGTTAGCTACTATCGGTTTCTGCTTTGAAAGTATTTTAGCTAATTCATCCAGGTTATTATTTACTATTTCAATAGTTAATTCATCTATTTTTTGAACTTTTTCATCCGCTTCTTTTTGAATATCTGAGATTACCTCTTTAGCCTTTTCATGCATTATCATAGAAGGCTGCTGTTGAGTAAGATCCGGTTTATTTTGGATTTTTTTAATATAAATTTGTTCTTCTTTCTCAGGCAGCTTTTGCACAGGGATATTAGTGTTAATTGAGTCGATAAGTTTATCCAGTGATTGAAGTTCTGCTAATCTTGATATTTTAATGAAAGCCATTTCTGATACCAGAATAGGATTACTGCAGTTTTTGATATCCATTTTTGTTTTGATCAAAATTGTCATAATGTACAGAAGATCAGTATCTTTGAATTTACCAGATATTTCCAGCATCTGTTTTCTATTAGCTTCAGAAATAGCAGGAATATCAATTTCGATTTTCAACAGAAGCAGATTCCTGATATAATCAAGCATTCCATTTAGAAATTCCTGAATATCATTCCCTTTTTCCAGGATATCATGTAACAATTTGATAATTGAAGAGGTATCTTTCTCAGTAACTGAAAGTAATATCCTATAAAAAACATCCGTATGAACGATACCAAAGATCGAGAGCACATCAACAAGTGAAATATAGTCTTTACCGTAAGCAAGAACTTGATCCATTAATGAAAGAGCATCACGCATACTTCCATCTGCTTTTTTGGCAATAGCAAAAAAAGCTTCCGGATCAATAGCTATCCCGCCTTCCTTACAAATGGAACTCAACCTGTCTATAATTGCAGAAATCGGGATCCTTTTAAAATCAAACCGTTGACATCTGGAAATAATGGTAGGCAGAACTTTATGCGGTTCGGTGGTAGCAAAGATGAATACAACCTTTTCAGGAGGTTCTTCCAATGTCTTGAGTAGAGCATTAAAAGCATTTTTAGAGAGCATATGAACTTCATCAATAATGTAGATCTTATTACGTGAATTAGAAGGTGCATACATCAGTTCTTTCTGCAGATCACGAATATCTTCTACACCAGTATTAGAAGCCCCGTCTATCTCAATAACATCAGTTGAGATACCTTGAGTTATCTCTGTACAGTTCTGGCAAACATTGCAGGGAGTTGTTGTAGGACCGTCATTAAGACAGTTCAAACTTTTTGCAAAGATCCTGGCCATAGAAGTTTTACCAACTCCTCTTGGACCTGTAAAAAGGTATGCCTGGGCTGTTCTATCCATCTCTATCGTGTTCTTAAGTATCTTTGTAATATGATCTTGTGCATAGACTTCATCAAATGTCTGCGGTCTGTATTTCCTTGCTAATATTAAATATGCCATTAATTCCTCAATTCCTTATTTTTACTTTTTGGAATTTCAATTAGAGCCTTTATTTGTCAATTAAAAATCTTCAGGTTCGCTTCGAAATTTAAATAACCATGTAATTAGAACAAGTTTACTTTTTTCTTGACTCTGATTCAGTGTTTTTTTTCTTCAATTGCAAATGCAGAAGTGGCGGAATTGGTAGACGCGCTAGGTTCAGGGTCTAGTGAGCAATAGCTTGTGGGGGTTCGAGTCCCCCCTTCTGCACCAATTTTTATTTACATGAAGAACAAATGTTCAATCAGGATTTTTAAACCTATCCCAATTAACACTATACCCCCGATTAATTCGATTTTATTTTCAAATAAAGATCCAATTTTTCCACCAAGATATACACCTAATAACGAAAGTATAAATGTGATTATACCTATAATTATTGCAGGCTGAATTATTTGTATATTTAACACTGCAAAGCTAAGACCAACTGCTAATGCATCAATACTGGTAGCAATAGCTAGTATGAATACGGTGGATAGTTTATTGGGATCACAATTGCTCTTAGTTTTTCCAAACAGGAAAGATTCATAGATCATCTTACCGCCAATAAAAGTAAGCAAGCCAAAAGCGACCCAGTGATCGAATGCTGCGATGTAGTGTTGAAAACTAGTTCCCGCTAACCAACCTAACACCGGCATGAGTGCCTGAAAGCCACCAAAAAAGAATGCAACTCGAATAGCAGGACAAACTTTGAAACATTTTAAAGTAACTCCACTGGCAATAGAAACAGCAAAAGCATCCATTGCTAAACCAAAAGCAATTAAAATTATTGTAACTATATTCATTCAATCTCCGAAAACAAAACTTGAGTTAAAAGATAATTAGTAAATGATTTTATGTAATTTAAAACAATCTTTTATAATTTAAAAAGGGCAACTCATCAAGTTGCCCCTACGTATTTATTGCTAACAAGCTAATGGCTAACCGGTTAATTGCATATTAGTTATTTAGCTACTATGCTTACAAGTTTCTTTGGTACTACTATCATCTTGAGTATATTTTTTCCTTCCAATGCTTTCTTTACATTTTCCACTTCTAAAGCTAATTTCTTTATTTCATCATCAGTTGTATCAACTGATACATTGATCTTACCACGAATTTTACCCATGATCTGAATAGCATAAGTTATCTCATCCTGAACCAGGTATTTCTCATTAAATTTTGGTAAACCTGCTTTATGAAGTAAATTTTCTTTACCTATAATTCTCCACAGCTCTTCACATAAATGTGGAGCAAAGAAATACATTAAATGAGGTATTATTATGCAGCTTTCTGCAAATAGAACTTTCTCCGAGTCGTTCAATTTATTCACGTTCTTGATAGAATAAACATTGTTCAAATGTTCCATCACAGCCGCGATGGCAGTATTGAATTGCATTCTATTCTCTATGTCATTCAGTACTTTCTTAATAGTGAAATGAGTGCTGTAGCGAAGTTTCTTTATTTCGGTACTCAAATCTTTTTCTACTCCTTCGATATGATGCTGCACATTTCTAAGGGTGACAGAGTATTTCTTTATTAACTCAAGATTTTCATCAAACAATCTCCAAATCCGATTCAGGAATCTGAAAGCACCTTTCACACCTTCATCATTCCATTCAACATCTTTTTCCGGTGGAGAAGCAAAAAGCATGAATACACGTACAGTATCTGCTCCGTAACGATCTACAATATATTGAGGATCGACTACATTCCCCTTAGATTTACTCATCTTAGCGCCATCTTTTGTAACCATTCCCTGGGTTAGTAATCTGGCAAATGGTTCAGAGGAATTAACTAATCCCAGATCTCTCATAAATTTATGAAAGAAACGAGCATACATCAGGTGCATTACTGCATGTTCAATGCCACCAATATATTGATCTACCGGTAACCAGTTATTTGCTGTTTCTGTGTCAAACGGAACGTTATTATTCTTAGGATCAGCATAACGGGCATAATACCAGGAGCTATCTACAAAAGTATCCATCGTATCTGTTTCACGACGTGCAGGTTTGCCGCATTTAGGACATTTCACATTAACCCAATTCTCAACTGACAGAAGTGGATTCTGAGTTGTTTTTCCCAGTTCAACATTTTCTGGAAGTTTAATAGGAAGATCTTCATCTGGAACAAGTACAGTACCGCAATCTTCACAATATATTACTGGAATTGGATTTCCCCAGTAACGCTGACGTGAAATTCCCCAATCCCTTAATCTATATGTTACAGTTTCTTTTCCCATGTTGTTGGCAGCCATCCATTCTGAAATTGGTTTTTGGGAATTAATGCTGTCCATTCCATCAAATTTATCAGAATTTACTAAGATCCCAGGTTCAGTGTAAGCTTCTTTCATTTTTTCCAGGATCAGATCTTTTTCTGGATTTTGAATAACGATCTTCATTGGAATATCATATTTTTTTGCAAATTCAAAATCTCTTTGATCGTGGGTTGGAACTGCCATCACAGCACCAGTACCATAATCCATCAGAACATAATTTGTAATCCAGATCTGAACCCTTTCATCACTTACCGGGTTAATCGCAAACCTTCCTGTGAAGATCCCTTCTTTCGTTGTATCTTCAGCAGTTCTCGTAATAGTATCTTCATTTAAAACTTTATCACAGAATTTTTGCATCTCAGAATCTGTTGGTTCGTCTTTAAGCCAATTCGTAACCAGAGGGTGCTCAGGTGGAAGTGCCATGAATGTACAACCAAATATTGTGTCCGGTCTTGTGGTGAATACTTTTATCAGTTTTTCGGAATTTTCCAGTTTAAACCAGATCTCAGTTCCAAAACTTTTGCCGATCCAATTTGTCTGCATGGTTTTCACACGTTCCGGCCAATCAATTACTTTACTGAAATCCAGTAATTCTTCGGCATAATCAGTAATTTTAAAGAACCATTGTTCCAATTCTTTCTGGCGAACTATACTACCGCATCGCCAGCATTTATTATCTTCTACCTGCTCATTTGCCAGAACTGTCTGACAATCATCACACCAATTCTGGAATGATGTTTTTTTGTAAGCAAGTCCTTTTTCATACATCTTTTTGAAGAACCACTGTCCCCATTTATAATATTCCGGGTGACAGGTACTTACTTCACGATCCCAATCCATTCCAAAACCCATCATATCAAATTGTTTTCTCATAATATCAATATTATTATCAGTTGTAATTCGTGGATGAGAATTATGCTGGATTGCATAATTTTCTGCTGGCATACCAAACGAATCATATCCCATCGGCTGCATAACATTAAAACCCTGCATCATCTTATAACGTGTAATTGCATCTGCTATGGAATAATTGGAAACGTGACCCATATGCAGTGCTCCTGATGGATAGGGGAACATGGAAAGAACATAATAATTTTCCTTATCTGTATTATCTTGTGCACTGAATATCTTTTTATCTTTCCAGATCTTCTGCCATTTTTTCTCTATCTTTTCAAAAGGATATTCCATTTATATTTCTCCTGATTAATTTTAATTTTTATTTGAGATGAATATTGTATTATTCCCCTAACAGGGGAGTAAAAGAAAAAGACTTAATTGAGTAGCTAAAGCAAATTTACAGTGCTTACAAATAAAATATCTCACAAGTTCTTTCTCCTATTTAATTTCTAACGCAACTTTTGAAACAAAAGTCTTTTGGTCAAATATATTTTACAAGTTAATATCATTAAATGATTTTTCACTTGCAAATAAAAGTGAGGTAGAATTATTTATCAGAGTCTAGAAGGAGGTGAAAATGTTTTTCAAAGAATATTTCAATAAGAGATTAAAAGAGTATTTCACAATCTGGGATATCAAGCTTGCTCAAATTGCCGCAATGTTCTTACTTATCATTCTTATTAAATTGATCCCTGAGATTATCACACTAAATTATTGGGTTTATATTGTGGGATTAATTATTACTGCAATTAGGCTATTTTATGTGCTGTTCATCAAGAAATAGAGGATTATGGAAAATTATGATGTAATTGTTGTTGGTGGTGGAGCTGCCGGAATGATGGCTGCCGGTACAGCAGCTAAGAATGGCAAGAGAGTAGTTCTAATCGAGAAGAATCCTGTCCTGGGAAAGAAGCTATTGATAACTGGAAAAGGCAGATGCAATATAACAAATTATTGTGATGTACGTGAACTGCTGGAGAATGTTCCGGTAAATAGTAAATTTCTCACGAACACATTTTATGGATTTAATAGTTATGATACAGTTTCATTCTTTAATGAAAATGGTTTAGAAACTAAAATAGAACGGGGCAATCGAGTTTTTCCAACTAGTGATAAAGCTATGGATGTTGTTGAAGTTCTTATGAAATTCATTTATAAACATAAAGTTAATGTTCTGCATAATTCAGCGGTTAATGCTATGCAGTTCGGGACAATATTTGCAGTAAAATTAGATGATAAAGTGGTGGTAAAGGGAGAAAAGCTCATTATAACAACTGGCGGTAAATCTTACCCATCCACAGGTTCAACTGGAGATGGGTATGATTTTGCTAGAAATTTTGGACATAAAATAACTCAATTCAAACCATCATTAGTACCCATATCTGCCAAACGGATCCTTGCGCTTGACGGAGTAGAAAGTTCAAAAGGTTGCAATTTGATAGATCTGCAGGGATTATCACTCAAAAACACAACAATAAAAATTTTAGATAAAAAAAGTGAAACTGTCCATGAAGATTTTGGTGAAATGCTTTTCACTCATTTTGGAGTTTCCGGACCTATGATACTTTCAGCAACTTCACACATTCGTAATTTGGATGGGCATAAACTCATCATTGATCTTAAACCAGCACTATCGGTTGAGAAGCTTGATGAACGACTTCAACGTGATTTTAAAGAATTCTCTAATAAACAATTTAAAAACATTCTTAAAAATCTGTTACCAAAAAAGATGATCCCGATCATTCAGAAACTTTCAGGAATTCCGGAAGAGAAACCTGTTCACCAAATTACAGGTAAAGAGAGAAAGAATATTATTCAAGCACTAAAAGAACTTACAATCCAATTAATAAAATTCCGACCGCTCTCTGATGCGATAATAACTTCAGGTGGAGTAGATGTAAGCCAGATAAATCCTAAAACAATGGAATCTAAACTTGTACCAGAATTATTCTTTGCCGGTGAAGTTATTGATTGTGATGCTTATACAGGTGGATTTAATTTACAGATAGCTTGGAGCACAGGTTATGCTGCTGGGATGAGTTGTTGAGAAAGATGTTTGACTTTATGTTAATCTATAAATTCGTTCCTTATCATCATGTGTATAAATCAATTCATAAATTGGATATATTTTAAACAATCTAGAACCATTTGAATCTAATATGAATATGTTATTATAATTACAAATATCAAAATCTAATTTATTTTCTTCTACCCAATTTTTTATACTATTATATAATATCCAATGCCAAGAACCTAAATTTGAAATATCAAAAATCGAAATATTAAGATAAATAAGTAAATCTGTGTTATAAAACTTACTTAATAATTTATCATTTATGCGAAGTAATAGTGAATTCAAATTTTTTTTATCTGCTTTATATTTTTTATTATTTGTATTATTTTTGTATTCATCAGAACGTTTTCTTTCAGGTTTCAAAACCTCAGTAACTTCAATTAGACCAATTCCATCTTTGTTCTGATTGAATAATTCAAAATCTGGTGGATTAGTATTTTTCCGTTTAATAGCATAAACTGGAGTATTTCTATTTGCATTATCTAAAGAACTACAAAAACGTCCTAATACCCACCATTCTAAATCTTCTTTGAATTGTTGATTGAGATAAATCTCACCTTTAATGGATTTAATAAGTTCCTGTACTCTTTTCAATTCATACTTTATATTCTTCTTGATTAATTGCATAAGTTGAATCTAATAAACAAACACCACACCACTGGTAGGGAAGACCCATTCGTCTTTATTGGTTGAAATTGAAATTTTATTATTAGATTTAATAATTTTTGGAAATTTACTTTTACCTGAGAATATTGGTACTGCTTCTACATTTTTCAGATCACTTTCAAAAGAGATATTTACTCCCTGAGTCATCTCAATAATGTAAACAGATAGCTGATGTGAGCTTTTCGGGTAATAAGTTTTAGTAGATATTGAAAAATCCAATACTTGACCCACCAGGTCTTTCAGTTTCGGATGATAACATTTAATCTCAATACAGCCATCGGCGATCTTCATTTCATGGTACAGTTCAATATTATTTACTTTTACAGAAGTAATATTGAAAAACATCTCGTTCAGATCGATACTGTTATCCAGTAGCCAGCGGTATTCCACATCATTACGCAGAAAATATTTCTCAAGTACAGTTTCATTATTTGCGCAGGCAACACTAAAATGATCATTTTGTAATTTCTTATTAAATGAGAGATCAGTAGAAGTTAAATAATAGTGAGGGAATTCTTCTGAATTCTCAAATTTGATCGAATGCTTGAAATTTTGTCTGTAATGAATATCTTTATCCTTTTCAGCAAATAATCGCTTGAGAATATCTTCATGTACGAGACTAGCTATTTCCTTACTATGTACTCTTTGTTCAATAGCTGTCTCAATTATGTTTCCCAGCTTATTATCAGACAAGTCTTTTGGCATAAAATCTCTCCGTAAAAGCGGGGAAGAATCAATTATCTTTCCATTTTCCTTGTAATATCTTTTAGCTCTTCTACCGATCTGGGAAAGCAGTTCATAACTCAATCCGTTGTAGAGAGATGTGATATTCTCAGCTGAGATATTCTCATTGGAACCACCCAGCAGAATTACTTCATCGCCAACTTTGGGAGCAGAGATCTTGGAAACATCAATTGCGGTCATATCCATGCTTATTTTTCCCACGATATTACAAACCTGTTCATTTAAAATTACCTTTCCTCTATTGGAAAGCAGAAAATCATATCCATCAGCATAGCCTACAGGCAGAATAGCATAATCCATGCTTTTTGCTGCAACAAATGTTTTATTATATCCAATCGAATCACCTTTGTTTGCACTTTTTATCTGAGTTATGCGTGATTTAAAGGTCATTACAGGTTTCAAATTAATTTTAGTTTTCATTTCAACATTGGAATAAATTCCATATGAAAGTAAACCAAGACGAACTAAATTTGCAAATTTATTAGGAAATGTAATAACTCCGCTGCTATTGGAGATGTGAATATATTTTGGTAAAATATCAAGTTTAGATATTATCTGTTCAAATCTGTCAGATTGAAGTTTAGTAAATTCGGGATCTTCTTCAGCAGAAGAAAAATGCGAGAAAATTCCATTGATCTCGATATTTTTGAGCTTCCTGATATCATTAATGTTTTCTAAAGCAATATTATAAGGAATCCCGCTTCTACCCATGCCTGTATCAATGTTTATGTGGATTTTGCACACACCCTTTTCATTGATTTTTCTGGCAAATTCTACAGTTGAAACAGAAGGGATAAGATCATTCTCAAGAATTAGATCGATTTCATTATCAAATGAAGGCGAGAGGATAATAATGGGAACCTTAATTCCCTGATATCTTAGCAGGATACCTTCCTGTACATTAGCTATTCCCAGTGAAACAGCTCCGCACTCAATTGCCTTTTTTGCTATTTGATAAGCACCATGTCCATAAGCATCAGCTTTTACTATCTGCATAAATTCAGCTTCGGGATGAAATTTCTTTTTTAATTTGGAAAGATTACTTTTAAAATTTGTTAAATCAATTTCCGTCCAACTTCTGTCATTTTTCATATATTTCCCTGCAATTATTTAAAAGAATTTTGCTGCCAAGTCTGCTAAGGCAGAACGTTCTCCTTTAGTTAAGGTGATATGACCCACTATTTCTTCCTGCTTAAATTTTTCAACTGAGATACTTAACCCGTTACTTTCAGAATCCAAGTATGGAGTATCTATCTGATAAGGATCACCTGTCAATACGATCTTTGTCCCTTCACCAGCTCTTGTTATTATGGTTTTCATCTCGTGTGGTGTGAGATTTTGCGCTTCATCAACAATTAAATACTGATCGGGTAAGCTACGTCCGCGAATGTAAGTAAGAGGTTCCAGCTCTATAAATCCAAAATCTAGATAATCATTCAAGCCGGGTTGTTTCTTACCGAATATTTTACCGTTATCATTATCCTCTTTCTCGTTCCTACTTGAAAGCAGTATTTCCATATTATCAAATATAGGCTGCATCCAGGGATTAAATTTATCTGATTTTGAACCTGGTAAATAACCTATATCCTTTCCCAGAGGTGATACCGGACGTGAGACAATGAGCCGTTTATAGTTATTTTTTTCTACCACTTGATTAAGTCCGGCAGCAAGAGCAATAAGTGTTTTCCCTGTTCCTGCCTTCCCGACTAGACTTACAAGTTTAACCTCAGGATCAAGTAGCAGGTCAAACGACATTGTCTGTTCAATATTTCTAGCTTTAATGCCAAAGATCTCCTGTCCTGTATAATATTTAAGAGGGTAAATTGCATTATTTGAGACTGAATATCTGGCAACAACCCCATCTTCATCATCTTCATTTTTACAGAACATCACGAATTGATTAGGATAGATCTCACCAAAATCATTATTTAAGAATTCTTCTTTCTGGAATTTCTTTATTGTAGCATCATCGACTATTAGTTTAAGATAGCCCATATAAAGTTCTGAAAAATTTATTTTATCTGTCTCAAAGTTAGAGGCTTTAATGCCTACAGCATCAGCTTTAATTCTTACGTTAGCATCTTTAGAGACCAGAGTTACTTCTTTATCAGGTTCTTTTTTATGAATATATAATGCAGTCCCGATTATAAGGTTATCATTTGTATCAGTGAAGAGAATGTCAGTAGCAGTATCAGTAACTTTCCTGCTCAGAACAACCTTAATAATTCCTCCCTTCTCAGTCTTTACACCATCTCTTAAGCTGCCTTTTTCACGCAGAGCATCAAGATAACGTCCAATTTGCCGTGCATTTCTGCCCTTTTCATCAACACCTTTTTTAAAATTGTCTACTTCTTCAATTACAGTGATAGGGATCACAACTGTGTTTTCTTCAAAAGTGAACATTGCTTGTGGATTGTGTATGAGGACATTTGTATCAAGTACAAATATTTTCTTCTTAATGTCATTTCCCATTAATCCTCCTATAATTTATACTTTGTTTTATTATAAAAATTATCTAGAAATGTCAAACAAAATTAAAATTCGTACATTATTTTTTATTAATTATTTATTTATTAAAATTATATTAAAACTGAAATTCAGAAAATTCTTGCTTTATAAATTGTCAGATTTTTAGTGACTTTCATTAAAAAATATTAAGTTTGGAGTTAATTATGGGAATGCGTAGAAAAGGAAGGGAAGTAGCTATTCAAACTTTATATTCAACTGAATTCTTAGATAATGATATCAGATTATTAACCGAAGATGGATTATTAAAAATTCTTGAGGGAGTTGCTGCGGATAAAGAGATCTTACCTGATAACCAAATATATGAATTTGCTTCTGATCTTGTAGTTAATGTTTTAAATCACATTGACAATATTGATGATAGGATTAAAGCTCATTCAACTAATTGGTCATTCGAACGTATTGCCAAACTTGATCTTGGTGTTATTCGTATTGCGGTTTATGAGCTTATCTACACAGATACACCTCCTCCTATAGTTATGAATGAGGCTATTGAGATAGCCAAAAAATATTGTTCTGAAAGTTCTGGAAAATTTATTAATGGTGTATTGAACGCAATTGCAAAAGAACGTTAAAGATGGAAAAGCAACTTTTGTGCAGTATTGGGGTAATTGTATATAACGAAGCAGCGAATATCGGGAAATTACTGGATGCTTTGTTATTACAGAAATCAATTAAGACTAAAATTCAGGAGATCATTGTTATCTCCAGTGCATGTACAGATGGAACTGATGAAATTGTCCGACAATATGAAAAAGAGCATGAAGCAATAAAACTTATCACAGAAGCTGAGAGAGGTGGGAAATCTTCAGCTATTAATAAATTCATTAAAGCTGCTAAGAGTGAACTTTTAATAATTGAAAGCGGTGATACAATACCGGCAGAAGATACAGTAGAAAAAATGATAGTTCCATTTTTAGATGAAAAGATAGGGATGACCGGTGGAAGGCCAACACCTGAGAATAATCCCAGGACATTTGTCGGCTATAGTGTCAAACTGCTTTGGGATTTGCATCATGAGATGGCACTGATCTCACCTAAACTTGGAGAGATGGTTGCCTTTAGAAAGATATTTGATCAGATACCACCTGAAAGTGCAGTTGATGAAGCAAGTATAGAAGCTATTATGAAAGATAATGACCTGGATTTGAAATATATTCCCGATGCTATTGTTTACAATAAGGGACCTGAGAATATAAGTGATTTTATTAAGCAGAGAAGGCGTATAGAAACAGGGCATTTGTGGCTTATGGAAAACAATGATTATTTAGTAACCTCTCAGAATAAAGGACTTCTCTTTAAACTTGCTTATAAAGAATTGAAAAAGGATAAAGAAAAAATATTCTTCCTGTTTGGAACTGCCTTAGTTGAGATGTACAGCCGCTTATTAGGGTGGTATGATTATAAAATTCTTAAAAAGAATCCTTTTAAATGGGATATTGCAAATTCAACCAAAAAATTAAAGAAGGAAATTAAAGAATAATGTTAGAATTAATTCCAAGAATATTTGTATATAAATTTTACCGGACATTCGGATTTCCTCGAATTATGCCGATGAATTATACACTGAGTCTATTATATAATTGTAATTCAAGATGCAGTACTTGTAATATTTGGAAAAAGAAATCTGATGATCTTACAATATCTGAATATAAACTCATTTTTAAAAAACTAGGTAGATCGCCTTATTGGCTTACGCTTAGTGGAGGCGAACCTTTTCTACGTAAAGATATTGTAGAGATCTGCATGGAATTATACAAATATTGTAAACCAAAAATTATTAATATCCCATCAAATGGATTACTGACCGATACAATTGTGAAGAATGTACAGCAAATTGCGACCATCTGTAAAAAAAGCCAGATAATAATAAATCTTTCAATTGATGGAATTGGAGAGAAACATGATGAAATTCGTAATGTTCCAGGCAATTATAAGAAGGTGATAGATACATTTCATAAGCTTAAAGCATTGAAACTTGGTAATCTTACTGTTGGCATTCATACTGTGATCTCTAAATTCAATGTAGACGATTTTTCAAGTATTGCAAACGAACTTATGCAGCTTCAACCGGATTCCTATATTACTGAGATCGCTGAGCAGCGTGTTGAACTTGATACAATGGATAGCATAATTACTCCTGATATAATTTCTTATTGTACTTCTATTGATTATCTTATCCATCGAATAAAAAATGGTAAATTTAAGGGCATGAACAAGATAACTCAATCTTTCAGGATAGAATACTATAATTTAGTTAAGAAAATACTAAGTGAAAGAACACAGGTTATTCCATGTTATGCCGGAATAAGTTCTGCCCAGATCTCTCCCGATGGTGAAGTATGGTCATGCTGTATCAAAGCTGAATCTATGGGAGATCTAAGACAAAATGATTATAGCTTTAAAAAGATATGGTTCTCACGTAAAATGAAAAAAGAGAGAGCATCGATAAGGAATAAAGAATGCTATTGTCCACTTGCAAATGCTTCTTATACAAATATGCTGATGCATTTTCCTACCCTTACAAGAGTATTTTTTAGAAGTTTTATTAAGTGGTGGAGTTAAATGATCAATAAGTTTAAGAAAAGGATTATCGCCTTTATTATGGCTCTAATTATTTTAGCTACGATTCTTTATGTTTTTTATGGGAAGAACTGGCTGGTTGAACAGCAGTATATCCAAAAACATAAAAATATTGAATATGTAAAAAATGAACTGATGCAGAAGATGCTGGATATTGAAAAACAATCTCAAGATGTATTAAATGAGATGTTGAATCTATCTTATGATATTGATCTGTTCCAGAAGCAGACGATAATTATGGAAAAAACTATAGAAAAAACATTAGATATTGAGATAACCCATAAACCTTTTTTTGATTATAAAAATATTTATCTTATTAGTTCCCATAAACTAATAGTTTTAAAAAAGAACCTTTCTAAAATAAGATGGAATAAACAATTTAAAGAAAAAGTGATCTGGCTTGAATTGATAGATGCAAACAGGATCATTGTTTTAACTGATCAAAATAAAATGATATGCCTTAATAGAGATACCGGAAAAGAGATCTGGCAAAAAAAACTTAAGACTGTTCAAACAGCTAAAGAGTCTTCAACATATCAGATTTCATTAAATAATTTTAAACGGCTTGACAGCAGTATTATTTTGGTTCATTCGGAAAATGAAATTGAGTTAATTGAAAATATTACAGGTAGCACATTATCAGTTTATCATGCGGATAAAAGAATTGATCATATAAGTGATTTTGATATTTTAGAAAAGTGTATATATTATATTGAAGAAAATAAAATAAGCAAATTAGTTTTAAAGGTAAAGAGTTAAAAATGGCTATAGAAAAAAGTTCTTATAAAAATGTAAACTTTTGTCTTAAATGCGGTAATAAGTTAGAGCTTAATACTGACCATGAAGGTAAGATAAGACCTAAATGCAGTGAATGCGGTTGGACTTTTTACAAGAATCCTATTCCAGCATCAGCTTGTGTTATTATGAATGACAAAAATGAAATCGTTATTATTAAACGTAAATTCGAACCTAATGCTGGTGACTGGGCACTTCCCAGCGGTTATGTAGAAATTGATCAAACCCCTGCAGAATGTGCTGTAGATGAAATGAAAGAAGAAACAGGACTTGATGGTGAAGTAATTGTTCAATTAGGATATGATACAGAGTATTCACCAATATATGAGAAAGTTATCTCATTCGGATTTTTAATGAAGATAATAGGAGGTGAGCTTCAGGCTGGAGATGATGCAGTCGAAGCACATTATGTCAGCTTTGATGACCTTCCAGAGATTGCATTTCCATCACATGTTAAATTTATAGAAATAGTAAAAGCATTATACAAAAAATAAAACTAAGAATTCAGAAAGTTTTGAAATGATTAAAAAGAAATAAGGAAAAAATATATTATGGAAATAAATAAAAGTTATGAACCACAAAAGATTGAGAAGAAATGGTATGAAAATAGTCTCAAGAATGGTTATTTCACTCCTAAAATAGATAAAAACAAAAAACCATTCACGATAATAATCCCACCGCCAAATGTTACCGGGATCCTTCATATGGGACATGTACTCAATAATACACTGCAAGATGTAATGATCCGCTATAAACGAATGACAGGTATTCCCACTCTTTGGATACCAGGTGTTGATCATGCCGGAATTGCCACTCAGAACGTTGTTGAAAAACAACTTGCCAAAGAAGGAAAAACACGTCATGAAATAGGTAGAAAAAAGCTGGTAGAAAAGATCTGGAAGTTGAGAGAAGAAAAAGGCGGAAGAATAATTGAACAGCTTAAGCAGCTTGGCTGTTCATGTGATTGGACTCGTGAGAGATTTACAATGGATGAAGGCTTATCTGAAGCAGTGAAAGAAGTATTTATCCAATTATATGAAAAAGGTTTGATCTATAAAGGGAAACGAATTATAAACTGGTGTCCACGCTGTGTTACAGCTCTTGCTAATGACGAAGTTGATCATGAAGATGAATCAGGTAATTTATGGAATATGCGCTATCCACTTAAGGATGGAACAGGTTTTATCACTGTGGCTACAACCAGACCTGAAACTATGTTGGGTGACACAGCTGTTGCTGTTCATCCGGATGATGAAAGATACAAAGATCTTGTTGGCAAGATGGTAATTCTACCATTTATTGAACGTGAGATTCCGATAATAGCTGATGAATATGTTGAAAAAGATTTCGGCAGCGGTTGTGTTAAGATCACTCCAGCACATGATCCTAATGACTTTGAAGTAGGGCAGAGGCACAACCTGGAAAAGATAATTGTAATGGATGAACATGGTATAATGAACGAAAAAGCCGGTAAAGATTTTTACGGTCTCACACGTTTTGAATGTCGTGATAAAATAATTAAAATGCTTGATGATAAAGGTTTATTAGGCGAGATCGAACCGCATGAACATGCTGTTGGTCATTGTTACCGATGTGACACAGTTATAGAATCCTATCTTTCGGATCAATGGTTCGTTAAGATGGAACCTTTAGCTAAAAGAGCTATTGATGTTGTTAAAAACGGTGATGTTAAGTTTCAACCTAAAAGATGGATAAAGGTGTATCTGCATTGGATGGAGAATATCCGTGACTGGTGTATTTCACGTCAGATCTGGTGGGGACATCGAATTCCTGCCTACTATTGTGATGAGTGTGGAGAAATTGTTGTTGCTAAAGAGATGCCAATAAAATGCCCAAAATGCGGAAGCTCAAAATTTACACAGGATGCAGATGTACTTGATACCTGGTTCTCTAGCTGGTTATGGCCTTTTAGTACGATGGGTTGGCCTGAAAAAACTGAGGATCTTAATTATTTTCTTCCTACTAATCTTCTGGTTACTGCACCGGGGATCATCTATCTCTGGGTAGCAAGAATGATCATGGCAACATTAGAATTCCAGGATAAAATCCCTTTCGATACAGTACTATTGCACGGAATGGTATTAGATGAAACCGGTATGAAGATGAGTAAATCTTTAGGGAATTCTCCTGATCCTATTCATATCATCGAAGAATATGGAGCTGATGCATTAAGATTCAGTATGATATTTAATACTCCCAAAGGTGCTGATAGTTATTACTCTAATTCGATCCTTGATACAGGCAGAAATTTTGCCAATAAGATTTGGAATGCCTATCGCTTTATGATGATGAACGTTGAGAAGATCGAAGGTCTTCCCAAAAAGGATGAATTGAAGTTGGAGCTTGCCGATAAATGGATCTACAGCAGACTGAACGAAGTTATTCAACTTTCCCAAAAGAATTATGAAGAACTCAGGTTTAATGATACTGCCAACATATTAATGGATTTTATCTGGAAGGAATTCTGCAGCTGGTATCTGGAGCTTTGTAAAGATAGGATCTACAATGAAGATGATTTGCCAGGACAACTCACAGCAAAATATGTTCTCTTGGATGTGTTCCAAACATCTATGCGTTTGTTGCATCCGATCATGCCTTTCATCACTGAAGAGATCTGGCAGGGAATAAAGAATTATTTCCCAATGGAAGAAGAATCGCTTGTTATAGCTGCATTTCCAAAAGTTGATAAACAATTTATTGATAAGAAAATTGATATTGATATGGCATTGATCCAGGAAACAATAACTTCCATAAGAACACTACGAAAGCAGGTTAATCTTGCACCTAAAACAGAAATTGATATTTCTATTAAAGTTACTTCTGATGAGCAGATTGAACTTTTGAAGCTATATGAGAATTATTTTCAGAAGTTAGCTAAAGTAAGAAATATAAAAACAGATATAAATCTGGAGAAACCGGCTTCTTCCATTGCAGCAGTTGTGCAGAATATGGAAGTTTATCTTCCATTGGAAGGATTGATCGATCTGGATGCTGAAAGAGAGAAGCTCAAGAAGCAAATTAATAAACTTGAAATTGAGTTAAAAAAAATTAATGGAAAGCTTAATAATTCTAAGTTTATTTCAAATGCTCCTGAACAGATCATAGCTAAAGAAAAAGAAAAATTTCATGAAATTAAAACGAAACTGGATATTACGGTTTCATTACTTGATGGACTAAATTAGGAGGAACAATGGTAGAAGAAAAAAATGAAGAGATTGAAGCAGAAGAGATCGAAATTACTGTAGAGCAGGAAGATGATTTCACAGGTGATCCCAAAAAGATGAAGTTCTATGGAAAATTACGTAAGAAATTACAAAAATTTGCAACTGATAAAGGTGGAGAGAAGGCTGGTGTCTTTGCTGAATATCTTCTCACATTACCAGATTTCTTTATTTTATTATGCAAATTAGCAATTGATAAACGCGTTAGCAGTAAACAGAAACTACTGGTTGGAGGAATAATTGCCTATGTAATTTCACCAATTGATATTATACCAGATTTTGTTCCTTTTATTGGTTATGTAGATGATCTTGTACTGGTTGTTTATGGATTGAATATCATCTTGAACGAAGTAGATAAACAAGTTCTCATAGATAATTGGAATGGGGAAGAGGATATTCTAAAACTCCTCCAGAAGGTTACCTATGTTGCAGAAAATTTCCTTGATAAGAATATCTTGAAAAAGATCAAGCATTGGTTCTCAAAAATAAATTAAGATTCAATGAAATTACTATTAGCAACACGAAATAAAGATAAAGTAATTGAAATTAAAGAAATATTGAGGGATTTGGAAGTGGTGATCGTTTCTGCTTCTCAGTTTCCAGATATGCCGGATGTAGTTGAGAATAAGGACACAATAAAAGGAAACTCCATTAAGAAAGCCACAGAGTGTGCAGAATATTCCAAGCTGCTTACAATTGCTGATGACACAGGTTTATTCGTTGATGCACTAGATGGAAAACCGGGCGTTTATTCAGCTCGTTTTGCTGGTGAGAATTGTTCTTACAAAGATAACCGTGATAAAATGTTACTAGAGATGAGAGATAGATCAAATCGTAATGCACAATTCAGGACTGTTTGTGCCCTTGTTTCTCCAGCTGGATTGATAGCAACGACAGAAGGAATTGTTAAAGGCAAAATAACAGAGGAAGAATTTGGTGATAACGGTTTTGGCTATGATGCAATTTTCAGAGCTGATGAAACCGGTAGAACTTTCGGAGAAATGAGTCAAACAGAAAAAGAGAAAATAAGCCATAGAAGCAGAGCTTTAAAAGAAATGATACCGATAATAAATAATTATATTGAACAAGGAGAGTAACAATGGTAAATCCACAGATCTTTCGAGCGTATGATATCAGAGGTGTTGTTGATAAAGACCTCAATGTAGACATTCTTTATCAAATTGGAAAAGCCTATGGAACCTTTATGCGCAGACAGAATTTGAAAACTGTCAGTATTGGTGGTGATGCCCGACTCAGTACTCCAGCATTCAAAAAAGCTTTTATAAAAGGAATGCTGGAAACCGGCATAAACGTAATTGATATAGGGATCGTGGCAACTCCTGTGCTCTATTTCTCTATTTGGAAGCTGAAGACGGATGGTGGTGTGATGATAACTGCAAGTCATAATCCTGCTGAATATAATGGCATAAAGATGAATAAAGGATTGCAAAGTGTTTATGGTGAACAGATCCAGAAAATATTGAAACTTATTCAAACACAGGATTTTGCCAGTGGCGAAGGTACTCTTACTGCAAATAATGAATTGGATGAGATCTATAAAGATTACATTTTTGAAGGAATAAAACTGGAGCGTCCGGTGAAAGTTATTGTTGATGGTGGAAACGGGATGGGTGGTCCTTATCTTCCTGAAGTATTAAGAAGATTGGGCTGTGAAGTTACTGAAATGTATTGTGAGCCTGATGGAACCTTCCCAAATCATCATCCAGACCCAACTGTAGAAAAGTATATGACTAAACTCATTGACGCTGTTAAAAACTCTGATGCGGAAGTTGGTCTTGGTATGGATGGGGATGCAGACAGAATTGGTGTGATCGATGAAAACGGTAAAATGCTGTTCGGTGATCAGATACTGAATATCATTGCCAGAGATTTTTTGATAACTCATCCTGGTGAAAAGATAATTGGAGATGTAAAGTGCTCTAAGAATTTATTTGATGATATAAAAAAGCACGGCGGTGTTCCTATAATGTATAAAACAGGACATGCTAATATCAAGAGTAAAATGTACAGAAATGGCTTATTAATTAGCGGAGAAATGAGCGGTCATATTTTCCTGAAAGACAGATACCTGGGATTTGATGATGCTGTTTACGTATGTGCCAGATTTGTGGAGATAATGAGTAAAACCAATATGCCAGTAAGTCAATTTCTAGCTGACCAGCCTAAAATGTACAACACACCTGAGATTCATTATAAGAGCACTGATGAAGAGAAATTCAATCTTGTTGCAAAAGTCCGTGATTCTTTCATCGCTGAAGGCTATGAGGTGAATGAAATTGATGGGATGCGTATAACATTTAAAGATGGTTGGGGACTTTGCAGAGCTTCGAATACTACTCCGGTGCTGGTTTTACGTTATGAAGCAGAAACAGAAGAACGTCTACATGAGATCCAAAAAATGATCGAAGATAGAATAGAAGAATTGAAGTAGGTGAATAAATATTATTACTCACAGATTTGATTGATGAAAGTAATTAAAGTAATTTTAATTCAAGAGGTTTTAAATGAATTGGAATGACATTTCAAAGTATTATGATTGGGAATTTGATCTGATCTGTACAAATCAGAGAGAAGATATTATCATTTGGAAAACCCTCGCAACTGAATTTGGAGGACCCATCCTGGAAATTTGCTGCGGTTCCGGCAGGATAACTGAAGAATTGTGTAATAATAATCACAAAATTACTGCAATTGATAACTCTAAAGGAATGCTTGATAAGCTCAGAGCAAAGCATTTGCCAGGTTTGGAGATCATTAATTCAGATATGACAACTTTCAGTTTAAACAAAAAATTCAAGTTTGTTTTTATAAGTTATTCCTCGTTTCAACAGCTTCTCACACTTGATGAACAAATAAGTTGCTTGAACAATATTCATAAACATTTGGAAAATGAGGGAATACTAGCAATGGATATTAATCCTCGAATTTGTGAGGGAGAAGATATTCTGCCAAGAACACAAGCATATACTGCCAATTATCCGATCAATAATTCCACCGTTACAATGTACACTTCTCACAGAATTGATATGATCAACCAGATCAAACACTGGCGAGATGAATATCTTGAAATAGATGAGAATGGGGAAGAGCAAAGAACCTATGTTGAAATTTCACTTAAAGAATGCAGTTTGGATTACATGAAATTGTTATTTGAAAAATGCAATTTGGAAATCATAAATATTTATGGAGATTTTAATAAAGGTAAAGTTACAGAAAATTCTAATAATTTGATTTATGTGGTGAGAAAACAGTAACTCAAAGCTCCGTCTTTGAGTCATTCACAAACAATGATTTTGTTATTTCACTTAGTTATCAGCATTTCTTCTTTCTGTTTACTTTTTATTACGACAGCAATTTCATTCGGAACACAAATAATGGGAAATTTGTCACTCCAACCCTGCTTAATGCAGTATTGATTCCTACAGGTTGATTCTTTCATCCGAACTTTTCCATTCTTTATCTCTACCACTATCCCATCATCCACATTAATAATTCTGTCTTTATTGAGTTGGGTAGAAACTAATAATTTGTTATGATAACTGATCTCTACTTGTTTTTCTGAAATGTCATCTTTAATGAGAACAAGAATGAATACAGAAATTGATAATAAAAATAGTATTAATGTTACATCAGCTAATGTAAATATCTTACCTAATTTTTTGATCATGAGAATTCACCATAGATCTCGTGACCACAGGAAGGACATTTTGCATTTATAATTTCATTTTTTATTGGATAGTCTCTACTGATGAGCAAGTGATGGCAATTAGGACAATATGTATTTCTTTCGGTAATAATATTTCCAAGGTAAACATACTTGAGTTTTTTCTCCGCAATCTCCTTTGCCATTTCTAATTTGGAAATTGGAGTTGCAGGATTTTTCATCTTATAAGTTGGATAATAACGTGAAAAATGAAGGGGAATATCAGGGTTTACATCTGCAACGAAATCTACAAGATCTATAATTATATTTTCAGTATCATTTTCATCTGTTATCAGCAAGTTGGTTATCTCTATATGACACTGTTTAGAAGCAGTTTTAATTGTCTCTAACACAGGTTGTAACGTTCCATTGCAGATTGATCTATAGAATTTATCATCGAATGATTTCAAATCAATATTCATCGCATCAATGTAGGGAAGAAGCTTTTTTAACGGTTCTTGATTGATGTAGCCGTTAGTAACCATAACTGTTTTTATGCCATTCTCTTTAAACAGTTTTGATGAATCAAGTATAAACTCAAACCATGTAGTTGGTTCTGTATAAGTAAATGCAACAAAATCGCAGTTATTAGATCTGCATTGCTGCAAGATATCTTCAGGAGTAATATTTATGGTTGGAACTTCAAGCTGGCTTGAATGATAATTCTGGCAGAACTTACAAGAAAAATTACAGGAATTGGGGCCGATTGAAATAATGTCCTTACCTGGATGGAAATGATATAAGGGCTTTTTCTCCATAGGATCTATACTGATGGAGATTGTTTTTCCATAATTAATAGAGTAAAGTATACCGGCAATATTCTTTCGAGCCTTACAGAGCCCGATCTGTCCAGAATCTATAATGCAATTGTGCGGACATAAATCACATCTTACTTTATGATCTTCAAGTTTGGTATAGAATAAAGCTTCTTTCATGATAATCTTCCATTGAATTTGAATTAATTACAGCTATTTAATATATTTACCTAAAATCTCTAAATTTATTTTCAGGCTATCTGAATTCATACCTAAAGTCTGTTTTGCACTGTAACCAAGTTGTTCTCTAAGTTCTTTATTATTGTATAAATTCATAATATCATCAGTTAATTTCTTTTTATCTGATACTATAATTCCATTATTATCCAGCAATCTATCAACTGAATCACGACAGGACTGATTATATTTACCAATAATAATGGGAATGCTGTAAAATGCTGGCTCAAGCGGATTGTGCCCACCATAGTTTAAGAAGCTGCCACCTACTATGGCAATATCTGAAAGAGCATACATCATGTTTAATATTCCCATTTCATCTACTAATAGGATTTCACCGGGTTTTCCTAATTTTGTATATATCTTATAATCATATTCCTTAAATATTTCGCAAACTTGCGGTATTCTATGCAGATGACGTGGTACTATTATTATCTTAAGGTTGTTTATTTTCGCCTTCAACACAGCAAACACTTCTTTCAAGAGCTTTTCTTCTCCAGGACGACTACTTCCCCAAATTAATATAAAGTCATCCTTAGAATAGCCTAATTCCTTTCTTAGCTTTGATCTTTTAAATTCAGGTAGATTAATGCAGAATTTAAGGTTATGAGCATTTATCACATTATTGAATTTAAATCCAATAAATCTGCGTGTATCTTTTTCCGATTGAGCATTTACAGCTTTTACTGCTTTCCAAACAGGTTTCCATAATAAGCGTAAGTTTCTATAGCGTGGGAATGACCTATCTGAGATTCTTGCATTTACCATAATTACCGGTATATTTCGTTTTTTTGCCACATGCAGCATATTGGGCCATAATTCTGTTTCAACTAAAATAATAATTTCCGGATTAATAGTATTAAAGAATCTTTTCTGAATATATGAAACATCAATAGGGAATAAGCTCACAACTAATTTCGGACTAATCTTTTTGGCTGATTCTAATCCTGTAGAAGTCATAGTCGTCATAAAGAAATCTTTATGCGGATATTTTTGCAATAACTGATTAACTAAAGGTTTAACCGCATTTACTTCTCCTACAGAAGATGCATGTAACCAGACGCATGTTTCATGACCATTTTTTATAATGCCTAATCTTTGTTTTTCTTTTTTATTTTTCTTTCGTAATTTAATGAACGGATAACATAAACGAAATAAAATTGATGTTAATAAACGATAAATGAACATAGATATTTTCCTTATAATAATTTTGAGAGCATGATGATATTTATTTTAGTAGCTTAAAATGAACGTCATCGTCTACACTACTCAACTGAACACTCAGTTTATCTGTTAATTTATATATTTTACCTTTCTGCTTTCCAATAATTCGACTATATTGAGGAAAGAATTCATAGCGGTCATCACTTAGAGATGATATGGTTATAAGACCTGTTACCGGATATTTGTCTAACTCTATGATTAAAGAATTTTTGTTTACTCCGATTATGATAGCGGAATATTCTTCACCAACTTTATTTTTCATAAAGATAGTTTTATTTTTAAGATCGACTTCACGTTCAGATTCATCTGCGATCAACTCTCTATCTGTTGCAATTTTAGCCATTTTGAAAAGATGAGAAGAGGAAAAAGGGTTTTGTTTTGAATTTAATTTATTTTTCAATTGATGATGTATTATCAGGTCGGAAATTCTTCTTATTGGTGATGTGAAGTGTGTATAATAACGCATGGCAAGCCCGAAATGACCGAGATTCTCAACTGAATATTTTGCCTTCTTCATGCTGCGCAATATCTTACGGTCAAAAACACGATGATAGTTCTCGTCCGGCAGAACATTTAAAAGGTTTTGAAGTACAAAGTTCAAATTATTATCCATTTCTACTTTAATATTATAACCTGAAACTTCTTCCTTAAGCTTTATTATTCTTTCTTCTTCGGGTTTTTCATGGATCCTGTAAATAGTGTTTCCTGCTGATAACTCTTTGGCAATAAATTCATTAGCTACGAGCATAAAATTCTCTATCAGTTTATGAGAATCTGTCTCTTTACTGCGTTCAAGGTCTGTTACATGACCCTCATCATCAAAAATAAAAACCGTTTCAGAAATATTAAGTTTGAGATAACCGCTTTTCACTCTGTTCTCTGTAAGTTTAGTTGATAATTTGTGCATATTATTAAGTGTTTCAGAAATATCCAGTTCTAAATTGTTTTTCCCCTCAAAGAATTCATCTATCTCTTCATAATTAAATCTGGCATTTGAACATATAATACTTTCATAAGCAGTTTGCGAAATAAGTTTTAAATCAGTATTATATCTGGTTTGAACTGTTAAGGTAAGTTTATCTTCAAATGGACGTAAGCTGCAGATCTTATTAGAGATTTTTTCCGGGAGCATTGGTATAACTCTTTTAGGGAAATAATAACTGTTGCCTCGTTTTGCTGCTTCTTCGAATAATTTACTCTTTGTACTAATATATTGTGCAACATCTGCAATATGGACATATAGAGTATATCCATTTTCATCTTTTGCCAATGAAATTGCATCATCAAAATCTTTTGCAGAAGCAGGATCAATAGTGAATGTGAGCAAATCTCTTAGATCTTTTCGTTTGGAAATTATATCATCTGATATTTCTTCTGATATATCAGAGAGTTCTTCTATAACAGCTTGAGGGAATTCCAGCGGCAAGTCATACTGCTTTATCACACTAAGCACTTCTACATCAGGATTTCCTGCTTTACCAAGTACTTCTGTGATATTGCCGGCAGGTAATTTGTAGTATTCTTTGCTTCCCCAGTTAGTAACATCCAATACAACTTTTTCTCCACTGTGAGCGGTAGAAATATCATTAACAGAAAAATTCGTATGGATCCGGGAATTATCAGGAATGATATAATTCTTACCTTTGTACTCCTGAAAAGTACCTACGATCCTTTTATTGGCTCTCTCCAGAACTTTTGTGATAATACCATATTTTTTGCCATTCCGCTGATATTTAACTTCTACTTCAATTTTATCATTGTGATAAGCTGTTAATATGTCTTCGGAAGAAACAAAAATATCTTCCGGATCTGCCTTTACAAAAGCAAATGTTCTATTTCGTGCTAACGTTGTTGCATCAAATATCCCGATAATATGTTGCGAATGTTTTGTTTTAACAGCATAATATTTACGGTTTTTCTGATTAATTTCTCTTTCCTTTGCTAATGTGAAAAGCGTATCAATAAGATCTTTATATTTATGTTTTCTTAATCCTAAAGCTTGCGATAACTCTTTTATTTTGTATTGGATATGAGGAGTTTCCTCAAGTACTTTCTTGATAGTATATGCTAATTTTTTATCATACATATTACTAAACCCTATTACCGATCTTATCATCAAGTAATTTTAATAACTCATCTTTTTCTTCTTTGGTTCTAGAAAAGCGTAAAGAGAGTCCACGAAAAGGATCAAGTTTACGCGGCATTTTGAATGTACTTAACATTATTCCCTTTTTATCAATATAATAGCATCCGAATTGAGAATATGGACGTTCCGCTTTTATCAGCCAGTATCTAATTAATATTCTATCTTCGTAAAATTCATAAGTAGTAGGTATAAAATATGTTATCAAACTTATTAAGAATATTCCCATACCAAGATAGAAGAATAACGGCATTTCCCAATTGACTACAGTTATTTTCCAGAGTAATAAACTGATAATAATTAGGAATACAACCAATAGGGAAGAGCTGATTGGGAAATCTCTAAAAGGATATGAAATCCATTTCAATCTAGGTATATTATTTGACATTTTGAATTATCTCCCGGCATTTCTCTATTTCTTCTTTTATAATGATAACATCTTCAAAAACAACTGTAGAATTGAATTTAGAACCTATTGTGTTAATCTCTCGATGCATTTCCTGCAGTATAAAATTCAATTTTTTGCCAATCTCATTTTCTTCTTTTAATAATAACATAAATTTTTCTATATGATCCCTTAATCTAACAATCTCTTCGGTGATATCAGTTTTCTCAACATATATGGCAGTTTCTAAAAGCAGCCTTTTATGATCATCTTCTTTTAATAATTCTCCCAGTAGTTCTTCAACGTTATTTTTTAACCGTGAATATTTTTCATTTTTATAATTTGGAAATTGATCTTCAATCTTAAGTAATGCAGAAGTCATTAAATTCAAAGAGGTCAGGCAATAATCTTTCATGGATGTACCTTCATTTGCTGCCATTTGTTGATGTTCTGCAAGCGCTTTGTTAAGTGTTGCCATAATGACCTTAGTTAATTGATCTTCATTGATAAGCTCTTTATCAAATTTAATAATATCCTTTTCAGATAACAGTTTTGCAAAAGGCAAATGTGCGTCTGTACCAACTATATCTTTAGCTTTTTTATATAAATTCCAATATCCTTTAACTATTTCTTCATTAAGCTCCATGTCTGGTTCTTTGAGTATTTTGAGGTATATATTTATATCTACTTTTCCACGAACTATAATTTTATTTATCTGCTTTGTTATCTCTGATTCTAAAAAAGATAGGATAGATGGTTGTTTAATGCGAAGATCAAGAAATCTACTGTTCACGGAGCGTACTTCAATTTCCAGATCCACAAACTCATCCAGGTATTTAGCTCTGCCATATCCGGTCATACTTATCATAATATCTCCAAACGAATTTTATAACATTCAATTTAAAAAGTATCTGTATTGTGTCAATTATCTTTAATACATGTGTTATGAATAAAAAAGTAATACGTCAGTTTTTATTTTATTAAGGTACTTATCAATTGAAAGGTTAACACCTCCTGCAATTATGCTTAATGGTTTTATCCCTCTTTCATCTCTCCAATTGTTTCATATTTTTTTTTAACATCAGTACAAAGATCGTTCCTTTTGGTTTATTGTCCTCTACAAAAACTTCTCCACCATATCTTTCGATAGTGTCTTTGACAATATGCAATCCAATGCCTGTATTCCCAGATTCTCCATGATGGAAACCCTCATCAAATACATTTTCTTTGATTTCTTCAGGAATTCCCGTTCCATTATCTGCAAATTCTATCCTGCGCATATCATTATCATCTGAAATTTTGATGTCAATTTGAGAAGCTTTACCATGTTTTATAGAATTCGAAACTAGATTTTCAAAAACTGAAATTAAAGTTTCATCGCCAAATACTCTGCCTGCACCTTCAATTTTAAATTTGATTTTGGGGTACTCGACTGCAACGCTATTTATTACATTTAATAGGTCTAATTCTTCAAAACCAGTATTTGAATCTAGATAAGATTCGGATTTTCGATAACCTGCAATTGCATTTAAACTCTTTTCAACTCTTTTTTCTATCTCATCCAGTAATGTTACATCGGAGTTTCTCTTGAAGATTTTAACTGCACTACTGATGACAGTAAAATCATTGGAAAGATCGTGGCGGATGATTTTATTTAGCATTTGTAGCCTTTCTTTGTTATCTCTCAAAGCTTCAATAGCTTTTTCCTTTTCGGTTTCATTTAGAAGTGATACCAGTACCCTGGAGTAATCTTTTTCGTGTCCAGGGACAGTATTCCATCTCAAAGAAACATTCAGCAATCTGCCATCAAAAGTTTTATTGATACATTTACCCTCATAAGAGGTTTCTCTATTAGATATTTTAATCATTTGTCCCTTAAAGGTACTGAGAGAATCTTCGGTAAATATAGACGCAAGGTTCTTCAAAAAATCTTTTTTCGATCCGGCTTTGAACATTGAAATGGTAGTATTATTTACATCGAGGATCTTAACTTTTTGTGAGCAGGTGTTTATTTCCTGAGGATTTTCATTGAAAAAGGCTTCGAAGTCTTTGACCCCATGTTCTCTTAGTGACTCGATATATTGAAATGCACCTGAAAAATCCTCTTCCCAGATCGAAATAGGAGATTGTTCAAAAAGATATTTATATCTCTTTTCACTGTTTAGAATCATTTCTTCTGCTTGTTTGCGTCCTTCAATTTCTTTGGTGCATTTATCGACATGCTGCTGCAAAAGAATGTTTTGTTCAAACATGGAATAGGAACTGCCGACGGAATCAACGCTTCTTTCTACTCGTTCCACCAGGATTTTATTGATCTTCTTTTGCTTAGCCAGTTTCTTTTCAAGTTGTTCCATATTTTTCTGTAATTCCAGAAGTTGTTCTTGCAGATTCATGTTTTCGTTCATTCCTCTTCTCCTATTGCAACACCCGTAAGTGTTTGATTTACGTGAATGGCATTATACTGTTCTCCGTAGGTGCTGAAACCAAAAAAGTTCTTATCTTTGATGAGTGCAATAACTGGATCAACGATCTTTTTCTCCATGATCTCAAGTCTCCTCAAAATGCAGTCAAAGCCAAGAATTAATTTCAGATTTGGGATCTTTTCCTTAACTTCAGACAGCTGCTTTTCCAGATTATCAACCAATCCCACTCCTTCGGCAATGGTCAAAACCAGGCCGTTATCAATTGCGCAATAGAAAGATAGACTTTTGTCTTCATTCACATGCTGGATGGAACGGACATAATACTCTCCTCCAATTTTGAGCATGACCGGATGATTTGAAAAAACTGTTGGCGTTAATTCGTCAATTGTTAAGCCAAGTACATCTGCATATTCTTTGGCTGCTGGTTCGCAATTGATTTCCATCACACGACGATTGGCCGGATCAGCTTTCGTAATCACTAGTTTCATGTCTGTAGGTTTGAAATGCTGTGTCTTGAAAATATGAAATGGCAAGTTTGTTTCGAACAAAGAAAAAGCAGCAGCATTGGAAATAAATTTGCCGTCCCAATAAACTGCAGTTTTACTAAATTGCAGATCATCACCGGCAGATCCACCGATGATCGAGATGTTTTCAAATTGACTATGAATTAAGCTGATTGTTTTTTCCTCCTGCATGGAAAGACCGTCAATCAGCAAATATCCAAACATTTTATCTTTATTGAATGAAGTCTCAATACTGAGATCACCTCGGATATTACGAGCCATTTTTTCTGCCATTTCCATACTGAAATCACTTAAAGGACTAATCAACCTGGAATGTATTTTAATCTCATCACTGGCGATGCTGACTCCCACAAGACTTCCCTCATGATACCCCGTTGTTGTTATCTCTCCTGAGGTTGTACAGCCGATCAGGTGACAGGTAAATGTTTCATTTAGGGCATTGCCCATTTTTTCCAAATCATATTTTGATGAACAGAAAAAGATCACAACTTCAGCCTCTGGCTGATATATTTGATCGTATAATTCTTGAACCGCTAACTGCTCATCCTTGGCAAACGATACGCCATTCTTAACTTCAAGTTTTGAATTTGTAAACATTTGTGTCCTCCTCATCAAATTCATATACGAAACTTTTATAAAATGATATTTTGATCACGAATATATTTCCAATTTATATTTTTAGATTGAATTATAAAGCTGGCTATAAAAATCTTTAGCGATTGATTTTTTGCAAAATTCATCAATTACTCCTTTATATTAATTTACACATCAAACTTGACCAGACTTAACTTAATTAATCTCAGCCGTTGAGTTAAGAATGATAGCTCTCCAATCCTTAAGTCAGATCTGCTCCTTCGTCGCATTGTTAACTGAAGTCTGCTTTCTCCGGCAGCTGCCGGATCTGGCGAACTCGGTTCTATTAATCCGATCTCTCACACTCTCTTTTTATACTGGTTATCTTTAAATTTAAAATTCCATTTCATACCATTATCAGTATCGTATCTAATCTGACCTCCCAACTGATATTTTATAAGAGAAAAAACGGTTTGAATTCCCATGGTCTCTATCTTTTCCAGATCAATATCTTTTGGTATTCCAACCCCATTATCACCCAATAAAAGGTTAATTGTATCATCTTTTTCTTTGAATAAGCGTACTGAGATCTCACCTTCTGCATTATTTGGGAAAGCATGCTTGAACACATTTGTTATCAACTCACTTAAGATCAAACCTAAAGGTATTGCAGAATCAATTAATATATATACATCTTCCAATTCAAACTTCAATTTTATTTTTTCTGATCTGGTATTGTAGGTAACCAGTAACTGTTTAACAAGATCTTCTATATACTCTTTCAAATTTATATGAGACAGATCATTTGCTTTATACAATTTTTCGTGAACCAGACTCATCGACTTGATCTTATTGGCGATAACGGTATAGGAATCATGAAGCAATTTAATTCCAACATTTTCAGTTAAGGATTTTGTCTCCATGTTTTTTGCTTCTAATTTAAGAAGTGAAATTATTAATTGCATATTATTTTTTGTGCGGTGATAAATTTCCTGCAAAAGTAAGCTTTTTTCTGCCAGATCTTTCTCTATCTGCTCATCTTTTTGTTTATGTTTAATAGCAAGAGCAATTTCTTCTGAAACAAATGTAAGAATTTCCAAATCTTTTTCTGTATATTGATTGGGATCATCATAACTTTGAACTGATATTATTCCGATTATTTTTTTTTCAATTTTCAAGGGAACACCCAACCATATTTCAGAAGGAGTACCAATAGCTTCGATGAAACCTTTTTGTGTTAACTCATCAACGACATCATTAGTAGCAAAAAGAGGTTTACCGGTTTCAATTACATATTTAGTCATAGTTTTACCAGCAGGATAAGTTTCAAATTGATCTTTTTCATCAACAAGAAAGGGAAGAGAGATCATATCAGCCTTGTCATCGTATAAGGCGACTAAGAAATTTTCTGTGTTGATTACATTTCCCAGAATTTCTTTTACTTTTCCATAGAGCTCACTTAAACTGTCAGTTGTATTTATTGTATTGGAAATGTTAAATAATGTTTTTTGAATTTCTTCGGACTGTTTTCGATCGGTGATGTCAATCGCTAGTTCAAAACGAACCATTTTTCCGTTTGGCCACTGGATGGCACGATCTGAACATCGATACCAATGTTTGTTGACCTCGTTTTTAAACTCCCAAGTATAAGTTTTTCCCAGATTTTCCCCGAAGATTTTATTATTCGTACAAAAGGGACATGGCGAATTACGATCTTGTAAAACTTTGTAACATTTTCCACTGGCAATGTCTCCCCATACTTCTTTAACCATATTGTTCTGATAAAGTAGTTCGTATGTATTTGGGTCGGCAATATAAACCACTTCATTCATACCACCGAAGATAGCCAGGAGTTGTTCCTGCTGTTGCCTGCTCTTTTTCTCTGCCTGCTTGCGTTCGGTGATGTCATGAAATAATCCAAAGGATCCAATCAAATTTCTTTCCATATCATATTGAGGAGTAACGGTAATTAGAAGTTGTCTATTTGTTTTATCATTTCTGATAATTTCAAATTCATAAGTATTTTTTTTCCCTTTTTTCCTTTTATCTGACTGATTTTTTACAAATTCCAACATTTGTGGATTCAAAAATTCGTTTAAATTTTTACCGACAAGTTTTCCAGCAGGAACACCAAAAATACTCTCTGCAGCAGGATTACAATATACAAAATTTTCCTCAAGATCAACAGTTGCAACTCCTTCACCTATATTTGTGAATAATAGACGATAATTTTCTTCGCTATTATGAAGTGCTTCTTCAACTTTTTTCCGCTCGGTAATGTCAAGCATAGAGACGATACTGGTTTTGCCGTCAGGAGTCATCCCAATAGAAAGAATTGTATTTCTTATCTCTCCTTTGGAATTTACTAATCTTACTTCATATTTGTCAGTAGCAGATTCCGAATCTTTTGTCCTTTCCTTAGAGCGTCTGAGCATCATTGAAAGATCTTGTTCATATACAAATTGGGTCCAGCTTTTTCCAACAAGCTTGGAGGCGGAATATCCCGTAACACTCTCACATTCTTTATTTGCTTGTATAATTAAAGTATTCATATCAACAATCAAAGTAGCTGTTCCGGTAGATTCAAAAATGGCACGATATTTATTTTCACTTTCTTTCAAATCTTCCTTCGCCTGTTTTCGTTCTATCGCATATTGCACTATTCGCACCAGGTTATTACTATTTATATCGCTCTTTGTAAGATAGTCCTGTGCACCTTCTTTAATTGCCTGCAATGCCAGGTTTTCATCTTTCAGTCCGGAAAGAATTACTATCGGTAATCCCGGAACATGTGAACGAACCTTTTTAAAAGTCTCGAGTCCTTGGCTATCAGGTAATTCCAAGTCGAGTAATATCATCTCGAATTGCTTTTCGTCCAGTAACTTCAGTGACTTGTCGAGTCTTGCTGAATTCGTAATTGTGAACTCAACTTTTTTGTTTTCTTTAAGGATTTCCATGATAAGTCTGACATCACCTGGATTACCCTCTACTAACAATAAGCGTATTTTAGAATTCATTTCTTATTCCTTTAGTATATATTAAAAATCCATTTATATAAACTTCGGATGAGAACGAGTTTTTAATATACGATATCATACTTAGGTTCTTTACCAATTTGTTTAAGTAATTCATTAATCTCTTTTCTTAATTCATTAATTGTAATTTCTCTATCAACGGAGGCGTCATTAAAGATTTCCAGCTCATTTATTTTATTTTTCAATTCTTCCTCTGCTTTTTTGCGAAATATATTAATTACCTCTTTATATTAATTTACAAATCAAACTTGGCTTAATTAACCTCAGACGTTGAGATTAGAATGATAGCTCTCCAATCCTTAAGTCAGATCTGCTCCTTCGTCGCATTGTTAACTCAAGTCTGCTTTCTCCGGCAGCTGCCGGATCTGGCAAACTCGTGTTTATTGACCCGATCTCTCACACTCTCTTTTTATACTGGTTATCTTTAAACTTAAAATTCCATTTCATACCATTATCAGTATCGTATCTAATCTGACCTCCTAACTGATATTTTATAAGAGAAAAAACGGTTTTAATTCCCATGGTCTCTGTCTTTTCCAGATCAACTTCTTTTGGTATTCCAACCCCATTATCACCCAATAAAAGGTTAATTGTATCATCTTTTTCTTTGAATAAGCGTACTGAGATCTCACCTTTTGCATTATTTGGGAAAGCATGCTTGAACACATTTGTTATCAACTCACTTAAGATCAAACCTAAAGGAATAGCAGAATCAATTAATATGAATACATCTTCCAATTCAAGCTTCAATTTTATTTTTTCCGATCTGATATTGTAACTACCCATTAACTGTCTAACAAGATCTTCTATATACTCTTTCAGATTTATATGAGACAAATCCTTTGCTTTATACAGTTTTTCGTGAACCAAACTCATCGACTTGATCTTATTGGCGACTACAGTATACGAATCATGAAGCAAATTAATTCCAACATTTTCGGTTAAGGATCTTTTCTCCATGTTTTGTGCTTCTAATTTGAGCAATGAAATTATCAATTGCATATTATTTTTTGTTCGGTGATAAATTTCTTGAAGAAGTATGTTTTTTTCTGTCAGGTTTATTTTTAATTGTTTATCAGATTGTATATGTTTGATTGAGAGAGCTATTTCTTCTGAGATAAAGTTAAGAAGTGTAATATCTTTTTCAGAATACAGGTTTGGATCATCATAACTTTGAACTGCGATTACGCCAATAATTTCATTCTCTACTTTAAGTGGGACACCTAACCAGATTAGAGCAGGAGTTCCAATAATCTCAACTTTATTCTCTTTAATCAGCTTTTTTAATAGTTTCTCATCAACAAGTATAGATTTACCTGTTTTTAAAACTAATTCTGTCAACGTCTTACCAGCCGGGAAAGTTTCATAATTATCTTTTTCATCTACATCGAAAGGAAGATAGATCATGTCAGTTTTTTTATTATATAAAGCGATATAGAAATTGGTAGTGTCTATCACGTTTCCCAAAAAATCTCTTATCTTGCTGTAAAGGTCATGCAAATTGTCTACTGTATTTACCGCATTGGAAATGTTGAATAATGTTTTTTGTATTTTTTCTGCATGCTTACGCTCATTAATTTCTAAATGCAATTTCTTTGAAGTTTTATTGAGGTCAGATAAAATAGATAAAGTAGCAATTCTTTGTCTTTCGCTTTTTTCAAAATGCTTTTCCATTTTTTTTGAATTCTCTTTATTTTCTTCTTCCGCTTTCTTGCGCTCGGTGATGTCACGATCAACCCCGATAAAACCAATTATTTCTTTGTTAAGATCAACTTGAGGTAAGGCAGAACTCTCAAGATAAATGTAAATTCCGTCTTTATTACGCCAACGTGTTACAATATTGTTCCACCCAGATTTGTTATGAATAGCTTGTTTATAGATCTCTATGAACATATTTTGATCTTCAGGGTGCACTAATTCGATTGTGTCCATATTACAAATTTTACTGGAGGAAAATCCTAAGATTTTCTTACAAACATTATTGCTGTAAATATGTTTTCCCTTTAGATTCATTTCCCAGATCCAATCGCTTGAGGTTTCTACTAAAGAGCGATATTTTTGTTCGCTATCTGTAAGTGCATTCTCTGCTATTTTACGCTCACTAATATCACGAACCATTGCAAGTCTTCCAATAACATTACCATTAATATCAAAAAGATTTGATACATTTAACTCGACTGGTATTTTGCTACCATTTTTATGTAGGATTTCAATTTCATAAAGAGGCATCTTTTTACCAGTAAGGCCTTTTTTAAAGCTCTCAATAGATAACTCAACAAATTCTGGAACTATTAATTCTATAAAAGGATGACCCAGGAAATGTTTCCAGTTAAAACCTGTTATTCTTTTAGATGCTGGACTAATGTAAGTAAAATTCCCTTCCATATCTAAAGTGATAATTATATCAGAAGATGTTTCAGCAAGTGCACGATATTTATTTTCACTTTCTTTTAATTCTTTCTCCAGTTGTTTGTGCTCGGTAATATCATTAATGAGTCCTTGCCAGAGAAAAACTCCATCTTCTCTCTTGAACGAATTGAACAAGGCACGAACCCATCTTATATTCGATTCATCGATTATTAAACGATATTCAAAATCTAAGTTTTTATTGGATTGAAAAGCTTTTAAAGATGCTTCATCCAGTGCTTTAAAATCTTCTTCCGGTATTAGTTTGAAATATTCATTTTGATCTTCATATATTTTTTTTGCTAATTCTTCTCCTACGATCTTTTCCATACCAGGTCCCTGGTAAATGTACTCACGATGTCCATCCGGATGCCATTGATATATAGACACTACACCGGGTACATTCTCTGCAAATAATTTGAATTTTTCTTCGCTTTTTACTAAAGTTTTTTCAGTGATTTTCCTTTTCGCGATATCTTCTTCCAATTCACTGGTGCGTTTCCTGATAAGTTTTTTCAGTATCCCGTTCCAAGTGTAAATGATTATAAATCCAACAAAACTTAAACATATTATAGAGATTAAGATAAGCCAGAATTGTTTGTTACTGAAAATCGATTTATTTTTTATTGTAATCCATTTTTTGATTATTGCTTCTTTTTTGTTCGTTGGAATATTTGAAAGAGTTTTTTGAATTATAGTTCCTAACATAGGCCAGTCTTTACGGGTTAGAATGGATAATTTTGTATAATATCCTGTTTCTCCTGTTACTCGCAGATTCAGTATACCATCTTTCTCAATATAATAAAGAGCAATTGGTAACGTTGCTATAATTACATCATGCATACCCATGGAAATATCTCGAAGTCCATCCTGTAGAGAATTCACTTGAACAATTTCTATCTTAGGATGATGAAGCGTTAACATATCTTGCCACACATATCCTGATACAATTACAACTTTCTTATTATGCAGATGTTCGATCGTTTTGATTTCAGTATAGTCATTTCTGGTTATTATCACACCCGGAAAAATCAAGTATGGTGAAGAAAAATCCATATATTCGGCTCTTTGTGGTGTTTGTGCTGCAGCAGATAACATATCAACATCTCGATCTCTAGCCTTTTGCAGAACTTCTTCCCAATTGCTACACTTAACAACTTCAAACTTTATATCCAATTCCTGCGAAATTAAATCCATGAATTCCGTGGAAATCCCTTGATATAAACCGTTTTCATCTATCCATTCTATGGGAGTAAATTCAGGATCGGGTGCAATCCTAATGATTTTATGATTTGAGAGCCACCCTCTTTCTTCATTAGTTAGATTTGTATTCGCAGCACGGGCAAATCCCGATATAATCAATATTACAGTAATAAATAATAATTTTTTCATATGATTCACCTTTCAATATTATTATAGTTCAATTTACACAACCCTCAAGTCTTCAATATACGATATCATATTTTGGTTCTTTACCAATTTGTTTGAGTGATTCATTGATTTCTTTTCTTAATTCATTAATTGTAACTTCTCTATTAACAGAAGCTTCATTAAAGATTTCCAGCTCATTCATTCTCTTCTTCATTTGTTCTTCTGCCTGCTTGCGCTCGGTGACATTCTCAGTAATGGCCATTTCAAATAGTGGCTTTCCCCTTTCATCACGAACAATTTGAGATCTAATGTGAACGTAAACAACGCTTCCATTTTTATGTATATATCTCTTATCTAATTCGAAATATCGTATTTTACCATCCGATAAATCTTCATACAATTCTTTATTCTGCGCTTCATCATCAGGGTGTGAGAATTGATTAAAATGTTTGTGCTGCATTTCTTCCGAGGAATAACCTATCATATTACATACTGCAGGATTCACTTCTATAAATTTACCATTCAGATCCGTAATGCTAACTCCGATCGGAGATTTATCTATCATTAACCGCAGTTTTTCTTCGCTTTTCTTTAGCTTCAGCTCTATCTGCTTTCGTTCAGTGATATCGGTCATAAAAGCAAGTCCGCATTTTTCTCCCTCCCAAACAGTGGTTGTAGTTCTCATTTCAACAGGGATTATTTTTCCACTTTTTGCAATCACTTTTCTATGATATAAATTAGGCGTTTTTTCACCTTTTATCCGGTTTTTATACATCTTAGCATATTTCTTCAGATCATCCGCTGGTGTTATATCCTTCATTGTTAACTCAAGCATCTCAAGCTCATTATACTCAATTATATCGCTTAATCTTTTGTTTGCATACCTATGCCGTCCATTTGAATCGGCAATAAGTATTCCATCCGGAGAATTATCAAGAACATCCTGAAGGTTTTTTCTAATTTCTTTTAATTGTTTTTCACTTTCTTTCAAATCTTCCTTTGCCTGTTTTCGTTCTATCGCATATAGCACTATTCGCACCAGATTATTACTATTCATTTCGCTCTTCGTAATACAGTCCTGCGCGCCTGCTTTAATTGCCTCCAATGCCAGGCTTTTATCATCTATACTGGCAAGAATCACTACCGGTAATCCCGGAGCATATGAACTAATCTTTTTAAAAGTCTCAAGTCCCTGGCTATCAGGTAATTCCAGGTCGAGTAATATCATCTCGAATTGCTCTTCGCCCAGTAACTTCAGTGACTTGTCGAGTCTTGCTGAATTTGTAATTGCGAACTCAGCTTTTTTGGTTTCTTTCAGCATTTCCATGATAATTCTGGCATCACCTGAATTATTATCTACTAATAATAAGCGTATTTTAGGATTCATTTCTTACTCCTTGAGTATAAATTAAAATTCCATTTTTATATACTTATGGTTGAAAACGAGTTTTTAATATACGATATCATATTTTGTTTCTTTACCAATTTGTTTGAGTAACTCATTAATTTCTTTTCTTAATTCATTAATTGTAACTTCTCTATCAACAGAAGCTTCATTAAAGATTTCCAGCTCATTTATTTTACTTTTCAATTCTTCCTCTGCTTTTTTGAGATCGGTGATATCAAGCATAGAGACAGCGCTTCTTTTAACGTTTGGAATTACTCCAATAGAGAGAATTGTATTTCTTATGTCTCCTTTTGAATCGATCAACCGAACTTCATATTTATCTGGAACTGATTCCTTATCTTCATATCTGGATTTTTGACGATTCAACATTATCTGTAAATCTTCTTTATACACAAATTCAGTCCAGCTTTTACCTATTAGTTCGGATGCAGCAAATCCTGTTATTACCTCACATTCTCTATTTACTTGAACTATAGTTGTTTCTTCGTTCACTATCATAGTAGCTGTCCCGGTGGATTCAAAAATAGCACGATATTTTTCTTCACTTTCTGCAAGTGCATTCTCTGCTATTTTACGCTCACTGATATCACGAACCATAGCAAGTCTTCCAATAACATTACCTTTAATATCAAAAAGATTTGATACATTCAACTCGACAGGTATTTTGCTACCATTTTTATGTAAGATTTCAATTTCATAAAGAGGTATCTTTTTACCAGTAAGACCTTTTTTAAAACTCTCAATAGATAACTCAACAAATTCTGGAACTATTAATTCCATAAAAGGACGACCCAAAAAATGTTTCCAGTTAAAACCTGTTATTTTTTTAGATGCTGGACTAATGTAAGTAAAATTCCCTTCCATATCTAAAGTGATAATTATATCAGAAGATGTTTCAGCAAGTGCACGATATTTATTTTCACTTTCTATTAATTCTTTCTCCAATTGTTTGCGCTCGGTAATATCATTAATGAGTCCTTGCCAGAGAAAAACTCCATCTTCTATCTGGAATGCGCTGAACAAGGCACGAACCCATCTTATATTCGAATCATTAATTGTTAACCGATATTCAAAATCTAAGTTTTTACCAGTATGAAAAGCTTTTAAAGATGCTTCATTCAATGCCTTGAGATCATCTTCTGGTATTAGTTTGAAATATTCATTATAATCTTTATATATTTTTTTTGCTAATTCTTCTCCTACGATCTTTTCCATACCAGGTCCCTGGTAAATATACTCACGATGTTCATCAGAATACCATCTATATATTCGCACTACGCCGGGCACATTCTCTGCAAATAATTTGAATTGTGCTTCACTTTTTTTTAATTGGGCAGTCTTTTTCACAATCTGGTGTTTCAAAATACGGTTGAAAACGAAGATAATTAATGCAAATGATAACATTAGAGCAATGGTAATTTTTAACCAAAGGGGGAAAGATGTAATTTTTTCATGTTCACCCAGATATTTATCCATCGATATGTAAAAAATTGAATTTTGATCTTTCTTTAACTTTTTAATATGAAAATCAAGTTGTTCAAGATAATATGGTGTTAGTTTTGAATTTATAGAGCAGGCATAATGCATACTTGCTGGTTGGAATATGATTGGTGTTCTTTTTACTTTATAATCTTTTTCATGTTTTGCACCAAAATCTTTATTTGTAATTCCAACATCTGCTTCATTATTATTCAAAGCTTCAAATACTTTGACGTAATCATCCATTTCGATGATGTCACAGTTTATATCGAATTTGTTAATAAGATCTTTTAATCCTTCAGGTCCTTCAATATTAATACTGTTTTTTAGTCCTGCTATTTTTTTGCCCTCAATATCAAGTATAGTTTGAAAATTTAATCCTCTTTTTGTGTATAATCTTGTCCAACTAAGGAGAACTGTTTCTTTGTTAAACGAGAATTTATTTTCTCTAGCAGGAGTTATAGCTACATCAATCATTATGTCGATCTCATTAGTTTCCAATTTCTTCAGACACTGATCCCAAGTTCCATGTACCCATTCGATTTCCCAATATTCCCGATCTGCTATATGTTTTGTAACATCAGCCCAGAATCCACTCATTTCACCGTTTTCATTAGTATATATCTTGGGTGCATTCTCATAAACACCAATTTTTACATGTAATTTTTCTTTTGCTGTTAATGATAAGGTACTTAAGAGAATAAAAAAAAATGTTAGTAAAATTGCTTTTTTCATTATTTTTCTCCTTAATTCTACAATTGATATAATAAAAATTATTAACTTTTTACATGTCAACAACTTTTACTTACAAGACGGTATTGTATTTATGTAATATGATATTGCTTCTTTTCAGTTCTCACTTTTCTTCTGTTCCAGGTTCGATATCATTATTCCATTCTTTTTAGTCTTTTTTCATGAGTTCTATATCACTATTCATTTTTAAAGCTCTTAGAATTGATTTTTGGTGTTTTTCTATATATTTATTCCTTTAGAACTTAAATATTTGTTATGCTGTTCTGCATTATAGCTTCATTGCTTATTTTAAAAAGAATAATCTCTTATTATCTAAATGTGCTTTCAATCAGTACTTTTAGCTTTTTTCAGATTCTGTAGTAGGGCAGAAGCTCTTATCAAATATTATAAAAAATCCTTTTTTCTATTTTTTATGTTAAAATTATACTTATTAGTCTTCAATTCATAAGATTTGATTTTGTTAAAACAGTTAAATAACAGGATCATTTAAAAATTAATTTTATAGATATCCTATTTCGCATTCTGATTTCTTAGAAAAACATGCTATTAATTTATTTCACAATAAATCTAAGGAATAGCAAATGGTACTTAAATGCTTAAATAGTTATGGAGCAAGATATTACACATAATCATGCAAGTTTACATAATATATATTATCACATGTTTGAAATCAGGCTGTTTTTAGATACTTATTGCTGAAATATCTGCTCTCCTCCACTATAATTTTATTTCTAAGGAATTATACTAAATTATATTTACTGCTGTTAAAACTTGTTTTTGTATTCTTATTTTTAAATATGTTTAGTAGAATGTATTTTATAAAATAATAATAAATATTGAAAATAATTAAAAAGTATAGAATACATTAAATTCTTAAAAATCAATTCTAAGAGACGAAAAAATAAAAGTAGAGTAAATTTACATAATATTAATATAATTAAATGATTCCTTTAATCTTCAAAGAATGGATTTAAATTCTCAACCTCTTCAGCTTGGAGTATCTCAAAAACTTCTTCCGGGCTCTTAGATTTTATAATTTGATCTTTTATCTCAGGATGATGACCGAATATTTTGGCAATATTAGCTAAAATATTAAGATGAAGATCATAATTCTTTGTTGGTGTTGCAATGAGTATCATAATATTAACAGGAAGATCATCAATTGAATCAAAGGGTATACCGGTTTTTGAAATACCGATTACACCGCGAATTTTAGGTCCTCCATCTATAATAGCATGCGGAATCGCCAGGTTTCCACCAATTCCGGTTGAGATATCTTTTTCTCGTTTAATAATCGATCTTTTTAATTCGTTTAAGGATATTTCATGAATTTTGTGAGAACGATGTAAAAAAACTGCCAATTTATCAAGAGCGTCCCATTTGTCTTTTGCTTTAAGATCAATAGTGATATACTCTTCTTGCAAAAAATCCATTAAACGTATTCTGTTCTTATGGCTCTCACCCGCTTTAATTATTGCTTTTTTTGTGAATATTGGACCCAACAGCTCGTTTATCACTACTGCTGCAAGTACAATTGATGTGATCTGCCCAGAATACTCATGTAGGAAACTACTATTTTCAATCAACAGTATTAAACCAATAGCAACCCCAGCTATTGGATAGAGCGAAATCCCAATCCATCTTTTGATCGTTTTTGTTGATCTTGCGATATAAGCACCTAAAGTTGGTGCTATGGTCTTCCCTATTAACCGTGAGACAATAAGGACTATACCTGCATATCCAGCTGATTTCATAACTCCCAGATCAAAGTGAGTTCCGGCTAGAACAAAGAACAATGTAAAAACTTCTATTTCTATATCTTTGAAAGCTCCAAAAAAGATTGAACTATATTTTGAATAATTTGTAATAATAATTCCCAGGAAAAGGCATGATAAAAGCCCAGACAGGTGTATTAGCTGAGAAGTTCCTACAGTAAGTACAACTGCTAAAATTACCATAGCCAGGAATGAAATCCTGATCTTCCGTTTTTCAGTAAAATAAATCAGCGTTCCACCCACCGCAATTCCAATAAATGCCGACTCTAAAAGCATTAATAGCGGTTTTGAGATCAAATTAAGTACAGTAATATCATGCATTGTACTTTTATAAAATAGATAATTAAACACAGTATAGAATATCAAAATTGTTAATACATTATTTAAAGCTACTACAGCAAGTATCGTTTTAGTGAATATACCTTTAGCACGATTTTCACGAATTATATGTAATGTAGAGCCCGGAGCAGTTGTAATGGCTATAGACGCTACCAGTAAGCTTACTTCAAATGACAGATGAGCTATTTTATATAAAGAAAAAAATACAATAACCGGTGTGATTATAACATCTGAAAGAGTAATTAAAGTTATTCGTTTCCCGGCACTGCGTAGTTTTTGGAAATCAATATGACTTCCAATTGAAAGTCCAATAAAACCCAGAGCGAAATTTGTGATAGGAGCTAAAGAGGTAAACGCGCTATCCTGGAAGATATTTAATACATAACGCCCCAGTATTACACCTCCGATGATTTGAGCTGTTATGGTGGGAATATGAAGCTTAGAAGCAATTTTTGTAGCGATATAACCTGTTATAAGCAAAACAGCTAATACTAAAAGTGGATTAGGATGATTTAATAAGGCAGTTTCATGTTGAAGCCATAATTGAATATGCTTCAATATACTCATTTAATTAGTTCGCCTTTTAATGTCCAGCCAACTGCATCAGTTATTTTTACCTTAACAAATTTGCCAATTAAAGTACTATCCCCGGGGAAAACAGTAATTTTGAAGTCTCTGCTTTTTCCTGCCATTTCATATTCTGATTTTTTACTGATCTGTTCAACATATATCTCTTTGATCTTACCAATTTGTTCTTTATATTTTTGTGTAGTAATATCTTGTTGAAGTTCAATAAGTTTTTTTAATCTCTCCAAGCGTATAGTTTCCGGGATCTGATCTTTGAATTCAGCTGCTTTTGTGCCCGTTCTAGGTGAATATTTAAAGGTAAAGGCATAATCAAATTGGATTTTTTTCATCAGATCATAAGTTCTTTGGAATTGTTCTTCAGTTTCACCCGGAAATCCTGCTATTATGTCTGTTGTTATAGAAATATCGGGCATTGCTTTTCTTAACTTTTGAGTAATATCATAAAAGTGTTGAGATGTATACCCTCGATTCATCCTGGCGAGTATTTCGTCATCACCGCTTTGCATTGCCAGATGCAGATGTTCACATACCTTATCTGATTCTGCCATCACCTTTATAACGTCATCTGATAAGTCTTTTGGATGTGATGTAATAAATCTGATCCGTTTAATAGTTTCAATTTTGTTAACCTTTTTCAAGAGTTCTGCAAAGTTTACATTTTTATAGTGGTAGGAATTTACATTCTGACCAAGTAAAGAAACATCTTTGAATCCCTTCTTCCCTATCTCAGTGATCTCACTTATAATGTCATCAATTGGTCTACTGCGTTCTCTACCACGTGTATATGGTACAATGCAATAAGTGCAGAAATTATTACATCCCCGCATTATTGTTACAAATGCATTGAATTTCCCTGAATGGATCGGATAGATATCTTTATATATTTCAGCGTCATTCACAATTGTATTGCATTCGAAATCGTTTTCATTATAAAGGCCATTTATAATTGCAGGTAAGTGATTATATTGATCTACACCTACAACAAAATCAATACTGGAATTCATCTCGTTCAACTGTTTATCAAGACGCTGTGCCATACAGCCAATTACACCAATCTTTAAATCCTTCTTACTGCGTTTTCGACTCATCTCATTGTTTATACGTCCTAAGACACGATCTTCGGCATGTTGTCTTACAGAGCATGTGTTAAAAATAATTACATCAGCAATATTGATATCTTCTACAATTGAGAAATGTTCTTTTTTTAAAATTGATGCTACTAGTTCACTGTCAGCTACATTCATCTGGCAGCCATATGTTTCTATATAAATATTCATTAATAATTTTTCCTTTATTTTCTTCTTCTATCACCTAGTAAAACAAGATCACGTAATGCCTCGATATTTTTTGCTTTTAACCATTTTTTCTCAAAATTTGAGTTTTGTACGATCTGAGCAATTGCAGCTAAAGCTTGTAAATGGTAATTACGTTCATCACGTGTACCGGTAATAACAAAAACTGTTGTAACTTTTTTTGCATCATTATTGAAGTTAATTCCATCTTTGCATCTGGCAAGCAGGATATTAAACTTCTTTTCTCCTTCAATAATAATATGAGGTATTGCCAGAGATTCTGTTAGAACTGTGGAACTTTCTGCTTCTCTCTCCAGTATTTTATTATAATAATATTCGCTACTTTTATTAATACTTTTAGAAACATTATCTGCTACAATATGGAAAAATTCTTCTTTTGTTAATGTTTTATCAATATCAAGAATAATTGCTTTTTCTATAAGTCTATCAAACCTGTCTATATGAAGGTTATCACGTTCACGAATAATTTCTTTCAACTCAATATCAAGTGATGTTGTTTCCAGATCTTTAGCTTTGATCTTATTAATCAGCTGCAATAAGGCAGATTCTTTATTAGAGCTAATCCTGCCAAAGAACCAATACCAGCTTAATCCCATCAAGATAAAAATAGATGTGATTAACAAAGGCAATCTTCCCATTTCAATAATTATAAATATGTATGCTAAGATAGCTATTATTTGTAAGTATGGATATAATGGACTTTTAAATCGTGGTCGGTAATTTTGGATTCCGCTTTCACGCATAATAATTACAGAAATATTTACAAATATAAATAGTAACAACATCATTGTTGATGCTGTTTTTACAAGAGTTTCCAAAGGCAGGAATATCACTAATATCATAAAAAAACTAGTAAATAATATTGAATTAGTCGGAGTTTGATGTTTTTTACTTACTTTTCCAAAAAAGGATGGTAGAAGTTTATCACGACTCATTGCCATTGGATTACGTGAAGACGCCATTATTCCGGCATTAGCTGTAGAAAAGAAAGCCAGCAATGCTGCAAATGAGAGAATATACATTCCGGGTTTTCCGGCAAATATTAGAGCTGCATCACTTATAGGAGTAAGAGAATAGAGTTTAGGGGATCCTAAAAGAAGCTTATCTCCTAAGATACCTACTGTTACAAAAACTACAATAACATAAAATATTGTTACAATCGTAAAAGCTAAGATCATACCTAGAGGTATATTACGTGTAGGATTTTTCACCTCTCCAGCTACACTTGCTATCTTAGTCAATCCACCATAAGAGATAAAGATCAAGCCTGATGTCATGAAAAGTGATTTTATATCACCTTTCATAAACACATCAAAATTACGATTATCAATATGTGGAATTCCTTTAACTATATAATATAAAAGTAAAAATAATAAAGCAATTACCATAGTTGCCTGTAAACGCCCAGTATGCTTTGTACTCGTGATATTTGTAATTGTAAATATTACACAAAAGATAACTGCGACCAACTTTATTTGAAAAATAGTAATATCCGGATAAATGATAGATGCAAAAGCACCTATCCCAACTAAAGCAAAAGCACTCTTAAAAGCTAAGGAAAACCAGGCAGAAATTCCAGCTATCGTACCAAAGCCACTTCCCATACTGCGATGGATAAAGAAATAAGTTCCACCTGATTTGGGCATTGCAGTAGCTAATTCAGATTTACTGAACATGGAAGGAAGTACAAGTATTCCGGCAAGCAGGTATGCAAGTATAACAGCAGGACCAGATTTATAATAAGCTAATCCTGGTAATATGAATAAACCCGAACTGATCATCGCTCCTGCTGCAATACTGAAAACTGATAATAATCCGAGTTCTTTTTTTAATTTTTCCATTTTTTTTACTGTTATTAAATTACTTTACACAATAATTACTTTGTTTTTATTTTTAGTTTTACCTTTGTGCATTGCTTTATCAGCTTTTTTTATTATCTCCATTACTGATGTCTCTTCTTTGTCATACTCAATAACACCAATTGTTGCGGTAAGAGATATTTCTTTATCTTGATAGGTTATTGGAAATTTAGCGATCTGTCCAAGAATTAATTTCGTAACATGAAGAGCTCCCTTACTATTTGTTTGCGGAAGGAGCAAGATGAATTCTTCACCACTATAACGTCCTACTATATCTTGTTTTCTTATAAGAGCAACAATTAGATTTGATATTTGTTTCAAAACAAAATCACCACAATCATGACCATTCTTATCATTAACACTATTAAAGTTATCAAGAGAGATCAAAGCAATTGCGAAAATTTCTTTAGATCTTTCATATTTTAATATTTCGTAATCAATTTTTTCTATAATTGCACGACGGTTAGGAAGCTGTGTTAGTGAATCTGTTCTTGTAAGAACATGTAATTTTGAATTAGATTTTTTCAATTCTTTTTGGGATTTATAAAGTTCAGTTATATCTATTGATAAATTAAAAAGCTCCTGTTTTCCAAATACTGTTTCATATTTATGAAAACTGGTAAGTACATTTACAGAAGTTTTATCTTTATGCAAATATTCTGCTTGACCCGATGGGATTTTGATATCGCTATCATATAGATTATCAATATTCTTCACAAAATTTTTAAAGGATGAACCAGGGATAATAAGAGATTCGATCATCTTGCCTATTACCTCTTTAGAATTAAATCCATATAATTGTTTAGAAGCGGCATTCCAATAGGTAATCGTATGATCTTTGGCAATACCAACAATTGCTACACCCGGAAGATCATAAACAATCTTTTCAACCTTCTTTTCATATTCATGCAGTCTACAATCAAGATTCGACCATTCATCCAGATCTTCTTTATATTCTCTATGTCTACGATATGTAAAAACAATTAAACAAATACTTAAAACAAAGAAAATTAAAAAACATTTAATAATAAGCTTATAATTATAAAAGCCGTATACACCCATCATATTCTGTGAAACTTGAAAAATATTTAATAACAAGATTGAAATTAGAATTATGACAGCAATCACTGCAAGATCAATCGGTGCATTTTTCTTAGTAAGAAATGAACCTGATAATCCAATTTTGAAAGACCGTTTCTTTTTAATAATTCCTCCAGCTTAAAATAATATTTTTCTTCATATGATCATCATTTACAATAAATATTTTAAATACTTTCACACAATGAAATCAGGATATTTCGCTTCCTTCTTTTACATCTCTGTCCGGGTATAATATGGATAGTTTGCCTTCATCTTCCGCAGCTAAGATCATAGCTTGAGATTCAATACCCATTACACTTCGTGGTTTCAGATTTATCAGCATTGGAACTTTTCTTCCTATAATGTCTTCAGGTTTATAATCTTTACCAATACCTGCTATAACAGTTCGTTCTTCCCCACCGATATTAACTTTAAGATGTAAAAGCTTATTTGATTTCTTAACTCGCTGAGCTTCAAGTATTTTCACAATTCTAAATTCCAGTTTACTGAAATCATCGTAATCTATCTGAGATTTATGTTCAACAATTTTTTCTTCTTTCATGTTTCTTTCCTGAGTTTTCTTAAGTATTTCTATTTGCTCTTTAATCTCTTTCTCATCAATCTTTCTAAACAATCTTTTTACATTATTGATGAAGAATGCAAAGGTTTCATTTTTTATATTATCCCAGTTGATTTTATCTTCAACACCGATCATATCATGCAAAGTTTTCATACTAATTGGAATTATTGGTGAAGCGACTATAGATAGTATACGTAAAATATCTAAACATACATACAATGTTTCAGATGCTTTTTCTTTATTCGTACTGATTTCTTTCCATGGCTGTGTTTCATCAAAGTATTTATTGCCGATTCTGGCAATATCCATAAACTGTTTAGTTGCTTTTCTCACTTGATAATTTGAATATGATCTACCGATATCTTCTACAAGTTCATGCACTGTTTTTAAAGTTTTTACAGATAATCCAGATAACTCAGTTGGACGTTTGATCTTTCCATCAAAATACTTATTTGAGAACACGCATGTTCTATTTGCTAAGTTGCCTAAAACATTATTAAGTTCTGAATTTATACGAATTCTAAAGTCTTCCCAGCTAAAATCACTATCTTTTGTTTCAGGAGCATTTACTGCAAGAACATAACGCAAATATTCACCATCAAAATACCTAAGGTAGTCTTCTACCCAAACTGTCCAGTTACGGCTTGTCGACATTTTTTTACCTTCCAGGTTCAGGTATTCATTAGCGGGGACATCATGTGGAAGTATATAATTCACTTTTTGTTTTAGAAGCATTGCAGGCCAAATTATTGTATGAAAAGGTATATTATCTTTTCCTAAAAAGTGTATCATTTTAGTATCTTTATCTAACCAATAATCTTTCCAGCGTTCAGGTTTTCCCAGTTTTTCTGCCCATTCTTTTGTTGATGTGATATATCCGATCGGCGCATCGAACCAGACATAAAGTACTTTTCCTTCTGTATTCTCCAGTGGTATTGGAACTCCCCAATTCAAGTCACGGGTTATTCCTCTTTCCTTTAAACCTTCATTCAACCAGCCAAGAACAAAATTCCTTACATTATCTTTCCAGTAAGTCTTAGAATTAAGCCATTCTCTTAATTCAGCTTCAAATTTGGGGAGTTCAAGATACCAATGGGTTGTCTCTTTGATAATAGGTATCTCTCCTGAAAGTTTGCTTATAGGATTGATCAACTCCATTGCATTGATCAACTTCCCGCAATTATCACATTGATCTCCGCGTGCACCTTCCGCATTACAAAAAGGGCAAATGCCTTCAACATATCTGTCAGATAGGAATCGTTTCTGTTTATTATCATAAAACTGTTTCAGTTTCTTTTTAATTATGTAGCCTGCATCAAGTAAATCTGTAAAAAAATCTTGAGAATCTTTAATATGATTTTGATGTGAAGTTCCGGAAAAATTATCTAATTGGATATTTAATCCTTTCAGATCAGCCCTCATACTTTTATTAAATTTATCAACTATCTCTTGTGGTGATACGTTTTCTTCCTCAGCTTTGAGAGAAATGGGTGTTCCATAATCATCACTACCACCAACATAAAGGACATCATTTCCTAACAGTTTCTGATATCTCACAAAAATATCAGCATTCAAATATGATCCTGCAATGTGACCTATATGTAATTTCCCATTTGCATATGTAAGTGCACTAGTTACTAAATACTTTTCCAAATCTATTCTCCATTTAAAATAATTATAAATTAATCTTAAATCTGAAACGAAATATAAATGTCAAGAATTATAAAACTATATAATATGTTAGGTAATTATTATATTTATTATAAATTACGAAATTAAAAAAGACCTTCCAATGGAATTTGGAAGGTCTCTCACACAAAAATCTATCTAAGAATTACTTATCTTCAGTATCTTTATCTTTTTTTGCAAGTTTAACTTCCTCAGCATAATTAAACATCTCTTCCAGAGTAGGATAATCATCAAATATCTTAATAGTTTCCTGAAGTTGTGTATCTTCTTTAATGCCGGATTTGTAACGTTCCACTTCTCCAAATTTTCTACCAATAATATTGCTGATTAATTCATTCTCGATCCAACTACTTATACTATCAACATCAACCTGCTCAAACTCAATTTCTTTTGTTTTCGCATAATTTAACAGACTTTTAATATCCTTTTGTGAAGCTTGATAATCCAAAGTCACATTTTCTTCATTTTCTAAAAGATAATTTACAGAATAATCAAAGAATATATTCTTTCTTCTAAGCTCTACACCAAACTTAGTAAGTCGTGATTGTTCAATCTCGATATCAGGAGAAATTCCTCCTCCCCCATACACTATTCTTCCATTATTTGTGTAATAGATGTTTTCATGACTTTTCTCTTCAGATTCTTCCTGCATTTTATCGATCTCTTCTTTTGAGATGGCACCTGACATTACACGATCATCTTTCAACAATTCATCATTAAGATCTTTATGAATACATCTTCCAGATTTGATATAATATTTAGCAGTTGTTACTTTAATGCCGTTTCCATCTGAAAGTGGAAATAATCGTTGAACGGATCCTTTTCCAAAAGAAGTTTGACCAACAACTAATCCACGATCCCAATCCTGCATCGAACCTGCAAAGATCTCTGATGCACTTGCAGATCCTCCATTGATCAACACTACAACCGGGTAATCATCTCGCTTCCTATTATATTTAGTAATATACTCGTTACTTGCTTGTGGAATTCTTCCTTTTGTGAACACAACAAGTTTATCTTTCCCAATAAACTCGTTAACAGTATTGATAGATTCTCTTAAAAGTCCACCTGGATTGAATCTAAGATCTATAATAAGACCCCTTATCTCAGTTTCTTCAAGTTCATCCAGCTTATCTCTCATATCTGATGTTGTATTAGCATTAAATTGACGAATCCTCATATATCCAACACCATTCTCTAGTTTAAATGAATACGGAATACTGTGAATAACAATTATTTCACGAGTGATCTCAAATTCCAACTCATCTTTTACACCAGGTCTGATAATAGATATAACTACTTTTGTGCCCGGTTCACCACGCATTTTCTTAATTGATTCATCTGTTGTAATACCAACAACACTTTCTCCGTCAACTTTAGATATTTTATCACCTGCAAGAATTCCCATTCTATAGGCTGGAGTACCTTCAATAGGCGCAACTACTGTTACATAATCACCTTTTTTATCAATGGATATTCCTAACCCGCCAAATTCACCTTTTGTATCAATACTAAATTTTTCGAATTCATCCGGTGTGAAGAAATTTGTGTGTGGATCAACTTCATCCAGCATTCCCTTGATAGCTGAATTTATCAATTTATCGATATCCAGGTCTTCAACATAATTCTGTCGTAAATTGAATAGTACTTCACTAAATAACTTCAATTTCTTGTAGATATTTGTCTCATCTGAGTTCGACGCATCTACATTTACTGTGTTAATTAGAAAAAATCCTATAATTATCCAACCAACTAAGCTTGCAGAAAAAAGGATCTTACTCAATTTATTTAATTTATCTTTCATTTATTTAACTCCTTATTCATGATCTTTATTATATCATTATGAATTTCTTTAATACTTTTTTCACCATCTAAGACAAAAAATCTATCCGGCTCCTTAGAAGCCATATCTAAAAAACCTTCTCTTACTTTTTTATGGAACTCCATTGATTCTTGTTCCAATCTATCTGCATCTTTTGCTAAAATTCTTGATAAACCTATCTCTTCCGGTAAGTCTACTAATAAAGTAATATCCGGAATTAGATCAAAAGTTGCATATCTTCTAATTATGTCAATAAGCTTTCCATCAATCTTTCTTGCAGCCCCTTGATATGCAAAGGTAGAGTCATAATATCTATCGGAGATAACTATATTCCCTTTTGCCAATTCAGGTATAATCCACTCTCCAGTATGTTGACTTCTTGAAGCCATATACAATAGTACTTCAGTTTCAGGCAGCATCTCCTTATTATTAATACTCAATAAAATATCACGTATCTCTTCCGAGATCTTTGGTCCGCCGGGTTCACGTGTAAGAAATACTTTTTCCCCTTTTTCTATCAAGTAATCATGCAGCATCTTGGCCTGTGTTGATTTTCCACAACCTTCAATACCTTCAAAAGTAATAAATAAACTTTTATTCATATTTTATCCTTTATTAATTTATCCATCAAATTTACACCCATTACAAGCGCATCATCTTCTGGAAATTTATAGTATTTATTTCTAACTCTCAGCAGTATAAATCCCATTTTATCATATAGCTGTTTTGCTGCATAATTAGAGCTACGCACCTCTAGAAAAAATTTATAGCACTTTCCGTCCAGCAATTTAGTCATTATGAATTGAACGAGTTTTTCACCAAAACCCTTTCTCTGGAATTCCGATACAATTGCTATATTTGTAATATTAAATTCATCATGAAGCTTCCAGCCACAAATATAACCGATAATGCTGCCTTCCAACTCTAAAATATATGCATATTGCTTCTCAATTTCTTCAATAAACATCTCTTCTTCCCAGACTGATGAGAAAAGTTCTTTTTCTATGACCATTATGGCAGTGATATCTTCTAATTTCATCTTTCGTATCTTTGAATTCATCAATAGTATAACTTCTGTCCGGGATATATCATAACTATACCATTTTGTGTTTTAAGTGCATTTCGTGAAATCAGTTTCTTTTGTGAAATCCCTAATTTTTCAGCAATAAACCCAACGGTATCACCCTTCTTTACAATATGATAATTATTTGTTTTTTGAAGCGAGGAACCTGAAGCTGCTCCATAAAGCTTGAGTTCCTGTCCTGGATGGATTATGCTTGAATTCAGATGATTAAGACTTTTCATACGTGATACTGTTGTTTTATATTTTCGTGCTATATCATATAAATTATCTCCACGTTTAACTACATGATGTGTGAAGAACCCAGCATTTTTATTACGGAATTGCTCTTCTATCTTTACCAGCAAAACTTCATCTGTTTTATTTCCTTTCTCTACCAGAATTGAGTAATCTCCAGGTGGAAGAACAACATCATTAATTGCAGAATACTTCTTTCTATTTCTTTTATAAATCTTGATCCATGGATTCAATTCTAAAATTTTACCTATAGATGTTCCTTGAGCTTTTGCCCAATCATCTATTTTATAATGTCCTTTTAATACAAGATCAAGCAATTTGGTAGCATCTAATAAAGGAGCTTTTCTCTCAAAATTATTACCGAATATTTTTTCTTCATTCTCCACAATCATTTTAATAGCAACAGCACGCCAGACATACTGATGAGTTTCATCAACACGCATCAATAGATCAAAAAAGTCATAAGCTTGTTGATTTCTCATAACTTTGGCAATACTGCCAACTCCGGCATTGTAAGATGCCATTGCAAGTAACCAGTCATCAGAGCCGCGTTCTTTTAGATAACTATGTGAATTAAGCAGATATTTGGCTGCGGCAGGAGTAGATAAAAAAACATTTCTCCTTTCATCAATAAAAGAATTGATCCTCATCCCATAACCCTTTGCAGTATTAGGCATAAATTGCCAAATGCCAAGTGCACCGACGCGTGAGCCAGCCATGGGGCTTAGCCTGCTTTCTGCAATTGCAAGATATTTTGTATCAGTTGGGATCTTATAGTAGGAAAATACTGAATCAAAATAGGTAAAATACTTTCCACATCTTGGAATAAACTTATGAGCAACTTTCAATTCCTGTTTATAAATAGTTTCAAATTTATCATAAACCCGCTCATTAGTGAGGTCAAAAACCCGACCAGCAAAAATGATCGAGTCAGGTATAACGAAATTTTTATTAACAGCGATCCTACTATTTGAAACTTCCAAGGCTTGATAGAGCGAATCAACTGTAAAATAAAGTTCTTCAATATTATTGGATAGCGAATCAATAATTATGTTTTGTTCAGTAATTTCAGTTTGAAGTGAATCATTATAAGTGTTATTTGAGTTTAAAACTGGTTTTTCAACTACCTGAATTGATCTTATATCGCTTGTTGCTGCACAACCTGCAATTAATAAAACAATTGCAATACAGGAAAATATTTTTCCCATCTACTGAGTCTCCAACATACGCTTCTTATAAATATTATCATAATAAGAAATATATGTTCCGTTAGCTATTTCTTCTATCCAGTCCATGTGGTTTGTATACCATGTGATAACCTTATCTAATCCTTCTTCAAAATCTATTTGTGGTTTCCAGCCTAATTCCTTTCGTATTTTGCTAGAATCTACAGAGTAACGCATATCGTGTCCTTGCCTATCCAGAACGTATGAAATTAAATCATTCTTTATCTTCATTTTCTCAAGAATGTATTCTACAAGATCGATATTTTTCCATTTATTTCCTGTGCCTACATTGTAAATTTCACCGGACACACCTTCCTGCATTACAAGATCTATAGCTTTACAGTGATCTTCCACATGCATCCACTCACGAATATTTTTTCCATCCCCATAAATTGGGATATCCATTCCTCTTAACGCATTACCAATTACAACTGGAATTAATTTTTCTGGAAATTGATAAGACCCAAAATTATTACATGCTCTAATAACATTTATTCTTTGCCCATAAGTCTGGAATGCTACACGCAGCATCATATCAGCTGAAGCTTTACTGGCTGAATAGGGATTATTTGGTGAGAGAGGATCATTTTCTGTGGCTTTCAGATCTCCCGTTATTGATCCATAAACTTCATCAGTAGATACCTGCACAAATTTCTTTACCTTATGCTCTCTAGAATAGTTTAACATGATCTGTGTTCCCAAAACATTTGTTTGTAGAAAAATATCCGGATTTAAGATACTTTTATCAACATGAGATTCAGCAGCAAAATGGACAACATAGTCAGGATTAAACTGTTCGAAAGCAGTTTTAACATCTTTTGAATTTGCCACATCCCCTTTAACAAGTACATAATTTGCATTATCTTCAATTGTTGTAAGGTTATTCAAATTTCCTGCATACGTAAGTTTATCAAAATTTATGATCTTGAAATTTGGATATTTTTCTATTAAATACCTGATGAAATTTGATCCAATAAAACCCGCACCTCCAGTAACAAGAATTATCTTATGTTCTTTATTGGAAGTGTTATCACTATCGAAAAATTCAAATGTGCTCTCAGTTTTACTATACATAATTAATTCCTACTTAATAAAAAATAAAATAACATAAAAAGTTGGAGCTGCCAAGAGAAAACTGTCAAATCTATCAAGAATTCCACCATGACCCGGAAGAGCATTTGAACTGTCTTTTACTCCAGCATCTCTTTTCAATATTGATTCAATCAGATCTCCCATTTGACCAAATATACCACTGGAAATAGCAACAGCAACAGCTTGTGCAACGGAGAATTCCATAAAAAATAATAATAATATAGATCCAGCTAAAGAAAATATTATTCCAGCTAAAAAACCCTCTAATGATTTGTTTGGGCTTGCTTTGAATATTCCTTTATGTTTTCCTATAGCCTTTCCAGTAAAATAAGCTGCCATGTCTGTGATCCAGATCATAAAAAGTAATCCTAAAACAAGATTTCTTCCATTATCTAATGTCCTAATATGATAAACACAACTGAAAAATACTGCAATATATACTACTAAGAATACAGCTGCAGAACTTCTTTGCATTGCTCCTTCTAATCTATTTTTCAATAGGTCTATTCCCATCACAAAAATAAATGTTATGAGCAGTGAAGCAAAAACTACAACTATATCAAAATATAAAGATGAGAGGAAAACTATTAAACCTAAAATTGAGATAATCCTCGGTAAGATGATCCCCTTTTTAAAGAACATTTCTCTAAGCTCAAACATCATTAGAAAAGCAACTAACGCTAAAAAAGATGCAAGTGCTACACCACCAACGTAAAATATATATATAAGTAACGGTATAAAAAATACTGCAATTAAGACTCTTTTTAATAATTTCATTTATTTCTCCTTACCTTGAGCCAAATCTTCTTTTTCTATTTTGGAAATCAAGAATGCTTTGAATAAATTCTTCACGACTGAAATCCGGCCAGAGAGTATTTGTAAACCAAAATTCAGAATATGCACTTTGCCAGATGAGAAAATTCGATAAACGCTCTTCCCCACTTGTTCTGATAATTAGATCAGGATCAGGCATGTATGCTGTGTAAAGATAATTACCAATCATTTCATCATTAATTTTTTCTTTTGATATCTTACCAGCCTTTAGATCATCTGCCATTTTTTTAAAAGCATCAATAAGTTCTCGTCTTCCACCATAGTTCATGGCAACATTAAGATGTAAACCATCATTTTTCCAACTTTTCTTACATGTTTCAATAACTTTTTTATTATAACTTTTTTCAAGCTCTTCTTTACTTCCAATAAATCTTATATTTACGTTATTATAGTTTAGATCTTCTATCTCTTTTGTGAGAGAATCCATAATTAATTTAAGCAGATAATTCACTTCCTGTTTGGTACGCCGCCAATTTTCAGTGGAAAAAGCATAAACTGTTAAATATTTTAATCCTGCTTCAACTGCAGTTTCCACAATACGTCTTACAGCCTTAACTCCTTCTTTATGACCATTAACACGTTTTGTTTTATGTTCATCAGCCCAGCGGCCATTACCATCCATAATAATTGCAATGTGCTGTGGCATACGCTCTTTATCAATCTGTTGGATAAGTTGTTCATAATTCATAATATTTCCCTTTAATAGACAATGTTTTCGTTAGCAATCTTTTTTAGATATGCATTCATAAAATTATCCAGAGCACCATCCATCACACTGGAAATATTACCGGTTTCATAATTAGTGCGATGATCTTTAACCATTTGATATGGATGAAATACATAAGAGCGTATTTGATTTCCCCACCCGATATCGGTCTTTTTATTCTCAAGCTTCTGCCTTTCCTTTTCACGTTTTTCTTCATAATGCTGATAAAGTTTAGATTTTAAAATGACCATGGCTACTTCCCTATTCCGTAACTGAGAACGTTCATTCTGACACTGAACTATTAAATTTGTAGGAATATGAGTAATTCGAACAGCAGAATCTGTTGTATTTACTCCCTGCCCGCCTTTACCACTGGCACGGTAAGTATCTATTCTGAGATCGCCAGGATCAATATCTACTGCTATATCATCTTCTATCATGGGATAAACAAATACAGATGCAAAGGAAGTTTGACGCTTTCCCTGAGCATTAAATGGCGATATCCGTACTAACCTGTGAACGCCAATCTCAGTTTTAAGATAACCATAAACATAAGCTCCGATTATTTCCATAGTCACACTTTTCAAGCCGGCTTCATCTCCTGACTGGTAATCTACTATTTCAGTTTTAAAACCTGTTTTTTCTGCCCAGCGCTTATACATTCTGAAAAGCATCTCAGCCCAATCTTGAGATTCAGTTCCACCCGCTCCGGGATGAATAGTAATAATTGCACTGTTGGAATCAGTTTTACCATTAAGTAAAAACTGTGTTTCTGTTTTATCAACAATCTTTTTATCGCAAGATAATATATCAGCAGCTTCTTGAAGAAGAGATTCGCTGAAATCTTCTTCGAGAAGTAAACGATATGTTTCAAGATCATCTTTATATGTTGCCAGATGATCATCCTGTATAAGCTTATTTTTTAATTTATTAAGTTCTTTTGTGATCTTAGTAGCTTTTTTTTGATCATTCCAAAAATCGGATCTTTCCATTTCTGATTCAAAATGGATTATCTTCTGCTCTATTTTAGAAATGTCAAAGTAACCTCCGTATATCTGAAATACGGGTTATTACTTCTTCACTTTGTTTTATAAAATCTATCAATTCCATTAAATCTCCCTAATAATAAACTGCTTTTAAATATAATTAGTGTTACAAAATAAATACTGTTATTTAAATCAATAAAAACTTCCGGGCAGCAGATAACTTTTAATTTCTTCGTTATAATATCTATCTGTCATTGTAGCTATAAAATCACGCACAATTTCAGGTTCACTGAATTTATCCCTATAAGAATCTATCTTTCTATTTAAAAATTGCAGAAATATTTTTGATCTAGTATTTTTCTCATTTATATCCTCAATATATTGTTCAAAGAGTACTTCCATACTTCTATCAATTTTCTCGCGTGATTTTTTTACTCTTTTATCGGTATAAATTCGTTTGTAATTAAATTCCTTAAGTTTGAATAAGTAATGAGAAGTCTCTTCATCAAAAGCGATCTGGTCTTTTCCATAACTATTTAAGATCACGCTTTTTACAAGAGTGTCGATAATTTCACTATTTTTATGCCCAAGATATTCTGCACATTCTTTAGGAATATCATCCCTTTTTATTATTTTCAATCTTATTGCGTCCTCTATATCCTGTCCGATATAGGCGATAGTATCAGAAATTCTTACAACGCATCCCTCCAGTGTTGACGGCATCCATTGTATTCCTTTACCACTTTTTCTGATCTTGATATATTCAGTAATATCATTTTCCGTTTTATCCCGTTGCGGATGTAAGATCATATTATGAACTTCTCCATCATGAGAGATGATCCCGTCCCGTACCTGAAATGTTAAATTTAGCCCTTTTCCTTCTCTTGAGATATGATCTACAACATGCAGACTTTGAATATTATGATGAAATTCACCTATTCCTGCTTTCACACAGTTTTTTGAAAGTGCAACTTCTCCATCATGACCAAAGGGTGGATGTCCCAGATCATGACCTAAAGCAATCGACTCAACAAGTTCCAAATTCAAACCAAGCATATTTGCAATTGTTCTTGATATTTGTGAAACATAGGTTGTATGTAAACTGCGGTTAGAAGTCTCTTCATCAAAACTATTTGTAAAAGAGAATACCTGAGTTTTTCCCTGATATCTTCGGTATGCACCACTATGCAGAATCCGATCTCTATCAATTGCAAAATCAGTTCTGATAAAGCAATCATCATCCGGAATCTTTCTATTCGCTTCTTTGTTTTTGCAGGCAAATTCACTATAGTGTTCACTAGAGCGAGCAACAAATTCATTAAAGATATCTTTGAATTTCTTTCTATACATTATTTACTCCGGTATTTCATGAAGTAAGGTTCAAAACCTTCTTCTCTTTTCTTCTTTTCAAAATACGTTTCAACATGTCCAGCTTCCGCTTCTCTTGTAAACCCTTTTTTATAGATAGAAGAAAAATCTATTCTGGTATTAAAGTGTTCAACTATCCACATAGCATAATCTTCATGGTCAGTAGCTATATCAACAATGCCATCTTTTGCGAGCAGCTTATGCATAATATCTATAAAACTATGCTGGATAATACGACGATGATAATGTCTCTTTTTGGGCCAGGGATCAGGATGCTGCAGATATATCCGATCAATTGAATTTTGAGGAAGAAAGTTAATGTTCTCTTCATTAATAAAAATCTTAGCTATTCTTACATTCCCTATCTTTTCAGCATAAAGCTTACGATAAAGGGTTTTTACCCGTTTCTCTTTGAGGTCAACACCAATGAAATTTATTTCTGGTTGATTCATGGCAGTTTTTATAAGGAATTCTCCTCTACCGCTCCCGATCTCAATACGAACAGGATTATCATTGGCAAATATCTTTTGAAAATCCAGTATTTCATTGTCTTCGATCTGCAGTTCAAAAGACTCTCTACTCTCTTCTAATATCTCATTATCACTTAACATATTGGTGCTAAAAAAGTTTATGTGGTTTTTGTGTCAAATAAAACAAAAGCCCCTCAGTTTACACTGAAGGGCTATTCATGAATTGATAGTTTATTTCAACAACAACATCTTCTTATTTACAGTAGAACTTTTCGTTTTCAATTTGTATAAATACACTCCAGAGGCTTGATTAGAAGCATCCCATTGGAAATCATGCTGTCCTGCCTCAAATTTATGTGTTTCAATTAATTGACCCTTAATATTGAAGATAGAGAGTACACCAACCTCAAATTCTTTTATATCAAATTCTATTGTTGTGAGCGGATTGAATGGATTAGGATAATTTGATAAATTGAACTCAACATGCTGGATTTCATTATCTTCAATTGCATTTCCATGATCATAAAACCAGGCACCCATATCGGCAATTGAACCATCCGGATCATAAATTGAATTTGGATCACCAGCATCTATACATGGAGATCCAAACAGCAAATGATAATCACCAATTCCGGCATCAACAAACATTGGATCCATATCTATATTACCCTCTAACCAACTTACTGTTCCATTACCATTTGTAACTATCCCGGCTTCTCCACCTTCAACATCAGAATACGAAATAGATATCGAATTAGGATCTGAATCACCATAAAAGCCGATCTCTTCCCACGAATTATCCCAAATGATACAATTAATTAAAATCGGATTTGCACCATGCATACAGCAAATTCCACCTCCAGTGATAGTAGCAGTATTACCTGATATTGTTACATTTTTTAAAATTGGACTAACGATATTGCTGCAGTAAATCCCACCTCCGTATTCGGCAGAATTATCTGTTATTGTTACATCTTCAATATTTGGAAAAGAAGCAGAACAGACTATTCCACCTCCAGACTGCGCACCAGAATTACCGGTAATTATTAAATTCTTTAATGTAAGATTGGAATTATTAAGACAGTAGATTCCATGGGTACCATTTGTAATTGTGAAACCACATAAAATAGTTGAAGAATTCGCATTAAGAAAGTATACAACATTACCATCGCTGTCTCCATCAATAATAGTAGAGGAGATATAATCAGTATCCCCTGTTGTTAAAAAAAGCGAACCGACTGTGATCAGCTTTTCATTAATTTCAACATTCTCTACATAAGTACCGGGTTGAACAAGAACTGTGTCTGCATCAGCAGAAACATCAAAACCATGCTGAATAGTAGCAAACGGCAATCCTTCTGATCCGTTGCCATATTCATCCGAACCGGTTGTAGAGACATGCCAGACAGGACCATTATAACCAGTAGGATTTGCAATGATATAATTTTCTTTAATAATAGTATCTGTAAAATCATTTATATTGGTTACAGTAAGTGAAACTGTATATCCTCCAAAATCCTGGTATTCATTACTAGGATTTTGCAGTGTAGAATTATTACCATCACCAAAATCCCAATACCATTCATCAATTGGGCCAATACCCTGGGTAGAGAGATCTGTAAAATTAACCGTGAATGGAGGTATCCCAACAGTTGTATCCGCTGTAAAATCTGCAACAGGAGGCTGATAGAAATAAAATGCTCCCATATCGGCAATAGTGCCATCCGGATCTAAAGGTGAGCTTGGATCTCCTGCATCTATACAAGGGGAATTGGGTTGTAGGTGATAATCATTGATATTAGGATTAACGAACATTGGGTTAGAATTTATATTCCCACCAAGCCAATTTACAGTACAATTACCGTTTGTAATTATCCCGGCTTGTCCATCTTCAATATCAGTGTATGATACTGTGATTGTGTTTGGATCTCCCGTAACTGAACAATAAATTTCATCCGGAGAATTATTCCATACAATGCAATTAGTTAAACTTGTTTCAATATTACCAAAGTAACCCCCACCTCCAACCTCACCAGCAGAATTGCCTGCTATAGTGACATTCTCTAAAATTGGATTGGAGCTGGTAAAGAAGATTCCACCAGCTTCAGCAGTAACAGTATTACCTGTAACAGTTACATTCTCTAAAATTGGATCGGAGTAACTACACGAGATTCCACCTCGGCGGTAAGCAATATTATCTGATATTGTTACATTATACAAACTCATATTTGAATAACTATGGATTACAATCCCACCACCACCTTGACTTGTAATATTATTTGATATAATTGAATTTGACAAACTTGAACTAGACTCATAACAGTAAATCCCTCCACCATAGAAAACAGCTTCATTATTTGTTACAATTAAATTTTCTAAAGTAGGGCTGGAACCGTAGATAAAAATTCCACCACCTCTATCAGAAGTTCCAGAAGCGTAACCATTCGTAATAGTGAAGCCAGATAAAACAGCGGTGTCGTTTTCACCACTGTTAATAGTTACAACACGACCATCATTGCTGCCATCAATAATAGTTGAAGCAATATAAGCTGAGTCTTGGGTCATTAGAAATAGAGAACCTATCGTGATATTCATTCCGTTGTAGTTAATGTTTTCATAATAAGTTCCGGGTTGCACTAGTACAGTGTCTGCTTCAATTGCTATATCAATAGCAGATTGTATTGTTAACCAGGTTCCTGGAACATTAATAATTGTGGAATACAAAGCTGAGGATAATAAAATGAGAGTAAAAATTAAAAATAAGGTTTTCTTTAAGCTGAACATTTGAGCCTCCTTTTTATTTTTTATTTAAAATTTGAGATACATTTCACAGAAGAAGTTTTAATTGTATGTTTGTCAAATTTTTTATTTCTATCTAAAGGTTTTTAATAATACACTTTAGTCATTGCGAGTAGTGCAACGACAAAACAATTATTTCTTTTTTTTCTTTCACACTTTGCCTGTAACTTTTTATATTGACATATTCAATATCGCAACCTCTTTTAACGAAGCATTTATTAAAAGGATAAAAAAACATGAAGAAAATAAGTATGCTCAGCATAATTATATTATTATTTATTACCTTCGCATTTGCAGATTCATGTGATACGATTGATAATATTTCTGTTTATATAGATTATGAATATGGTGATCTGAAATATATTAAAGAACAGATCTCTAATGTAAATTATGTTCGTTTTAAAAATGAAGCTGATGTATTCATTCTTTTTACCGAACAAAGCACCGGCAGTGATGGAGAAAAATATACAATTGATTTTACCGGTGCAAACAAATTCAGCGGGATTGATGAATCTTTATCCTTTATTTTAAAACATGATGCTACTGCAGAAGATAAGAGAATAAAAAGTGTGCAATGCTTGAAAATGGGATTAGTAAGGTATCTATGCCGAACCAGTATGGCTGATAAGCTGATGATCATCTTCCCAGATCATGAAAAAAAAGAAATACTCAAGGATAAATGGAACAATTGGGTTTTTAGTACGAGTTTAAGCGGATATATGAGTGGTGAAGAAGCTTCTCTCTCACAAAATTTCTGGGGTAATGTAAGTGCCAATAGAATTACAGAGTATTCTAAGATCCAAATAAGCTTCTATGGGAGTATGAGTAGAGACAGGTTTGAATGGGATGACGAGATCTATAAAAGTTCCTCAAACAGTAAAAGTTTAAATTCATACTATATTAGATCTTGGACCGATCATCTTTCTTATGGTCTTTGGGTTTATGCTTATACATCAAGTTATAGCAACATTGATATAAGTATCGGCTTATATCCTTGCCTTGAATATAATCTTTTCCCTTATTCCGAAGCTAACAGAAAGCAACTGCGTTTTCAATATCAATTGAATCCTAATTATGTTAATTATACAGAGAGAACGATCTATGAAAAATTTGATGAAAAATTATTAAGACATTCATTTAGAACAGAAATCGAATATATCCAGTCATGGGGATCGATGAGCATTAGTTTTGTTGCTTCACAAAATCTTGTAATTGATGCTTCTGTTTTAGAAAACTTAGATAAAAACAAGCTGTCACTTTATGGTGAAACTTCATGGAGAATATATAAGGGATTATCCTTGAATCTTTGGGGTAATACTTCACGAGTACATGATCAGCTTTCATTAGCAGCTGGAGATATATCTACAGAAGATCTCCTTCTTAAGAGAAAAGAACTGCAAACTCAATATACATATTTCCTCTCACTTGGATTAAGCTATTCATTTGGTTCTATATATAATAACATCGTAAATCCCAGGTTTGGAGATTAAATAAAATATAGAATAAACATAACCTTTTCTTTGACATAAAAAAGATAAATTTTTCTTTTCGCATATAAATGAGGTATAAGATGAATAAAAATATAATTATAATAATTTTCCTGACATTATGCAGTTTTGCATACGCACAAATTCCTTCGGGCTATTACGATGGAACTGAAGGATTAAGCGGAGATGATCTAAAATCTATCTTAAATGATATTATTGATGCTCATGTTGAATTTCCTTACACAAGTAATGCTACTGATGTTTGGGATATTCTCAAAGAAACCGATAGAGATCCAGATAATTCAGAAAATGTAATTCTTTTATACACAGGTTGTTCAGTAAATGCAGCTCAGGAATATAATAATGGTCAAGGATGGAACAGAGAACATGTCTGGGCTAAATCTCATGGTGATTTTGGTACCGCAATGGGTGCCGGTACTGATGTTCACCATCTAAGACCTTCTGATATTCAGGTTAACGGCGATCGGGGAAATTTAGATTTTGACAACAGCGATAACCCCTACCCGGGCATTCCCGGCTGTTTTTATGACAGTAACTCATGGGAACCGCGTGATGAAGTTAAGGGTGATGTAGCCCGAATGATATTCTATATGGCAACCCGATATGAAGGTGAGAATGGTGAGCTTGATCTGGTTGTTGTAGATGAAGTTAATACCTTCCCAAATCCTGAACATGGAAAACTTTCTACTCTCTTAGAATGGAACCTGCAGGACCTTCCGGATGACTTTGAAGAAAACAGAAATAATAAAATTTATGATAATTGGCAGGGAAACAGAAATCCTTTTATTGATCATCCAGAATTTGCAGATCTGATCTGGGGAAATACTTCTGTAGAGAATGAATATCTAGTTGAAGATAAATATGCTCTTTCAAATTATCCAAATCCATTTACAAAACAAAATGCAGGAACACAAATTAATTTTAATATTTCCGATAGTGCTCATAATGTCTCTATTGATATTTATAACATTAAGGGGCAAATAATAAAACACCTTATCCCTGCAACGAATAATCAATCTGTTAACTGGGATGTAACCAATAAAAATAATAAAGAAGTCAGATCCGGGATCTATTTTATAAATTTAAAAATAGACAATAAAAATATTGTGTCTAAAAAATGTTTGGTGATTCACTAATAATTAAGGATGTGTTATGAAAGAACTTGATAAACTAACTTTAAAGTGTGTTTTAGAAAGAAGTGCTATTCAATTTGCCACAAAACCATGTGTCAGTTGGGTAGACGGAAAACCAATTAGATACAATGAATTTTATGAACAAGTTAAAGAAGTTCAGTTGTTTATGCTGGAAGAAGGAATAGGAAAAGGTGATAAAGTTGCAATTCTTAGTGAAAATTCTCCACATTGGGGAATTTCCTATTTTGCCATCACAACAATGGGAGCTGTTGCAGTACCAATCCTTCCTGACTTTCGTGATAATGAAGTTCATCATATCCTTCGTCATTCCGGATGCAAAGCCATATTCATATCTCAGAAGCAATTTATCAAAATTGAGGAATTGGAAAGTGATCATCTAAATAATCGAATTCTAATTGATGATTTTACAATTATCCAACCTGAAACAACAATTGCAAAGTTAAAGAACACGATTTCAAAAACAACAAGACCTCTAGCAAAATTGACTGACTCTGCTCTTAAATTAACCGGTCTCCGCTCATCTGATGTAAAAGAGGATGATGTTGCCTGTATTCTTTACACATCTGGAACTACAGGAAATTCAAAAGGTGTTGTACTGACTCATAAAAATCTTGTTTTTGATTCTGTCGAAACCCTAAAAATCCAAAATATCACTGAAACTGATAGATTCGTCTCTATACTACCACTTCCCCACACCTATGAATGTACACTCGGTCTCATTATGCCTGTTATGAAAGGAGCTGCTGTATATTATCTCGATAAACTTCCCACTCCGAGTGTTCTGCTGCCTGCTTTGCAAAAGATCAAACCCACGCTTATGCTTACAGTTCCATTAATCATGGAAAAAATATTCAAAAATAAAATATATCCAACTCTAACAGCTAATCCTATATCAAAAATACTTTACAGTTTCCTACCAACCAGGAAATTCTTACATTACATAGCTGGTAAGAAATTGTATAATTCATTTGGTGGTAAACTGCATTTCTACGGAATTGGAGGTGCACTTCTATCTTCAGATGTAGAGAAATTCTTAAGAGATGCAAAATTCCCTTATGCTATTGGTTATGGACTAACGGAAACATCTCCATTGATTGCCGGTGCTAATGCCAGCTCAACTAAATTCCGCTCTACAGGACCAGTTCTGACAAATATTAAAGTACGCATTTTTGAGCCTGATCCAAAAAGCGGAGAGGGAGAAATCCAAGTAATAGGCGACAACGTAATGAAAGAATATTATAAAGATCCTGAGCGAACGAAAGAAGTTTTTACGGACGACGGCTGGTTCAAGACTGGTGATCTCGGAATAATGAAAAACGAGTATCTTTACATTAAAGGCAGAATGAAAAATGTTATAGTTGGTGCCAGCGGTGAAAACATTTATCCTGAGGATATCGAATCTGTAGTTAACCAGAATCATAATGTTTTGGAATCAATCGTTTATGAATCTGAAAGTAAGATTGTCGCTCGTGTTCACTTGAATTATGAATTGATTGATAAAGAACAAAGAACAAAGAAAGCAAACGAGAATAGGATGAGAGATTTTATCAGTGATTTACTTCAGGAAATTAGGAGTAGTGTGAATTCACAAGTTTCATCTTTTTCCAGTATTAAGAAAATCATAGAACAACGTGAACCTTTTGAGAAAACTCCAACTAAGAAAATTAAAAGGTATTTATATACTGAATAGTATCCTATTGAATTGTTTTTTTTATTCCATTATTTATTTGTAGAGGCGATTACCCTTAATCGTCCGAAAATTTTATCACTTAACTAATCTGTCAATTCGGGGAATTGACCCTACTTTTATCTGGCTATCAACCCCACAAATGGATTTCCTACTTTCTCATCTTCGATAGTAGTATCAAGTCCATGACCGGGTAGAACCTTAATATCTCCTTCTAAAACGAATAATTTAGTTTTTATAGAATTTATCAATGTTTTATAGTTACCACCCGGAAGATCTGTTCTGCCTATACCTTCAGCAAAAAGTGTATCTCCGGAGAATAATAAGTTTTCGGTTAAAAGACAAATTCCGCCTTGGGTATGACCCGGTGTATGAATTATCTGGATCTTTTCATTTCCTAATTTAATTATGTCCCCATCATTTAAGATAACATCTGCTTTCGGAGCAATTATTTCAGGACTCCAGAAAGCACTTAGATTTTTTTTTGGATCTATCAGCAAATCTGCATCATCTTTATGAATACACTTCTTTACATCAAAATTATCATTTATGAATTGATTCCCACCTATATGATCAGCATGGCCATGAGTCGAGATCAAGTATTTTAAATTTATATTCATTGTCTTAATCTCATCGATCATATGTTGAGAAGGTGCTGCGGGATCAATAATAGCAGCCTCTTTTGAATTCTCTTCCCAGATAAGGTACGTATTTGTGCCAAAACTTGGTAATATATTATATGTTCTGTATTGCATTACAATTCCTTAAATTTGATATTGTTTTATATCTTTTACAAGCATTTTATCTATTTCAACTTCATTGTTAAGTTTAAAATTCATTCCATATTGAACTACTGATGAATTCTCAACTCTTGAATTGTACCTGAGTAGAATTGAACCGGAAAGTTTAATCTCTTCAAGTGTTGGCGCGTTAACTGATTGAATAATACCCAGTGGTCCCGGGATCTCTTTTGTTTGCATAACAATCTCATTCTCCGCGAGTAAACTGAGATTATTATTTTCATTTTTGTTTCTGCCGATAATAAGTTTAATATTTTTATCTAATCTAAAATGTCTTCCAGTTTTAAGGAATTCAATTGATCTTTTATCAAACATATTATACATCATAAGATCTTTCAATTTACGCGAGAATCCTGCATCTGTAAGTAAGCAGCCACCACCCGGTGAAGGATAATCCGTGATTCCATATTCCTTAGCCATTTCCATTTGTCTTGTTCTATTACGACCCTGGATATCAAGCATTTCATTTTTTATAACCCATCCATTTCGTATTGGAAGCGTATCGGAAATAAGTTTTTGGGAAAGTGGACGTACTAATAGATCTTTTATCTCACTTAGTTTTCCAACCGCATTCATTGCATCCTTTCTCTGGCTCATTGGTCTCTGACCTAATACCTCTCCAGATATGATAAAATCTACCTTATACTCTTCCATAAGTTTACCAGCTTCATGGAACATAAGCCCGTGGCAATCGATACAGGGATTCATATTTTTCCCAAAACCGTATCTGGGATTTTCAAGAATACTCAAATAAATATCAGATAGATCGTGAATGATAAGATCGAATCCCATACTTAGGGCTGTTTCTTGAGCCTTCTCAGCTCCAAAGAAAGGCGTACTGAAAAATATGGGTAAAACCCTGTAACCTAACTTCTGCATGAACAGAACTGCTAATATGCTGTCTAATCCACCAGAAAATAAAGCTAAACAACTATGTTTTCTTTTCATTCGAAATCCTTTTATTGAATTATGGTGCTGGAAGGGGGATTCGAACCCCCGACCTACTGATTACGAATCAGTTGCGCTACCAACTGTGCCATCCCAGCAATTTAAATCAATTGAAATATAGAAATTATTTTGGTTAGATCAGGTCAAGCGGATTTATTCAGAATTAACAAAAATATTAATTAAATGTTTCTTACACCTTTTGTAGAAAAAGCATTTAGAGACAGGTCGGCAAAATTTTTAATTTTGTATTTTTCAATTGCAGCAGCTCCTATCATTGCAGCATTATCCATACAATATTCTAAAGCAGGAAAGAATACCTTGGCTCCTATCTTTCTTCCTTGCTCAGTAATTTCTTTTCGTAAAAGGCTATTAGCTGAAACTCCGCCAGCAACAATTATGGTCTCTACATTGTTCTTTTTTGCATATGAAATTGTTTTTGAAACTAGGCTATCTACAATTGCCTGCTGAATAGATGCTGTGATATCTGAAATATGTTCTTTTATAAAATCATTTGTTTTATCCAACAGATAATTCCTAACAGAAGTTTTTAGTCCGCTGAAGCTGAAATCATAATTATCTTTTTTATTTAAAGGACGTGGAAATTTATGAAACTGAGGATTTCCATCTTTAGAATATTTATCAACGATAGGACCACCGGGATAACCCAGATTTAAAAGTTTTGCTATCTTATCAAATGCTTCTCCAGCTGCATCATCGCGTGTTTTTCCTATTATATCAAAATCAGCCATAGATCTAAAATTTACAATTTCCGTATGACCACCAGAAACTACCAGTGCAAGGTATGGTGGCAAGAGATCCGGATTCTCAATTCTATTTGCATAGATATGTCCAAGCATATGATTTACTGCAATTATCGGTTTTCCTAGACTATAAGCTAAGCTCTTGGCAAATGATACTCCAACCAAGAGTGCTCCTATCAGCCCTGGATTTACGGAAACTGCTATTGCGTCTATGTCTTTAAAGGTTAATTCAGCTATAGACATGGCAGCCTGAGTTAGTTTCATAATATTTTTCAAATGAAGTCTGGAAGCTAATTCAGGTACAACACCACCAAAGTCTTCATGAGTTGTTTGAGAAGAAATGAGATTTACTAAAACTTGATATTCAGAATTAATAACAGCAACTGATGTATCATCACAAGATGTTTCAAAGGCTAATATTTTAAATTGTCTATTTTTTTTCATTTTCGATCATTGTGGATGATCTGGATCTTTTGAGGTGTGTATTCAAGTATTTTCACACCTGAAGGAACATCAAAAATCACATTTGCAAAATTCTTTTTTAAAGAAGTAATATTAAGATTAGCCGTTATTGAACTTGTTCTCAGATCTTCAATGATCTCTTTTGGCCCTTTTACCATAACTGATACTTTCTGCGGAATGATCGAAATATTAATATTTTCGGGATATTTAATAGGAATTAATGAAATAGTTCTACTTATTATTTTTGTATTAGTAATTTCAAATTCAATTTTATCCTGCAATATTTCTACTTTTGGATCAGGTGATATTATTGCTACAGAAAGTTTTCCGTCTTCAATCATCTTACTTGATATTTTGTTAGTCATTATAAATTCGATCTCTTTCAGCAGTGCTAAAGGACCCTTTACTGCAATTTTTCTATTTGGATTTTTTATCTTATTTTTAATAAAGAACTCTTCATCATTTGCAGAAGCATATTGTATCTTAATTGGTTTACTTCGTTCTATCAATTTATCCATGTTGATAAAGAAATCTTCTGTTTTATCTATTGAATTAATATCAATTTTTATCTTATCTGCATAGACAAGTTGATCAGCATTCAAATAGATTTGATTTTTACCGTAGCGAAAATTAGATGTATCGATTTGAAAGTACTTTCTTGAATAGTGAAATAAAAGAATATCTTTACCGGCAGCACTTATATTTATTGTTATATCAGGCAATTTATTTGAATCGGTAATTAAATTCTGCGGAGTTTTAACAAGCTTAATTGGAATATCAATTTCAATGTTATGTGTTTTTATCAGGATCTGATGTAGCCATAGTAAAATAGCTATAAATAATACTAACAATTTAATTGAAATATTATTTTTCATTTTTTTTGGATTGTTACCTGCTTAAAATATATAAAAGTCTCTCACCCATGTTTGAGACATTTTCATTTTCATCATTTGTCCAGTCTTTGATAGTTTGTTGAGTTAGTAATACAAACTCTTCAGATTTATCTCTTCTGCTTCGCTGAACAACGATATTAGCAAGTTTTTTCATGGAAACCCATATTGTTTTTATTCTTTTCTCCGAACCACCGGAAAGCCACTCTCTTATATATGGAAATACAACAATAGGATTAGCTCGAGCAACTTGTGTAAGGATATGAGTAATCTTTTTCTGAACTTCAATTTTATCGTCATCAATAGCTTTATTAATAAATTCCATAATAAATCCGGGGTCACTTTTAGCTATATTTTCCATGCCATGGAAAGATAGCGATCTTTTCTGAGGATTACTGGAATCAATCCACTTTATTATGTTCTCTTTCATGAAATCAGGATACATTCTCCACATGTCATTTATAACACTTTCAACTTCCCAGGGTACACTATCAAATGTTTTTTCTAATAACTTGAATAGTTTTTCAGGATTATTTTTATCAAGATCATAGAAAAAGAAAAGTGCAGTTGCCCTAACTCCATAAATTCTATGATTAATCATTGGCTTGATTATTTTCTTTACTTTTGTTTTATTCTTATAATCAGTTAAACTTTTACCAAGGTATTCACGTGTAAAATAATTTGGAGTCATAGAAACCTTAATAAGTAGTTTCTCTGCTTTCTCCAAATTATCTTTATCGAGGTAAGTGAAAATTTTATCCAGGATTTCATTTAACTCTTTACGATCATCACCATCTAATCTACCAATTTCGTTCAATTGTTTCTCCTTAAAACAGATTAAGCGTTAAAAAATTCAATCTGAATTTTGTGTGCCTTTAACAGGCAAATGAAAGTGAAAAATATTTTATTCACAAAAATCGCTTAACCAAAAAAACATTTATTTTTTAATGCGTTATACGTCAACGATTTTTATTAAAATTTTATTTAGTTATTGTTTTAATTCATTTTTTATATTTATATCGAGAGAAGAATTATCATCTCTTTTCCATCTATCATCAATGATAGATTGTACAGGAGAATGTCCCTTAATATATTCCACAATAACATCACGCAGTCCTTGTTCGTAGCGGGTTATTTTTGATTCCGGTATCTTTGTTAATAGTGCTAGCCCTGCATTTCCCTGCAGCAGAAAATCTGAAGTAGCGATCTTATATATTTTATCGTATTCCCATGGTTCACCATCAATAGTTAGCTTAGAGATCCGATTGAAATCTTTTCTCTTTCTATTGATAACTACCTTAATTCCTGCTGTTCTTAAGCCGTGTCTACTTCCTGATACTCTGGTTTCTATTATTTCCTTTAGAAATTTTCCATCAACTTCAATCAAGACAATTTGATTATCAAAAGGCATTACATTAAATACATCACGATATGCAATTGGACCAGATAGAATCTCATCTCTAATTCCACCAAGATTCATAAAGGCGAAATCAGCTTCTGTATAATCTTTCATTGCCTCACAAACAAGATTACCTATAAGGTTTTGTGTACCTGTTCCAAATTTAGTAATGTTCATGCTGGCTTCTCCGATTATTTCATCCATGCCGGCTTCAGCAATTTTCTGCATCACTAATATCGTGTCTGCTATCTCATCATCAGGAGCAAATTCATCTTCAAATAAAGTTACGAGCACACCTTCATTAATTGCCGGAGAGTTGTAACCTGAAATTGTTTTTGTAGCTTTATTAATTTTAATTGTGACATGACCTACATTGCTTCCATATGCATATCCCTGGAAAACAAGGGTGTGTGTATCAGGATCTTCCCAAGGCTTAGCAAAACCTTTATGCATATGCCCGCCAAAAAGTATATCAATTCCTTCTACTTCATGCGCTAATTCCTGTGCATCATAGCCCCAACGACGCTCTTCTTTCTCTTTATCTGGCTCTGAATAACGAGCATCATAGGCAGGTTGCGGATCATATGGTAAACCCATGTGACCGACAACGATAACTAGATCGACATTCTTCTCTTTCACGATATCTACATATTTCTGAACTTGAACATTAGCAGGTAGGAAATCAACATTTTTAATATTATCAGGAAAACTCATCTGTTCTGTATCAGTTGTTGTTACCCCAACCACTCCTATCCGCAAACCCAACTTTTCAATTATTTTATACGGTTCGGCATAATCTACTAATTCGTTTGTTCCCTTTTTAACAATATTACAAGAAAGGATCGTAAAATCTGCCAGTTCAAGTGTTTTTATCAGGACATCTTCACCAAGGTCAAATTCGTGATTGCCAATAGTCATAAATTCATATCCTATCATATTCATATATGTAATAATAGATCTACCTTCACTTATTGTTCCCACAGGATGACCCTGAAAAAAATCACCTGCATCGATCAATAGATTATCACGTTCTTTTTCATTTGAAAGTTTTCGTACTTGTTTTATATAAGTTGCAGCTGTTCCTCCACCACCCAGAATTGGAGGAAAATCTGGATTCATGAAAGTAGCCGGGTATCTGTCGATCCCACCATGGATATCATTGGTAAACATAATATCCAACAGCAAATCTTCAGCAAAAAGAAAGCTACCGAAGATCAGGATTATTCCAAAAATTATTTTAATCTTCATTTTATCCTACCAGGAAAAACTAATAGCTGATTTTAGATTGATAAAATTTTCATTAACTGTATCAGGATTTTCCCAACCACGATCCTGTAGATTCAAATAGTAATAATTTTCCCAAAGATCCTCATGATCATAATACGAATCCATGAAAAGATCTAAAGTTTCATATTTTCTGTTTGAGTATTCCAATGAAATATCGAATGTAAATTTATCCAATATTGTGAAACCGGTTCCTGCTGTAAAAGTAGGGGTCGTGATCTCATTGGCAAAGATAAAACCGGAATTTTCATATAAACCGTAAGTTGTTGTGTAATTAAATCCAAAACGGAAAGGAATGCTATTTCTAAGCATATGTTCAACACCAATATAATAGTTTATTGCATCATCATAAAGTGGATTTGTATCAGACCATTTAACGTATTCAAAATCGCAATTCATTACAGTTCTCATAATGTTTCTTGGTTTATAAGAGAAACCTAAACGTGCATTCATCGGCAATATATAATCAGCATAAGTAAGTGAATCAATAACTGTTGTGGAATCATATATAGTGTAAACAAATACTGCGTCTTCCACATCTACCCCATCTCTGTCTCCAGTTACTTCTAATTCTACTTTTGGTGTAAAGCTCAAGCCCAGATCAAATCTTGGAGAGATATTAACTTTAGTACCAATCTTGAATTGAATTGCTGAAAACTCTCTTTCCAGAGTATTTATAGTGTCATTCAATGTATCATTCATAATATCTTGTGCTTCAGGTGTCCATATCACGCTTCTTTCCAAGTCAGAATCACCAATAAGTTTAGCAACTTCCAAACCTAAAGATGCAATATTTTTATATTCAAACGCGGTTTGAAATGCGATGGCATTGATGCCGCCTTTACTTTCAATTGAGTTCTGAGCAATTTTGTGTGGATAACCATTATCATCAGAATTCCTGTTATTCCTGACTTGCTCAAAATAATCAGCTTTGAAACTTACCTGTGGTCGGTATTGAAATGAAGCTGCAAGTTTATAATCTGATATCAAATACTTGTAATATATTCCACCGGCAAAGTCTGTGAAAAAATTAAAATTACTAACATATACTGCATCCCCACTATACCCATCAAACGAATTGTACATTGGCAGCGATCTATTATCTGAATCTATGAAGAAGCTGCCAGTTCCTTGAAAACCAAATCCGTTTTCCAAGCTTGTTAAATAAGCGGGATTTACACCAGAATCTAATAATCTAAAACCACCTGCTCCAACCGCAGAACCCATTGCTGCAGAGTGCGGATCTAAATTACCAACAATATTGCCTGTCTCTTTTTCCAGTATAGAATACGAACATAACACCGAAATAATAGTTATAAATATTAATGTTAAAAAAACTCTTTTCATCTATCCTCCAGATATCTTATCTTAAAATTTCCAATCAAGCTGCATTCGGACAATATTTTCTTCACGTTCTACACGTTGGAAATAATATTCTCCTTCTTCAGGAATATCATTGTAATCTCTGAATTCCAGCTCTCTTGTTTGATATTTTTTGTATTTATATTTTAGTGACAAATATACGTTATTTGCAATTCTGCTATGGATATTGAACCATGTTTTAAAACCACGATCACTATGATCAAAATCTAATTCTATATCCTCAAAATCCCAGAATGAAGCACCATGTGCATACCACATTGCGAAAGCTCCGATCAATTTGAGATTCTTATTAAAGTTGTGTGTGTAATCAAGATAGATCATATCACCATCTGTGAGAGTTTGAGCTTGTGCCATATCTGGTGCACCCGGTTCGGCGGGATTAGAAAGAATAGATAAGTAGGGAGGTTGCAAGACTCTTGCATAAATATATCCCAATTGCAATTTATCGAAATTTGATAAATATGTTATAAGTTTAAATTCTGTTTCATCTGCTTGTGATTTTCCGCGTTCCATATCATCATCATATCTTTTGACTTGATGCTTATGTCTAATTCTAAAACGTAATTGATGGATAGGTTTGAATTCTAATTTAATTTCTGCTCGAACACCATGTCGTGCATCCGATTTTCTTTCCCAAATATCAAGATAAGCTTTATTAAGTGTTAGCATTTTATGGAATTGATACCTGGTTTCGAAATAGATTCCTTTTTCTGCAGAAGGTTGTGCAGAATTGAGATACATATCAGTTAATAATGTGTTATTCAAACCATAAGTCATTTTTTCAAAGACTGTATCATCATATCTTTCGCTTTCCGAAAAACTGCGCTGATAAGGATTATCAAAATCTAGATCATAATCACGATATATAGAAAGCAAATATAAATTATCAAATTGCGTATAAGCACTAACTAAGAGTGCACCCGGATCATCTCCGATCTTATATAGTTCTCCATCAGTTTGAAGTTCAGCGTATTCACCCTGAATGGAAGTATTATTCAGAACAGTTCTCCAATCAAAACCAACAACACGACGAAAATCTCTGTCACCGTATTCATCTGAAACTGTAGAATACATACTTTCGATTTCGTTATCAGTAATTTTCCATTTATCATAGTAACTTGTATTATTAATTAGTATATCTTTAAGATCATCTCCTTCCGGCACAAATATTTCTCTATTATACGTTGCTTCGTAGCCGGTTACACCAAGATGCGTACCGATGAAGGGAGAATATTCCAGGTGACCACCAATGATATTTTCCTGCATAGCATCAAGCCGGGGAGCTATACTAATTTGTGTGGAACTTAAGCTATTAAAGAAGTCTTCTGCTTCTTCCAGTTCATCGTTAGAGAAACGATTTGTTAAATTAATATATCCAAGAACATTGTCATCATCGTCTAATTCACCATTCTCATTACTGTCATAAACCACAGCATCTTTTTTATCAGAAGATAGAAATACTACGACATTCATATTACTTCTTTTCCAATCTAAGGCTACTCCGCGAAGTGCGTACTCCTGTGTTCGAGAGATGTCACCAATAATTCCCGTAATTCTTTTGTTAAAGCCATATCCGGTTTTTCGAGGACTATATGAATCAGTATTCTCCATAACCAATCCTTCTCCAAAAGTTGCACGGAAATTTCCAGTATATATTTTAACGAAATTTCCATTTAATGAATCTTTATCTACTTCGAATCCAAAATAAAATTTTCCATTCTTTAAATAATCTGAATGGTCATTATCGAATAATTTTTGTGCACCCTTTGGTGATTCATAAATAAAACCTGCTTTAAATATGTTATTATCACGCATCCTGATCTTATTAATCACAGAAGCTCTATGCGATTCCATATTGAAATAGCCCCAGTAAGATTTGTCTTTAATGGCACCACCAATCATCGATTCCATGTACATCTCTTTTTCACTATCTCCATAAGGACTATCATTGTATTTCATCTGGTAGTCAAAATAGAGATCGCGAACATCCGGTTGTTCTGTGTAATAAATGTAATGCTGTAAGTTTTTGGCGCCGTAATATGATATTCCAGGTGATTTACGTAGATCACGATAACTGGCTATTGAATCTCCGACAGTAACTCTATTCAAAATTGCAGCAACATCTATGGGAGAAGTATTAGGAAGGTTCAAAATATCTGAGAAATCAAGTTTGTTAATATTCCTGGGTGTAATGAGATAATCTTCCCAGATATCACTCATACCTTCCTGCAATCCTTCACTGCTGCCCAATCGCTCAATGAGATAATAAATATCATCCCGGCGTTGAGCAGATTCATCCTGTTCATCATAATGAGAAACGGAGACCAAGGGTTTTAGCTTATTTAAAGTTTCCTGATCAATAGATTCTATTTCGAGAAGCTGATATATACTTTGAAAAAAACTTATGTAAAATCGATAGTTGTATATGTCAGTTGCCTGTTCTTCGGTAATAGGAAGTAATGATCTTAACTCACTCAATGTAGCAGTATTTATGTCTACTTTTGCTGCAAATAACGGCATTATGCAGAGCATCAACAAAAATAATAATAACAATTTTTTCATATTTTATCTTTCCCTCTTTTATTCAGAGTAATATATTAATTTTATTACATTTGTAAAAAAAAATTCTATCCTGTAGTTGTAAAGAATTTTTCTATTAATTTATCGTAATGGATACAAATGGGAAAAAATCATAATCTCAGCTTACTCAATGTGAAATAAAAAAGATTTGACAAAGAGAATGTTACTCAGATTCTGTGTCAGAAGAATTTGGAGGAGAAATGGCAGAAAATACAAAAATTGAGAAGTCAAAAAAGTTTACTTTAATTGAATTAATCATGATAATAATGTTAGTTGGAATTGTTTTCACACTGATCATTCCTTTAAACACTGACAAATTAAACCACAAAAAACTTAAAGAAGCAGTTCACAATATGCAGGTTATTGCCCGGTCAGATGTTGCTTTCAAAGTTGATCCAAGTAATGGATATTTCATTTTTGAACATACTGTTGTAAAACTTGATGAAGAAGGAAACTATACCGGAGAAGATCTATTATATATTAAAGATGACCTGCAAAAAACAGACAATGCTTTCCTGTTTGATTACTCTGTTACGGATACTACGGTTGTGGCAGTAACAAATAGGAATTTCGGGAAAACCGGTGCCTCTATATTTTATTATCTTCCAAATGGACCATGGGGCGTTAGAAAAGACAAGATATCTGAAAGCATAATTGACCCAAACTGGTTACCATAAATATAATAAATGAGTATTTTTAATAACCTTCAGGGTTACAATATACCTGAAGGTTTTTTTACAGCAATACCATTCCTCATCTCATATGCTGAGATCCACTATCATCTTAGATTTTTATTTCCAAAGTACTACAGGAAAGAACCTGAAATCATTACTGATATCCCGATCAGAGTTATAAAAAACCAGAATCTAACAATCCCCTTACTGTTAATTGTGAAAGATGCAAACCTCTTCCCTGTTAATCTCAATTCAGCTGTCATTAACATAGAAGGAAAAAATAAAACAATTTCTCATGAGTTCAAGTTCGGAAAACAAATTAATTCTAAATATTTCTCTCAAATCCTTGATATTAAAGTTTCAGAATTGGAATCTGAACAGTTTTTAAAGATAACCGCTAAACTTGATGTTGAAATAAACGGTAAATTCAAGATAATAACTAATGATAATTATCCTGATATCAATACAATGTCATATAAAACATTTTATGCAAAAGGATCATTACCAATGCCAAAAGGTTGGTATGCTGGCGAGTCGCATTATCATAGTATTCACACTTCAGATCAGGTTGAATTTGGGGCAGATATACGCTCTACTGCAATACTGGCAAAGGCGATGGGACTTTCCTGGTTATTTGTTACAGATCATTCCTACGATCTTGATGACTCAGAGGATTCCTGTACAAAAAATGATGCTGATCTTCCCATTTGGAAACAAATGCAGCAAGATGTAAAAATAAATGATTCTAACAAGTTCCGGATTATCCATGGTGAAGAAGTCTCAATCGGAAATTCTAAAGGTGAAAATGTTCATTTGCTGGCAATTTGTCATAATGATTTTATTGAAGGATATGGAGACAGTGCGGAAAAATGGTTTAGGAATAAGCCGCAAAGATCATTAACTGAGATCAGGGAATTACACAAGTATGCTAACCTTTTTATCGCGGCTCATCCGATCGAGAATATTCCCTTCATGCAGAAACTAACACTGAGACGCGGCAACTGGAGTAAGATAGATTATAAAAATAGCGGAATTTCTTTTCTTCAGGTAATAAATAGTGCTGAAATTGAAAATGTACAAAGATCTATTAAAAGCTGGACGAAACTACTTCTAACAGGAGATAGATATTATTTACTCGCTGGTAATGATGCTCACGGGAACTTCAATGTAATGCGTCAGATAAAATCTCCCTTCTGGAAACTATTTGCATCAAAGAAACAGATTTTTGGTAATTTCTTCACAGCTTTTAAATATCATGAAAACGAACCTGTTGCAGGAATAAAAAATGGTGAAGTAATTATCAGCAATGGTCCTTTTTTATCATTTAACCTTAAAGTTGGAGCTGATCTTTATCCTATTGGATCAACCTGTAAAACAGGAAAGGCAGGACTCATATTTGAATGCGAAACTTCAATTGAATTTGGTGAGATCAATAATATTTATGTTCACATTGGAAACTGCAAAACAGCTAAGGAAATTGAAATTACTCAACCAGCAAATAATATTGAGCTTGATCTTCCCAAGACAGGTTACATTCGCATGAGTTTAACAACCAAAAATGGTGGAATGGCATTTACAAATCCTATTTGGTTAGGATAAGTGTAGGAAATCAACACAGAGACTGAATGAATATCCAATAACCAAAAAGAAATGTCCAAAGACAAAGTAAAAGCAAAATCAATTTATTAACGTTCTTACATTTTCATACAATTCTATAAAATCTTTCTCTGTAAGCGTCTCCCCTCTTCTTGCTAAATCTATTTTGCAATTAACACCTAATTCTTCCACCTTTTCTTTGGATAGAATCATACGTAAATTTCTACGTAACATTTTTCTTCTATTCTGAAAAGCAACTTCAACAACCTTCCAGAAAAATTTTTCATCTTCCAAACAGGGTTTATCTTTTCTGGGTGTAAGTACTATAACAGCAGAATCAACTTTAGGTGGAGGAAAAAAAAGATGCGGTTTTACAGTGAAACCATAATCCACCTTGAAATAGAATTGGATCTTTAATGAGAGCTTCCCATAATCCTTGGTGCCGACACCTGCATTAATTCGTTCTGCAACTTCCTTCTGGATCATTATAACAACTTTTTTAAAATTATCGGCATTCTCAGTAACTTTAAATAAAAAGGGTGATGTTATCTGATACGGCAGATTTGCCACTATTTTCAATTGTTTTTCTTTCAGATATTCTTTCCAATTAATTTTAAGAATATCTTTGTTAACCAGATTAATACTTGTTCCAAATTTCTTGAATAATATTGGATAAAGAGATTCATCAATTTCGAAACAGGTTAAATTGCATTTCTTCATGAGTAATTCTTGTGTGAGTATGCCCTTGCCCGGGCCCACTTCCCACACAGCTTCATTTTCTTCTATTTCAGCAAGATCTGCAATTTTCTTAACTATATTTTTATCTTTCAAAAAATGCTGGCCAAGACTCTTTTTATGTCTGAATTTTTTCATTTACATCTTCTCCAATATATGCTCAATCTTCTTCTTATCAAAATTATATTTGGTATTACAAAAATGACAATGGATCGTTAGCGTCTCATTTGTATCAATTGCTTCCTGTAATTCCTTCTTTGAAAGTAATTTAATTCCATTTTCGAATTTTTCTTTAGAACAATCGCATTTGTATTGAGCAGGTGCTGTTTCTTTTATCTGAGGCTCTAATCCTTTTAGAATGAATTTAGATATTAGATCTTCTATGGAATGCCCCAGATCCATCATATCGGTCAAATTAGGGAATTTTGCCAGGTTCTCTTCAATCTGGGAAATTACTACTTCAAAAGTTTGCGGTAAAACCTGTATTATAAATCCGCCAGCCTTTTTTATTGATCCATTTGGCATTACCAAAACTCCAAGACCAACCGAAGAAGGAATCTGTTCCGACTGAGCAAAGTAATAAGTAAGATCTTTAGCAATAGTTGAATATTTCAATTCAATTTGTCCGATGTATGGATTTTTCAAGCCCAGATCTTTGATGATTGTGAAAGTTCCCTTGCCAATTGCCTGCTTAATCTCAAATGTTTTTGTTATCTCATTTAACGGAAGCTCAACTTCAGGATGTTTGGCGTAACCCTTCACATTCCCATTTTTTCTTGCAGTAACTAATGCATTTCCGCAAGGACCATCACCATCAATTTTCAAGGTAATTACATTTTTATCTGACTTCAAATCGGCTGCCATCATTAGCGCTGCACTTATCATTCTTCCCATTATAACAGAGTTAGTCATTGATAAATGATGAATATCAACAGCTTTCTGAACTGTCTGCGTTGCATCAATAGCAAAGAATCGTATGCTTTTATCCCGGGTTATCCCTCTGATTATTCTATCCAATATTCACTTCCCTATTTTGAGACATTTCGGTTTACAGGATTAATTTGTAAATAAAAAATTCCCATATTATCGTATTAAGAGTATTGAAGTAAATAATGTCATTAAAACAAATTGTTGTTAATATATCATTATTACTTTTTATATTATAACTGATTAAACCATAAGAATTAATTACGTTGTATTAATTTAGTCCCAAGAAATATAGTATTTTACAGTACTTAATTAAATTGTTTACTGTTAATATAAATTTGTTATATTATCATTATAATAAAACTAGGAGGTCATATGTCAGATCGCAATATTCCTAATTGGTATAAGTACTTGCAAGAAACCCAGCCTGTTTATATGAATGCTGTGGAAGATTTAGGAAAAATTACCCGTAAAGCCGGTCCTCTATCGGAAAAGGTTGTACATCTAATTCAACTTAGTGCCGCAGCTGCAATTCGTTCAGAGGGTTCAGTGCATAGCCATGTGAGAAGAGCACTAGAGGCGGGAGCAAGTGATAAAGATATCTATCATACACTCATTTCACTAACCAGTACAATAGGATTTCCCAATGTTGCTGCAGCCCTTAGCTGGGCTCAAAAAGAACTTGATAAATAGTTCATACTTACCGAGTTCGTATTTGGAATTATGAGTATATCATTAATCATTGATATTAAAATTTCGCAAATTATTTTATTTTGGGATTTTCTTTCGACTTAAAAATGGTTTATAGAAAAATTACATCATGAATGCATTTATTCTACCCATCAAATCTCCACCATATATTAAATGAAGGTACTATGATGGTGTAATCATTCTCATATAAGTAAGAATTTAAACCAACTTTTAATCTTAGTTTTTCCCAACCCCAAAGGATAGCTCCTCCTACTCTGGTTCCTTCATACGTATAATCATAGGCAAATTCACCAACGAATTTCGTACGGTGAGATGCGCTTATCTCCATTCCAATTGCAGTATATGAACCTTGAACAAACCAAATTGGTTCAGCATCTTTAATATCCGCATTTTCACTGTTCCAATACATTGCATACTGACCGGAAAAATGAAGATTAACATTCTCGCTTGTTGATAGTGAAACAGCACCATAAGGAGATAAGAATGAATAGTTCATATCACTTCCAAACGTTTTCAAAGCAAAATGATCAAATCTTAAACCCGTTGCAACAGAATATTTTGATGTTTTATAGAAATTGGTTTTTATCTGAACATTTCTATCTTGAAGTAAGAAGAATAACAAATTTGTTCCCACCTGTAAATGATCAGAAATTCCATAATATACAGAACCGAGTCCTATAATAAATTCATTCTTCTTTAAAGCAAAAGCTGTAGGCATTCCCATTACATTGAGAATATCTCTATCTTTAAATCCTCTTCTGCTGTCTATTCTCTGTAATATCTCTTCTTGGTTCTGAAGCATTTGTTCTTGATTTTCTATTAGCTTTTGCTCTGTCTCTGTCGGTTCATCTGCGAGCGCAAGTTGCACAAAAAGGATCACGGTTGTAATTAACAGAAATCTTTTTATCATTTTTCCTCCAGTGTGAATCATAATTTTATATAACATAAAAAAAAATAACTTTTTCAATGTAAAGCAATTAATATTTCTAGATTCTTAGCATATTATAACTCTTTAAATATTTTTTCATCATAATTCATTAAAGTAAAAGCGTATATGTTAAACCTTAAGTCGAAATTTGTTTTTTATGTATTTTGAATATAGAATATATGTATAAAACATTTTAACCCTCATAAAAAACACCGACCAGATTTCTCTGATCGGTTTTTATAATGGCGGGAGCGACGGGACTCGAACTCGCGACCTTCTGCGTGACAGGCAGACGTTCTAACCAACTGAACTACGCCCCCATTAATTTCACTAAATTCACTTGAGCACTTTTAAAATTACAAGTTTATGTGTCAAAGATTTTTTATTAATTCATATAAATAAATATTCCATCCTAACGAGATCAAAACTTATCTTTATATTCTGCAAATAATTACAGATTTTGAATATTCTTCAATGCCTTTGATGCAGTCGCAGGTGTTACCCCATCTCCTGAGATATATCCTATAACCGATTTACCTTTAATAATGCCATCCTTATCAACTCGAAAGAATTCCACAGGGATTCGAACTGCCTTTTTATTTTCAGTAAGGATATCTTTCCCCTCTTGGTCAATTTGGAATGGATTATGTTCAAGCCAACCCAATCCAATAGCTGCTGTTCCCTCTTCTCCATTCACATTCTTTCTTTCTGAACCAATGAATTCACGTTTATCCTGGGAGATATTTGGAGAATTTATACTGGAAGTTACTGTTCCAATTTTTTTACCATTTTTGTAGATATCTCTTCCTGATACAATTCCTTCTGAAATAAATAGAACCATTCTCTTATCAGTACCGGAATCTATATCTTTCCGAATAACTTCTTTACCAACAAATGTAGTTTTGTTCATATCAAAGGCTGCATTGAAGAGTGGAGCATTCACAGGAGTATGTTCCCTGTCATATTCACTTCCATTCAACGGTAAACCGAAATTCCCGGCTGAGATCCTATTCTCATCTCTTCCTCCTAAGCCAACAACAAGACCACCAAGTTCCAAGGCTTCAAGCGCAATACATTTAAACTGATCTTCAGCAACATTTACAGGAACATACAGTTCCCATCCCCAGCGATTAGTGTAACCTGTTCTGCTTATGTAATAATGATGTCCTTCAAAATCAAATTCATTAAATGTAAAAAACTTCATGTTCTTAGCAGGTTTATTCCTGTTTTTTACTACCTGGTCACCAAAAAGCTTGGTGACAAGTTTATAAGATAATGGTCCTTGGATATCTATCTTAACCAGTTCATCTGAAATATCTTTTACCTGTACATCTTCATCATCTTTAATATATTTACAGATGAAATCTGCATCAGCGATCTTATCTTTTGATTCATCAGTAATATCATGACCTGCGTTAATAACAAGAATGAAGTTATCTTCTTTCACTCGCATTATTATCAAGTCATCAAGAACGGTTCCTTTTTCCGTTAGCAAAAGCGTATATTTACATTGTCCGATCTTCATATTCTCTACATCTGCAGGCAGTACACGATCAAGAAGTTTAGCAGCTTCCGAACCAGTGAATTGTATTTGAGCCATATGATCAATATTAAAGATCGCAACTTTTTCTATTGCCTTCGCTTCTTCTAATACTGATGTAAGATAATTAACCGCCATGTTATATTCACCAAAATTACTTAACTTTATTGGTTCAAATTCTCTACCAAGCTTATCGGCTAATAATTTCTGATACCAAATCTCTGCCTCGTAAAGTGCTGTATAACGCGGTGAATCAGGAAAATCAAATCCAATTTTTTTCATAAAATCTCCTTATATTTTAATTTTTTTTTGATAAATTTATTTTGGCATATTATTTGTAAAGTATATTATGCTGTATATATTAATTTCTTGACTAAAAATCAAGTTGGCAAAGCATAAACTTATATTTAATTTATAAGGATAATAAAATGGTAAATATTTTATTAGTTGAAGATGAACATCTGATATCAATAGATATTAAATACACCCTTGAACAATTCAAATACAATGTAGTTGGAATTTTTAGTAATGGGAATGATGTAATAAAGAATGTAGGCAAATTAAATCCTGATATTATCCTGATGGATATAATGCTGGATGGTGATTTAGATGGAATCGAAACAGGTAAGCGAATTTTGGCGAAGCATGATATACCAATCATTTTCCTTACTGCTTATGCTGATTCATCAACAGTTGAATCTGCAACCAAGATAACGCCCTACGGCTTTATCCTTAAACCATATGATGAGAAAGAATTACATGCAGCAATTGAGATAACTCTCATCAAGCATAAATCAGAATTAGAACTACTCAAAAGTAAGGCACAATATGAGAGTATGTTCATTGGCAATCCCGAACCTTGTGTATACGTTGACAATGATTTCAAGATCAAAGATATAAATCCAAGATTTAAAAAATTTTTCGGTTTTACATTAGAGGAATGCAAAGCTAAAAAGATCGATGATTTGATCATTCCACCCGGGCATAAGCATGAAGCTAATAAACTTAGTATTGAATCACTTTCCGGCTCAGTTTTTACTGATACTGTAAGAAAGAGTAAAAAAGGAGAAATTTTACCGGTTGCAATATCAGCTGCTCCAATCGTTTTAAATGGTAATATCAAGGGTGCATTTGTAATATATAAAGATATCAGGGAAAGAAAGAAAATTGAAGAAGAGCGGGAAAACTTAATCAAAGAATTACAGAAAACACTTGAAGAAGTTAAGACTCTAGAAGGCTTGATCCCTATTTGTTCTCACTGTAAAAAGATCAGGGATGACTCCGGTTACTGGGGTAATGTGGAACAATATATAGCTAAACACTCAAATGTTAATTTCAGTCATGGAATTTGCCCTGATTGTTTAAAAAAATATTATCCGGATCAATATAAGAAAATGAAAGAAAAAGGCAAGATCTAATTAATCTATTACATGCGCAATAAAGGAAATACTGCTAAATTAATTGAAGGTCCAATAGGTACAATTCTCACAAAAATGACCATTGCGATGACATTTGGCTTTATTGGAATGGTTGCCTTCAACTTAGCTGATACTTTTTTTGTAGGAAAACTTGGCATCGATCAATTAGCAGCACTTAGTTTTACGTTCCCAGTCATTATGGCAGTTACCAGTATTGCATTAGGTTTAGGTTTTGGTGCTTCTGCTGTAATTTCGCGAGCTATAGGTGAAGGCGATCTTCATAAAGTTCAAAGACTTACAACAGATAGTTTACTCTTAGCATTTATCGTAGTATTAGTTTTTATTATCCTCGGATTATTTACAATAGATCCATTATTTAAAGCCTTAGGCGCTACTCCTAAGATCATACCTTATATAAAAGTATATATGAAGACATGGTATCTTGGAATGCCTTTTGTTGTTGTCCCTATGGTAGGAAATAATGCTATCCGTGCAACTGGAGACGCTATAACCCCTAGTTTGCTGATGCTTTTTGCTGTAACGATGAATATTGTACTTGATCCTTTGCTGATTTTTGGAATAGGTCCATTTCCGGAATTAGGTATAAAAGGAGCAGCAATTGCAACTGTAATTGGCAGATTCTTTACTTTCCTTTTAGCTTCGTGGGTTTTGGCAAAACGCGAAAAGATGATATCGTTCAGCAAACTTAAAATATCAGAATTAGTGGATTCCTGGAAAAAAGTATTATTTATTGGAATACCTATAGCAGGTGCGCGAATAATTGTCCCAATTTCTATCGGAATTATCACAAGAATTGTTTCTTCTTATGGGATAACAGCCGTTGCGGGTTATGGTGTTGCTTCCAGAATTGAGTTCTTTTCCCTTTCTGTAATCAATTCTTTAGCAGCAGTTTTTGGACCCTTCGTAGGACAGAATCTAGGTGCAAAGAAATTTGATCGTGTACAATCTTCAATTAACATCAGTCATAGATTTTCATTAATTTGGGGTTTAGCGATTTTTACGTTACTGTTTATTTTTCGCAATTCAATAGCTGGTATCTTCAATAATGATGCAGATGTAATAGCAACGATATCACTATATCTTATTATAGTTCCCTTGAGCTATTCACTTGAGGGTGTATATGTTTTAAGTACCACTGCACTAAATGTCATGCATAAGCCTTTTCATGCTGCTGGTCTCACAATTATGCAAATGTTTGTGCTGTGTATTCCCCTAGCTTTATTAGGATCAAAATTATTTGGATTGACAGGAATATTCATAGCAATAGCTTTATCCTATATCATATCTGGGGCAACATCCAGAATATATTTATTCAAGATATTCAATAGAGAGATAAAGGAATGACTTTAGATGAGATCCGTATTTATTGTTTGCAGAAAAAAAGTACAGTAGTAGATTTTCCGTTTGATGATGTAACAATGGTTATCAAAGTTGGTGATAAGATATTTATCCTGATAACATTAGAAAAAGTTCCACTACAGATAAATCTAAAATGCGATCCATTTCTTGCCCAAGACTTGAGAAAAAGATATACATCAGTTATTCCCGGATACCACATGAATAAAAGACACTGGAATACTATCATCCTGGATAATTCAATACCGGGGAAAGTGATTAAAGAAATGATAGATAATTCTTATGCTCTGGTTTTTAATTCATTAACAAAAACTAAAAAAACAATAATCTTAAAAAAAAACAGTTAGGAGTATCTTTGTATTTTAAAGTTAAAAGACTTTTTGTTCCACTTGTTATTCCTTTCATTCTTATTATTTTATCAATGGTTATCGGATGGCAATGGGATAAAATGCTGGTTAATATTTCATCAGATACAGAAATAAGAGCTTTTATTATTATTTTCCCACTTATTCCCTATCTCCTGTTTGCTATAATAGCAATTCTGGGTATTCGTTCTAATAATACTGATCTTATTATAATTTCCTTCATACTTTCTTATGGTTATTATATTTATAATAATTTGTCAGGTGATCTATCGATGCATTCAGCTTCTATTATTCCTGCATTATTGTCTTTTCTACTGCCAATCAATATTTTTATCTTCTCTATCATAGGTAAGAAAAGATATAGAACGATATTATTATATTTTGTTATTATATTCTGCGAAGTATTACTAGTTCAGTTTCTTATTAAACTGGTCGAATTCCCGGGATCAAAAATCATTGTTCAGTTTAATACAGAGTTCCCTGAGTTTGCTTCTTCACTTTACAGTTTAATGCAATATCTCCGCTCAATTTTTCTAAAAACATCTATAATTGATAATGTTACGATAATTTCGATGATATCTTTTGTAACTATTATTATTATCATGACCTTTAGATTTGTATATACCCGTAACGAAAAAATTGGTGGTTATATATTCATCATAGTAGCTTTATTCCTTGCCTCATGTTCCGATAAACTATATCCTGAAATAATGGTGTTTTTTACTGCTTGCGGATTAATTCTTCTTATTACTACTATTGAGACATCATTCTCAATGGCCTATATTGATGAGCTTACAGGTTTACATGGTCGAAGAAGTTTAGAAGAAACCCTGGAGGCTCTGAATAAAAATTATGCTATAGCAATGATTGACATAGATTTTTTTAAAAAATTCAATGATAAATATGGTCATAAGACAGGTGATCAAGTTTTAAAAATGGTTGCATCAATTTTATCGGAAGTTAGCGGCGGTGCAAAAGTTTATCGGTATGGAGGTGAAGAATTCACTGCTATTTTCCCAGGAAAATCAGCCAGTAATGCTAAGCCTTATATGGAAGAATATAGAAATAAACTGGAAACTTCTGAATTCGTTGTCCGCTCTCCTAAAAGAAAAACTTCATCGTCACAAAACCGAGGTAAAGCAGCATCTAAGGATAATAGTAAAGTGGTAGTTACTGTTAGTATTGGCATAGCCGGATATGGTGCAAATCAAACAAAACCGGAAAAAGTTCTCAAAGCAGCTGATAAAATCCTTTACAAAGCTAAGCGTTTAGGAAGAAATAGGGTTGAGATTCAAAAGAATAATTAGAGGTGTATTGTGAAATTAGATCAGCAAGATGAAAAAAGTACTCTTGAACTCAATAATAACATAGAAGATAACAGGGACAGTAAACTCTTATCAAATATACTGGAAAGTTCCACATCTGTATCTATAATTTCTACAGATATTGATCAGAATATTCAGTATTGGAATAAGGGATCTGAAAATATTTTTGGATACAGTGCCTTAGAAGTAGTAGGAAAGAAAAAAATCACAATAATTTACGATGGAACTGAATCTGTAAATAGTGCATTAAAAGCAAAAAAACTGATTTTATCTACAAAACAGAGTACAATGTGTGAACTGAAACAAATAACAAAAAGTGGTAAAAAACTCTGGAGTCAAATGACCTTATCACCACGCTTAAATGAAAAAGGTAAAGTTATTGGTATATTAGGAGTTGGAATTGACATTACACAGCATAAAAAATCTGAAGAAAACTTTAAAAATACTATGATAAAGTTAGAGAAAACATTAAAGGGTATAATATTTGCTACAGAATTAATAATAGAAACGCGGGACCCGTACACAGCCGGTCATCAAAGAAGAGTGGCCAATTTATCTCAGGAAATTGCCATAAATATGAATTTACCAAAACGTCAGGTTGAAGGTATTTATATGGTAGGAATGATACATGATCTTGGTAAAATATCTATTCCTGCAGAAATACTCAGCATGCCTCGCAGGCTTACTCCTGCTGAATTTAATCTTATAAAAAATCATCCGCAATCAGGATATGACATTTTACATACAATTGATTTCCCCTGGCCAATTGCAGATATTGTTTTACAGCATCATGAACGTTTAGATGGAACTGGCTATCCGAATAGGTTAACGGAAAAGGATATTATGCTGGAAGCAAAAGTAATAATGGTTGCCGATGTTGTTGAAGCAATGGCTTCTCATAGGCCTTATAGAGCTGCTTTTGGAATAAAGAGAGCCTTGGGAGAAATAATACAGAACAGTGGAATTTTATATGACCCTGATGTAGTTACTGCCTGTGTTGACCTATTCAAAAATAAAAAATTCAAATTTGATAATAATGAAAGTATCTCTCCACTTCTAACGGAAACAAATGTATTGCCCTAAGTGCAAGATAACTATAGATACTGAAAGTGAGAATTGCCCTCACTGTAATACTCCCTTACTTCCAATTGATCCTGCTGATAATAAGCAAAATGAATATGTAAGAATATTTGAAAGTTACAATATTGGTTTAACTGCAATCATCAAATCCATACTTATCAATGCTGACATTAAATTTGTTGTAGAGGGTGAACATATGCAAAGTATGTTCGGTGGCCGTTTCAGCTTTGGTTTGGGTGCTGAGATAGGTAAAGTAGATTTTTTCGTTCAAGGGAAGGATGCTGACGTTGCAGAAGAACTGCTAAAAGAGTTAAATTAAACTTTATTAATAACACAAAACTGGAGTATTAATGAAAAATTATATATATCTCACAATTATTTTACTATTATTTTCCGGATGTAAGCAAAATCTTCAACAGCCAGTTGCTCGGGTTATTCCTGATACAACACATATAAATGGTGTAGAACTAATTGATAATTATGCCTGGCTTAAAGATAAAACAAGAGAAAGACCAGATATCCTAAAGTATATTGAAGCAGAAAATAATTATACTTCATCTGTAATGAAAAAGACAAAAAGACTACAGCAAAATCTGTTTAAGGAATTTAAAGAACGTATTATAGAAGATGATATGAGTGTTCCGGTAAAAAAGGGGAGCTACTATTATTATTCACGAAAAGAGAATAATAAACAATATTCAATTTATTGTAGAAAAAAAGACAGTCTTGAAGCAGATGAAGAAATTTATCTCGATGTAAACGAGATGGCAAAAGATAAAAAATTCTATTCGATAATAGATCTTAAAGTCAGCCCTGATAATAACCTATTAGCTTATGGAGTGGATACAACCGGCGCAGAAGATTATCTGTTGGTTATTAAAGATCTGGAAACAAGTAAATATCTAAAAGATAAAATTCCTCTGATAAGTGATATCGACTGGGCTAATGATAACAAGACCTTATTCTATTCAACTACAGATTATGCTGGAAGAACAAATAAGATATATAGACATATTATAGGTACCGAACAAAAAAATGATAAACTTATTTTTACAGAAAATGATGAACATTTCTGGGTTTGGCTTAGTAAAACAAGAAATAAAAAATATATAATCCTCGGGACAGCTAGTAAAACCTCAACTGAACGATGGTTCCTAAACACAAATAACCCCAGTGGCGAGTTTAAATTAATTGAGCCACGAAGCGAAAACCATGATTATTACGTACTTTCACATGAAAATGATTTCTATATCGTTACAAATTATAAAGCTGAAAATAATAAATTAATGGTCACTTCAGTTGATCATCCATCTAAAGATAACTGGCAGGAAGTGATAGCTGGTCGTTCTGATGTGCTTCTCTATGCAGAGGTTTTTCAAGATCATCTCATTCTAACAGAACAGAAAAATGGTGTTGAAAAATTAAAGATAATGAATTTGAACAGCAATACTGAATATTATGTTGATTTCGAAGAACCAATTTATACATTCTATACTTGGGGAAGCTCAGAATATGATTCAAATATACTGCGCTACACTTATGAATCTCTTGTTACTCCTTATGTAATATACGATTATAATATGGATACAAAAGAGAGAACCATTTTGAAGCAGCAGCAAATCCTGGGTAATTTTGATAAATCCGATTATTTCTCTGAAAGGATCTATGCTGAAGCTGAAGATGGTTCGAAGATCCCAATTTCTCTTGTCTATAAAAAAGATCTGTTCTATAAAAATGGTATGAATCCTGTCTACCTTACGGCTTACGGTGCTTATGGCGATGACTTTGATCCATATTTTTCCTCGCTTAGATTGAGTCTTTTGGATAGAGGTATTATTTATTCAATAGCTCATGTTCGCGGTGGAACGGAGATGGGTGAATACTGGTATGAACAAGGTAAAATGCTTAATAAGAAAAACACATTTACTGATTTTATTACCTGCGCAGAATATTTAAAAAAAGAACAATATGCTGATAAAATTATCATTAATGGAGGAAGTGCCGGAGGACTTCTGGTGGGAGCCGTAACAAATATGCGTCCTGATCTTTTTTTTGGTGTAGTTGCTGATGTACCTTTTGTAGATATTCTTAATACTATGCTAGATCCGAGTCTTTCTGCAGTTGTAAGTGAATACCAGGAATGGGGTGATCCTAACGATCCGGTTTATTTCGACTATATGCGCTCCTATTCCCCTTATGATAATGTAACCAGACAAGATTATCCTCATATCCTTATTTTAGCGGGTTTTTATGATACCCGTGTGAATTACTGGGAACCTGCAAAATGGGTAGCAAAGCTCAGAGCTAATAAAACAAATGATAATCAACTTTTACTATGGACGAATATGAATGCAGGTCATTCAGGTTCTTCTGGAAGATATGATTATTTACACGAGATCAGTTTAGAATATGCATTTATTTTAAACATTTTAAGTCTTAAATAACTGTCTACATCAAACTCTTGACATTTAGATCGCCGTTTTAACTTTTGTCTTTGCGCTGAAGTAAAGAAATCTAAAGCTGATTCTTTAGTCATGATACTTTACCGACAGGGTATTTTTGGAAACGGAAATATCTCCCGTGTTTGGAAAGGCGAGTAGGAAATAAGTAAACTCATCCTCTTGCCTTCAAAATTATTTTTTGGAGGTTTTATGAACAAATTTACAAAATTACTATTATTTGGAATTATCATTTTATTCACTTTTGCTGCCTGCGATGATAATCCTGCAGGTAATGAAACTGATGATCCAACACCACCAGCATTAGCTGAGGTTGTAGACATTGAATTCACAATTCCAGATTCTACAGAACTACTTAATTTCACATCAGAACAAGTTATTTACAATGATTTGCCAGTAACGGGTTATTCTCTTGATCAATTCGTTGATATGGATTATGTTAATTCCTATATTGATGAAGATGGATTTGATGGCAGGAAATTATTTGCCATTGAGATCGTTTCTAATGATGATGATGGTAATTTTTCACCACGTGACCATGATTACTATGACCTGGCATGGACAGATCTCATAACTGGCTTTCTTCTACCTGATGAGAAAGGAAGAACATATTTTCCAGATGAAAATATTCCTAACGGTTATAATGTGAAAGAGACTTATTACTTACGGTTATACAGGAAGATCGATATAGCCCTGGATGGAAGCACTACCATTTTTGAAACAGGTGCATTCACAACTGAAGGGATTTTTCATCAAGCAGGAAATGGGAATTTCTATACTGATCCAGGATTTGCACTAACTAACTTAATATCTGATTATGTAACTGAGAGTCCAAATAATTACGAGTACAGATTTACTTCTGCTGATGATGATGAAATTGTTTTCACATGGGATGATATTCAAACTGGATATTGGCTGATAACACAAAATAAAGCTGTTTTCTTAAGTGATGACGGAACAGAAATTCATAGTAGTTTTAAAAAACTTTTGCAAATTGATCTGTTAGAGATACAATAATTGTGAGCTGGTTACGTAAATATTCTTCTCAGGATCTATTATATATAGCTATTCTGAGTGCTTTAGGGCTGGCAGTCAAACCGATCGTCACCCCGCTTATCCATCTTATTTCAGCACCTTTAATGATTCCGGGAGGTTCACTTGCCGGAGGCTTATACATGATGTGGATATCTCTTGCGATAGCTATTGTGAATAAACCCGGAGCAGGATTACTGGTAGGTATCACACAGGGGATAGTAATGCTAAGTATGGGCTATTTTGGAAATCACGGCGCAGTATCACTGATAAGTTACTCGATGCCTGGTTTGATAGCAGAAATAATATCTCTACTTTTCAAAAATAAAAAAATATTAATTTTTCATGTTATAGTTGTAATTGCTGCCAACCTCACTGGTGCGATCATAGTAACTATAATTGTAATGCGTCTTTCTACAATTCCATTCATAATTTCATTGGTAGCTGCTTCAATATCAGGGATAGTTGGTGGAATTATTTCTTATTCCATATACAAAAAATTACAAAAATTCAGAATCGTATAGGAGAAAAATGAACATAAAGTTAATCAGTATCATACTTTTTCTAAATTCATTGCTTTTTTCAATAGAAATTACAGATAATGAAAGAGTAATAAACTTAGAATTATCAGATCTAAACAAATTTGAAAAAGTTGAAATAGCTACACATCGCAATAAGGATGGTGAAAATATAAATGATAATTGGGTTGGTGTTAAACTTATAGATATTTTAACTGAATACAACATAACAGATTTTGATAAATTAAGTTTCGCTTCTTCCGATAATTATCTGGTACGAGTTTATAAAAAAGAGTTATTGAATAGTACTAGTATTTTAGCTCTGGAAAGGAATAACAAGATCCTTGATGCAGATCAAATAAGGCTTGTTGTTCCTCATATGCGTGATATGTTCTGGATCCAGGGAATCAGTAATATAAGAACAGAAACTATTGCCAATATTCCTTTCCCCCACACTATCTATTTTGCAGAACCAATCATCCAAAATACACAAATAAAAACTGAGCTTCCACCATTTGTTGAAGTAACAGGCTACACTTTTCCTGAGATCATGGTTCAAGCTTTTCCGTTCCTTAAAGATGAAGTTCTTGTTGTTGGTAAGGATGGTGTAAAACATAATTTAAACTTTGCCAAGTATCTTAAAAATGCTGTATTAATTAAAACCAACGACTCCTATGACCTTCGCAGCCCCGATATGCCAGCCGGAATGTGGATCAAAGATATTGCATATATTCAGATATTTGATATTGCCGTTGTTTTTAAAGATCATTTTGAGTCACTTTCACATGTAAATGAATTGCTGAATTGGAAAACATTTCCATCAAATGTGATCCTGCATTATGATGAAACTAAAATAATGCAGAGTTCTGTAACTTACTTTAACAGTACAACTTGGAGTAAAGCAAAATGGTTAGAATGGTAAAGCGAATTTTTCTGGGACTGATAATCCTATTGCTGTTCGCATGTTCATCAAACAATCTTAGTATTACAGGTAATGTAAAAGAAGGAACTGAAATTATCAAAGCCGGAAGATTAGGCAATATCCTCAAAGATATATCTCCTGCCATTAAATATACGATCTTGATAGGTTCCGATGGAACAGCAGCATTAATTACATCACGCAGTTTTCCAGAGATCATGATAATAAAAGAGAATGGCAAATGGAATTCTAAAACAGAGAAACTACCTACAGTTTGTAATATAAAAAACATAGAAGAGATCTGTGTATATACTAAAACATCAAGTAAGGAAAATCGATTCTCTAAGCGATTAGATGAGTTTGATTTTCTAGGTCAAAGCAGTAAAAACGGATTTTATTCAAGGAAATATAAAGAACTCCCTGGAAAGTAATTATGAAAAAAATATTAATAATTCTTGGAATTCTGATTGTGATACTTTTCTTACTATTATATTTCCAAAAAAGTAAAAAAACTGACGAAACTGGTATTAAGATAATTCACAACAATAAAGTTGAAATTTTAACATTTTCTAAGTTAAATTCTTTTGAGAAAATTAGCTTTACTACTGCACGTGGTGATAAGTTCAGTGGATATGATCTTACAGCTATTTTAAATTCAAAAAAAATACCTGCAGATAGTAAGACGACATACTCTTTCCACTCAAATGATGGTGGTACTCTTAACGTTAATAAAGAGGAAAGTGAATTCTTATATCTAATATTTCAAGATGATTATATACGCCTTGTAATCCCCTCTGATGAGTTTAGTCAACGCTGGATGAAATATATCTCAGAGATCGAAATAAAATAATGTTAGAAATAAAGAATGTATCTTTTCGCTATCATGAAACTTCAGTTAATTTGATCAATAATTTTACATTCTCTGCTGATAATAAGGATATAATAGCTATCCAAGGTGATAGCGGTTCTGGTAAAACTACCCTCTTAAATATAATTTGTGGAGTGATCCCAAAAATATTTAATGGAGATCTTAGTGGTAATATTATTCACAACGAAGTAGATATCTCTAATCTTACACTTCCCGAAATAGCGCCACGGATAAGCCTTTTAATGCAGCATCCGGATAACCAGCTCTTTTTCCCCACAGTTGAACAGGAACTTGCCTTTGGTCCTGAAAACCTGAAAATACCAACAAATGATATTATCAAAAGAATAGATGAAGTTCTTAACAGATTGAACATTAAAGACCTGAGACTCAAAGAAACTTCAGCTCTATCTTTTGGTCAGAAAAAATTAGTTTCTCTAGCCTCTATAATTACTTTGTCACCGGATATTTTTCTCTTAGATGAACCCTTTGCAGGCCTTTCTAACGAATATATTAAAGTAATTTCAACAGAAATTAAAACTCAAGCAGAAAATGGTAAAATTATTTTTATTGCTGGTCATAATATTAATATCAATGAATTTGCTAATAAAACAATTGAAATGGAAAATTTAAATGAAAGGTATTAAAACTAAAGATCTGTCATTTGCCTACAATGATCAAAATAAAATTTTTATAGATACTTCATTTAATCTCTCATTTAATGAAATTACTTTTTTAAATGGTGCTAACGGTTCAGGCAAGACAACATTATGCCGAATTCTCAGTGGATTAGAGAAGAACTATACCGGCTCTTTAATTATGAATTATCTTGAGATGAATACAATTTCATTTTCAGAACGTTCAAAATCTATTATTTATCTTAAACAGGAACCTCAGGCAAATGTTGTTGCAACAACACCTGATGAAGATCTTGCTATATGGCAACATGGGTTTGATAAAGATCTAGACGAATCCTCTTCTATACTCAGGGAAAGAGTTATGGATAAACTAAAGATCAAGGATCTTAAAGATCAACCCTTTTGGGAATTAAGCGGAGGACAAATTAAGAGAATAGGTCTTGCTGCATTACTCATACATTACGATAAGTACTGGATCCTTGATGAACCGATCTCTGGCCTTGATACTAAGTTAACAGATATTTTTATTGAGATCTTAGAGAAGAGAAAACTTTTAGGAAAAGGATGTCTTATAATTTCTCATAAAGAAGAACAATTCAAAAACCTTATTGATAAATATTATACTATCAAAGATAAAAGCATTGAAGAAATTTTGAGGAACAATTGAAAAATAAATTATTAGTTATTTTTATTTTATTAATTTTTGCAAATTTTTTATTCGCTTCTGAAGACGATACACTTAAAACACATAAACGACATTATAATTTAGAAGGTATCAGGGTAATTGCAGATAGACCGGAAGAAACGATTGGAGCAATAGAAGTATTGGAGTTTGATCCAATATTGTCGCTCCCTGAAACAAATATAGCTGCTTTAGTGGATAATGTAAATGGATTACATGTCTCTACCGGAGGTAAATCCGGGAGTTCATTAAGTATTAGGGGTTTTGCCAATGATCAGATAAAGATAATGCTTGATGGCAGACCACTAGGCGGTGGATATTTTGGTAATGTTGATCTTAATACAATTCCAGTTTCGGATATTAAAGAGATCCAGATTCTCAAAGGTCCGGTTTCATCTCTATATGGTTCGGACACAATGGGAGGAGTTGTAAATATCATTACTGAATCACCTTCCAATACATCCTGGTTAAAAATGGGAACTGAATTCAAACGCAATAATACTAATAAATCGTTTATCTCTTCAGCTCGTGATCTAGGTTTATGGGATTATTGGCTCTATGCTTCTCACTATCAAACTGATGGTTTTATGCTTTCAAAAAGCTTCGAACCTACCAGTAATGAGAATGGTGGTGAAAGAAATAACTGCGACAGAGATCAATGGAATTTTCAATCCAAACTAAATTTTACAGTATTTGATTTTCATTCGATCGGATTTCAAACCGGGTATACTTTCATGAATAAAAAAGAGATACCAAGTAGCATCTATGAAAACAGTTTACGTAAATTTACTGATTGGAAACGATATCAAATTTCAACTCTTGGTTCCTTCCAGCTTAGATACAACCTTACTTCCAATGTGAATATCTACTTCGATAGATATGATGATACCTATGCAGAATACAATCCCAATACCGGTGAAATGTATTCAATATGGCCTTCAAATATTAAAAGCTGGATCTTTGGTGCACATCAAAAATTTGATTGGGAAATTACCGGAAGTTTAAACTCATCCTTTGGCTACCGCTTTGAGAAAGAGGCTTATCAGAGAAAAGATGATGGAAATTACCCTGACTGGTATGGAAATCAGCAATTAAAGCATAACATCTTTTATCAAACTGAATTTGAATATAAATTATTTAATCTTACCGCCGGCAGCGGATTCTCATTTTTTAAACAAAATGATAGAGAAAATTGGATCTCTCATTTTGAACCGTCAGCTGGGATATACTATGCCAATCCGTCCAATTGGAAATTGTCATTAGCATTTTCTTCTAATACTAAATACCCTACTATGCATCATCTATTCAGCTCCAGCAGCGGTAACAGTAGCCTAACAGAAGAACGTGCTCAAAAAGGGGAATTTAATTTACTTATTCCCTACTCATCCGGCTTCTTATCAGGTTCTTTAAATCAATCAGTTTATTATAATCATATATCAGGATTGATAGAAAAAGTAAGTGGTACATACTTAAATATAAATAAAATTGACTCATATGGTTATGAAGCTTCTGCAAAAATTTTCTTTTTATGGGAACATCAAATTGATTATTCATTTTTAAAGTATTCAGACAGCAGCAATTCTAAGTTACTGGAGGTTCCAAAACATTCGGCCAGCCTAACTGAAAGAGTTGAACTTCCTTATACTATAAATATGGAGTATAAAACAATTTGGAACGATGTTCGCCATACAGAAGAAAATATTATGCTCCCTGCTTATTTGCTTCATTCTGTCTACTTTAATAAGAAGTTAAGTAGATATAAATTCATGTTTGGAGTTGAAAACATTTTTGATGTTAATTTCCAGGAAAAATATGGATATCCCGGAGAAGGCATAAATTTTATTTTAAGCTTAGAAGGTGAATTCTTATAAGGTTCAGGATATGAAATTGAAAACACAAGTAAGAGAAACTAAAACAAATGATAGTTCCACACTTTTGAACTTGCGGACGATAATAATAATAGTGTCTGCAATTACCACTCTTTCGGTTGTTCATAATACAATATTAATGCAGTTCTCTCTACTACTATTTTCAATTCTTCTTCTTCTAATAATTCAGCCCTCAAAACATAGATTTCATAGATTGATGCATAGAATGAAAATGATTCTGAAGATAGTTGTCACGTTAATGATTTTTCAGATATTGTTTAGACATGGCGGAGAGGTTATCTGGCAGTATGGAATTCTCAAGATCACAACTATAGGTGTTAGCTATGGTGTCTCTTCTTCCCTACGTCTAATGCTAATTGTTCTTATAGCCGGGCTGCTCCTGGATATTCCTTACTATGACTATATTCTAGCATTTCGTAGTTGGAAAATTCCTTACGAAATTTCCTTTTTGATAGCTTCGGTCATTCATTTCATCCCCATTTTTCATAAACAATTTATCTCAAGCAGAGAAGCCCTGAATCTGCGGGGAATTGAAATTTCTAAACCTTCAATATTAAAGCGATTTAAAATCTATGCAGCTTTAGTTTTCCCCATCATTGCCAGAGCAATTTCAGATGTGAAATATCGTTCCATTTCTTTAGAACTTCGTGCTTTTAGATTATATCCTGATAGGACATTCATTTATCAGGCAAAATTGAAGTGGTATGATCTAGTTGTACAGATTTGTTCTTTCATAATATTTATAATAGTAATTATATATTTTTAATTCGAATAATTTTTTAGTTTGACAAACAATGATAAATTACATTTTATTAAATGAGTTTTGTAAATAAGTTTAATTTGGAGTTAAAATGAAAAAAACATTTCTTTGTCTTTTCATTTTCTGTGCATGTTTCTTATACTCTCAAGAAGGTATACTTAATATAAAAGATAAGCCTAATGATGATGGTTCAGCTTTAATATTGTCTTGGGATACTACTCAAATTCAACCTGCAAATATAATAATTGAGAGAGAAACACCTAATGGAGAGTTTGTTAAAATTTTAAAATCAGAAGAAATTACCGGCTCATATGAAGACGGTACAAACATTGATCCAAAAAATATTTATACATATCGCATAACTGCTTATAATAATATAGGTGAAATAATTCATATTAGTAAATCAAAGGCAAAAACTTCTGCTCAATGGTTTGATAAAGACAAAATATCCTTATTAATATTGGCATCTCTAATAACACTTGCAATTCTTTATTATATTTTTTCTGCAAAAAGCGGCAAAGAACTTTTTATAAGAAAGATCGGCGGTTTGGAATCAATGGATGAGTCGGTTGGACGTGCAACCGAGATGGGAAGACCAATCCTTTTTATCCCCGGCACATTAGACCTTGATGATATGCAGACGATAGCTGGACTAACGATTTTAAGAAGATTAGCCCAAAAAGCTGCTGAATATGATTCCAAATTAATTGTTCCTGTTTGTCGTTCAATGGTACTTTCTACAGCCAAAGAGATCGTAAAAGAAGCTTATATGAAAGCAGGACGCCCTGATGCCTATGATCCTGATTCTGTATTTTATCTTACGGATGATCAATTTGGTTACGTTGCTGGAGTTGACGGCATTATAGTACGAGAGAAACCAGCAGCTAATTTCTTCCTTGGAGCTTTTTATGCAGAATCATTAATATTAGCTGAGACCGGATTCTCCAGCGGTGCAATTCAAACTGCAGGTACAGCTATGCCAAGCCAACTTCCGTTCTTTGTTGTCGCCTGTGATTTTACGTTGATCGGTGAAGAATTATTTGCTGCTTCAGCTTATCTATCAAAAGATCCACACCAACTTGGAAGCTTGAAAGGACAAGATTTTGGTAAAGCAATATTTGTTGTTATTCTAACTATTGGTATAATTCTTGAGATTTCAGGTATTCACTTCCTCAAAGATTTCTTAACGATACATTAAGGAGCAGAACATGAAAAGAAAATTACCATTATTTATTACATTCACGGTAGGAATTATATTAATAATTTCAGAATTCATCCCTCATAAACCATTTGGTCAACTTTCGGGAGAACTGGAAATATGGTTCCTGATAATTTCTGGTTTTGCTATATTATTAGGTCAATTAAGCTTATTTAAAGTAAATATTTTAAAAATCCAATTTAAACAACGTGATTGGCAATTTTATATAATAACACTACTTAGTTTTATTACAATGGTTACAATTGGCTTTTTATGGGGAACTGGGAAAAGCCCCGGTATTCTTGGTCATGGTGAATCAATATCTAGTGTGATGGGATATAAACCTTTTGATTACCTTTTTTTCAATGTATATCAACATCTGCAGGCAACCATGTTCTCACTATTGGCTTTTTTTATAGCTTCAGCAGCATATAGAGCATTTATTGGAAGAACACTGGAATCAAATCTACTTCTTATCGCAGCAGTTCTTGTTATGCTTGGTAATACAAGCCTGGGTGTTTTTCTCACTAGCTGGCTACCAAATTCATTAAGTTTTCTTCACCTTCCAAATGTGTCAGAATTTATTATGACATATCCCACAACTGCCGGTCAACGTGCTATTATGATAGGGGCAGGTTTAGGAATTATTGGAAGTTCCTTGAGGATCATTCTGGGAATTGAAAGATCCTATCTGGGAGGTGAATAATGGGTAAATCAAAGCAAATTGACAGACGTTGGTTATTCTTATTGATCTTTGTAGGAGTTGCACTTCCATTGATCTTTACTATTGGGTTACCGATAGAAACTTCCAAAAACGTTCAAATAGTTTATGATCTGGTAGAGAGTATGCCAAAAGATTCTAAAGCACTTATCTCTTTTGATTATGATCCTGCCAGTATGCCGGAATTACATCCTATGGCAAAAGCACTTCTCAAACATTGCTTTGATAAAGATATTAATGTTATTTTTACAGCCCTCTGGCCCATGGGTGTACAAATGGCTGAAGATATCATATCACAACTCCAAGATCAGTATCCTAATCTACAATATGGCGTTGATTATGTAAATTTAGGTTTTAAAGCCGGAGGTATGATCACTATCCAGTCAATGGGGAAAAATTTTAGGAAAGTATTTCCAGAAGACACGAACGGAAATAAAATAGATGAACTTCCAATTATGGATGGAATAAATAATTTTAATAATATTAATTTTGTTTTTTCTCTATCGGCTGGAGCTCCAGGCATCAAAGAATGGGTACAAATTTCTCATGATGCTTATGGCAGACCAACATCAGGCGGATGTACCGGTGTAAGTGCACCTGCGATGTTACCGTATGTAAACGAGCAAAAACAACTAACAGGTCTTCTGGCTGGTTTAAAAGCTGCAGCTGAATATGAAAATTTATTGCAGGCACCGGGAACTGCTACAAGCGGCATGGATGCTCAATCAATGGCACATTTGATTATTATTATTTTTATCATTATTGGTAATATCAATTACTGGAGAAATAAAAAATCAGATAAGAAGGGAGATAGATAATGGAACAATTTTTTACTATCCTGGGTACCTGGCTTGGTGCTTTATTTACATTTGCTATATTTAGTTTCCTTTATAAAGATAATCCCTTTTATAAAACTGCTGAACAAATATTTGTTGGTCTTTCAGCCGGTTACTGGTTTGTTTATACTATCTTCTTCATTCTCATTCCAAATTTATACAATCCCATTACACAAGATTTTAGTGCTAACTGGATCAAATTAATTCCAGCAGTATTGGGAATTATGATGTTGATGCGTTTAATCCCCAAAACAGAATGGGTAAGTCGTTTTCCAATATCCATAGTAATAGGAACTACATCAGGCGTTTTCTTTCTACGTTATCTAAAATCTGATGTATTGAATCAGTTAACTGCTACAATGATAAATCCATTTTTGAGTGATAATTGGGTCATAATAATTGGTGAATTGATGCTTATTGTTGGCACTATTTGTGGTGTTATATATTTTTATTTTAGTAAGAAACATGAAGGTGCTTTAGGAGTTTCAGCAAAGATTGGTATTTATTTTCTTATGGTCAGTTTTGGTGCTGCATTTGGGTATACAGCAATGGCTCGTATTTCCCTTCTAATAGGCAGATTACAATTCCTATTGGGAGACTGGCTGGGAATAATTCATCCATAAAAATCAAAGAGGAATATTTTGAAAAAATTAATTTTTATTTTATTATTATTAGGATTAACCTTTCAGGCAATATGCCTGACAAGATTAGACAATTTGAAATTAGAGCTAAAAACTGCTAAAGGTAACAAGAGATTACTGATATTAGATGAACTACAAAAATCTTATTGGAAAATATATCCTCAAGCAAGTTTAGAATTTGGTGTAGATGCGCTTAAAATGTCAACAAAATCAAAGAATATGTTACAACAAGCTCAGCAACTACAAAATATTGCTATTTCTTATAAACATTTAGGTAATTACGAAAAAGCATTTGAGTATATGAATTTGTCTCTGAGATCAGCTAAAAAAATAGATAATTATGATTTACAGATTATAGCACTTTATAGAATTGCTGAGTACAAAAATGCAATTGGTCATAATTCTGTCGCCTTTGATTTTGCTGTCCAAGCACTTGACCTAAGTGAAAAACAAGAAAATTATAAAGGTTTAGCTAAATGTCATTTTATTATAGCTAAAATTTATTATGAATTAGGAGATATTAAGGGAGCCTATAGCAATTATGAACAATCACTAGATCAACATTATAACTTTGACGATAAAACATCTTTAGCATTAACATGTGAAAAGCTAGGTGAGATCGATATCTACAATAAAGACTATTATTTTGCTGAATTACATTACAAAACAGCCGCAGATAATTATAATGAAATAGATAACCTTGAAAGCCTGGTTCGGACCTATCAAGCTCTCGGCAAGATTTATAAAGAATATGGTGAAAAAGAAAAGGCAATTTCTTATATTCAAAAATTTGCCGAAGCAAATGAACAACTTAATTTACAAATGAAAAACAATGAATTTTTATATAGTTATGAATATTTTAGTATCGTTGGTAATAAAGACAAAGCACTTAAATATTATAAATTATATACTGCTAAGCAAGATTCTTTACAATTAGCACTTAATCAAGAACATGTTGAAACACTCATAACTGATATTGAAATCAAACATGAAATCGAAAAACATAAAGAATTAGAAGAAGTAACAAAAACTGCAAAAAAAGAGATAGAAGTTATTTCCAAAACAGCTGAAGAAAAACAAAAAAAGATTGATGAACTAGTTGTTGAGACTGAGTTAAAAGAAAGAATCTCGAAACTCGAAACTGATAAGAAAAATGAACAAATTGGAAAATTGCAACATGAACGTGTAATTAGTGAACAGAAAATATCTAGAGAAAAGAGTCAGCGCATAGCTCTAACTGTAATTTTTGTTCTCTTTGCTCTTTTAATATTTAGTATTGGTACTGTGTACATGAGCAAATACAAAATGAGGAAGAAACACACAGATGAGTTAGAAACAATAGCAAAAACTGATCCATTAACTCAATTGCCTAATAGACGCGCTGTTATAGAAAATATAAGTTATGAAACAGCACGATTTAAAAGAAGTGATTTACCTTTTACAATAATTATTAGTGATATTGACGATTTTAAAAAAGTTAATGATACTTACGGACACGAAGCAGGTGATAAAGTACTTATTAGGATCTCAGAGCTTATCAAGAATTCAATCCGTAAACAAGATATTTGTGCTCGCTGGGGTGGTGAAGAATTTTTATTTTTACTTCCAGAAACTGATTCTAAGGGCGGTAAAATAATATCAGAAAAAATAAGAAAGAAAATTGAAAATGAAACAGTAAAATATAAAGAGACTAACATTTCCATCTCAATGACATTCGGCATCTGTACCTTCTCAGAAAATATTGATCCAGATGAATGCATTGCTAAAGCAGATAAAGCACTTTATGTAGGTAAAAAGTCCGGGAAAAATAAAGTTGTTGTTCATGAAGATGACTTAATAGGATAATTTATGAAAGTTTTTAGTGTGGCTGGATATCACCATACAGGCAAGACCACTGTAGTTATAGAACTTATAAAAGAACTAAAAAAAAGAGGTTATAAAGTAACTTCTATAAAAGATATTCATAGCGATAAATTTACTATGGAAAAAATTGGTAGTAATAGTTGGAAGCATGCTCAAGCTAGTAATGACACTGTTATCGCCAGGGGATTATCTGAAACTTATCAAATTTGGAACAGGCAACTCACCTTAAATGAGATGCTCTCACATTTAGATAGTGATTATGTTGTTGTGGAAGGAATGAAAAGTGTAGCTCTTCCCCGTATTATTTGTGCTGAGAACGAGGTGCAACTAGATGAGCTGGTTGATGGAACTGTTTTCGCAATTTCAGGCATATATGCTAATGATCATGATAAATTTAATAAATTAAAAGTTTTTAAATCAAAGGAAGACATTAAAGGTTTAACAGATCTGGTAATAGAAAAAGTTTTCCCTGTGCTTCCACTACCAAAATTAGAATGCTGTGGAGAATGTGGCATGAACTGTAGAGAAATGGTAGCTGGAATTCTAGCTGGAAGAAATACCCGTGAAGACTGTAAAACAGATCGTAATCTAGATATAGAAATAAAAATTGATGGTAAGAATATTAATATTGTACCCTATGTCCAAAACACTTTAAAAGACGTTATTAAAGCTTATTTTAATAACTTAAAGGGATATAACGATGGAGACAGTATTGATATTAAAATTAGAAAATAATTATGAAATCAGAAATAATAATTAATAAACAAAATAATCAAGTTATCAAAATATGCAATTCTCCAAAAATGTTCAAAAAGGAATTATTCATTTATAAAAAAAAATTACCCTTTATTCCAAGATTGATCGACCATGATGGAAAAAATACTTTAATTTTGGAATATATAGATGGTATACCAATTATAGATCTTGCTCAACCAAATTTTGAAAAAATCACAGAATTAATGTTGAAGTTCCATGCACTTGAATCTAAAGGTGATAAATGTTTATGCCATTCTGATAATAATCCTAAAAATTATCTTTATTCTAATGGAGATTACTTCATGCTTGATTTTAGCGAGTGGGACTATGATTATCCTGAGTCAGATATAATTCATTTTCTTCTATTTTGGGCTTCTGAATATGAATATACAAAATTCAAATTTGTTTTTGAACAAGTTATAAATACCTATAGACAAAAAAAAATAATTAATCCGCTGGAATGGCAGATGATCTTACCTGAAATTATTGAGAAATTCGATTACCGCAGGAAAAAGTTCGGTAAAACAAAAACACATCCACATATCTTACAAAATAGAGAGTTAATGAGAGAAATTCTTTAGTCTAATAAAAAAACATATGTAGTTGTTTCACCAATATTTAATTCTACTAAATCTTCTTTGTAGGCATATTGATCAATTCCAATTTGATATTCAATCCTAATATTGTCATAATACTCTAAAACTGATATGATCGCACTTAATTCCTCTGAATAAATTACATCCGGAGCACTTAATACACTAAAAACCCACTCATTATCATCTTCTCTTTTAAGATCTACAGCTGTTATGGTAAAAACTGTGGGATTACTAATCTGAAGCCCAGCTCTATCAAGTTCTACATGATAAGATCTATCTTTACCAGGTTTCATCTCTACACTAAAATCTTTGTGCTTCAGGAATACCTGTCCTTCTACAATAACTGAAACTTTTTTTGTTTCACCAAATAAAATAAAAGAATTAAGATAACATGTTTCCACAGCTGGAGGATCATTCGGCATTAATTGATGAATTGTACTTCCTAGGATCACCTTGATTGATTTACCCGTGTCATTATATACAGAGAGATCAGATTGTTTCGAACAAGCACTCAATATTATAACTAACACTAATATAGTTGCTATTTTTTTCATTTTTCTATTCCTTTTTTTATTTGTGCGATTTGACCATTAATATTTAATATGTAAAGAAAAATTTTATTCTTGACATAACAATAAAACAAAAAAAATTTAAAGTTAGAAATTAATTATAGTCTAAATATTGGAACTGAAATGGAGTTGAAATGATGAAAATATTTGTTGGTAATATGACTAGAGATATTGGTAAAGATACATTACTGACCCTTTTTTCAGATTATGGAACAGTAGAGGATGTAACTGTACTAATAGATAGAATTAATGGTGAATGGAAAGCCTTTGCGTTTGTTGAAATGCCTAATGAAAATGAGGCGTGGGAAGCTATTTCAGCTTTGGATAGTAAGGAGCATTTTGGCCATGTGCTTTGTGTTCATCAAGCTCGTTTTCAAAACAATGACCGAAGAGACAATAGAAGATTTGGCGGCAGACGTCATTCAGATCTGCCAGAATTAACTAATTAAGAAACAATAATAGGGTGTATTATGCAAATATTCATTGGTAACGTTTATAGTGCTATTAATCAGGATTATTTAAGGAAAGAACTTGAAAAATATGGAAAGGTTGAAACTATTGAAATAGTTGAAAAAAGTGCTTTTGTAGAAATGCCATATGAAAATGAAGCAACATTAGCGATCATGAACCTTAATAATAATGATATTAACGGGATAAAAATCAATGTTCACAAAGCCAGGAAGAGTGAATCAGATAGAAGAAAAAGTGGTCGTATTGGTGGCAGGCGATCACACGATCCAAAAAATTATACTAAAATGTTCTCACGTAAGGATATTTTGTAATATAAATAATGTTTGTTAAAAGGGGGCTATTCATAGCCCCCTTTTCTATTTTTAAATAAAGATTATTTGCTTTTTTCAGCCATTTCTCTTCCTGCTTTCATAGCATTTAAATTTGCATTTATCACAGCTTCACCTTTTCTGGCAAAAATAAATTTGATCCCTTCTTCAAGTTTTTCATAAGGAATATCTAAAAAACTGGATGCTGCCCCTAAAATAACTACATTCATCGATCTCGCTGATCCCAGTTCTTTTGCGATCTTATCTCCATCCAGTAAGACCTTATTCTTAAATTTATCTATTTCAGAAATTATTACTTCCATGTCAGGATAATCAGGTATATTAACAAAAGGAGTACTATTAGTTATAAACCATCCTTCAGAAGATAAATATGGTTTGTAACGTAATGCTTCCATCGGTTCAACTGATAGAATTACATCTGCCCCACCTTGCGGAATAAGGTCTGAATTGATCTCTTTATCTGAAATCCTTAAATGTGATTGAACATCACCACCTCTTTGGCTCATCCCATGAACTTCAGCTTGTTTCAAATTTAAACCTGATTCGATTGCTGCATATCCAATAATCGTGGCAATTGACAATATCCCCTGACCACCAACTCCAGCTAAAATTATATCTTTTTTCATAATCATCTCCTCTATTTACGCATGCTTTTTTTATAAACATGAATACATGGTCTTCTTGGAATTACTACTGATACACCTTTGTAATCAATTTCTTCTTGGAAAATTTTAACATTTTCTTCATGATTTCGTGATAATGGAACTACTATTCTTATATGTTCTTTTTCAACTCCAAGTCCCATACATATCTTCTCGATCTTTCCATTAACTTGAGAATCCTGCATGCCCGTCATTGCTGTAGTATCATTATCCATAATTACAATCACAACGTTTGCATTACAATCTACAGCATCAAGTAAACCGGTCATTCCTGAATGACCGAATGTGGAGTCTCCAATCGTGGCTATAGAGGGAAAGAATCCAGCATCCGCTGCACCAATTGCCATTGTAATAGATGCTCCCATATCCACACATGTATTAATTGCGTTATATGGCGGCATATACCCGAGTGTATAACATCCTATATCAGAGAAAACATGTCCTTTACCATATTTTGCAGTTACAGCATTTATCATTTTATAAGTATCAATATGAGGACAGCCTGTACAAAGTGCTGGAGGTCTCCCAGAAACGACCTCAGGAATACTTTCACTTCTAAGTTCTTGTAATCCTAAAGCATTACGAACTAATTTTGGATTTAATTCACCAGCCCTTGGCAATGTTCCATCAAGACGTCCCTTTATGTTAATACCCTTTCCAAGAAATCCTTTCAACATCTCTTCTACAAATGGCATACCTTCCTCAATTACTAGGATCTTATCGCATTCAGAAACCAGTTTCTCAATTTGTTTTTTTGGTAGAGGATACTGACTAATTTTTAAAATTGGATGTTTGATTGGAGCATCTTTAATGTTCTCCATTAAATAATTATATGCAAGTCCGCAGACGATAATGCCAAGAGACTTGTCTTTCCCGTCTGTATAAACATTATATTGTGAATTTTCTGATTCTTTGTTAAGATCATTCTGGATGGCAAGAAGGTGTTGATATTTCTTTCTGGCAAAAGCAGGTAATAGCATAAATTGATCTCTCTTTTCCGGTAAATGCATTTCATTTTCTTTTATAGCTTCTTTTTTCACTACACCGGCACGCGAGTGTGAAAGACGAGTAGTTAACCTCATCATAGCAGGTATCTTATACTTTTCAGAGATCTCGTATGCGCTGAAACACATATCATATGCTTCTTGCTGATTTGAAGGTTCAAAAGCAGGAAGTAAAGCAAATTTTGCATAGAAACGAGAATCTTGTTCATTTTGAGAAGAGTGCATTGAAGGGTCATCAGCAACTGCAACTATAAGCCCTCCATTTGCTCCAGTTAAAGCAGAATTCATATAGGCATCTGCGGCAACATTAAGTCCGACATGCTTCATTGTGACAATCGTTCTTTTACCCACATAAGACATCCCAAGAGCAGATTCCATTGCTGTTTTTTCATTTGTCGACCAGGTTTTATGAACACCTCTTTCTTCTGCTTCAGGATTTCTTTGAATGTACTCAATGATCTCTGTAGAAGGAGTTCCAGGATATCCATAGGCACCAGATAATCCGGCATCTAAAACACCTTGTCCTACTGCTTCATTACCTAAAAGTAATAACTTCTTCATAATAAGCTCCTTAGTTATTTATTAATATTATTTACTGCAACAAAACTAAGTACGCAATTTCTTACAAGCTTTTTATTTGACACTTTGAATTCTTAATTAAAACTTGAAAAGTAATTGATTATATAATATATTTATATATAAAGGATGCGGAAATGAGAAACAATGGTTTCATTGAAAAATTTGAAAAATACTCAATTAAACATAAACTTTTTAATAGTGGAGAAAAGATCCTAATTGGTTTTTCCGGTGGTGCTGATTCCACAGCACTTATGTTAGCCCTTTGGCACTTAAAATCCAAATATGGTTACTCAATTCTTGCCTCTCATGTAAATTACAACTTACGGGAAAATGACTCTAAACTTGACGAAGAATTTGTAAGAAAATTCTGTTTTGATCGGAATATTTCTCTTGTTATAAAAAATGTAAACATTACTCCAAATTCAAATATTGAAAACCATGCCAGGGAATTACGTTTTGATTATTTTAATAGTCTTCGAACTGTTTACAAGATCCAAAAAATTGCTTTAGGTCATAACCGGGAAGATCAAGCTGAAACACTTTTATTTCGCATGTTCAGGGGATCTGGGTATACAGGCATTAGAGGGATTTCACCAATTACTGATGATATTGTACATCCTTTACTTAGTTTTTCCAGAGAAGAAATAGTTACTTACCTTAAATCTGAAAATATCCAGTGGCGTGAAGACCTTTCTAATGAAGAAACCACATTTACAAGAAATAAAATTCGTCATAACATGATACCATGGATAAAAGAACATTTGAATCCCAATGTAGTAAATAAATTATTTGAAGCAGCTGAAATATTCTCTGAAACAGATGATATCCTTACTTCACTTGCTTCCAGAAGATTGTTGAAAGCACTCATCAAGCAATCAAAAAATGAGTGCCGACTATCTGTAAGGGTAATCAAAAAAACAAAACCAGTTTTGCGATACTATGTCTATAAAGAAGCATATTCCAGAATAAATGGAGATTCAAAAGATTTCTATCATAATAATTTTATTGAAATTGAAAATTTGCTATCTTCCAATGGTTCAAAGCAAATCTTTTTACCAAATAATATTTTTGTTTTCAAAGAATATAATGAGTTTATTTTTACCAATATTGACATCTCAAAATTTGAGAATAGCGAGAATGAGAAAGAGATCACATCACTTAGGAGTCGATTCACCTTTGAAGACAAGCGAATTATCATGAAAAAATTAAAAAAAATGCCTACTGGCCGCAGTATATTTGAAAATAAAAATATTGCTTATATTGATCTTGATAAAACTAATTTTCCCCTTAGAATTCGCCATAGAAAACAAGGTGATAGATTCCACCCGCTTGGAATGAAACACAGTAAAAAAATAAAGGATTTTTTAATTGACGAAAAAGTGCCAAAATTTGACAGAGATAAAGTGTTAATATTCTGCGATCATGAAAAAATTATTTGGCTGGCAGGTCATAGAATTGATGATAGAGTTGTTACGATGGATGATACACAGAATATCCTGTATATAAAGATAGAAAAAATTGCTCAAAAGAAAATGAGAGCAGCTGAAAGAATTAATAAAAAATAGGGGGAGTAGACTTATTCTACAAATATAATATGATTAAAGACATTGAAAAAATGCTGATGTCCGAACAAGAAATAAAAAATATGATCAAAAAACTTGGTGAACAGATATCAAATGATTATATTGGCAGAACCCCGGTAATGATTTGTATTCTGAAAGGTGGTTTTATTTTCCTATCTGACCTTGTTAGAAACATTTCCACTAATGTGGAGGTCGATTTTATGTCACTTTCCAGTTATGGAGACAGTACAAAATCATCCGGAGTTGTGAAAATCAAAAAAGATATCGATGTTGACATCAGTGGTCGTGATGTCATTATTGTTGAGGACATTGTAGATAGCGGATTAACATTAGATTATATTAATTCATACTTTGTAAAACACAAACCATCTTCAATTAAGATCTGTGCTTTACTTGATAAACCAAATGCTCATAAAATAAATATAAAAATAGATTATGTCGGATTTGAAGTAGGCAATGAATTCGTTGTTGGCTACGGACTTGATTTTGCACAGAAATATAGAAACCTGCCATATATTGGAGTTCTCAAAAAGGAGATTTATTCATAATGAAGCAAAAACAGAACAATAATAAAAAACAGAGCCAATTCCCCAAAATGAAAAGATCACAGACAATTACTTTTTGGATTGTACTTGTTCTCTTAGTCGTTGTAATGTTCCAGGTTTCAAAAATGGGAACAAAAAATATAACCGAAATAGCCTACAGTGATTTTATTCAAATGTTTAAACAAGGTAATGTGGCAAAAGTTGGATTTGATGAAAAAATTATTACAATTACAACAGTAGATGAAAAAAAATATTCTTCTTATCTACCTCCTATTCCAAATCCAAATTTAATCCAAAATCTCACAGATGCAAATATAGTAGTTTATGCTGTGAAACCATCCAAATTAATAGCACTTCTGCTCTCATGGTTCCCTTTCCTGATATTTATTGGAATTTGGATATTCCTGATGCGTGGAATGAGAGGAGGAGCTAACCAGGCTTTCAGTTTTGGCAAAAGTAAAGCAAAACTGAATACTAATGGGGATACTAAAGTAACCTTTGATGATGTAGCAGGAGTTGAAGAAGCTAAGGAAGAATTAGAAGAGATCGTTGAATTTTTAAAAGATCCAAAAAAATTCCAAAGACTTGGTGGAAGAATACCGCGTGGAGTTTTACTTCTGGGAAGACCAGGAACAGGAAAAACACTTTTAGCCAAAGCAGTAGCTGGTGAAGCAGAAGTTCCATTCTATAGCATCAGTGGCTCAGACTTTGTTGAAATGTTCGTCGGTGTAGGAGCATCTCGTGTACGTGATATGTTCGCCAATGCAAAGAAGACAGCTCCCTGTATCGCCTTCATAGATGAGATTGACGCTGTAGGTAGACATCGTGGTTCTGGACTTGGCGGAGGTCATGACGAAAGAGAACAAACTTTAAATCAACTACTGGTAGAAATGGATGGATTTGATCCCAATGATTCCGTTATTATAATTGCTGCAACTAATAGACCGGATGTACTTGATCCAGCTTTATTGAGGCCAGGAAGATTTGATAGACAGATAATAGTAGATCTACCTGATATCAAAGGTAGAGAGGCGATCTTAAAAGTTCACACAAGAAAGTTGCCTATCTCACTTGGGGTTAGATTAAATATAATAGCACGTGTTACTCCGGGATTCAGTGGTGCAGATCTAGCAAATCTTGTAAATGAAGCTGCCTTATTAGCAGCCAGAACCGGTAAGAAAAAAATCGAGATGGATGATTTTGAGGAAGCAAAGGATAAGGTAACTTTAGGTAAAGCAAGAAAAAGCAGGGTAATTACAGAAGAAGACAAAAAGATCACGGCATATCATGAAATAGGTCATGTTCTTTGCTCAATGTTTTTAGATAAAGTTGAACCGATTTATAAAGTAACAATTATTCCAAGAGGTTTTACCGGTGGAGCAACTCATTTCCTGCAAACTGATAAAACCTATTATTCAAAAAGCTACATGGAACAAACTTTGATAGGTTTATTAGGTGGACGTACCGCCGAAGAGATAATTTTCGGTGATGTTTCGACAGGAGCGTCTAATGATATTGAAAGATCAACAGATATTGTTAAACAAATGATCTGTAATTGGGGTATGAGTGACAAGATAGGTCCAATAACCTTAGTAAAAAAACAGACACAGGTATTTCTTGGTAGAGATATTTCCCAGCATGATCAAATTAGTGAGTCTACTGCTAATCTAATAGATTCAGAAGTTAAACGAATGATAACTGAAGCACACAATAAGTGTAGGGATATACTAACCGCAAAGCGTGATCTTCTTGAAGTGTTAGCAGAAGAATTACTTGTGAAAGAAACCCTTGAAGCTGAACAAATCTTTGAATTAAGTCTTCCTCATATAAGCGGTAAAGACAGAGAAATAGTGGAAAACCAATTTAAAAAGATAAAAGCAATAAATCAAGAAATTGAAGAAGCTAAAAAGCAGGCTAAAAAAGAAGAGGCTAAGAAAAAAAGAGCTGAAGCAAAGAAAAAACGTGAAGCAGAAAAAGCAAAGATGGAAGCTGAAGCAGCTAAATCAAATGAATCTTTAGATCTAAATAAAAAAAAGAATGATTCTGAAGATAAATCTGCTAAAGCGACTGAAAAGAAATAACAAGGATCAATTTATGGAAAATATGCACGGCACAACTATTCTCGGTGTTAAATTAAAAGATAAAGTTGCTATTGGCGGTGATGGACAAGTAACTTTAGGCAATACAGTAATGAAAGCCACTGCCCAAAAAATTAGAACTTTATATGGTAAAAAAGTTATTGCCGGTTTTGCCGGAGCTACAGCGGATGCCTTCACTTTATTTGAAAAGTTTGAAGGTAAATTGGAAAAGTATAAGGGAAATTTAAAACGTGCAGCAGTTGAACTGGCAAAAGACTGGCGCTCCGATAAAATTTTGCGCAGATTGGAAGCAATGATAATTGTTGCTGATAAAAATACCCTTCTTCTCATTTCCGGTACTGGAGATGTTCTGGAGCCTGACGCAGGTATCATTGCTATCGGTTCTGGAGGTAATTACGCCCTGGCAGCAGCCAAAGCATTGACAGATAATAAGAATCTTTCAGCCTCACAAATTGTTGAACGCTCATTAAACATAGCTTCTGAAATTTGCATTTACACAAACAATAATATTATGATCGAGGAATTATAATGAAAAGATTCACACCAATAAAAATTGTTGAAGAACTGGATAAATATATTATCGGTCAGGATAAAGCTAAACGTGCTGTAGCTATTGCTCTACGTAACCGATGGAGAAGACAGCAGGTAGAAGGTGAACTCCAGGAAGAGATCATGCCAAATAATATAATACTTATTGGACCTACCGGTGTAGGTAAAACAGAAATTGCACGACGACTATCCAAACTTGCCAAAGCTCCATTTATCAAAGTAGAAGCTTCAAAATTTACCGAAGTGGGATATGTGGGAAGAGATGTAGAATCAATGATCCGTGAGTTAATGAATATAGCTTTGAATGATGTTCGCACAGAAATGACGAAACGAGTTCAGGCACAGGCAACATTAAATGCCCGTAAACGCATTATTGATATTCTTTATCCAAAAAATCCTCTCAATCCACAAGATACTGAAGAAGACATAAAAAAGAAAGAAGATAGATACCAGCGTATCCGTAAAAAGATGGAATTGCTGTTTGACAGTGGAGAATTGAATAGCAGAGAAGTAGAAATATCCTCTGAACGAAGAACTCCGCAAATAGATCTTTTTTCACATAGTGGAAATGAAAGTTTTGAACTTCCTATCGGTGAGATAATGGCTGGAATTATGCCTTTAAAGAGAAATGATAAGAAAAAAAGAGTCCGAGTTGATGAGGCTTATAAAATTTTAATTAATGAAGAAGCCAGGAAGCTTGTAAAACCTGAATTAGTTAAAACTGAAGCTAAAAAACGGGTTGAAGATAATGGAATAATATTTATTGATGAGATAGATAAAATTGCTGGAAATGAGAACCGCACAGGTGCAGATGTATCACGTAGTGGAGTTCAACGTGACCTCCTCCCTATCGTTGAAGGTTCCAATGTTCCTACTAAATTTGGGATTATTGATACTTCTCATATTTTATTTATCGCTGCCGGTGCTTTTACTACATCAAAACCTTCTGATCTTATCCCTGAACTACAAGGACGCTTCCCAATTCGTGAAGAATTGAACAGCCTGTCAAAAGATGATCTGTATAAAATCCTGATTTACCCGAGAAATTCTCTAACAAAGCAGTATGTTGCTTTATTCAAATCAGAGAATGTTAAATTGAAATTTAATGATGATGCAGTACAGGATATAGCAGAATTTGCTGCAAAAGCCAACGTAAAGATGGAAGATATCGGTGCACGTAGACTACATACGATTATGAATTCTCTTTTAGATGACCATTTATTTAATATGCCTGATGCAGAGATCAAGTCAGTCACTATCACGAAATCTAAAGTAAATGACAAATTAGATAAGATCATAAAGAATGAAGACCTATCAAAATATATTTTATAATGAGAAGCTGTTCTTATTCATTTGGAAATATTATTATAAATGTAATTAAGGAATTAAAAAAGAGAAATATTAAATTAATTAAAGAAAAAACAAATAAAGCAATTCAATTTATAACTAAATAGATCCCAGATGAAAAATTGTTGTTGGATTGCATTTGACTTACTAAAAGGAGTAAAAAATGAAAAAAATTGTTATTTTCACCATGCTAATTCTATTAATAACTATTTTATCCGCTGAAGTTATATCCGTTACACTTCCCAAAAAAGAAGTTGTAAAACTTGAACCATACGCACATTTTGATTTCGCAGATATAAATGAATCCTCCGCGATCGTTAAAAGTAGGGTTTGGGATGATGTTTATTGGACTTTGAACGATTCAGGCTGTAATAATCGTATTTTTCCATTCAATAGTAAAGGTGAATTATATAGAGCAGAATGGTACGAAGAAAATGATGGTGGCATATTCATTGGAAATGCTATCAATATTGACTGGGAAGAAATGGCTGTTGATAATGACGATAACCTGTATATTTGTGATACTGGCAATAATTTTAATACTCGTAAAGATCTGGCAATTTATGTAGTTAAAGATCCTTATCCCTTTGCAACCGGTAACACAACCGCTTTTCAGACTATTAAATTCTATTATCCTGAGCAAAAAGAATTTCCTGCTGATCCTAATAATTACGATTGTGAAGCTGTTTTTTGTGCTAACGGGAACCTGTATCTTCTCACCAAACATCGTGCTGATACACAAACACATCTATACAGATTTGACAGTATGGATCAATTAACAATTAATCCAATAAACAGGATCGGAACTTTTGAGATTGGTGGTATGGTAACAGCAGCAGATGCATCTCCTGACGGGGAAAAACTGGCGATTCTAACATATTCCAATGTCTGGGTATTTGAAGTTCAAAATGGTGATGATTATTTCCATGGCAAGATAAGTTGGCTTCCAATAAAAGCAAATCAATGCGAAGCCGTCTGTTTTGACGGTGATGATCTTATTATCACCAGTGAACAAATGGAACTTATCAAACTGCCCCTTACTGAACTAATACCGGTTAATTAATGAAAAAGGTTCTAACATTTATTCTATTACTTCCAATTTTTCTTTATTGTGAAGTTACTCACGAATATAAAATATCAAGCGGTGATGAAATTTATTATTCTTCATTCTCTATAGACAATAGAGATTCTGAGATCCGGTATATATACCAACATGGGCCTGAAGAACAGGTAAATTATTATACACTTGATGGTACTACAAAGAAATTCACTTTCCAGGATAGTACAAAGAATATCAACCTCTCTGCTGTGAGAGAAGGTGAAAAAATTATTATAACGGAAAACACAGGTACGAAAGTTACTGATACAATAGTTTCTTTGGATAAAAGTCCCTGGCAACAATCTATGTCTTATTCATTATCTGAATTTGCTTTATCAAATGCTGATAAAACCCAGTTCTGGATCATACGCCTAGATAAATTCAAAGGTGAGAAAATGCAGGCAATAAAAGATGTAACTGAAGATATTGTGATAGACAATAAGTTATATGACGCCATAAAAATTAAAATCAGCGCTTCTGGACTGCGGTCTAAGTTCTGGCACGGTTATTACTGGTTTCGTACATCAGATGGCTTATTCCTAAGATATGAGGGATTGAATGGCCTTCCGGGATCCACAAAAACCATAATTGAATATCAAAATAAAGGATAAAAATGAAATTAAATAAAATAACACATATTTCCGTGATCTTCAATCCAATTGCAGGAAAAGGGAACGCTTTGAAAAAACTTCCTGAAATTAGAAAATTCCTTAAGGAACATAAATTAAATTATGATATTCATATAACTGAACGGATCGGGCATGCTATAAGTTTAGCAGAAGAGTTATGCACTGAGAAAGAAACTGCAATTATAGCAGCAGGTGGAGATGGAACGGTCAATGAAGTGATAAATGGAATCATGCAGGCAAAAAGTAAAAATTCTGAATTATTCCCCATTTTTGGTATTTTACCAATCGGACGTGGAAATGATTTTGCTTATGGTGCTGACATTCCTCATTCCCTTGATATCTGTTTGAAGGCAATATTAGAAGGAAATTTCCAAGCAATGGATGTCGGATTAATCAAAGGTGGAGATTATCCTTCTGGAAGATATTTCGGCAATGGTATAGGTGTAGGCTTTGATACTATAGTAGGATTAGAAGCAGCAAAGATGAAACATATTCATGGTGCTGCAGGTTATATGCTCGGTGCTATTAAAACTCTTATCACTTATCCTGCTGCTCCAGAAATAGAAATGGAGATCAACGGGGAAAAAAATATTTATACTCCTGCCCTTGTTTCCATAATGAATGGTAGAAGAATGGGTGGAACTTTCTTTATGGCTCCTGACGGGAAAAATAATGATGGTCTGCTTAATTTATGTATGACTAAACAGGGAACTAGAAGAAAACTTTTAAAAACCATGTTCCATTACACTAAAGGGACACAGAATCAGTTGGAAAATACAAAAACAGCTCTAATATCATCAATTACACTCACAGCTCTCAAAGGTGAAATGGCTGTACATGCAGATGGTGAAACGATATGTGAGAAAGGCAAATTGCTGGAGATCAGCTGCATTCCTAATGCTATACATATCATAAAGGTTAATTAATTTGAAGCTTTCCGGCAAAATTTCGGCAAGTATAATTCACATAATTTTACGTACAATTTGCAAAGTAGATTCTCATGAATTAAGAAAGATACCGTTAAAAGGTCCTTATATCGTGGCAATTAATCATACAAATTTTTTAGAAGTGCCAATGATATTTACTCATCTGTTACCAAGAAAAACTATCGGGATTGCTAAAAAGGAGACCTGGAAGGGAGGAATCCGAAAGTGGTTAGCCACAAAATGGGAAGCAATTCCAATTGATCGTGAAGGTCTCACTATTGAAACATTCCGTCGTTCGAGAAAAGTACTTAATGATGGTTATTTCCTTATTATTGCCCCGGAAGGAACACGTAATATTGATGGGAAACTTCTCCAGGGAAAACCAGGAGTTATCAGTATTGCCTTACGTTCTAAAGTTCCCATAATTCCAATTGTTCATTATGGTGGAGAAGATATATTTAAAAACTTGAAATCATTTAAAAGAACAAAATTCATTTTTAAGGTTGGAACTCCAATCATTCTTCATCCATGTCGTAAACCAGATCAGGATAAACGACAATATTTTACAGATCAATTGATGTATAGAATTGCTGAATTACTCCCTGAAGTGTATAGAGGTGTTTATAGTGATCTGGACAATCTTAGTAAAAATGAAATAATTGAAATTTTATGTGATTAACTAAAGCATCATATAATTGATTTTTCTACATATCAATTGCATTGAGCTCTATTATTTTTATTTGGTATTGTTTCAGATATCTTCGCAAGAATTCCAAAGGTAGAAATCTCGCAATAACCAGTAAGGAGATAAAATGGAAAAAATTGTAGCAGCCTGCGGTTTAGTTTGTAGTGGATGTTTTGCACATAAAGCTACTTTGAAAGATGATGATATTCTCAGAGCTAAAACAGCAGAGTTCTGGTCAACAATATATGGAGCTGATATTAAACCCGAGGACATCAATTGTAACGGATGCTTGACTGAGGGTGTAAAATTCAATCATTGTAAAGAGTGTGAAGTAAGATTATGCTGTTTAGAAAAAGGTTATGAGAATTGTGCTCATTGTCCTGATTATTGTTGCGATAAACTAGATGCACTTTTAACTAATATTCCGGAAGGCAGAACTGTTTTAAATGAGATTAAGAATACTATTTAATACTCTCTAATAATTCCTTTAAAATTTTCTCAGTTAAGACTTTCTTTGCTGAGTCTTTGAAATCTTGTAGATCCAGATTTAACTTATGTTCATAATAATGTGCTTGTAGTGCCATTTCAAGCTTATCAATTTGTTTTATGAATTTTGCCTCTTGATTCTCAGCAAGTTCAAATTCTTCCCATAGTTTTATATATTTATCACCATTTTTTAGTTTATTGAATACTTTCCTGACAGCTTTACTCTCAAGATCATATTTTTTAGCATCCGTAATATTATCAACTGGAGTTATATCACCTGCATAAATCTCACCTATTTCATGAATAAGAGAATATTGAAGAACTTTAGTTAGATTGAATTCAGGAAAATATTCTTCTGCAAGTAGCCAGGCAAGCATTGTAGCAGAAAAACTATGATCAGCAACACTTTCACATATATTTTTTTTTATCCCTTTTTTCAACCAACCCTGTCTGAATAGATTTTTTAATGATTGTATTTCAAAAAACACTTCCAGTACTTTATTGCTATTACCTTCCAATACTAATTTTGAATTTTTCTTTTCCATAGTTTTATATACTCCCAACTTTCCACCTTCCTTTTCTATAAATTAAGAAAGCCCATATTGCAATAATGGTATTAGAGATAACCATCGACCACCAGAGAGCGTCGTAAGGATGTTCAGCTAAAGGTTTCGCCATGAACTGCAGAAAAGAATTTAAGAAATCTATTTTTACATATTTCAAGGCCAATCCTGATAACATCAAGACAAATGGAATACGCAAACCCCAGAGCCGTACGATATTCAGCAGCATTGTTGGTTTGGTGTGACCGGAACCATTGAATACTCCCATGAAAATAAATACTATTCCAAAGATCAAAGTTGCCAGAGATGTTACCCGAAACATCCTCAATCCAATATTTATTACATCCGGATCATTAATAAAGAATCGGGTCAAGAAGGAACCAAAGAAGAATAAAATTGTACAACCAACCAGCATAATGCTCATTATTAAGATGAATGCTTTCTTCACACTTTTTACTGCACGAGTAACTTTTCCCGCTCCCAGGTTCTGCCCTACTACAGTTGCTAAAGCATTGCTAATCCCCATTGCCGGCATCATAAAGAAGCTGGTTAAGCGATTACCTATGGAGAATACCGTTATTACAACAGTACCAAAACTATTAACAAATCCCTGCAGTAATAAGAAGCCAAAACTGGTAATTGATTGGCCAAGAGAAGCTGGAATACTTATTTTCAAAATTTTCTTCAACATTTCTTTTTCCGGGATCAAATCTTTTAATTTGGGGAAAATAATAGGAGATTTTCTTTTCAAATAAATGATAGCCATAATAGCAGCTATGACCCTGGCAATTAATGTGGCATACGCAGCTCCCACAGCTTCAAGTCTGGGGAAAAACCACACTCCGAAAATTAGAATTGGATCAAGCATCAAATTAATGAAAACAGATATGATCTGTATCTTCATAGGAGATACTGTATCTCCCAGTCCCTGAGCAAAACTCTGGTAAGAGATAAATGTGAACATGAACACAACACCTACCAGGATAACTGAAATATATTGGGTTGTAACAACAAATATCTCGTCTGGAACCTGGAGCAGAGCAAGAATTTTATCCAGGAAAATAAAACTACCAGTGATGAATAGAGTACAGAAAATTACGAGAATGAAGGCAAACTGACCCACAACTTTCCGCATCATTTCAAATTTACCAGCACCCCTGTATTGAGCGATCAGAGCTGTCCCAGCTACTACAAATCCAAATCCGAATGATGATAAGAAGAAGATAATCGGAAATGCAATGCCAGCAGCAGATACCGCTCCCCGGGCATTCTCTCCCAGTTTACCCAGCCAGAAAGCATCCGTAAGATTATAGAACATCTGCAGGAAATTAGACAGCATGATAGGCAATGCCAATTTCATCATGTTCTTGGATATATTACCGCTGGTAAGATCCATACCGGTTTCTTTCATTATTATCCTAACAATTCACGAACTTGTTAATTCATCAATTTTTCTAATCGTTCCAAATTCTGTTTTGCTATTTCAAATTCAGGATTGCTTTTAATACATTTGTTCAGCAATTTCTCAGCTTCTTTATATTCTTTTTCATCTATTAAAATGGAGGCAAAGTTATTTAATGTTTTAGGTTCATTTGGCGCTTCCTGCAAAATCTCTTTATACAAGCTTTTAGCACTTTCTATTTCCCCTTTCGAATGCAGAATAAAGGCATAATTATATTTCACTTCTACAAAGGCAGGATCTAAGATCATAGCCTGCAGGAAGTGTTTTTCCGCTTTATCCTGATTTTTTGTAAATGTATAATACAATCCCCAGTAATATTCAAAGTCAGAAGACATTATATAAATACTGGAATATTTTGAGAGTAATTCAAACGCCTTGGTAGTCTCATTTTTTGAAAGCAGGATCGCAATTTGTTGAATTGCTTCACTTTCGCTGTTGAATAACTCCGGTTTTCCAATAATTAGTGATCGTATATTCCAATGATCATTTGTTAATTTCAGACTTATGGTAAGATCAAATTTGTTATTTATATCAAAATAGACAAGTGCCTGATCTTTCTCTTTAGTTAAAGCAGATGAAATGAGATCAAAATTATTGATTTTCTTGATTACCATATTATTTGATATTATTTTAATAAATTCATCTTCCATTTCATGTGCAACCCAGTAATTGTGATTAGTCATAAATGATGCTACTTTTACCCATTCATTTGTATATAGATTTTGCATAAATTCAAAAGCAATATCTTCATAAGTTTGTGGGTTAGAAACTACTTTAAGATCATCGAGGGATAGTCTTTCTTTTAAATAAGATAACGGTACCATCGGATTTATCTTAAACTGACTTAGAAAGTCTACGATCTTTTTTCTTCCATCACTTGATTCTGCCATTGTAACCGGTATCTTATCCTGGAAAATACTTTGCGGCTTCTTTACCCAAATATCCATTTGTTTTTTCAGAAGATCTATGTATTCCATTTGGGAATCTGATTTACCTTTTAACTGCATAATATCAGAATTTTGCAAATGGTAATCACATTCGTCCGGACATTTTTCATCTACCCTTAAAATATTACAGTCTTCCCAGCAAATGTTAAATCCTTTTCTCAGGCAGAATCTTGTTCCGGTTTTATCTTTACAGATCTTGCATTTTTTCTTTTTAAAAATCTTCATTTATTTTACCATTTGAATTTCTTTTTTAGCTTTTCCAGTTCATCCAAAGCTTTTTCTTCCAGTTTATCTTTTTCTTTCTCCAATTTTGCAGCAACCTGCTTCTTGATCTCTGCTTTCAATTTATTCACACTCTTGCTTGTATCAAGCTTTACTTTAGGATCAGTAACATTACCAGTTATTTTAACATCCACCTCAACTGTTTTAGTAGCCGTTAAATTCAAACCAGCAGTATTGGCCTGTTTGATCAGATCATCATAGGTATTATTGATACCGGAAGCAAACTCAGAACGTGGTACTATAAGGTTAATATCAAAATTCACTGACTGATCTGTCTTCAGTGTTCCACCAATTGTAGCTCTGGAGTTATGGATCTTGTTAGTGAAAGGTTTCACTGTCATCACACCATTTACAATCGTGAAATTCAAATTAAGATTTTTAAGTGTAAATTTCTTATATTTGTTCATTTTTAAAGCTTCAGCCAGCTTCTGCATAGATTTTGGATTCACCACTTGAATAGATTGCGAAGTGATCTTTCCTCTTCCATTTATGGATTTCAATACAGGCTGCATAGCACTATCCAAGTTGCTGACAAAAGTTAGATCCGTATTAAATTTTCCTTTGCAATCCTTCATTATCGGTGCAAGTTTTTCCATTGTGTTGAAAGTTTCTACAGCGGATTCAACATCGAAATTAGTGATCTTCATAGTGAAATCAACAGCTGGTTTCTGGATGTTTTTAGAATCATAGCTACCATTTAGTATTATATTCCCATCCAGCATATCCATCTTCAAATTTTCCAGTGATGCCTTGCCATTCCTTACTCTTATCACACCTTTTGTATTCTTGATATCTATTTTATCAAAATAGATCTGTTTAAGATTTGAAGTCAGCTTAAAATCTATGTTGGAGGGGATTTCAATTGCTTCCAATGTAATCTCCTCCCCTTCTTTCTGTTCTGGTTGTTCTTCTTTAACAATTAACTCGTTCATATCCAGTACATTAGAAGTAAACGTAAAATTCCCTTTGATCGTTTCATCTTTGAAAATAAATGGTAAGAAATTCTCTATCCTGCCAACCAGTTTAAGATCACTTCTACCGATTTTCGAATCAAATGAAGCCAGCTCCACATAACGCGGAGTAAAATTCAGAGATGATTTGCGAATAGTAACTTCCTGTGGAAGATCCTTGCTTGTGAATTTGAAATCAGATAGAGTCACATTACCATCCACCTTGAATTTTTCGAATTGTTGTTTTTCTATAGCTGACATTCTACCACCAATATCAATGTTGGTGCTGATCAAGCCATTCAAGCTGATATCCTTGATGGGAAGAGCATCTTTCAGACTTCCTAAATCGATCTTACCATTAAAATTCCCAGAGATGTATGGATCACTAATCGGATTCTTGATGCTTAATTTTGCATCGAATGGATTTCCTGCCAGCTCCACATGGAATTTATTAACATTAACTTTAGTGTTATCTTCGCCACCGCCATCATTACTAACATTCACTTTTACGTTGATATTATCGACAGATTCCGGCAAATCCGGATATTGGAACATCGCATTTTCCACCAGCAAATTAACACCAAAGGCAGGAATACTATTCTCACTGACAGTTCCTTTAGCAAAACCATTCACAGCCAACTTTCCAGAAGTTTTTATATCTTGGAAATCAGTCATATAGATTGCTGGAATAAATGAGAGTATGTTCTTGAAATCAGTTTTCTTGGCATCAAACTTTATATCTAATATCATGTCTTTATCCATTGTCTGCACATCACCTTCAAAACCCAGTACAAGCTGATTGATCTTTACTTCATTATCTTTAAAAGTGAACTTCATGTTGGGAACGTCCATTCCAATGCCTGCTTTGATCTCTACTTTAGTGTTCTTTAGATATTTAATTTTAGCAAATGTAACATCAATACCTTGCAGCACAGATTGAACGTTGAGATCAACGAAATCTTGCGACACATCACCTGCTATTATCACATTCTGATTTTTGATCACAGCTTCCAGTTCAGCATTTTCTGCTTTGGATATTACCGTGATCATATCTATGGATGTCTTTATATCGATGCTTGAGAAATCCTGAGTTATTCCACCTTTCATCAAGAAATTCAAGCCTTGAATATTTGCTTCTAGATGGTTTTGCTGATCTATAAATGATACTATTGCATTTTTAACTTCAAATCTATTCAATCCAATATTGAAGTCTGGTATTTCTTTGGCAGTCTTCTCTTCAGGCTGCTTTTGCACTTCTTTAGCTACATCCCAATTTGCCATTCCATTTGCCAACACTTTAGCTGTGATCTCAGGATTTTCGACAACAACTGCATTTATGTCAATCTTACCTTTAATGGCTGAGACAACATTAACACTGGCATAAATTGATTTTACAGATATCAGCTTCTGTTCTTTAAACTCATCAATACCGTTCACATTCAAATTCGTGAGTTCAAGGGATAAATTCGGGAAGCTTTTAAAGAATGAAATCTTGAAATCTTCAAAAGTTACTTCTGCATTCACATTTTTATTTATTTCTGTTTGTACTTTATCCAGGATCTTACCTTTAAATAACAATGGAGTTAAAACTAAAATAGCTATAATCAAAACGATAAATCCAACAAAAGTAAACAAACATCCTTTAACTGCTTTTTTCGATTTCATCTATCTCTCCTATCACTTTAATATTGGCGGCATAATTCTTTTAAATTCAGATGATTGGATCATCCCCTTAACTTTGTGAATTTTATCTTCACCAAAGGTTGAAATCAATTCTTTCTCACTACTTTTCTCATCTAATAATTGATAAAGAATTTCATCCAATTCTGCATAAGTAATTCCCATTTCTTCTTCATCTGTTTGTCCTTCCCAAAGATCAGCTGTAGGTTTCTTTGTAATTACGCTTTCTGGTAATTCTAATATCTCAGCTAATTTATATATTTCAGTTTTATATAGGTGCCCTATTGGTTCAAAAGCACATGCACTGTCTCCATATTGCGTACAATAACCAATCATTATTTCAGATAAATTCCCAGTCCCGGCAACCAATGCCTTATTTTTAGCTGATCGATCATATAATACGCACATTCTTTCTCGTGCCATTCGGTTACCTTTCCTTAGAATATCAGCTTCTGGCGCAAAATTTTTAAAATAGGCATCAACCATCGGCGAGATATTCACGATCTCGTATTTAATATCTAATGATTCAGCAACTTCTATTGCATGAATCAAGCTATCCGGATGGCTTGAATGATAGGGCAGCATTACTGCAAAAACATTTTCTTTACCAATTGCCCTAACGCTCAGTGCTGCAGTTACAGATGAATCAATTCCACCAGATAATCCTACAACAATTTTATTAAATCCAGCCTGAGAAAGTTGTTTTCGTATAAATTCAATAATTAATTCTATTTGATTATTAAGATCAATATTACGCATAATCATACCTCTTAACACCTTTTTATTATTATTCAATTTAGTTTAATTTGTTAACAAGGTCAAGCAAATTATTTCTTTTTATTTTTATAGTTTGTTAGCTATTAACAGGTAATAGAAACTGCTTGACAGTTACTTCGATATTTTGAGTTTCGCTTTGTCATCTTGCTTAGGTTTACATCTAGTTTCATCTTGTTATGAATGTCTATAAATAAGTGGAGGTAAAATGAAAGTCTTAGTTTGGGATAAAACCAAATGTATTGGTTGTGGACAATGTGAATTAACTTGTTCAAAAACTTGGTTCAAAGAAGAAAATAGAGAAAAATCCAGGATCAGAATTACAAAAGAAATTAATGAAATATCTTTTAATGCATGTAATCAATGTGGTGAATGTATGAAAGTATGTCCGGTTGAAGCACTCACTCGTGACTCTAGGGGAATCGTGAGATTAAACTCAAAAACTTGTGTCGGTTGTTTATCGTGTGTTGGTTTCTGCCCAACAGCATCAATGTTTGTAGCACCTAATGAACCGATACCATTCAAATGTGTTGCATGTGGGGCTTGTGTGAAAACCTGTCCTACTGGTGCTCTTTCCATCCAAGATCTTCCGGAACCACTGGATAAAGTATTTTACAGGAGGCATTTCTAATGAATATTTATCAAAACCCTTACAATGCAGAAAAAATCAAAAAAGCTCATAAACTACTGGCCGAATTCAAATATGACCTGACTCCATTAGACAAAGGTTATGCCAATAAAACCTTATACGTTAATGTTGGTGATCTAAAAATAAAATCTAAACCGGTTACTCAGCAGATGAAAGATATTTTCACAGCAGGACGCGGATTCGACATGAAACTGCTTTGGGATGCTGTAAATGAAAATACAAAATGGAAATCTCCTGAAAACGAAATAGTTATTGCAGCCGGTGCGATGGGTGGAATAACTCAGTATCCAGGTGCTGGAAAATCAATCGTTTGCGGTATATCACCATTAACTGGAGCTCCTGTTGACAGTAATGTTGGCGGCTATTTTGGACCTTACCTTAAATTTTCAGGTTGGGATGCTATCGAAATCCAGGGTATTGCTGATAAGGATGTAATCGTTTATATTGACGGCGATGAAGGTAAAATTCAAATTCTTGAGGCTCCGGAAGAAGATGTTAATTCACACCTAATTTCAGAACAGGTTTGTGAAATGTTTGCCAAAGATGAATTAGACATGAAATCAATATCTTCAGTATCAGCAGGAGTTGGATCTGAACATGCATTCTTTGGTTGCCTTAATTTTTCATTTTACGATCGCCGCAGGAAAGTAGCTCGTCTTAAGCAGGCCGGCAGAGGTGGATTAGGCACTCTCCTCCGACATAAGAAGATTAAAGCTATTGTTTGTAAATTTAGTCATCTTAAAGCTGATAGTAACCATGTAGCTGATCTGGATAGAATTAAAGAAATTGCTGCTGATTACCATAGAGAACTTTATAAAGAAGACGATAAACAATGTGATATGCGTCATGTGGGTACTGTTCATTTAGTAGAATTAATGGATGATTATGATCTGCTTCCAACTCATAATTATAAATTTGGGAAACATGTAAAAACACCTAAAATCACTTCTCATGTTTGGCGTGAAATGTTTACGCAAGGTATCCCGGATGGATGCTGGTATGGTTGTACAATGCAGTGTGCAAAATGTGTTGATGGATATACACTATTAACTGGACCTTACAAAGGTGATGTGGTTTCTATTGATGGACCTGAATATGAGACTGCTGCAGCTTTTGGTGCGAACATGGGTATTTTTGATCCTCATTTTATAGTAGAAGCAAATTTCTATTGTGATACATACGGACTTGATACAATTTCCTGGGGAACCGGTATGTCCTTCATCATGGAATGTTATGAAAACGGCATTATCAATAAAGAGATCACCGGTGGATATGATCTTAGTTTCGGGAATGGTGAAGAAGCAATGGAAATGCTTCATCAGTTAGCTCGAGGTGAAGGTTTCGGTAATACAGTCGGTCTGGGTATAAGACGATTGAAAAAATTATTCACCGAGAAATATAACGCAGATCCTAAATTCCTGCAGGATATAGGAATGGAATGTAAAGGCATGGAATATTCTGAATATGTAACTAAAGAATCTCTGGCTATGCAGGGTGGTTATGGCTTAGCTTTAAAAGGTGCTCAGCATGATGAAGCCTGGCTCATATTCATGGATATGGTAAACAACCAGATCCCTACTTTTGCAGATAAAGCTGAAGCTTTACACTACTACCCAATGTTCCGTACCTGGTTTGGACTTCAAGGCTTATGCAAACTTCCCTGGAATGACATGGAACCAGCTGATAATGGCGAAACAGATGAACCAGCAAAAGTTCCAAAACACGTTCAAAACTATGTTGATATTTTCAATGCTGTTACCGGGAATAATATTGATAAAAAAGAACTCATACTTCAAAGTGAAAGAGTATACAATTTCCAAAGAGTATTTAATCTCCGTTTAGGTTTTGGAACCAGAGAACATGATATGATCCCATATCGTTCTGCAGGCCCAGTAACTCTGGAAGAGTATGAATCAAGAGTTGAGAGATATGATAAACAACTCAAAGAAAAATGGGATTGGGATCCAACTGGTAAATCTATTGAAGAACGTCACCAAAAAACACGAGAATTCCGTGAAGATGCTTATCAGAAACTTTGTGATGCAGTTTATGAACGAAGAGGCTGGGACAATAACGGTGTTCCTACGATCGAAAAGGTTAAAGAACTCGGCATTGATCTTCCGGGAATTCTGGAAGTTCTGAATAAATACTATAATTAAACTAAAACAAACCTGCCGGTTTAGAAAAAGAACCGGCAGGTTATTATTGAACTCCCCTTAAACCTTTTTCGAGAAAAGGAGAGTAAATAAAATGAAAAAAGAAGAATTCTTTTCAGCTCACGATCCAAAAATAATACCATTATTACAGAATGCAGTTATCGGAATAGCCGGTGCTGGTGGACTAGGTTCCAATATTGCTGTTACTCTTACACGTGCTGGTATTGGCAAGCTTGTTGTAGCAGATTTTGATAAGATTGAACCGTCTAATTTGAACCGGCAACAATTCTATCAGGATCAGATTGGGATGCCAAAGGTTATTGCACTACTAGAGAATCTGAAAAAGATCAGCCCATTTACCACATATCAGATACATGATATAAAATTGAATCTGGATAATATTCTGCTGATCTATAAAGATGTTGATATCATGGTAGAAGCTTTTGATAAAGCAGAAATGAAAGAAATGCTGATAGAGACTTGGCTGACCAATTTCCCTGAAAAGCCGATCATTGCAGCTTCTGGATTGGCCGGCTGGGGCAAAAACGAACTTCTTCATACTAGAAAAAGTGATAATTTATACATTTGCGGTGATGAAGAAACTAATCTGCAAAGTGGTATTTCCCCAATGGCTCCGCGTGTTGGAATTGTAGCAAACATGCAGGCAAATCTTGTTTTAGAATTGTTGCTGAGTGCACTGTGAGCATTCAGCACAGAGACACTGAAACACACAGAGCACAGAAATAAATATATAAGGTATAACATTAATGAAAACAATATTTGTGAACGGAAACTCCCTGAATTGGGAAGAAGATATGAATATCGATTTGATTCTGAAAAGAAAGAATTATACTTTTAAAATGCTGGTTGTGAAAGTTGATGGCAAGCTCATAAAGAAAACGGAATATTCAAAAACTTATGTGCAGCCTGATGCTGATGTAAAGGTAATTCACTTGATCAGTGGCGGATAAACTTACTAAATTAAAAATCAGAAATTAAATTGGGATAGTTTAGATTTCGATCATTACCTGAATTTTTTGAAGTAGTAATTTTAATGTACAAAAACATATTTTTGTTATATTATAATGTTTTTTATTTACATTAATTTATATTTTGTTTTTTTTGTTGTAGAGGTTTTTTAAATGGGAAAAATTTTATTGCTCATTTGCTGTGTTGTATTGTTTTCTTGTACAACCAATAAGCTTGTAAAAGATTTTGATGAACAGACGATCCCTGAATCTGCAGCTGGATTAGAAGAATTTAACATTAATGAAGATGAAGATAATAGCTTAATTAAATTTAAAAACGCACATGCAAAATTAGTTTATGCAGATAATTTAATTAAACTTGGAGATTATACACAGGCAATTAGAATTTATCAAGAAATCTATGATGACGAAAAATATAAATCTGATCAAAGAGATGATGCACTATACAAATTAGGAAATACCTACGAAAGCGTATTATACGAAAATAACGATATTGAAAAAGCAGTTTACTATTATGAATTACTAATTGAAGTCTTTCCTCTATCCGATAAAAGATGGGACGCCTATGAAAGAAGCCAGATTCTAAGACTTAGATTAGAAGAAAGAGAAATTTATAAAACTAATAATTCAACTGAATAAAGGAGTCTCAATGTTCAAAACAAATGAATATTTTGAGGGAAAGGTTAAATCTATAGCTTTTAAAGATTCAATTAGTAACGCAACAATTGGAGTAATGGCAGAAGGTGAATATGAATTTGGTACTTCATCAAATGAAGATATGACAGTAGTAAGTGGAAAACTCATTGTAAAATTACCAGGTAGTGATGTTTGGAAAGAGTTTAAGAAATATGATTCTTTTAAAGTTGAATCCAACCAAAAATTTCAAGTTAAAGTAACAGAAGATACAACCTATATTTGTCGGTATTTCTAATAAATCATACTATCCCTTGACTTTTGAAAATTATTTTCTGATAAATATTATTATTATAAGTTAAAAGGAATCATAGTTCATTATTTATCATTTTGATAAAGTAAGTCGATCTCACTTATCAAAAGTATTAAATTTTATTTTAACTATAATCTTTCCAACAAGTCCTAACTTTCTAAATCATATAAAGTTATATGTCAATTTGCATATTTGGCACACGTTTTGCGTTTATCCAAAATGAGATTTATAGAAGTGAGATGTGAATTCTAAAGAAAAAGTATAAAAAAAATTGGAGGTTATTATGAAAAAGATCTTAATCACAGTATTAGGACTGGCAATTATGTCAATGTCATTGATGGCACAGGAATCAGCTGAGGATGTTCAGCAGGAGATCGATGAGGCTATGATCGAAGTTCAGGAGGCATTAGAACAAATTCCCGGAACTAGCGAGATCACAATTGATTTTAAAAACTTGTCAGGTGAAAAACCTAAAATGGGTGTTTATTTATCTGACATGGATTTTGAAGATGCATATGAAAAACATTATCCCTATTGTTACGGAGTCTTTGTAACTGGTGTGACAACAGGCGGACCAGCACAAATGGCGGGAATAATAAAAGGTGATATCATTATGGAATTTGATGGTAAAAAGGCAAAATTTGAAAATCACTTGGTTAATCTTATCACCAGTAAAAATATAGGTGAAGAAGTAAAAGTAAAGATCTTCAGAGATGAAGAAGAACTCATAACTAATCTTACACTTGAAACTCTTAATCCTAAAGGAACGGAAGCTACTACTAAAGATGGAGTAAAAAAGAAGAAAAAATTATCAGTTGGATTTGGCGGCGGTGGATGGATGCCGATATGGTATACAGCAGCTGATGAATTTGAGGACATTAACTATATCTTAAATGAATTTGGATTCCAGGGAATAAGTGAAAAGGGCATACTTATGCAAGGTGGCGGTGGTCACGGTAATGTCGGAAGAGGATGGTTCATCGGTGGCATGGGAGCCAGCTACTCAATAGACAAGAAGAAAGGCTATACAACTTTAAGCGGCGATGATGTTACACGTAGAATGAATTATTCTAATTCCTTCGGTGGTGTTACACTGGATAAACGTTTCGCTTTCACTAAAAACATGGTATCATCACTAGGTTTCATGCTGGGATGGGGTGGTCACAATCTACAAATATCCCAAACTGATGGATCTTATGACTGGCTTACTTTAAATGATGATATGGATTCCTCTTCTAACAATGCTATTGAAATTGAAAAGAATTACATTATGTTCCAACCAAAAGCAGTTGTAATGTATAAAATCCTTGATTGGCTCAGTATTAGAGCAGAAGGAGGTTATATTATTTCTCACTCCTTTACTAACGGATGGAATGCAATTTCCTGCGATGATGATTTTGAAATTGAGAATTCACCGGAGACATCTTTCGATGGATATACGATCTCAATTGGACCTTGGTTCGGATTTTAATTATTGACAAATATTGATGAGTCTCTAACTATCATGTTAGAGGCTCTTTTTTTTAGGGAGGAATAATTGTTCCAGATTTTTGCTGAAAAGATCATAACTGGACTAGCGGCTTTTTCGATGCTGCTTCTTTCTTCCTATCAAGGTAATGACGCTGCATTTTCAAATTTTTCAAGATCTTTTATTGATGACAAAATATTCATGGAATGCAGACTGGAAAATGCTTTTGATAACGATTTTGAAGAGATCTTTAAATCCGGCCAAAATATTGATGTCTTCTTTAAAATAAAAATCGAACTGAATGATCAGTTGATCCATGAAGAAGAATTTAAACATACCATTATTTTTGATCCTCTTTCACAATCATTTAATATTATGCTTGAAGATCAGGATCTAACTTCTACTACCGGCTCTTTTCTTGAATTAACAAATATAATCTCGAATGTTGAATATAGTTATGAAAACGAAAATATCCATGACTGCACACTTACAATGAATGCATATCTTCCTAAAATAAGATTAGAAACATTGAATAGAGATTTTGATCTTATGATGCTATGGAAATTTAATGAACCGAAATTTACTATAGAGTTGGCAGAAGATAACAATGAAACTTAATCCCGGTATAAGATCCAGCGTAATTCTAGTATTTCTGCTTCTTTATTTATCCAGTTTATTTATAATTAACAATTTCTTCGTGAAAAAGTATCAGCAATCTAATGAACTATTCACTGAAATGAAATTTGATACTTCTATGTCTGAACTTGCATATAAGACAAAACAGGATAGCAACAAAGCACGTGAACTGTTGAATAACTTTCGCCAAAATCTTGCAGATGCAGAAATGATGAAGCAGGAAGCACAAATCTATTCTATGGTTTATTTATTATTATTAATGATTTTATCCATTGCAATTTTTATTTTACTATTATATAAAATTACCAAACCCTTAAATGAATTACAAAAAGCTACAGGAAATATCAGAGAGGGAGATTTTTCTGTATCCCTGCCTGAAACCGGTTTAAAAGAAATTCGTGAATTGAAGCAGTCATTTAACAGTATGTCACGCGAGCTGAGTAATACTCAGAGAAAATTGATCCAGGCTGAAAAAGATATCATCTGGAAGGAACTCTCCCGCATATTGGCTCATGAAATAAAGAATCCACTTACTCCGATCCAGCTTTCAATTCAAAGATTAGAAGAAAAATATGAGACTGATCTTAATAAATTTTACGAAGTTTTCCCTGAATCTGTCAGGATAATCAACCAGGAGATCAATAATCTAAAACTGCTGGTCAGTTCTTTCTCTAATTTTGCTAAAAATATTAATCCTGAATTCATAGAGTTTGACCTTAACGAGACTCTAAATGAAATAATTAATTCTTACCAGCATAAATTTAAAATTGATATATCAGGTGAAAACTGCAATATCTTCTTTGATAAAACACATTTCTACCAGATCATTACAAACCTGATCCAGAACGCTATTGATGCTTCTGATCCAACTGGTGCCATCACAATAAAAATTGAACAGGACAATATGAATGTTTCAGTAAGAATTGCAGATTCCGGCAAAGGTATCAGCAAGAAAGATATTGATAGGATCTTTGAACCTTATTTCACAAAAAAGAAAAAAGGGACCGGTCTTGGTCTTGCCTTAGTAAAAAAATTAGTTGATGTAAATAATTCAAAAATTAGTGTGACCAGTGAAGAAAATGAAGGTAGCTGTTTTGTTATTATGATCCCTCACGGATTCACATTGAAACAGGAGAAATAAATGAAAGTCCTTATCATTGATGATGAAATGAATATTTGCTTAACATTAAAAAATATCTTGGAAGATGAAGGTTATAAATGTGACTTTGCAATTGACAGCAGATTGGGAATGCAAAAATTTGAGGATAACACTCCTGATGTAATTCTTCTGGATGTAAGACTTGATGGAACAAATGGTATTGATCTTCTTAAAGATATAAAAAAGATCCGGGAAGATGTAATTGTCATTATGATATCAGGTCACAGTGGGATAAAAGAAGCAGTTCAATCTATCAAGTATGGAGCTTATGATTTTCTTGAAAAACCGCTTAGTTTATCAAAAGTAAAAATAGTAATTAAAAAAGCTTTTGAATTTAAAACTATCTCAAAAGACTACAATAGATTAAAAGAAAACGAAAATGAACAATATAGAATAATCGGCAATAGTGAACCAATAAAGGAATTGTTATCTTTAGTGGATAGAATAGCTGCCAGTGATTCAAAAGTACTTATACGAGGAGAGAGCGGTACCGGTAAAGAACTGGTTGCTTATGCTATACATCATAGAAGTAATAGAAAAAATAACCCCTTTGCAAAATTCAATTCAGCTGCAATTCCAACCGAGCTTGTAGAAAGTGAGTTATTTGGTTATGAGAAAGGGGCTTTTACAGGAGCCACACAAAGTAAAAATGGGAAGATTGAACAAGCACATAGTGGGACTCTTTTCCTTGATGAGATCGGAGATATGAGCCTTCAGGCGCAATCTAAGATACTAAGGGTGATACAGGAAGGTGAATTCGAGAGAGTTGGTGGTAATAAAACCCAGAAAGTCGATGTAAGACTTATTGCAGCAACTCATAAGAATCTGGAAGATCTCGTACAAAAAGGAGAGTTTAGAGAAGACCTTTATTACCGCTTAAATGTAATTCCAATAATCACACCTCCCCTACGACAGCATCCGGAAGATATTCCAATATTAATTGAATACTTTTCTAAACAATTTTCAAATGAGTTGAAATTACAGCAAAAGGAATTTCTTCCGCAGTCAATTACTGAGTTATGTTCATGGGAATTCAAAGGTAATATTAGAGAATTGAAGAATTTCATTGAAAGACTCTACATTCTAAATCCTAAAATAGTAATTGAGCTGGGAGATATTAAAAATCTTGGTATTGTTAAACGGGCAGATTCCAACTTTTGGAATGAAACGATATCCTTAAAAGATAAAAGGAAAGAATTTGAAACAAAATATTTATCAATTCAGTTAAAAATGCACAATAATAATATTTCTAATACTGCCAAAGCACTGGATCTGCAAATCAGTAATTTATCACGTAAATTGAAAGAGTTGAATTTAAATTAATAAAAGGAGTTAATTATGAAATCAAAATGGTTTTCATTAGGATGTCTTACATCAGTTATAATAATTATTGTTTTTGTTTTTAGTATGATAATAAGTTTTGGTACTATTGGAAAAGGATTTAAGAAACCAATGCCGGAAAGGATTACGGAAGGTTCATGGTTGAAATTAGACATTAGCGGTCAGGTAATTACCTATAATGAATATAAAGATGATCCTTTCCAGGGTGCATTTTCAGGAAAGACGAATTCAGTTCACAATATAGTTCATAAGATCAACAAAGCATCAAAGGATGATAAGATCAAAGGTATTTTACTTGAACCGAATTTTATTGCCTGTGGTTATGCCGGTCTTAATGAGATAATGGCTGCGATGGAAAATTTCAAAAAATCAGGGAAAGAGATCAATGCCTATCTTGATTTTGCCATGAATAGAGATTATTTCTTATCAACCGTTGCAGATAGCATTTATCTTAATCCTTCTGCTTCAGCCGGGATAATGCTGACAGGAGTTGGAGGAGGAATACTTTTTTATAAGGATTTCTTCGATAAGATTGGGGTTGATATAAACGTAATCCATGCTGGAAAATATAAAGGAGCAGGAGAAACATATTCACGTAATAGTCTATCTGAACCGGTGCGAAAAAATCTTGATCGGTTATACACCAATGTATATAATGAGATACTTCTAAAACTGGCTGATAATCGCAGTATTGATATTTCAGCTATAACTGATATTTATGAAAAAAGGAATGAACTTTTTATCAATAAAGATAGAGCATTAAAATACAACCTGGTAGACCGGCTTTGCTTCAAAGAAGATCTCTATAAAAAACTTGGTATTACTAAAAGAAATTTAATTTCAATTTCTAAATATAAGATGCCGAATTTCAAACGGTCAAGCTCTAATATTGCCATAGTATATGCACAAGGTGGAATTGTAATGCAGTCAGGTGGATTTAACAGCTTGAACATTACAGCTTCAAAACTAAATAAAATTCTCGCAAAACTAGAGAAAGACAATGATGTAAAAAGCGTTGTGATCCGCGTTAATAGTCCAGGTGGAAGTGCACTAGTTTCTGAAATAATCCATGATAGAATAAAGCGATTAAGAAAGACAAAGCCTGTAATAATTTCAATGGGCAATGTTGCTGCCTCAGGTGGATATTATATCTCGGCTGAATCCGATTACATCTTTGCCGATCCTTTTACAATAACCGGCTCAATCGGTGTTGTTGCTATGATTCCCAACATTTCTCAACTCACAGATAAGCTTGGCATTCATGAGCAAGAGATCTCAAAAGGGAAATTCTCAAACGCAATGAGTATCTATACAAAACTTGATGAATCAACAACACAATCTATGCGAATAAGTATACTAGAAACTTATCTGGAATTCAAACAAAGAGTAGCAAACGGCAGAGATATATCACTGAACGAAGTTGAGCTGATCGCTCAAGGGCAAGTATGGTCAGCCCAGGATGCTCTTAACAACAAATTGATAGATGAAGTAGGAATGCTGGATAAAGCTATAAAAAAAGCTGCTGAACTCAGTAATATCATAGAGTTTACAGTCGAATATTATCCCAGACAAAAGAGCTTCCTGGAAGAGATGTTAAGGGAAAAATTTGAGATTGACCTTGCTGAAACCATAATTAAAAATCAGATAAAAGAAGACAAAGGAGTTCTGAAAGCCTGGGAATTATTAAAATCAATTAAGAATGATCCCCTGCAAGCTATTCTGCCTTTTGAGATAGAGAACTAACAAATTAATATAAGAGGGTGACTTATGGTCACCTTCTTCATGCTTTTACATTACAAAATACTTGACTTATATACCTTATAAAAAATTTTGCATTATATTATATATAATATGGAGGAAAAATGAGAGATTCTAAAAAGATTTTACTCATAGTTGGAATTATTTTAGTCTTCGTAACTACATTACTTATTGCTTCACAAAATCTGTCTGTTCAGGGCAAGAAGAATTTACGATCTGCAAATATGCATTTAGGTGGAAAAAGATATGAAAAAGCTATGCCTTTATACGAAGAGGTGTTAGCAGAAAATCCAGATCAGCTCGATGCACTGAATAATGTTGCTGCAATATATTATGACACTAAAAAAGATTATCCAAAAGCAAGAGAATACTTTATCAGACTGATTGATGTTATCAATGGCATTTATGCTGAATATGAGAGCATAAATGAAACAGATGAAAAAGCAGGAAAGAAATTTTTCAAGGACAACATAAAAAAACCAAAATTAAATGAACTACTTGAATCATGCGAACAATTTAGAGATAATTGTTTTACACAAATGGTAAATAGTGGAAAAATTAAAATTCAATCTGAAGAATATAATGAAGCTATAGAGATCTTCAGTAATATTGCTGAGATCGTTCCGGACAGTACAATTACATATCGCCTTATAGCACTTTGTTATGAAAAACTGGATGACATGGAAAATTCCAGAAATTTCTTTATCAAAACAGCTGAACTTGATTCTACCGATATGTATGCAAAACAACAGGTAGCAATTCTGTACTTTAATGAAGAGAATTATATTGAAGCTGGTAATTGGTATATGGAAGCAGCCAAAAATGATCCTGAGAATCCCGATAACTATTATAATGCAGGTATTGCCTTTAATAATGGTAAAAAAGATTCATTAGCTTATGATGCTTTTAAGAAAGCTTTGGAATTTGATCTTGAAAATTTGAATACCCTGGTTACCTTAAGCAATATTGCTTTATCACTTAAAGATAATGATGCCTCTACGATTTACCTGCAAAAAGCGGTTGATCTTGATGCTGCTGACGGCACTATTGATAATCCAATATATGTAACTACGCTATGTTATAAATTTTATGGACTTAAGAAATATGAAGAGCTTATCAAGTATGCTGAAATGTGGCATGAACTTGAAAGTAACTCAAAAGAAGCTGTACAGATGTTATATAACGCATCTAAAGAATTAAACAATAAAGAATTAATGGATAAATACAATAAAATGTATCAATCTATGCAATAATTATAATTGCGAAAGTGGCGGAGTTGGTAGACGCGCTGGCCTTAGAAGCCAGTGAGAGCAATCTCGTAGGGGTTCGAGTCCCCTCTTTCGCACCAGATATTTTATATATTATTTATATTAAGGAGAAAACTTGAAAACTAGTATCAAAGAGACCAGTCAATGCGTAAGAGAACTTACCATTACTGTAGAAGCAGAAACTGCCAGGGCAGATTACAATAAGATCGTAAATCAATTCAAAAATTATGTAGCAATTCCAGGATTCCGCAAAGGTAAAGCACCAATTTCAATGATAGAAAAATCATTCGGTCCACAGATCAAAGATGAATTCTATAATCAAAAATTAGCAGATTATTATAAAGAAGCAATCGATACAGAAAAAGTTCATCCCATCAACCAGGGTGAAGCTTTAGAATTTGACTGGGAAAAAGGAAAAGAGTTTGTTGTTACTTTTAAATATGAAGTTATGCCTGATATTAAAGTTGAAAAATATAAAGGCTTAAAGATCCCGTATGAACCTGTTAAATTCAAAAAAGATATGATAGATGCAACTTTAGAAGATTACAGGAATAAAATGGCGACTGAAACATCTGTTGATATCGCTGAAAACGGCAATATAATCGAAGCTGCCTTCAAATTCCTGGATGATAAAGATGAAGTTACTAAAGAAGTGAATAGAACATTTATCTTGGGTGAAAATCAATATTCAAAATTATTTAATACAAATCTTGCCAGTGTAAAAGTTGATGATGAAGTTAAAACTAAACTATTTACAAAGACACAAAAATCTAATGATGAAGATATCAAAGAGAGTATGAAGGACAGAGAATTCCTCATTAAGATCAAATCTATCAAACGCAAAGATATTCCTGAACTTAACGATGAATTTGCCAAAGACCTGGAATATGAATCACTGAAAGATCTGAACAGCAAAGTAGAAGAAGAACTTAAAGTTAAGATCGAAGAAGATAATAAAAACAATATGAAAAGTGCTATTCTGGCTCAGCTCATTGACGAGAACAAATTCGAGCTTCCACAGTCCATTGTGAAACAAGTAGCAGAAAATATGGCAAAACCTTATGCTGAAGCATATAAAATGGATATTAGTCAAATGACTCAAATGTATATGAGTATAGCTGATTTCAATCTTAAAGGTCATTATTTAATTGAAGAGATCAAGAAGCTGGAAGCTGTAAAAATAACTGATGAGGAAAAAGAAGATACAATTAAAAAAGCTGCTGAAAATCTAAAAATGGATATAAAAAAATACAAGAAAATGTATAAGAAACAAATTGAAAGCAGCGATTTCACTTCTGAAGTAGAAGAAAACAAAGTAATCAACCTGATAAAAGAAAGTTCAAAATTTGTTGCTTTACCAAAAGAAAAAGCAAAAAAATAATTTAGGGAGTTAATATGGCCTATGTACCAATTGTAGTTGAACAGAACGGCAAAGTTGAAAGAGCCTATGATATTTATTCACGTCTCTTAAAAGACCGCATAATCTTTGTTGGATCACCCATAGATTATAATGTGGCAAACGTTGTAATTGCCCAGCTGCTGCATCTTGAAGCTGAAGATCCTGACAAAGATATCTACATGTATATAAACAGCCCCGGTGGTTCTGTATCTGCAGGTCTCGCCATTTATGATACAATGCAGTATATTCGCCCGGATGTCTCTACTATCTGCATTGGACAAGCTTCCAGTATGGGTGCTTTTCTTCTGGCTGCAGGTGTCACAGGCAAAAGATTTGCTCTTCCTAATTGCCGCATTATGATACATCAACCTATGGGAGGTGTGCAGGGACAAGCTTCTGACATTGAAATTCATACTAAGGAGATCCTGCATCTGAAAAAGAACCTGAATCAACTTTTACATAAACATACAAAACATCCGTTAAAAGAGATAGAAAAAGATACTGACCGAAATTTCTTCATGAGCCCGGAAGATGCCAAAGAATATGGTATTATTGATGAAGTAATTGCGACCAGGAAAGATTCCATTTTAACAAGAAAATCAGGAGAATAGATGGAAGAACAAAATAAATGTTCATTCTGCGGTAGAACTGAATCTGAAACAAAATATCTTATCAAGGGTATAAGTGGGAATATTTGTGAAGAATGCATAAATATGTGTTCTACCATTGTTGAATCTGAATTTCAGAAAAAAGAGATGGATAACTTCATCCTCCCCACTCCGAGAGAGATCCATGAGCTATTAAACCAGTATGTTATCGGGCAGGAAAAAGCTAAGAAGATAATTGCTGTTTCTGTTTATAATCATTATAAAAGAATATTCAAGCAAGATGACAAAAGTGAAATTGATATTGAGAAAAGCAATATCCTGATGATCGGTCCAACCGGATCCGGTAAAACGCTTATTGCTCAAACTCTGTCACGCATACTTAAAGTTCCATTTGCCATTGCCGATGCTACAACTTTAACCGAAGCAGGCTATGTAGGAGAAGATGTAGAAAATATTTTAGTACGACTCCTGCAAAATGCTAATTACGATATTGAAAAAGCGGAAAAAGGCATTATCTATATTGATGAACTTGATAAGATCGCCAGAAAATCCGAGACTCCTTCAATAACTCGTGATGTATCCGGTGAAGGAGTTCAACAGGCGCTGCTCAAGATACTGGAAGGCGCTAAAGTAAATGTACCTCCAAAAGGCGGCAGAAAGCATCCGCAGCAGGAATTTATTGAGATTGATACGAAAAATATTCTTTTCATTACCGGCGGTGCTTTTTTCGGATTAGATAAAGTGATCCAAAACAGACTTAAGAAAAAAGCAGTGGGATTTGATGCTGATGTAATCTCCAAAAAGGATATTGACCCTGATTTCTTCAGTAGAACAATTCCAAATGATCTGGTTAAATACGGTCTTATCCCAGAATTAGTGGGACGAATCCCGGTTATCTCATCTTTACATGAACTGGATGAAGAAGCATTAATCGCTATTCTTACCAAACCAAAAAATGCCATCTGTAAACAGTATACAAAATTATTCGAAATAGAAGATGTAAAACTGGACTTTGGGATTGATGCTCTTAAAGAGATAGCCCATAATGCCATAAATCAAAAAACCGGTGCTCGCGGATTACGAGCTATTATGGAAAAATTCATGCTGGATATCATGTATGATATTCCAGAGATAAGCAATATTAAGGAGTGCTTCATTTCTGCCGATGTTGTTCTAGGTAAAACTGACCCTAAATTTTCTTATAAAGATAAAAAAAAGGAACAGTCTGCCTAAAACAAACTGATAAATCTATAGCCGTTCTTAAAAAAGAACGGTTTTTTTTGTATCAATTTACAAAAATAAACAATTATCAAATATATTTTAATTGACTCATGATTTTTAACAAAGTAAATTTGCTTCTGGATTTAATACTTGATCTGCAACATATTAATTTAGACGATGATTTGAGTAAGAGTAAATTGAGATTGTGGAGAGTAATCTTGAATATAATTGAGTTTGTTCAATCTAATTTTAACAATAGAGAAATTTCTTTAGGTCTCTGGTTTATTGTTTTTTTAGTCTGGGTTTTATCACAGAAAAAAATAAGCGGTTCAATATTCAGTCTAATTAAAATAATTTTTAGCAAAGCATTGTTAAGAATAAATTTATTAATGTTATTATATTTATCAGTTATTCTTCTTTTGTTATATAGAATCAATTTCTGGAGATTTTCATTACTAAAAGACACAATTTATTGGATTTCTGGTGTTGCATTTATTATGCTAATGAATGCAAGTAAGGCATATACAGAACCTTACTTTTTTAAGAAAACACTATTAGATAATTTAAAGTTTGTATTAATATTAGAATTTGTAGTAAACTTCTATAGTTATAATCTAATTTGGGAGTTGATTTTATTACCCTTTGTAGTATTGCTTGTTGGAATGAATGTAGTATCTGAATTAGAAAAAGATCATTTAGTAGTAAAAAAAATGACAACCGCTATTTTAAGTATTATAGGAATTATTTATACTATCGGTGCTATCTATCAAGTTTTCTCCAATTTAACTGACTTCCTCTTATACGATAACTTAAGATCATTATTATTTCCTGCCATTATGATTTGTTTCTATCTACCTTTTATATATTTAATTGCTCTATTTATGCAATATGAAACCCTTTTTTCACGCATAAGCATAAGAATTTCAGAGAATAAAAAATTGTTAAGATTTGTAAAATTTCAGGTTTTCAAATGTTCTCATTTTAACCTTAAAAAGTTGACTCGTTTTGCTAAATCCGTTCCTGTCTATAATTTCTATAGCAGAGAAGATATTTTAGATTATGTTCAAAAGTTTAACAATGGCTATTATGAATCATAAAATGAAGCTACTAACACACAGCTCCACAGCCAAGCAAGGTGAGAATCAAAAAGAACGTGGCGTGCTCCAACCATTATAGGAAATTTCCATAAATTTCTTGTGAAAATAAAAGCAGTATTAAAGATGTCATTAATATAGAATATTAAAAAAAAGGGATATTTCAATGAATTTTGCATTAAAACAATCACTCAAAATCTTTATTACAAGTATTATAATTCTAATGACTGCTATTGCATTCTTTTACAAATTAAATTATGATAGTGTCCTTAATAATATATTAGAAGATTCAAAAATTTCTGTTGATGAAATATCGAATAGTATTGATCAGCATTTAGTGGAAAAAGTAAAAACAACAAAATCAATTGCTGTTACTCCAATAATTACAAAGGCTCTTACAAATAGTAATAAGCATTACAAATCATTATCAAAAAAGAAAAGAGATGAAAAAATTTCACTACAAAACAAAAAATGGAAAACATTAAAAAAACAAAATGATTCCTTTATACTTGAGTTTACAAACAACGAAGTATCAAAATATTTTAAGGATCTGCAACAAAATATTAAAGGTGAGTATGGTGAAATCTTTCTAACAAATAAATACGGAGCACTTGTTGCATCTACAGCAAAACTTACAACTTTTGCTCACGCTCATAAATACTGGTGGCAAGGTTCTTATGATAATGGAAATGGTGCTGTATTTCTGGATGATCGCGGTTATGATGACAGTGTTGGTGGATATGTTCTCGGTGTTGTAGTTCCAGTTAAGAAGGATAATGAAATAATCGGTATTCTTAAAGTAAACTTGAATATCTTAGGTTCTATTAATACGATAATTGTTAATTCTCAAATAGAAGATCACGAAAAATTAAAACTGATGCGTAGTTCTGGATTAATAATTTTTGAAGAAGACATTGATCCACTGAGCAAAAGGATTTCTACTGAGCTTCAAAAGAAAATTAAAAGAAATACTAAAGAATCTTTTATATTCGAAGAAAAAGGTAATAAATTTGTTATTGGATTATCCGAAATTAAAATTTCATCTGAACTGAGAGGATATAATTTTGGTGGAAATTTTGAATCTATTGACCATAAGAAAGGAAACACAGGTGAGTTTTGGTATGTATTAGATATGAATCCTTTTGTAAATGTTCTTGAACCAATAAATAATATGGTTAAGTACTTATGGTTATTAGGTTTGTTGCTTTCTGCTATTTTTGCAATTACTTCATTGATTATTGGTAATAAAATTGCTGGACCATTAAGGGAGTTAATAAAGAATACTGAACAGATAATAAAAGGTGATTACAATGTCAGAATTATCACTAATAGAACTGATGAAATTGGAGAGTTAGCTACTTCTTTTAATCAAATGACAAATTACCTTAAAGAATCAACAACTTCTATCGAAAATCTCAATTCAGCAAATCAGCAACTTAAAACAAGTGAACAACAACTTGAAGCAAACAACTTGAAATTAGATTCAAGTAACGAGCGATTAAAAATATTGAACAAGATTATACGACACGACCTTTCTAATGATTTTGTAGTAATTAAAAGCGCAGTAGATATTTTCAAAATAAAAGGAAATCCATCAATACTTGATGAAATAAATAAAAGAGTATTAAAGAGTTTGGAAACAATATCAGATTATAAAAAATACGAATTATTTATCGAATCTAATAGTAAACTAAAAATATATGAATTATCCAGATTGATTAATGAAGTAGTTATTGACTTTCCAAAAATAAATTTCCGAATCGAAGGAAAGTGCAAGGTATTTGCTGATGATGCGTTGCATTCTGTTTTTCAAAATCTTATAAATAATTCCATAAAACATGGTAATGCTTCTGAAATTGAAATTTTGTTATCTTCAGATAAAAACGAGTGCAAAATTTTATTTTCTGATAACGGATCAGGAATACCCAATAAAATTCAAGATAAAATTTTTAATGAGGGATATCTTTATGGTAAAACAGGACATACAGGCATAGGATTACATATTGTAAAAGAGGTTATAGAACGTTTTGGAGGTTCAATTAATGTTAAGGATAATCAGCCTACGGGTGCAATTTTTATCATAAATTTAAGAAAAGCATTTTAAATAAAAAAAAGAATAATATTATTTTGTATTTAATTGAAATTTTAAAAAAATTCATATAACATAGCACTCCACTGCGGTAATGTGGCAGTGCCAATCCATTGGTAGTAATATGCTGGAACACAAAATATTAGAACTTTAAAATAAGGAGAGAATAAAATGAAAACAAAACTTACAATTATTGCAATTCTATTAACAATTGCATGTGTGCACGCTCAAACTGAAAACTTTAAACATTTTGAGATAGATGCATCAATTAACTTTTGGTCACCATCGTCCACTCACATGAAAGCTACCAATAGTGCAACGCAAGTTCTTATCGGTGACGATTATACAAGTTATGGAGGAATAAGTGGATATGGAACTTCGATAGCTCCTGCACTTAATTTAACATATTATTTTAAAAGTAATTTAGGTATTTCCTTAGGTTTTTATCCATTAATTATGGATAATGAATTATATATAAAGAATACTGATACAACTTATTCCAATTATGAAAATGAAGCATCAATAGTGAATTTTACATTAGGAATATCAGGTAGAATGCAGTCTTCATCTGCTTATAATTTATTTTATGGATGTGGGTTAAACTTTGTTCCAAATTATGATCTAATGATGACATCATCATCAGAAAGTACAAACCCTTCTGATTTAGAGGCAAATGATTTAGCACTTGGGTTTTATTTTGAAACAGGAATTAAAATTAAACTCTATAAATTTATTGCTTTAAAAACAGGCACTGAATATAGTTTTATTCCATCTGAATTAAAATATACGAATAGTGAAAGTGTGAAAATTAACGAAAAAACAAATTTGGGCGGTTTGGGTTTACATACAGGTTTATCATTTAATTTTTAAAAAAAAGAAATTAAATGAATTATAAATTGTAAATTGTGAATTATGAATTGGAATAATTCTGATTCCGTCTCAAACGTGGAACATTAAGTATGTAAATTTAGGTTAAAAGTGTATTGAATATGTAACAAGTTTTGGATAAAGTATAGAGAAAATTATTAAAGGTATAAAGTAATTAATAACATATATAAAAATCCTTGACGGGATTAATGGCTAAAACAACTTTTCTAAAAATTAATTTTGATGGAGTTATACATGAATTTAAAGCCTCAACCAGTTATAAATAAACGATATAATCTAATTATTGGTTTGCTTATCCTCGCCTTCACACTTCTGATATATTATCTCACAATGGCACGTACACTCTCTTTCTGGGATGCTGGAGAATATATAACATGCAGTAGTATATTAGGTGTTCCCCACCCTCCTGGTAATCCATTTTATATTCTACTGGGAAGATTCTTCTCCATTTTTGGAGCTAATATTCCTCACGCTGTTGTAATTAATTTTCTATCCGGCATATTTTCTGCTTTTGCAGTTATGTTCACTTACTTTTTTACAGTCAAGTTCATTACCATGTGGATCAAGCCGAAAGATGCTTATTTTGCCTATCTTGGTGGAGCAATAGCAGCGATATATACAGCGTTCTCTTTTACTTTCTGGAATAATGCAATAGAAGCAGAGGTCTATTCCGGTCTGGCCTTCGTACTTAACCTTATCGTCTGGCTCACAATGATCTGGGTGGAGCGATCAAAAGATCTATCCCATCAGAATATATTACTGTTAATAGTTTATATCTTCTTCTTAGGGTTCGGTATACATCAAACTTCACTGCAGATCGCACCTGCAGTATTATTCATTGCTGTTTATCCCATGTTGAAAGATTCGATTAAAGCTGCATCTTTCTGGAAACGTACAATTGTTTACTTCTTTGGTTTAATTGTTATCTATTTGATCTTTGTCTACATCGGAAAAATTGTTCATGTACCGGACCTACCCAAATTTATGTTCATGGCAGGAACTCTGGGTATTCTTATCTATCACTTAAGAGAAAAAGTATCAAAGAAGACCTGGCTATTCGCGATTATCTTTATCGGTATTGCGCTTTCAACTCACCTGTTCCTTTATATCAGGGCATCTCACAGGCCATTCATTAATGAAGGCTACCCGCATACTATCAAATTATTTACTGATTATATTTTAAGAAGACAATATGGTGTAACCAGTATGTTCGTACGCCGTGCTTCTTTCTTCTTCCAAATGAAGGAGCAATTCCTGAAATACTTCAGCTGGCAATTCTTTAATGCTGAGATAATTTCCAGCTGGCTGCACACTCCACAAACCTTTATCAAGCTCCTTTCAAACTTAATAGTCACTTTCCTTGGTTTTGGCGGTGCTTATTATCATTTTAAAAAGAATAAACATTCATTCGCTTACTTTTTCTCTTTTATGCTCATGACATCTATCGCTATGGTATTTGTTATCAATCTATCTGATTCAGAAGTAAGAGAAAGAGATTATTTCTTCACAACTGCTTATAATTACTGGACCGTATGGATGGCTATCGGATCAATCGCCTTGATCGATCTTGCTAGGAGAAAAAATAAGATACTAAAAGTGTTATTACTTATCATTGTCTTAGCACTTCCCATTATCAACCTTGCTTCACAGTATTTTATACATGACCGTTCACGGGAATATGTTGCCTTAGATTATGGACAGAACATCTTAAACAGCGTTGAGGAAAATGCAATTATATTTACTAACGGAGATAATGATACTTTCCCTGTCTGGTATGCTCAAGCTGTTTTTGATCCAGCAGCAAAAGAATATATTCCACCTACCAGTAAAACAGTTAAAGATATAAATGGTAAATTATATGAACAAACTATAGCTCCTACAAAGAAAACAAAAAAACTGATTGCTGAAGCTATGAAATTCAAGAATGAGCAATGCAAAGGGATCAGGAAAGATATAACAATTGCGAATTTAAGTTTGCTTAATACTCCCTGGTACATAAAACAATTAAGAGATCATGAAGGTGTTGAATTCAATATTCCGGAATGGCATATAGACCTTTGCCAGGATGATCCCCAATCAGCACTTTATCCTAGAAAAGTATATAAAGATACTCATTTAAGAATTTCAGGAACTAACCCATCTGATGAATTCATAGTTACAATAAATAAAGATGAAATTCTATATGTTAAAGATCTGGCAGTAATACAGATCATTAAAGATAATTACGGTAAACGTCCAATTTATTTTGCAGTAACAACACCAGACCCAATTGGTTTTAATGATAACTTAAGCAATGAAGGGATGGTAAGCAAACTAGTCCCAACTAAAAGTAAAGATCAATTTGATATGGAAAGACTGATCACAAATATTGATTCTGTCTATTCCTACCGTGGTATCATGGATGATACGATCTACAAAGATGCTAATATGAAAAGGCTTCTAAATAACTATGGTGCTGCCTTTATGAGAACTTCGCGCTATGCACATAAAAAAAATGATTATGATAACGCTATTAAATATATGGAAAAAGCAATAGATTTTATTGAACAGAAAAGTAGATTCTATAAGGGTCTCTCGCAGATATATGCAGAAGCTTCATTTTATTATTTTAATACAGAAGAGGTTGTGAAGGGTTTTGAATATTTAGAAAGAGCTGTTTATTACGATAGAGACGATAAGAATACGATTCAACTGATCTATCAGTCAGCTATTTATACCAATAAACCTGAAAATGGAATTCAATTATTGAATAAGATCAGAGATTATCAGGATTCAACCGAAATTGATTTCTATATTTTAAAATTAAAGGAACTGCAATAATTTAATGTTTTGGATATATAAATGAAAACCGAGATTTACATCAAGGGAGCACGCGAGCATAATCTCAAGAATATTGATATACGAATACCTAGAAATAAATTAGTAATCATTACAGGTGTCTCCGGCTCTGGGAAATCATCCCTGGCATTTGATACACTTTATGCGGAAGGACAACGCAGGTATGTAGAATCTCTCTCTGCTTATGCACGTCAGTTCCTGGGTCAGATGGAAAAACCAAAAGTTGATTACATAGAAGGATTATCTCCTGCAATCTCCATTGAACAAAAAGCAACCAGTAAAAATCCCCGCTCTACTGTTGGTACAGTTACAGAAATTTATGATTATTTACGAATCCTTTATGCTCGAATCGGCAAACAATATTGCTATATTTGTGGTGAGCCGGTAGGATCACAAACGGTTGATCAGCTGGTAGATCATATTTTAGAGAATCCTGATAAAACACGATTACAAATTCTGGCTCCTATAGTTCAAAATAGAAAAGGTGAGCATAAGGATGAACTTGATGAAGCACGTAATGAAGGTTTTGTTCGTGTAAAGATCAATGGATTAATGCGGCAATTGAGTGAAGAGATCATACTGGATAAAAAGAGTAAACATAATATCGATATTGTGGTAGACCGTCTTGTGCTTAAACCGAAGATCCGCTCAAGATTGATCGATTCAGTTGAAACTGCTTTAAAATTGACAAATGGTTTTATCAAGGTTGAATATGTAGATGAAATGCGCATCGAGAATCTTTCAGAAGCAAATTCATGTTCTAAATGTAGTATTGGTTATCCAGAACTTTCACCACAGCATTTCTCTTTTAACAGTCCTATTGGAATGTGCAGATCATGTAATGGACTTGGCACTAAAATGGAATTTGATCCTGATCTCATTGTTCCCGATAGATCACTCTCCATTATGGCAGGTGCGGTTGAATATTGGGGAGAACTCAATAAGAAAAAGGATAGTTGGCAGTTAAAAAAATTAAGAGCAATTTCCAAAGAATACGGATTCTCATTGAATGATCCGTGGGAAAAATTATCTCTAACAGCAAAAGACTTGCTTTTATTTGGTTCTCGTGGACAGAAAATTAAATTTGAGTGGAGTTCAAAGAACGGTTCCGGTGAATTCATGTCATCATTTGAAGGTATTATACCATCTCTTACACGCAGGATGAATGAGACAAAATCTGAATACATGAGAAAATACTATATGAAATATATCGGCAATAAAGAATGTCTGGATTGTCATGGGAAAAAACTTAGAAAAGAGAGCTTAGCCGTAAAAGTTGCTGATAAAGCAATTAACGAAATTACTTCAATGTCAATTTTACATACAATTGAGTTTTTTGATAATCTGGAATTAACCGGAAACGATAAATTGATCGCTGAAGAAGTGTTAAAAGAAATTAAAAATCGTCTTACGTTCCTGGTAAATGTAGGACTGCATTATCTCACTTTAGATAGGAAAGCACCGACGCTATCCGGTGGAGAATCACAAAGGATCAGATTGGCAAGCCAGATAGGTAGCAGCCTTGTGGGAGTTATGTATATTCTTGATGAACCAACCATAGGTCTGCATCAGCGCGATAACAATCGCCTCATCAAGATGCTAATTCATTTACGGGATATCGGGAATACTGTGATCGTAGTGGAACATGATGAGCAAATGATAAGAACAGCAGATCAAATAATTGATATTGGACCTAAAGCTGGAATTTATGGCGGCAAGATCATTTTCCAGGGAAATATTGAACAGCTATTAAAATCAAAGAAATCAATGACCGGACAATATCTTTCCGGAAAATTAAGTATAGCCAAACCCGAAGAAAGATTAAAATTAGATAAACGGAAATTGAAAATATTCGGTGCTTACCAAAATAACTTAAAAAAAATCGATGTTGAAATCCCTGTTGGCTCTTTCACCTGCGTAACCGGAGTTTCAGGATCAGGTAAAAGTTCTCTTATCAATCAGATATTATATCCTGCTATGGCAAAAGAACTTAATAATTCTACCCGCAAATTAGGCCATTTTGATCATATTGAAGGTTATGATTATTTTGATAAAATCGTGAATATAAACCAACAACCAATTGGTAGAACACCACGCTCAAATCCCGCAACTTATACAAAATTATTTGATCCGATCAGAAATATATTTTCTCAGACTCCAGCAGCAAAATTACGAGGTTATAAACCTGGAAGATTTTCATTTAACGTAAAAGGCGGCAGATGTGAAGCATGCGGTGGTAATGGTGTAAAACAGATCGAGATGCATTTCCTGCCGGATATTTTTGTGAAATGTGAAGTTTGTAATGGAACGCGGTATAATAAAGAAACCCTGGCTGTGAAATATAAGGGATATAACATTGCTGAAGTTCTGGAAATGGATGTTCAGGAAGCATTAAAAATTTTTGATAAAATACCTAAAATATATAAGATCTTACAAACACTCAAAGAGGTCGGACTTGAATATATAAAATTAGGTCAGGCATCTACAACTCTTTCCGGTGGAGAAGCGCAAAGAATAAAGCTTTCAAGAGAACTCAGCAAAACAAGTACTGGTAAAACCCTTTATATTTTAGATGAGCCGACAACCGGATTACATTTCGATGATATAAAAAAATTATTAAAAGTTCTTCACAAATTAGTTTTAATGGGAAATACTGTTGTTGTAATTGAACATAATCTCGATGTAATAAAATGTGCTGATCATATTATTGACCTTGGGCCGGAAGGTGGAGATGAAGGTGGAAAAATTGTTGCGACTGGTACCCCAGAGGAGATCGTTCAGCATAAAAAGTCCTACACAGGACAATACCTTAAGGGAATTCTATAATTATAATTTTCTTAAACAAACATCATGATCCAGTAAAGAAATGAAGGAGTAAGTATGAACTTGAAAGAACAAATTATTGAAACTTATAATAAATCACAATTTAGCGAGGAAGACAAAAGGTTATTTCTTAAATTCAGAGATTATCTGAACAGCGGTGAAATTCGTGCTGCTGAAAAAATTAAAGGGAAATGGATAACTAATGCCTGGGTTAAAAAGGGAATTCTATTAGGTTTTAAAATGGGTAAAATAGTTACTTCAGGTTATTACTGCGATAAAGATACATACCCTATACAAGATATAACAAAGCGAAAAAATATTAGATTAGTTCCAGGAGGTTCTTCCATTCGGGAAGGTGCTCATATTGGCGATAATGTGATAATGATGCCGCCAATGTATATAAATGTTGGAGCATTTGTAGATGAAGGCTCTATGATCGATTCGCATGCACTTGTGGGTACTTGCGCTCAAGTAGGTAGGAATGTTCATCTTAGCGCTGCATCACAACTTGGCGGTGTATTAGAACCAATAAGTGCAAATCCTGTTATCATCGAAGATAACGTATTTATCGGCGGTAATTGCGGCATCTACGAAGGAGTAATAGTAGAAGAGAACACTATTATTGCAGCCGGAGTTATAATTACAAATAGTACACCTGTATTCGATGTTGTTCATAACCAGTTCCTCAAAAAAGACGAAGAGGGCACATTACGTATTCCACGGGGAGCTGTGGTAGTTCCGGGTACAAGAAAAATTAAGAATAATGATGATTTTTCAATTTACTGCCCGATCATAATAAAATATAGAGATGAAAAAAGTGACAGATCCGTTGTACTGGAAGATGCTCTGCGATGAAACAAATAAAATATTCAGACAGGATCAGCAATATCGAGATTTCAACCTTAAGGCAACTATTTGATAAAGCGCCAAAGGAGGCTATTAATCTTGGTTTAGGCGAGATTCAATTTCAAACACCTGATATAATAACTGACTTTGCCATAGATATTATTAAACATAAAAACATACTCTATACACCAAATGCCGGGTTAATTGAATTACAAATAGCTATCGCAAATTATTATGAAATTCCATTAAATGGGAATGTATGTGTAACTTCCGGTGCAGAAGAAGCAATTTTTGCCTCATTATTCAGTTATATAAATAAGGGTGATGAAGTATTGATCGCTAATCCAACCTACCTTGCCTATAAAACGATCATTGAAATGCTGGATGGGATAACTGTAGAATTCAATCTTAATCCGAATTCTGATTTTGCACTGGATTATATTGATTTTGAAAATAAAATCAGTTCTAAAACAAAAATACTTCTGCTTAATAATCCATCCAATCCTACCGGAAGATGTTTTTCTGAGAAAGAAGTAGATTTCATGATCTCCAAATGTGAAGAGCATAATGTTCTTATTATAGTCGATGAAATTTATCGTGAACTGTATATCAGGAGCAGACCAAGCTCATTATTAAATTATCAGGGGAAAATAATTGTAATTTCAGGAATTTCCAAATCTCATAGTATGAGTGGTTGGAGAATAGGCTGGGCAATGTCGAATGATCCTTATTTAATAAAACCGATAATTACTTCACATCAATATATTTGTACGTGTGCTCCCTTTATATCTCAGAAAGCGGCAATAATAGCACTTTCAGAAAAAGGAATGGAAGCACAAAACAGGATAAGAGAGGAACTTACTAAAAATAGGGAATATGTGATTCAACAACTTAAACCTCTTCAAACTGAGATCCACATCTTAGAAAACACATCTTCCCCATACCTTTTTATCAAGGTTAATGTTGAAGTAATGAATTTGGTAAACACATTGGTAAAGAATGGATTGATAATAATTCCGGGACTTAGTTTCGGCTCAAATGGTAAACACTGGATCAGGCTTAATTATGGTATTAATAAAAAAAAGCTTGCCAAAGGATTACACATTTTTAAAAAATATATAAAGTTATTAAATAGATGATGTTAGCCATTGAAATCAGGGAACAGGGGAATTTATGAAATATGTTATAGCAGTAGTATTATTTTGTATTTTGATCACTCCCCTCTTATCAACTTCCATAATTGATAGCTTAGAAACAAAATTGAAAGTTGTTGTAGCCGAAGAAAAGATAAAAGTACTTAATTCACTATCGAAAGAATATCCGTTTGTTTCTCCTGAGCAATCTATTATATATGCAAAAGAAGCTGTAGCTCTTTCAATAAAATTCAAAGACAGCATCCACGAACATGACGCTTACAATAATATTGCTAATTCATATGCTCTCTTAAAAGATTATCCAAGTTCCATTTCATTTTTAGAAAAGGCATTAGAAAAAAGTGAACAAATAGGTGATGTAAACTTAATACTTAATGATATTTATAGAACAGCTGATGTTTATAGCAGTAGTAAAAATCACACCAAGTCAATAGAATATTATAATAAAGCACTCAAAATAAATGAGATAATGAATAATCGCAGTGAAGTAGCTTTGGCCTTGAATAGAATTGGACTTGAATATAAAAAAGCTGGTCGATATAAAAAGGCTTCAGATTATTTCATTCGAGCATTAAAATTTGAAAAGAAGAATGTACACCTATTAATGCGCGATGAATATATTCAGATATCTGATTTTTACGCTTCAAGAGGAGATGATGAAAAAGCTCTTGAGTATTATAAGCTTTTTTCTACAATGAAAGATTCTATCGCATATGAAGAAGGTTCTCAAAAAATAATTGATATGCAAATTCGTTATGAAGATGAGAAAAGAAAAAGAAAAATAGAGCTTTTACAAAAAGAAAAAGAGATCGGTGATCTTGAATTGCTGCAATTAGTAATGCAGCAGGAACAAAAGCAAAAAGAATATGAAGCAAAGCAAAGAGTGCAGCAAATCGAGACTTTAAATAGAGAAAAAATACTAAAAGAAACTCAGCTTAAAATCACAAGTTATCAAAGAGATAATATTCAAAAGGAGATCGATTCTTATCAAAAGGATAAAGAAATTAGAGATCTGGAACTCAGTAAACAGGAACTACAAATAAATTCACAGACATTCACTCAAAAAGTCCTGTTATTTATTATCGTCTTAATTTTAATCTTTGCAGTTGTGAGTATTTACATGTTCATTTCCAGTAATAAATCAAAGAAAAATTTAGATATCGCCTATGCTCAACTTGAGCAAATAGCTAAGACTGATCCTCTAACAGATCTTTCAAACCGTAGAGATATGATCGAGAAATTAGAACATGAACAAAAACGTTTTGGCAGAAATGGTAAATCATTTGTTTTACTAATGTCTGACATTGATGACTTTAAGAAAATCAATGATGATAATGGTCATGATTGTGGTGACTTTATTCTGGAATCTCTGGCAAAACAGATGAAATCCACAACTCGTAAACAAGACCTTACCGGACGCTGGGGCGGAGAAGAATTTCTTATGCTGCTTCCCGAAACAGATATTGAGGGTGGATTTAGACTTGCAGATAAGATCCGTGAGGACATTGAATCTACCTCTTATGTATTTAATGATATCACCTTGAAATTAACCATGACATTTGGAGTAAGTGTTTACGATAGACCAATGAATATAGATCAATGTATAAAGATGGCTGATGAGGCATTATACACTGGCAAGAAACAAGGCAAGAATTGTGTGATAATGACTAAAATCAAAGATAAACCTGACATCATTAGATTTGATAGAACTACAGGAACTTTATAATTGATAATAAAAAAAATCAATTTACATAAAATTCTTTTTATTATTCTTTTTATTATTTCATTTACCCTTCTCTTTTCTTTAGATGATTCTAAGCAGTATAATAATAATATCAATAAAAATGTTAAGGAAGCAGAAATGCTTTATGAGATTGCTGCTCTATCTGACACCTTACTTCTTTCAGAAAAAATTGATTATTGCCTCAAAGCAGAGGAAATAGCTAAAATCAATAAAAATGATGAACTATTATTAAAAATTCTATTATTAGAATCCGAGCTTTATCAAATCAGTTCCGATATTGATAATTTTGCCTGGACAATACAAAAATATATTTCACTTGAAAAAAAAATGATGAATGCCACATTATTAAAAGACAAAAAGCAGATATCTAACCAAATAATTATTAGAAATGGATTTATGATAGGTTTTATTTTAATTCTCAATATCGCTTTGATAGCTTTTATCCGATATAGAGTTAAAAACCGGGAACGTAATAAACTCGAGAAAGCAAACATTCAATTAGAAGAGATTTCGCGAAAAGATCCTCTTACATCTCTTTCCAATCGACGTGATATTATTGAAAAGATAAATTATGAGATAATCAGATTTGAAAGAAATAAAAGACATTTCAGTCTTGTTATGGGTGATATAGATGATTTCAAATCAATAAACGATAATTTTGGTCATGATTGTGGTGATTATGTTTTAAAAGAACTCTCAAAAGTCATTATTTCAATTTTAAGAAAACAGGATATTGTGAGTAGATGGGGCGGTGAAGAATTTTTACTCTTACTCCCTGAAACTAATTCGAGCGGTGCAAAAATCGCTGCTGAAAAAGTTAGAAAAATAATTGAGGATAAAGTGTTTAACTACAATAGCAAAAGCATGCCCATCACAATTACGTTCGGTGTTAGTGAATATTCCATCACCAAAGATATCGATTCCTGCATCAAAGAAGCTGATACTGCTCTTTACCGAGGAAAAAAAAGAGGTAAGAACAGAGTTGAAATATTCGATGGGAAAACCATTAAAATAGGCTAACAAAAAAAGGCTGCTGAGTTAGCAGCCTTTTTTCTTAATTTGTAATTTATTCTTTAATAACAAATTTATTAAAAATTTCCTTTGAAATCTTGATCTTATCATTGTATCTTATTTCTGGAGCAGGATAATAATCATGTTCATTGGCAGCCATGCATGATACGATCATATCATTATCAAAAGAAAAATTCATTTCCATTAATAAAAGGTTATATTCTGTAAGGGTTGAGCTAACCCAATTTGCTGGAACCGTAAATGAACGATCTGAAGCATTCAGGTCTGCATATTGTGCTTCATATATTACACCATCATTAGCTGATGCGTAGATATCCTGATATTCTGCATTAGAAGTAAGATTCCATGTAATGTTAGTCGATTCAGTAATGATCCATTCATCTGGCCACATAACAGCAGGTGTATATGGAATATTAATATTGAAAGAATAATCAATACCATTAAGGATTATATCTAATTGATATGATGCACCTTCCGACATAGTACAATATCCAGTCCACATTGATAAGAAATTTGTCATAGTAACCGCACTATCGTTTACAGTAAGTTCCAGTGTTTGAATAATTAGATTATTTGCCATTGGAGTAATGTTTATAATGTAATTATCTTCTCCCACACTACCAGAGACCACAACATAATAATTGTAATCATTGGGATTTATTGAGGGATCTGTAGTGCCGCCTTCATCATCATCTTTACCGCAACCAGCAATAAATCCAAGTAAACTTAAAGATAAAATTAAAAATAATATTGAAATCTTTTTCATTTTTTTCCTCCTCGTTATTCGAATGCGGAAATAATTTGTTCTGATCAAATTATTTGTCAATTTAAATATCAGTTAAGTCTATTCGAAATAGTAGATTGCTTTTATCGGATCTATCTTTGATGCTTTGTAGGCAGGATAAATTCCTGAAGCCAGACCGATAAATAAGGAAAAAGCAATTCCAAGCATAATACCTTCGATCGGGATAGGAAAATGAAATTTTAAGAGCACTGTAATTACTTTAACTAATAAACTGGAAAAGAATATTCCGATGAAAGCTCCGAAGAGAGAAAGGGTGATTGCTTCTAAGATGAAAAGCAGAAAAATATCACGGTTTGTTGCACCAATACTCTTTCTGATCCCTATCTCTTTCATCCGCTCATTTATTGAGATTAATAGTGTGCTGAACAAGCCAATTCCACCAACGATCAGTGAAATAGATGCAATTGCGGATAGAGTTATATTCCACTTCTTCATCATGTCGTTTATCTCTTTCGTGATATTCATCATCATTGCGCCAATATTGTTAAATGAAAAATCATGATTCATTTTATGATTTACAAGTAAATTTTGCCGAACAGCATTTTTCATATCTGTAAAATCTTTTTCAGTGTCTGCTTGCAGGTAAAGATAATCTATCGCTTTATTTGATCTTAAAAGCCTTGAACCTGTTAAAAGAGGTATGTAAACTGACTCAAGATCACGACGTCTTTCCCACGAATTAAAATTCATTCCTTTTGAGTTTAACTTATCCTGATCCAATACTCCAATAATCCTGAATTGATTATTCCCAATATTGATTTTCTTTCCTAATGGATTCTTATCCCCTAAGTATTTATTGGCAAAATGATAACCAACAATACAAACCTTAAGTGAATTCAAACTCTCAAAAGAGTTGAAATACCTGCCGGATTTTATGATATATGTTTTACTTTCAAAAAATTCATTATTTGTCGCTTTTAGATTCACATTTTCTTCTTTTTCATTAAAATGATATTTTTGCCAATTCGCTATATAACCATAAATATATTTCGATTTAACATTTTTTCTGATAAGAATATAATCTTCAAAGGTTAATGGTTTTGCTTCTCTTTGAATGTTTCTAAAACGGTGTCTTCTGCGACTTGAAATATTCTCCTCCCCGCTGGAAGGATAAATAATAAGAGAGTTATTCCAACCCATTTCTTTCATTCTGTCGTTTATCAGTGTTTTCATTCCATATATTGTGGAAAACATAGTAACAACGGCGAAAACGCCAATAATAATTCCAAGCAAAGTAAGAAATGATCTTAATTTATGAGTAAATATATTCTGAACACTACTACTCAAACTTTCTGAAAAATGCATGTTAACTCACTTAATAAACTATTGCCTTACATTTCGGACATTCTTTGAACGCACCCTTATCCCTGCTTTTTTTCTCTTCCATATAATAATTTCCGCATTCAGGGCAGATAATATCTACGGGTTTATTATTGGTTAAAAATTTACATTTCGGGTAATTTGAACATGAATAGAAATATCTTCCTTTGCTATTCTTCTTCTCAGTTATGAATCCATCTTCACATTCAGGACATTTTATCCCTATAGTAAAGGGCTCTGTATGTTTACACTTAGGAAAGTTTGAACAAGCGATAAATTTACCAAATTTACCTTCTTTCAACAATAGGTCAGCACCACACTTGGGACACTTTCTATCAAGGGTTTCAGGTTTCAGGATCTCAATTTTACCATCTTCACTTCTAGTAAAATTCTTAATATTTTTACATTCAGGGAAGTTTGAACAGGCTAAAAACTGGCCATTCTTTCCCCATTTTAAGATCATTGGACTTCCACACTTTTCACATTTTATGTCCGTTGTTTCAGTTAGATCAGCTTTTGCTTTTTTAAAATCAAGTTCAGAAATCAGACCGTTTAGCGATTCATAATATTGTTTGAGAAGTTTATTCCATTCCACTTTACCAAATACTACCTGGTCTAAACTATCTTCCATAGAAGCAGTAAACTTAACATTAAAAAATTCATTGAAATTTGAAACCAGGAGCTTATTAACTGTTGAACCTAGTTCAGTTGGATGGAATCTTTTAGCTTTTATGAACACATATTTTCTAAGTCTTATGGTATTTGTTATTGCAGCATATGTAGATGGTCGTCCAATCCCTTTTGATTCTAATTCTTTTATCAGAAGAGCTTCAGTATATCTTGCGGGTGGTTTTGTGAAATTCTGTTTTGAGGAAGTCTCTTTTGTGGTTAAAACATCCCCGCTCAAATAACCATTATCAATGTTTTCACCTAAAATAACTTTTGTATGCGGAAAAACTTCTAAGAAACCTCTATTTTCAATCGAACTTCCTGAGGCACTAAAGATCGCTTCACCTATTTTAATTGTAATTTCTTTATTACTCATTTTAACTGGCAGCATCTGTGTTGCTATAAATTTCTGCCAGATAAGAGTATATAAATTCATTTGATCTTTTGAGAGATATGAGTGCAAACTTTCCGGAGTATGAAAAGAATTTGTAGGTCTTACAGCTTCATGAGCATCTTGAGCTGAATTCTTGTTTTTATAATATCTTGCTTTAGGATTTAGTTTATTTTCACCAAATCGTTCAGTAATCATTTTCCTGGAGGAATTTACCGCTTCCGTAGAAACTCGCAGCGAATCTGTACGCATATAAGTGATCAGTCCAACAGCTCCTTTAGCCAGTTCTACACCTTCATAAAGCTGTTGTGCGATCATCATTGTTTTTTTAGCTGAGAAATTTAATACTCTTGCAGAATCCTGCTGTAAGGTGCTTGTTATATATGGAGGTCCCGGATTAATTGATCTTACAGATTGCTTGATCGAATCAATTTTATATTCATCTTTTTTAATTGCGTCCAGTAGAACTTGTGCATCTTTTTGAGTTTTGAATTCAGGTTTCTTCCCCTTCCATTTTTTCAAAGCTGCTTTAAATTCTGGAAGTTTATCCTTATACAATAAAGCAGATACGTTCCATGATTCTACCGGTACGAATTTATTTATCTCTTCTTCACGTTCACATATCATTCTAAGAGCAACAGATTGAACTCTTCCAGCACTGAGATTCTTTGTTACTATCTTCCACAAGATCGGACTTATATTATAACCTACAATCCTATCCAGAATCCTTCTTGCCTGCTGTGAATCAACCTTTTTCTGATCAATTTCACCTGGATTATCCATAGCTTTTATAATTGCATCTTTTGTGATCTCATTAAAGAGAATTCGATGTACCGGTTTACCTTTAATTTCTTTTTTAAGAACCTGCGTAAGATGCCAGGCTATTGCTTCCCCTTCCCGGTCATGGTCTGATGCAAGATATATACTATCGGCTTTCTGTGCAGCTTCCTTTAATTCTTTTATGATCTTTTTTTTGGCAGGATCTACAACATATTGAGCCTTGAAGTTATCTTTGGGATCAACCCCAAAACTTCTCTTTGGAAGATCACGTATGTGCCCATTAGAAGCCTTTATAGTATATTTATCCTGCAAAAACTTACTGATTGTTTTTGCTTTAGCTGGTGACTCGACAATAATTAGATTTTTTCCCATATTAATTTATCTCTTCTTTAAAATTTATTTCACTCTCATGGATGATGAATAAGTCTAGTAAATCTCTTACAGAGACATCTTCAATTCCTGAGAAAATGATGTAGTTAACAATGTTATCGATCATTTCTTTATTAATTATTTTTTTTAAATATCCATTTAACTGAATGGAAAGAACTATTATTTTTTCGAATGTATCTTTATCTATTGAGCCCAGTTTAAGCAGATGGATAAGATACCCGAAACCATCTGGGGAAATTATTCTCCGCTCATCTTCTGCTAATATTCTATTATAATTTTTTGACTCTTGACGAACGATTATTGAATCCATTAATTTATCCAGCTCCTTCTCAGATAGTCCCAGCTTCTTGAGCTCTTTTCGAACTGGCCTTTCTGCGAATATCGTTTTTAAAAATTCCTTTGAACCTATTTCAGACATTTTCTTTCCTGCATATTATTTCTATGATATTTTACCACAACATTTTTTATATTTTTTCCCGCTTCCGCATGGACACGGATCATTTCTACCGATCTTTTCTCCAACTGAACGAGGTTGAAGTTTCTGTTTTTCTGGTGCATTTGTGGCTACATTTGGTTCTTTTGGTTTCGAAGTATCAAATGCAGAACTTGATTCATGGCGCTGTTTAGCCATCTCCAGAAAATCTTGTATCTTTTCTGGAGCAATTATATAAGTTGTAAAGACTTTTTTTGCAACACTCACATTTATGTTGGAAACTAAAGTCTGGAATAAACCAAAAGATTCCTTCTTATATTCTATTAACGGATCCTTTTGTCCATATGCTCTCAAGCCAATACCATCTTTTAAAAGATCCATTTCATGTAAATGGTCTCTCCACAATTCATCAACAACACTGAGAAGAACACGTCTTTCTATTTCACGTAATTGTTCAGAAGAAAGATCATCTTCCCTTTTCTGATAAGCTTTTAGAACATATTCATACAGATTCTCAAGTAATGTTTCATAGTTCATTCTTGGGGTTTTAATATCATTTTCGTTTAAAACTACATTTAAATTTGTACGTATCCAGTTTAAAATTTCTGTTATATTCCAATTTTCTGCATAATTCTCATCATCAATGATGCTATCAACCATATCAGCAATTGTATCTTTGATCATTTCAATAATCTCAAATTTTAAATCATAACCTTTAAGAACATTTCGACGATAGTTATAGATCACATTACGCTGCTGATTCATGACTTCATCATATTTTATTAATTGTTTCCTACTTTCAAAGTTATAGGATTCCACTCTCTTTTGAGCTTTTCCAACTGCTGATGTCATCCAAGGGTGAACAATAGCTTCTCCTTTTTTCAAACCCATTTTAACCATCATTGGACCAATTTTTTCTGAGCCGAATAGACGCATAAGATTATCTTCTAAAGATAAATAAAATCTTGATGTTCCCGGATCTCCCTGCCTACCACTACGCCCGCGAAGCTGCCTGTCGATCCTGCGACTTTCATGACGCTCTGTTCCGATAACGTGCAAACCATCGTCAGGTAGACCGTAAGGATGTTCCTCCGAAACTTTATCTGTTATTCCAATATATTTATTCTTTTCTTGAGTAACAACCGACTCACCAAGTTTAATATCAGTTCCTCTACCAGCCATATTTGTCGCAATAGTTACTGCTCCGGGGTTACCAGCAGATTTAATGATCTCCGCTTCCTGCTCGTGATATTTTGCATTTAGTACATTGTGTTTTATGTTCCTTCTTCTAAGAAGACGGGCAAGAGTCTCTGAAACCTCTACAGATACAGTTCCAACCAGGACCGGTTTTTTCATTTCATACCAATATTCGATCTCATCCTGTATAGCTTGATATTTTTCATTTTTTGTGAGATAGATCACATCATTATGATCTATACGAGAAATAGGACGATTTGTAGGGATAACACTTACAGGTAAATTATAGATCTCTGCGAATTCAGCTTCTTCAGTTATAGCCGTTCCTGTCATTCCGGCAAGCTTGTCATACATACGGAAATAATTTTGGAGAGTAATGGTCGCAAAAGTTTGAGTTGCTTCCTCAATCTTTACCTTCTCTTTTGCTTCAAGTGCTTGATGAAGACCATCACTGAATCTTCTGCCCTGCATCATCCTTCCGGTAAATTGATCAACGATCATAACTTTATTATCTACAACTACATAATCAACTTCTTTTTCAAATAATACATAAGCTTTAAGCAGCTGTTTAATATTATGCAGCTTTTCACTTTTATCCATGAATTTATATGTTTCTTCTTCTTTTTTACTTGTTTTTTGATTGGATGATAAATTCTCTTCTGAATCTATCTCATTAAGAATTTCATCAAGGTTGTTCATTACAAATAGATCCGGTTCTTTTTTTGCAATTAAGCTATTTCCCTTCTCACTCAATTCCACACTATTTTGCCTTTCTTCAACAACATAAAAAAGTTCTTCATCCAGTTCATGCAGTTTTTTATCACGAAGATAATAACCTTCAAAATCTGTAACCATTTTTTTTAGTTCACCTTCTTTCATCATTTTAATAAAAGATCGGTTTTTAGGAGCTGCTCTACTAATTAACAGAAGTAGTTTACCAACAATATCAGCATCATACTCCTCTTTTTTCAATTCACTCTTGATCTCTGAAATATAACGATTTACTAATAAGTCTTGTGCATTAAATAATTGTAAAATAACAGGTCGTAATTCTTTAAAAAAGTTTTTGCTTTCTTGAACCGGACCACTAATTATAAGCGGGGTCCTGGCTTCATCAATTAGTACACTGTCAACCTCATCAACAATTGAATATTGCAATTTACGCTGTACAAGACGTTTATCTGAAATTGCCATATTATCCCGCAGATAATCAAAGCCGAATTCACTATTTGTGCCATAGGTAATATCGCAACTATAAGCATCTTTCTTCTCTTCGCTTTTCATTCCCCCTACATTACAACCGACTGTAAGTCCATGGAACTCAAATATCGGAGACATCCACTCAGCATCACGTTGTGCAAGGTAATCATTTACTGTGATAAGGTGAACTCCTCTTCCCAATAATGCATTTAGAAATAATGGCATTGTAGCAACAAGTGTTTTTCCTTCACCAGTTGCCATCTCCGCAATTCTTCCTTCATGCAGAACAATTGCTCCAATAAGCTGTACATCAAACGGGATCATGAACCAGGATTCTTTGTCACCTCGTACATCATATTCATATCCTACTAAACGACGGCAAGTATCCTTGATGATTGCAAATACCTCAGGTAAATAACCATCAAGAACTGATTGTGTTTTTTCCTTTAGATCCTTTGCTAAACGATCTATATTATTTCCTAAACCAACTTTTTTATTTTCGTCAGGTTCAATTTGATAATTTTTATTTAGTTCTTCCAGTTCTTCTTCAAGCGGATTAAGGACATTTTGAATTTCTTCTTTAATCTCCTGAATTCTTTTTCTTATCTCTTCATCAGAAAGGTTTTGTAATGTATCATAAATTATATTTATGTCTAAGATCCTGGGTTGCATTTTTTTTGCTTCTCGTTTATCACGATCACCAAAAATCATTCGTGTTATCTTATTTATCATTATTATTTTCCCTTTCTTAAATTTGAACAATCCTTTTTTATAGCACTTGCTTGTCAAATAAATTAAGGTTGAAATCTCTTCTTGCAAATATTAAATTAAATTACTTCAATTATATTCTTGACCTTAACAATTATAATTATTTTTTAAAATAGAAATTTATAAGGAGAATAAAAAAAATGAAAAAAATTATTATCATTGGGTTATTAGCATTGAGTGTCTTAGCTTTTGGAGAAGGTATAACTATGTCAGTTTCGGTTGATGGGAATTCTAATTCCAAATCAAGTTCAATTAATGTTGTTGATGAAATTGCCAAAAGAGTTGATATTCTGCAAAAAAAGTATAATTCTAAATTGAATAAACTAGATCAAAAGCGAACCGGGAAAATTATTGATGAAATATATGAATTACTTGCCTTACTACCGGAAGAGAGTGCAGTTGCATCAGTTAATGAAGAGGCAAATGTGAACATATCTGTAAAAGTTAATGATAAACAAACTGAATTTCAAACAACAAATATTGAAATGGAAGATATTGAAAAAACTGATGTACCGCAGGCAATGAGTGATTCGGAATTTCAAAATTTATTAGATAACGTCCAGAATGAAGGATTTGCTGATGATCAGACTTCAGTTGTGAGAATTGCAGCAAAAAGCAAGAATTTCTCCATCTCACAACTCATCTTTTTATTGGATGTTTTTTCCTTTTCAGATGACAAAATAAATATTGTACAAATTGTATATCCTAAAGTTGTAGATAAAGATAATTCACATAATCTACTGGGTGCATTTACCTATTCTGACGACAAGGATAGAGTAGAAGAAATAATCTCTAATTAGTTATTATAAAAAACACCTGATCTTTCGGGTGTTTTTTTTGTAGAGTAAATGAAAATTAAACAATATATTGCTGGAGGAAATAATGAATTTAGATAAAGCTCAACTTTCAATTAAACAATTGAAAGAGATCCAAATAAAAGCAAATGAAGCTCGGGGCTCTATAATTAAGATGACAACTTTAGCTAAGTCAGGCCATCCGGGTGGATCAATGTCAACTATAGATTTCATGCTGACTCTTTATAATATGATCAATGTAGATCCTAAAAATCCGAAAATGGAAACTAGAGATCGGGTAATTATCAGTCACGGTCATACATCTCCAGCTGCATATTCTACGTTAGCTACATGTGGTTTTGTTGATCTTGATGATGCTATATCTCAATTCAGGTTTGCCGGCAGCATCTTTGAGGGTCATGTTGAACCTGATGTTCCGGGAATTGAGTGGGCAAGCGGTAACCTGGGACAGGGACTTTCAGCCGGATGCGGATTTGCGCTGGCATGTAAATTAAAAAATATTGATAATCACACTTTCGTTTTGATGGGTGATGGTGAACAGCAGAAAGGGCAACTATGTGAAGCCCGTAGATTTGCTGTAAAATATAATTTGAATATTACTGGTTTTATTGATCTGAATCAATTACAGATAAGTGGAGACATCAATAAAGTAATGCCGCAAAATATCATGGAGAACTATCTTTCTGACGGTTGGGATGTAATTGAGATCGATGGTCATGATCTAGTTGAAATAAGAAATTCCATAATTGACGCAGTTCAAAATGAGAAACCAACCGTTATCATTGGACATAGTGTTATGGGTAAAGGCGTATCATTTATGGAGAACAAGAAAAAATATCATGGTTCTCCACTTTCGGAAGAACAACTCGCAGATGCGTTAAAAGAACTTGGTCTTGAGAATGATTTTGAAAAGTATAAAAAACTTAGAAATGAATTTAACCCTGACAATTCAGTTCATTCAGATAAACTAAATTCTGATTTTGACATTAATCTGGGCAATCCGATAATATATGATAAGAAAACTGATAATCGATCTGCCTGGGGAAATGCAATTGCCGATATAGCATCAAAAAATAGTAATGCTCCAATTGTTGTTTTAGATTGTGATCTGCAAGGAAGCGTTAAAACCAAAGAATTTGAAGCTGTTTTGCCGCAAAACTTTATTCAAGGTGGTATAATGGAGCATAATACGGCCGTTCTCGGTGCAGCTATGTCTAAAGAGAGATTACAGGTTTTCTTCCCTGATTTCGGCGTTTTCGGCGTTGATGAAACTTATAACCAGCATAGATTGAGTGATATTAATAATTCTAATTTAAAAATCATAACTACACATGTTGGACTTGATGTTGGCGAAGATGGTAAAACTCATCAGTGTATAGATTATTTTGGAGTTATGAAGAATCTGTACCATTTTAAAATTATTATCCCGGCTGATCCAAATCAAACAGATAGAGTAATTAGATATATTTCGGTAAAATATGGAAACTTCCTCATTCCTATGGGACGTTCTAAATTGGAAATCATAAAAAAGCAAAATGGTGATATATTCTTTGGAAAAGATTACAAATTTGAATATGGTAAGGCTGACTTGTTATGTAATGGAAATTCCGCCGCCCTTTTTGTCATGGGTACTCTAGCGGTAAGAGCTCTTTCTATTGCAGAAAAGCTGAAAGAACAGGGAATTTCATTGCAGGTATGGAATGTATCCTGCCCGAATGATCTGGACGAAGAAGCTTTAAAACAAGCTGCAAAAACCGGAACCGTGTTTACTTATGAAGATCACAACGTTAATACAGGTATTGGCAACAGTATTGCCGATAAAATGATGCAGATAAGCTTGCCTTGTAAATTTGTAAAATTCGGTGTAGAAGATTACGCATTTTCCGGCAATAGTGATGATGTTTTCAAGCTTTGCAAATTGGATGTGAATTCTATGGTAAAGAGGATAAAAGATATATTAATAGAGACTTAATTATAGCTCCTTGAGTTCAAATAAGTTATATTGATTATTGAAGTAAGTATAAATAAAATATAAGGAGATTAGTATGTCAAGATGGTCAAAACAAGTTAATAAAGTTTTTCAATTTTCTTCGGATAGATCAGATGAACAATTCCTAGCATCATTTAATAAGATCAGAAATTACCTCCCGGTTAACGAGCAAGAGAAAAAGGAATTTGATGAATTTTCACTGGTAACAAGTAGTATGGCTATTCTCATTCATATTGCCAATGCAGATGGCGTATTAAAAGGCGAAGAACATGAAAGAATTATTGAAAGCCTGATCTTCCAACTCGAACAACGTCCGTATGAATATAATGAACTGGCAGAAAAGTTTGGGAAATACGAACGTGAGATCATCACAAATATGTACGATAAATTATTACAGGATTACAAAAGTAACTTAATCAACTTGGATGAAATAATCCGCATAATTAAGATGGTCTATAAGAATAATCACGAAAAACGGTATTACCTTATAAGACTCTGTTTTTATATCGCTCTTGCCGATTTTGATTATGACATAGCTGAACAGAAAGCAATAAAAGAAATTTCTGCAAAGCTAGATATATCGCTAGAAGAGATAGAAAAAATAGAAAAGGAAATTAAAGATGATATTATAAACCTTAAATGAATTAATCAGCAAATGTTTTGTGAGTTTCAATTTAATAAAAAAGCCATCTGAAAATCTGATGGCTTTTTTATTATGAAATTACTTAAAACCCTCTATCTCAATATTAAAATCAATTTTTAAAATTTTTACCTCACTAATCAGATTTCCATTGATATCGGTTGAAGTAATGTGTATTGGATAGTTTATTTCATTGATAACCTTATATTCCAGATAAGTTCTGATAATTTGCATAAAATCATAGGTGTAGATCATTTGAACAGGCATAAGATCTTTTATATCCACAAATAATATGGTGGTAGAGCCTTCTTCTACCAATTCAAGTTTATAGCATACCTTATCTAGAATTGTAATTTCACCCATCAGTTTAATTTCATAATCTTTTTTATTCTGAGCTATATAGATCAAATTTCTAGTTAAGTTTCCACTCAACGTTTTGATATAATTTTCATTTAAATTTTCATAATATCCTTGAGGATATTTAAGCCAGCCTTTATCTTCATCAATGATGAATTCTTTATCTTCGTACTTGATCCGAATTTTCCCCGAAAAATCTACATCTACCTGAACAGGAACTGATATTATTCCATTTTCCACCGGCTGATTGACAATACCTTCTGTCCGGATTGTTTTTAAATTTTCTACATTACCAATACTCCGAACCATTTCATCAAATACTTTATCACCTTCCAATTTCTGAGTCTCAATAAGCTTATAATCTTCAAATTCATTGGAATATAAAGGAATATAAACAATAATAAATAGTACAATTATCTTAAATAATTTCACTTTCAGTTAACTCCTTAGTTTGGAAGATCATAAAATCACATTTTTTGTCAATTTATAAAACAAACTCCAGGGAAATTGTCTTTACTCTATTTGATCAAATTTATTGATCTCATTAGTTTAATTCAATTTATTATTTCAATAATAAGCACTTCTTAGAAGCAAGAATCTTACAATCTAAACTATATATACAATCTTATTTTCTATGACGGAAAATTTTTATATTCTTTATTTTTTTCAAGGATATTGACAAAACCAATTCCATACAAAGAGATTGCTACAATAAAAAAGATAATAATCACTATCCATGATGGTTCATTAAATAATGCTTCTTCTGGTTTTTCCGGATTGACCCTAACTGCGAAATATTTGATATCTGAATCAAATAACTTTGATTTCGTCATAAAAGTACCATCGTAGTTCTTATCATTAAATGAGTAAATAAAGGATACAATATATGTATTTGTCTCATTGCCTGTAAGTATGTTAAGTCTAGAACCTCTTTGAAAGAATGTCCTTTGTGCCATAACTTCTGGCCAACTAACAGAAACAAGCATTCTTCCTTGAAATAGTATTATGTAAAATACTATGATGATACTGCAGCAAATGAAAAAAAAATATTTGGCGATTTTAATTTTTTTTGAGTTTTTATTTTTTTTCATATTTTTTATTTTAAAAGCAAGCACTTCTTGGAAGCTATAACTTTATCATCAATATTCAATTGATAGAAATAAATTCCTGATGCAACTGATTGATTTTCACTATTTTTTCCATCCCAGATAATTTCATTAATTCCTTCCCGAATGCTTTCGGGACTAATTTCTAATTGCTTTATTTTTTGTCCTTTGATGTTAAAAATATTAATATTCACAAACGAGGATGTTTGTATTATAGAAAAACTGATCGTTGTTTCAGGATTAAACGGATTTGGGTAGTTAGAAAGAATCTCAATTGGTCCTACTAATTCATCATCAGAAAAAGTTGGTTCTAAATGTAATTTTTGTGAGTAGATACCCCATATAGACCCATATTCTGTTGATCTACCATCTTGCCATGTTATATAGACATCATCAGCACCATTTGATACAATTATTGGTTTTATTTGATCCATGATCTCATCGCAAATCATTACGCCCTGTTGCTGCCATAGTAATTCTCCATCATCACTCACAAGTTGGGAGCAAATATTTCTACCATCATAGTCATTCCAATTTTCCCATACAATAGTAATTTTGTTTCCAACTTTTACTAAATCAGGATTCTCAAATCCATTGTCATATTCTTCTGCAACAAGAACACCTCCTTCCTGCCAAAGCTCAGTTCCAGCCTGATCAAATTTTTGAATATAAATTTCATAATAATAACTTGAACGATAATCCTGCCATACAACATAAAGTCCATTATCATATATAAATTTGAATTCAATTTGATCGTTTCCTTGAGAAACCAAAGGCAGACCATTTCCCTGCCAAAGAACATTTCCATCAGGAGTTACGATCTGACCATAAATATCAACATCACCATTACGGTAATCTTCCCATAAAATAAGTAATCCTTGAGGAATCATTAGGCCACGTGCTTTCCATTGTCTTCCATCTTCAATACAAATTTCCAGTCCATCTTCTGGCCATCCAGGTGCAGGATCACCATTTTCATCCACCATTATGCAAAATATATTTTCATTATTATATCCCATGCTTTGCCAAATATAATAGTTATCTACAATATCAGTTAGTTTATCATTACAGTCTCTATCAACGATAACCTTACCGTTGGATCCCCATTGCAAATTACCATCAACAATTTTTTGACCTGCGATATGCGGATCCATAAAATCTGTAAAATCTTGCCATCCTATATAATACTCTTCCGTGCCTGAATTATCTATAATAGAGATCATTGGTTTTTCTTGCTCAAATGCAGATTCTCCAACTATCAAACCGGTAGTGTCTGACCAAAGATAATTTCCTGATGTGTTTATACCCTGAGCATAAATTTGTTTGTATCCTGCTCTGTTCTCAGTCCAGACAGCAACAATTGTTTCTGAATTTTCACCAAAAACAGCAACCAAATCTTCCTGATCATACTGAGAATCTGTAGTTATTGGAATCCCATCTTCTGTGAAAACATTAGATCCATTACTATCTAATATTTGGAGAAATATTTGTTCTGAATCGCTTCTCCACTCAGACCACAATATAATGGGATTATCATCATTTGAAAGAAGCTGTATATCATCAACCGAACCTGAAAGCCCTGTATACATTTCCTCTCCATTTTCTTCCAAATAGATATTTCCATCCTCATCAATAATTTGTTGAATTAATATCTCAGGGTTGCTTGAATTATTCATCCAACATAAATAATATTTTTGATCTTTTTTTGCTAAAGATGCAAATTGTGCAGAGTATGAAGTTACATTTAAGATTAATCCATCTTCACCGAAAAGAAGATCACCATCTGAATTTAATCGTTGGATGAGAAGATAATCCTGAGAACCACAATACTGCCAACTCAATATACATCCACTAGCAGTATCTTCTTTCAGTTTAATTGTATTGCTACAAATTGCATTACAATTAGTTTCAAAAACAGTAATTCCGTTTTCACCCCATAGTAAGTTACCATCTGAGTCGATCTTTTGAGAAAATATAGTTTCATCATCAGACCAAACTACAATTGGCTGTGAATCTGATGAACATACTGTAAACAATCTCCGAATATTGTTATTTTCTGATATTATGAATGGTGAATTCCAAATAGCATTTCCATTTATATCAGTTTTCTGCATCATAATTTCATCTAGATCAGCAACTACACCAGTTCTCCAGGAAAAATAGAATTCATTACAAATAGAGGAACAGATATTAATTTCATCTATATATTCATCTCCATTATGTAATAGTGTTCCATTATATCCCCAGAGTTTATTTCCGTTTTCATCTACTCTTTGTATGTAAATATCATCAAATAAGGCAGAAGATAAGATAATACCATCCATTTGGTCAGAATGTGCTTCATAAATGTAGAGCGCTGGCAAAAGTTCCATTCCCTGCCCCCACCCATCAGCAATAGAACCATCAGCTAATAATCGTATTGCTTTAATATCAGAATTCTGTGTTTCATGCCAAATAATATATACCCCGCCATCGTTATGTATGACCATTTGTAGATTCCAATCATTCATTCCGCTTTCTTCCAGTAGAAATCCTTCTTCACTCCAAAGTAGATTACCATTTGCATCAATTTTCTGAACTCTAATATAAGTATAATTGTATTCAACATCATAATCTTGCCAGCAGACAATTACAGAATTATTGTTAGATGAAATTGCAATAGGATATGATTGAATTCTATCAGGATTGTAAATTTCTATCCCATTTTCTACCCATAATGAGTTTCCGTTTTCATCAACTTTTTGAGCATAAACTCCACGGATCCCGTTACGAGTATCTGTCCAAACTGATACAAAAGTTCCATCATCACAAGCTACAGATGTTTGAGTCCAAATAATATTTTCACCTTGGCGTACAGCAACTCCATTGTCTTGCCATTGGACTTGTGCAAAAGTGAAAGTGCTAATTAGAATTAGGAGGGTAGTAAGAAAAAACTTTTTCATGGTTTCCTCCATTGTATTGTGAAAAGATTAACATTCAGAAACAAATTTTCTTCTCGTTACGAAATCAAATTACGTATTGTTCTTATTTATAAAGCTGAGCTTTACATTCAATTACATTCCCAAGTAAAACTTAGAAACGAGTAAAGGTCAAGGTTCTCGTGTTATTTCAACAACAAGCACTTCTTGGAAGCAATAACCTTTTTATCTATATTCAATTGATAGAAATAAATTCCTGATGCAACTGGTTGATTTTTATTATTTTTTCCATCCCAGGTAATATTGTTAATTCCTGATTTCAAATTGCTAATTTCTAATTGCTTTATCTTTTGTCCTTTGATGTTAAAAATATCAATATTCACAAACGAGTACGTTTGTGTTACAGAAAAACTTATTGTTGTTACAGGATTGAACGGATTTGGATAGTTACCGATAAGTTTTGATACATTCTGTACAAGTTCACCATCGTTTGCAACTTCACCTGCTATTGGTGGAAAAGTTATATAATCCAACCAGGCACAATCATCTCCACCTGTAACACCAACGTCTTTAACATATTCCCATTTGAATGAATGAAGACCTGAATTTACAGCATAACTTGATTCACTCCATTCAACTTCGCCAGACCAATCTTCTTGTAGAATATCATCAATAAAGAATTTGAAATAATCGTAATTTGCTTCTGTTGAAACTTTCTTCCAAAAACTTATTTCATCATCCAATGCAACATCAATTTCTACTGAAAGGCTTGTGGTACTGTTGTTACCAATTACACCTGTCTTTGCTGAATAATTTCCTTCATATGCTTCACCATCAATCACCCAGTTTGAGTCTCCACCTTGTTGCCAGGCAAACATAGTAAAATCTCCGCTCTCAAAATCTTCAATTGAAATTCCAACGATTAGAGCAAATTCATCATTAAAGATAAAATCATTATCAGCAGTAATTTCTACACTGAAATCAATTTCATCACCTAATTGTATATTGTCATCCACTTCCACTGAGCATACAACTATATTAGCAGTTTCATCAGTATTCACGGAATCAATGATCATAGGTATATTTGTTATCGTAATATTTGGATTTGAAGAAACAATGGAAGGTATTAAGTTATACAAATCTGCTCCACCAGAATTGTTTACATTTATGGAAAGCTGAGCAGTTTCGCCCGGATCGAGAACGCCATTTTCACCATCAATTACTTCAACACTGAGAATTTCCAATTCAGCGTTATAACCAACTATGTCTATCTGTGATTCCCAATCCCCTTCATCCGAAATTATAATGATATTTATTTCAGCTGAGTATTCATCCGGGATATCGTTATCAACATCAAAATCAAAGGCATCGATCAGTTCAACTGTTCCTCCGCTCGGAATAGTTCCGAAAGTTTCTATATTATCATTTATTGTGATATAGTCATCTATTAATGTTATTTCAACTTCAACATTATGGATATCTCCACTATTACTGATTTCTTCTAATGTTAAGCTCAATAATGCATTTTCACCAAATTCAATTATGTTATCATTTCCTGCATAAATTGAATGGTCTGATACGGTAACATAATAGCCAGAAGTAACAACCTGCAATGGATGAATTTCTACAGGTCGATTGTATCCGTTAAAACACAATTGTGCCTCTCCAATGGAAACTGCATCAGGATCAAACGAGATTGTTGCATTACCTGCCACGTTTGTTATTGCAGTTCCTATCAACTGATCATCCTGTATTAAAGTACATTGTATGTTTTCTATTGGAGTACCATTATTTTGTAACTGGACAGAATACTCTGAGGAACCTAATAAAAGTACTGGTGAAAAAGTAGCATCCAGCTCAAGTGGTTCATCCGTCCAGATAGGAAGAGCACTGCTTCCAAGCACATTACAATCATAAAAACACCAGCGAATTGCGCCTTCTTCCCATTGTCCCGGAGCTGTTAACCATGGAACTGTTGCAGTTTTAGATTCCATATGTGCACGACCTAGACGATGATGTTTATCTGTGTAAAGAGCATCGGTAAATTCACGATGTAAATGAGCTGAGGGACCTTCTGTTTGCCCTTCATTAAACCAGCCATAGCGAGAGTTTCCAATAAAGGCTACAAGGAAATTCTCAATATTTACCATTCTTTCACCTATACAGTCATTATGATCGAAAGAACCGCAAATACAACCATGAGTGTAGACAAATGTATAATTATGATCAACTCCATTTATAAGGCTGAAATTTGCATTTGTAATATCGGAATTTGACATTCTCATTGCATATTCCGCATTTGCATGTCCTACATGATGAATAAAAGAATGACCATCATTTATCTGACCCATCAATTCTGATGCAGACCAGCTTCCCAGATCTCTATCATAGAAAGTTGTAATGTTATGTTCTTCAGGTATACCAGTAGTCTCATATCCATTGTCATCATGATAACCGATGATCATATCCAGATAATCTGCTCCCCATGTAAGTGGATCATCATATAAATTTTCTCCTGCCAAAAGCGGATCTCTTAATTCACCCAGCACCGGTTGAGTTTGATACATAATTGTCTTATTTAACATATTTGCAAGATCGGATAAATTGCTGAAAGAGAATCTGGCAACGGAAACCTCCGGGATAAGATCTTCTTCACCAATCTCTCCCCAATTGTTATCTCCGTCATCATTCCAGGTTCCATCCAGAGCTGAATAGTAAAGGTCGGAAGGAATGTCGTTATCTTCATAACCGCCTCCTGAATCCACAGTGCAATATAGACCTCTATATGGTACATGTTCAACATCACCGGCAAGTAATACATGTTCTATTTCGTTATCTTGATATTCTTGAATTATATAATTTCTGATCTTTTCCGGTTGATCCTGTCCTGTCATGGATGAATAAATTTCTTCAACTGTGATGACTTCTGAGATCATTCCCTGTTGAAGATAAACTTCACGCATTTCATCAAATTCAGATACAAATTGGCTAGGAGTAATAATTAGGATTTCGTATTCACCTTCACGAGATCTTACAACCGGATAGCTATTAATCATTTCTGGATTTTGGGTATAATGATCTACTCTTTGCAGAACGTCAGAACTAGAGTGTAAATTATTCAAAGCATTTTGAGCTTTATTGTCAGATTTTGTATGAATAACTACTTTTATTTGTTTGTAATAAGAGATCATACCATCAGCAGGAATATATTTAACAGGTGTTACAGTTGATAATGCAATGGAGTAACCACTTAAAAACTGTGTTATTATTTCGCCATTTTGTTTATTTGGGTAGACCTCTGAAGAATTATATATATTATCGTCTTTTACAAATTCTTTCTTACCGGGTTTAGAAATGGGTTTTACTTGTTGTTTTGGATATAAATTATACTGTCCATTAATTGGTGTCTCATTCATTCCAATAATATCAATTGATTCTGCAATTTCTCCCTGCGGCAGAAGAAGTGATATGGCAATATATGGAAGAACTGGTTCTCCTGTTCTGGCTTCTTGCATTGTGTTTTCAAAATCAATTATCTGATAGCCATCAATGTCAGATATATTGTAGTTTCCAAAGTGATATGCTTTTTCAATTATACTGGAATTCAGGCTGATAGTTAATATAATAAACAGTGCAATAAGTATTTTTTTCATTTTTTAATCCTTAATCATTTTTAATTAATATAATGCAAATTTTGAACCATATAATCAATAATTTATTAATTCTTAATTAAGAATATCCGCTATCCAAAATGTTAATTATTGCACGTTTATAATTCTCTAGAGAATATGTTTACTACTTGAACCCTACCTGAAAATCTAGCAATGGGATAATGTCTGTGCTTCTCTGGTATTTTGATGGATAATCTGAATAGCAAATTTTATAGCCACCTGAAAGTGCAAATTTACGGTTTATCTTCCAAATTAGCAACATTTTATGTTCATATGAAAATTCGCAATATTCTTTATCCATAATGAACTTATCAAGATCAACAAGATAAGAAATTGCAGGTGTGATATTTCCCCTTACATCCAATCCAATATTGAACATCACATTTTCATGATAGATTGATGTTCTATTATAAACAATCAGCATATCAATCGTTGGGAAATCACTATCTCCACTAACTAAGGCTGCAGAAAATCCAATTTTTGGAATAATATTAAGATAATCATTATATTTATATGAAAGCATAAACTGGTTATTAGAAACCAATATTTGTGGAATAACTGAATTATCAGGTAAGATACCGAAAGCACCCTCTTTCGCAATTATATTCAAGAAAAGAGAGGGATAGATCAAACTGTGTTTGGAGGTAAATTTCCAGCCTTCCATGTTCTTCCAAAATTTCTTTATTGTTATATTTGGCATCACGAGATCAGATAAGGCGAATGTAGATAGTTCTGTAGATTCATTTAATCCATAACTTAACGGTTGAAAGATCCCGACTTCCCATCTGCCTTGTGGTAATACGTCTGTTGTCCCTTTGGACCATATTGCAGTTTCTGCAGATAGTGATACAAATACAAAACTAACTATTACAAGCAATATAATTTTCTTCATTTTACCACTCCAGTTCTACTGTTACAGGGCAGTGATCAGATAGTTGTCTTGTATCCTGGTGAGTTTCATTTGAGCCGGTAATCCAGCCTGCAGGGTCATTAGTGAACAAGTAATCTAATTTACGGTTCCAGTCAATATCAGCAATTTCGGGATCATAATCATCCTCATATGGAAGATTGATATAAATAGAGTGCGTATAATACGGACTGAAATAATCATCTGTTTCTTCATATTGAATATAATCAACTGGCGAAAGATCAGGATGATAATCAGCATATAGATCAATCATATCGGTTAGTTCATAATCTTCAACTTCAAAATCATCGCTCAGCCCTTCAGGTCTATCAGGAAATTCATCTCCCACTATATTAACAGCATTGGGTGGAATGGCATTAAAATCACCTCCCGCCACAAAAATCAAACCTTCTGAATCCAACTCATCCAATTCACTTTTGTAAATATCTATCTGCTCTTTTTTTGTTCCGTCTTTGGAATATGCAGCGGCATGAATATTTAGAACTTGGATTTCGGAAGTTCCAATCTGTATTTTTGTTTTCAGGATATTCCTGCGAAGATAGAAATATTGAGTTAATCCATCTTGATCAATGAGAGGAAGTGCGATCCTCACAGCATCTGTGATCTCCCATTTACTCATGATGGCATTACCTGAATTCATTCTGCCCAGTCCATCACTTGGCACAAAATCAGCTTTCCACTGTGAAGCATACGCTCCATAATTAAGATCAGTTACATCCAGCAGATACTGCAATTGATCCACATAGGCACTGCGTTTACTGTCAATATCAAGTTCCTGGAGTAATATGATATCAGGTTCTACTTCATTTATATAATCAGCAATATTTTGGGTGTTTTCAATAACAACGGATTCATCCATTAAAACTTCATCTCCCCAACCATCGAAGAAAAAATCTATGCGTGCACCACCAAACTTGATATTCCAGGTCATAATCTTCAATGAAGGCGGATCATCAGGAGCAGGTATAAAGCTTTTTGCTTCATACATCCTTGCCTCTTCAGTATCATCAAACTTTGTATTGAATATATCACAACCGCCAATAATCATCGTAATTACAAATAGTAATATTATATAACGTATTTTCATAAATCATCTCCTTCTATTCTAATATGAATCAATAAAATTTTTGAATATCTTATGATTCTGTTTTAATTGATCCGGATCTACTAATTCATTATAGTAATATTTTTTTAATTCTTCGTTATTTGCAAGTTTATTTTTTATAGATATTTTACCATAACTATGAGTAACTTCCGGATGAAATTGTACACCCCAGATTGGTTTGTTATCAAATTGGTAACTTTGAATATCACAGTTTGTATTTGAGGCAATAATTGTAAAATTATCATCTAGTTCAATAATTTCTTCTAGATGAGATTCATAAAACACAGGATCGAGAATGCCCTTAAACAAAGGATTCTTTACTAAAGATACATTTCTCCAGCCTAGTTCAGGAATTTTACTTTTACGGCAAATATCTCTCTTCATCAAAACTTTAGCCAGGATTTGGTGTCCATAGCATATTCCCAGAATTCTCTTATTAATAAATTGCTGAATTATTTCGTTCAATTTGTTATCATTACCATTTTCATTTGAAACAAGAAGAGCAGATCCGCTGATGATAAGATGAGAAAATTTATCTAGAAAAGTAATATTTTCGGTTAAATGATGATTTTCAAAATCTATATCTAATTCTGTCAGGATAGATGTAAATAATTTATTTAATCTATCTATACCTTTTTCTGCTAATGTGCAATTTAGAAAAAATATTTTCGGCTCAACAGCATCCATTTTATTTACGAATAAACAGGAATACCAAATAGGCGCAATATAGAAATACAAAAGTTATCGCTTCACCTTTTGTAAGTCTATGTTTTTTACCAATGAACATACTTAAAAATAACATTAAGGTTATTAAGCAAAGAAAAATAAAATCGATATTCAGTGTTACATCATAATGTACTGGAGAGATAAGTGAACTTACACCCAGTACCAAGAGGATATTAAATAAATTGGAACCAATTACATTCCCAATTGCCAGATCATTTCTGCCCTTTGAAATGGCCATTACTGATGTTACCAATTCAGGCAACGATGTTCCTAAAGCAACTATTGTAAGTCCAATGAACTTTTCACTTACATTAAAATGCCGGGCCATAATAACGGCATTATCAACAACGAATTTACCACCAAAGAACAAACCCGTAACCCCGGCTGTTATCATGACAATGATCATGAAATATGTTCTTTCTTTAATATCAGAACCCAATAAAGGTTTTGCTTTTAAAAAGACTATTACATATACAAAGAAAATAATCAGGAATAGGATCAGTATTATACCATCAACAAATGAGAGGTCAGAATTCCATAATGAGAGTCCAAAAACCAATAATGTTGCAGCAAGTAAAAATGGAATTTCCTTTAATATGGTATTTCTTTGAACCATTATTGTTGAAATTATGCCTGAAATACCCAGCACCATAAGAATATTGAAAATATTACTACCAAGAATATTACCAAATGTGATCTCATGATGACCACCAATACTTGCAAATACGTTTACTATAAGCTCAGGAGCTGACGTTCCAAAAGCAACTATGGTAAGACCAATAGCTATTTCTGAAATAGACATTTTTTTGGCAAAAGAAGATGCACCATCAATTAAAAAATCTGCACCTTTAATTAGGATTACAAATCCAACTAACAAAAATAATATTGAAATTAACATTTTTTCCCTTTTATTTTTATATTATACATCGATCAGTTTTGTTGATCTATACTGCGAAGCAACTATAAGTTGAAGATCATGATTTATACTTTTTAAATAATCTCTCATCAACTTTTCTGCTATTTTTGGTAAATTATTTTCCTCACTCAGATGCGCAAGAATTATATTTTTTAATCCTGGATGTACAACCTGAGAAATCACTCCAACCGCCTGCTCATTTGAAAGATGACCTTGTTTACTTTTAATACGCTGCTTCAAATGTGGTGGATAGGATCCTTCCAACAACATTTTTATATCATGATTACTTTCCAGAATAATCGAGGTTGATTTTTTCAATTGCATGATCATTAATTTAGAGCTGAATCCAAGATCTGTGGCAATGGATAATTTTCTTGTGTCATCTCCAATTTTTTTTAAAGTAAAATTATTCCCGTCAACAACATCATGTGAAGACTGAAAGGCTTTAATTTCTATATTTCCAATTGTAAAAGTAGATCTATCACTAAAATATTTTTCCCCGGCTGGTATTGTACACAGACGTTCTTTACAAACTTCATAAGTTGGTTTTGAAATATAAAGCGGGATCTTAAATTTGCGGCAGATAATACCAGCACCTCTGATGTGATCGCTATGCTCATGACTTATTACAACAGCATCCAATTTATTCTCATCTAATTTGATACTTCTAATGAAATCTATTGTTTTCCTACCGCTAAGCCCGGCATCCATAAGAATCTTTGTAGATTCAGTTCTTATTAGAATAGAATTCCCTTTGCTGCCACTCGCTAATACTGAAGCCTGGAACATAATTCTATTTTATGTAATAATATCTGCTGTTCAATCTATCAAATTCAGTCCAAACAGCATTATCGTCTGTAACAGCTTCTCTGAGTTGTTGTACGCCTATTGTTTGCGCATCAAAATTATCAGCTTGATGAAGGATAGTAGCTTCCAGAGTTTGTGGAAGCCTGGCTGATGCCATTTCATATTCTCCATGATGTGATAAAATTAGATGACGCAGTTTCATGAGAAGAACTTCCGGAAAATTATTTATAGCTTTTGTTTTATCAGTTACATAATTATCACCAAGTGGTATATGCCCGACTAATCTTCCCACTGGAGTAAAGTCAATATTTGGAATAACCTGATATTCAAAGACCTTGCCTATATCGTGCAGAATTGCTCCTGTTACTAATAAATCTCTATCAATGGTATAATTGTGAGATGCATAATCACAAAGTCCAGCTACAGAGATCGTATGTTCAATAAGCCCGCCAATGTAATTATGATGCCAGCTTTTAGCTGCAGGAGCCTGACAGAATTTCGTAAAGAACTCCTTATCATTGAATATATTCAATAATAATTCTTTAAGATATTGGTTATTTATACTATCGATGTAACTAAATAATTTATCTGCAAGTTTATTAATATCTTTTGATGTAGTTTCCAAGAAATCATTTAGATCATACTCCTCTTGAGATATTTTTTTTATTTTATTTACTGTAATTTGAAGTTGCGCTTTATAGGTTATTATAAATCCTTTAACTTGAACAACATCACCCTCTTCAAATTTCTCTGAAATATCTTTTGCATTATTCCATACATTGCCGGGAATTGAACCGGTATTATCTGCCATTTTTAGCCTTATGTAAAAATCTTTTGCCCCTTCCCGCAATACTTTTTCAGTAACCAGGAAGTTACTGATGATCTCTTTATTAAGATGATCTTTTAAATCATTAATAAAAATTTTATCCATACACTCCATCCTATACTACATAAATATTATTTGTAAAGATCCAGCCATACCCGAGCCTGTAAATTTCTAATCTGTAGTTGCCTTTTTGTTTGATTTCAAAACTTCCCTTTTCATCAAGTTTAGATGCTAACTTCTTTCCATTCCTATAGAGTTTTACACGTGCAATTTTTGGAAGTCTAAAATAAAAATTCATATTTTCTGTTAATTTTATTTCCTGACCAAATATAGCACTTTTATCTTTTGAGGCAGCAATACCAGCATAAAAATCATAAGGATTCCCAACTTTATAATTAACAATATAGCTATTACCATTTTTTAAAGCTTTTAAAATATTCTTATCATCTAGATGATCTTTTTCCGGGATAAGGACATTTGTATGGATCACTTTGAACATTGTTTTATGTGTGAGAAATTCTAATTTCAGCTTGAATTTTTTTATTCTCTGAGAATGTGCATCCACACTGCCTATTGCAGACTTTCGCCGGCCAGCTTTATTTAGTTCATCCCAGTAATCAAGTGCTTCCCGATGTGGTTTCCTGATAAACAGCGAAGGGAACAGAACTAAGAATAATCCATTTAGTTTAGGATTAAGTTTCCCGATCCATTCAGATAAGTAATTCCAGATCTCAATTCCATCAAAACTATCATTCTCTTTATCTGTCCAAATATATTTTCTAAATAACTTAGAAGATCTTTTCTCAAATGGGTGTGCGACAAAACTAATTGCCTTTGTTTCAGAATAAAACTTTGTATATTCTTCTACTTCCTTACCAATTAATATTTTATCTGTATTAAAAACCAGTAGATGATTATTTTTTTCAGGATCATTAATCTCAGCTCCAACTATGACGATAAGATCTTTTTCATTTTTAACAGCTTCATCATTTTTTGCTTCAAAGGTTTTATGATCATTTATCGTAATATAATCTAATTCACACTTTTTTGCCGATCTAATAATTTTACTTAATTTCACATGAGAATCAAAAGAATGTTCAGAATGATTATGAATACATCCAGTCAGTTCGAAATATCTAGTATTAAAAATATTTTTATTTTTCATTACTAATTTATCAGCAAACACTTTTTGTTAAATTTGTACTTCTTACCATTTACATCTGCTTTTATCTGCATTAGATAGATACCACTGGAGACAGTCTTATTTACATTATTTTTTCTATCCCAGATAAATGTGGTTTGTTTTGAAGCTGGCTCCTGAACCATTGTTTTTACTAATTGTCCTTTAATATTATATATTTTAAGTTGGGCAGAATGGATAGTATTGGGAAGGGAGAATGCAATATTTATTGATTCTGTAATTTTACTTGGATTAGGGTAAATAAGTAAACTGTGACCAGTAGAGGGAATTTCATCTTCATCTACATTAACCAGCCCTGGCTGGAATTCTGTAAATGGTAACTTATTAACATAATAGATATCTTTTGTTTCATCATTCTGAAGCCATAAAACAACATCACAGTTATCGGAATTATCTGTTATTGTTGTATAATCTTCATTCATATTGAAATAGACTGTATCAGTTAATGTAGAACTTACTAAAAACTGCTCTGCACTCTCTTCTGCAACTATATATGTAAAAACAGGGATAATCGTATCACTTGGTATACCAACTTCATTTTCTACATTTTCTACTACTCCGGTCCTTATTGTAAGATCATTTATGAAATCATCAAAAAGATATATCTCTGAATAACGCAGTTGATATGAGATAGCGACATTACCTTGCTCATTACATGAAGCCTGAATTGTACCATGATTGATAAATGTATTCTTCGCCAATGCAGCATTATACAGTTCTGTAAGCTGACTGGAATATCCTGAATAATATCCTAATAATTTTTCAGTTCCTCCCACAATTGTGGCAGGATATCCCATTAAATTATAATAATTATACCTAATATTTGAATCAAAATTAAAGAAGGGTTCATCATTGAAATCTGCAAAATAATTTACTGATACGCAATTCAGAGTATCCAGAACAGCTCCTTGTGCTGACCATATATAGTTCGAATTATCACTATTTAATTGTACTGCATTTTCGATCATGATATTATCAGTTTGTTGAATGAATATCTCAAATTCATCTC